>Ga0265297_10000366_pt1 | contig 142609 bp, 128 predicted proteins | sample Munlanlwell13791_FD_192502 | JGI IMG/M metagenome (GOLD analysis project Ga0265297, IMG submission 192502) | Leachate microbial communities from a municipal landfill in Southern Ontario, Canada - Leachate well 137-91 | ecosystem: Engineered > Solid waste > Landfill > Unclassified | place... | reverse complement strand
CGGTCCAGACCGGCGTGCCGCCTGAGCTCTGGGAATACAGCGAGAACTTGATGGCATATGTGCCGTCAGCCACGTTCGTGCCGCTCGAGGACATGAGGCGGCCTTGGTAGTTGAAGTACTGCGGGACGGTGGAGGAGGCGGAGGCAGGACTGACTGCGGAAATCGACAAAATGATAACGCAAAGAACAGCACCGAGACTGCATCGGGCCCATAAGAAAAAGGTACGGAACGTCTGGTATGACATCTGCAATCAACTTAGCCAAATTTTCTCACCAACCATGCGTCCAGACTATCATTCCTCTCTTTTGGAAAAGGATGGGTTTAGTTGTCCCCAAAACACACTATGGAATGAGGGCTGAAACGCTACATACATATTACCTAAATCAGAAAACATCTAAATTTAGCGAAATAATAAAAAACCACAATGTTATTAACATGTGGAAAACTCGTTTTTTTATCTATCCACAGGCAATAAAACGATGTTCTGATCGATGACTGCCTCGTCCTTCTGCGACAAGTCGATATCCGGACTTGTGAACTTATTGTAACCGGCTTTTTCCGCCGTAATATAGTAGATATTGCGCCTTACGAAGAAACCATACTTGCCATTACGGTCAGTTACCTGGGTTTCCAAAAGCTTGTTGAACTTCTTATCGAAGATGCGGACAATGACACCCCTTTGCGGCTGCTTAGTCTTAGCATCCAAAGCGACACCCCACCCTCTAGCCTTAGCTGGCAACGCCAGACGGCGGAACAGGATGTAGACGCCTATTTGCGCCAACAACAACAAAGCGGTCGGCACGCCTGGCGTCACGATAAGGACGACGATGCCGAAAGGAATCCCGCTGAAAGCCAATCCATGCCTTACGAGACGGAATGTCTTCCGCATCAAAACGCGGCGCGGCGTCTCTTCGCTGGTAATCGGATCAAGAGGTATGTTCGAAGCGACAACAGAATCGGATTCATTCTCCAGCTTCTCACCATGGTAAAGATCCAGGTAATCGACATCTTCTTTTTTGTCCGTCAGATAAGTCGTCGGGAAAACATAACCTGGTTTCACGACCTCTAGAAGATAATTACCCTTTTGTACCAGGAACCGATATCGGCCGAACTTATCCGTCACCACGGTCTGCATCACGAGCTTGGATTCGAAATGGATCAAACGCACGATAGCCAAATCAATTGGCTGTTTGGTCAGTGAGTTGAAAATGACGCCCCACTTCTTCTTCTTTCTGCGGCCAAACAGCAGTATCGGCTGGGTGAACAGATACTGTAGGTAAGCCAACAGATTGAAGAATGAGATGGCGCTGGCTGAGTTGGCTATCGTCACCGCCAATAACGTAGGCGCAGCGATCGCATTCGCCTGTTGGACCTCCGGCGCCTGGACTGCGTCTCGGGCAATTTTGACGCCATAGACGAACTGTTCGCTGGCATTCGATGCGACAACGGCCAGTGCCGCGGACAAAGGCGTCCCAGCCGGAATCTCGGTTATCGAAGGTATGCGTATCAACGACAGCGTGTCGTTATATACATTCTGACCTACCTCAACGGGAACGCTGACCTTCTTTCTATAACCAGACTTGGTAACTTCTGCATAATATCTTCCATTCGGGACTATCAGGCCATAAGTTCCGTCATTGGATGTCTGAAACGGGCTTCCATATGGTGCCCAAATGCCCTGCTGTTGCCTGAAGACCTGGACGCTGGCGCTGGGCACCGTCTGTTTGGTCGGACCGGACGTACCCTCCTCGACTACCGTTCCACCGTATTGGGAGTTGATCGTATAGGCTGCTTGGCCGACAGAGCCGTCCTGGAAGTTTATCGTGGCGATGGAGGGATATATGCCGGGGACAGGCGCCACAAAAGTCGCCGTATACGCCGAGCCGTCAGGAGATAGGGCTAATGAATAGATTGATCCTCCGATAGTCAGCGTCGCCAACGTCGCGCTCTTCCCTAACCCGATTATTGGAAGGGTCGCCAGGACCGTTGTTCCGTTCAGTACACCAATTTGCCCGCTCGCGTCTGGTGTGAGGACTATCGATCCGTCCTGGGTGCTGAATATTACGTTTATCGAAACTGCTCCCGGAATGATTGCGCTCGGCGGAACCTGCGGAACGGTCGTGGTTGCGGCAGGCGCTGGGACCAATGGTACGGTCGACGTACCTGACGGCGGTGTCGGCAAAGTCGATGTAGGCGTCGGCGGGACTGGCGGCGTTGAAGTGGGTGTCGGGGGTACCGGCGGAGTGCTTGTCGGCGTCGGCGGGACTGGCGGCGTTGAAGTGGGTGTCGGGGGTACCGGCGGAGTGCTTGTCGGCGTCGGGCCGAACGGAATCGCCGTGGCTAATGCGCCAGATGCGTAGTTATGGTGCGTGTCGTATGCATATGCTCCGTAATAATACGTCGTGCCATTCACCAACCCGATATCCAAAGTTGAAGTCGCTGAACCGTCATAGACCACGGTGCCGTCTCCAGGTCCAGTCGGGAACCCGACCGTCTTGCGCATGACTTTCGTGCCGATGAAGTCCGGCTCAGGCGGCGTGCTCCATTCCAGACCCACGACCGTATCACCCGGGGTGGCGGTCAATGTCGCGTTAGTCGGCGGCGTCGTATCTATGGTAGTCGTGAAAACATTGTCCGGACTCGTCGCGATGTTCCCCGCGATATCGGCCGACGTAACCCGATAATGATACAAGGTCCCTTCCGCTAATCCGCTCAAGGAAATAGCATGGGTCGTAACGTAACCCGCCGAAGAACCAGAGGAGCCATATGACGTTGAGGTGCCGTATTCGACATACGAGTTCGCAGGCTCATCCGTATTCCACATTACGATCCCCGATGAGTCCGTGATGTTCGCGACATGGACATTGGAGATCACCGGAGGAGTCACATCTCCAAGGGTAGTGAAGACCTGGTCGCCTGAAGTCGAAGACAGCAGGGCGGAATCCACCGATGTGACGACGAAGTGATACTGGGTCGAAGGCGTAAGTCCCGTCAGATCAATCGAATGGGAGAAAGTATATGTTCCATTACTGACTGTTCCGCTGGCGTGGGCCGAGGTGAAGCCGTACGCGACGCTTGAATCAGAACTCTTATCCGTATTCCAAGTGATCCTGGCGGAGAATGAAGTGATGTTTATCACCTGGATATTGGATATGACCGGCGGGTTGACCGGGGTTCCGCCGCCGCCTCCGCCGCCTCCGGGTGGGGGTGGTGGTGGGGTGCTCGTCGCGACTACCGTTGCGCTTACTGACAATGACCCGCTGTCGATGATGGGTACGCCAATCGTGTTCGAATCACCGAAGGCTCCTCCAATCGTCACCTGAGCCGACATGACCGAGGCCGGATTAGTCAGCCTGTGCGTTCCGCCGGCGTTTGTACCGATACGGATGGCGATATATTGGCCAGCTGGAATCGTTCCGGGAGCGGCATCCGTAGGCGCCGTCAGGGTGATGGTCTTACCCACGATGCTCGCGCCCCAAATACCCGCGCCCTGAACGGCAGCGATAGGGTCCGTATTTTCGAAACCCGTGACCGGACCATGATGCAAATCGATATCCGTGATGGCTAACGACCCGAAGATGAAATCGGGCAGGTAAACAGTGACTGTATCCGTGGACTGATCTACGCCGGTCGGCGTCTTGAATACGATTTGATGGTCGGCTTGGGCGTTGACGTTATGGGTCGTGATTTGGTCGCTTGCCGGAGTCGCTGTGGCGGCGATCGCACTGTAGCCAAGAGACAGCAAAGACGCGAAGCAAAGCATCGCGATCGTACTTGCGGCAAAAACCTTTGATAAAACCCTTAACTTCATCTTCATGGTCTACCGATTCCAGAGACCGTCATGCCCTCGGTAGCTATCATACACGAGGGACAGATGGTGCCTTGAATCATTTTTTGACCGATTTCTTCATCGCCGACCTGATCACCATCTTATTATATCCGCTCATCAACAAAACTAATATAGCCAGGATCACCAATGAGACGATACCGAGCCTCCAAGGCAAAACCCAAAACGCTGTTTCAGCCGACAGCACTTGGTTGCTTAATCCATATTTTGCATCAACCTTTGCGGTGTACCTGCCGAACGCCATGCCCTCCCATTCGTTTTTGAGTTCCTGAAAAAAACCTCCTTTGGGCAAACCCCTCGGACCCCAGGAAGAACGTATCTTGCGGATCGTATCAGGCAGCACGGCGCCATCGTTCGGGTTTACCTGTACGGTCTGCGACTTTCCGAACATGCTCGAGATCCGTATTACGCCGGTCGGTTTGAAATGGACGCTTCCGGAATTCCTGATCCTCAACTCGAAACCCACGGGCAGGCGATCCGTCCATGTCGCCGGCACCGCGGTCTGCGGATCTTCGCCGATTACGGTTTGGAACGATTCGATAGCTGCCTCCTCTTTCACGTTGCCCGCAACATTGACCAGAAATAGGACTCCAACCCTGCCTCCTACGCCCACAGCCTTATTCTGGGCCGTTTCCGGCTGGGTGGAAAAGAACATCGCTGCGTAATGACCTCCTGGTTCAGCGTCCTTCGGTAGGTTTATGGCCCATTTGAAGTTCGCCGACTTCCCTGGATCGAGTGTCACCGAACTCTTTTCAAGCCCCATCCATTTCACCAGACCTAGTTTTTCCTTTTCCTCAAGGAATGTCTGCTGGCCTTCTTCACCGCTCGCTACAAAGTTCTGTACCGATGCGTAATAGGTCTGCCTTTCGTTCGTCTCATTGATGACCTTTATCTCGCCCTGCTTGATGTCCCCTGGGTTCAGGTTCATGTCGAATTTCAACGGCGTGATGGTGACCGCGGAAACCGGCAAACACATGTACAACCAAGCCGCCACGGAGAACGCGGAAATCGACAACCAATTACGGAAAATGGATGGTTTTTGCATAGATTGTATTTCAGTACTGCACCCTTGATCCCGAATATTCGGGATCAAGAAGCGGAACCGAACTTTAAAAATAGGCGGTTACCGTGTAGGTCACTATCTGCGAATAATTACCTGACGGCGTACCGGCAGAGATATTCGCGAAGTGCTTGACCCAAGTTGTCTTCGTTAATTGCGGGGCCGTTCCTGGATCGAACGGTGAAGGATAATTGATGAAGTTCTTGGTCGAAGTCGGGACTGGCGAAGTATTCACGTCAAACGTGAAATTCGCCGGACTGTCTACTGCTACCGGGTTCGTGAACAATCCGCCAGGGGTGCGACCACCTGACGAGGCACCGTATACTTCGATGCCATACTGTTCCGTTCCGGGAGCCGAAGCCGCATTATCCACGGCTTGCGTAATGGTCGCGCTGCCGAATGAATTGAGGTCTGCATTCGCCGCGATATACACCTGGAAGCCGCTAGCTGCATTCGTCACGCCGACGCGTAACCTATAGTCACAGGTTGATGAAGCCGTAGTCGATAGCGTGCCTAGATTGCAGTTATTGGTATTCGCCGTATCCGCTGAATTGCGGATGGAAAAAGCCAATAATGACGGGATGTTGGCTGTTACGTTCACCTGGTTTCCTCCGTTCGCATAGAACTCAGAGGCTCCGAAGTCCACCACGCCTGAAACGAATACCGCGAATGAAAAGTTCTGCGGGCTCGTCGATGGATAAGCGAAGTTGATCGGCACAGTGAACGAATTTGTCGAAATCGTGGTCGTGACAACCGTCCAAGTGATTGAGTTTGAATTCCCGCTCGTTGATGTAGAGGTGTAATCCGCATCATTAGACAGGTTGCCGTCCAAATCGATTGAAGGAGTTGTCGATGAGGCCGCGAATTCAGAGGCGGTGGAAGTCGACCCCTGGATTGTGACGGTGATCGTCGTCCCTGTCGCGTATGTCGTCGCTATGGATCTGGTCCAATTCATCGAAACGTTGAGGTTCGATGTGCTCGAAGATGAACCCGGGGTCAGCGTGACTGTGACGCCAGCCGCCCTTGTCGGCAAGGCAAACAGGAACGTGTTTGCCATCAAAGCGATAATCGATAATTTGCTTAAGAATCTCTTCATAATTTGTTTTTGTCGTCTCCGATCCATGAGTATCGGATTACGGGTTCGGACCTTTCCTCCTCATGGAAAGATAAAATCCGAAACCGCATTTGCGCATAATTTAATTATGTTCTCCGCGTCTGAAATGCGCCTCAGACACTCGACCTTTTCGGAGAACGACGGCTGGACGCTCAATGCAGCGCGCAACCGTCGGACACAGAAAATCAATAATTTGCGGTGACTGTGAAATATACTATCTGGGAATAATCACCCGAAGGGGTTGCCCCACTGATTGAGACCTTAAAAACCAAACCAACCCTTTCCTCGACTACCGTTTGGGCAGCCGATTGCTGTATGGCCTGCGTGGACGTGGTGAACGGCCGATCAGATCCGATATTCGTCGCCTTAGTTCCATATACCTGCCAACCGTATTCCTCTTGGCCTGGAGTGACACTTCCGTCAGAAACGTTGGTTATATATGTGGATGTATTATACCTTAAATTACCATCATCATTAACATATACGGTATATCCGCTTTGGGCATTCGAGGTCACCTTGGTGCTCGCCATTGAAGTATTCCCTATCGTTTGGCTTAAAGTGCCAAGCGTGACGGATTTTCCGGAAATCTTAAACACAAAGTCATCACCGCCTGAGGACGATGGGCTGATTTGACTCGGCGAGCCATCCCAAAAGTCAACGACCAGGTTGTTGCCGACGACATTAATCAGCTTACCAAAGGCAATTTTTTGACTTAGTCCCATGTTTTCCACAACTCCAATATAATCCCCTATTGCGAAACCGACCGACGATGAAACGACGACAGTGGCCGTACTGGTGCTGAAAGACGAGTAACTAACCTGGGTAGAATTGTCCTGTGCCACGACATCAAACGACAAATAACTCTCAGTCACATCGCCCGTCCGATAACCAGCGCTCATTAAGTAATTACTGCTGCTCGAATATCCTGTCGCCTGCTCACCTATTGTGTCTCTCAACAAGTAGTTAGTTGACGATCCTGTATCCTCGCCCCCGCTATTAATAGAGTCCCAACTAACCGTGTAGTTAGTACTGGACATCGCCAAAGCTGAAAAAGCAAAAACAAAACAGCAAAAAACTGAAAGAATAACAATAAACCAATAAGAGGTCCTAAAGGCCATATTGATATTATAACCGAAAAATACAAATATCTGAAATGCATTTATCTTGCGTCTTAAAATATTCATGAAATTGTTTCACGTGAAACAATTTCCTACCAAACAAGAAGACCAAATGTAATAATTTACATAAAATCCAATAGTTTATAGGAAAAATCTATAGATCAACTAAGCCTTCGTGAAGTCGACGGCGTGCATTTATCTGGATATCACTATATCCAATTCTCGGCAGTCCAAGAACCATCATACCTTTAGGGTACTAAACACATTGCTTTGAGCACCGGTTTACGCTACCGAGCTTAATGTGATCAATGATCCAACGCTCAAAATGATACAAATATCAAAAATGTTTCACGTGAAACATTTTTTGTACCCTAAATGTCAATTTTTTCAATGCTATGTTTAGCAGGTCCTTCAGATTCTCAGTTTCTAGAAACTGCAGCCGAATCAACCATGCACAATGTTTCACGTGAAACATTCAAGCAGACAAGAAGTTATTGAATATGTACTTTTCAAAAATACTAATTTAATCAATCTTGTCGACTAATGATAAGTAACTTCAAAATTCAATTGTTTCACGTGAAACAATTCAAATAACCATTGAAAACAGAAACCAGCGATTAATCCATGTTTAACAACCGTTTCTTTCTTAACACTGCTGCATGATCAATATTAATCGTCAGAGGCCAAAAACGCATTATTCGAATACATCTGCGCAATTGTTTCACGTGAAACAATTTAGTAATTTTCAAAGACTCGACAATTGCCGTTTATAGGAAGAATTTTCAAATAAATAAAATCCAGCAATTAAGCTGGATTTTATTTTGGTGGACCGAGGGGGATTCGAACCCCCGACCTCTGCAATGCGAATGCAGCGCTCTAGCCAGCTGAGCTATCGGCCCAAGTCCCAAGACATGATACTTACTGAAAGACAACTTATCATGACTTACTAATTGTTTCACGTGAAACAATACTCATTCAAAAATTTCCCTCCCTTCTGAAATGTTTCACGTGAAACATTCTTTTAACTAGTCACGTGGCTCTGGAGACACTGGGGAAACATATGATCTAAAATTTTCCATATATTACCCTGGTGTCTCCAGGTGGACTCGAACCACCATCTAGGGCTTAGGAGTCCCTTGTTCTTCCCTTGAACTATGGAGACATGCGTCGTAAAATAAATAAAGTTACTTCTTTCTAATAAAATTATCTATTTTAAGCCAATATATTTTAGTAATTCTAGCCCGAATAGTCAAGCAGGGGAATAAGCTTAAAAATTAGCTTCTTAATAGCTCTACCTTGACTAAATTCAAAATATTCCCTATATTTGTCTGACTTATATGCCAAACAAACGATCTGCTCTTAAAGAGTTGCGGAAATCGAAGAAACACCGCGAAAACAACCAGCGCACCAAGAGTCAATTGAAATTCCTCTTGAACAAAACACGTGTTTTAATCAAGGAAAACAAGAAAGCTGAAGCCCTAGAGTCAATCAAACTCTATCAGCAAGCTTTGGATAAGGCTATCAAGAAAGGTGTGCTCAAGGCGAACAACGCCGGTCGCAAAAAGTCATCGATCATGAAGGCCGCAACGAAAAAAGCCTAAAAAACAAAAAACCCGATACACGGGTTTTTTGTTACCTAAAAAACCAGACTAGAGGAGAGTCTCAGTCTCTTTGATACCCACTAAACCAGTCCTTACACCAACGCTAACCCGCAGACTTTTATAGAAGGAAGTGTCCAGGATGTCTCGATCGAGCCTCTTTAACTTACTGATCGCGAATGGCGGCATCCTCACGACTTCGCCATCCTTCACACGAATAGCTGATTTCGTCTGGCTCAGTATCAAGGAAGATGTTTGATCATCATCTAAAGCAACTATAGTCTCCATCCATCCCGCTCTATTTCCCAAGTATTCATCAACAGCACCGAAAGGTGAGCCTGGGTCAGATTCATTTTCCGAGTGTGGTGCTTTCGGGTTAGCGCTGAACTTTCCGATTTCATTCACTGCCTTCCAAATATCACCACCACACCGATCGGCTATCTCTTTTGCAGACGACGGTTCCAAGCCACTCTCTCTGGCTAATGCTTGGCAAACCTTCAGAAATTCTGTGCCGCTTAATTCTGGATATTGATAATGGAAAAATCCTGGGCCCTTGAACTCCTCCAAAATCTTCTCTGTCGGAGGCTCGTCTTCAACGGTCAAGAGGACAGTACTTTCTCCATCCGCTTTCAAACGTGCGGCAAGCTTCCTGATGTCTGCGATCTTCAGGTTCTCAAGGAGACCATCGCACCTGATCATCCTTTTGGGTGAAAAAATAGATGGGGCACCGATCTGGTTCAATGCTGCTTGAAAATCCCCAGATTTTAATGTTTCCGTGGAAAAACCCGAAATATCATGCTTAGTCTTGAAAGCTTCGAGTAGCTCTAATGCACGCTTCCTGGCGCGCCACGTATCCGGTCCGGAACAGACGATCAACATGCGCCAAGCCTACATCAAGCGCTTCAAAAAGTGAATTTATGTCTTAAATCTTTCGCATCTCATCCCAATTCTTGCCGAACTTCGCTTCCACCACGATGGGACAGGTGATCTTTTCCGCATTCTCCATGATTTCCGTAATCCGCTTTGCGATGGATTCGCATTTTCCCTTTGGGACTTCGAAAACCAATTCATCATGTACCTGGAGCAGTAGTTTTGTCTCTACGCTTATTTCCGGAAGGCTATGACAGACCTGGATCATGGCTGATTTGATGATATCCGCCGCTGTCCCTTGGACCGGCATGTTGATCGCCATGCGTTCGGCGGCTGCCCGCAATTCAGGCCGTTCGGAATTTATCTCGGGCATTAGACGCCGCCTGCCGAACAGGGTTTCAACGAAACCATTCGCGTGCGCCAAAGCCTTGGTCTGTTCGAGGTATTCTTTGATGCCGGAATAGACCATGAAATATTCATCGATGAAGTTCCTCGCCTCATTCAAAGGTATGCCGGCCGAACGTGCCAAACCCATCGGTCCTTGGCCATAAATGATCCCGAAGTTGACGGCTTTCGCGGCACGGCGCTGTTCCTTTGTCACAGCACTCGGTTCCACATGCCAAATCGCGGCCGCCGTAGCCGTATGGATATCCTGTCTGCTCCTGAATGCTTCAAGCATTTTGGCGTCATTAGCCAAAGCGGCGACGATACGCAATTCGATCTGCGAGTAGTCGCAGGACAGTAGCTCCAAGCCTTCAGCGGCGACGAAGCCCCGCCTGATGCGCCGTCCCAATTCAGTCCTTATCGGTATGTTCTGGATGTTCGGATTAGTTGAAGACAGGCGGCCGGTGGAAGTCACGGCTTGGTTGAATGTCGTATGGACGCGTCCTGACCCGTCCGCCAATGCCGGCAACGCCTCAACATATGTAGATAAAAGTTTCGATATTTCACGCAATTCACCGACCTTGTTTATGATGGGATGTTTACCTTCCAGTTTCTCCAATTCCGAGGCCGCGGTCGAGATTCCGGTCTTTCCGCGTTTCAATCCTTTGGTCGGGATCCCTAATACCTCAAAAAGGATATGCGCCAATTGGATAGGGGATGCCGGGTTGAAATCCTCTCCAGCCATCTCCACCATTTCTTGTTCAAGCTTCTTCTTCGTCTCAGCGAACTCTTCGGTTAATTTCTTGAAATAACTCCGGTCTATCATTATCCCGTTGTCTTCCATCTCGCCCAGGACCGATATCAACGGCAACTCGAACTTCTGCAATATTCCCGTCAGGTTCAATTTCTTGATGTCGTCGGAAAGACCCTTCTCCAAATCGCGGATCGCATTGATTTCTACCATTGGCAACGATTCATCCTGTGGCAGGACGACTCCCAAACGGCTGGCAGCCAATGACGCCAAATCATGCCCGCCCTCACCGGCCGCCAGCAGGTACGCGGAAATTTCGGTATCAAAACCGAAATTTTTGATATCCCAGCCGCGGTTCCTGCACCAATGCCATACCAGTTTCAAGCCATGCCCAACCTTGGCTACATCTTCATTTTCCAGAATCGATTTCAGCTTAGTCGCGGTATCCGCATCTTCAAGCTGTGATTTGGCGACCAAAACCGTCAACTTCTCTGAACCCAACGCCAGGACGGGAGCATTGGAGAACGGTGATCCCTGCAACATCTCTGTCAGATGCACGAAAATCCGCTTTTCTTCCAAGGCCGAGTCCAAAACATCAGAGACGCTTGATGATGGGGATGATGGCCTCTTTTTTCCTGACGGTATTTCAGATGTCTTTGACTCGCTGCCTTCCGTCTTCTCACCTTTAGTTTCTTTTTGGGCCGCCTTCATGCCGACGCGCGCCAACAATGTCTTGAAACCTAAGGAAGAAAAGAGCCTCTGTATCGACTCCTCATCCGCTTGTCGCCTGATCAGCTCTTCGTTGTTTTTCTTCAACGGCACATCCGTCACGATCTTGACCAGCGGTAAAGTCGCCTCAGCCGCGCCTTCGCCTTCAATCAATTTGCGTCTGACCGAATCGGTCAGCTTGCTGTTCGGGTCATGGGCTGCCTTGAACACTCCTTCCAAGTCTTCATACGACTTCAACAATTCCGTCGCCGTCTTCTCTCCGATCCCTGGCACGCCTTTCAGGTTATCCGAAGCGTCACCGCGCAAAGCCTTGTAATCCGCGACTTGCGTCGGTTCCAAACCCGTCAGATCCTTCAGGTTATCCTCGTCATACGTGACAGTCTCGCTTACGCCTTTCTTGAAAGCCACGACCCTTATGCGCGGACCTATGATTTGCCAGACGTCCCGGTCGCTCGTCAAAATCGAGACATCAATCCCTGAACCCGCCATACGGATCGCCAAGGTCCCCAATAAATCATCCGCCTCGAATCCATCCAGCTCAAGGTTCGATCCGCCTAATGCTTCGACGATCTGCTTCACGGGTTCCACCTGGTCATAAAAAGCCTGCGGCTGCTCTTCCCGCTGGGCCTTGTACTCGGGCGCGGCCTTGTGCCGAAAGGTCGGCGCCGCCGTATCCCAGCACACGGCCAGGTAATCCGGATGGTCGGTCTGCAGGATCTTGAGGAGCACCGAAGTGAATCCGTAAGCCGCGTTCATCAGGCGACCGTCCGGGGAAGTCAAAGGGGGCAACGCATGCCAGGCCCTGTGGAGCAGGGCGTTCGCATCAATCAGGATTGCCGTCTTGGTGTTTTTTCCTGGCATAATTCAAAATTTTCTTCACGCTATTCGAGCTTGTCCGCAAGTGGTGTTCTGGAGGAATGCAGACCTTCCTGACGATCATGAAATCCAGACCCAGCTCTTTTGCCTTGAGATGCTCTCCGAAAGAACCGCGCAAATCCCAACCTCCGACCATGACCCCGAATTCCCTGAGGAAAGCCACGCGACTCTGGTTCAAAACCATTATCGGGAACGCCACGCCCCAGGTCTTCAGACGCTCGATGCGTTTCTTCAATGTATTCGTGCGCAGCGGAAGCGGCCAGCGCTTGATGAGCAGTGCGGTCCGCACTTCCGGGAAAGCCTGCCCGATCTCCTTTAGGGGTGCTACCAGGAAAGAAGAGACGATCGTCCGCTCCCTTAAACTCAAGCTCGTATCCAACTTCCGCATGAGCGGACCGACTACCCCTTTCTGCTTGATCTCCAGATCGAGTATGGCGGGCGCATGGATTTCCGCCGTCACTTCGTTCAAAGTCGGGATCTTTCCGCCGTACCTTAGCTCGACTTGGGCCAACTCTGAGCCCGTCAATTCGCTGACTTTATGCGAATTGCCGGCTATGCGCCTCAGGTCAGAATCGTGCACCACGACCATCTCACCATCCTTGGATAACCTCAAATCCAGCTCGATGCCATCCGCCCCCTGCTCGACAGCTGACTTGAAAGCCTCAAGGGTATCTTCCGTACGCGTCCGCGACTGACAACCGCGATGTCCTAGTATCAACATGGCATCAGGGTAGCGCAACCGGCCCGGCGCGTCACGCCTCCAGACGCGGGATTTTCCGCCTGTCAACACCTGTTCTTGAAAACCTAAACCCCCTTGAAACAGGGGGTTTAGGATGGAGGCCAGAGCGGGAATCGAACCCGCGATAAGGGTTTTGCAGACCCGTGCCTTACCACTTGGCTATCTGGCCGCTGGTTTTTCGCCTGTCGAATGTATCAAACTCTTTTCCGTATGTCGAGGTTAGCTACTCCTTGAAAGCCCTCTGGGAGGCCTTTCTGATTCCTGGTTTCTACAGTATCTCAATCTTAACATTGTGCTTAAGGCCGAACTTGCGGCCCTCGGACGAACTGGGCATCCAAATATCTACGCGACCTGAGAAGCGGGGATGCATGCGGTCACGTACCTCGAATATCTTGCCTCCGAAAAGTTCAGGAATACGGACGCGTGTACCGAACCTGAGGAAGTTGGCCGCGATGATGCCATCGCGTACGCGTGAGCCGTCAGCCGTGGTGAAAGGGGAACCATCGGTTTCTCCAGGCGTCGACGAATATGCCGTCACGGTCACGTACTTCACGCGCAAAGGCGGCACGTCTTTCGCTTCTTTAAACTCACCATTGATGGATCCAGGCACCCTTAACCCGGTTTCGACCATGTCATCTTGGGCAACCTGGCCCGTTTCCCATTTTGGGGCATCCGGTAAGACCGAGGTCTGTTCTGCGGCTTGTACCCGGGTGCTGTTCAAGGTAAAAACCAACGCCAGAATGGCCACAGCCTTGCGTTGGCCATCTGTCAGCTTGAATGTGTTATGCAGTAGTCCCATATCGATAAATTCTGTACACTGTGTCCAGCGCCTTTTCAGGCCCGTTGTGCTAAACGGTAGATAATGTCATGTTGAGCTATTCCCGTCAATGGTCCAACGGTAAAACTTAGCTAAAATTAGCCAAAAATTAACCAAAGGCTATGCCCATCAAACATCTTATTCCCCGCTTTGAACAGGACTCTTCGTCGACTCCGGCTGAACGCAAAAAGAAGCGGGCTTTTTGGAAACGCATAGCCCTTTACGCAGCCGTGATCGCCGGTTGCGGCGCTTTGGCTCTCGCCCTGTTCGTCAGCATGGCCATGGCCTGGATTTCACGTGACCTGCCGGATCCGAACAGCCTCATCACCCGCGACCTCGCGCTTTCCACGAAAATTTTCGATCGTACCGGTACGCATCTGTTATATGAAATCCACGGAGACGAAAACCGGACCCTTATCCAAATCAAGGATATTCCGGACTACGTACCCCATGCCACTGTTGCCATCGAAGACAAGACTTTCTACACCCACCACGGCATCAGCTGGCAAGGCCTCATCCGCGCTTTCGTGGTCAACGTCCTGAAAGGTGAACGCATAAAAGGCACTTCGACGCTGACCCAACAGCTGGTCAAGAACGCGATTTTGACGAACGAACGAACCTACACCCGCAAACTCAAGGAGATCCTACTCTCGCTCCAGATCGAACGCGTGTTCAACAAAGACCAGATCCTGCAGATGTACCTGAACGAGGTACCGTACGGCTCAACGACCTATGGCATCGAATCAGCTGCCCAGAACTATTTCGGCAAACAAGCCAAAGACCTGACGCTGGATGAAGCGGCTCTTTTGGCCGCCATTCCCCAGGCTCCTGACCTCTACTCACCCTACGGGACAGGTCTGCATGGCGACAACCGTCCGCTGCTCGTCAGCCGCCAAAAATACATACTGGATCAGATGGCCAGCCAGGGCTATGTGAAAAAAGACCAGGCAGAGGAAGCCAAAAAAGTCGATACGTTGAAAAAACTCGTCCCAAAAAAAATCGGCAACATCGACGCTCCGCATTTCGTGATGTACGTCCGTTCGTTATTGGAAGATAAATACGGCCAAAGCACGGTCGAGCGCAAAGGCCTGAAGGTCATCACCACCCTCGACTACGATAAACAGAAAATCGCCGAAGACGAGGTCAAGAAGGGCGTGGAGTCACGCGGCCCGAAGTATGATTTCTCGAACGCCGCCCTCATTTCCCTTGACCCGAAGAACGGGGAAGTATTGGCCATGGTCGGCTCCAAGGACTTCTTCGACACCGAACATGACGGCCAAGTCAACGTCACCCTGAGGCCGCGACAACCAGGCTCATCCTTCAAACCCATCGTCTATGCCGCCAGTTTCATCAAAGGCTATACGCCGGATACCATACTCTGGGACGTGAACACGGTTTTTAAGACCGACATCAAGGATTATGAGCCGAAGAACTACGACCTGAGGGAACACGGTCCTCTGACGGTTCGACAAGCCCTGCAAGGTTCGCTCAATATACCAGCCGTCAAAATGCTGTACCTTGTGGGCGTCGGTCGCGTATTGGACTTCGCAGAACAACTTGGTTACACGACCTTTGGCGACCGCAGCCGCTTCGGGCTGTCCCTGGTGCTCGGCGGCGGCGAGGTCAAACTCATAGATCACGCCAATGCGTACGCGGCCTTCGCTGCCGACGGCGACCAACATCCGATAACCGCCATCCTGAAAGTCGAAGATGCGACAGGCAAGACCTTGGATGAATTCAAGGAACCCGAAACACGCCAAGTCATGGACTCGAACATCGCCCATCAGGTCTCCAACGTCCTGAGCGACAACAATGCCCGAGCCTACATCTTCGGTGCGCACAATTTCCTGACCCTTCCAGGCCGTCCGGTCGCAGCCAAAACCGGCACGACCAATAACTTCCATGACGCTTGGACCATGGGTTACACGCCGTCACTCGTCGCGGGTGTTTGGGTCGGCAACAATAACAACGCTGAGATGAAACGGGGCGCCGACGGCTCTGTCGTAGCTGGCCCCATCTGGCAGGGATACATGCAGCGGGCGCTAGCCAACACCCCTGTCGAGAACTTCCCGGCGCCACCGCCGAATGATGCGAACAAAACCGTCTTGCTTGGAAAAAGCATAGAGACGAAAATCAAGATAGACAAAGTCACCGGCCGCCGCGCCACGGACCAGACTCCGGCCGACATGGTCGAAGAAAAGATTTTCCACGAGGCCCACAATATCCTCTACTATCTGGATAAGGACGATCCGCGCGGTCCGACGCCTAAAGACCCAACCCAGGATCCCCAATACTGGAACTGGGAGAATGCTGTGCAGGATTGGGTAAAGCGCAACAATTGGAACACGACCTCGACCCCGCCGACCGAATACGATGATGTGCACACCGCGGACAACCAACCTGTGGTCAAACTGAATGACCCCCAACCGAATACAACCTGGTCAAACCGCTCGGGCGTGGTCAACGCCGACATCTCGGCGAAAAGGTCGCTGGTCAAAGTCGAAGTCTGGAGTGAAGGATCGTTGATAGGCGTCAAAAACGTCCAACCCTGGATTATCCCGGTCCAATTCCCGAATTCGTTGGAGAAAGGCTACCACGACCTGACCGTCACGGCATACGACGATGTAGGGAATAAGGGATCAGCGACCGTCACCGTCAACCTGAATGCTGAACCGACCCCTCTCGTACTCCGCATCACGGAACCATCTTACGGCAAGCACCTGAAACCAGCCGACTTCCCGGTCAACGTGTCCGTAAGCATAAGCGACCTGACCGATGCCAAAAAAATCGACTTCTACCTCCAGACCCAGGAGGGCTCGACCCGCCTTCTTGGCTCCGAAATCTCACCGCAATCCAATGTGGTCCAATTCACTTGGAGCGCCAATCCCGGACCGGGCACATACAGCCTCTTCGCATCTTTGGAGGACAAGAGCTCCAACACCCACCCCGGAGAACAAACAACGGTCACGGTGGATGAAAATTGATTCATTCATTGGAAAAGTATCCATAAAAGCAGGCCGATGGCCTGCTTTTATGTTTCATTTGGATCCTCTATTGCCTGATAGGCATCACGATATACTGATAAGCTTCGCCGCTGCCCTCCGGAGACACTAGGAGGGGATTCATGGCATCAATCTGCCGTATCTTGATGCTCTCGCCGCTCATGGCCGCCAAACCGTCACCGAGGTATCGGAAGTTCAAAGTGACTGAATTAGCTATGCCTGTGATGGCTCCTTTGATGATGGTCTTAGTCTTTCCGACACCCTGATCAGCCGACTCCACGACGCATTCTCCCTTCTCAGGGTCAAACGACATGTGGACATCAAACAAGCCCTGGCGGGAAAATAAACTGGCTGCCCTGACGGCCTTCTGGAGCTCAGAGCGGTTAAGCACAGCCTCGGTCTTGAATTGCTGGGGGATGATCTGTTTGTAATCAGGGAATGAACCCTCTATCAATCTCGAAATCAGCTCCACGTTCCCGAAGGATACGACCAACTGGTTCTCCGTGAAGTTGAGGGTGACGTTTTCCGGTATGCCTAACTCATCCTTATAAGCCCCTAAAATCCTCGCCACCTCGACCAGCGCCCTCGCTGGGACGATGAACCGCGTAGGGGAACCTGAACCGGTGCAGGCGATATTGCGCTCAGCCAGACGGTAAGAGTCCGTAGCCACGAGCACAGCGCTATGGCTTCCGTTGTTATCCTGGAAGAAACAGGCGACTCCCGTCAGCTCTGGTCTCGACTGCGAGGTTGAGACCGCAAACACGACCTGGGACAAGGCGCGCTTCAGCTCTATTGAGGGAATCGTATATCCGTGGTCCCTGGCGAGTTTCGGCAACAACGGGAACTCGTTTGCCGCGATCCCCTTCAAAACCGTTTCCTGTTCCCCGGATTTGACCTCCAAACCCTCCTCACTCAAGACCAGCTCCACCTTGCCGGCCGGCAACAGGGAGACATAGTCCATGAAGAGCTTTGCCGGGACGCTGTATTCTCCTTCAACCTCGACCTTGCCTCTGACGGTCGAGTTGACCGCCATCTCGAGGTTCGTCGCCGAAAGCTTCAGGCTTCCTGCCTCTGTCTTCAACAAGACATTTCCCAATACCGGCAGGTTCACGTTTTTGCCCGCTACGTGTCCGACCATGTTAAGTCCCTGGATCAAATTTTCTTGTGTGCATGCGAACTTCATATCTGTTTCAAGTAAGTATATATATTCAGTAGTAGACAGTAGGGGGTGTGGAGAAGTGGGATAACTGGCGAAAGGCTTGTTTTCAGCTGGTTTGTGTTCATTTTCTGTTCACAACCCCAGGTGGAGACTTTGTTGGCTGATGGGGGATGATATTGGTCGAGTGCTCCGAAGCTTGTTTTTTCGACCAGTTTCCCACCAGACTATCAACAGTCTTTGTGCTAGGTACCCACAACCGCATACAGCTTTTCCCGAAGCAGTGATATATCCCTTTTCAACTGTTCATCCGTCTTCAAAAGGTCGGATATCTTGGTGCAGGCGTGGATGGCAGTCGTGTGATCGCGCCCGCCGACATGGGTGCCGATCGCCGGAAAAGAACACTTTCCCTCTTCCCGAAGAAGATACATGGCGATTTGGCGCGGGTAGGCCAAGCGCTGTTCACGGCTCTTGCCCAGGATCTCTTCCATCGACAGGTCGTAATAAGATGTGACTATCTCGATCAGTCTGCGCGGCGTTATGTTCCGTTTGGGGATATTGGGGATGAAGCTCTGGAGCAGGGATTGGACGGATTCAAGCGTAGGATTCGTATTCTTGAATTGGTGGTAGGCGATTATCTTGTTCAGCGCACCCTCCAGTTCACGGACATTCGTCTGTATGGTCCCGGCGATATACCGCAGGATCTCAGCGCTCAATTGCGAGGCCTTCTCGCGGGCTTTGGCCTCCAGGATTGCGACACGCGTCTCGAAATCAGGGCTGGATACATCCGTTATCATGCCCCATTCGAAGCGCGACAGAAGGCGAGCTTCCAGTCCCTGGATATCTTTAGGGAAGCGATCAGAGGTGATGACAATCTGTTTATTGTTCTGGTGGAGTGTGTTGAAGGTGTGGAAAAACTCTTCCTGTGTGCTTTCTTTGCCCGCGATGAACTGGATATCATCCATCAGGAGAACGTCCACGTTGCGGTAAATATCCTTGAATTCCTTGCCATGGCCACCCCGGATGGCTTGGATGAATTTGTTCGTGAAATCCTCACAGGTCACATACAAGATCTTCAACTGGGGTTGGTTTGAGCTGATGTGATGACCGACGGCCTGAAGTATGTGGGTTTTCCCCAAACCAGAGCCACCATATATGAAAAGGGGGTTGTAGACATCTCCCGGCTTTGCCGCCACGGCCATAGCTGCCGCGTGTGCCAGCTCATTGGTTTTCCCGACCACGAAGCTGTCGAAACGGTATCGCGGATTTAGTCCAATGTCGTTATCTGCCTGGTTTTGGACCTGTTCTTGGGTGTTTGAGGCGAAAACCTCTTCGTTTATGGGATGGGTCGTCTCAATTTGATCCGCAAACTGTTGGAGAGGGGTGGTGTTTTTGACCTCGACGCGGTAAGCGACTTCCCGGATGTTTGAGGAGGAGACGTTCCTGAGAGCTCTGACGATAGCTTCGTGGTATTTCTTCTCAAGCCAGGCCTTGGTGAAGGTGTTTGGGACCGCAATCACCACCCTGGTGGGGTCAAATGACGAGATATAGGTATTTTTGAACCAAGTAGTGAAATTAGCTTTTGACAGGGTCAACTCCAGTTCGCCTAACGTTGCCCGCCATATTTCGTTATTATCCATAGGTGACAAAGATGAATGAGCGTGATGGTTTATGAGAATATCAACAGTCGAGTTGTGAGTTGTCAAACATGTTGATAAAAAGTGGATAAAGTATACCCCGGTCTTGCCAAAACCGAAAGAAGATGTTAGTGTTTTGGCATTAATTAAGCTGAAAAACATGCCAAAACGGACATATCAACCCAAAAAGCGCCGGTATGTGAAAGTCCACGGCTTCCGGGCTAGGATGACTACCAAGAACGGACGCAAGGTCTTGTCACGCCGACGGGCTACCGGACGCAAGCGCCTGGTGGTGAAAAAAGCGCGATAATAAGCGAAATCCCGGCTCCCGGGATTTTGTGTATACTTCCATTATGTTGCCCAAGCCCAAAAGGTTGACCAAACAAAGGGATTTCCTGAAACTGGCATCTTCCGGCCATACGGTTTTTGGCCCTTTTGCCACCTTAAGGGTCCGTCAGATCAAGAATCAACCTTCAAAGGTCGCTTTCATCACCTCAACCAAGGTCTTCAAGAAGGCTGTGGACCGGAACCGGGCTAAACGGCGCATGCGTGAGGCTGTGGGCCTGCTTTGGGACAAGATCCCGGCCGAGATGCACCTCTTGTTCATCCTTAAGCCAGAGTCCAAGACCGCTGACTGGAAAGTTTTGCTGACTGAAGTCGAGAGGTTGATTTCCCATATTCCCGAAGCCCTCCTCAGGCCGTCTAAGCCCTCCTCCCGCGCCGCCAAGCATTCGGCCAAGCTGTCGCGTCCCAAGGCGCCACCGACTAAGGCGTCGTCCTGAGCTAGTCGAAGGACTTATATGAACCCGCTCCACCTCCCTCGTCGTCTCGGCCAACTTTTCATCGTGGCTTACCAACATACGTTGTCTTTCGATCATGGTCCGTTGTCGCGTTTCACGCGCTACCAAATGTGTCGCTTCCATCCGACTTGTTCAGAATATGGATATGATGCCGTCGGAAAATATGGTCTCATCGTCGGATCGTGGAAAACGTTAAAAAGGATCCTGCGCTGCAACCCATGGTCTATCGGTGGTTACGATCCGGTGAAATAATAATTTTGAATATTCAGAACCCCACGTTATCGGCGTGGGGTTTTGCGTTCATGAGAGGGGACCGTTCTCCTCGAGTTCCTTCATGAGCTGGACGGCTTTGTTTTTTCCAAGCTCGTCTTTCAGTGAAAGTGTGCGGAACGGCCCTCCAGGTTGGAGTCGCCGATATTCTTTCTCCAACTCTACCATCCGTTGCTCTACGGCAAGGTTTTGTTCGAGTTGGAATGAGAGTTGTAGGAATTCTGACTTGATAGCCCTTATCCGTGCAGAGCTGTCTCCCGCGGTCTTTTCTTTGATGGTTTTCGGCACCAGAAGCCATCCGATAAAGGCGCATATCGCAAGAACCACAAGACTGATGACCACCCCGGCAATCAGCTGATCGACTGATTCCGGGTAGTTGGATGGGGATAGAGGTTCAGTGACAATCGCGAGAAAGAGCGGAGTTGTCGTATTCATTCCTTCCTCCTACGGAACGAACTTAACACCCTGTCGATATATGTCAATGGATGAGGGCACCTAACAAAGTCTCGATATCGGCGCCTGCAGTCGGTATTTCCACGATTTTTTGCTTGCTTGATTGTCCCTTTATGATATCGATTGAACTCTTCGGCACATCCAAAACATCAGACAAGAACTCAACGAGTGCCTCATTCGCTTTCCCGTCAACCGGCGGCGCAGCCAACCGGATTCTCCAAGTCGCGCCTTCTTTGCCCGCGACCTCTGTCTTTGATGCGTTGGGTATGACGCGGATTGAGAATTTAGCCATGTTTGAAGATGTTGAGCAGCTGTTTCTTGATTCCGGGACAGACGGCCAGGAAATCCTTGTCTCCCAGTTCCCATCTTTCGCCTCTTGGCGTCATGACTTCACCCCCGGCTTCCCTGACGAGAAGTGTTCCGGCGGCTACGTCCCAATCATGGATTCCGTGCAAGACCGAATATTCCGCCCTGCCAGTCGCGACCCAAACCGCTTCGAAGACCGCGGCACCAAGACGTCTTGTCGAACGAGATTTCAGCGTCAGATCGGGTACGTGCTTGAGACCCCGGACCTTTTCTTCCGGCAGATATCCGTAGCAGAACAAGCCGAGTGAATCTTTTATTTTTGTTTTGTTTGAGACCTTCAACGCGTTCTTCCCTAAGGCGTCCTCAACCCACGCGCCGCCAGATAAAACCGCAAAATATCTTTCCTTCATGGTCGGCAAGCTAATGGCGCCAAGGATGGTTTCACCTTTGTTCACTAAAGCTATCGAGATGCCCCAGATTGGTAAATGTGCCGTGTAATTAGTGGTTCCGTCCAACGGATCGACTACCCAATAAGTGTCAGCGTTTCCCTCCAAATCAGGCGACTCTTCGGTCACGATCCCGAATTCAGGCGTCAGCTTCGTCAGTATCGAAATAATGGCGCGATTCGAAGCTTCGTCCGCCTCAGTTACTATTTCCGCATGCTTTTTGTAACGCCACTTTCCCGGCTGTTCCTTCTTATAGCGCGGCAGCAGCTCCTTCTCGCCGGCAAGCAGCGCTTTTCTGGCGACCGAAATGAGCTTATTGGTGTCTTGCATATTATTTTTCCGTTGCGTTGCCGCTAAGGACGATCCTTTCACTGTCCTTATTCTGGGCCCATTCTCGATTCAGGCCGATGAGGATTTCGGAATATGGGAATCCACGGCTCCATTTCTCAAGCTCCTCTTTCCGTCTTGTCGTCCCATAAGCAAATCCGATGTATTTGAAAGGCAATGACTTGTCCAAGTTCAGACCGACTTTGGCGTGGAATCCGCATCCATCCAGAAGCCTTGGGTCATTGAAGGCGAATCTTGTTTTGATCCTGCGTTTGTCGCACTCGTCAATCGCCGGTCCTTCGTATCCCTCGTCAATTGGGGCGGGAATCCGATTGAAACTCCAAGTGTCTTCAACGACACAGAAATCAGGATGGATTCTGTCCTGATTCTCCTTAGCTCCTCCGATGAACTTTTCAAATAAGCCCTTCATAAGTTTCGTCATCAATTATCCCTCAATTTCTTCAGGATCTCCAAATCCTTCTCGACTCCGTCTGGCTCAGTTTCCAGATACAAGTTGATGTCTTTGAGTGTCTTAGACGAGACTAGTGCGCGGAAACCATTCATCCCGATGAATCCCTGTCCCAGATGCTCATGCCTGTCCTTATGTCCTCCAAGCTCTATCTTGGAGTCGTTGCAGTGGATGGCTTTGAGTTTCTTGATGCCTATAGTTCCGTCGAATATCCTGAATGTTTTTGCTATGGCTTCCGCGTCGCGCAGATCGTATCCGGATGCGAATGCATGCGCCGTGTCGAAGCAGACGCCCAACTCAGGATAGTCTATGCCGTCCAAAAGTTCCGCGACCTCCTCAAATGTATCGCCTATGATTTCTCCGGCGCCTGCCGAAATTTCGATCAAAAGCTTCGTCGAACCAGAGTATCCATCCAAAACCTTTCTGATGCCCTCGACGCACATGGCCATCGCCCGTTTGAATTCCACTCCGCGGGCGCTGCCCGGATGGAACATCAGGTAAGATGCTTTGAGCTTCGAGGCACGCTCAAGATCCTCTCGTATTACCCTCGCCGAAGATTTGCGGATCTTCTCCTCGACTGAAGCGAAGTTGATGTAATACGGCGCATGAACGACCCAATTTTCGAGCTTATTGGCGCGGCAATTCTCCGCGAAAGACCCCAAGATCCCGTCAGTCAAAACCGGCGCCGGTCCGCCTTGCGGTGAGCGCGTGAACATTTGGAAAGTCTCGCAGCCTATCTTAGCTGCATTCAGCGGCGCATTTTGGACTCCGCCGGCGATTGAAACATGGGCTCCGAATTTCATATATGACATCGTAGCTTTAATTCCCGCCGAATACAAAACCCCCGTCGTTCGACGGGGGTTTTCTTATCTTATTTCTTGATGACTTTCTCCTTCAACAGCTCGAGCGTCTTGCGGTTCTTCATCTGGGCCGCCACGTAATCCCGGTAGTCGGCTGAGATGACGCGCTCGCGCGTTTCTTTGTCCTCAGGCTTGACCCGTTCCAGGATGCGGTCGATTTCAGCGTCCAGTTCCTGCTCGGTGACCTCGATCTTTTCGCGTTTTGAGACCTCCCGCAGCAGGACTGCCGTCTGGATGCGCTGGATGGCCTGGGGCACGAAATCAAGCTTCAGCTCGTCCTTGGTCCGTTTCAGGCTCGTCAGATAGTCCTCCATCCGCATTCCTTGCTCTTCGATCCCGTGTTCAAGTTCGTGGAGCATGCGGTGGACCTCTTCATTCACCAAAGTGTCCGGTATCTCGCTGAAGCGCGAACCCTTGACCAGCTTCTCCAGCATCTCGATCTCGGCCGCTTCGTCGGTCTTGTGGTCGGACTCGGCCTGCAGGTTCTGCTTGAGCAGCTCCTGGAGCTTGGCTAAGGATTCCAGACCGAAACCTTTGGCGAACTCGTCGTTAAGCTCCGGCACTTGGAGTTCATATACGTCCTTGATGGTCGCGGTGAAACCGGCCTTTGATCCAGCTAACTGTTTAGTGTAGTGCTCTTTGGGGAACTCGAGTTCGAATTTCCGCGTTTCACCCTTGGTCGCGCCCACGAGTTTTTCCGAGAAACCCGGGATGTAATGCGGCTCGTTCAGGTAGACCTTGTAGTCGCGTGAGGACCCGCCTTCGATAGCGACGCCGTCTTTTGTGATCTCCAGGTCGATGATGGCCAGGTCATCCAAGGTCAACGGCTTGTCGGCCAGCACTTCGACACGCCGCATCTTGCGCAGGTCCTGGATCGCTTTTTCCGTCTCGTCTTCACTGACCTCGTGCTTCTTCGGCTCGATTTTCAATTCGGCAAAATCCATGATTTCTGTCGCTCTCGGCATCACGTTCGCCGTGACCGTGAACTCCAGGTTCTGTCCGGGGACCAGTTTGTCGACCGCGATTTGCGGTGAACCGATAGCCTCAATATCATGCTCAAGGATCGTTTTGACGTATTTAGCCCGCACGATGCGCTCTAACGCCGTTTCCCAGATAAGCATCTCGCCGTATTCTCGGGACACGTCGTCGTATCCGGCTTTTCCCGGACGGAAGCCTTTGATCGGTTTGGCGGTCGAAATCTCGGCCACGGCCTGGTCAAGATAAGGCTTCGCTTCCTCGACCTCGACCGTGAACTTTATCTCCACCTGCGATTTGGGCAAATTGGTAATTTTTGGGGGTGTCATAGGTTGTTTTAAGTCGTCAGACAATAGCCGTAATCTGGCGGTTTGTCAAAGGATGGGACGTGATGTAATTCAGGCTTTCCTGTTGCGTTATGGGGGTATATGGGAAGGGCCATCATAGCCAAGGGCAAATCTTACGCCATCAAGGGAATGCGCTCCCGTGGTTTTAAGGCGTTCGTCTGCCTAAAGCTCGCCAGTTCGGTCGTACTGGCCGCAGTGGGCTATGCCGTCAGTCGTTAAGGCCTGGATCCGAGCATGGCAAAACCGCCCCGGTGTACACCGGGGCGGTTTTGGTTCCTTCTTTCGTTATCTTATGTATCCCAGAGGATTGACGCGCTTGCCTTTGACTATGACTTCGAAATGCAGGTGGGTGCCCGTAGATTTGCCGGTCGTACCCATCATGGCGATGACTTGTCCGCGCTTCACTTCCTCGCCCTTTTTCACGAAAAGTTTTGATGCGTGGCCGTAACGTGTCTGTACGCCATCAGCGTGTTTTATCAGGACCATCAAGCCATAGCCTGCGTTGCTCCATTCCGCTTTTTCAACTATGCCGTCAGCCGCGGAATATAACGGCGACGAATAATCACCGTCGACATCCAGGCCGATATGCTTCCATCCGAAGTATTGCGTGATGACGTGCCCGCTTGTCGGCCAGAGCATGCGCGTCTTGGGCAGCTCCTTCGTGTCCAAGTCGGCCGGTTTCTTGACCGAGTTGTTCAAGACGGATGAGGCTGACGGTTTTGATGTCTTGCTCTCGTTTTGCGACCTGACAGCGATTTGCGTCTGCTGGATTTCCGGCGGCTGGCCTCCCGGGATCATCACCTCTATTCCGGCCTGCAGAGGGGTATCGGTATTCAAGTTGTTGAAATTCGCGATTTCGTCCTGATCTCCTGAGTAACGGGTCGCCAACTTGGACAAGGTGTCGCCTGATTTGATCTTGACCAGCATGCCTGAGACCGGCGGGATTCGGAGCGTGTCTCCGGGGCGGATATACTGGCGTTCCTGCAGGTTGTTGTTCCAAAGCAGGGTCATGACGTTCACTCCGAAGTGCTGGGCGATGGTGCTGATCGTGTCGTTTTCCTGGACCGTGTAGTTCTCCGTCTTTGTCCGCGGTTGGGTGGATTCCTCGGCTAGGAAAGTAGGTTGCGCCGAAATCGTGCCCGGCACGATAAGTTCCGGATTCGTTTCTTCGGCCATCGGTTCGTAATCAAAGTCTACGTGAGGGATGGCGATGACCGTTTGGGATCCCAAGTAGTTGGAGTTTTTTGTGGCCGTCTCAGGCCGCACCGTCTCCTCGACGATTTCGTTTTTTTGGTCCGTAGCCAGGGCAAAGAGCAAGCTTTGTTGTCCGACATCCTGGGCATGCGCTTGGCGCGCCTGGAAATTCGCGACCGCCGTCACCGTCGTGAGGACTACGATGACCGCATGGAAGGCATAGCGGTTGGTCAGTAGATACAGGACGAACCCCCGGGTCGGCAGAGCCAATCGGTTTGCTTTCAGGCGCAAGCCTACTACGAGGCGGTAGATCGGGAGTATCAGAAGCCTCACAAAAAAACGCCCGAACGGGGCCAGGATTTTGCCGATTAAGGCGAAAACCACTTGCAGCCCGCGTTTGACGCGGCGTATTGCCCGGAACAGGGCGATGGCTATCTTGGTCGAAAATTGTTTCAGGGATGATGGGATATTCTACCTCTCTGTTCAGCGCGGAGCGCCGCCATGGTCTGGATCGTTGTTCGGAGGCGACAGGCTTCGGCTGGGATTATGTTCTGCTTCTCGAAAAACTATTTTTCGGGTTTACAGACTTTATCAATTTGGCCCTTATTTGTCAATGGTTTTAGGGGTAAATTATGCTTATTTTAGCCAAAAATTAGGCCACCTGACGGTACTGTAAAGCCTCTGCGACATGTTTTGCTTCGACTTTATCGCAAGCTTCCAAGTCGGCGATTGTCCGGCTGACTTTCAGTACCCTGAAGTAGGCTCTGGCTGACAATTTGAACCTCTCGACCGCCTGCCGCAGGATATCTTTCGCCTCGGTCGACGGTTGGATCAGTCGGCGCACCATATCGCTCGACAGTTCGGCATTTGTTTTTGCCGGGAACTTTTCATACCGCGCTGTCTGGAGGTCGCGTGCCGCCTGCACGCGTCCCCGGATATCTGCCGAAGTCTCTCCTGGCTCAAGGTCTGTCAGTTTCTCCGTCGGCACTTTGGGTACCTCGATGGCCAAGTCGATCCGATCCATGAGCGGTCCGGAAATCCGCTTCCTATATCTTTCGATCTGGATTTGGCTGCATATGCAGGCGCGGTCCGGGTCTGTCGCGTAACCGCATGGGCACGGGTTCATGGCCGCGACCAATAAAAAACGTGCCGGAAACGAGATCGTGCCTTGCGCCCGCGCCACAGTCACGACCCCATCCTCCAACGGCTGACGCAGGTATTCGAGCACGTTACGCGAGAATTCCGGGAATTCGTCCAGGAACAAAACGCCGCGATGGGCCAAGGAAATCTCTCCAGGTTTAGGCACGGCTCCTCCGCCGACCAGCGCGACTCCCGATGCGGAATGGTGCGGCGACCTGAAAGGCCGTGTCGCGATATATCCTCCGGCCGGCAACAGGCCCATCACGGAGTGGATGCGCGTCGCCTCCAGCGCTTCGTCCGTCGTCAGGTTCGGCAGGATGCTCGGCAATGTTTTCGCGAGCAGCGTCTTCCCCGAACCCGGGGGACCTTGCAACAGGATGTTGTGTCCTCCGGCCGCCGCGATCTCCAGCGAGCGCTTCGCCTGCTCTTGTCCGCGGATGGCTGACATGTCCATCTGGTTCCCTTCTGCCGGGTCGAATTCTATTCTCCGTATAGGCGCTTCGGGCAGCAGGTCTCGGCCGCACAAATGTCCGTAGACCTGGCTCAAGTCCGCCGCTGTCCTGACTTTGATGCCCGGCACTAACGCCGCTTCGCTACCGTTACGTTCTGGCACGATCATCTCTTTCACTCCATGGTTTGCGGCCAAGATCGCCATGGAAAGTATTCCCGGGACAGGCCGCAGCTTCCCGTCCAACGCTAGTTCGCCGACCAGCATGGATTCATTCTTGTCCCGTTGCGGTAAGTTCCCCTGCGCCTGGAGCACTGCCGCGGCCATCGGCAAATCGAATCCTGTTCCGGCTTTGCGTAAATCCGCTGGCGCCAGGTTGATCGTCACCTTGGTCCGCGGGAACGGCAGCTCAGAATGTTTCATGGCGCTCTTCACCCTCTCGCGCGCTTCCTGTACCGCGGTGTCCGGAAGTCCTACGACGATGAATGCGCTTAATCCGGGCGAGATATCCGCTTCCAATTCCACGGGATGTGCCTCGATGCCGCTGAGTGATGCGGTCAAAACATTTGAAGACATAAAAAATAGCCTCTATTCCAGAGCTACCGCGGATTGCCCGTACCGTCAAGACGTCTCGTTCAAAACCACTGTCCCCGTCCATCTGGGGGAAACGGAAAACCGCATCCCGAGACCGAAGTGAAGTGCGGTTCGGGATGCGGTTGGGTGGAGTCGCGGACCAGGACTCTAAGGTCCGGATGCGATCTTCATTCATAGATGGCAGTGACCAAGAAGCGGTAAAACAAAGGGGCAAAATATCCGGTCTCTGACCGAAGATGGACATTCCGTCCATCATCAGTGTCGCCCAGGCAGGCGACCTGATCGCCGTGCAGCGCGTCAGGTTTGACGGATCCCAGGGCTACGATGACGAAGCGTCTTTGCTCATCGGGGTGCTCCCGTCCATGACAAATGAGCTCCTCATAAAGCGCAGGACGCATTCTCCTGTTCCGCATCTGGGCCAGGGCTTGGGGCCTGGTCACATTGTAATCGAAGTCGAGATACTCGAATCCGATGGATAGGCCGGAGCGTGATCTTCGTCCATGCTCCAGGGCACGGATACAAGATTCGATTGGCTGAAAACGTGCGCCACGGAGCTCGGTTCCGACATTCTGGAACCAGCGCCGCAGGGTCGCGAGAGAAGGTTGGGTGTAGATCACCCGGGTGGTGAGCGCACGAGGCCCGCTCCAGGGACTCGCCATGCCCGCGATGATGGACTCGGCCAAAAGCCGGTTAATCCGACCCTGCGTCATCATCTCACGTATGCTTTTCAGGTATTTATCGACCTCTTTTGTTTCCATGACCACGACTCTCCTTGTCAGCAGCCGGACGGGGTGGCCCGGCCATCCCTTGAACCGGAGGCATCGGGTTTAACCTCCCACAACAGCCGGCAGGGTGTCAATGCACCCTCCGTATATCCGCTCTTACCCGAGATGTGATTATTCGCCTTACTCGTCAAGTCTTCCTCTTCGTCAAAATCAGCCATGCATACCATGCCAGTCCTCCGGCGATGGCAATATCCGCGATGTTGAAGATTGAAGTATTGAAAACCATCATCCAATCGAACACGAAACCCAGGTGCAGCCGGTCATAGAAGTTTCCGATGGCGCCACCGAGTATCAAGGCCAGGGCTAGGCTCTCTTTCCGCTCGTTGTCTTTCCCGTCCAGAAAAATCTTATGCGTCAGGACCAGCATTATGAAAAGTGTCACGGCCAAAATCACGGGTTGGGGCACCGGCGCATTGCCGATGAGTCCGAAGTTATGGTGCGTCGTCAGTTCGAAAAATCCGGGCCACGGCCAGTCGGAGACTGGATGGGCCCGGATTGCATATTTGCTTGTCAGGTCCAGCGCGGCGGCGATCACCGTCAACGCTGCACATGCGGACTTTCGTTTGCCGGCTTCGGTCACATTTCCTGGGTCAGGATCTTTTTGCAGTTGATGCAGCTGGAAGACGCGGGACGCGCTTCTAGGCGCTTCTCGTCGATTTCCTTTCCGCAGTATTTGCAGATGCCGTATTTGCCGTTATCCAGGGCCTTGAGTGCGTCCTGCGTATCCTTCAGTTCGGATGATAAGCGCGCCTCCAAGGACAGGGAGTCGGCGTACTGGGTGACTTCGGCCGCATTATCGTCTTCCGAGTTGCTGCCAGACTCCGGATATTCGACTTCCGTGTGGCCTGGTCTGTTCGTATCCTTCTTGCCCAAATCTTCCAGCTGCTGGGTCAGCCGCTCGAGATCCTCCAAGAGGCGTTGTTTCAATTCTGTAATTTTGTCTGCGTTCATATGTTTGTCGTGTTCGGATAAGAAAGTATAGGCCGGAACTATGGGTGAGTCAACACCCGGGCCTATGGCTATAGTGTGCCCTGAATCGGCCGGATTCCACAAGATGCCAAGTGTAAAGGCCAGTTGTAGCGGAAATCATGCAGAATCCAGCTAAATAGTCGGGAGTTGATAAGGACGGCCCGATTTCACGAAATGTCTGACGGTTTTCCGGAATTAAAAGAAACCGCGGAGGGCCCTTAAAGTAAATAAGTGGTCGCGCGGTTTCAGACCTGGACGCGGGGACCATGTTCGTCGTGCTCCTGTAGGTGCAAGTGGTGAGAGAGGCGATTCGCCATAGGCGGATCGACGATTTGGACACTAGACGTCTAAGTCTAAAGAAAGGACTGCTGCTTCGACCCAATCTTGGCGGTTGCCTCGAGAGAGCCCGGAGGCTCAATATGGTTGAGGTCGCCTGTGTGAGATTGTTTTTATTTTTTGATTTCGTTGTGTCGCTATTGCGGCACAGATCGAGTCAAGGCATTGAATTGGCTCCCATATATGACATGGAAGTCCATCTTGTCGCAGCTATGAAGGAACGATGAGGTCGTCAGCGCTCTTGGCGCTTGATTGAGAGACTTTTAGCCCGAAGGCTAAATCTAGAGGAATGCGCTTTCCGCACTTCCTGCAGAAGATGTGGGGAAAGAGCGAAAGATGTCCACAGTAGCGGACGTCACGACGTGGTAACGCCGTGTAAATACATCATACCTTTTTTTGGCCTTCTTATCAATAATTGGCTCTACTGCCAGTGAATAACGGGCAATTAACAGCCTTAAACAAACTGTCCACACATTAAGAACAGAGACGGTGGATTAGCTGTGGATATCCTATTTAAAACAAGCTGACATCTTTCCACCGTCTTCGTGGAGCTCGAGGCTGTTGGTTATGACGCTAATCCCACCGTCAGCCGTCTTCGATATTTGAAGCGCATTTAAAACGTTCGATAGCGCGGTATTCGAAAGCTTGAACACGAGCCTGCCAGGACCGCAGCCAGTCCGGTCTGTCTTCGCCACCTGTCCCATATCAACCAAGTTGCCCTTTTCGACCGATAAGTTCTTCCAGGCGTCGGGATTCTGCTGGCCGCCCAGCTGGTTAAGCTTCTGTGTCGGCAACTTCAGCTCAATGGCCGAGGTGCCGTCAGGCAGGGTGTATGGAACCAGGTCCATGATCCCCACCGAACCCGCCAACTTCAACAGGGTCGTGTCAGCCGGAGTCATTGGGAATATCAGCTTCAGCTTGTCCAAACCGCGTTCATTCACGCTGAACCCGATTGAACTCGGCATCTCGTCTATGTCTATGCCATTTACATCTTTCAGGTTTCGGTTGATTATCGGCCAAACTTCCGGGAAAGCCTCGAGGTCCACTCGGACATCTTCGTCCGATGAATTTTGTCCTTCGGCATGCTTCAGGTTCAAATCCGTCCTCCAACCGGACGCGCTCACCGGTCCAGATATTTGAGCTGAATCAGTTCCCGCAATCTTTCCCTGGTCCAGCGTCAAATATGCGGGATTCAAAAGCAGGTTGATGAAAGCGCCGGCGGCTAAAGTCGTTTTGACATTGCCATCGAGTTCGATCTTTTCGGCGCTGGCAAAGCTGAATAGTCCGCTATCTTGGCGATAGTCCGCTCTGAGATCCGACCAGCGCGGCGTGATTGCGAAAATCCCGAACTTGCCTGACTCTTCGGTCATGCCGAGGAATACCGGGAACCGGCTCGACATGGCCGCGTCTTTCCAGAGCTGAGGAACGAAGCTCGGGAGCTCCGTGCCGCCGCGCACTGCCAGGAGAACGACTTGGTTCTTCGGCTCTGGGATTTTTCCGAATATGAAAAATGAAATTCCCAAAACCGCCCCGACCAAGACCAGGGCTGATATCGCTATCAGCCCGATCTTGAGCCAGGGCGGCTGTTTCTTTTCCGCGAATCCCAGCAAGTGGTTGCCTTGCGGGAGCGATGTCATCACCTCCTGTCCCATTCCTTAGAAGATGTCAGGCGGCGTGATCGGCGGGGGAGGCGTCGGGCGGGGTTTGTCGCCGTTCATCGGGCGCGGTCCGCGGTCTCCGTTTCCGCCGCGTCCTCCGCGGTCGCCTCCGTTGCCGTTGCTGCGCAGCGGGCGTTGGTCGTCATTCGATTCCTTGTAGTCAGGCAAGGCACGCTTCATGGACAGGTTGATGCGGCCCATGGAGTCGATCTCATAGACCTTTACCGTCACGATGTCGCCGACCTTAACTACGTCAGTGACCTTGTTCACGCGGTAAGGCGCCATCTCGCTGATGTGCACCAGGCCGTCCTGCTTCGGGGCGATCTCGACGAAAGCGCCGAAGTCCATGAGGCGCACGACCGGTCCGGTGAAGATTTCGCCGACCGTGATCTCGCGCGTGATGCTCTTGACCCAGTCCATGGCTTTCTTCATGCCGTCCATGTCGGTCGAGGTGATCATGACGCGTCCGTCGTCCTCGATGTCGATCTGCACGTTGCAGGCAGCGATGATCTCGTTGATCATCTTTCCGCCTGGGCCGATGACGTCGCGGATGCGGTCCGGGTTGATGCGGATCATCTCGATGCGCGGCGCGAACGGCGAGAGCTCGGCGCGCGGCGCCGGGATCGTCTTTTCGATCACGTCCAATATCTTGAAGCGGGCCGTCTTGGCCATGTCCAAAGTTTCCTTGACCGTCTCGAGGGGCAATCCGTGCGTCTTGGTGTCCATCTGGATGGCCGTGATGCCGGTGCGCGTTCCTGCGACCTTGAAGTCCATGCCGCCAGTACCATCTTCCAGGTCCTGCAGGTCGGTGAATACGCGGAACTTGCCGTTCTTTTCGTCGCTGGCGCAGCCCATTGCGATGCCCGCCACCGGAGCCGTGATCGGCACGCCGGCGTCCATCAAAGACAGGGTCGAACCGCAGGTCGCACCCATGGAGGACGAACCATTGGAACCCAGGACTTCGGATACCACGCGGATGGCGTAGGGGAATGACTCTTCGGTCGGCAAAACCGGCATGATGGCGCGTTCAGCCAGGGCGCCATGTCCGATTTCGCGGCGACCAGGTCCGCGGTTGCTCTTGGTTTCGCCCACGCTGTAGCTGGGGAAGTTGTAATGGTGGAAGTAGCGCTTCTTCATCTGGTATTCCATGGTGTCGAGCGTCTGGACCATGCCCGGTGAACCGAGGGTCACGGACGACAGCACCTGGGTGGCGCCGCGGTTGAACAAGCCTGAACCATGGGTGCGCGGCATGACGCCGACCATGGCTTCGAGCGTGCGGATCTCATCCAAAGCCCGGCCGTCGGCGCGCTTGCCGTTCTCCAAAATCTGGCGCGAGACTTCGAGGTCAATGAACTCATCCACCAGGTCGGCGGCATCCTCCCGCTGTTCCTTGGAGACCTGTTCCTTCTCGAGCATCTCGTCCAAAGCCTTTTCCAGGCGATGTCCGGCGTCCTTGCGCGCCTTCTTGCTCTTAAGCGGCTCGTTGAACAGGAATTTCGGCGACAGGTCTTTGAGGTATCCGAACACCTTGTCCTTGAAAGCCTGGTCCTCGGTAACCTTGGCTCGCTCTTCGTCAGTTTTCGGTTCGAACATGTTGGCCTTGGCTTTGCCCACCTCGGCCTTCACCTTGTTGATGAGTTCGATGACCGGACTGAGCTGGGCGAGCGCCCACTCGATGGCCTGCTTAGCGTCCTCTTCCGAGATCTGTTTGGCGCCGGCCTCGAGCATGACGGTCTTGCCGTCGGCACCAGCCACGATCAAATCCAAATCACCGGCTTCGGTCTGCGCGTAAGTCGGGTTCAGGATCCATTTGCCGTCCACGCGTCCGACGCGCAAAGCCGCTATCGGTCCGTACCACGGGATATCCGAGATGGTCAGGGCGCAAGCCGCGCCGATGAGGCCCGGGATGTCGGCGTCGTTCTCCTGGTCGTGCGAGAACACGGTGGCGACCACGGCCACGTCGTTGCGCAAACGGTCGTCGAACAACGGCCGGAGCGCGCGGTCGATCAGGCGGCCTGACAGGATGGCTTCGTCAGTCGGCCGGCCTTCGCGCTTGATGAAGCGCGAACCCTTGATGCGGCCCGCGGCATACATGCGCTCTTCGAAATCCACTTGGAGCGGGAAGAAATCCAGCCCCGGGCGGATGTCGCCCATGGTGGCCGTGCACAGCGCCACGGTGTCGCCGTAGCGGACGGTGCAAGAGCCGTTGGCCTGTTGGGCCAGGAGGCCGACGCCGATCGAAAGCGTGCGTCCGCCCCACTCTATCGAAAAAGTCTTCTCTTTTTCCATACGAACATAACGCGTTCGTCCGGAGACTGAATCCGCGTCGCGGATCTATGTCTCGGGATGAACTGCGTCGTTAAGTTGTTAATCCGGGGAAGTCCCGGTCCGCCGTCGCGAATGAGTTCGTGAAGGCGGACCGACAGGTGACTTAGAAAGTCACCTTAACCCGGCGGGCTGGTTTGCCGCCGTGTCCTTTGTCTGCTGGTTCATCGCCGCCCAGATCCAAATCCGATTCGGCTGGACCGCGACGGTGTTTGGGGCTGATGAGGAAGGCGCGGCCCTCGGTCGACAGGTCGAAGAACACGTCCGCGACCACCTTGAGTGTCGCATTCGTCGATTCGGCGAATGCGGCGACTTCCACCTTCACGCCGCGGCCTTGCAGGTATTGCACGAGAGGAACGAAGTCTCCGTCGCCGGTCATGAGCACGATGGCATCCACCTTGTCCGCCATGCGCACCGCATCCACGGCCATGCCCACATCCCAGTCTGCTTTCTTTTCGCCGCTCGAGAATTCCTGAACGTCTTTGATGCGCAGCTCGATGCCTGCGCTGATCAAAGCGTCGAAGAAAGCCTGTTCCTCGCCGGTCTTGGATTTAGCCACGTAAGCGAAGACGCGCACCAGCTGCCGTCCGCCGGCGACAGCGTCCACAGCCTTCTCGAACGCCAAACGCGCGCCGTGGATGTGCTTAGCCGAGTGGTACATATTCTGCGTGTCGATGAGCACCGCCACGCGTTGGTCAAAACTAATCATACTGTATTCAAAAGGGTTAAAATTATTGAAAATTAGCTATCTAAAAATATCTTATTTCCGCCCATTTGTCAATGGTTGACCGAATCCGAGCTTTCTGGTTAGCTGGGCTATTATTCATTTCAATGAACACGGGTCTGTTCAGCGCCGTGACGGTCGTCGCGCCGCCATTCAGGCCCGTGTTCCAGGATGTTCCTGGCCGAGGCCAGTGCCAAGCTGGCGGCTGTGCCGCCCATGCAAGGAGAGTGCGGTCATGGAGATGATCCTGAAGATTTCTGAGGTTTTACCTGCGAATGTCGCTCGTTTGGGCGAGTGGATCGACGACTGCGATCCCATAGGATGGCGGTATGATGAATCAGAACTGAAAAAAGAACTGCCCCTGCGCTGCCACAGGGTTCACCATCCCACGGAGAAGAACGCCCATGGCCAAAGGATTCCACGGACTGTCGTGAGTATCCTTAGCACCAAGATCTACCAAAACGACGCGGGCAAGACGCGCATGGTCGTGGAGATCAAGGTGCTGACGCATCGACGAGAGGCGGGTGATGCTTTGGTGGAGATCCCGCGTATTTTCGTGGATCGCGTCCTTGAGCTTCTAGGAATCTTTCCCGCTTTTTCAGAGTCGTAAACGAAGTCCGTTTCTGCCATCCGCCCCGCTGTGCAACCTGCGCCGGGGCGGTTTCTTTATATATGGAAAAGCCCCGATTGCGCCACGTTCTTCGTGGTGGCAGTCGGGGCGTGAGTTTCAGTAGCCGGCCTTGCTGGCTACATCGTGTCGGAAGGCCTTGTTCGTGAGCAGGTCGCGGATCCAGCGATACTTGGCGACATAGCGCCGCGTCTCGCCCGGGAACTGCTTGCAGCTCTCGTCGAGCCACTTGTCTTTGCAGGTGTAAACCGCATCGCGGACCGTGGCCATGCTGGCGTTGTATCCGGCGGCGAAGACGTAAGACTTCTCGACCGGGTGGCTAAAGAGCCATTCAGCGTAGGTCCAGTTGCCCTGTAAGGCCCACCATTGGTTGTCGGTGTGTAGGATCATGGCCCGAATAGCCGTCTCATGCCGGGTCCTGCCGTCGATGCTGTCTTTGGGCAGGCAGGCATTGGGGTAGGATGACGCCAGGTTGGCGTATGTCGTCGGCATGATTTGCGCGATGCCGACTGCACCGACACGGCTGCGGCTTAGCGGATAGGCGTTAGGTCCGTTAGCGGACAGCAGCACGAGCGTCCGGTTGACCATGGCGAGGCGCGTCTTTTCGTCCCCATCCACGAAGCGCCGGTCGCTGAAGACCTGCTCGGTCAGTACTAGTGCGGCGATGTGCGTCTTATCCGAACTCTGGGTGGCGCTGTTGCCGGTATAGAGCGATTTGACGCCCTGCTTGTCGAGCGTCTCCGCCGCCTCGGCATAGATCTCTTCGAGGTAGCGCAGCCCGGCGGTCCGCATCTCCGGCGTATCCAGATCCGATGAGTACGGCGCGTAAGCCATCTCGCGCGCTTCCCCGTCAACGGTCACGACCGTGAGCAGCGCCACGACCGTCTTGTCCGGCGGATGCGTGATGTTGAGCGGCACGTTGATGCCGACGCGGGTCGTCTGCCAGCCCGGCTCCAGCTCGACCGTGTAGTCCGGCGGATCGGACTTCTTGCCCTGGTTCACCCGCACCAGCGTCGGAACGGAGTCCTTGTCCATCGCGACCAGGATGTAGTCGCCGACGCAACGGGCGAGCCCCGTGTTCTTGCCGCCGCACTGGTTCGCATCGAAGTCCTCGTTCTCCAGGAGCTTCAGTCCGGCCTGGATGGCTTTCTGCAGGTCCTTCGGGACATGCTTCTTCGCATCCGGACCCGGCGGCACCAACAGCTTGCCGGTGTAGGCGCCGTTGCTGGTGCGGCTGAAGAACACGATGCTGCCGATGATGGAAAACGCGACGAAACCGCAGATGACCGCCATGATTCCGAGCTTTTTCTTGCTCATCGCAGGTTCCTTTCGTTGAAAGTGCGATACATGAGTTCACTCCATATTTCGGAAAATGTCAATCCCTCCGCTAATCCATTTAGTTGTTCCTGAAAAATTGAAAACCGCGCATTCGAGCGAATGCGCGGTTCGGGTTCAGCCGCCTAAGCGGGCTGCAGTTTTGGCCGCTTCAGCTCGTTTGATGAGCTCTTGGGCAAAAGCGCGGAAAAAGTTCCCCATGGCCGGAGTGGCACCGTCTTCCACGACTTCCTTGGCGTCCTTTTGCATGAGTTCTGCCAGATGCGGAATGCGCTCAGGATTGTCCCAGGCGAACTGCTCCATGGCTTCGCGCGACTCGTCGGTCACGAGCAGGCAGCCATACAGGGCGTCGGCGATTTCGTCCGGCTCGCCTCGGGAAATCGCCTGACGCAATGCTTCGTTGTCTTTGATGACGCAACTGACGTCTTCGGCTAAATGCTCGAGGAACTGCCTTCGGCCGCCGTGGTCTTTGGCGGCCTCCAATTGTCGCTCAATCTCGCAGGACAAGTCGGTGGCGCGTTTGGAGTTCTTTTTCAACCAGCGGTAGATTGTCAGACGATTGACCAGGATGGCTGGCCGTCGCATGAGCCACGCTGCCATATGGAGATTGTCATGGTCCAAAGCCGCCGTGATCATCGTATCCACTTCTTCCTTGTCCAGCTTGAGCTTCGCAAGTAAGTATCCGGTATTCTTCGCACCTCTGTCGCTTCTGTTGCGAAGAGCTGAGATGAATGCGTCGTGCAGATGCGCTGCCAATGTCTCTCGTGGCAACGCGTTGGAAAGCGTTCTCCAGGCACCAGGCGTGATCGTCTTGTCCTGGACGGCAGCGTCAGCGAACAGCCTGCAGACGAAACCGGTGTCATTCAGGGCGAGCAGGATGCGCGCAATCTCTTCGTCGACGACCTTTGCAGTCATGGCCAAACAAGCGGCTTGTTTCGCGAATTGGCTGGATTCTGGCATGGCTTCTCCTGGTGAAAGGGGCGATGGATGAACTTAGTCGAAAACCTGATATTTGTCAATCCTTTCCCCATAACAAAACCGCCCCGATATTCTCGGAGCGGCTTCAACTTTTTCCTTTAGACCTTCAGCTTGGCCATCAGTTCGTCGTACGACTTGGCGTCTTCGCGCTTGAGGTACTTCATCAAACGGCGGCGTTCGCCGACCTTCTTGATCAAGCCGCGGCGTGACGAGAAGTCTTTCTTGTGGCCGCGCAAGTGCTCGGTCAGTTCCTTGATCTCCTCGGTCAAAATGGCGATCTGGACCTGCGGTGAACCGGTGTCGGTCGCGTGGGTCTTGAACTTCTCGATTATCCGCTTCTTCTTATTGGTATCCAACATGCATTTGTCGGAAACTGGCTTTTGCGTCCGATCCTGTTGAATCGATGCGTTTATGTCAGTCCCCGGATTCGCGCTCCACCCCGTCTAAGACCGGGTGGGCGTAGTTATTTAGCGGTCAGAACGTACCATGGGCTGCGAATTTTATCAAGATAATGGCTAATGCTCCGGGGCGTAGAAGTGAGAATTGAACTCGTCAGCCCGGTACAATCCTCAGAAATTCGTTATTTTTGCCTGCTTTCTGTTGGTTTTTGAGTCAAAATACAATATTTAATATACCACAATTATGCTCTTTTGTCAAGAGTTAGGCGTAACTACGATTATCAGGATTTTATGGAAAATTTGCAGTATTTTGGCTTAAAATGAAATTACTGTAAACAAGAATATTGACAAAACCTGCTTTTTATGCTATCTTGTCATGTTAAATCCCGATTGCCGCCACTTCGACAATCCAGACGACCCGAGCCGGCGAATCTCGCCGTTTCAGGTCGGGCACTATCGATAAACCTGCAAATCCGCAGGAACGATGGTGTCGAGGAGGTTAGAACCATGGATACGAATGTAGCGAAATACTTCGATGCCTGTGACATGCTTCGCGACGCGGCACTTGATGCTTCAATCTGTCTCGAGAATCAAAAGAGCCGCTGGCTCGTGAGACTTGGCTTGGTCAAGGCCAGGAGTGAGGAATACGAGCGTCTTAGGCTCGAGGCAGAGCGCCTTGCCGGTGAGGTTGTTGCGTCGAGGGCATACGTCATTCGAGCCAACCTGGCTAACCTTGGAGTCCAAGATCAGGTCGTCACAGCTGTCTTGATGGACTGTTCCGAGAAAGAATGGGGAAAGGTCGAGATGCTTCTCTCCGACGTGTGTGGCTTGAGGGGAGACGGCATCGCATCGAAACTCGGCATCTCTGAAGAGAACGAGAGGTTCTATGTCTTGGTGCAGCGCGACGGCAAAAGAATCGGACGATTTGATATCGACCTGAGCCTTGATGGTGTCGACCTCCGGACAGCAATGGGCTGGGCAGTGGCTACGCAAATAGAACTTGTTGAGTTTTTCGATCTCGACAGGGCCGTCAGCGCACTGCTGGAAGTCGTCCGAGACAATGGAACTTCTCGGGAAGCATTCTTCGGTCCGTATTTCGGCACACGGAGCCGCATACCCCAGTTGAAAGACTTCAGTGGTGCGGCGATCATGCTCTGGAAGGCCGCCACCCGCGAACTCGGCAAGGAACACGATGGCTATGACTTCTTGTGCTAGCCCACTACCCGATCCAACGTCCCACGGATCCGCTCACCCGGCGTCACAGGGAAACTACACGAGGAGATGGAAATCTTTCATCTCCTCTGCTCGTTCGGACGGCTGAAGAAGTTCGGCTAGCCGAATGAGCAAATCAAAACACCCGCCGCGGAAAATGTGACGGGTGTTTTTGTTGATGGTCCTATTTATTGCTGGTCGGGAAATATGGCGTCGTCGGTTGTACCACTGTCTTGTTTCTCGTGCGAATCTCTTCCAATTTAGCTGCGATTTTTCCGTCAATCTCGGTTTTTCGCTGTGAAGTATCCACTGCGTAATATTCATCCAGCGCCTTTTCCAGCTCCACCAAATTATACCTGTCCTGCGTCCCTGCGTTCTTCCGCATCCGCATCAAATCCTGGCAAGTGCGGCGGAACCCGGCCGACTCTTTGGGATAATTGGCCTTCATCAGCTTGTCGTACTCCGTCTTTCCCTTTTCCGAACCCTGCGGTGCGAAATCAGGTGAAAAGATATTGTCCGCCACCCGCCTTTTCGGATCCAGGAACCAAAACAGCGGAGCCTGTTCTTTTATCTCCTGTAGAATAGCGAGCCGCAGTTCGGGCCCAACCTGATCTATCTTCATGAGGTCCTTTTTGAGTTCTTGGAGGTCCCTCAATGTTTCAGTTCCCTGCTGTTCTCTTTCGCCTGTTTCCGTTTCCATTTTTTTCCGGCTGTGGCTGGTCTTGAACGTTTCCAGCCGGGTGATCTCCCTCTCCAGTTCCGCGATTATTGGCTCTTCCGGTTCGCGTTCGATTCGGGAAAAACGAAGCTTTTGGCTTTCGAGCTCATTCAACAGCGTCCGGCAGTCGTTCTGGAAAGTTTGCCATTCCGTGCCGCTCGCCGCCGGCGGCCGTTCTGACATCAACTCACGCGTCTCCTCGATTTCCCGATCCAAATCCGCGAGTTTTTTTCTGCGCCAAGCTTCATCCGTGGGTTTTTTCAACACCGCTAACTTGCCCCGCGCCTGTTCGGCTTGCCGCGCGGTCTCTTCGGCCATCCGCTTATGCCTCAATTTGAGTTTATCGCTCGATGGTTTTGCCGCGGTCTCCCGCTGTTTCCTCGGCGAAGTCGTTTGTTCCTCCTCCAGCCAGCGAAGCTTATCGAATTCACCGCGCAATTCCGGACGGATCTCGAACTCTCCGCTGTCGTCGTTCGTCCCCGTAGTCGAAATTTTCCTTTCAGGATTTTTCATGCCGTAAGTTTATCACTTTGGGCACGGTTAGTCTTTGGATAAAGAAGAAGCCCGCTGCGAAGGATCGCGCGGGCTTTTTTTGGTTCAGATCCCGACCAGATGTCCAGTGTCGTTGATGCACACCGGGTACCAGCCGTTTTTGGTGTAGCGCATGATGGTGAGCGAGGCATTCTCCATGGCCCAGCGCCAAGTGAACTGCGCGTCGAATCCGAGGATTTCGCGCAGCAGACACTGGAGAGCCAATCCGTGCGTCACCACGATGATGTGCAGGGGGTGCATCTTGGACAGTCCGATGAACTCCGGATTGTGCAGGACTTCCTTCTCGACCCAGGTCATCATGCTGCGGCCTTTTTGACGCAGGGACTCTCCGTTCGGCGGCGCGAGATCCAGGACATTCATGTTCATCTGCGCCAGGACTTCAGGCGTGTATGTCTCGCTCCGGACCCTGCCGACCCAGTCACCCTGGTCGCGCTCGACCAACTCTTTGCTGATCCGGATTTTCTTCGGGTCCAGCTCCGTCTCGCGGCAGATTAGGCCGGCAGTCGTCTTGGTGCGGCGGGTTCTCGATGAGTAGATGGCATCGAAGTTGACGCTAAGCTCAAATAGCCTGCGGCCTATGGCCTGGCCTTGGAGCATTCCGAGTTTCGTCGCCGGCGTGAACGCGTTGATGCCGCCGATGATTTCTGGTTCGTCGTTCGCCGCGCTCCTGACATGGCGCACGAAGTAGAAGGTGCAATCGAAATCCAGTTCTTTCATCTTTCCTCCTGGGAGGACCTTCGGCGATTTTTGCCGTTTTGTCAATCCCTGGATGCAGAGAACCCGCCGTTAGCGCGGCGGGTTAATTCAGTAGCGACAGCTTATCCCGAGCGCCGTCGCCTGACGACCTCGGTCGAGTGTTGGACTTCATCGACTGGCCGCAGGATCGTATCGATCACTGACTCCCGTCCAGCCATGACCTCGAGTTCGAAATGTACGACCACGCCCGCGACCCCGAGGTACCCTGAGCACTGCTGGGGCATTTCCATGGACCAGATGCCCAGAGATTCGACGCCCTGGGCGATTCCTGCCTTACGGCAAGCGCAGAGCCGTTTCGTTTCACCGCCGACGAACAGCTCCCCTTTGATGGCGTCCGTCAGCTGGATGAAGTATCGGCCCTGGGCCGGATCCCAACCGAAGAGTGTGAACATGAAAGGGACAGGTCCATCGATTTCGATGGAGCATCCCGGGACATTGCCGATTGTCGCTGGCCCCCCTCCTTCCAGCCGGATGCTGCGTTCTGTTCCGTCCGATGCATGGACCGTCAAAAAAAGGATCGTTTTAGCCATGTTAGCCCTCCCTCTAACGTGACATTTGAATGCTAGTCCTATCCCCTCAGGACTGCAATAGATTGAGTGTTTTCCGACGCATGGGTTATACTTTTATTGATACCCCCTATGTCTTACTTTATCGGTTATCGCCTGAAAGGTTCTGACGAAGCAGCTGTCGAAGCTTTGCGCCGTGAAATCTCAGAGAAATTTGACGTCCATGCCGCGCTTAAGATTCCGCCCCATTTTACCCTTTTCTATCCCTTTGATTTTTCCGGTCCCGCTATCTTAGAACAGACATTGGTAGATGTGGCACAAGGCCAGAGGCCATTCTCGATCCAAATCTCGAGTTTCGCGAGCTTCCCGCCCCGCGTTTGGTTCATCGATGTTGGCGTGGGGACGGCACAGGATCTGCGGGATGCGGTGAAGCTGGCCATGTCAGGACTCGGCGTCCATGAAGACAAGGTCTTCCCCGAGCCTTCCCATTACCACATCACCTTGGCCTACAAGGATCTGACTCCCGAATCATTCGAACAGATTGGCAAGCGGCTGTCGGAGCGGCCAGTGCCAATTCGGGGATTGGATATCGACTCCATCACACTTTTCGAAAAACGCGCCGATAGCTGGTTCGCCATCCGTGATTTTCCTTTCGCTGCTTGATTCGTAACCGGATTAATTAACCACCGCCATGTCTCAACCAATCTCACATTATCTCCGCAAGTTCCTCGAATATCTCGAGATCGAAAAAGGCCGCTCGCCGCTCACGGTCCGCAACTATGATTTTTATCTCCAGCGTTTCATCGGATGGTCCAAAGATCCGAAAGCTGACGATGTCGATTATGAGATGGTCCGCCAATATCGCCTATGGCTCAACCGTCTCGAAGATCCGAAGCGCGGCACGCTGAAAAAATCCACGCAGAACTACCATCTGATAGCTCTGCGTTCCTTCCTGAAATATCTGGCGCGTCATGACGTGGACAGCATGGCGCCTGAAAAAATCGAATTGGCCAAACAGGGGACGCGTGAAGTTTCGTTCCTCGATGCTTTGGACCTCGAACGATTATTGTCTGCGCCGCTTACTTCCGACGCATCCGACATCATCAAAGCCCGCGACCGCGCCATCCTCGAACTCTTCTTCTCCACCGGCATGCGCGTCTCCGAACTCGCTACGCTCAAGAAAGACATGATCAACCTGGACCGCGAGGAATTTTCCGTGCGCGGCAAAGGCGACAAGGTTCGTGTCGTGTTCCTCTCCAACCAATCGCGCCATTTCCTGCACGAATACCTGAAAGCCAGGCAGGACGAGTGTCCGTACATCTTCGTGCGCCATGACCGCGCCAAGTCCGGCGCCGAAGTCGTCGGTTCATTGACTCCGCGCTCCATCGAACGTCTTGTCCATAAATACGCGGCCGAGGCCGGCATCCCCAAGAAAGTCTCGCCCCACACGCTCCGCCATTCCTTCGCCACCGATCTCCTGATGAACGGCGCCGACTTGCGCAGTGTGCAGGCCATGCTCGGCCACTCGTCCATCACCACGACCCAGATCTACACTCACGTCACCAACCAGCAACTTAAAGAAGTCCACCAGGCTTTCCATGCGCGAAGACGCGATGGGGAATAGCCTCCCGTGATAATTTCATGGCTAGATATTCGCCTCGACCCACATCGGCGGTCCTTGGAGTTTTCCGTTTTGGATATTGAAAATCCTGAATCGTCCCAATGCTGTCGAAGAGCCGGCGTTATATAGGAACAGGTCCCTGCCGTCGCATCTGGCTTGGACATTCTTGTCGGTTAGGAAAATTTTCTCCGAAGGTGCATGCCTGTGCCCATGGAGGACCAGGTCGCATTTGTCCTGGAGTTTCTCCAAGAGCTTCCGGCCCAGCCGGAGTTCCGCGGCGTAAGGCAGATGCAGCCATTTCGAGAATGTCTCGAGCCACAAGTCTTCAGGCAAGGGGAGCAGATGATGGTGGAGGGCGACGATGACGAAGTCGTCAGGAGGCGTTCGGTCTATCAGGTCCATGACCTGGGCGATGATGGCGTCATCCACCTTCCCGTGGCTCGCGAAACTACGGCGGTTATGCGGACCCGTCGAATCGATGGCTATGACCCGGAACCCCTGGCCGGTCGTCAGCCCGACGCGTCCGTCCATCATGTCTTTTGCCGACTCGTCACCAAGGCGGTCATGGTTCCCTGGTACGATCGTCATCTTCCCCGAAACCAGCAGTCCGGAAAAGATTTCTTTAAAGATTTCTTTGAACAATGCGAGCTCGGACGCTGAACCATGTTCGGTGATGTCGCCGGTGACGATCACATGGTCGGCATGGCATTCGGAAATGGCATCGCGCAACGCCAAGCAGGCAGTCCTCTGGTTGGGGGACTTTCCTAGATGGAGATCGGATAGGTGCGCGATAGTCATTGCTTGTCAGTGTAAATATAGCCAAATCAGCCGATTATTACAAAAACAGCCGTATTCACGGCCGCTTTCGCATGGTGTCCCCGGATGGAATCGAACCATCATGACCAGCTTAGAAGGCTGGCGCACTATCCATTGTGCTACAGGGACAAGAGTCAGGGCGAATATATAGGATTGAGGCGCGTCGGTCAAAGGATAACGGTTGACGCGCTGGCCGTCCTGTGTTTCTCTGGGAAAGTATTCGGACCTTCAAAAGGATGGAACTGATGGATAAACGATCTCCCGTATTCCCATGCGTCTTCATCGACTATGCCGCGGCTGTGGCTGCGGATTACTCGCGGCTCATCCAGGATACGATCGTGTGCGAGATGGTGAAGCAGCGCGACGTCATCCTGAAGCGCTACGTCGAGACCTATCCCGAGGAGCTGAACGAAGCTTTGGATCGCTGGCGCGGGCTCCTGCCTTCGTGCGTGGCCCGGCGGCTCAAGCTGCCTGATTCACTTCAGGTTGCGGACGGATACGCGCCGGAAGCAGTGGCGCGGATCATCCACGCCGCTTCGCTCGTGAACCTGACGGCACCACATCTCCCGCTGGCGGATTGGACTAACCAGGATATCTCGCGTCATAAGCCGTTGTACCGCCAACTAGCCTGTACGCTTCTCGACTCTTTCCTCTGGAGCTTCGCCGGCCCGATCCTCAGCGCCGAAGCCACGGTGGGCGTGCGCTATTCCCAGGTCTTGGCCGCCGGCTTCCTTGATCTGCACGCCGTCCTTGACCCGGAAAAGGATTATTCGGCATTGGGCCAACCGGACGAGGCACTAATGCGCAGGCGCGAGGAGCTCCTGGCCAGTGGCAAGTACGAGGAAGTCGCGGCTGTCATGCGGCAGCAATTTTCCAATATGGATTTCTTTGTCCGCAACCTGCGCAACCGGGTCGCGCGACAGGGCGATCCGCGCGTTGAAATCTGGCGGTTGTACGAGGAAAGCGGTACGGATCCGGAAGCTGAGACGTTTTTCACGAGCATGGATCCGTTGGAGCTGGCTCAGGTCAAGCGTTTGGTCTCCGATGCCCCAGTGCTGGACTTGCGCTGGGCCAAGGTCCAAAGCGACCCCGCCTGCCAGCTGGAGCTAATGTGGTACGAGCGGCTCGCCATCGCCAAAGGCGATACTGACTTCGGACTCATGTTGCTCCGGGCCCAAGAAGCCGTGAAGCGCGAAGCGCGTGCACCGGGACCTCGGCGCTTGGCCGAGATCCTGCAGTCCCTCCTGAATACGCCTGAGCCCCAGCAGGGCTGAGGTTCGCGCCGGATATCCGACCTGGATGTCCGGCGCTTTTCTATCCAGGGTCTTGCCAAGCTGCTTTTTCTAGGGTATAAATACGCAGCAATTGAATACCATGGTGGCTATGGTGAAGTGGTTATCACAACGGGTTGTGGTCCCGTTTTCATGGGTTCGAATCCCATTAGCCACCCCACAAAAATCCCTCGATTACTCGAGGGATTTTTGAATATCCCCTTGTGGGACTGGACATTTAAAGGTACATTATCCGCATAAATTATGAGCAATGAATGGGAAAAAAGGCCCCGCGTTGAGAGCTCTGTGCGCGAATTACACGCTGAGGATCTCGACGAAGAAAATTTAAGGATTTTTCAGTCTTTTGATGAGGCCGCTCGTCAGCATTCACTTGTGGTTAAGGATGGGATATATCGCTTCAAAGAAGATCCAGCGGTCGTGGAAGCGTATAAAAGAGGAAATGTTGACTTGAATGCCCTTATTCGAGATGTGCATTTTGGAAGGATGCCCGCCGCAGAGTTTTTAAAAATTCTAAGAGATACAGGATCTTCTCTGGATCATTACGCGTCAGTTCTGCAGACACCCGGTGGAATATTTCATGGCAAGCGTTCAAATTAGCCCAGTCCACCCAAAGTACAATAAATTGAGACATCTGGACTCACCAAGTAAGTCCGAACATCCTCTACAATGTGGCCAAAGCTTGGAATAATCGTTAAGATGTCATTCTATGTTTTTCGAACCGAAGCGCATTGAGAAACCTTGGGGATTCGAAGTATGGTTTGCCCAGACGGATGTATACGTCGGTAAGTTGATTCATGTGAATGCCCACGCGCAACTCAGCTTGCAGTATCACGAGAAAAAAGATGAAACCATGTATTGTTTGAATGGAGATGCGATCTTGGTGTTTGAAAAAGATGACGTCTTGGTCGAAGAGGTTTTCCGTCAGGGTCGATCCTTCCGCATAGTACCGGGCACGAAACATCGCTTGAAGGCCGGGGATCACGATTGTGAAATTCTAGAGGTATCAACCAGTGAAGTCGAGGATGTCATCCGCCTAAAAGATGATTACGGTCGGACAAAGTAATCGGCATGAGATAATACGATGATTGATTTGCCCAGCGTGGTATCATTCACGTGAGATTGCATTATTATTTGTTTAAAGTACGATTATGTTCAACATCAAGAAAAATGAGGGGATTGTCGACAGATATATTCGCGTCCTTGTCGCCGTTGTGTTCGCCTTTGCGGCGTATTCCTGGACGACCGGTGTTTTGAGCGTGATTCTTTACGTCCTTGCCGCCGTCATGTTGTTTACGGCCATAACCGGCTTCTGCGCCCTGTATACCTTGCTCGGGGTGAATACGTTGAAAAAGAAATAGTTCCGGAGATTTCACGTCACAAAACCCCCTCGATTGCTCGAGGGGGTTTTTGGATTTCCGATTATTTCATGGCCAATTCTATCGGCGCGTCTTGTTTGACCTCAAGAGGTTTGTTCCAGAAGATGTTTCCGTTGCGGAACGCTTTGGCCGCATAGCCGTTGGCTACGTTACAGCTGTTGTGGCACTGCACGGCATAGTTCACGTAACGCGGGTAGCTGTTCCTTTCCAAGTAATCGATCGTCCAGTTGGCCGAACACACGAGGTCTTCAGCGCAAGCGATGGATATCTTGTGGAGCTTGTAGTGGATCTGGAAGTAACCGCGCGCCTTGCCGCTATCGCCGATGACGTTGAACCGGTTCGAGGATTCGTTCCAGAGCATGCCCAAGAGCGTCTTGGCACAGTCCTCGCCATAACCCTTGCCTTCGCAGACCTTGATCAACACCTCCTGCACCGAAGGTTTTGTCGCAACAGGTTCTGACTTGGTTGAGACGGTATCCGTCGATATGTCGACCGGGGTAATCAGCGTGTATATCGGTTGTACTGCCTGTATTTCCGGATCGGCAGCGCGGGCAGCCGAAACCTGGGAGTTGGTCAAAGCTACGGCTATGGTAAGCACCGCAAGGATCTTGCGTTGGCCAAGCGTCAGCTTGTAGGCGTTTTTCAGTATGTTCATATTGGTCGTCCTGTTCCGTTAAATGCTGGGTTACAGACCAGGACGAACCATTAAATCACATTTTGGCTATTTTGTCAATGGGTTAAGGCTGATTTTTCTGCTCTATTGAGCCAAAATGGCTATATAGAGGCTTAAATAGGATGCAGAAATTAAAGCTTAGTTAAGCCAAATATTTCAAGCGATTCGTGAAATAATGAAAATCCCTCAAAAATTTGAGGGATTTGCGTAATTTATGTTGTGAATCAAAGCGGAATCCCGATTTGGTAATTTGGGAAAAACTCGACCGGAATATCTTTGACGAAACCTGCCCAACCGGCACCGAAAAGTTCAATCGCACGCGCTTCCGTCGGTATCCAGCGCAATGTCCCCTTCGCGTCAGCGACGAGATAGACCTTTGGGTCGGTGCTGATCTTCACGAGCGACCCCGTCTTCAGCGTTATGTTCGACGTGAGCTGGTAAGTGGCCAGATCCTGGACAGGAAGCGTCGTCACCACCGTGAAGTCGCTGTACCAAGAGACGAAGGTCGCGTCATTCGGGAACACTTGGCGCGTATGGTCGCTTTTAAGGCAGTAGACCGTCGGCGAAAGCGTGCTTTTCGCCAGCATCTGGCAATCCAGGCTTTCGTTCGTCACGAAGGCCTGCCATGCACGGTATCGCGTGGGATCGGCATGGGTTATGTAGATATCCTCTGCGTTGCTCCCGAGCGTGTTCATCCAGAGCAGGACGTTGCGGATGTCGACCAGTTCGTATCCGACCGGCTTGTCCGTCGCTTCATTGGAAGCGTTGATTGAATATACGACACCCCTTGCAAGCCCGATCAGGTTGTTTTGCGCGTTGACTCCAGGCCCGCCGGACGAACCGTGTCCGATGACCGCATCCGTCATGACCGTGCCTAAATCAAGCGTATCGATCGTCCCTGTCGAGACCGCTTGTGCTCCCGAAGCTTCGCGGGGATAGGTGATGAGCGTGATGGGGTCGCCGACCTTGGAGAACTCATCCGTCTTCATGAATGGGAAAAATGCCAATGAGTTTCCTTGTATATGGCGCCCTATCTTCAGTATCGCGAAATCTCGGTTGTTGGCTTCATCGTAGACGAATTCGACACCTTCAGCTTTATAGAAAACTTTCGGCACGTAGGTCTGGTCGCTGACGAAACCGACTTCGCATCGGTCCGGCAACTTCGTCGACTCGTTCAGCAGGACATGTGCGTTCGTGAGCACATAGCCGTCTGTCCCGTTGACGACCACGCCCGATCCCTGTTTGTCGCCGCATTGGACGATGACCGATGCCTGCCTGATCTCGAAAGGCGGCTCTGCCGCCAGTGCCGGCGCGGCAAGCAGGGATGATGCCATGCCTAGGATGACGAAGGGGAGTCGGATGCTGCGCATACTGGTCAAATACGGGATATATGATAGTGCCATCTCCGGTTTTATCAAAACCCAGCTATTTTCCCTTAAGCCGCAGGCAATGCATCCCACATCAGCTGGAAAGACGATTTGAATATATCGACCATGGCCGGGACTGCGATGACGACGGCGAGCGACGTTTGGTCCGGGCCCACCACCAGTATCTTATCGTCGAAGATATCCATTGTGCTCTTGAAGACGTATTTGGCCGGTAGGAACTTTGTTTCGCGCAGAAGTCTCGCGTCGGTCGGGCTCGTCTCGCGCGAATCCGCCGACAGCAGTATCCGGGTCCGGATACCGGCCGCGGCGCGGTCCTTGCGGTATTGGACGAAGAAGTCGGGATCCAGTCCTTGCCAGGCGTTGCTGTTGCCCATGATCGCGTAATTATTTCCGCGGTATTCGCGCAGGATGCCGGCGTAGAAACGCTCGAGCTCATCGACTGTTTCGATGAAGCGCAAGCCTGACGCTTGCAGCCTCGTCTTCTCCAGCGACTCCAGGATCGGTATGGCGGCATTGAAATTCTTGAGCTTGTCTTCGAAGTAACCCGCTACGGTTTGCGGGCGCTCGGCGATGAATATCTTGCGCCCCCTTTTCACGTAGATGCTGACGAAACCCTGCCGCGCCAGGTTCTGCAGGATCGGATAGACCGTAGTTCGCCTAAGTCCCGACTCCTTTGCGATGGCGCTGGCCGGAAGTCCTCCGGATTTCAGCAAAGCCACATAAAGCACGGCTTCATGCTCGCTCAAACCAAGTTCCAGAAGGTATTTTTCGCCTGCCATAGTGTTGTAAAAATATTTCGACAGTCCATCAACTATCCTAAATATAGCCTATTTTCAAATAAGAATCAAGCTAAAACATGACTAAAACGATTGACAGGAATACAGAAAAGTGATATTGTGGCTTGTTAACGATGGAATTAGCCACCGTTACAACGCACATTCTAGGAGAAGAGAAAATGAATAGCGCAACCCGTATGCTGTCTATCGTTCGCAAGATCGAGTCCGCCGTTCCTTTCTCAATCCGGAAAGATCCCGGACGCAATCTTTTCACCGGATGCATCAATTGCGGAGGTGGACATCTCGTCCTCATCCCGGAGAAGGAGGGTCGCGGGTATCCAGATAGGGTTAAGGATGTCCCCGAGGACGAAGGGAAGTTCTGGCTGGAACTCCTCAAGATCATCAAGGAAGAAGGTCTTGATGCAGAGGAGTTCCTGGCCGAGCTGAGGGAGCGGCACGATGGGCCTGGTGATTGCTGTGTCGTGGGCAGCTCAAAATGGTTCCTCGATTGGATCGCGGCTCGGATCGACTGATTACTCTTCCGTTCCTTCTGACTTGTTCGCCTGAGCGACATTCCGCTCGGGCTCCCGCCAGAGAGGTCATTCATGGGAATGACGATTCTGGAAGGGGAAAATTCTCACTTCACTTCCCGAAGCCCTCGGTATTTACAGGCTGTGCTTCAGGCGGAATGTGGTGCGGACTGCGAATCCGGTCTATCATATATGCCATATGCAAAATCCAACCAGGCTTCTTTTACCGCTTTTCGTGTTTTTAGTATCGTCATTCATCTTAGTGAGGCCGGCCTCCGCTGCCATGACGGTCAGTGCTATCACCCCGGCAAATGCGACAGTCGGAGTCCCGGTCACGTTCACTGCCAGCGTGGTCAGCCCTGCTGGGATCAATTACTGCAAACTTAATGTCGATTTGGACGATGTCGGAGAAATGACGGTTTCTGGAAATACGGCGAGCCGTAGCTTTACCTTCAATGCCGGCGGTTCGCGCGTCGCTTTCGTGTATTGCAAAGATAATTCCGGCGGGATCGTCAGCGGCCCGAACACCGCTATCTGGGTCGAGGGAACCATAGTCAACTCCTCGCCCATGTCTCCTTCGCAGCCTCCTGCCCAACAACCAGCGGCCCAACAACAGTCCACGAGCACCGCATCCCAAGAATCGCCTGATGCCCACAAGCTTATGAAGCTCGCCTGTCCGACGGGTGCATCCTCAGACGACCCGTGCAAAGCCGTGTATTACGTCAGCGCTGACGGCAAACGCCACGCCTATCCGAACAGCAAGGTATTTTTCACCTGGTATGGGAACTTCGACTCTGTCGAGACAGTCACTCCCGAAAAACTAGCCTCCTTCCCGTTGGGCAAGAATGTGACCTACCGCCCCGGCCAGCGCATGGTCAAGTTCCAGACCGGCGACAAGGTTTATGCGGTCGGACAGGAGGGTTTGCTTCGTTGGGTTCCCACCGAGAGTATCGCCAAAACGCTTTACGGAAACGATTGGAACACCAAGATCGACGATATCGCGGACGCGTTCTTCGTGGACTATCGCTACGGTGCGGATATCTCTCCGTCCATCGACTATTCTCCGACCCTCGAAGCATCAAAGGCCACGACATTCTGAACAATCGAAGTCATTCGTTGTCCGTCAAGAAATTGAAAAATCCGGCCCCACAAAGGGCCGGATTTCGGTGTATAGGCTATACTCCAAGCATGAAGCCTATACTTATATTGCCGCTACTTCTGCTGGCCTGCGGAGCTGGCTGTTCCACGGCGACTCAGGTCACGCCCCAACCCCAACCTATCGCCTGTACCATGGAGGCCAAGCAATGCCCTGATGGGAGTTATGTCGGGCGTTCCGGCCCAAACTGCGAATTCGCGGCGTGTCCATGACCCAGATTCCTGTTACGCGCCAGGTCCGGGTCTCGTTAAACGGCAGGTGGTTCATGCGATAATCTCGCCTGACTCCTCTCAAGAGCCCGCTTAAGGTGAAGCGGATATGCTTTACTCTTATCGCTGAAATCGTTATTCTGTAGGCATAATTCTAATCTTTTTATACATATGCACTTTGGACTTGGTTCCAACAAATGCGAGCCGGGACACTGCGGTTGTCCTCACCACAAGATGGTCCCGCTCTTCATCTTCCTCATCGGTCTGATTTTCCTGCTCAAGGCCGTGGGCTACCTGAGCGCTTCGGTAGTGGACGAGACCTGGCCGATACTCCTCATGCTTATCGGTCTGCAGAAGATGATGTGCGGCATCTGCAAATGCTGCGGACGTAAGGACTGAAAAATTTGAAGTTCGGTCCGATCCCTCCGTCCAATGCGGAGGGATTTTTGTTGCGTTCGTGGTATATTCTTGTGGGATTTGTTATGCATGACCAGAAGGGATCAGGGATATTCTTTGCGGCCTCCGGGATTGCCTTCACGGCCGTCGCTCTTTTGGTCTTGGTTTCTTCGGTCTTCGTGAAGTCACGGGCGGAGACGAGCGTGACCGCGACATCCACGACGTTCATCAATGCCGCCCCGACAGTGGATTCCGTCTTCGTCTCCGACCGGCACGGCTCAGGCGATATCTCCAAGATCGGATTTATCCCCCACGAAGGCGGTTATAAGACCCTCTACGTCCGCGGCCGGGTGACCGACCCGAACGGATGTCTGGACATCCAAGCCGTGGAAGTGAAGGTATATCGGTCGGAACTCGGAAATTTGTGCGCGGAAAATTTCAATAACTGTTACGCCACTTCGACCCAGACCCTCATCAGCTGCCGAAAGGGTTTGAATTCAGCGGCGTTCGAAGTCGGCTTGGACATCAAATATTACGCCGAACCGACCGATGCCGGCAGCCCCAACGAATACCAGTACTGGTTCGCCGATGTCGTCGCCATCGATGCGGCCCGTGCCCGTTACTCCGGCTCGGCGAATTTCGAGATGAACAGCTTGGCGGCCATCGGCTTGGCATCCTCGACTTTATCCTACGGCACGGTCGCCATGGGCTCGGTTTCTCAACCCCAAACAGTCGCATTGGTTAACGAAGGAAATCGGAATGTCATCGGCATGGTCAGGGCAAAATCCGACTTGGTCTCCAACCGACCAGGATTCAAACAGGTTTCGTCGACCCAGGTCCATGTCTCCCTGGTTAAAGGCTTCTCCTGGGAAGACGGGTCACCGATCAAGACGACGCAGGATGTGGAATTGCCTGTCGGTCTGATGAAGCAGAGCCGGGACGACCAGCCGTTGACGGCATCGGCGTATTTCAGGCTCAAGATGCCGAGCATCGGCTACGGCGGAAGATATTCCAACGACCTGGTCTTCACGGCCAGGGCGTACTGACCCCTTGATTTCAGGGCAGACTTCTGGTAATACCAAGGTTGCCCTTTTTATTTATTGTGCGGTTAACCTGGAGGTGGTCTTGGCTGCAAACATCCGTCAGCTCGTAGCGCGGCCCCTTCGGGTCGCGGCATGGATATCCGGTCTATTGGCCGTCATCGCGACGCCGTGGGCAGAGGACTTCATCCGGACATCGGACAACTGGGAGTTCAAAGTCATCGTTTGTCTTCTCGGCGGCCTGGCAGTCTCCGCCGCCTGGCTGTGCTTCCCCAAGAACTGGCTGGCGTACATCGAAGCCAATTTGATCACGGGCGGCAGCTTCGTCCTGTTCTGGAGCAGCGTCCCGGTGTTCCTTTTCTGGAACGTATACTTCGGCCATCTGCTCATCGTCTCTTCGGCGATTTGGGATGTGCTCGACGGCAAAGCGGAAATCGAACGCAAGCGCCTGGGCCTGCCGCGCTCCAGACTGAACCGGTGGGTCGGCAAATGGTTCGATCCGCTGAGGGATAAGTCAACGACCCTGCCGCTCCTGGCTATCGTGTCCTTCCGCGGCATAGTCAATCCGTGGATCGTGGCTGCGGTCATCGCTTTCGACTCCATCGGCACGATACTGCGCGAACCGTTCACTACGGTCGTGAATATGTTCAGCTATCCGGCCTCCATGTCTTGGCGCGACCGACTGTACGCCGAGATCGATAAGAGCCTTAAGAAAGATGAGGTAGCCGCAGCCGACGCGAAGAACAACAAGGACGAGACCAAAGCCAACTGGATCGGCAAGGTCAAAGCCCTGGTCCAATGCCTGGGCCTCGAGTACTGCCTGCCATTCCTTCTAGGCTGGATAACGGTCTCGCGCCACGAGTTCCGCTCACCGCTTACGCTGGGCTGGGTCGTTCCCGTGCGCTATCCGGACTATATCTTCGCCGCCGCCGCAGTCCTGGGATTCCTGAGCGTCATCTCGCGCCACCTCCCGCCCAACCGCCTCATGGCCTGGGCCAACTCGTTATTCGATCACCAGGACGCTCTCTGAACCAAAGCCCTCCGTCAACTAACGGAGGGCTTCTACTTTTATTCACACCCTGTTGATGGATTGACTCTATCTCCAAACCATGGGAGCTGTGGTATAAAGGGCACTATGCTTGAGCTTCTGAAGAAACACTTCGGCTACGAAAAGTTCCGTCCTTTGCAGGAGGAAATCATCGGCCATTGCGTGGCCGGGAAAGATTGTTTGGTTTTGATGCCGACTGGCGGCGGCAAATCCCTATGCTACCAACTACCCGCGCTGAAATTCGAAGGCATTACCATCGTGGTCTCGCCGCTCATCGCGCTCATGAAAGATCAGGTGGATGCTTTGCGCTCAAACGGCATCCCGGCCGCGTTCATCAACAGTAGTTTGAAGCCGACCGAAATCTCGAAAGTCGAAAGCGACGCGATCCACGGGAAAATCAAACTTCTATATCTGGCGCCTGAACGCCTGGCCATGCCGTCCGTCCTGCGTTTTCTCCAGACTTTGAAGATCAGCCTGTTCGCCATCGATGAAGCGCATTGCATTTCCGAATGGGGGCATGATTTTCGTCCCGACTATCGAAATTTGAATGTCCTACGCAGCATTTCCCCGACCGCGCCCATCATGGCGCTCACGGCCACGGCCAACGTCCGTGTCCGTGACGACATCGTGGCCCAACTCAAACTCGGCAACGGACGGATTTTCCAATCCAGTTTCAACCGCGCCAACCTGGCATATCGCGTCAGTCCCAAGAAACGCGCCTTCGACCAGCTTTTAGGCGAAGTCCGCGAACGTCCGAATCAAGCCGTCATCGTCTACTGTTTTTCCCGCAAAGGGACCGAGAAAGTCGCGGCTGACCTGCGCGCCAACGGCATCAACGCCGCGGCTTACCACGCCGGTTTGTCTTCCGACGAACGCTCCCGCGTCCAGGAGAAGTTCATTCGCGACAAAGTCCCGGTCATCACGGCCACCATCGCGTTCGGCATGGGTATCGACAAACCCGACGTGCGTCTCGTGGTCCATATGGATCTCCCGAAATCAGTCGAAGGCTATTACCAAGAGACGGGCCGCGCCGGCCGCGACGGACTCCCAAGCGATTGTCTCCTCTTCTATTCCGCCGGCGATCGTTTCAAGCACGAATATTTCATCCGCGAGATGTCTGACGAAGCTGAGAAGTCACGCGCCCGTAGACAACTCCAGGAAATCTCGTCATACGCCGAACTCCGTTCCTGCCGCCGCGAATATCTTTTGACCTACTTCGGCGAAGAATGGACCGAGAACAATTGTGGTGCATGCGACGTCTGCGCGCCGCGCGCCGAGAAGCGCATCGCCAAAGCCGGGGAGCCGACCGATTTCGATGGTGAGCTCTTCGATCAGCTCCGTGTCCTGCGTCGCAACCTGGCCGAACAACGCGGCGTACCGCCCTATGTCATCTTCGGCGACAAGACCCTCCAGGACATGGCGCGGAATTTCCCGCAAAGCCTGGACAGTATGTCCAATGTCTTTGGCGTGGGTAAAGAAAAACTTGCGCAATACGGCGGTAAGTTCCTGCGGATGATCTGCGAGTACGCCGAATCAAAAGGCATCGAGGAGCATGTGCCGACGACCACGGTCTTCAAGCAAAAACCCAAGACCAAGCGTGCCATTTCCGAGACCGTCTTCGCTACGGTCCAGCTTTTCCAGAACAAGAAATCTTTGGAGCAGATCGCACTCTTGCGCAAGCTTACGGTCGGCACCGTTCTCCAGCATCTCGAGGAAGCCCAACAGCGTGGCATGGAACTCGACGTCTCGCAGATAAAATTCCCATCCGACGAAAGGCTGAGGACTATCGCCGCCGCCTTCCGCAAATCCGGCAGCGGCATGATCGTCCCGGTGCGCGCCATCCTGGGCGAGTCGTTCGGCTATGATGAACTGCGCCTTGCGCGCATCCTGATAAAAGCCGGAAGGAACGGTAGCTGATGAAGTCAACCAAACAGAAAACCCGCGAAGGAACTCGCGGGTTTTTTCAAGAGAGCTCAGCGGCATTCTATCGTGCAACGGACGCGCACGGCTTGGACGATGGTCTCGATGCGCGCCATGGCACCGATGCCGGTGTCGCCGCAAGCCAGGCGCTTTTCGATAGGGTCGACCACTGTGAGCCTCTCGCCATACCAGCGTTTGAGCGTGGCGATGTGCTCGGCGCATGCCGGATGCTGCCACATGTGCGTGTTCATGGCCGGCGCGATGATGATGGGCTTTTCGTTTCCCCAGGCGCGGACCGTGCAGGTCAGGAGGTTGTCGGCCAGGCCGTTCGCCATCTTGGCCAAGGTGTTGGCTGTGAGCGGCGCGATGACCAGGATGTCCGCCCACTTCCTCAGCTCGATATGCGGCACTGGCTGGTCTTTGGTGTAGGCGACGCCCGGCCATTCGTCTTCTTCGAGCCAGGTTTTGCAGTTGACCAAAACCGGATTCCAGAAATACAGCGCCGGACGGGTCGTCACGATCTGGACTTCGCCAATATCCGCCAGGTCTTTCGCCAATCGCGGCGTGAGCGTAGCTGCGACTGAGCCTGTGACTCCGAGCAGGATGTTCATGACAACCTCCTGAGCAAAACGTACGGCAGCGTTTCGCGAGTCACGCGTTCCGCCTGGTCGTTGGCGCCGATGATGTACGCATATTCCTTGGCCCATTCCAGGCAGTTGGCCACGATGATGTCTGCCTCCGAGTCCCGTCGGCTTTTTCGCGCGATGGTTATGAGCTCGTCGTCCGGGATGCCGACCTGAAGCTTGAATTTCACGAGCGTTCCCTTGAATCCCCAGACCGGACGGATCTTGTCCACCAGTTTTTCCGTGGGCACGAGTTCGAGCCAGAGCGAACCGTGGCCTGAGCCGATTTTCGATCCGGTCTCGTCCGCATCGAGCATTCGACCACCGTCCCTGACCGACGCGACTTTGTAGTCGCTCACGGCCGCGGAATGGATGATGGCGTCGAACTTCTCGCCGCGGATTTTTTGTTCCATGAGAACGGACAGTTCGTCGAAAGTCCGGAATCCACACAGGGTGATGGCGTGGCTTGGGCTAAGCGGCTCGCGCAGCAGTTGGCTCGTGGCGCCGATTCCGCGCGACGTGAGGAGCGTGACCCGATGTCCCATATTGGCCGCGGCCCGGGCGATCTCGATGCCCGTCCGTCCTTTGAAGATGTTGGAGATGACGCGGACTTGGTCGATTTGGACGCAGGTCGACCCGGCTGTGATGAGGATGTTCATGTTCAGCTCCTTTCCTTTTTGATGTCTACGTTTACGCATTCCCCGAACGTCTTTCCACACGCCGGCCCTTCCCGGCTCCACGTCTCGAACCGCGACCAATCTCGATTCGCTCTGATGATCATGGACGAGATGGTCTTATGGAATTCCTTCGGGTCATGCACGCAAGCTGCGGCTTCAGGCGTCCCGTCTCCATGGAAGTTGAGCAGCTGGTCCAGCTCTTCGGGCGTCGGTGATTTGATGTTGTTCAAACGCCGTGTGATTTCGCTGGCCCGGGGAGCGTGGCTTGGTCCATCCCCATAACCGGTGATGACATGTGCTCCGGCGCCGAGATGTCGGACCGCGAAGCGGCCCGCCGAATAGACGGTCAGGGAGCAGTCTCGATCGTCCGCCATCACCAAATTGAAGTCGTTGTATCTCGGTGGAGGGGAAAAATATCCGATCGCATGATCGACCAAAGTGTTTGTCAGCCAGGCTGCTTTACGGACCGACTCGTGCCGCAGCGCTCGAGCCAAGAGCCGCCCGCGCGATTCCAGGCCTTTGCAGTGCGGAGTCTTATCTAGATTGGTCAGCGCCCCGAACAGGCCATGGCGATTGATGCCGATCCAAGTCCCGCCCAGCACCAGGTCGCGCGGAGCGAAGATGTTCGGCTCGTCGGTCCAAAATGCCGGCGTCGTGGACGGGCGTTGGGGATGCTCGTCGCGGTTCGATGCCACGACGAAAGGATATTCCTCGAAGACATCTTTCAAGACGATGAGCGTACACATGTTTGCCTCTTTTTGAAGGTACGTCTCAAGGCTATTCCGGTTGCCGAATATTTATAATGCCTATTCATAACCGATTATGAACACTCTGATATTCCTTATAAAATTTAGCTACTTTGTTCTAATTTGAGATTGACATTAGCCGGATAAGGTCTATATTAAGGCTATATGCAGGATATCGAATCAATCCTCTCCGAACTTGGCCTGACGCAAACCGAGGCCACGGTTTACCTGGCCGGCTTGGCGCGGTCTTCTATCGGCGTGCAGGAACTCGTCACCGGAACCCGCATCAAACGGCCTACCGTCTATCACGCCCTCGAGACGTTGATGCAGAAGGGTTTGGTTTCAAAACACGGCACGGCACGCCGTCTCGAGTTCGTCATGACCAAGCCGCGCCAATTCGAGCATCTTGTCGATCGGGAAATCGGGCGGCTCCAGGAACAGAAACAGAAGATAATCTCCGCACTCCCGCTTCTCGAAGCGCGCCTGTCATCTGAGTCGGGCAATGGCGTCAAAGTCTCGCAGTTCGACGGCATTGACGGCGTGAAGACCGTGGTTGAGGAAGCACTCTACTGCAAGTCGCGCCGCTGGGACATCCTGGCGCCACGCCGGAATTTCTTCTCCGACTTCGATCCGGCTTACCGCAGATATTTCCTCAAGACCCGCGAGGACCGCGGCATCGTGGCACGCTCACTCTGGGAAAAAGGCACGGCCGAATACGACCGCCTGTTGACTGCGGAAGAAATCGGACGCCGCAATCCGCGTTATCTTCCCGAAGCGTTGCACGGCAAGTTCGAGTCGCTCGTCATACTCTTCGACAACAAGGCCGCCATCATCACATCGCTCAAGACGCATTCCGCCGTCCTAATCGAATCAGAGGAGACCTATCATCTCTTGTCCGCCATGTTCGAAGGGCTGTGGTCGGTCGCTACGCCTTACCGGAAAAGTGTCTGAACAACCGCGAGCTGGTATAATCAGACTATGATTAATCCTTTTGGGGAGTTCCGGACTCCGTCCGTAGAGAAAGCAGACCCGCCGCGCCGCGTGCCTGAATCCGAAATTCACATCGAGTTCGCGCGTTCTTCCGGTCCTGGTGGCCAAAAAGTGAACAAGACATCAAGCAAAGCCGTGCTGCGTTGGAACGTTGATGCTTCTTCGGCCTTCACTCCCGAAGAAAAAGAAATCATCAAGACGAAATTGGCCAACCGCATCAATAAAGCAGGAGAGTTGTACCTTGACTCCGATACCCAGCGCTCACAGTTCCAGAACCGCGCTAATGTCGAGGAACTTCTTGAGCGTCTCATTACCGAAGTCCTGACCCCGCAGGTAGCGCGCATCGCGACAAAACCTACACGCGGTGCAAAGGAAAGACGGCTCGAGGACAAGAAACGGCAGGGACAAAAGAAACAAAATAGACGTTGGGAAGAGTGATATTCCGTCAGATATTCAAAGAGCCGACCAGCATGGTCGGCTCTTGAGTAGGCGATTCTGTCAGGCGGTCCGCGTTCTGGGTTTACCCATGGCGCTCAAAGAGCCGCTGCAAAGTTGGCGATGGATCGCTTCGGCCAGGATTCCGGCGATGGATATGACCTCGATCTTAGAGGACGCCAGACTTGCCGGCTTCTGCTCCACAGTGTTGGTCACGAAAATGCGCTCGATAGGGCTGTCCTGGATGAGTTGCACCGCATCCCTGTTCAGGAGGCCGTGCGGCGCGCAGACCGCGATTCGACGTGCGCCGCCTTCCTTGAGCTTTTCCACGGCTGCGCACAGGGTTCCGGCTGTGTCGATCATGTCATCAATCAACACCACATCCAGATCCTTGACGTTGCCGTCGAGCTTCAGCGCCTTGGCTTCGTTCGGCCCGGTCCGACGCTTGTCCACGATGGCAACGGGGTTGGGACTTCCCAACATACCGGTCAAGACCGAGGCTCGTTCTCGTCCGCCGATGTCCGGCGAAGCAACCACGACCTTATCGAGGTCTGTGAACATTCGACGCAAAGGCTGGGTGAAGACGTGGATGACCGGTATCCTTTGGAATGGCCGGTCGAAGGCCATTTCAAGGTGGGAGTCGTGCGGTTCGATGCAGGCTCCGCGGCGCCATGGTCCGGCCATGCAGAGCATGCGCGCGAACAAGGCGGCGGTGATCGGCGTGCGTTCGGTCCTGCGGTCTTGTCTGGCGTACGGCAGATAGGGCAGTAGCAGGATATCGATTTCCGTGTCAGCCCACTTGATGGCGTCAAGCAGAACGAGGAGTTCCATGGCATGGTCGTTGACCGAGCCGATTGCATCGCTGGCGACACAGCCAATCAATATGCAGATACGTCCCTCACTCCGGCGGACGTTCTCCTTTATCTTCACGAAGGGTTCTCGATCCGCGAAGAACTTTAGTTCGATGTCCGCCAAACCACTGCTGCTGAAGGTCGGGATATCCTGTAATTCCTCCAGCAATGCTTTGACCAGGCCTTGATTGGACGAATTGGCAAAGAGCGACAATTCCATTTCTCCCTCCATTATGTGTTGGAAAAAGGACGCGCCAACCTAACACCCATGGCATGAAAATCGCAAGGGGTTTCGGGAGCTAGTGGCTTTTGCGTTGCGTCCGTAACGGATATACTTCTTTCAAGAATCTTATGCGATCGATTAAAGGTCTTTTCCTGTCAGCCAGCGTCGTGGCCCTTTTGGCCGCAGGCTGTTCTAATGCGGCTCCGACAGTCCAATCGGTTGCGCCAAAGCAGCTCGACGTCTGCGGTCTGCTTGATGCCACCATGGCGTCCAACGTGTTGGGCGGCAAGGTCACGATCGATCCTGGCGCGGTCGTACCCTCAGGAAATGGTTTCGTATCCACCTGCACCTTCACCTCGGACGAAGCGCGCGGCATCAATGTCCTGTTGCGACAGAACACGAGCAAGGCCGAAGCCCAGAAACTCTTTGCGGACTCAAAAGCATCCAGCCAATCGGGTGATACTGCACCAGTTGATTTGCGCGGATTGGGTGATGGTGCGTTCTGGCTGGGCGGCACGCAGAACCAGCTGGATGTCGTATATAAGAATAATTGGATGGTCATCACGGTCTACGGTTTGCCCGGCGACGACCGCCTGACAGTCGGGAGAAACGCAGCGGCAGCATTGCTGAGGGGATTGTAGGATTATTATAACCACCACCCCCGGCCCCTCCTAAACTAGGAGGGGAGTTGGTTTTAGAATACTCCTGGGGTCTGGGGCTGAGAGCTGAGCGGACCGGATTGAAGTGAGTAGCCGCATACAAGAAGCGAATTCGAAGCCCCAGCAGTTTTGCTTACTTTTGCTGCCAAAAGTAAGACACCGTAGGTCAGTAGCAATTAAACAGGTGGTGTGAATCCTTGACCCCCCACGTCTTTTTTGTTTAGGTAAGTCTGCACTTTACAGATATATTGGAGGCACATGTCTACCGAAAGAGAACCCGAAGGTAAAGCGCCTCGTCTGCGCATCGTGGTCATGGGCGGAGGGACCGGCACGTTCACCGTGCTTTCCGGCCTCAAGCTCCATGACGTCGACTTGTCGGCCGTCGTGTCCATCGCGGATAACGGCGGTTCGTCTGGCATCCTGCGCGACGAACTCGGCGCGCTTCCTCATGGCGATACGCGTCGCTGCCTGGTCGCACTGTCGTCAGCCGACGAAATCATGCGCCGCGCCTTCAACCACACCTTCTCCAAGGAAGGATCGCTCAAGGGCCACAAGCTCGGCAACCTGATCTTGTCCGGTCTCGAGGAGCTGTGCGGTAATCCGCTCGAAGCCGTGAAGTATGCCCACCACATACTGCGCGTCCAGGGCCGGGTCATTCCGGTCTCGGGCCAGGCTTCGAACCTGTATGCTGAACTCGCGGACGGGACGCTGGTCGAAGGCGAACACGCCATCGATGAACCCAGTGACCCGCGTGCGGCCATCGAGCGCTGTTTCCTTGACCCGTCTGTCATGGCCAATCCCGATGCCGTGGATGCCATCCGTCAGGCTGACGCCATCGTCATGGGTCCGGGAGACCTATTCACCAGCCTCATCCCGGTACTCCTGGTCGAAGGCGTGGTCGAAGCTTTGTGCGAAAGCCGGGCCAAGCGAATCCTGGTCATCAACCTCGTCACCAAACACGGCGAGACGGATGGTTACAAGGCCTCGGATTTTTGCCGCGTCGCTGAACAGTACATCGGTCCGGCCAAGCTCGATCGCATCATCGTCAACACAGCCGAACCATCGCCCGAGATCCTGAAACGGTACGAGCAAGCCAAGGACCAGCTGGTGGTCGACGATTTGGGTGATATGCCGCGTGTTTTCCGCGCGCCGCTCATCTCCGAGCGCACCGCCAAGAAAGTCCCGGGCGACATGGTCCAACGCAGTGTCCTGCGTCACGACCCGGTCAAGCTCGCGGCCGCCATCCTGGCAGCGATCTCCTGAAGGAGCCCAACCTGCAACCATGAGGATTGCATGAGCAACAAGACACACCGCATTTTTTTCGACCTCGATTTCACGCTCTACGACACAGTCGCGCTCATGGACGACCTGCGCCGCAATCTCGAGCGGTTCGGCGCTTCGCGCAGCGCCATCGATGCCGGCTTCGACCAGCTGAACGAGTCCGGATACTCGCTCGAGAACCACCTGACTCTCCTCCTCTGCCCTGAACGCCTCATTCCGGAACGCGTCCTCGAACTGCAGTACCACCTGTCGCACGGCAAGAAGTACCTCATGCCGGGGGTGTTCGACGGATTGGTGGGGCTGGCGGACAATTGCGATATCCATCTTCTGACGTTCGGCTTCCCGCAGTATCAGCGCTCCAAGTTCGCCGGTCTTCAGGAAATCGCCGGCATCTTCAGGGATTCCCACTTCGTCTGGAAGGACGAAAAGAAGGGCGACGTCATCCGCGGCTTCGGCTCGGATGTCGTGACCTGGTTCCTGGACGATTCCCCGGCGCACCTCGAAGATGCCTGCCAGAAAGCCCCTTGGGTGAAAGCGGTCCGCATGATGTGGCCCGAATTCAAGCTCAAGCCCGACAACCGCGACCACATCCACTGGGACGTGGTCCGCTCCTTCGATGAATTCGTCGCGCTCGTGAAGCGCGGCGGATGAAAACAAGCCGTCCGATACTTATCGGGCGGCTTTTCAGTTCCGATTATTGGATATTGCCAACCCAGCCTGTCCGTGATTCCATACTGGCAGACGCTGGTTTTTAACCGCCAGCCAATAAATTCAGCCTATGTATACCTCATTAATCATTTTCGTCGTGGTCATCCTGCTCATCTCCATTCGGCAGGTGAACCAGTATGAGCGCGGTGTCAGGTTCACGCTCGGTAAGTTCACCTCGTTGGTCAGTCCGGGTTGGCGTCTTGTCATTCCCGTGTTCCAGACCATGCGCAAGGTCGACATCCGCACCAAGGCAGTCGAAGTGCCTTACCAGGATGCCATCACCAAGGATAACGTCTCGTGCAAAATCAATGCGGTCATCTATTACCGCATCGTCGACGCCGGCAAGTCCGTGATCGATGTCGAGAACGTCTGGAACGCCGTCTCGCAGTTGGCGCAGACCACGATGCGCAACATCGCCGGTGAACTGACACTCGACGAACTTCTCTCCGAGCGCGACCAGGCCTCAGCCCGCATCAAGGAACTCATCTCCACGCACACGGTCAGCTGGGGAGTCGAAGTCTTGGGTTGCGAGCTCAAGGATATCGCCTTGCCCGAAGAGATGAAGCGCACCATCGGCAAACAGGCCGAAGCTGAACGCGAAAAACGTGCGGTCATCATCAACTCCGAAGGTGAAGTCATCGCCGCCGACAACCTGCGCAAAGCCGCTGAGATCCTTTCGTCATCGCCCGGCGCTTTGCATCTGCGCACGCTTAATACCCTCAACGACGTGTCTAGCGACGAATCCAATACCATCGTCTTCGCCATGCCGGTAGAAATCCTGCGCGCTTTCGAACGCTGGAACCAGCCGAAACAATAAAGGTTTAAGACAAACAAAAAAAGACCCATCGGGTCTTTTTTGTTTCTTCAGCCTTTCTTCTCGCTGGCCGTTGCGATTTCCCTGAGTTTGGCTAGGAAACGCCCGAATTTTTTGCCCAGGGAATTGAACTGATCGCTCTTGAGTCCGGCGTTTATGCCGGCGACGATTTCTTCCAAGCTCCCTTCAAGCTCCTCGCCCTTCATTTTTGATCCGGCAACCAGCTCCTCAAGCAATGACCGTACTCCGGAACGCAGTTTTTCCTGGTCGTATTCTTTAGGTATGAGTTCTTGCTCGATGGATTCGATTTCCTTCCACATATCGAACGGCTGGCCAAGTTTTGCCTGGTCCATCCTCGTCCTCAGAGTGAAGAGGGCGCGGCTCACCACGCCTTCCTTGTAGTTTGGATTCTCGAACAGACGGCGCGAGGCCAGCATGCGGTAAAAATCCCCGAACTCCGGTTTTGAGCCTGCCCGGAAAGAGCCGGCTAAATCCAGGAAGCTGGACACCGTGACCATATCCCTTTCTTCTGGCGTCAGATCACCGAAAAATTCCCGGTACTTTCCGACGTCGGGATATGTGAACTGGAATCCGACTTCATGTCGCTCTATGGCCCGGAGGGTTAATGCATCCACGCCCGTGTTCCCCAGTGCTTCGATGGCATCCCTGCCGGCCATCCCATGCAGCTTATCGGCTTCGACGGTTTTGCCCGAGGGGGTGGAGTCTCCCACTTTATGGAAATAGGATACGCCGACTACTTTGCGCTGCCTTTCGTCCGACTGCAGGTACGCGAGCAGCTTGGCCGGGTCGCGCCGGGCTTCTTCTGGCACAAGCTCGCGCCATTCGGCGGCCGTCACCGAAAGGTATTCGTTCTTGCCGCCTTCCGGAGCCGCAGTGAAGGTGTTCAGGCGGAGCGCATCCTTCTTGGCGATGTCATGGAGCAAAACGTAGCGTTCGATTCCCGCTCGGTTCTTGCCGATCACCCCGCTGATCATCTTCCTCGTATCTTCCGGCAGTTCGGCTGGCCATTCGTAAGTTCCGTCCGCGATCGCGTCGGCCGTGGATAATATCGTTTCCAGATGCGTGTCCATGAGCATGCCTTCGTTGTGGTAATCGCCGAGCTGCGGCACGTCGAATGAGGCTTCGATTTCCTTGCGCAGTTCCGCTTGTTCCGGACTCGGGAACAACTCAGCGACTTTGGCTCGCAGTTTCTCCAACCTCTCACCGCGTGATTCGGCTTCGCTCTTCGCAGCTTCCATCTTCTTGGCGAAATCCTCCGGGCTCAAGGGCCCCTTCTCCTTCTGTTTCGGCTTTTCCTTTCCGCCTTTCGGCATGTCTTGTTTTCCCATATGAAAAAAGGTTAAAAAATCTTTCCGCTCAAATATCTTATGGCGGGATGGCTGGTTTGGCAAACCGCGGCTATACTGTCGGTTGTTATGTCACCGGTTTCAACCTACCTGGGCAGCCTCAAGGATTTCATCCTGGTCTTCACCATCCTGTATTTCTACGGCCTGGCTTTTTCCATGAGTTTCGGGAAGAACCTGTTCGGCTTGGATCAACCTTTCGTCTTCCTGCTCATGTGCTCGTTATTCCTGTTGGCCGTCGGGTATGAGATTTTCTTCAGTTGGTGGAAGTCCAACATCATGATCGTCTGGGCCGCATTATGGATCATGTCATACGGCATCATCGGCCTGTATCTCGCGCCCGCCATCTTCGGCTCCTGGATCGTGACGTACATCCTTTTCGAACCGCTCATCATCGTGTTCATGGGCGGATTCGCATTTTCTTATGGCCATGTCCTGGCCCAACATTTCACGGCCCACCAGACTTTGGGCAACAGCGAAATCGCCGCCGCGCTCGAACTCCTTCCCGGCTGGCAGGTCGAAAAAAACAGGTTGGTGAAGACCTTTGAATTCATAGATTTTTCACAAGCCTTGAATTTCGTGAACCAAATCGGGCGTATAGCCGAAAATATGCGCCACTACCCGAATCTGATGGTTTCAGGCAGGCACGTCCGGGTTTCTGTCTTGTCTCGTGGGCTGCGCGGCCTGACCAAGGCAGACGTGGAGCAGGCCAGGAAAATCGACGCAGTCTGAAAACATTATTTCGTCCCTCGCGGCGCCAACCGTCGACGCATCAAGGGACGGGCGCAAGTCTCTAGAATCGAAGCTTGCGCGCCATTGCCCATTTTTGGTAACCATACCCGGCTCCGCGGGCGGTCTACGCTTCTTGTCGTTCGACCACCGCTGTCATGGTGTAACGCTTATACGGTTTTCCAATCATCGGCTTGCTGGTGACGGTCTCCGTCGTGGTGGTGACTGTCGCTAAGCGCCAGCCTTCACCCAATTCGTCGACTTGCCGATAGATCTTCTCCGTGACGAGTGACTTATCCGTGTCTTCCTCAGTAATGATCCTCTGTTTACGCTCGGTCTGCATGGCCAGCCTCCTTTCGGGTAGCAGTAACGGGTTGTGGTTTATGGGCCCATGTGAAAGGACGGAAAGAGCGGCGAATCACCTCCTTTGTCAGCTATTGCTTCCAGTTTATCACTTCATGGGGCAAAATGCCTCAGAAGTTCGTATTTCAAGGAAAAAGCCTATTTTAAAGGCCATTCAGTCAGGGTATACTGCCGTCATTGATTATCGGTAAAACCGTTTTAACCATGCCAACCGAAACACGCGAACGTACGCTGGAGCAGGATCATGACCTGTTTCTCCGGCTCAAGAAAGACCCGTCGGTCGTCGGCGAGGTCTACGACCTGTACGCCGACCGGCTCTACGGGTTCCTGCTCAAGCGCTGCAGCCACAAGGAGACGGCCGAGGATTTGGTGTCCCACACCTTCATGAAGCTCCTCGAGTCGATCCCCAATCTCGAGTGGAAGAATGCGCCGCTATCGGCGTGGCTCTACCAGGTCGCGTCCAATGCGCTGACCGACCACTTCCGCAAAGCGTCGACGCGCAAGGATACCCAGCTCGACACCGAGGAATGGGATCCGCCCTCAGCCGATGACCCGGCTTGGAATGTGGAGATAAAGATCGAAGGTGAAAAACTCCGTGAAGTCCTCAAAGAGCTTCCGGACCGCGACCAGGAAATCCTCGACCTAAAATTCTTCGCCCAGCTTGAAACGACAGAGATAGCTATCCAGCTCGATATCACTCCCAACCACGCCTCCGTCCTCGTCTACCGCGCCTTAGGCCGCCTGCGGCAGAAACTCGCCGCCCAAACGATATGACCATGAACCACGAACAAGAAGCGCAGAATCTCGAGAATGCGCTCAAACAATCCGCAGCCGAGTGTCATGACCCGGCGCTATTGCCGTTTGTGCAGACATCAGATTCTTTAAAGCGCGAAGCTGCTGCCCCGTCGGAGCGATTGTCTCCCGAAGTCGCGGCCAAGCAACGCGCCAATCTTATGTCCATGGCACAGAAACAGTCGGAAAATGCGAAGGAGAAGCAGGCTAGTCCGGTCCCGGCAGATGGTATCGCGACCATGCCGGAAAAACCGAAGTCCGGCGGTTCCAGCTTCTTCAATTCCAGGAACTGGATGGTTTGGAGCGGCAGTTTCGCTGCGGTCGCCGCGGTCATCGTCCTGGCCGTCTTCGTCTTCAAATCACCGCAGGTCCGCAATATCCAGACCGGACTTCCGGCCATCACCGGCGAACAGATCGCCAGGCTGATCATCCCCGAAGCCCATGCAGGCGACGCTTTCAGCGTCATCGCTTTGGAGAAGGATAAGACCGGTGTCGAGACCACGACCGGTTTCATGGTCTCCTCCACTGTGCCGGTCACTATCCAGGAACTGGAACAGCATCTTAAAATTGTCCCGGCCGCCGACGATGCCAACGCCGTGCGTCCCGACCAGGTAAAAATCGTCGATGTAGGCAACGGCAGCTTCCGCGTCGAACCCGGCGAGCCGCTTTCACCGGGCAAGGTCTACAACGTCAAGATCGACACGGCCATCAAGAAAGCCGACGGCACGCTCACGGCCCATGAATTCTCCTGGGCGGTCCAGACCAAGAGCGTGTTCCGCGTCATGACATCGGTCCCGGCCGACCGTTCATCCGGCGTCCCGACAAAAACCGGCATTGAGTTCGGTTTGTCCTACGAAAACTGGGTCGACCCCGCGCCTTTCTTCGCCATCGAGCCGGCCGTCCCCGGCAGGTTTGAAGTCCATAACCGCAGCCTGACATTTGTGCCGTTGGAGCTTCTGAAATACGGCCAGGTCTACACCGTGACGTTGAAGAAAGGCTTCAGCGTCAAAGACACGCAGAACGCGCTGGCCCAGGATTTCGTCATGCGCTTCGAGACCGTTGCTGCGCCCAAACCTGGCGATAGCATCGGTAAGCCTGTCCTGACCCCGATGTCGGACATGAACGAGGAACTGCCGGGCCGCGATCCGCTCATCCCCGTCTATTGGAGCGGCGAGACAACGAGCACGCCAGTCGCGGTCACGGGTTATCTCCTTGATCCTAACCAGGCCAAACAATATCTGCAGGAACGCACCCGTATCCCGGATTTTGCCATCGTCAATCTGGCCAAGCCCGACCTGTACGCCAAGTACGCCACCAAGAAAGTCTTCGAGGTCAAAGGCGCCCTGGAGCAGACTAATTATTATGGATACAACGTCCGCTTGCCCGGAGGCGTACCGGCCGGCCGCTACCTGCTCAAGTTCCAAGCCGACAAGGCGGATGCTTCATGGACATTCTTCGAATCGACCAACCTGGTCAGCTATTCGGTCGCCGACAAATCCACACTGGCTATCTGGGCCGTGAACGCCGAGACCCGCCGTCCCTTGTCCGATATCCCGGTGGTCCTGGATTCCTCCAGCGTGCGCACGGATTCGTCGGGCATCGCCCGCCTGCCTACGCCAAACGTCCTGGTCACGACTTCGACTTTTGACCAAACCCCGGCCATCGTGGTCGTAGGTGATGGCGATCTGTCATCCGTCATCCGCATCCAAAAGCAGTACATGCCATGGACCTATTACGGCAACGTCAACGCCGGCGAGAACATGAATGATCGGACCGTGTCTTTCCTCTATCCGGACCGTCCGCTGTACCGCACCACTGATTCGCTCAAGGCTTACGGCCTGGCCCGCGACCGCCAAGGCAAGCAGGCTGTGTCTTCAGGCCTGACCCTGGAGCTTTCGAAGGGCGGTTACTACTACGATTATTTTTCGGGTGAGGCGAAAGTTTACCAACGGGTCGAGGTCAAGACTGATGCCGAAGGTTTCTTCCAGACCGACATGTCGTGGAAGCAGCTGCAGGCCGGCACTTACCGCATCGACCTGAAGCGCGACGGCAAACTCATCTCTACGCGCAACTTCGAAGTCAAGGATTTCGTGAAGCCGGCTTACTCACTCGAAATCGCGGTGGACAAGAAACAGATTTTCGCAGGCGAGGACATCACGGGTGAAGTCCGCGCCGTGTTCTACAGCGGCGCTCCGGTCTCCAACCTGGATGTCAGCCTGGGCGTGTCAGGTGCCGCCGATGGTTCCTTGAGCCTCAAGACCGACGATGACGGCCGCGCGACTTTCAGCTTCAAGACCTCGGCATCGAAGTGCGACACCTACAGCGCATGGTCATACTGCGGTTCTGCGAACACGGCCTGGTTGTCCGCCAATCCCACGGATTCGGAAGAAGCCCAGACCGTATCGTCCGAGACCGTCAACGTCTGGCGCTCGCGCGTGGCGCTATCCGCAGACCGCAAGGTCAGTGGCGATAAAGCTGATATCGAATTCACGGTACGTAACGTCGACCTGTCCCAGATCGGCAATTCGGAATGGAACGTCCTGGGTACTCCGCGGCAGAATGCGAAAGTCACGGGCAAGATCGTAGAGCGCCACTGGGAAGCCATCAACGAAGGCACGGGTTATGATTACATCGAAAAGACCACCTACCCGATCTACCGTTACGAAATGAAGGAGCGCGACGTCGGCACTGTGGACGTGACCACCGACACCGAAGGCAAGGCGCACATGCAGTTCGCCATGACCTCAACGACCGTGTCCTACCAGCTCTTCGCCGAGACCAAAGATGAGAATGGCGTCTCCGACTTCGCGACTACGTATTTCAGCCGCGGTTGGTGGGATTACGACGCCGGTTCCTATTCCAACGACGAGGAAATCTCGCTGAAGCCCCTCAAGGAGGACCCGAACAATTCAGGCTACAAAGCCAATGAGACGGTCCAGGTCGGGATGTTCAAGGGCCGTAACCCGTTGCCCGATTCGGATACGCCGACCTTCCTCTTCGTCCAAAGCCATCTTGGCATAAAGGACTTGGCCGTCAGCCAGAAATCCACCTACAGCTTCACCTTCGGCGACGACAACCTGCCCAACACCATGGTCCGCGGCGTCATGTTCGTCAAAGATGGTTTCGTCCAGCGCGAATTCACAGCGACCTTCGACCAGACTGACCGCCAGGTGACCGTCAACATCACCAAAGACCAGGATTCGTATGCGCCTGGAGGCAAGGCTAAACTCCATGTGTCTTTGAAGTCGAATGACGGTACTCCGGTCAAAGGCGCCAGAATCGACCTCGCCTTGGTCGATGAGGCGGTGTTCGCCGCCGCTCAGAGGAGCATCAACGAAGACCCGCTCGCCGACATCTATGCCTGGGTCAGCGACGGCGTGATCTTCGACCAGATTTCGCATTTCGAGAACAAGAACGAAGCCGCGGGATACGGCGGTGCCGAGATGGGTGGTGGCGGGGGAGAACAGATCCGCCGCAACTTCAAGGATACGGCGGCCTTTACCATGGTCACGGCTGATGATAATGGCCAGGCCGACATCACGGTCGACTTGCCGGACAACCTGACCAGCTGGCGCGCCACAGCCGTTGCCGCCACACCAGGCCTGTATGCCGGCGTTGGCCGGACCCAGGTTCGTGTCACCAAACCGGTATTCGTGGAAGCCACATTGCCTGGCACCCTGCTCGTCCAGGACAAACCGGTCATTAAACTTCGCGCTTACGGCACGGGTCTCAAGACCGGCGAAGACGTTGAGTTCTCCGTCGAGTCACCGACTTTGGGCCTGAAGGGTGAAAAGGTCAAAGGCAAAGCCGGCACCCCGACGTTCGTCACGGTCGACACCTTGCCGGCCGGCGACCATGCCATGATCGTCCGCGTCAAAGGCTCCAACGGTTCCGATGCCATGGAGAAGAAGGTCAGCGTCCTGGTTTCGCGGTTCGTGCATAACGAACTGGCCAAGGTCGACCTCGGTCCGGGCGTCTCGTTTCCAGACATCGGACAGTCGCGTGAGGTCAAAGTGAAATTCCTGCCCAAGACCCGCGCCCAATACCTGGAACGCGTTCGTGAATTGACCTGGACCTGGTCGCAGAGGTTGGAGTCCCGTCTGGCGTCCCGTTTAGCCAAAGACATGCTCAAGGATTATTTCGGAGAAACCCCGGAAGGGACAGGAGAATCGTTGTCCAAATTCCAGCAGCCGGGTGGCGGCTTGGCCATCCTGCCGTACGCGTCCGACGATGCGGAGCTCACGTCAAAGGTCGCGGCCATCGCGCCTGACCTCTTTGACCGCCAGGGACTCGAGACATACCTGACTGGTGTCCTGCAGAACAAAGACATCACCCGCGAAGAACAGCTGCGCGCCCTGTCCGGTCTGGCCGCGCTTGGCGCTCCGGTACTCCAACAGCTGCAGGACATGGCGGCGCTCAACGATCTTAACTGGCATGAAAAGCTTGCTGTCATGCGCGGTCTGCAGGCCATCGGAGATAAGGGCGGAGCGCATTTCATGCTCCAGGATCTCCTTGCCCAGGCGAAAGAGGCTGATGGCTTGATGTCCATCAATGTCGCCGACGACAAGCGTTCGGTCACCGAAGCGACAGCCGAAGCCGCTGCCGTGGCCGCTGACCTGCTCGACCCGTCCGCGCCCAAGCTCGACGCTTGGCTGGAGAAGAATTGGACCCAGGATACGCTGACCGATTTGGATCGCGTCGCTTACCTCGAACACGTCGTCCCGGCTGCCTTGGGTAGCGAAGTCACCATCGGTTACACGCTCGGCGGAGCTCCGGAGCAGACCATCAAGCTCAAGGAGAGTTGGGGCGAACGCCTGACGCTCACTGCTGACGAAGCCAAGTCATTCCGCATCACCAAAGCTGACGGTCCTGCCGTGGCTGTGTTCTACCGGAGCATCCCGGGTTTGCCTCAGACCAGCCCCGATGTCCAGATAACGCGGTCCTACCAAGACCCGAACGCTTCCGTGAAACTGGATCTGAAGGAAAGCGACGTGGTCACCGTCTACCTGGACCTCAAATGGAACAAGCTGGCCCAAAGCGGCTGCTACACGGTGCGCGATTATCTGCCCGCCGGCCTGGCCCCCATGGTCAGCGTGTACTTCGACTGGTACAACAACCCTGGCATCTGGTATCCGTCTGATATCGACGGCAACGCGGTCAGCTTCGTGGCCTGCAATCCGGGCGAAAAAGAAGGCTCAAACAGGACCATCAAATACCGCGCCCGGGTCGTGTCCCGCGGCACGTACCTGGCCGAACCGGCCATCATGCAAAGCATGGTTGCGCCGTCCATCTCAGCCTTGAGCGGTAGCCAGTCAGTCACCATCAAATGACAAGACGATCCATCATCGCAGTCTCGATAGCGGCGGCCCTAGCGGCCGCCGCTTTCGGAATTGTTGTGACATTAGTTCCGCGCCCTGCGGTCCAGGATGTTCCAGGCGCCTCTGCTCCGCATTCCAGTGAGAATTCGGATCTTGGTTTATCCGTCCAAGAAAAATCCATCGACACATTGCGCTTCATCGACGCCAAACGCTTTTCCGCGGTCTGGCCTTCGGCGGCAAGCATCCCGAAAGTCGAGGGTAAAATCGTTGCCGGGGTAGTCAATCATCATTTCCTGGCAGCGGATCTTATCGCCAGGTTTTTCACCGCGCTGAAATCGTCAGCACCGGATACCAAGCGCATCATCATCCTGTCGCCCGACCATTTCCACGCCGGCCGCGGGCCTATTTCCGTCCACGATCGCGATTACTCGACACCGGATGGCTCGCTCGCGTCAGACCGGGACATCGTCGCCTCGCTCGTTTCATCCACGTCCGCGGTTTTGGAGGACGGCGCCATGTTTGAATCAGAACATGGCATCGGCGCACTGGCTCCGTTTATCAAACAAGTTTTTCCTGATGCCAAAATCGTGCCCATCGCGCTCGACGGTTCGTTAGACAGGGGAGCGGCGCGGTCATTCGGCCAAAAATTGGCCACACTTGTCGACGAAAACACAGTCATCATAATCTCTTCAGACATGAGCCACTATCTGCCTGAAGCGACAGCGTTGAAGAACGACGAAACGACTATCTCGGAATTCAAATCTTTCAATGAAAAATTCTTCGCCACAGCCAAAGACGACTACGTGGACAATGGCGTCGCCCTGGTCGTGCTCGCCGGAATGTTCGACACGGAAAATATCAAACCGATTTTCTCCTTGCTCGACCACGGCATTTCTTCAAACTACGTCAGCGACAAAAAGAGTACGACGAGTTATATCAATGGAGTCTGGACAAGATAATACGAGAACACGACCCGAGAGGGTCGTGTTAGGCAGGCATCGCGGTCAACTGATTTGCTCGATCATTACGAAGTCAATCCGGTTGTCATCTCTGTATTCCATCTTGGCATACAGGCCGTTCATCTCCGCGATTGCCTCAACGACGTTGATTGCAATCTCCGGATGCAGTGGCACATTGAAACCCAGAGGCAGGAAGTCACCGGCGAGCTTAATAATCACCTCCAACTTTTTGGTCGGCTGGTCTGTTGCGGGGCGCATGAATGCCAGCCTGCAATGCGGGAGCTGGGCTGTGATGGTGTCGCCGGGCAGCAAGGCCGTAGGGATTCCGTCGCATTTCAACCAGTGTTTTCTCATGTCGGTATTTCCTTGTATAAATGTGGGAACGAGCGATTCGTCAGTTAAACAAAAAACCGCCGGAATGTCAATCCCCGGCGGCTTTGTTTTCCTTTGTTTGATTTATGATTCCAGCAGTCTCTTCACCAGCTCCACCGGCGATTCATTCATCAGATCCTTGTGCAGTTTGCGGCGGATGAGCGTGTCGACATCGCTTGGTAGTTGGTCGACCAGGGCATGTTCGACTTCGGCCGGCATGACCAGGTCCAGATGCTCGAGCTTGTGCTTGCGCATCAGGCTGATCGTCTCATTCGCCACCTGTTTTATGAATGAGTTGAAGCGCGGCTCGTCTTTCTCTTCCACCGGGCCTGCTACGCGCGAACCGTCGGACGAAGTGAATGAACCTTCATTATCCTGTTTGTTTTCGCGTGGCACCTCGACGGCCGCTACCTGCTCCAGGCTGTCGCCGCCGGCCAGATATATCTTAGCCGTTGTGCTGTCGGCCGAGACGATTAAGGTCGCACCGCTGAATTTCTGCAGTTCTTGGGGTAATTGCATATTATTTCAATCTTAGTACTTTTAAATAATTCACGAAAGGCTGTTCGAATTTCTTGTCCGCCAGGAGGCAGGCCCGGATCGCATCCATTAGAGGTGCCTTCACTTTCAGTTTCTTCGAAAGTCTCTGACCGATCTCCGAAGCTGGTATGCCTTCGACCGTAGTCAGTCCGAGCTTCTTCGGGTCTTTGGACTTGGAACCGACCAGTTTTTCGCCATAAGTCCGGTTGCGGCCATGCGGCGAGAATCCCGTCACGATCAAATCCCCAAGCCCGGCCAGTGACATTGCGGTCTGGCTCTGCGCGCCGACCGCTTCCAAAATCGAGCCGATTTCTTGTATCGCGACTGTCATGACCAGGGCGCGGGTGTTCATGGGGAACTTCAATCCTTCGCACAATCCCATGCCGATAGCGTAGATGTTCTTGAGCACCATGGAGTACGCGATGCCGGTGATGTCTTCCGAGGTGGCTGCCTTGAGCGTGTCGCCCTGGAATGTCGCCGCCATCTTCTTTGCTGCTTTGATGTCACGGCTGCCGATGATGATGGCTGACGGTTTATGCAGGGCTAGTTCTGTCGCTACCGCCGGACCGCCGATCAGGCAATAGTTTTCCTTAAACCCAAGCGGCAGCCATTTCGAGATCTCCAGACCGAGCGGCAATCCCGACTTCGCATCGAAACCTTTGGTGATGCAGCCCACAAGCGCAGTCTTCTTCAGATGGTGCGCCGCATTTTTGGCCACTTCCTCCAACGCGAAGCTCGGCACCGCGAAGATGACCATGTCCGCGTCCCGGACCGTGTCCTCGATGTTGTCCGCGGCCGAGATGTTCCGCGGCAACTTTATCCCCGCCAGATATTTTTCGTTGATGTGTTTTCGGTTTATGGAGTCAGTGACATCCTGTTCGATGGAGTAGAGGACCACCGGCACGGCATGCTCGGCCAGGACCAGGGCCAAAGCGGTGCCCATGTTGCCACAGCCTAAAATCGCGATTTTGTTCATATGTCCGACCAGAATAGCACGGGCGAGGCCAGTTAAAAATCGGTTCAGTCCTTATGGAAAACGTTGTACTGGCCGTGCTGGAAACTGACCTTCCAGCCGTCACCCAATAGCCGTTTGAATCTTTCGGTCGAGCTGGCTGAAGTGGTGATGAAATCCGTGATGCCCGCATCGCCCAGGATCGCGCGCGCTTCATCCGGCTCGTCCGTCTTGAGCAGTCTCTTCCAGATTTCGACTTTTGTTTTGAAATCAGGCGTCTCGTGGTCATGCGCCACCCAAACCGTCTTGCCTGCATACGCCGGGGTCCAGACATTGACCCAGATATCATCCGACAGACAGACCGTCTGGTCGGGCAAACCGTTCAGATGATGCCAGGCCGAAAACAATTCAGCCGGACGGTAGAACCATTTGGCGCCGTCAACATTTTTCAGCCAAGCGAGTTGCGTGGCCACGACACTGAGCGAACCGAGGCCCAGCCCAAGGCACAGCAGACCAATGGAGCTGAAACGCCAGAAGCCTTTTGTCCCTCGGGCGAACTTGTCGCGGACATACAGCCAAAAAGGCGCGGTCAGAAGGATCAGAGCCGGTCCAAGCCCTTCCGTGTATTTCCGTTTCCAGGGAAGCGGTAGGATTATGCAGACCACGCTCGCCGCCAGCCATGCCACGAGCCATTTTTCTTCCGGCCGAACTCCGATTTTTCTTTTCCAACGCCAGGCCGCGGCCAAGGCGAATGGCGCGAGCGTCAAAAGCCAGGATGCGGCCGGAGCCAACGGCAGCTGATTTGTCTTCAGATGGTGCGTGCTGAAAATTTTGTCCGTAAGCAGCGGCAGATAGATGACGGCTGCCGGCAATACCGCCAAGGCGATAATGAGAGCTGGTACCAATCGTCGGCGCAGTTTCTTCTCCGGTGAGAAACAGACCGCAAGTGCCAGGTACACGGCCATGAATGGTCCATAGTACGGATGGAACGACAACAATAGGGCCCAGGCCACGGCTGCCATCCAGGAAATTCTGGATGTTTGTCCTTGGAATGCTATCCACGTCAGCCGCATAGCCGCGGCCAGCAATGCCAACGACAGGATGATGTGCGGACCGGACAAGAATATGACGGCTGCCGAGAATTCTGATCCGATGTCCGCAGCCAAAGGCGTATTCATGTCCCAGTGGCCCTGCGAGTAGACGATGAAAGTGTAGGTCCAGCCCAATCCGACGCCCATGAGCATGAGCAGCGTAACGAAACCGCTTTCCCGCTTGTCTTGGAGAGTGGCCTGCGCCGCACGGAATAATACGAATACCAAAAGGAGCGTCATTATCCAGCGCGCAATCTCGAAAACAGCCAGCGGAGGAATTCCTGTCCGCGCCGCCAAGCCTAAAGTGGACCAGAACCCGTCGAACCGTTTAGCGTGCGGTTCGACGGCATACAGGTTGTCCAACAAGATGTGGCCTTCCGAACCCTGTTTGAGATATGAAAGATAGACAGCGGCGTCTCCTGGGAAAGCGATGGTATCGCCCAGCCAGCGTTGGCCTGCTGGTGCGGACAAGGGATATAGCCCGACCAAAAACATCTCTGCCACCACCGCCAAACAGCCCAGCAAAAGGGCGAGGCGGTTTTCTTTCAGCCAGCCTGTGGTTTTCATTGCGCCAAGAGCGGCACCACGACATTGAACGGTTCGGTCGCGCCGTTCGCCAGCGCGCGGGTGCCTTTCGCCAAAATGCTTTGGATGAGATATGTGTCGGGCGGCGTCACGCTTTCGTCATCAAGACGCAGCAGGACGAAATCATAATCCGTCATGGCCATGTCGCCGGTCGCTCCCGAAAGTCCGCCTTGGGCCAATAGCGCGGCGACTTTTTCTTTGGACAGCGCCGGGTAATTCGAGCGTTCCGGATCGTAATACATGTTCAGGCGTCCGGACGATACGATGTCGCGTGCCGAATCGATGGCGATTTCGGCTCCGTCAAAATAACTCCCGTCAGGCCGCACCACATCCTGTTCGTCGAGCAACGCGCGGTAAGCGATGACTTGCCTGGAAGGGAATTCTGGTTTGACGCACGCGCCGGTTTCCTTGGCTACGAGCGGAGGCAGGACGCCACCCGTCAGGACAGCGGAGGACGAAAGGGCGCGCACCGTGTTCAGGACGTTCCTATCCATGCATAAGCTGCGGCTTTGCGCGTCTGACCACCAGCCATACCAGTCAGGCCTTACAAGGCCCTGGCGGTAATACATGCCTTTGAGCCCGCGGGCGAAGATGAATGAATCGGCGGCTGCCAGGACATCGGTATACGGTTTGAGCTCCGACAGGGTCAGCGGTCCGGAAGTCGCGGTGTTCCAGAACTCAAGCGTCCTGGTTGAAGCCCGGTAACTCCATCTGTAACCCTGGTCATCTTTCCATTCCAGATTAAGTTCCGTGGTCTGCGGGAAATTCCCCAGCATGCCGGCAGGGATGTTCAGGGCGTTGGTCAGGTTGCGCAGCTTCACGTCGTCCGGCGTACCCAGGCGCAGACGCAAGACCGTGATTTCCGGCGGCAGTTTAGGCAGCTCCTTTTTCAACGTCACCTTGGCACGTCCTGCGGGAATTTGGATCTTAGGCAATGCGCCGAAACCGAGTTTAGCCGCAGTCGGTGCGGTAATCGTCGGATTGGTCAGCGTCTCAGCGACTTTAGGGCTTGCCGGCACGGCCCAACATCCGGCACCGAGAAGCACTGTCGTCGCTAGGACCGTCACGAGACCCGTCGTATGTTTCATGCGCCAAGTATAGCTAAATCGGGCTTCGGCTGACAGGCCTGCCAGGATTGACGAGGTGGCCGTACCATGTTTGGATTCAAGTGTCCTTTCCAAAGGAGAACATTGATGGCCCAGAAAGAATTGCCGTATCGCTTCGACGGCAAGGATCGTCATATGACTCCTCCCGGCAAACGCGAGGAGTATGTCAGGTCGGTTTTGGAAAAGAAGTTCGGCGTCAAAGATCCTTTGCGTTGGATCGCAGTACAAGCCGAGGCCGATGTGCCTGATACCGGAAGCTGGCATGACGTCTGGCTTCAAGAACCGTCCCCTTTCAAATTGGATGAGGGTCGCGGTATCGAGCTGCTCCGCGATTACGGCGAACGTGTCGCCCCCTTTGTCCTGCGCGGCCAGGAATCGACGGCTGACGTCATAGCCTCGCTCATGGATCGGGCGAAGGCTGAACTCTTCGATTCCGAATCAGGATATTTCCTGGTTGTCCCGCAGCCACTCGAGCTGTTCAAGCTCCATCGCAGCCCAATCTTCAACACCGCGTCCTGCAACGTGTATTCATCTGAGGATTTCACTTCGGAGGAATACTGGGGCCTGCTTGAAGCCACGGTCTTCCGCGCCTGGAAGGATGAAGACCGGGTCAAGTCGGTCGAAGCGCGTTCCCTGATATGCAAACCGTACGCCAAAGCCATCGCTGATGCGGCACATGAGGCGGATGACGAATATGGACGGGCGACCATTCTTGGCACCTTGTCGCGAAATGGATATCCGTTCAAGGAAAGTAAGGATCTCCAGAAGATAAATCATATCGTGGTTTGGACAGCCGAGGATGGCGGACTTGAAGCCTGGTTGTTCGATGGGAGCTCATTCACGCCGGATTCGTTCCAGGAATCCGCCGTGCCTTTGCTCCTGCCGCGGTCTGCCTCTAGTATCGATGAAGTCCTTTATGGTGAAACCGGATGGCTCTTCAAGACCAGGAAGCTCGTCGCGTTATTGCGCGATCTAAGCCGCTACCATCAGACGCTCTGGCTCATGTCTTGTTGCATGTCGAAACGGGGTGAGCCCCCACTGGTTGACGAAGACATCTTGTTCGTCAAACAATGCCGCCTCAAGCACCCACTGCCTGATGGCGGCAAGAAGCTCTTCTGAACCACAGCCCTCCGAAACTCCTCGGAGGGCTTTGTCGTTAAATTGACGCTTTGTATTGTTTTCCGCATACTGACAAAGTCATGCGGCAGATATTCTTGCTGATATTCCTATTGGGCCTATTCACCGGCCCGTTTTGTCCGTTGGCTGCGCAGGCCGAAGGTATGGATTGCTGCGCCGGCGACCGACCGATGGCTTCGACGGTCATCACCCAGGGGATGGCCCCGGATATGCCGTGTTGCTGGGTCGCTCCCGGACAAGGTCAGGCTGCTGACCGCGAGACATATAAGGATGTGGTGAGCCAGCTTGCAGTGGTCGAGCCAATGGGAGCGTTTCCCGAGCCTACCGCCACGGAGTTTTCGTCGCAGACGAAGTTCGACTTCCAGAGATATAGGGATAAGTTCGAAACTTTCAGCTCCAACAAGAGGGAGTGAGCGGATCACGGATTTTATTTTTTGTCCTTAGTCCGTCTAATCCGTAATCCTTCAAATAATATTTTGATATGCCAAAAGTAATCATCTGGCAGGTCGCGGGCATGCACTGCAAGTCGTGCGAAAAGCTCATCGCCGACGTTTTGCAGGATGCCCCTGGCGTCATCGAAGCCGAAGTCTCGCTCAAACAAGGCCGCGCCGCCATCCGTTTGCGCGACGACGCCCGCGAACCCGACCTCGAACTCATCAATAAACAGCTTTCGGACCACGGCTATAAGCTGTATCCGCAAGGTTGCAGGCTTCCCTCGTCCAACGACCCGTTCTTCAGCCGCTTGCGCCGCGCGCTTATAGCGTTGGTCATCGTAGGTTTTATCGGCGCCTACCTCTGGTCTCCGCTGCATAGCTTCTTGCCGTCCGTCGCCGCTACCGCCTCGGTCGGAGCTCTGTTCGTATTCGGTCTGGTCGCGTCAGTCTCGTCCTGCCTGGCCACGACAGGCGGGTTCATGCTGGCTTATTCGGCCGAAGTCGTCTCCAAGCGCAAGACTATCCTCATGCACCTGGGCCGTCTGACGGCCTTCGTCATCGGTGGCGCCATCCTCGGCGCATTAGGCGGAGCATTGCCGCGATCTTCGCCCACGCTTTATGCCATCCTGGCCTTGGTCCTCGGCGTCGGTTTCCTCGGCGTGGCTTTGAGCCTTCTCGACCTCGTGCCATCCTGGGGCAAGCTCGGTCTGTCTTTGCCGTCATCAATTACGAAGTTCGCGGACAAGATGAAAAAGCGTCCCGGTGGAATCACGCCGTTCCTGGTCGGTGCTGTGACCTTCATCTTGCCCTGCGGTTTCACCCAGACGGCGCAGGCTTTGGCGCTGGCTTCCGGCTCAGCCGCCAAAGGCGCGCTCATCATGTCGGCTTTTGCCCTGGGCACTCTGCCCGTCCTCTTCGGCATCACCTTCTACGCCGCCAAGGTCAGTCTTAAGCAGGGTCTGATGCGCGTCGCGGTCGGTGCGGTCATGTTCTTCTTCGCCCTTAACCAAATCAACGCAGGGCTATCGCTCTTGGGCGTGTCATTTTCGTTAAAGTCCGATGAACCGACCAAGGGCTCGGTCGTCAGTTCAGCCGACGAACAGGTCGTGCGTATGAAAGTCACATCCTCCGGGTACGATCCTGAAACCATGACCATCAAGCAAGGCGTTCCTGTCCGCTGGGAAGTCGACGGCACCAACGCCGGCGGCTGCACCGGGGCGATCGTCTCGCGCGAGCTCGGCATCTCAAAGAATCTCGAACCAGGCATCAATACTTTCACCTTCACGCCGACCCACACCGGCACCATCGCTTTTTCCTGCGGCATGGGTATGGTCCGGGGTTCGTTCAATGTCAGCGAATAATATGAAAAAAATCACAATTCCGATCCAAGGCATGCATTGCGCATCTTGCGCCATCAACACCGAGAAAGCGTTGCAGAAAACGAGCGGTGTCGTTTCGGCTAACGTGAATTTCGCCACCGAGCGCGCTACGGTCGAATATGACGAAGCGCAAGTCGACAAGATGAAGCTCGCCAAGACCATCAAGGACAACGGCTATGAACCAGTGATGGAAGAAGAGAAGATGGAAGGCATGCATCACGGTCAGCACGAGATGCCGGCGGAATCCCATCTTGCCCACGGCGGATATATAAACCGTAACGGCATCATCGCCGCCTTCATCCTCGTGATTCCGCTCGTCGTCAGCATGTTTACCATGCCCGAAATAGGCATCGTCCTCGGCCGTCCGGCCTGGCTCGTCTTGGACCTATTCGTCGCCTGGATACTGGTCGCATACCTCGGTCGCCACTTCCACCACGGCGCCTGGATCGAACTCAGACACGGGCGTGCCAACATGGACACGCTGGTCACGGTGGGCACAGGCTCGGCGCTACTTTGGAGCACGTATGCCCTGATCATCGGAAGATCGGACGAAGTCTATTTTGAGACCGCCGGCATCATCATCGTGTTCCTTCTCCTCGGCAAATTCCTCGAAGCTCGCCAACGTATGCGCGCCGGCACCGCCATCCAAAAACTCCTCGGCCTGCACGCCAAGCTCGCGCATCGCCTCAAGGCCGACGGCGAGACCGAAGACGTGGATCCAAAGTCATTGAAAGTCGGAGACATTTGTCTCGTGAAATCCGGCGAAAGCGTACCCATGGACGGCGAAATCATCGAAGGCTCGTCCAGTCTGGATGAATCCATGCTCACCGGCGAATCCATCCCGGTCGAGAAATCTATCGGCGATAAAGTTTTTGGCGCGACTCTCAACGGCACCGGCTCCTTCAAGCTGCGCGTCACGGTCGAACCCGGAAAATCCGCGCTCGATGCCATCGTGGCCACGGTCGAACACGCGCTGTCCACCAAATCGCCGGTCGAGAAGATCGTGGATAAGGTCTCATCCGTCTTCGTGCCGACCGTCATCGCCATCGCAATCGTCGTCCTTATCGGCTGGATATTTTCAGGTGCACCTTTCGGCGAAGCCGTCCGCCATGCGGTCGCTGTCCTTATCGTAGCTTGTCCGTGTGCCATGGGTTTGGCTACGCCAGCCGCCATCATGGTCGGTGCCGGGGCCGGCGCCAAGAAAGGCATCCTGGTCAAAGACGGCACGGCGCTCGAGGCGGCACGCGGCATCGATGTCGTGGTCTTCGACAAGACCGGCACCCTGACTGAAGGTAAACCGTCGGTAACCGATGTCGTCACGGCGTCAGGCAAAAACGAAAGCGATCTCATCATGATCGCCGCCTCGCTCGAGGCCGCTTCCGAACATCCATTGGCCCAAGCCGTGTTGGCTGCAGCCGAAACCAAACGCATCCGCAAATCGCCGGTCGTTGATTTCAAAGCCGTTCCCGGCCAAGGTATCCAAGGGTCGATTGACGGGAAGAGCGCCGCGTTAGGCAAACCCGAGTTCATCGAATCGCTCGGCATCCCGTCCGGCGACCGCATCGCCATCGGGGCGCTCCGCTCCCAAGCCAAAACCGTCATGGCCGTGGCCTGGGGAGGTGAGTTGCTCGGGTTCATCGCCGCCCAAGACAAACCCAAACAAGATGCGGCCGAGGCCATCAAGAATCTCCGCGACATGGGTATCGACACAGCACTCCTCACCGGAGACTCTCGAGCCACGGCAGAAGCCATCGCCAAGACATTAGGCATCGCGACGGTCTTCTCCGAAGTTTCTCCGACAGGTAAAGCCGACAAAGTAAAAGAGCTCCAGGCTAAAGGCAAGAAAGTCGCGTTCGTAGGCGATGGCTTGAATGATGCGCCCGCATTGGCGCAATCAGATCTCGGCATCGCCGTGGGCACGGGCACGGACGTCGCGATTGCGACCGGCCAGCTCGTCATCATGTCCGGATCGCCGACCAAAGCCGCTGAAGCCATCCGTTTGTCGCGCCTGACTTTCCGTGCCATCAAGCAGAATCTATTTTGGGCTTTCGTCTATAACGTCATCGGAATCCCATTGGCCGCGCTCGGTTTCTTGAATCCGATCCTCGCCGGCCTGGCCATGGCATTCTCGAGCGTCAGCGTCCTGTCCAATTCGTTGCGCATCGCCAGGAAAGTAAGATAAACGCCTTCATCGGACAAAGAGCGGACCGCAATATGGTCCGCTCTTGACTTTTTGGGTGTTTTTTCCTAGTCTCAACACCACGGAGGTGTACCTTGAACGAAAAACCCATCAGCATTCCCGTCAGCAAGCTCGTGTTCGCGCTCGACTACGTCGAATTCCTGGACCGCTCTTGGTCGCTGGTTCGTCGTTCCGAGTGGGGATTCGTTGCGCTCAAGCCCGACCAGAACCCTCACGGTTTCACGGCCGAGCGGGCTCCCGCCATCCTGCGCCGTTTCAACCTGCGCTGGGTGCCGCCCATGTCGCAGGCGTTCTTCGCGCCGCGTCTCCACGAGACGCTCCGTGCCGCTATTGCGCAGAAGGCCGAGTTCCTGGTCCCGATCGACGGGCTCATCGACGACATCGCCGATGCGACCTGCATGGTCACGACCGCGCGCCCGGTTTTCGACGCATCCGAGTGCGGTGACCGCGCGACCTATTCCTACCGCGACGCCCTGCGCAGTTTCTTCGCCGCCATCGCTTGCGACGAGCTCACCATCAAGGATCTGCGCTAGCGGGATCCGCTGCCATCGGAGGACTGATGAAGATCTATTGCCTGATGTCAGGTTATTGCCTGTCCGACAGCGACCGGAATGTGCTCATGTTCGCCGCCGTGCAGATGGTGCGCGACAAGATCGCCCGCAAGTCGCTCAAGGGCGAGAACTTCGAAGGCGTCATCACCACCGACTTTTCAGGTGCTGACCTGGGTGGCATCGGCGGCACGCGCTTCAAAGCCGAGATCGAGACCGATGTCGGTACGCGCAGCATCGAGTATCTGGTCCGCACCCGCGACCTCGAGGGCATCGAAAAAGCCCAGTGGTGCACCATCGAGGACCTGCTCCGCGGACTGGAATCGTCCCAGCCATGCGCCCTGAACTGACTCCGCCACGCTGACCCCCAGCTTCTCTCCAAGCCGACCCCGCAAAGGTCGGCTTTGACATTTTGGTATCAGGTATCTTGACCTTGAGGCCGTTCCATGCTAGATTCCGACATCGGACTTTCCAAAGGAGACTGCATGGAAGTGATGGTCTTGATCGTTCTCGGTACGAGTCTGGTCGTGAACGTCATTCTGGTGTACCTGCTGGTTGTGACTAAATCACGCAGCCGGAAACCGCCTGAACACAACAATAAGTTGATGGAAGCTGATGTCTCCCGCGTACTGCTGCTCAGGTCACGCTTGAGCCTCAAAGAGCGGATGGCTGACTTGGGCTTGGATTTCTATCACTACCCGAGCATTAATTATATCTCGGCTGACATCCGGCACGCCTTCATAGAAGATTCGTCAGGTAAGGCGTTGTGCCGACGCTGCCATAACCACGCTGATCTGGTCCAGGCAATAAATCCGGTCGTCAATCCATGCAATTTGGGATACTTCTGCACCAATTGCGGTGAGGGGCGTCTGTTCGAAAACATCGGGCGGATTCGTGAGGCAAGCGGCTTGCCGACGCTTCCTGACGGCAACATGTTCGCAATCCTCAATGTCCTAGAGCGCTCTGCTCTGGAGCATGGCCTGATCCGAGGGCCGGTCGATGAATTACCGCAAAACAGCACATTCTCCACCGTGGTCCAGAATAGTGGCGATTACCGAAAAGGTGTTCTCAAGGTGAGAGTCGACGTCGCGACGCAGACTGTTGTCCTCGAAAATGAGGCCGAGCAACCCGGCCAGTTGCTGCGGCTCATCAAGTAATCCCTCTCAAGCAAGCCGACCCCGCAAGGTCGGCTTTGACATTTATAGGGCTTCTGGTATATTCCCAGTCAGCTACTAGGAAATTATGCCAGGACTCTTCCGCATCTCGGCGCGCGACCATGGCGCCCTCATCCTCATGAGTGAATTGGCTTCCCGCTACGAGTCGGGGAGCTTCGTTTCGTTGCAGGATATCGCGGACCGTATGCATCTTTCGCAGGGCTATCTTGAGGAAATCGCCGGCGCGCTCAAGAAAGCCAAACTCATCACCGGCAAACAGGGTCCAGCCGGCGGTTATCGTCTGGCTCTCATTCCGTCCAAGATTTCCCTCGAAGACATCCTCGTCGCGGTCAACGGTCCGCTCGAGCTGGTCGACTGCCAAGGCAAGAACTCGCTCTGTCCGGTGGCCGGCAAATGTCCGTCCAAGAATGTCTGGGCCGTGCTCCAATCATCCATCAAGAAATCTTTGGAGGAAACCACTTTGGATAAAATCAAATGAAAAACATCTATCTTGACCACGCGGCCACGACGCCGCTTGACCCCCGGGTGCTCGCCAAGATGCAGCCCTATTTTTCGGATGTCTTCGCCAACCCGTCGTCTTTCCATTCTCCGGGGTTGAAGGCGAAAGAAGCGGTCGATGCGGCGCGCAAATCAATCGCCAACCAACTCAACGCCCACGCCGATGAGATCCTGTTCTGCTCCGGCGGCACTGAATCCGACAATCTTGCTATCTTCGGCATCGTCCGGGCAAATAAAGGGAAGGGCAAGCACGTGATTACTTCATCCATCGAACATCACGCCGTGCTAGAGACGTTGAAGCATCTGGAAAAAGTTGGCGTGATAGACCTCACGATTTTACCCGTCGACAGAACAGGTCTCGTCGACGTCAAAGAAGTCGAAGCCGCTTTGCGTCCTGACACCATCCTTGTCTCCATCATGTACGCCAACAATGAGATCGGCACCATCGAGCCGATCGCCGATATCGGTCGCGTGCTCCTCAAATGGCGCAAGACGAACGGCTCAGCTCTCCCGTATTTCCATTCTGACGCCTGCCAAGCCGCCGGCGCCCTGGATCTCGACGTCGAGAAACTCCATGTTGATTTGCTGACTATCAACGGTTCCAAAATCTACGGCCCCAAAGGTGTGGGCTTGTTGTTCGTCCGACGCAGCGTGTCCCTTGAGCCGATCGTCTACGGCGGCGGCCAGGAAAGGGGAATGCGGTCAGGCACTGAGAACGTCCCTGGCATCATTGGTTTGGCCGCAGCCCTCGAACTCGCGCAAGCCGAAAAGGAAAAAGAGAATGTCCGTCTGACCAAGCTCCGCGACAAGCTTATCGAAGGTTTGCTCAAGATCCCGAAGACGCGGTTGAACGGCCATGCCACAGAACGCCTCCCGAACAACGTCAACGTTTCATTCATGGATATCGAAGGCGAAGCCGCGGTCCTGTATCTCGACGCCCAGGGAATCTATTGTTCCACCGGTTCAGCCTGCGCATCTTCGACGCTCGACCCGTCGCACGTCATCCTGGCCATCGGCGTATCCTACGAGGCGGCGCACGGCTCGCTCCGTTTCACGCTTGGGCGTTCGACCAAATCCACGGATATCGATTACGTCCTGAAGACCATCCCCGGAATCGTGGAGAAGCTCCGCCACATGAGTCCGGTTAATTTGGATATGAAATATTTTGCATAATGTCATGTCGAGCAAGTCGAGACATCTTCCAATTGGAAGGTCTCTCCGCTCTGGTCGAGACAACAATACATTTATGGACAAAGACACAAAATCAAACGGTGACATCGTCTCACGTTCCGGCGAACAGAGCTGGTTCTATTCGGATACGGTGAAGGAACACTTCTTCAATCCGCAGAACTTCATGAAGGATGAAACCGGATACGCGGACGCGGCCATGGGTCTGGTCGGCAGCCCGGCGTGCGGGGACGCCATGAAGGTCTGGATCAAGGTAGACCCTGAGACCGAACGTATCACGGACTGCAAATGGAAAACCTTCGGCTGCGGTTCAGCTATCGCTTCCACGTCCATGATGTCGGTCATGGTCACTGAGAACGGTGGCATGACGCTCGATGAAGCCCGCAAGCTCCGTCCGCAGGATATCCTGGCGCGGCTCGGCGGATTGCCGGCGCGCAAGATCCATTGTTCCGTCCTCGGCGATAAGGCGCTCCGCGCAGCCATCAACGATTGGTTCCGGCGCAACAATCGTCTCGATAAAGTCGAAGACGAACATGGACGCATCATCGACCCGGAAACGAACGTCACGGACAAGGATATCGAACACGCGGTCCTGGACGGCGCCGACACGCTCGAAAAGTTACAGGCAAAATTGAAAGTCGGCGTGGGCCATCCCGAATGTCTTCCGGAAGTCGAACAGCTCATCCGGTTCTACAAAGAAAAATACTACGGTGCATAGAAAGAGAAACGCCCCGACAGATTCGTCGGGGCGTTGTGTACTAGGAGAGCGTGCTCACTTCTTCGGACGGAAGCTGCGCACGTCAATCTCTTTGGTTTCGGAAGAAAGGACTTCATCGTCATCGGCGAAAGGCATGCCGACCGGACAGCTGATTGGCGGCATCCCTTTGGACGTTGGGGCTTCTTCGTCGAAAGGCTCCGGCTGTTTCACCAGCGGCAGGCTTTCCACGCTGCCTTCCTGCCTTCGCGGATAGGAGCGCGGGGTAGCCATGGTTACCGGTGGTTGGACTGTAGGTGCTGGCACTTTGGCCGGAGACGGCCGTGGTGCCATGCCCCGGAGCTGACCGATGGACATCGCCCGAAACATCGGCTGAGTCGTCGTGATGCTTCCCGGTCCTGCATTCCTGGGTCCGGGACTTTGCAGGTCCTCGATTTGATCCAGTAGCGCGTCGGGTGGCGGCATGGTCGGTGTGTGCGAACTGTCTTCATCCGCTGTCGCATCATCACGTGGGATATCTCCTCCCAGGAGACAGTAGCCGGATGGACCACTGCACTGTTCGACCGATGGAATGTCGATGACCCCGAAGTCCATCGTCGCCATCTTGGGTCGCGAAGGCGGAAGTGCGTCGAGCGGCAGGAGCTCGTCGTCGCCGACGTCTTCGCACGGTTCATCTGCGTCGATGATGATGGGCGTCTGCGGTTGACGGCGCAGGGGAGGGGGCAACCGCGAAATCGCGGACAACTCCTCCAGCGTGAATAGTCCGCTGTTGTCCGATCTCGAGCCCTGCGGCTCGGAAGTCGCGGCGACCTTCCCGGCCGCGGCCTCAGTGATGACGAACATGAGGTCGTGCGTAGACAGCTCCGCGATGCCGAAGTAGGCGAGGACTTTCTTGATCAACACCGGGAATTGTTGCGACTCCTCGCGACTGCGCTGTTCCAGGGATTGGAAATACTCGAACGCTTCCCTGGCTTTGGCGATGGCAGACTTCTCGCGCTCCCTGACGGCCTTGGTCTCTCGCTTGGCGCTTTCCGCGTCGCTCTTGGCGGCGGCGAGCGTCTTTTCCGCTTCGGCAGCAGTCTGCTGGAGTTCGCCGATCGTCATCTGCTGTCCGAGGTTCTCGTCGGCGAGCTCATCGATCTTGCCCTTGAGCGCGTCGTTCTCCTCGAGCTTCTCCTGGTATCGGAGCAGCTGTTTGAAGAAGGCTTCGCGCAGGCCGTTCAGTCTCCTTGATGCCGTCTGGCTGTAATTCACCAGATACTCGTGGACATCGAACATTTTAGCGAATGATTCGATGGGATACCCGCCGATTGTCACGTCGGTATCCGCATAGAAGTGGAGCTCGCTGTCGTCCTTGGCGTTGGGTATGAAACGGCTGTCCAGCAAAGGGTGGCCTTTGTCGAGGAAGTCGATCGTGACCAGCTTGCGGCCGCCCCGCGCCTGCATCTCCTTTTGGACCCTTACGCGACCGGCTCTGACCACATAGGCCAATCCGGGGTCGTCGCACAGGATGCGCTCACCTTTCTGGTATGAGGTGTCATAGACCGCGGAGATCGCTCCTGCCTTATCGGACATCGCTGCTCGGTGCTTGGTCAGGCTTACCACCTGACCGCTGTCTTTGCTGTCAGGTTTCGGCGTTTGGCTCATTTTCTTGCCTTTCGATGTAAGGAACTGGGTCTGTGCTGGCTCATGCCAACGACTTACCCTAGCCAAAAACGGGCGTTTTGTCAATAGATGACACCCGTCGGCTGCCGAATCTTACCGCTATTTAGGCAAAAAATTACCCCTGTCTTCAGGCCAACGGCCGCAAGACCACGATCCGGCGCGAAACATGCTGGTCTGGCCGTTTATAGACCAAGGGCGGTTTGGCGGCCAGAAGCTCGTAGCCCAGGCTGGCCAGTCTGTCCTCCAAGTTCACGAAAGAGTGTCCATGCTCGGTCAAAAACCCTGGCCAGATGGCCACGATTTTCGCATGCGGCTTCAGGAGCGGTCGCCAATTCTCCAAGCTGTCTATCCAGAGCTTCGTGATATGTTCCGTATTCTTTTTCAGTACGTCGATTTTCTCCGTTCCGGTCAGCGGCGGGCCGAGATATCCTTCGGTCACGATCCTGTCTATCGACTTCGGCGCAACGTGCTTCGACAGTTCGCGCGCATCGGCAAGGAATGTCTTGAGCCTGTCTCCGTCATCCGGCCGCAGTATCCGCTCCCTCAAAAGCCAGGCGTTATTCTTGTCCGTGTCCGCGATCTGTTTCGCTTCGTTATCGCTGCCGATGATGAATCTCGCTTTGCTCGCGAGCGCGGCTTCCATCAGGATAGTGCCGCTTCCGCAGAAAGGGTCGGCGACAGTGCCATTAGCCGGAATATGGGCTAAATTCACCATCATTCTGGCCAGTTTCGGCGGCAACATGCCAGCCCTGCTCGACCTCCCCGGACGTCCATAGTCGCGCAAACTCCAGGCATCCGCATCCTGAACTTCGGTCGTGAAACCTATCGAAACTTTGTTTTCGTGGATGAGCAGACATACGTCCAGTCCTTCGGTCGTCAACTTCAATTTTGCCACCGCCGCAGGTGAAATCTCATCGCCGTTTTTTCCTGTCACCCAGCGCGAGGATATGCCCCGCGCCTTGAGCTCTTTCTTGAACGGCAGAGCCAGGCGATCCAGCTTTTTTCTTTCCGACGGCGATCCTCCGAATGCGGTCCAACCGAAATCGATAGCCCTCTCTCCAAGCCTGTCTTGCAGCAGGTCAGCCACCGATTCGGCTGAAATCTGGTTCAGCGGAACTTCGCCGGCCACGTCGCCAAGCTTGACCGTCCCACCCAGTAGATTCATCAAAACCGCTCTGTCCCAATCGGAATCGTCCACGACCGCCGCATCTCCACAAACAACGGGTTTGGGCGAATCAGGCCGGATGGCGCAATATTCGGCTAAACTCAGCGCCGGGTGCGAGCCGAAAACCAAGAAATGTCTCATGGCCCTATGCTACAACGATTGACCCGGTCCTGTCACTTGACGTGGATGGTATTGTATGATGATGTTGCTTATCCGTCCGAAAGGCATTTTTGCCTAAGTTGCGCCGTTTTCCGACGCTGACGGATAGCCGACCTTTCAAAATTGGAAGATCAATGGAGCATTACATGGGTAAGCGCCACACCTATACTTGGTTCCCGGAGAAGAAAGTCATGAATAAACTCTGGTTGCTGCTGTTACTCCCACTCGCCTTTGTGCTTGGTTGGGTGAAACCGGCGCAAGCCGGGGACATCACGCCGGTCGAAAACCGCGACTACTGGATCATGCCCAGTTGCGATGTCGGTACGTGCATCAAGATCGCACCCGACATCAACATCAACACGCCGCTCTTCGCTGCAAAGCTGAAGACCACGCCGATCGACATCCGTAGAGACAACCCGATGGGGACCATCGCCCTGTGCCATCGGCCGGGCGACGGCTATCGGATGGGCACCATCAACAAGCCGGCTGACCGCGCCGACGACAGCGTTTGGGCTTCGTGCCCCAACCCGGCCGACCAGTACGTCTACGTGCTGCCCGGACAGATCATCAGGCTCACCGGCGTCAAGCATCTGTCGTTCTCCGAACAGCAGAAGATCCTGAGCGACACGATGGCGTGCGAAACCCAAGCGTGCCTGGACGAGAACAACCGCAAGCTTAACTCCAAGGTCAAGCGTGCGGACAAGATTCCTCCTTCCGCGACCGTTCCGCCCGCCCCGCCTCCGGCACCGCCGCAGGCCAGTCCTCTGCCTTCCTCGTCCGCGACAGCCCAGACCGCAACGCCCGGCGGTTCTTCGGCCCAGACGACAGTCGTCGTCTCCGAAGTGCCTGCTTGGGCCTGGAAGCTGATCATCGTCCTCTTCTCGCTCACTGTGGGCCATGCCGTCCTGTACTACCGCCTGCGTTTCTTCTCCTTGGAGAGGATCCTGCTCCGGCGTCTGCTGGAAGCCAAGAAGGAATTCGACGAAATCGTCCAAGGCATGAAAGAGAAGGCCAAGGCAGAGGCCAAGGTGCTGGCCGACCGCGACGGCGAGGTCCGGCAACTCACGAGCGGCAAGCTTGGGCTCCAAGCGACATTGGACCGTTTGCGCACGAGTCTCACGGACTTCGCCAAGAGGGAATCAGTGCCGCTGCCGCAGGGGACGTCGGACGAAAGCGTCTGCATGCTCGTCACCCAGCGTTTCCTCGAGATCGCGCGCGATAACGGCGAACTCAAGAACGCCAAACTCCTCGCGGAAAAGAATTGCGCCGAGGCGCTCGGCAACCTCGAGAAGCAGGTCGAGATCAACAGCCAGATGGCTGTCCGTGTGACGGAGCAGAATTCTGAACTGGAAAAGCTCAGGAGTTCACGCGATGACGACCGCAAGAATCGCGACCGCCTCGCCGAACTCCACGGATCGCTTGAGCCGTTGGATCGTGAACTCGTCCTGGTCGATAACGAACTGACCAGCCTGGTCGAACCTCACCAGTCGTTGATCCAGGAGCATCAGGCCCTCGAAGCGGCCGGTGACTCGCAAGCCTCGTTGGTCAAGGCCGAAATCGTATCCATCGAGTCGCGTATCCTGCCCTTGCACAATCGGCGCCAAGCTTTGATCGCTGAAGCCGATGCGCTGCGCGAAGAGTTCAATATCCTGTTCGTGCAGTTGAACGGATTCGGGCTGAATGAAGTCCCTCTCTACGAGGAAGCCCAGCGCGACCGCAACGACGCAGCCAAGGAACTGGGTAAGGCCAAGGCGATTTTCATCCTGGCCGAAGCCCAGCGCGAGAACGACAAGGTGCGCTTCGAGGAACGCGAGCAGGCGATCGAAGCCAAGGTCGACGAACTGGTCGCGCGCGAATGCGCGGTGACTGACCGGGAGCGTCTGGTCAGCAAACGGATCGAGGCGGCCCAGAACTATGAGCTGCAGCTCAAGCAGCGCGAAGACCGGGTGGCTGCCTTCGAGAGTTCCGTCCCAGGCGGATCGCCATCCATCGTGACCGAGCTCGTCAACGCCAAACAGGAGCTGTTGAAGCAGAGGGAATCGATTGGCAATCTGTCCAACGAGCTGGCTGACGCACGTGAAAACTCACGGCGGTTCAAGTCCGAACTCGAAAAGAGGACGGCCGAACTGGAAGCTGCTGAGAAGTCCCATGCAGGATGCGCGGAAGAGATTTCCGACCTCAAGTCACAGGTAGAGGACCTGACGTCGCAGTTGGAAGCTGCTGATCTCAAGGTAGCTGCGCTTGGGGAAGATCTGGATGCGTTGCGTCTCGGTGCCGCCAAGACGCCGTCGCCCGTTCCATCATTTCCGATAAACGCGCCGACTCCGCCGCATCGGCCGACCATCCCTTACAACGCCGCATCGGGTCGACAGCCTTCGGCATGCGAGTCGTTCTTCGGCTCGCTCATCGCCCTGCTGTCCGAACCGGCGCCCATGGTTGTCGACACGGCCCAGAAAGCCTGGGCGCTGTACGATTTCCTGAATGCGTCCCGGATCGACATCCGGCTCAATGCTATCTTCCCCGGCGGCCCGCCGAGCAACTACTCGGTCGCGACCTGGGATAGGCAGTGCGAGAAGTTCCGGTCGACGGCAGTGGAGAAGGTCTCCTACGTCATCGAAGAGCTCTCGCTCGAGCCTCCACAGGGCTATAAGCCCCTTGCCCTGGCCATCGGGTCATGACTCCACTGAGACAACTCCGGACGCTTCGGCGCCGATTTTCCAATGTGACTACTCATCCTCCCTTCAGGGAAGGATAAAAACGCCCCAAATTAAAGGGGCGTTTAAAATTGCGAAAATCTGGCTGTCGTCATGAGCGGAGGGCCGCCCGACGAGCCGGAGCCGAAAGACCTTTTTAATACGGGCAATTCCTTGACGTAAATGCCGGTTTGGATTAAGCTCCCAGCACTAATTACCCTAACCATGGGTGGCCAAGGACCCCGATTTCCGGGGTTCTGTCCGGAGGTCCGTTCCCAGAACGGACACGACGGGCACATCCTATGATTTATGGAGCAAGTTTCCCGCGAGTACGAGCTCTTGTACATCATCTCGGCGTCCTTCACGGACGATGAGATGGGCGCGATCGAAGGTCGCGTCAAGGCTCTGCTCGAAAAGTACGGGGCGACCGTGAACGACACGACCCGCCTCGGCAAGTTCCGCCTCGCTTATCCGATCAAGCATGTCCGCCATGGGCACTACGTCATGGTGCGCTTCACCGCCGATTCCCAGGCCATGGCCAAGATCGACGAGAACCTGCGCATCTCGACTGATGTCCTGCGCCACTTGATCGTCCTGGCCGACGAGGTCGGGAGCGAGAAGTTCGACCTGGTCCAGTTCACTGAGATCAGCTCGGACGCCCGCCTCGAAGCCCGTGACGAGCGCCAGCGCCGCAGCCGCGAATCCCAGTCCGAGGACAAGACCAAGGCCGACATCAAGTCAGGCGTTGCCGCCCTCGAAGGCGATAAGGTCGCAGCCGAACCGGTCATCAAGGAACTCTCGGCCGAAGAGCTCGAGAAAAAGATCGACACCGCCCTGGAAGACAAAGCCTAATTCGCTTATCATCAAAAGGGTATGAACCTCAACCGCGCGATGATCATCGGGAACCTCACCCGGGATCCCGAATCCCGCACCACGCCGAGCGGCCAGAACGTGTGCAATTTCTCGGTCGCCACTTCGTCCCAATGGACCGATTCCCAGGGCCAGAAGCAGGAACGCACCGAATATCACCCGATCGTGGCCTGGGGCAAGCTCGCCGACATCTGCACCCAGTACCTGGCCAAAGGCCGCAAGGTCTATGTCGAGGGACGCCTCCAGACCCGCGAATGGGAAGCCCAGGACGGCGCCAAGAAACAGCGCACCGAAATCGTGGCCGAGAACATGATCATCCTGGACAGGGCCGGCACAGCTCCCGCTCCGTCGGCACCGGGCTCCAAACCTGCCGCTCCGTCGACCACTATCGACCAGGGCGTCGGCGACCAGGAGATCCGCGTCGAGGACATACCATTTTAAACCCTTATGCAACGCTCCAAACCCGTCGACCGCCAGTGCGCGTTCTGCCAGCAGAACCTCACGGCCGTCAACTACAAAGATACCAACGTGCTGAAGCGCTACCTGTCTTCCTTCGGCAAGATCGTGCCCCGCAAACGCTCCGGCGTCTGCATGTGGCACCAGCGCAAGCTCTCCAACTCCATCAAGCGCGCCCGGTTCATGGCCCTCCTGCCATACCTGGTGCAATAAGGAAACCGAAGCCGCGGAAAAACTCCGCGGCTTTCGTTATTCATCCACTTGTGTCTAAAATGCCAAGTATATGACTGAAGAACAAAGCCACGTCCGTCCGTCTTGGGATGAGTATTTCCTGGATATCGCCAAAGCCGTCGGTGAACGCGGTACTTGCGACCGCGGCCGGATCGGCGTGATCCTCGTCAAGGACAAGCGCATCTTGGCCACGGGTTACGTCGGTTCGCCCATCGGCATCGAACACTGCGATGAAGTCGGCCATCAGATGAAGAAGGTCACGCATGAAGACGGTAGCGAGAGCCAGCACTGCATGCGCACATCGCACGCCGAACTGAACGCCATCTGTAACGCGGCGCGCTACGGCATCGCCATCGACGGCGCCACGGTCTACGGAAAATTCGAGCCCTGCCACACCTGCGCCAAGGCTTTGATCAATGCCGGCATCAAACGCGTAGTTTGCGCCAAGCAATATCATGCCGCCAGCGACACGCGGAAACTTTTCGAACAGGCAGGCATCGAACTTGTCGTGGTCACGCATGAGGTCGAGGCGTACGAGAACCAGTAGCTGATCAGGGGTTTTACAGCCGCTTACCCGAACTGCTAAGATTGCACCATTGGATATTAATCCTCAATACATATGCCAAAATTCGAATCATCGGCGGCCCAGGCCCTGCCGGAAAGTAAGAAGCCTAAGTTGACCGTCATCGAGGGCGGCAAAGGTAAGGCGAAATCAGTCGAACGCTGGTCGGCGGATGAGGTCATGAAGCCGAACATGCCGAAACCCCGAGCCCATGGCGCGGAAGCCCCGATAAATGTCGCTGCCGTGATGCGCGAGGATGAAGCGAAGGCAGAGGATATCCGCCGTAAGATCAGCCAGATGGACATGCCCAAACCGAAAGGTGCCGGTGCGGCAGGGGATCGCTGGTCAGCGGATGACGTCCTCAAACCGAACATGCCCAAACCCCGTGCCCATGGCGCTGAAGCCCCGGTCAACATCAAAGCCGTGATGCGGAGTGATGCGGAACTGGCTGCGGCGGCTCCGGAAAAACGGAAAGTCGGGGCCGCAGATCTGCCTAAACCCACAGGCGCCGGTGCGGCAGGGGATCGCTGGTCAGCGGATGACGTCCTCAAACCGAACATGCCCAAACCCCGTGCCCATGGCGCTGAAGCCCCGGTGAATGTCGCCGAGCTGATGCGCAGCGATGCGGAACTGGCTGCGGCGGCTCCGGAAAAACGGAAAGTTGTATTGCCAAAACCGCGCGGCATGGAAGAACCCATTGAGCTTAGTGAAGAAGATCTTGAGGAAGTGCCGACGGTCACCAAGCTGCCGAAACGCCGCCCGCCTGCGCCCCCGTTCCGGGAAGCGGCCTAAATCCGAATCAAAATCAGCCGAAAACCCTGGTCCCAAGATCAGGGTTTTCATTTAGGCCTATGCGTGGCAGAATGCCGGGGATATGGAAATAAACCACTTAGTGATGCGTTCCGCCATCATCAAGCTCATCCGCCGCTGGTTCGACGAGCGCGGTTTCACCGAGATGCACACGCCGCGCCTTGTGGGTTTGCCTGGGCAGGAACCATACCTCGAACCGTTCTGGACTGATGTCATCGAAGAATCCGGTCCGCGCCATTCGGCAGCGCTCATCACGTCTCCCGAATATATGATGAAGCGGATCCTGGCGTCTGGTCTCGACAAAATCTACGACCTGGGCCCGTGTTTCCGCAACAACGAACCCTGGGACGGCACGCACGACCCGGAGTTCCTGCTCCTCGAATGGTATCGCCGCGACGCCGGCCTCGAAGACCTGATGCGTGACACCGAAGAGATGGTCAAATGGGTCATGAATCAATTCGTCGTCCTGAACGAAGGCCGTCCGACGGCCGAAGTTGAAGGACCTTTTTTAAAGATCCTTCGGCAAGCTCAGGATGACAGGCAATGGAGACGTCTCACCGTCGAACAAGCCTGGAAAGAATATTGCGGTATCGAGCTCGCGACCTTGCTCGAAAATCGTGAAGCCATGGTGCAGGTTTGTCGTGACAGGGGACAGGCCGTGGTGTCAGACGACACTTGGGATGATCTGTACTTCAAAGTCTTCCTGTCTGAAATCGAACCCAAACTCGGTGAGGTCCCGACCTTCCTCTATCGCTATCCGGCATCCATGGCAGCCTTGGCTCGTCGCTCCTCCGACAATCCGCGCTGGGCGGACCGCGTTGAACTCTACGTCGGCGATTACGAACTCGCCAACGGTTTCGCCGAATTGTCCGATCCGGTCGAACAGCGCAAGCGCTTCGAGGAAGAACAGGAACTTCGCAAATCCCTCGGCAAAAAATCCTGGCCAATCGACGAAAAATTCATCCAAGCCTTGCCCCAGATGGGCAACGCCGCCGGCATCGCCTTCGGCGTCGAACGCCTGGTCATGCTTTTGACCGGCGCGAAATCCATCAACGACATCTTGCCCGCATCGGCGCGGGAAAGGTTTGGAGGATAAGAATGTGTTCGTCGAGTCATCCCACTAGGATTGACCATTTGGTGTCTTCATGTTAGGTAAACATATCGTCCTTTTGAATAGCTAACCGGACAGGTGGACTAATGAATCTTCCGCTGTTGATTTGGCTGCTGAAGGGTCTGCAGCTCGCGCTTGCCTGCACGGCTGCTTGGCTCGAGGTTCGAGCAAGGGAAAAAGGCGTAAAACTGCTATCGGAAGAGCGCAAACAGGATTTACGCCGGTCCAACCCCGCGACGACGGTGCTGGATTGGAACATACTCCTCACCGTGACACTCGGGTTCGTTGTTTGCACCCTCTTCGCGCTCGACTTGTCTCAAGCTAGATACGACAGGTCCGCCGCCGACGCACTTACATTCATCCCGCTCATCTACGCGCTAGTCGTCCACTACCGTCGACTGCAGGTTTGAACGATGCTCCGTTGCTTACGCGCCTCTCCGGGCGCGTTTAGTTTTATCTCGGGGGTTGACGGAAAAAGGCTTTTCCAGCAAACTCTGGCCACTGATACTTCATCTCAATACCTATGGGTTCTCCCTCAGACATCAAGAAAAGCGTAGTCATCCGCGAAAACGGCGAGCTTCTGGTCGTCACCGAATTCCAGCACGTCAATCCGGGCAAAGGCGCGGCGTTCGTGCGTTGCCGGGTCAAGAACGTCAAGACAGGCAAGACCCTCGAAAAGACCATCAAGATGTCCGAATCCGTGGATTTGGTCGAGATGGAATACCGCAACATGCAGTACCTGTACCACGACGCCACAGGTTACGCTTTCATGGATTCCGCGTCCTACGAACAGGCAACAATGACCGATGAGGATGTCGGGGAAGAGGGTAAATATCTCAAAGAGGGTATGGAGGTCACGCTCACGGTCTACGAAGGCCAGCCCATCGCGCTTCAACTGCCGCGCAAGATGACGTTCAAGATCGTGGAGACCGCCCCGGCCGTCAAAGGCGACACCGCCTCGGGCAATGTCACCAAAGAGGCCAAGACGGAAAACGGCTTCATCGTCCACGTCCCGATTTTCGTGAACGAAGGCGACATGGTCGTGGTCAACACCGACACCGGCGAATACGTGGAGCGCACGAAATAGATTTCTTGAAAAAACAAAAGCGGACCTCACGGTCCGCTTTTTCGTCTTCGTTGTTTTTACGGCGTGACGGTCACGCTGTTCGATTTCTCGTATTTCCCGCCGACCGACGTGAAAGCCGTATAACTGGCCGGGGTAACGGCCTGGATGGTCACCGTGCAGAGCGATGATTGGCACATGGCCACGGTCGGATCGTCGATTTCGGTGCCTTCTTTTATCAATGTCTGGCCAATCGTTTCGCCGTAAGGCGCCATTATCTCTAGGGTTGTCGCACCATTGATTTTCGACGTCGTCCTAATCGTCGGTTTCGGCGCATCGCCGGTTACATTGAGCGCCACTGTCGGGGAAAAATATGACTGTCCACCCGTCACTATCTTGGAGTAGAAATTAGTCGTGCGATAGAACGGGTTGGAGCTGGCGCATTGGGACGTCGGTCCGCAATCCTTTATCATGACAGGGACGGTCTCGCCCGGGATGAGGATGTAGATGTCGTGGTCCGAGACGATATTCGTCCCGGTGTAGATGCTCGAAAAGCTGGTGCGGCTCCCGGCTGTGACGCTTTGTGGCGCTACGCTCATCTGGATCTGGTTCGAGGCCGAAGCGACCATTAAGACAGGCCTGGCTGATGCCGGGACTTCGAATTTGGTGTTGGCGCTGTCGTAGGCAACGGCCGTGAACGTCTCATTTTGCGGCGCGGATTGGACGAAATACATGAGCTGGCAGGAGACGGCGTCCAGGCAGGTCGCGAGCGGACTGGCGTTCGAAGCTGAACGTATCTCGATCTTCTTGATCGGCAGGCTGCTGTCCGTCACAGTGGCGAAAACCACGACCGTCTGGTTCATGACCGCTTCGTTAGCGCTGAGCGTCATCGAGACTTGCGCCGGATTCGTTGTCGGCGAAGTTGCAGGCGGGGTCGTGACCACGGGGAGCGTCGCCGGCCGGATATTCGCGCCCGGGTCTGCGATCGACATCTCCAACGCCTTATCGTACTGCGCGGCCGTTTCGATGGGATAGCTGATCACGTAGTCGATGAAGTAAGTATCAGCGACGTCTTTGATTTGTTTGTTCCAATTATCTCCATATATGTCTTTGGCGACTTGTTCCGTCTTTACCCAGTGCAAGATGCCGTAGCGCGAAACGGCATAGACTTTCGGGTCAGTCGTGATTTTGACCATCGAGTAACCCGGCCGCATGGTCACGTTGCCGGCCAGAGGGAGCGCGGCCAGTTCCGAACCGCTGATCTGGGCGACCGACGAAAAATCAGGATACCAGCTCTTGAATACCGCTTCGGTCGGGAACACATAACGCTTGCCTTCGCTTGAGTTGAAATAGACTGTGTCTCCGGGTCCTTTTATTAGATAGTTGGTCGGTTGGGCTTGGGCTGCCCCAATCCCGAAAAACGGGATGAGACTCATGGAAAGGAGAAGGGAAAAGATGCGTTTCATATGGCAGATATGGTACTTGTTTTACGGCGAACGCGCCAGAAAAACGAAACGCCGCCCCGAAGAAGTCGGGACGGCATGGGTTTCAGGGCTTCAAGACCAGGCCGCCGCGGTAGTCGTGCCAAAAAATCATGGCATCCTTCCCGTCGGCGTGGTCCGTGACCCAGTCTGAGCCGTTGAATCGATAGAAAGTGTCCCCGCCGCTGTTTCCGTAGGACAGATCGAGTACGCGGAGATTTTTTATGCCGCGTCCGCCGATGAACAGGCGCCGCGAATATGCTTCTCTCAAGGCTTGTTTGACCACGGCCACGGCGCGCTTGTCGTGGCAGAAGCCGTTGTACTGCATGAACCAAGTCGGCCTGTCGTCGAGCCAGATGACCGTCTGGCCGAAACTGCCGCTCCCGTTCACGGCGTACTTGTCTACGTACACGTGATTTCCCCGGACGTATCGGTAACCCTTGAATCCTGGAGCGATTTCCTCGCTCGGGATTTTCTCCCCGTCGCCGGCGTAGGTCACGAGCGCGGCTTCGAAAAAGAAATCCCTCAATTGTTCGGTGTCGCTCATCCTGGTCTCCTTGCGAAAGTTCAGTTCAGAGCTAATCATCTGCCGATTCTAATGTCAAAACTTCAGTCATGAAGATTGGCTTATGGTTAAGGCAAGAATGACGTAAAAACAGCTTATCCACAAGTTATTAACAATGTTAAAAAGCCCGCTTTTGTTATCAACGGTGTAATTTTCGCTAAATTGATTGAAAAACGTCCGACTTCCTGGCAGTGCTAGCATGGATTTAACGCGAGGATTGCGATGGTAATCGCAGATTCCTTTCGCGTCGAACCTTTCGATGTCTTTCGAACGAATCAATTCCTCAGGGATATCCAACATCCTTGGCGCAACCAAAGGAATTTTTGCGTTTGCTCTTTTCGTCAGTTTGTTCTTTTGCGGATCTCGGCAGGTGCAGGCTGCCATCATCCACCAGTATCATTTCGAGGAACCCAGCGGAGCTACGGTCATAGACTCGGTCGGCGGCTTGAACGGTACGCCGAACGGCACGACGCGTATCTCGGATGGCATCTCTGGTTATGCCATGCATTCGTTCAATACGGGAAATATCGTCGCATTCCCCGGACCAGTGATGAATGCTGGCGCGAAAACCATAGATTTCTGGTATCGCGCGCCACCGGGCTCCACGCCCTACATCCTGATCCAGGGCACCTGGCAGTTCATGGTCTATTCCAACCAGTACCGCGTCCAGTTCACGACCCCGGGACTCATGACGACCCAGGTCTGGACGTCGGTCAGTCCGAATGACGGGAATTGGCATCGTCTGACTTGCATCTATGACCCAGCCAGCGTTTTGGACAAATTGAGGTTGTATGTTGATGGCGTCCAGTCGAAGATAACTTACCAGTGGAACGGCGGTGAACGCCCCGGGGATTTCACAGGCACTTCGAATTTGAAGGGTAGTGCAGCTTTGTACGATATCGATGAGCTCACGATTTACGATTCGGTCGTCGAACCGGTCTGGAGTCCGACTCCGGTAATGACCAGCATCTCTCCGTCAACCGTTAACGTGGGCGGCTCGGATTTCACGCTGACGGCAATCGGCGGGAACTTCATCAACGGTTCAGTCATCCGCTTTGACGGTGTCGACCTTGCGACCACGTATGTCGACAGCAGCCATCTGACGGCTACGGTCTCGGCGGCCCAAATCGCCTCGACCGGCAACCATTCGATCACGGTATTTTCCGCTTTTCCGGGTGGTGGGCTCTCGTCATTCGCCACCCTGAGTGTGGTCAATCCGGTGCCGACCATCAGCAGTACGGATCCCGCCTACATCATCAACGGCAGTGGTGCTCAATCACTTATCGTGAACGGCACGGGTTTCCTGCCTACCTCCGCCGCCAGTTGGTCCTATCAGCTTCGGACCACGACTTATGTCTCACCGACCCAGATAAACGTGGATCTGAACGCCTCTGATGTGGCGACAGTCGGTAATTATGGCCTGAGGGTCAACAATCCGACGCCCGGAGGAGGCACGTCGACCGCTTTCACGGTCCCGGTCCAGAGCCCGATCCCGACCCTGAGCTCGATAAGTCCTTCTTTCAAATATCCCGGTGATGCCGAGTTCACCCTGACGGTCAACGGTTCGAGTTTCATCAACGGTTCGGTCGTCCGTTTCGCGGGCTCGGACAGGGCGACGACATTCATCAGTTCCACGCAGCTCACGGCCACGATCCCGGCCACGGATTTGGTCGCGATGGGGAACTATGACATCACTGTCTATACGCCGGCTCCTGGAGGCGGATCTTCCGGCGCTCGGACCTTTACTGTCGGCAACCCGATCCCGGCTACCACCTCGATTTCACCTACTTCGACGGTTTACTCGCCCTGGTTCAATGCCGATTTTACCCTGACGGTCAACGGTTCGGGCTTCGTCAACGGCGCCGTGGTCCGCTTCAACGGCAGCGACCGTGTGACCACCTATGTCAGCCCCACCCAGCTTACAGCCACGATTTTGGCCGCCGACGAGAATATACCTGGCACATTTGATATAACGGTTTTCAATCCTGCCCCGGGAGGTGGTGTTTCCGGCGCGCAGCCGTTTGTGGTCAATAACCCAGCCCCGTCACTCGGCTACATCGCCCCGACATCCAAGACGGCGGGCGCTGCGCAGTTCACTCTGGCCGTCTACGGCGACTACTTCATGCCGAATTCGGTGGTTCGGCTGGATGGCGTCGATTGCGCCACTACTTACCTGGCGCAAGACCAGCTGACGGCCGTCATTCCCGCATCCAGCCTGGTCACGGCAAAAATCAGCACCGTCACGGTTTACACCCCGGCACCTGGAGGCGGGTTATCGAGCAGCGTTCAATTCAGGATCAATAATCCGGCCCCGACCGCGACCTCCATTTCACCGACCACGAAGTCAGTCGGAGATTCGTCGCTGACGCTCACGGTCAACGGCACGAATTTCAACAGTTCCTCGGTCGTGCGCGTGGGCGGAAGCAGTCGTGCGACCTCTTATGTAAGTTCGACCCGTTTGACGGCGACGCTTCTCTCTTCCGATCTGGCCGCAGCCGGTTCGCTCTCGGTGACCGTGAACAATCCGACTCCCGGCGGCGGCACGTCGGCAGTCGTCACGCTTCAGGTCGTCCAGGCGTTGCCGATGATTACTGGCGTCAGCCCGTCGGAATTCGCTGTGCAATCCGGTGATTCGGTATTGAACCTGACAGGCACGAATTTCACTACTTCGACCGTGGTCCGCTGGTCCGGTTCTGACCGCGTCACCGCTTACACCGATTCGAACCACATCAGCGCCATCATCCCGGCTTCTGACCTGGCCCAAAGCGCCAGCGTCCCGGTGACCGCCTTCGATACTTCGCCCGGCGGCGGCAGTTCGACGTCCACCGATGTCCTGGTCAGGTATATGACGCCGACCGTTTCCTCGCTTTCACCCGCGAGCGCGGTCGCCGGCGGCGCCGGTTTCTTCCTTGATCTGACGGGTTCGAATTTCACCACGAGCACGGCTGTCTATTGGGACGGCTCGCCGCGCACCATGGTTTTCCAGAGCACGACCGGTGTGCGCATGCAGGTCACGGCAGAAGATATCTCCACTGGTGGCACGCACGCGATCACGGCCGGCAATCCTGCACCCGCCGGCATCTCTGGATCCAGATCCATCAACGTGGTGAATCCTGTCCCGGTGCTGAGCGGACTTTCATCCACCAGCACTTTCGCCGGCTCAGGCGATTTGGTTGTGGCTTTGAGCGGTTCGGGATTTGTCGCGAGTTCCACCGCGTCCTTGGCCGGCACAGCCGTGGCCACCGTCTTTTTGAACCAGAACCAGCTCACGGCCACGCTGCCCTCGGCGCTCCTGACGACTGCCGGTAATTTTTCGGTCATCGTCACCAACCCGGCGCCCGGCGGCGGTGTTTCCGGTGCGGAGACCTTCTCTGTGCTGAACCCGCTCCCTACAGTCCTTTCCTTAAGCCCTGATCAGACGCAAACCGGAACCGGGACCATGCAGGTCATCCTGACCGGGACGAATTACGTGGCCACCAGCGTGGCGCAATGGGATGGGAGCGCTTTGGTCACGAGTTACATCGACTCCACCTCCCTTTCGGCCACCATACCTTCTTCCTTGACCGCGATTGGCGGCATGCATTCCATCGGCGTGAGCAGTCCGTCACCGGGCGGAGGGCTTTCCGCCACCGTCAGCTTCACGGTCTATGATTCCGTTCCGACCACCACAGGCCTTACCCCGGACCATGCGGATGTCGGTATGCCAGGTTTCACGCTCACGGTGAACGGTTCGAATTTCAATGCTTCATCCATCGTCAGCTGGAACGGTTCTGACCGGACCACGACATATATCAACGACACCCAGCTGGGCGTTGATATCCCGGCTTCCGATCTCACATACGGCGGCACATTCCCGATTGTAGTCAATAATCCTGGTCCGGGCGGCGGCCTTTCTAATGCCCAGACCTTCACGGTCTACAATCCGATTCCGGGCCTCACCACGGTTTCGCCTGTCAGCGCCAACCAGGGCGCTGCTGACCTGATGGTCACCATCACAGGCACCGGATTCACTTCCTCGACCGTGATGCGTTGGAACGGCAACGATCGGACCACGGTCTTCGCCAGCTCGACTTCGCTCACCGCCACGGTGACGGCTGCCGATCTCTCCACTGCCGGGAACGCTTCGATCGCGCTCTCCAATCCCGCCCCTGGAGGAGGCATCTCTGCTTCCATCGGCTTTTTCGTCAACGCCAAGCCGGCCCAGCCGACAAACATTTCTCCTGCGGCTGCCGCTTATGGCACGCCTCTCACCCCGACGCTCCAGGCCAGCGCATTTTCCGATTCTGATTTTGGGGACAGCCACGCCTCGTCTGTATGGGAAGTCACATCCGTGATCGGCGATTATTCTTCTCCGGTCTATGCCACCACGACCGACGGAGCGACGGTTTCCGTCCCTGTCCCTCCGGGCATCCTGGCGAAAGATTCGTCCTACGGATGGCATGTCCGCTACCTGGACCAAGCCGGCGCATCGTCCCCGTATTCCGCTGAAACGATTTTTTATACTCCGGCTCGGCCCAACCAGCCGGTGAATATTTCGCCCGCAAACGGCAGCAGCGGCGTCTCGCTCACGCCTACGCTTTCGGCAAGCGCGTTCACCGATCCTGATCCTGCGAATACCCATGTTGCGGCATATTGGGAACTGGCCATGCCTCCCGGAGATTATTCCGCGCCTGTCTTCGCCGTCACGTCGACCTCGGATCTGACTTCGATTCTTGTCCCGGTGACTTTGGTCCAAGACGCGACTTACGGCTGGCATGTCCGGTATGTCGATTCGGACGGTGACTTTTCCCAATTCTCCGACCAGACGCTGTTCAGCGCCGGTGTGACTGCCGCCCCGGTCCAGTCTTCCGGGGGTTCAGCTCCACCACCCATCCCATCGCCGACCGTCCTTGGCGGAAGCTACGTTTCGAGCACTGTCGTCCGTTGGACGTTCCGCAATTTTTCGCCGTTCGTGTCTTCTTTCAACCTTACGGATGATGCGGGTGGCTTGGTTTCGACCACGGGGACGGGTTTGATCGGTGTTGACCTGTATATCGATGAGGTCGTGTCGTCGCCTTTCGGTGTCTGTGGTCGCTCGCTCACGGCCTTGAGTCCGTTCGGCAATTCCGTTGCCATATCTTTCCCGTGTTCCGGTGCATTCGGACAAGCATCATCGGGCGGTATCCTGCCGCTCCAGGTCGTATCCTCGACCGAGGAGACCATGGTCTTCCGCTGGGCCAGTTCCACGGCCGACCTCAACGCCGACACCAAGCTTTACGGCATCCGCATTTCAGATTTCAGCGAATGGCTGAAGCCTGCCGGCCTGGTCAAATTCTCGCTCGCCTCTGGGCCGGCAAATGCCTGCGACAGCGATTTCACGCTTTCCGCCACCCCGGTATTCATGACCAAGAGCGACTGGGGTCCGTGTTTCACCCTGGTCGACACCACGACGACCAAGGACGTGACTGTCCAGCTCTTCTCGAAAGGCAGCCTCGGCGATGACCCTAAGCTCGTCTCCTCTTTCCTCGCCACGCTCCTCAAGGGCACGCCTAAACTCGTGGCTTCCAAGAAGATAGTGGACATCAGCGTGACGAATGGCTCGACCAGCCGCGCTCCGGCCCGCATACCGTTCGCCCAATCGTTCGGCGCCGTCGTTCTGCTCGCGACCTTGAACGGACGCACGCGCCGTGGTCTGCATGAATTCCTGCGGAGCCTGAAGATGCGGTACCTCAATCGCATTTGGGCTTACCGCCGCTACATCCATAATAATTTCGCCAAGATCTATGGCGCTTTGTCCATCGGTTTGATCGGCCTGAGCATCATCGCTTTCCTGGCCCAAAACCAGATCCGTTCGATGACAAGCACCATCGAGCCCGTGCTTTCCGTGGTCACCTACGAGATCACCGTCGCGAACCAGGGCACGCGTTCGGCGCGCAACGTCAAACTGATCGATGAGTTCCCGCCCGAAGGGGCATATGTCGCCGGTTCTTTCGCCATGGACGGCGTCCTGCTCACGTCCGAAGCCGATGGCGACGCCGGTTTCGTCTCGGCTTCTTCGGCCACGGCTGCCTGGTTGCGTTTCCCGGCAGGCGAGAGCCATATCCTGCGCATCGCTTTGGCGTTTGACGGCATCGTGGATGATTTTTCGAATGCCGCGGAACTCTCGTCCGATGAGATGTCCGCTTCATTCAAATCGACTTGCGGCAACGGGACTAAGGAGTCCAAGGAGATCATCGTCGATGGCAAGAAGTCCGTGGTCGGCGAGGTCTGCGATGACGGCGACTTGAACGGCACGCCCGGGCATTGCTCGCTGAGCTGTAAGGGCCTGACCCCGCTGTGCGGCAACGGCATTTATGAGCCGGTCTTCGTCCAATACACGAATGTCGGCGAATCCTGCGACGATGGCGCCGACAAGAACGGCAAGCAATACGGCTTCTGCAAGGCTGACTGCAAAGGCACCTACATCCCGGCCGATTTCATCTGCGGCAACGGGACGGTCAACTCATACTTCGACCAGAAGAAGAACGCTGAAGTCTCGGAATTCTGCGATGAAGGTGGATTGAACGGCACGCTTGGGCACTGCGCAAGCGATTGCCGGAGCATCCTGGCCTTGTGCGGCAACGGCACCAAAGACAAGAATGAGTCATGCGATGACGGCATCTTGAACGGTCGGCCGGGAAAATGCTCCTTGAACTGCAAATATATAATGTGGGACTGCGGCAACGGCGAAACCGAGAAACGCTTCGACGACCATGGCACCAACTTCGGCGAGGTCTGCGATGACGCGGACAAGAACGGTACGGCCTTCGGCTATTGCGACGCCCTGTGCAAAGGCACATATGTCCCGGCCGATTTCATCTGCGGCAACGGCAAGGTCAATGCGTACACTGACCACAAGCAGAACAAAGATATCTCCGAAGCCTGCGATGACGGCGAATTGAACGGCAAACCCGGCCAGTGTGCGAGCGATTGCCGGAGCATCCTGCCCATGTGCGGCAACGCTAAGATCGAGGCCAAGGAAAAGTGCGATGAAGGCGCCGCCAACGGCAAGCCCGGACACTGCGCGGCTGATTGTTCGCGTGTCCTCGGCGATTGCGGCAACGGCATTAACGAACCGTTTATCGTGGAGACGAGCTCGGGTAAGGTGAATGTGGGCGAAGTCTGCGACGACGGCGACCCGAACCCGCTTGAGCCCCATCTCTACAAAGACGACGTCGTCTACGCCAAGGACGGCAAGAACGGAAAATTCTACGGCTATTGCGACGCCCTGTGCAAAGGTACCTACATCCCGGCTGATTTCATCTGCGGCAACGGCAAGGTCAACTCATACACGGACTACAAACAGAGCAAGGAGATTTCGGAGACTTGCGATGACGGCGAGCGGAACGGCAGGCCAGGCTTCTGCTCCAAAGACTGCAAAAGCATCCTGCCCATGTGCGGCAACGCCAAGATCGAGGCCAAGGAGAAGTGCGATGAAGGCGCCGCCAACGGCAAACCCGGCCATTGCGCCAAGGACTGTTCGCGCGTCCTCGGCGATTGCGGCAATGGCATCAACGAACCGTTCATCGTAGAAGGCGAACATGGTCCGGTTAACATCGGCGAGACATGCGATCAGGGCGATCCGGATCCGGCCAAGCCCCACCTCTACAAAGACCAGACCATCTATGCCAAGGATGGCACCAACGGCGAAGGGTATGGATACTGCAAAGCCGACTGTTCCGGATTGGATATCCCCACGACCTGCGGGAACTTCAAAGTAGACGGCTGGACCAACCTGGCGACCGGCGAAATACATGAAGAACTGTGCGACAACGGAGCTGAGTCAGTCAAAGATGCGAAAGGGAATTTCGGCCTGAACGGCCGTCCCGGGTACTGCAACAATACCTGCGACGGAGCCGTGGCCGAATGCGGTAATGGCGTGCCCGAGACAGGGGAGTTCTGCGACGAAGGGGATGCCAAGGGGATCCATCGCATCGGCGGAGTGCTCGCGGACACCTCAGCCGGCAAGAACGGCCAAGCCGGCCATTGTTCGAATGACTGCAAGCGCATCATGGAGGATTGCGGCAACAAGATTTACGAACCGTATTTCGTGGAAACCAAAGAAGGCAAAGTGAATATCGCCGAATCCTGCGACGACGGCGACCCGGATCCGGCCAGACCGCATCTGTACAACGGGCAAACCGTCTTTGCCGCGGATGGCATGAACGGCAAGCTGTATGGCTACTGCGCCGCCGATTGCAAAGGTCCTTACGTCCCGGCCGATTTCATCTGCGGCAACGACGCGGTCAACTCATACACGGACTACAAACAGGACAAGGTGATGTCCGAAGCCTGCGACGACGGCAAGCTGAACGGAAAACCAGGCCAGTGCTCCCAGAGCTGCAAGGGCATCCTGGCCATGTGCGGCAACGGAAAAGTCGAAGATGATGAAGTCTGCGACAGCGGACCCGAATCCGATTTGGATGTCGGCATCTGCAAACCTGATTGCTCAGGCTATCTGGATGAAGCCTATCTGCTGATGCTGAAGACCAGGGTCAAGCTCTCGAAAAGGTACGTCATCAGTATCCTTCCGATCGACGAAAACGCCAGCAGTACTTTGCCCGAGGCCGTGAATGCCAGCAGCAGCCAGAACATCATTTCTGCCGACGAACTGCCGCCTGACCCGAACAATCCGCTCGAAGAGACGTATGCCGTCGTGGACGACAAGATCTTCAAATTGGACCGCGATGCTTCCGGCAACATCATTTTGCCGCCCGAACTGCTCAAGCTCTCTGGCAAAGAGTTCGTCATCCTGAGGGGACGGGACCTGTACCCAGGTGAAAACAAATCCACGACAAGCACCTCGCCAATCTCCTCATCGACAACTACGGTTGAACCTACGGGCACCGGTGCTGCTTCGGCCGGAGTGGCTGCAGGAACTCTGGCAGGGCTGTCTGGTGCCTATTCAGCGGTAGGCGAAGCCTTGTCAGGCGCATATTCCGCACTCCGTGGCGCCGTCAGCCAGCCGACAGCCGACGTCGGTACGGCCTTGGCCGCAATCGTCACCCTGGCCGCCCTGGGTGCCGCTGTCGGACCTTCGCTCTGGACGCTCCTCCTCATGTTCCTGACGCAACCCCTGCAGCTCCTGGGTCACCGCAAGCCGGGCGCATATGGCCTGGTCCTGAACAGTCTCACCCAGCTGCCTGAACCGTTCGCCATCGTCCGCCTCAAATCCTTCTTGGACCAGAAAATCCTCCAGACCCGTGTCACCGACCGCTATGGCCGCTACATGTTCCTGGCCCAGGCCGGTTCCTATGCCTTGGATGTCACCAAGAAAGGCTTCACTTATCCGACCAGGTTCTTCCATCCAGGCGACAAAGACGCCGAGGACCAGGTGCTCCTCGTCGACCCCCGTATCGAGCGGAACGAATCAGGCTCCATCATCAGGCACGTACCCATAGATCCGATCGAGGTTGCCGGAAAACCGCGGTCACTCAGCCAGCATGTGTTGATGGCTGAGTTGCGGACGGCTTTCGCCGGTTTGGGCCCGGTCATTTCGCTCGTCATGGCCGTGTTGCGTCCTTCGGCCTCCACGCTTTCACTCCTGGCCGTCCAAGTCCTGCTCTTCGCTTTCTTCTGGATCGTGGCCCGCCCTCAACTGCCGCGCTCATTCGCCACCGTTAAGGATCAATTCGGCAAACCGCTGACAATGGCTGTGGTCCGTCTCTTCAGCAAGCGCTTTAATAAGTTGGTCGATACGCAAGTCACTGACCGCTCCGGCCACTACGCCTTCCTCGCCGGTCCCGGTGAATACCTGCTCTCAGTCGAGAAGCCGGGGTACGCCAAGACTGTCGTCGAAGTGAGTAAAAAGCCCGGCGAAAAGACCGTCACGGCGCAGGATATCGGACTGGCCCCACAACCCCCTGAGCCGCCAACCGTTGCGCCAGCCGCGTAAAATAAAAATTCTGCGATGATCGCAGGTTAACAAAAAACGGATTTGCTCGCCGGTTTACCCGGTAGACCAAGTCCGTTTTTCAGTCCCTGAATATCGATTTTTTTGGATCTGTCCACGTGGTGCCGCGGGAGAGACTCGAACTCTCAAGCCCTTGCGGGCACAGGCTTCTAAGGCCAGCGCGTATACCAATTCCGCCACCGCGGCTCCACCTGGACGTATCGCCCTATTTCACGGCATGGAGCATATCCGAAAACCTGGGGGTTGTCATCTTGACAAAATGGCGATTTTATGCGAAGCTAAGCAATCGTCATTTTCACCCCAAACGAGGTAGTTATGAGCTGTGCAGCCATGCAAGAACAAGATCCCATCGTCGAAGCGCGTGCAGTCTTGGCTTCGGCCAAGCGTATCCTGATCCTGACTGGCGCCGGCATCTCGGCTGAGAGCGGTGTCCCGACCTTCCGCGGCGAAGGTGGCTACTGGCGTAACAAGTCCTTCGAAGAGCTTGCTTCTCCGGTCACGTTCAAGCGCGACCCGCGGCTCGTGTGGGATTGGTATCTCATGCGCCGCCAGACGGTGTCCGGATGCCGGCCCAACGCGGCACACCGCGCCATGGCTGACTGGTCCGAAATCGCCCGCTGGACGCGGGATGTCCAGCTCATCACCCAGAACGTCGACGGCCTCCATGAGTCCGCTGGCCATACGGACGTGATCAGGCTGCACGGGTCGCTCTGGCGCAACCAGTGTACAAAGTGCGGCCAGGAGCGCGAAGAGAAGTCGCTGAACTATGAACGACTCCCGGTCTCGCCCTGCTGCGGCGCGTTGGAGCGGCCAGCCATCGTCTGGTTTGGCGAAGCCTTGCCGATCAAGCCCATGGCCATGGCCTATCGGACTTGCCTGGCCTGCGAAGCTGTCCTGGTGGTCGGTACGAGCGGAATCGTGATGCCGGCCGCCAGCCTTGTCTCCCGAGCCAAGGAGCGCGGTTCGATTGTCATCGATGTGAATCCGGAAGACGACGCGGTGTCGGCGCATATCAAGCTGCGCGGCCCGGCTGCCACGCTCGTTCCGGCGATCCTCGCCTGAACCAAAGCCCCGTTCCAATCTGGAACGGGGCTTTATCATTCAGCCTTTCTGTCGCCAAGTTCGGCCAGACGCATTTCCCAAGCGGGAACCCGAGGGCTGTCCTTGAACTTTTCGAGCATATGCCTGTACGCTTTTATTGCGGACTCTATATCCAGCCCGGCGAAGCTTTCTATTTGTCCTTCCATCAAACGCTCTTCGGCCTCGGCGATAGCGTTCAGATCTGAGGTCGCTTCGCTTACGGATGTGTTCCATGCTTCCCTATGGAATTCCGCGTCCGTACGCGTTCCGTCTGGTCTTGTCGTTGCGCCCTCCATGGCCTGGTCGGCGGGTAAAGGAGTTTCGAATTTTTTCATATTTTTTTGTCTGCTCGATTGATTTTTTTCTCTATCAGTGCACGGTTTTCGCCCCTTTGTCCGCCTTCGTTCTTCAATTCAATTTTTCCATACCAGTCGAAATCCCTGCCCGTCATGGCGATTTTGCCTGCATGGAGCTCGCCCATCAGGTCGGGATCCGCGCTGTCTTTTCCTGCTGCGATTTCTTCGGCGAAAGCGCGCGGCGTATACCATTTTCCCGATTTGCCTCGCTGCAACTTAGGGCCTGCTTCGCCGATTAGGGCCAGCTCTTGGGGAGTCACCGTCTCTGGACGCTTCAGGAGGTCTTCGAACTGTCCTAACACGTGCTGCAGTTGAGGGTCGTTCGTATCCAAGCCGGCTTCCTCCGCTGCCTTCTGGAATTTTTCTGAGGCATGCTTGATCGTTGCGGTGATTTTTTCGAAATGGAGTTGGAGCCTGTCTTTGCTGCCGAGTTTCCGGAAAAGTCGTCGTCCTTCCGCTTCTGCGGCCTTGGTCAGACGATATTCTTCTTGGTTGATCGCAGACTGGAGTTCACGTGGTTTGATGTTAGGATTCTTCGCTTTAGCCTTTGCTTCGAAGGTTTCGCGCGCCGCTCTGTCGAACTTTGCCAAAGCTGCTGAAATTTGAGATTTGTTAAATTGCTCTTGTGCCATGGCATCTTCGTCCCACCCATAGCCATAAGTCGCCCAAGTATATCCTCCCATGTCGATATTCGCGTGCAATACGATTTCATCCAATCCCGATTCATCATAGCCCGCCATGCTTTCCCGCGTGATTTTTGCGGCCAGTCCGCCTTTTTTCATGGAAGGGGGGAAATCCAGCAGCTTATGATTCACCTTGGTTTTCCTCTTCAGTGAGCCATCCGGTTGGTCCTCGGTCGTCAGGAGGAATTCGCGTCGGATTCTTGCTTGTTCATCCTGAGGTGTGCCGCAATCTATGCCGAAATCGACCTGGGCCGAAATGATTTCACCGCTATCTTGATCGAGTGAGAGCCCCTGCACCATTATCATTCCGCCTTCGGGATAATGCTTCAGATCTGGGTTGTAGCGTTTGAGGTTGAAGGCCTCGACCAACTTCGCCGCACCACTGCCCACGACTTCCTTTACGGTCATCAGGTTGGCGATATTCATGTCGATCATCTTCACCGGACCTTCCTCCTCCAATCTGCCTGACAGTGCTTGCACCAATTCACTTAAGCTTTTTCGATATTCCTTATCCTCGGAGATGATCCGCGCATATTTCTTGCCGACTTTCGACTCCAACGCTTGGAATAAAAGCTCTTTTCTCGATTTTGATTTTTCCGCCGCCGCGCAAAACCTCTCCAGTTCGGTGCAATCCAAATCAGGCTGCTCCACGAAGCCCGACACCTCATCGCTAAAAGCTTCCAAGGCTGCGGGATCTTCCAATGTTTCATTATTTGCATCCGTCGAGGTGGCTTCATTTGGACCCTCGCCCCATCCCTCGTCGATGTCTTCCGTCAGCTCCGGTGCCTGCTTTTTCGCCTGATCCAAACCTGCCCGCAGTTTGGCATATGCGGCGTTCACCGATTTCTTGATGTCGCCGAGTTCTTCCATGAGCGCCAGGTCGTTCTCGGCGTTGGCGGCCTCCTCCTGGTCCGCGATCCAGCTCAGGATGTCCGTGACCTGCACGTCGCCTTGGCGCAGCATCTCATTGACGAGCGCCTCCGGTTTCTCGCTTTTGTTCTCGAGGGCCTGCTTCAGACGCTCCTGGCCGGCTCTTGCTTGAAGGTTCTCTTGCATATGCTGATGGTTTATTTGTGGCTGTTGATGGCCTGTTGGATTGACTTGAGTTTCTTGGTCCGCTCGTTTTCCTCCTTGGTGTCTTTCAGGTTCGATATCCTGCCTTTGATTTGCCCCAGGCTGCGGCTGAACTCTGTCCATGCCTGCCTTATGGCCTGTGTCCGCTTATCTGTTTTTACCTGTGGTTTGGTTTCGTCGCTCATAGTCTTCATCCCTTCTTGGCTAATTCTGCCAGATAGGCCCTGATCTGCTCCATGTCTTTTTGGAAATCATCCCAAACAGCCTCCAGCGTCTGGTAGACGTCTTCGGCGAATGGATTTTTGATGAGTTTATGTTCCTTTGGCATAGCCGACTGGATTATACCCCCCCGTGGCGTTTTTGCCCTATCCCAGCCTTGACATTCGGCCGTTTTTGGCCGATGCTGGATTCAGACCTTTGAAACGGCAGGCGAACATGGGCAGCTTAGATTTCATGGCATTCGCATTCGTCCGATCGGCCAAGGCGCTGAGGGACATCCGCGTCCGCGTCGCGGACGGGTGGCTTGAGCTGGAATTCAAGGCCTACAAGGGGTTCACGCCGTGCGCCATCCAAGGCGTGGCGGTTGTCTTGGACATCCTGACCGACGAAGGCCCTCGGGAAATCCGCGGGTCGCTCAACATCAAAAAAATTTCTGCGCCGCGCGGAGCCTGGTACAAGTACCGCTTCATGCCCGAAAATCCCAGCGAGTTCCTGCTCGTCGTGGAGCGGGATGACCTCTACTCAAACGTGAGCAAGGTCAGGCTCGTTTCGCCCCACGGTTCCCTGGAGCTGAAGAACTCCTTCTGCTTCGAGCCGTTCGAGGCCGTGCCCGTCTGACCCGACTCAAAACTCCCCCGGCAAGTGCCGAGGGAGTTTTTGCGTTCAGTCGATATGGGCCATCACTACCGCTACGTCGTCGTCCGATTTGTATGTCTTGCGTTTCTTGACCATGACGCGGAGATTATCCAGGCGCTCTTCAGGCTTATCTCCCATGTCGAAATCATTGGCCATTTCGGAGTAGTTCGTCTCGCCCGTGTCCGGGTTCTCGTATTTGTCCAGGAGACCGTCGGTGCACAGGATGAGTTCGTCTCCGTCCGCAAGCGAGACGATCTCCAGCGAAGGTGTCTCCGCCGTATTGGCCCCAAGGCAATTCACGACCGTGGCCATCAGTCCTTCGTAATCCAGTCTGATGACCGTTTCGCCACGCTTCAGCTTGCCGTCGCATGCGTCCTGCGTGTAGCCCAATGCCCGGCAGCTTTCCGGTGTCGTAGGCACAGGCACGGGATAATCGCTTTTTATCTTTTTCGTGATCGGGTTGCGGCCGCGCTCAAGATAAGTGCGCAGGTCCAGGCCGTTGATTTTCACCCCTTGCCGGATCATGTTGTCCAAAGCCGAATCTTCGTTGGTCAGCCGTTCCACGCTTCCGTCTTTGCGGCGGATCAAGGCCCCGCTGTCTCCGAGATTTGCCACGACGGCATAACGCTTGCCATCCGGGGTTTTGTGGACCATGCCGATGCACGCCGTGGTCATGCCGCCCGTACCTTTGACGATCGTATTCAAGCGCCCGAAGGAACGGATAAGAGCCAGGGCTTTGCGTGCCACGGCCGGGTCGGCCAGGGCTAGGCGCTCCTTCATATCATCCGCCGATTTTTCCACGGTTGCCGGATCCCCGACGCCGATTGTCCTGGGCAGTTGGCTCTTCACGATTTCGTCGATGATCGCCTTAAGGTCTTCGCCGCCGAGCTTCCCCATCTCCTCGGTGAAAGTCTCAGGCAGCATGCGTTCGACCGCTTTGCTCGCCAAATCGCCCGATCCCATGCCTCCCAGTCCGTCCATGACGCCAAAAAGGCCGGTTTCGGGGTCGGTCAGGATATTGTCCTCATTCCTGGTCTGGAAGTAGGTCCGGTTCTTTTTCTTTTCCATGGTCAGGAACACTCGGCAGTTGTCGAAGCCCAGCATCTCCTGGGCCGGGACTGCAGGCTCCTCCTGCAGTTCTCCTGGTTCGCGATAAGGGATGAGGTCTTCAGGCCTCAGGACGAATGGCGGTGGCGGGATATCCGGGTTCGGTCTCATACATCGATTATTTATGGTAGGTCTTGCCTGAATTTATCATGGCGGCCCGGTAGAGCTGTTCGGCCAGCACGATCCGGGCCAAACCGTGGGGCAGCGTCATTTTACCCAGGGAAAGGATGAAGTCCGCCTGGTCCAGGACGGTCTTGTCTATGCCCCAGGAGCCGCCGATGACGAAGACGATGGGTTTGCCGGAAAAGCCCCAGTCTTGGAGCTTGGACGCGAACTCAGGGCTCGTGAGGCTCTTGCCCGTCTCGTCTAGGACGATCAATGAATGCGGCTCCGGCAGACTTTTGAGCAGGCTTTCGGCTTCCACTTTCTTGGTCTTGTTGACATCGGGCCTATCCGCGCCTTTATGGCCTTCAGGCAGCTCGATTACCCCGACTTTGGCCATGGTTTTCAATCTGTCCACATACATATCCACACCTTGGTGCTGCCAGGTTTCAGGGATTTTGCCGATGGCCCGGATTATCAGTTTATTCATGTTTTATTTTGGCTTTATTACGCCACTTGACAGGTAAAGCTGAATCCATTATTATGGGCGCACTTTGATACCACCTCCCGACGGGGAGCAATGGAGACAAGTGACTCAAGCATGATTACGAACCAATCGTTTCTAGGCTAAGCACTTCCCCTCCTTTGAGGATGATGTCGCTTGGCTGCCCCAGGCGATTTTTTGACCCAAGACAACGAACGAAACGAGACGGCTGGTGATGAGCGGATGAAGTCCCTTCATCACTGTCTGCCTCGCCCCAAGGTAGCATAAGGCACGGGCATGTGGACAGCCCGGACCTCGACAACCGAACAGCACGATGGATCTCTGTAACGCGGAGTATCCGGAACTTACGTCAGAATGTCCGACGCAAGCCTCCGGGATTCTGGACTCACGTCACGATGGGATGTCATACGTGCAAGGCATAAACAATAAAGCGTGTAAGCAATTAGTCGTTAGAAATACACCAGAGTGTCATCCGGCACGACTCTAGTAGGGTCGCGTACCCGGGTGGCCGAAGCACAAAAGGGCATACGGTGGATGGCTTGGCATGAAGGAGCCGATGAAGGACGTAGCAACCTGCGATAAGCCTCGGGGAGGTGGTAAGCAACCTGTGAGCCGAGGATTTCCGAATGGGGCAACCTACGTCGATGAAGTCGACGTGCCCACGACTGAATACATAGGTCGTGTGGAGGGAACCTGGGGAAGTGAAACATCTCAGTACCCAGTGGAAAAGAAAAAACTGAAAATGCTGACTTCATGTTCCGTAAGATCTCGCAAGAGACCGACCGGAACATGATGCCAGCTCGATTCCGTGAGTAGTGGCGAGCGAAAGCGGACGAGTCCAAACCATATTTGTTAACCTTTACACCGAGTTGGACGCAAGTTTGACCGCGGGTAAAGGTGAAGAGCTTGGGCTGTCGCAAATATGGCGTTGCGGGCAAGACGTTATTCCCCCAAGGGAATAGAGTGCGAGTAGTGGTCTATAGCTGAATCCTCTGGAAAGAGGAACCAAAGACGGTGATAGTCCGGTAGGCGAAATGGATCCACTCCGCATTTGTCTTGTACCAAAGTACTACGAGGGCCGAGAAACCTCGTAGGAAGCGGCCACGACGATGTGGCAAGACTAAATACTCCTTCTGACCGATAGTGAACAAGTACAGTGATGGAAAGCTGAAAAGCAGCCCGGGAGGGCGATGAAATAGTATCTGAAACCGTATGCTTACATGGAGGTGGAGCGGGCAGCAATGTCCGTCACACCGTTCCTATTGAAGAATGAGCCGACGAGTAGGCTCTGTGCTGCTTGGTTAAGTTCCTGAGGGAACGGAGCCGCAGTGAAAGCGAGCCTTAATAGGGCGTTTGTAGCACAGACCTAACCCGAAACCGGGCGATCTAACCATGACCAGGATGAAGGCTGCCGAAAGGCAGCTGGAGGTCCGAACCCACGAGCCGTGCAACACTCGGGGATGAGTTGTGGTTAGCGGTGAAATTCCAATCGAGCTCGGTAATAGCTGGTTCTCCCTGAAATAGTTTTTGGACTAGCGTTGGTACATAGCATTGCGGGGGTAGAGCACTGAATGGGGTCAGGGGCGCAAGCCTACTGACCCTAACCAAACTCCGAATACCGTAATGTGTTCCCAGCAGTCAGACCGTGGGGGCTAAGCTCCATGTGTCAAAAGGGAAACAGCCCTTGATCGCAGACTAAGGTCCCTAAATTCATGCTAAGTGTAAAAGGCGGTCGGTTAGCTTGGACAACCAGGAGGTTGGCTTAGAAGCAGCCATCCTTTAAAGAAAGCGTAATAGCTCACTGGTCAAGCTTCCCGGCGCCGAAAACTTATCGGGGCTAAGCATGATACCGAAGTCGCGGGATACGAGTTCTCTTCGGAGAGCTGTATCGGTAAGGGAGCATTCGCATCAGCGTCGAAGCGAAAGGCGTGAGCCGTCGTGGAGCGTTGCGAAGAGAGAATGTCGGCATAAGTAGCAAAAAGACAGGTGAAAATCCTGTCCACCGTAAACCCAAGGTTTCCAGGGCAACGCGAATCGTCCCTGGGTTAGCCGGTCCTAAGGCCAGGCCGAAAGGCGTAACCGATGGATAGCAGGTTAATATTCCTGCGCTGCCTGTTTGTTTCGATGGAGTGACGTGTTCTTGCATCTCCCGAGGATCCTGGAATGATCCTTTGGGCGCGAAGGGGTGCTGGGTTGGCAAATCCGCTCAGCACAAGCCTCGTCGCGATCGCCAGTCTGCCGCAAGGCGGGCAAGGGGAGAGAATGGGGCACCTAGAAAAACTCCTAGAGCTAACTTACAGGTAACCGTACCGTAAACCGACACAGGTGGGTGGGCATAAGTGTGCTAAGGTGTACGAGAGAACCCGTGTGTAGGAACTCGGCAATACAACGGCCGTAACTTCGGGATAAGGCCTGGCTATCGCAAGATAGCCTTCAACAAAAGACGCAAACCGACTGTTTACCAAAAACACAGCTTCCTGCTAAACCGCAAGGTGATGTATAGGAAGTGATGCCTGGCCAGTGTCAGAACGTCAAGCGGAGAGGTCATCCACTTCGGTGGGGCAGCCTTGAAGCCAAGCGCTGATGAACGCCGGCGATAACTATAATCGTCCTAAGGTGAAATAATTCGTTGCCTTAGTAAGGTGAAAGCCCTTCTTCGAACTTCCGTTGCCACGGGAGATGTAGATGAAAATTCGGCCAAATGCTGGAATACCTGGAGTATCCAAGGCTACTCGGCGCAAGCCAGTGACAAAGCCTTCGGTGCAGACAACCAGCAGGAAAGGCTCCGACGCAAGTCGGGGAATCCTCAGAGACTAGATGCCGGAAGTTGGCGCAAGCCAGCTAAGATATAGTCCGACCTGCATGGCGACATGCAGAGCATGGCAGAAATGACCATGCCGATCTCAAGATCGTAACAAACAGAGCGAAATTCCTTGTCGGGTGAGTTCCGACCCGCACGAATGGCATAACGAGTTTGCGACTGTCTCCACATGGGACTCGGCGAAATTGCAAGTGGGGTGAAGATGCCCTGTACGCGCAGTCAGACGAAAAGACCCCGTGAAGCTTTACTATAGCTTGATATTGGGTCGCTGTTTTTCATGTTCAGCGTAGGTGGGAGCCTTCGGGCGCCAATGAGACACCACTCTTGAACTATAGCGATTCTTATTCCTGACCGTGAATCCGGTTGGGGAGACAGTATCTGGTGGGTAGTTTAACTGGGGCGGTTGCCTCCTAAAAGGTAACGGAGGCGTTCACAAAGGTCAGCTAGGTGCGGATGGAAATCGCACCGGTTCCGCAATGGGACAAGCTGGCTTAACTGCAAGACCAACAAGTCGAGCAGATGCGAAAGCAGGACATAGTGATCCGACCGTACGATATCGGACGGCGGAAGCTCAACGGATAAAAGCTACTCCGGGGATAACAGGCTGATCGCGCCCAAGCGTCCACAGCGACGGCGCGGTTTGGCACCTCGATGTCGGCTCATCGCATCCTGGGGCTGTAGAAGGTCCCAAGGGTTTGGCTGTTCGCCAATTAAAGCGGTACGCGAGCTGGGTTCAGAACGTCGTGAGACAGTTCGGTCTCCTGTCTACTGTGCGCGTGGAACATTGAGAAGGCGATTCTCTAGTACGAGAGGACCGAGAATCACGAACCTCTAGTGCACCTGCTGTCCTACCAAGGGCACCGCAGGGTAGCTACGTTCGGAACGGATAAACGCTGAAAGCATCTAAGCGTGAAGCCGTCTTCAAGATTAATGTTCGTCATTAGGACCCTCCGAGACCAGGAGGTTGATAGGCCATAGGTGTAAGACCCGTGAGGGTTTGAGCCAAGTGGTACTAATAGTCCGATGCTTCGGCCATCCGGTTAACTCCGGCATGGCGCGGTGTATAACAATGACAAATTGCGTAAGCTCTATAGAAAATGCCTTGCACGTACGACTTCCGATCGAAGTCGGCCTTCGGCTAAGCTCATCGCAAATATCGATGGTCCTAGCCGGTGGTTAAAGCGAGAGGGTCACACCCGTTCCCTTTCCGAACACGGAAGTTAAGCCTCTCAGCAGCGATGGTACTTGGACCCAACCCGGTCCTGGAAGAGTAGCCCACTGCCGGACTAATGAAGAAACCTGCGAAAGCAGGTTTTTTCATATAAAAATCCCATCTATGAACCCGATGGGGAGGGAGTCGGCGGATTGTGTCACCAATCATCGCCGTAGATTTTCTTGAGGATGGTGTAGACCTCGCCGGCCCATTGTTTTAGGTCGCGGTCGTAGAGGATGTCATCGTCATCCGGCGAGAGATGTACGAATCGTCCCAGACCGTGGTTCCGGTCAGAGCTGATGCGGATGAATTCCGGCATCATGAGCTCGACGACCGAGTTGGGGACGCTTTCGTCCTCCCAGATCCCGACCATGAGCTGACCAAGGCACCGCCGACGAGCTGCGTCCGTCATGACCGCGATCAGGCCGACCTGGTCTGCCGCGTCGATGAAAGGTTGCATCTCTTCCCGAGCGATGGCGGCCGATTCGGCCGTGTTGTCGTTCAGGTCGTAGAACTCTTCCTCGGCCATGATGCGCTCATGTTCCGCCATCTCAGCTTCGAATGCTTCGTTTGAGATCTCGCTGATATTGTCCATTTCTTTCTCCTCTGGTTCGATGGTTTGTGTGAAAAGGACAGTTACTTGCGTTGTCTGTTTTCTTCCTGCATCTCGCGAAGTTGTTCGCGCAGCTTGCGGATCTCTTCTGATTCTCCTTCCCGCGGCGGTGGGATCATGCGCGCGTACACTCCGTGTTCGCTCATACAGGTTGCCCGCGCGTCAGGATAGAAGGGAAATGTATCGCTGTTTTTGCTCATCTGTCGTCTCCTTGTGAAAGTTGTCGTCCCATCTGAGCCGACGACTTTCGTCATCGTCTCGGATGGGAGGCCGCTTCGAGAGTGAAGCGGCTCATGTTTTGGAAGGTTCGTTTCAGTATTTGTCCTGGAATCTCTCCAGGAGTTTGTCCCAGCGCTTGTCCGGTCCTGAGTTGTTGTTGACCACGAGCACTGACTCACCGAGCTCCATTCGGCCGAGATGGTCGAGTGCGGCCGATGCCGGGTGGTCGTGGTGGTTGGTGTCGGTCAGGAGGCCGACGCGCTTGACCCCGGAACGGAGAGCTTGGAGGGCCAGGAAGATGCCGAGCGGCATTTCCTCTCCCACGAAGCGCATCCCGCGAGGGCCTTGCGACTTCTTTCCAGCAGGCATCATCAGATCGATGAGAACTGCGTCGAAGTCGACGACGTTCTCCTTCTGCCATCCGGAGTCGTAGTGACAAACGAGCTTGAAAGCTTCGTCGAAGCTCCCGACCGTCACAACTTCGTGTCCGGCGAGCTGGCTCTTGGCGGCTTCGAGATTCGCGGCGGTGTCGTCGATGACCAGGATCTTCATAATGTTCTCCTTTTGCCGGATTAACCTCCGGCTGGGTTTGATTTGAAGGTTCGTCACTTTCTGAAACCAGCATAACCCAAATTGACAAAAGTGTTTTTCGGTGCTATCATAATTAAGTAATTTGGACTATATTTTGGCTTAAATTGAATAAAAAAATGTCGAAACAAAATCCACAACAACTGCTTGAAAAGGCTCTGGAAGACGTCGGTTTATCCGAAAAAGAGCAGAAAGTCTACCTGGAATTGCTCAAAATCGGCACGGGAAAAGCTGGGATTTTAGCCAAAAAAACCGAGTTGAACCGGACATCGGTCTATGATGTGCTCGAATCTCTGGGCCGTAAAGGAATCATCTCCAGCTACCGCAAAGGCTCCCAAACCTACTTCAGCGCCACAGATCCGCACCGCCTTCTTTCTTATCTGGAGCAGGAAAAGGCTGACAAAATCGCCAGCATCGAGGCGAACAAGCTCCGGCTCGAAGCTCTACTTCCCCAGTTCATCTCTTTGCAGGACATTTCGCCAACGCGTCCCAAGGTCCAGTTCTTCGAAGGCGAAAAGGGGATGTTGGAAGCATATGAGGACACGCTCACATCGCGCGGACCGATCTTGGCCTACGCCAACGTGGCGACCATGCACGAAGGTTTGCCGAACTTCTTCCCGCAATATTACAAACGCCGCGCGGCCAAAAAAATATTCATCCGCGCTATCTGTCCACGGAACGAAATGGCTCTCGAGCGGCATGCGCACGACCAAGAGGAGATGCGCGAAATGAGGTTTCTTCCGAGCGCGGATCAATCGTTCTCTCCCGAGGTGAACATCTACAACAACAAGATGCTCATCGCGTCATGGAAAGAAAAAATGGCCATCATCATCGAATCAAAAGAATTCGCCGATTTGCAGAAGCTGACCTTTGAGCTCGTCTGGCAGTCTTTGCCGCGGGCATGATGCCTGCCTGCCGAGTGCCTGGTTCACAGAATTCCTTCAAAAGGTTATCATTGTGCCAAACATATATGAAAAAAATATTTTGGCTGGCACTGTTTGCCGGCTTCGTCGCGATTTTGTCGGTCCCGGGAACCGCCAATGCCTATCCTTTCAATACGACCCACGATTACGCGGCCGGTACCCAGCCGCAGGGCATCGCTCGCGCCGACTTCAATAGCGACGGAAAACAGGACCTGGCTGTCGTGGCTTTGGGTTCGAACCAAGTCAACATCTTGCTGGGTGTCGGGAACGGTACCTTCGCCGTGGCTGTGCCATATGCCGTCGGCAACCAACCCTGGGCTGTGGCGACCGGTGATTTTGATGCCGACGGTAATCTGGATTTGGTCGTGACCAATGGCAGCGGTAACCGGGCGAGCTTCCTCCAAGGCGTCGGCGACGGTACGTTCCTTGCCGCCGTGGATTATGCCACGGGCAACAGTCCGCGCGGCATCGTCACTGGCGATTTTGACGAGGATGGCGACCTTGATTTCGCGGTCGCCAACATCAGCGCCCACACCGTCTCGATCTTCATCGGCGCCGGTGACGGCACTTTCGCGGCCAAAGCCGATTATGCGGTGGTGGCTGGCCTCTATCCGGTCGATTTGGTCGCCGAAGATTTCGACGAAGACGGCAGTCTCGATCTGGCTGTCGCCAACTCCTGCGCCGGTTGCTTCATCCCTTACAGCAACGGTTCGGTATCTATCCTTACAGGCAGAGGCGACGGCACCTTCAACGCAGCCGTCAGCTATGCCACGACCAAAGGCGCGGTGCGCATGACTTCCGGTGATTTCAACGGCGACGGCGATGTTGATGTGGCCGTGGTCAAACGCAGCACCAACGAACTCGGAATTTTGCTGGGCAGGGGAGACGGTACGCTCCAGGCCGTGACCTACAGCACCGTGGGCGCAACGCCCCAGGGGTTGGTCAGTGGTGATTTCAACGCCGACGGAAAACTGGATGTCGTCACGGCCAACGGCGGCGACAACACCCTCTCTTTCCTGATGGGTAAAGGCGACGGTACTTTCGACGCCCACACGACGACCGCGACTGGCGCCTCTCCAGTCGTCGTGGCCAAAGGCGACTTCAACCGCGACGGCAAGCTGGATTTGGCAGTCTCGGATTACACGGACAATGCCGTCCGCATTTTCATGGACACCAGTTCTTCGACGCTTGCGAGCCTCGACCCGTCGACTGCCGCGGCCGGGACCTCGCCTCTCGAAGTCACGATCACCGGTACCGGTTTCGCGCCCGACTCAATCGTCAGGGTCGATGGCAATGACCATGCTACGACGTACATCAGCACCACCAAGCTCAAAGCGACTTTGAACACCGGCGAATTGGGCAGTGCCGCCACCCGGAATTTCACCGTTTACGTCCCGTCTACGGTTTCGACTTCGGACAGTCTCGGATTCACCGTGACCGCCGGATCCCAGTCGTCCGGTGGCGGCGGTTCTTTGCCGCCGGAAGCTTACGTACCGCCAATCGAACCGGATGACGGATTCCATGTCGTGATCAACGGCGGCGAATCCCGTACACCGTCCCGTACGGTGGACCTGAAATTCGTATATCAGGTTTCAAAGGAACCCAGGACGACTAGGTTTGCAGTTTCCAACGAACCTGATTTCAAGACAGCCGTCATCACCGACATCGCTACCGTCAACCCGGATAAATATCCCTGGGACCTGTGCGGTCTGGGTGGCGGCGCCATCGTACCGGCCGATTGTCCGCTGGGCCTGCACACGGTTTATGTAAAATTCTATTCCCGCTGGGGTCGCATCTCCGATGTCCATTCGGCAAGCATCGAATATGGTAATGAAATCAAGGTCGAATCTTCAGAGACGCCAGCTAAAAACGCCGCCTCGGCCGAGGTCTTCAAGGTCACGTTGAAACCTGGGACCCGGAGCGCAGAAGTCATGCGCCTGCAGAAGCGCCTGAACGCCAGCGGTTTCACCATCGCTTCTTCCGGCCCCGGTTCTGCCGGACAAGAGACGGATTTCTACGGCGCTGCCACCCGCAGCGCCCTCAAGAGATTCCAGGAAGCGCACGCCGCCGAAATCTTGAAGCCCCTCGGACTCTCATCCGGCACCGGCATCTTCGGCCTCGCGACCATGAAGTTCATGAACAGCCTCTGATTTCCAAAAAATGCCAGAAAACAAGACCCGCGAAAGCGGGTTTTGTGTCGGTTTAACGTTTTATGCGTCTTGGTTGTAATATGGATGTATGAAAATCTTAAAGCTACTTACACGCCGGGATTGGATATGCCTTGCCATATTCTGCCTCGCCATGTTCTTCGCGGCTGATTTCGCCGTGATCAAAGGGGGAACCTGCACCAGCTCGCCGTGTTCTACCCTGAACTCATCTTTCACCGATGATCGGACTGTCGACCATTACTTCTCGACCATGTCCGTCCCGTTCATCTCGCCGACAGCCGGCCTTTCATATCTGTATTTCAGGAACAATCCTGCATTCGCCTTCGAGATTTACAGCAGGCCGTATAACTACGACCTTGATGCAAAAGTCGAGAAATTCTCGACACCGGCTGAATTGCTGCAGAATGATAAGCGTGTTTTGTCCAAAGTGTTTTTCATCCATGAATCATTCGTCTTGTTGAGCCTTCCGCTTTGGTTCGGCATAGCCTTGCTTATCCGTCTTGCCTCCAAACGTAAAACCCTGTTCGGCCGCATCATGGGAATCCTGTTTTGGCTCCTGATCGTTTCAGTCGTCGGATTCGTCATGCTCCGTTATTTTTGGAACACTTTCGATGCTGGAGAGATGGATGACACTCTGAGGATGTTATTCTGAAAAGTAAAACCGCACCCCATGGCCGAAGCCATGAAGTGCGGTGAGAGATTGGAGCGGTCGATCCGGTTTGAGCTCAGCAGTGACGCTTTGCTCCTGTTTTGATATTCCACTCCGGCCAGCGTCCGTCGGCGAGCCTGCCGCCGAGGCATCGGTACCAGCCGGTGTAGCCGGACTGGTCGATTTCGTATTCGTAGTTGCCGACCGTCTGCCAGGAAGTCATCTGGGCATCCTCCTTGTCACTCGGCATTGGGTGCCAGGTTGTCCGAACGGTTCAGGTCAACGACGCCGATGCCCGCGGTATGGGCGCTGAACTCTTCCCATGAGACCTGGCGGAAGCGGTTCGACGTCAGGAAGTCGTCGTAGAACGACATGAGCGCCAGTCCGTTCAGTCCGACCTTCGTGAGACCGACTTCGACCGTCCTCGACTGCAGGTCGAACTTGGCCACCATCTGGCCCTGGCTCGAGTTGTGGATCGAGTAGGCGATGGAGTCGTCCAGGGCGAGGTAGTACGCCCTGGATTCGAGCGTCCCGTCCTCGACGCGGCTGTACATGGTCGGGCCGATGACCGTCTCGCTCATCACCTCGTTCACCTTGGCCGCGAGGTCATCCTTGTCCACCGCGCTCTCGCGGAGCAGGACGCAGAAGCGCTCCATGAGCCGCTTGCGGTGGTAGCTGCGCTCGGGGTTCTGCAGGCGTTGCGGCCGGCCGAACAGCAGCTGGAGCTGCGCCGCGGCCGTGTTCTCCGCCTCGCGCATGTCGTCGGTCTTGGGCAGGAAGCCCCAGCTCGTGAGCAGCTGGACTCCGAAGAGGTCGGCCAGATCGTTCTCGTACAGGTACTGCAGGACGAAGAGCTCGGACCGGAATTCGCGGACCAGTTCGCCGCCCTTCTCGTGGCTGTGGACGTGTCCGCCCTTGGGCTTGTAGAAACCCATCCACCAGCCGCTCTCGTCATAGCGGCCGGCTTCGAGCGCTTCCGCGGTCTCGCGTTCGCGCGCCCCTTCGGGCACGGACGTGATGACCACGTGGGTGAAGCCTTCCTTGCGGAGCTTGCGCCCCTCGGCCGGCGTCACGGGCAGTCCGCGGATGCCGTTCTGCACCTGCTTGAAGACCACGACGAGCACGCGGCTGCGCAGCCGGGTGTCGACGATGATGTCGCCCTGCAGCTCGACGGCCGTGTTGGCCTTGATGAAGACTTCCTTCACCCGGTCCTTGAGCGCCGTCGGGACCGTCACGTCCACGCGGCTCTCGGCGACGATCGCGGCGAGCTTCCCGTTCCGGAACTCCTCGCGCGTCTCGATGCGGTCGGGCCTCTGGCCCATGTTGCCCAGCCAGGCGTTGCGCCGGGCATGGGCATGCGCGCGCTCGAGCCACTCGGAGCGCCCGCCCTTGGTCGCATGTTCCTGTCGATGTTCCCTCATGTGTGAAAGTGCCCCTTCTTCCGTGAAGCCGCCCCCATGGCGCCTTTTTGAGCACGGACCATTGGCCGGAAAGAGGCCAAAAACCAAGCTCAAAACAACGAGAAATGATTGGAAAATATAGTCCAAAACGGCTGATTTGTCAAGATGAGGGATATCGAAAACCGCACCCCGGGAGTATCCGCAGAGTGCGGTCCTGGATGCGGTTTGTTGGTTTGCCGGTCAGTCACAGGCGGCAGTTTCGAGGAGTTCCATCAATTCCTCGACGGTGATCACAACGGCCCAATCACGGGCTCCATGCTGCTCCTTGACCACGGCCATGCTCATGATGTCGATTCCGAGCGCCGTATTCAGGGCCGTGATCTTGAGCTTGTCTCCCTCTTCGAGCGCGCTGCTGGTGAGGGAGAGGATGCAAAGACCGACTCCCATGCCTCCAGTCTTAAGCTCGACGCCGAGCTTGGCGACGCGCTCTTTGACCCAAGTCAGCGCTTCCGCCTCAAGTCTGGCCTTTGTTTCCGCTTCAATCTCCGCCTTTCGGGCCCGCAGGATTTCGAGAAACAGTTGTCCATCATGGGTCAGCTTGCTCATGGAATGTGCTCCTTCTGTGGTTATTTTCCGCAAATTCTGGATTGATGAATCTAGCACGGTTTGGCGAGATTGTCAATGATAGCCGTATCGAAAACCGCACCTCATGGCCGAAGCCACGAAGTGCGGTGAGAGAAAGGTCAGCGGTAGTCCCAGTTGACCCAGAGGAGCTTTCCGCTTCCGTCGCGGATTGCTTTGATGAACTTGTAGCTCCAGCAAAACGGCTGTTCGAGTGAGTAGAACTGGATACCGCCCATGACCTGCTTGATGCGTCCGTGAGCCACGGTCGCTACGCGTCCTTCGATGACGACGCCCCTGAACACGATGTCGGTCTTGGCGTCATCGGTCAGTTCCACCGAGTACGCTCCCTGATGTTCCCAGTAGCCGGTCGGATTGACGAAGTCCTGCGTATCCTTCATCCCGGCGACTCCTTCGTTGAGGTTCGACTGGATTCGTTTCGGTTCCGATTTCGATGCTGAGCTTTGGAGCCTTGCTTCGATCCACTCGGTGATTGGCGCGAGCAGACGTGGAAAGAGCTTTCTGCCTTCCATGGCGCGGTTGATTGCGCTGCGGCATTCGCTGTTGTCCTTGCCGAAGATCGCGCGCGCCAGGGCGCGGTTGCTGTGTCCTACCGCCATTTTCTTGAAAGGCTCGCGATATTCCGCCTTGAGCTTCGACATCTCAAATGCTCCCTTCTCTGATTCCCGCTCGCAATCGAGGACCGAGATATAGGATGAAGATCATCACGCTCTCGATTGCGATGTACACGATGGGCTGGAGCGCGTCGGCCAATGTCCAGGCCGGGATGGCGATGACGGCGCAGACGCACGAGGCCATGAAGATGGTCCAGGCCAGCTTGTCTTCGTTGGCCGGGTCCTTCCACGCCGAGACGAAAGTCGGGAACGAGCCGAGCGTCACCACGGCCATGCTGACCACGATGCCGAAGTTCGCGTCGCCGTAGATTTTCCAGAGCACGATGCCGAGCGCGCCTCCGACCAGGCTCAGCTTGTCGAGCAAGGTCCAGCCCGGCTCGCCGTACTTGAGCACCAGTCCGACCGTGAGGCAGGAACCGGCGAACGCGCCTATGATCTGTCCGTTCACGCTGTGTTTGGCCAGCATGCCGGCGAGCGTCACGGCGTCGAGCGCGGTCCAGACGATCCATGACGCTTTTGACGGTTGCGTCTTCTTCCCCGTCTTCTTCAGGATTGCGCGGATATACGGGATGAAGCCGATGAGGAACAGGATTCCTGCGATTATCGAGAATATATTTCTCAAAGTGCGTTCCCTCTAATGGGTTTTCACGCCACATTGCGTGAATACAAAATTTGGCACTTTTCATGCAAAAAGTCAAGATTAGCGGTATGGAAAAGGCCAAGCGGGGAGTGCCGCTTGGCCTTGTGTCAGGCTGACTTGAAGAAGTTGACGATGTTGCGCACGGTTTCGCGTGCCTGTTCTTCCGTGGCCGATAATTTGCCGTTCGGTATCGGGGGAAGAAGGTTGGGGGCCGGAGTCGCATTCCGCGCCACGGAGAGGAATGAGATTCGCCAATCATTGTCGCCGAGGTAACTGACCGAATGGGTCCAGCAGTGCTCTTCCTTGGGGAAGGAGAAGCAGAAAAGGTACAGGCCGGGGTGGCTGCCCCACTCGAAAGGGTTGAATCCCTCGACATCGAGCCTCAGGACGTGCGGTCTTTCACCCTTCGTTACCCTCCGTCCGGCAGTAGCGCTGGCCAAATCGGTAGGTTGCAGGGTCAGCCCGTTTTCACGGCAGATGCCCCGGATCAGATCGCTGGCTTTGTCGATTGATTTTAGCGCCGCTTTAAAAGCAGCTTCGCGAGTCACCGATGAGTCCACCATCTCCACCTCCAGTCGGGGATTCAACCGGAAAACCGCGGTTTTGTCAATACCTGCAATATCAGACCACGCATTGACTTATCTTCCTTTTTGTCCGATTCTGCTGGTATGGCATGGAATATTGAAGCCAAGAAACTCTGGGCCCAAAAGTGGTGGGTCCTGGCGTTTTGTGTCTTCGTCTTCATCTTCGCTGACCACTCCGTCATCCATAGCGCGGAATGTTATTCGTCACCATGCTTCGAATTTCCAACCCTGGTGGTCAAAGGCATGTCGTTCATGGCGCCGACCGGATTGCTTTCGGCCAACATCATGATGCCCGTGAACTACGTCGACCGTTATACCGAGGGTATCTACTTCCGCGGCGGCCTCTTCTACCAAGCCGCGACCCACGCAGTCGTGGAAGACGATCTTGACCCGACCGAAAAACCGCAGGTGACAGAAGAGGATTCAGATTTCTTCCTCAGTTCGACATTCCTCATCCATAAACTCCGTGTGTTGTTTTCGTTCCCATTGTGGATCTGGTTTTACTGGCTGTTGTTCGTCCGTCTGCGCAGCGCCATCAAACAGAAAATCGTTTATCGCATGATCATTTCATTCATCGCAGCCGCCTTCATCCTCCTCGGCCTGTTCTTGAGAATAGAGATGGGCGGCGGAATGGATGCGACCTGGCATTATATTTTGAATTGGCCATTGCCGGAGTACGCTGAACGCGAGGCGGGTTAAAAAAACAGAATGGGCAGCACGCGAGTCGCGGCTGCCCATATGAGGACTGTCTGTTGTCCCGGACTAGTTGGACTTGTCCGGTTCTGTCTTGACCAGGTGAAGCTGTCCGGCCGGCCGGCCTTCATCTTTCTTCGGGACGACACCATCGCTGGTCACCGTGATGGGCTCGCCGCACTTCTTGCAGCGCATCTTCACCGTCCGTCCGACGATCTTCTCACCGGCAATCGTGTACTTCGCCCCGCATGACTGGCAGGCGAACTTTACGGGTCGCAGGGGAGGGCCGGAATAGGTGGGCGCGCCGCTGTCATCCGTCCCGTTGGCTTGCCAGCACTCGACGAGCTGGGCTGTGCCTGAACGGATCTGGTAGTAGAGCAGGTAGACCTGCTCGATGTCCGGTCCGTTGATGCGGACTGTTCGGAACTCTTCATTGTCCGGATGGTAGTCCACGATCGCCTCGGCCGTCTCGTGTTCATAGCGGCCCACAGTCCGCGTCGGGCAGGTTTCCGGCAGGGTGACCCACCAGCTGACATGCTCGACATATTCCTTGAGCGGCAGGGGGATCATGGTTTCCCATGGTCCCTTCTCGTTCTTGACCTCATAGTAGACGCGGCCGTCCCCGTCCAGGCGGACGTTTATCCCGTTGAACGGGACCGCTCTCTGCGGCACGATGCCGCCCAATGCTTTGACCGTTGCCGCATGGACCACGTCATTCAGGAAAAGGTGCAGGCTCATGGCTTTTCTCCTTCCTATCGTCAGGCTCTGCCGGGGTCCACTTGTGGATTACCCATCCAGGCCTGATCGGTGGATCGCAACGGGCCATACCGAAGCGATGAGGATAGTGAATCATATTCCGTTTCCAGAATCAATCTCAGGTTCCAGGATTGACAAAAGCGCCATTTTCGGCTAAGACAAAGGCGCTGCACCTTTCAAGGAGACAGTTGAATGATGCCCATCGACACAGTCATGGTCAGGCACGCTAAATCCGAGCTGAACGAGGCCTTCCACCGTTCAAAGGAAGGCGATCACTCTCTTTGGACCGATGATCTCCGCGCGCGCCATAGTTCGAGCTTCAGGCTTTCGCCCGCCGGACGGACACAGCCGTCAAAAGCCGGGGAGTGGATCCGCACGAATCTCTGGGACGGGCGCTTCGACCGTTATTATGTCTCGCCCTACATCCGGACTCTCGAGACCGCCGTCGGTCTCGAGTTGCCCGACGCCCGCTGGTTCATGGATATCTATCTCCGCGAACGCGACGGCGGCGAATTCGAAGGGTTGAACGAAGATGAGCGCCGCGCAATTTTCGTCAAAAGCACGGAACAGAGGAATGCCGAACCGTTCTTCTGGACGCCGCCCAACGGCGAATCCGTGGCCACCATCTGCGGACGCGTGGATCGGGTCTTGGATACGCTGCACCGCGAATGTTCGGACAAGCGGGTCATCATGGTCATGCACGGCGAGATGATGTGGGGCGCGCGAGTCTGCCTCGAACGGATGTCTTCGCTCCGCTACCGCGAACTGCAGATGTCGACCGATCCCAAGGATCGCATCCACAACTGCCAGATCCTCCACTATACGCGCCGCAACCCGGAGACAGGCAAGCTCTCCAAGACCGTGGACTGGATGCGCTCCATCAATCCGCTCGACCTCACGACGTCGCGCAACGACTGGGAAAGGATCGTCCGCCCGGTCTACTCCAACGATGACTTGCGCACCATCGTCGAGCAGTATCCGCGCCATATCGGCGATTGACGTCGGCAACCTTACTCGGGACCCTTTCATGGGTCCCTTTCCGTACCCGACGGTTGACATCTAACCGCAGCTGAAGCAAGCTCATTGCCGGTCCTTTTTGGAGGTCAACATGAGCGTCTTCGAAGAGATTCTGGCCAAACGCAAAGCGCAAAGCGGAACCGCCCATCCTTCCATGGTCGCGCCGCTGACCGATCAAGAGTCGGATGCCGTTGCGCAGTGGATCCGGAACCAACGCACCTCGCCATGGCCTGATCGTGCCGACTGGCTGACGTTCTGGAACACCTGCGCCCCGTTCTTCCGCGTGGAGATCACGCTCCTGCTCCTCGGCCAGGCGCCGTACAACATCCTGCAGTGCGCCTATCCTCTGGATCCTTCGCAGCTCCAATGCTGGAACACGCTCGACTCCGGCATGCGTTTCATCCTCGAGAGGATGGATTCCTGCCGCTGCCAGTTCTTCGACGCCGACCTTATGCTCATCATCGACCGCCGCAAGATGACGGACGCCATGTGCTACGGCCCGAAGGTCGAACCGGACGGGACCAAGGGGACGGTGCTAGTCTGGAGGAATGTCGAATCCATCGACGTCCTCGACGTCCTGCTCAAGGTTTGGGTTTCCCATCACCCAAAGAGCAAGTTCGCCCGCGAGCGCCTGTGCGACATCGCGGAAAAGATTTTGGGCCAGAAACGCCAACCGTGAAAAAAGGGAGTAGCGATGTTCAAGGTCGCGAGCCTCGATGGCCTGAACGGTCTTTTGCGCGGCAATCTGCTCTACGCCAACGGCAAGAACTTCCGCGTCGACCATCTGCACGCTACGGCCGCCGAATCGCGGTTCGAGTACGAGAACCTGTTCGGCATCTACCTGACCGAACCGGCGCATGCCTGGATGGCGGTCTGGATGGCCGCCGCCAACCGCGAAGTGCTCAAAAAGCGCCAGCTCGAGTACTACCGTCCGGCAGCGGACAGCAAAGATCGCATCGGTCGGCTCGGCGTCCATCTTCCTGACACCGACCATCTGCCTGGAAACGTCTTGGTCGAAAGGGCGTATGTCTACTTTTTCGACCTCGCGGCCATGGACGAGCTGTACTTCACCGAAGTCAACTGGTGCGAAGGTAAGCAGAGGATGACTATCCTTCAAGGTTATGGCTTCGACCCCAAGTCACTGGAGCTTCGGGGTCGGAACGTCACAGCCTGGGTCCCGGACCACGAACGGCCAATGGCCATCAAGCTCGACGCCTGGCAAGTCGCTGTCGTGAATGTCCCGCGCCTTGTCCCCACGGTCGAAGCCGAACTCCAACCGTCGCTCATGTCTGAACTCCGCGAGCGCATCTTCCTCCTCGACCACGAGCCGGGAGAAAACTACCTCCGTTAGCCCTCCAGAAAGACAAGACCCGGATACTCTCCGGGTCTTATATTTTTGATGTCTGCGCCGCTCAATTCCCTTCCTCCCGTTTGGCCTGTTGGTATTCAGCCGCCGCTTTGGCGAAATCCCTGACCCATTTTAACTGCACGTCCGCCAAAGAACCGGCGGTTTTTTTGTATTTATCGTCGGCGGCCATCCGTTTCATCAGATCCTTGGCGTCATTGATCAATCCGCCGCGCTGGTTCTTGGCGTCCTGGATCCTCTGTCGGAGTGTTTCGGCGTATTTGCCTGACCTCAATTTCCTATTCTCCTCTTCGTACTCTTTGGTATTGCCGAATTTCTTATATAGCACCGCGATTTCCGCCTTGAGGCTCGTGCCCATGTCGGCCGGAAGCTTATTGATCAAGACCGCGCCATCCGGCCCCATGGCCACCTGCAGGCCGTCGAGCTTGGTCTCGGCATCCGCGATCTTATCGGCCAACTTCCCGATCTCGGGGTTCATGAGCTGCATCAGCTTGGGGAAGCGTTCGTTTTTCGTGAAGCGCCCATCCGAGGCTAAATCCGGGCTATAGGCAGTGCTGACGTCCAAGCGGTTGTTGGCTTTAACCTCTTCCGTGATGGTGTTTTTTACATCTCCGCTCAGATCCGGGATATCCTCGATCCCTTTGACGGCCGCACCTAGAAGCTCCTGCCTTTTTTCGGCAAACTTTTCATCCGTGGTCTTTTCGGTTTTCGATTCTGTGGCTTCAATTGCCTTAGCCTGTTCTGCCGGTGCTGCCTCGGCAGCGGGTTGTTCTTGGGCCTCGGAGGCCTTGGCTTCGGCCGTTATTTCACCGGCATTTTCCGTGGCCGCGATTTCGGCGTCGATTTTCGCTAGCTCGGCTTTCAGGCTTTCGAACTTCCGGACGACTTCTCCGGCTTCGGCTTTCACCTGATCGATTTCCGCTTTTGCCTCCGCATCCAGGGCGTCGCCTTGTTCCTTTACGTAAGCATCGGCTTCGGCCATGGCTTTTTGGGCTTCGCCGGCATCATTTTCGGTCTTGCCTAGTTCAGCCTGGACGCCTTCACGCAGTTTCGCGAGGTTGCCCAGCTTTTCCTGCCGGGCAGATTCGGCTGCCGCCTTTTTGGCCTCAGCTGCGGCCTCTGCCGCTTTGCGCTCTTGAGCTTCAGCGTTTTTTGCTTTAGCGGCCGCTAATTTGTCAGAGAATCCTGCCATATTTGGATGATTTATTGATTAAGTCAGCTTAAATGCTATCCTACGCCATAACATATGTCCATCAAAAACAACGATCGGAGCGCTGCATTAGCCAAACGCCTCCAGGAAATCTCAACCGAGTTGAAGTCAATGGGCAAAGAGTTCAAGACTCTGGCCAAGAGATCCAAGTCCGCGGTCAAGTCCGCGCACCTGCGTTCGGACGACAAAAAGCTCCTGGCCATCCGCAAGAAGATGGGCTTGAAATGAATCCTTTCGCGATATTAGGAACGCTCCGGTGCCCATCGGAGCGTTTTTGTTTTTTTATGTCGCTTTGACGGCGGATATTCTGGAAGTGTTATACTCCAGCCATGCGGCAGGTCCGGCAAGCATTGCCTCTCGCGGCTGTAATTTTCGTTGCAGTCCCTTTTTTGGCTTCAGCTGCGGATCCATCCAGCGCGAATTTCAAGGATACGGCGCCGACTTTTGCGCCAGCTGCCGGGACCTTTTCTTCGCCTAATTACCAGGTCAGCGGTTCCGTCGACTTCGCAGTCGGCAAATCCGACAGCGCAAGTTTCACGGTCCAGAGTGGCGTCCCGTTCCCTGATCCAGCGGCATCGCCGACTCCGCCCACGCCGCCCGGCGGTGGCGGAGGAGGGGGCGGGGGGACTATCGGATACGTAACGCCGCCGACATTCACCTACAAAACCCCGACATTCCAGTCGCACCAGCTCATCCAGGGGACGCGTGGAAACCAATCCGCGACCGTCTCGGTCAATGGCTCCGAAGTCGGCGTCAGCTATCCGACGGCCAGCACCTGGACGCGCGATTTGCCTTTGTTCCTCGGCCTGAACGCCATCGAAGTCAGAAGCCGTTTGCCTTCCGGTTATGTCACCCCGATAGTCGGCGGGACCATCGAGCGCCTGCTCATCGGCGACTGCAACCGCGACCATGTGGTCAATGACCGCGATCTGTCCATCCTGTCCCGCGCTTTCCGCAAATACACGCCATTCGCCGATTTCAACGAGGACGGCAAAGTGGATGATTTCGACTTGTCACTATTGGCCAGCCATTGGAAACAGAGTTATTGATATGAAGAACGAAAAACGACTTCCGTCCTTGTTCAAGATGCTGATTGCGTCTGCGCTTTCGCTCTTCCTGTTTTCCCCGTTGCCTTCTTCAGCCGCCGGTATGTCATATTCCGTCGCTGGCCCATCGACCGCGACTGTGGGCCAGGAATTCCAGGTCACGGTCCAACTGAATTCCGCTGTCGATATCGATACGGCCAGGCTGGAAGGTTCGTTTACGCCTGATTTCCTGGCCTGGCGCGGAATCGTCGCCAGCGGTCCGCTCCAAAATATTTCGCCAGGCACGGACACCGACGGAACCTCCGGGAATTTCTCCTTCGGCGTCTTCACGATGGAAGACCCGGCCAATGGAAACACGAAAATCGCGGTCATCACGCTCAAAGCCTTGAAACCTGGTACTGGTGAACTGCGTTTGCTGTCCGGATCAGCTGCATATGCCAATGGCGAGGGTGGCGACATCCCTGGCGGGAGCCTAAAGATCGTGATTTCCAGTCCAAAAACCCCGGTTGTCGTACCCAAGCCCGTCGTTCCATATGTCCCGGCTACTTCGACGGCCCCGTATCCGTTCGAGATCTCAAGTCCCACGCAGCCGGACCCGAATCAGTGGTATTCAGGAGAAAAGGTCGTCATAAATTGGGTCACGACAAAGCCGGTTAAGGAAGTCGTGGGCAGTTTTGACCAGTCGCCCACAGCCCTGTCCTATTCACCGCTGACGGATTCGAGCGCCACGTTTTATGCCACCCGTGACGGATTGTGGTATGCGCATATCCTTATCATTTATCAGGACGGGACCTATTCCAGCGCCGATTTCCTGGTACGCATTGACCGGACGGCTCCAAAAGCCCCGGCTCCGGTAGCCAGGCAGACCGGAGTTCCGCAAAACGTCCCGAACAGCGTTTCTTTCGGCACGACTGACGGTTTATCCGGCATCGACCATTACGAAATCTGGATAAATGGCAAATACGTGACTTCGACGCGCCAACCGTCATATCCGTTGGTTGGTTTGCCTGAGGGCGTAAACACTATTCAGATTACGGCTGTGGATAAGGCGGGCAACAAATCCAAAGGATCCACGAGCTTCGATATTACCCAAAAGGTCACGAAGCCTCAGCCTATCAGCCCGACCGCTGCCGGATTACGTCGCTTTTTCTCATCCTGGCTTTGGATGGCCGCCTTTTTCGGCCTGACATCCGTGATTGCTGCATATTGGGTTATTTTCTTCATCATTAAGAGAAAAAAGAAGAATAAATAGACCGCCTTTTGCAGGCTTCCTTGGTCTTGAATACGTTCAAGGGAAGCTTTTTTGATTCTCCTTGTTTCATCAAATCGGTTGTTGTCCAAATTGAAGCTTGTCAGGTTGCGAAAAAAATAGTGTACATGGTTAATTTATTGTATACTTACCACAAGCTCGTACTGCCATAAGGTTCATGATGGGGTATGAGCCGCCCGCATTGAGTTGAGATGCGGGTAGGGGTCTATGGAGGAAAATTCAAATTCATTGTTCCGCTTACGGTCACGGAAACTCGCCGTTGGTCTGTTTGTTTTGCTTCAAGCCGTGATTTTCGCTTTCGGAACGTTCAGCCCCACGGCTGCTCAGGCAGGCATTCCGTCCACCCTGGGATACCAAGGCCGGCTCAAGAACTCGGCTGGCACAGCCCAGACCGGGAACTTTTCATTCGTCTTCCGCCTCTACGCCTCTTCGACCGGCGGTGCTCCGCTCTGGACTGAAACCCAACCTTCGGTTTCCGTCGATACCGGCGCGTTCGCGGTCCAGCTCGGCTCAGTGACCGCTTTCCCGGCCGGCTTGGATTTCAACCAACCGCTTTTCCTCACGCTCGAAGTCAATGCTGACGGCGAGATGGCGCCTCGTGTTTCACTGAACTCGGTACCATATTCATATTCGACTGGCGGCATCAACGCCCTGCCTGCCGCGCCCGGATCAGCCACCGGCGGCCGCATGTATTACGACACGGCAGTCGGAACACTGAATTATTATGACGGCGTAGCCGCAACATGGAAGGCTCTGGGTGCCGGCGCTTCGACCAACACCCTCCAGTCCGTCACCAATTCCGGCAATATCACGACCAATGCCATCGAGTTCGCCGGCGGTTCTTCCACCGGAGCGTTCACGTTCCAGAACAGCCTGGCCGTGACCGGATCGACCAACCTCCAGAACCTGACGGCCGCGAACGCCACTTTCACCAGCTTGACCATCACCGGCACGACCCCGACCAGCCTCTCCAGCCTGTCATGGACCAATGCCACGGGCACCAACACGACCTCAACCAACCTCGCCGTCCTGACATCCGCCCGTCTGCCGTCCGACACCCGCATCAACAGCGTTGCTGTCTGTCTCCTCGACGGTACCAACTGCCCCTCGAGCACGGCCTCCAATCTCCAGACCGTGACCAACGCCGGCAACACCACGACCAACGCCATCATCGTCTACGGTGGCATCACGACATCCAACCTGACTTCCACAGGCACGACGTCGCTTTTCGGCATGACCTTCACGAACGGCACCGGGACCTCGGTCACCACTACGAACTTTGCAGTGCTTGCGGGACTTTCATTGCCGAACGATTCGGTCACCGATGTGATGGTTGTGAACGGTTTGACCATCGACCAGACCGGCAATGTCTCGGCTACCTCGATCAATTCCGGCGTTTTGGGCAACGCGGGCGTGACTTTGAACCTCTCCGGTTTCGGCAGCGTGACCGGAACGCTGCCTGCCACCCGCATCAGCATGCCGACTGCCGGGACCGTCGGAACGATGGATGTCCAACATAGGATTGATTTATACCAGTCGAATTCGGTCATCGAAGGTGGTGATATTACCCAAACGGCTCCAGGGACGATCCTGGTGACCGGTGGCCGCGGCTTCGTCCGTGCGGACGCATCAAGCGATGACGCGACTTCCTTTTACGTAAATTGGGCCACGACCACCCTGGGATTCTCCGAAACGAATTCATGGGTCGGTGTTTTCGTCTACTACAACGGCGGTTCTCCGATCGTCGTCACCTCGACAAACACTGCCTTGGATAATGACCTTAGGTATATCAGGGTCGGTGAAGTCTTAAGTTCTTCATTCGGTGATATCGCCGTGCATGACGAGCGCCTTTACCAGACCCAACCTCAACAACGCCTGGATAAATATCTGGAGACGAACATTAAGCATTTGGTCAGCGCCGGCTGTGTCGTCACGGCTACCGGCACCCGGGGCTTGGCTGTCAGCGCTTGTGATGACTGGTATAAGACGAACTACCGGGTGATTCCCGCGTTTTCATCCCTCACCATCCCGATGTATGTCGATTATCGGAATGGAAGCGGCGGATATGTGCAGGCCACCACCAGCCAGTGGGACAACATGCGTTATGATGACGGGACAGGCGTGCTTGCCTCCGTTGGGGCAGGCGAATATGGCATCTTGTGGGTATATCGTCATGATTATCCTGAATCACGCATCAGCCTGCTCTATGGCCAGGCGAGTTACGCCAGCGTGGCTGATGCGATGGCGGCCCTTCCGCCGGAGACGTTGCCGGAAAATTACCGCGATGGAGAACATGCTTTCCTGATCAGTGGGGTGGTGTTCCTTCAGGGCGGCGCTTCCCCTCAAGAAATCCGCGATTTACGGCCTCGTCTGAACGCAGGCTCTTTCAATGTTTCAGGCAGTGGAACCACGAACCATAACGAGCTGTCCGGTCTCCAAGGCGGTACCACCAACCAATATTACCATTTGTCCGCGACGGGTTTTGATGCGGCCGGAGCCTTGCATTTCAGTGCCAACGGCAATAATACCTTCCTGCTCAACAACAACTCCACGGCCACCACGGAATTCACCCTTAATAACGCAGGCGGCGGTGTCGGAAACCTGAACCTCGTCAACGGAAGCCTGCTCATGGCCGGAACGACGCGCATCAACAATTCAGGCATCGGTTTCCTGACCGGCTTGGGCTTAGCTGGCGGCGGCATCACTAACGTCGGTTCCTTGTCCGGCATCTCCAACCTCACAGCCACGGGGACCACGTCCCTCGCGACTTTGACCTTCACCAACGGCACCGCGACTTCCGTTACTTCGACGAATCTCTTTGCCACTAACGCGGCTTTCACGAACCTGACCATCACGAATTCCAATCCGACGAACTTGCTGTTCGTGAATGGCACGGGCACCAATGCCACGACCACCAACCTGTTCGCGATAAATGCGAGCACGACCAATCTCGAGGCGCTTTACGCGACCGTCACCCACATGGAGATAACGCATCACCTGGATGTACAGACCATTAATTTCACTGATGCTTCGGGCACCAATCTAACGACTTTTGGAACCGTCTCATCCACGTTCATCCACGCCGGCGACACGGTGCTCGAGAACACCACGGCCCATACCATGGTCGTCGACACCATCTTGCGCGTCGGCGTCGGTAATTTCCCCGTGATCGGCAATTCAGTGGCCCAATTCGGAGGGACGACCGACACCTTCCTCCAGGTCAATATCCAGAACCATTCTTCCGGCACCAGCGCCTCGCAGGACTTCATCGCCACCAATAATATCGGAGACGACTCCAGTTACTACATCGACATGGGCATCAACGGTTCGAACTACAACGTGCCTGAATTCGACATCGTCGGTCCGAACGACGGCTACCTATATACGCATGGCAATAACCTGGCTATCGGTACGGCATCAGCTTCGACCGCCATCCTCTTCCATGCCGGCGGAACGACCGCAACCGATGAGGTCATGCGCATCACCTCAGACCATTACGTCGGAATCGGCACGACAGCGCCCTCTTCGACTTTCCATGTCGTCGGCACTTCCACCATGGACGGCCTGCTCACGGTCACGACTGCTTCCTCCTCCATCCTATTTTTCGGTTCATCCACCGGCACCGGCTTCACGGTCCTCTCGTACGCCCGTCTGCCATCCAACACCCAAATCAACAACACTGCCGTTTGTCTCCTGGACGGCACCAACTGCCCGTCCGGCACGACGCCTAACTTCCAGACAGTAACTAACACAGGCAACACCACGACCCGCGACATCGCTTTCAACGGCGGAACTTCTACCGCTGCTTTCACGGTCCAGAATAACCTAACGGTAACCGGCACTACCGCGCTTCAGGGCCTGACTTTCATCAACGCCTCCGGCCAATATGTGAACTATTCGACCACCACTGCCAACCCGAGTTACTCCGAAGGCCGGATGTTCTACGATAATACCCAGAAGGCATTAGCGTATTTCACCGAACAGATATCCGAACCGATCCATGTAGGCCAAGAGGTGATTCTGCGGGTCAGGAACCTGACGGGTTCGCCGGTGCTTCGCGGTCAAGCAGTCAGGATTATTGGGGACGATGGCGCGGGTTTGCCGACCATCGCCTTGGCCCGGGCCGACGTAAAGGAAACAGTCAGTGCGGCTGGCCTCGTGGCAGCAGATATCCCGAACGGTGCAGCCGGTTTCGTCACCAACGTCGGAATCGTATCTAGCCTTGACACCTCGGCATTCGCGAATGGCGACGTTGTGTATCTGTCAGCTGCTACCTCAGGAGCGGTGACCAACGTCAGGCCGCTGACCCCGAACATTACGCTCCAACTCGGCATCGTGACCAAGTCTGACCCGGTCACTGGCACGATATTCGTCGAGTTCATCCAGCCCAAATTTGGTGCCATAACCTCCGGCGGTGTGACTTTTGGGGATTCGAACAACTTCATCACCGAAAGGGCCAGTGTGTTCTTCTTTGACGCCACCAACACCCGCCTCGGCATCGGCACCAATGCCCCGTCTTCCACGCTCCACGTCGTGGGTTCCACCCAAATCCAGACTTTGACTTTCACGAATGGCACCGGCACGTCCGTCACTTCCACCAACCTGTTCACGACCAACGGTACGGCGACCAATTTCGTCTCGAGTAACGTGACACTCACGGGCGGTTCAATCGACGGCACGACTATTGGCCTCACGGCCCCGTCCTTGGCCGTCTTCTCGAGCGTTACTTCGACTTTCGTCACGACCACAAATCTCGCAGTCCTGACCTATGCGCGTTTGCCGAGCGACACCAGGATCAATAACACGGCGGTCTGTCTCCTGGACGGCACCAACTGCCCGTCCGGTACTTCGCCGAATTTCCAGACAGTCACAAACTCAGGCAATACCACGACCCACGACATCGCCTTCAACGGCGGCACCTCGACCGGCGCCTTCACGGTCCAGAGCAACCTGACCGTCACCGGCACCACAGCGCTCCAGGGCCTGACGTTCAACAATGCCACGGGCTTGTACGTCGACTTCACCACATCCACCGTCAATCCGGCGTATCTCGAGGGCCGACTGTTCTACGATAATGTCGAGAAAGCTTTGTCATACTACAATGAATCCGCTGACGTGACCGTTAATATCGGCCAAGAAACCATCCTGCATGTCGAAAACGACACGGGATCGACCATCCTCAACGGCCAGGCGGTATACATCAGCGGTTCTGACGGCGGATATTCTCCGAAAGTCCGTTTGTCCAAGGCTGACGCCACCTCGACCGCCTTCGTTGTCGGTTTGGCCACCCAGGACATACCTGCCGGCGGAATGGGTTACGCTACCCGCTTCGGCCTTGTCCACGGCTTGGATACCTCCGGTCTGACCCCTGGTCTCCAGCTATTCCTTTCTGATACGGATGCCGGCGCTGTGACCACAGTCCGGCCTCTGGCTCCGAATATCACGGTCCTGGTCGGTGAAGTCACCAAACAAGACGCGGTTGATGGTGCCATCCTCGTCAATCCTTCGGCTCCTCGCAACGGCCACATCGAAAACGGCGGCTTGGCTTTTGGCACCAACGAGTACATGACCGACGATGCCCAGAACCTATACTGGGACAACATCAACAAGCGGCTCGGTGTCGGCACCGATGCCCCGTCTTCCACGCTCCACGTCGTGGGTTCCACCCAAATCCAGACTTTGACTTTCACGAATGGCACCGGCACGTCCGTCACTTCCACCAACCTGTTCACGACCAACGGTACGGCGACCAATTT
>Ga0265297_10000365_pt1 | contig 142908 bp, 134 predicted proteins | sample Munlanlwell13791_FD_192502 | JGI IMG/M metagenome (GOLD analysis project Ga0265297, IMG submission 192502) | Leachate microbial communities from a municipal landfill in Southern Ontario, Canada - Leachate well 137-91 | ecosystem: Engineered > Solid waste > Landfill > Unclassified | place... | reverse complement strand
TATCTTTACAAGGGCGGCAGCGTTATCAATAATATAAAATACAATGGTTATAAACTTGAAGTTGAACAGGCGCTTTTAGATAAAACTAAGCTCGATGCAATTTTTCAATTTTCAAAAGCTTATTACACATTGTTGCTTAGTAATTATTACATCGAGTTAAATAGAGAGATACTTGAAAATAGCAGGGAGCATCTCGAGTATATAAAGGCGCGCTATAAAAATGGCCAGGCTTCTGAAACTGATATTATCCAAGCGCAGGCTTCCTTATCAAGCGTGGAGCAGGCTTATGAATCCAGCCGTACTCAAAAAGAAGCAGCCCAGGCCTTATTGAATAATTTATTGTCTTTGGATAAGGATATTTTGATAATACCCAGCACAGAATTTCAATTTACCCCCAAGGAAGTTGCTTTTGACCAGGGTTTTTTGAAAGCTATGCAGGATCGTCCTGAAATAAAACAGTATGAATCCCAAATTAAAGCTGATAAAAGAAATATAGAGGTCAACCGTGCAGGTAACCGGCCGAGCATCTACGCATCTTGGGATTATTACGGGCGTTCGCATGCAGTTACTACTACTGTCAATACCAGGGACTGGAATGATTATAATGTCCTGGGGGTAACTTTTTCTTGGCCGATTTTTGACGGATGGCAGACAAAGGCAAAAGTTGAACAGGCGATTGTTGACCTGAAGAAAACCCAAATCGGCAAAACCAAGACGATTCAGGATATTGCCTTAGATGTAAAGAATACATATTTATTCTTGAAGAATTCGGTGGATCAGATAAAAGCCAGCCAGGCTGATATTTTGTTTTATAAAGAAAACCTTATTACAGCGGAAGAAAAATTTACCCAAGGGTTGATTAGTTCATTAGATAAGCAAGATGCTAAATTAAAATACGCCGTCTCATTATTTAACCAGAGGCAGGCTCTTTATGATTACGTTATCGCTAAGTTTAACTTTGATAAAGCTACGGGAGGATTTTATGTATATTAGGAAAATATTAATATTCATTCTTTTCGTCTTTTTTTTAAGCGGATGCTCGCCCAAGACAGAAGAGAAACAGGAAAGGGCTATTCCGGTTAAAGTAGATATAATCAAGCTGCAGGACCTCTATGATACTTTAGATTATACCGGTGATATTAAGGCTCAGGATGAAGCGGTGATTTATCCTAAAGTCACCGGAAAAATCATTGAGAAGATAAAAGAAGACGGCGCTTTAATAAAAAAAGGAGAAACCATCTGTTATATTGACCGCGATGAGGTCGGTTTAAAGTTCCAAAAAGCTCCGGTGGAAAGCACCCTAACCGGAATTCTGGGCAGGGTTTATGTTGATATCGGGCAGAATGTTGCAATCGATACTCCTATTGCCTTTGTGGTAAGCGTAGATTATGTAAAGATCAACCTGGATATACCGGAAAGGTATTTGCCCAAAGTCACCCTTGGGCAAATGGCCCAAATTAGCGTTGACAGCTGGCCCGAGAAAGAATTTACAGGAAACGTAACGAAGGTCAGTCCTGTCATTGACCTGGCAACGCGCACGGCACCGGTCGAAATAACCGTTAGAAACAAGGAATACCTTTTAAAGAGCGGAATGTTCGCTAAAGTCCGGCTTGTGATCGAATCAAAAGAAAATGTCCCGGTTATTTTAAAAGAAGCAATCATGGGCCGCAGCCCGGATTATTATGCGTATATTATTGAAAATAAAAAAGCGGTGATGAAGAAGATAAGTTTAGGGATCCGTCAGGGCCCTTATTTTGAAGTTTCCCAAGGTTTAAAGGAAGGGGACCAGGTTGTAATTATGGGGCAGCAATTGCTTGCTGACGGGGTTTCAGTAGAACCGGAGGCGGAGAGACAATGAGTTTACCTGAATTCGGGGTAAAGAGGCCGGTTACCAATATGATGATCTTTTCTGCGATCATTATTTTAGCGCTTTATTCCATGAGCCGTTTGGGGATAGATATGATGCCTGAGATTGAACCTCCCCAGATATCGGTTATTGCGGCCTATCCCGGAGCAGGTTCTTTGGATGTTGAAACAAACGTAACCGAAGAGCTGGAGAATCAATTGGGCACTACTCCCGGCTTAGAAAGGATTACTTCCACTTCTTCTGAAGGAAGCTCTATTATTAGATTGAGGTTTGTCTGGGGCACAAATCTTGATGAAGCATCTAATGATGTACGTGACCGGATAGAATTAGCCAAACGATTTCTGCCGGATATCCCGGATGAAATGGAGAACCCTTTTATTTTTAAATTCAACACCGCGAATATCCCGATAATATATTTTGCCATTACCGCCCAACAGACCTATCCGGAGCTTTACGATTTGGTAGATAAAAGAATAGGCGACGCAATAAGGCAGCTACCCGGAGTAGGCACTGTTCAGATCCAGGGCGGGGGCTTAGAGCGCCAGATAAATATCTTGATCAACAGGCAGCGTTTGGAAGGTTATGGGTTCTCTATCCTTGATATAGAAAATAAATTAAAGCAGGAAAATATTACCCAGCCGGTCGGGAGTTTAAAAACCGGGCTTACGGATTATCTTATACGGCTTCCGGGAGAATTTGCCCGGCCCGAGGAGATTAACCTTATAATTTTAGGAAAACGCAGCGGTAAACCTGTTTATTTAAGAGATGTAGCCAAAATTGAGGACAGTTTTAAAGAAATAACCAGTGTTGTGCGCTTTAAAAGAAGCCCCGGGATCATGATGATGGTCCAGAAACAAAGCGGCACAAATTCAGTGGAGGTCGCAGGCAAGGTGAAAAAGGCGGTGGATGAGATTGCGAAAAATCTGCCTCCTGATGTTAAGATCAATACCATATTTGACACCTCTCAAGACATTATTAATTCATTAAATTCGTTAAAAACATCGGTTTGGCTGGGTATAGTTTTAGTAATTATGGTAGCCTGGTTTTTCTTCAGAAGTTTTGCTCCAAGTTTGATCATCGCTTTGACCATCCCTTTTTCCCTTTTGATCTCTTTCATATATTTATTTTTAAGCAAGGGGACAATCAATACAATAAGCCTTTCTTCATTAGCAATAGCCAGCGGTATGGTCGTAGACAATGCGATCGTAATAGTTGATAACATTTTAAGAAGGCTTGAAAGGGGCAACCGGACGACCGAATCAGCCATCTTCGGGGCAAGCGAAATGTTTCTTTCCGTTGCCGCATCAACTCTTACTACTGTGGTTGTATTCGTGCCTATGTTGTTTATCCCGGGAGTAGTAGGAATTATTTTCGGCGGCCTGGCAATAATTATTATTGTAACTTTAACAGCGTCTTTATACACAGCCAGTACTTTTACCCCGATGCTTGCTTCCAAATGGCTGCGGATTAATAAAACAGGCAAAAAATCTAAAATTTTTGAAAAATTTTATGCGGTTTCAGAACGATGGTTTAAAGGTTGGGAAAATTCTTATAGCCGTGCCTTGGGGTATGCCCTTAAGCATAAAAAACTTATTTTGATCGGTTTTCTCATTGTTTTTATCTCCAGCCTGCTTTTGATCCCGTTTATAGGAAGTGAATTCCTGCCTGAGGAAGATTCCGGAGACTTAAGAATCAGTGTGCATTTACCTATCGGGACAAGGATCGAGGAATCTGATAAAGTTGCTAAAAAAATAGAGGATATCCTGGATATAAATGTACCGGAAGCAAAATATTATTATGCCAGGGTAGGCCAGGTTACTGGAGTAGGCAGATTGATGGGAGGAGCAAGCGGTACGCATATAGTCACTGCCGGAGGCAAGCTTATTCCTAAAGACCAAAGAAAACGTTCGGTTAAAGAAATTGGCCAACTGGTTAGAAATAAAATTAGGCAGATTCCGGGAGTTTTAAGGACAGATATTACTACGGGCAATCCTCTTAGTAATTTGATTACCGGAGGAGGAGGCAAATCGGTAGAACTTGAAATAATCGGCAATTCTTTTGAAGATACAAATGCCCTGGCCCAAAGAATAAAAGAAATTATGGAGAAAATCCCCGGAGCGGTTGATGTCAGTATCTCCCGGGAAGCAAACAGCCCGGAATTAAAGATTGATGTGGACAGGGAAAAAGCAGCCAGCCTTGGGCTTGATATGAGTACAATCGCATCGAGCTTAAAATCATTTATTCAGGGGACCACGGCGACTAAATACCGCGAAAAAGGCAGGATGTACGATATATATGTAAGGCTTGAAGAATCTTCGCGTACTAAATTGGAGGATATTGAAAATTTATCTATTGTCGCCCCGCTTCCCCAGGACAATACTCCGTTTATTGGTCTAGAGAATTTGGCTAGTAACCAGGGGCTAAGCCGTAATCAAATAAAACTGAGTAACATCGCTAAAATCGAAGAGACCACGGGCCCGGACAGGATTGAACGTAAGAACCGCGAAAGAATGGTCAGGGTACAGTGCAATACTTATAAGCGGTCTTCCGGAAAAATTGTTGAAGATTTAAGCCGGGAGATTTCAAAACTTGCGCTGCCGGCAGGAGTTACGCTTAACATAGGAGGTGATGCCGAAGAGCAGAGAAAGGCTTTTGCCGACATGGCTCTTTTGCTTGTTTTGGGAATCGCATTAGTGTATATGGTTATGGCCGCACAATTTGAATCTCTTTTAGACCCATTCATCATTATGTTTGCCATACCTTTTACTTTTATCGGAGTTATTTTAGGTTTTGCTCTTACCGGCACTACTTTAAGCATTAATACTTTTTTAGGCATAGTTATGTTGATGGGGATTGTTGTTAATAACGCTATTGTTTTAATCAGCTATATTATTATGTTGCGGGCTCGGGGATTATCCATGTATGATGCAGTAACCTTAGCCGGGCACGATCGTTTACGCCCGGTGTTAATGACTACAGTAACGACCATTGCCGGTTTGCTTCCTCTGGCGCTTTCCCGCGGAGAGGGTTCCGAGGTTTGGCAGCCTTTAGGCATCACAATGATCGGGGGCTTGACTGTTTCAACTTTGGTAACTTTATTATTCGTGCCTACGCTTTATGCGGTATTCCACAGAAAACAAGGTTTGCCGGGAGGTAATAAAAAATGAAAATGGCGATGATTGTTTATAATGAGGCTTTAGATGAGGAAGTCCATGAGATTATGAAGAACTGCTGTTCGGTTCAAAATTATACTCAAATTCCAGCGGTCTTCGGCCGGGGGAATTTGAGCGGCACGCATTTAGGCACGGATATTTGGCCGGGAAGAAACAATATTCTGTATATTGCCTGCGATGAAGAGGAAGGAAAGAAAATAATCGCATCCGTTAAACAGATGCGAAAAAGTTTAGGGGCTGAGGGAATAAAAGCCTTTCTTATGCCAATTGAAGAGGTATCTTGAAATTCCTGAGCAATTCCGGCGGCTTATTTAATTCAATTGACAAGCCGGAGTATCCGGGGTATAATAAACGAAAGATTAGGGTATTTTAATGCCGCCAAGGACAACAACTAACCTTTGCGGCAATTTTTATTATAAGAGGGGTGAGCCATTAAAAAAATTAAGACTTCCGGAAAAGGTAGAAAATGCAAATATTTGCATTGTAAACATATCTTGAGTATTTATAACCATGAATTATATTGCCATGTGCATCTTGGTTTTATGGCAAATAACGAAAAACCTAAGGCGGTTAAGGTATTATGACAAACAGATCTGCTATAACTAATCCTATACAAGCGCCTGCTAATTTCTTTGGTCTAGGCATTGCCCCCAAGATACTGGATATTTTAGAGCGCATGAAGTTTAAAGTCCCCACGGCTATTCAGCTAAAGGCAATCCCTTTGGCTCTGGAAGGTAAAGATATTGTAGGCATTGCCCAGACGGGAACCGGGAAAACCCATTCTTTTGCTATTCCCATGGTACAGCGTTTAGTCCAGAAAAAAGGTATCGGTTTGGTGCTTGCCCCGACTAGAGAGCTAGCGATACAGATTGATGAAGCTTTTCAGGAAATTGCGCGCGCTTTTAATATGAGGACTGCCTGTCTTATCGGTGGGGCGCCGATGCCTCCTCAGGTACAGGCTTTGCGCAGGGACCCTCAGGTAGTTATCGCAACCCCGGGCAGGTTAATTGACCATATGTCGCAATGGAACTTTCTGCCGGATAGCGTAATAATGCTGGTACTTGATGAAGCGGATCGCATGCTGGATATGGGTTTTGCTCCGCAAATAGAAAAAATATTGCGGTTTCTTCCTCGCGAAAGGCAAACTATGCTTTTTTCCGCGACTATGCCTAAAGAGATTATGAATATAGCTGCTAAATATATGAAGTTGCCTTTAAGTGTTGAAATAGCCCCTCCGGGAACAACTGCCGAGCTCGTAACCCAGGAATTGTTTATCGTAAAAAAAGAGGCAAAAACACAATTATTAAAAAAGCTCCTCGGACAATATCACGGTACAGTTTTATTATTTTCACGCACCAAGCATAACGCCAAGAAGATTGTCAGGTCAATCAGGGAGATGGGGTATTCTGCTTCGGAGATTCATTCTAACCGGTCTTTGGCGCAGCGCAGAGACGCTTTGGAAGGTTTTAAATCCGGGAAATACAGGGTTTTGGTCGCAACAGATATTGCTTCGCGGGGCATTGATGTCACCGGGATAGAGCTGGTACTTAATTATGACTTGCCCGAAGATGCGGAAAATTACGTGCATCGTATCGGCCGCACTGCCCGGGCAGGGCACAAAGGCCATGCTATTTCTTTTGCTACCCCTGATCAGGGCAATGATGTGCGTGATATTGAAAAGCTTATTAAAGCTACCCTGCCTGTATCAAAACATGCGGAACTTACTCTTGATAAATTTGGCGAACCCTGCTTAAAGAGCAGCCACCGCGGCGCAGGAATCAGCAGCCGGCAAAACGGTCATTATTCCAGCCACAAATTACCACGGCCGGCTCAATCAAAAAAACCTTATAAATATCCTAAGCCGAAATTCTACCGCTAGATTATTCCCTTTCTTAAAATCCTTGCTTTAACAAATTTTTTTACCTATAATATCTTTAAATATACATAAAGATGAAAGGGGCGATATTGGCAAGTAGAAACAAAATAATTTTTGTTGTTGTGTTTTTACCCTTTTTTATAATTTGCCAGAACTCGTTTTCCCAAAACCCGCCGCCCGAAGCAGATCTTACCTTACCCGATGCTATTTTAATTGCCTTTCAAAACAATAAAGACATACAGATGCAGGAGGCTGAGATTACTGTAGCAGGCGCCAATATTGAAGGCGCAATCAGCCCTTTTCTGCCGCAGATAAATTTGCAGGCAGCTTATACCCATAATGATAAGGTGCTTGCCGAGAACATTTTCTCCGGATACAACAATGATAATTTAGCTAAAATTGCTTTCAGTGAGTCTATTTACAGCGGCGGGGCAAATATGGCTAATCTCAAACAAGCCAAGCTTTCTTTGGATGTCCAAAAGGAGACCCTGCGTGCAAAAAAGATGGATGTAGAGTTTGAAGCTAAGAGGCTTTATTACGGGTTATTGCTTGCATATGAGACCCAGCGCATTGCCCGCGACGCCTTGAATCAGGCGATTGCTCATTATGATAATGTAAAGCGGATGTATAAACACGGGACAGCTTCAAGGTTCGATCTTTTACAATCCGGGGTGCAGGTTTCTCTGCTTGAGCCTAACGTAGTGAGGGCCGGAAACGAGATTGAGTCTCTTAAGGCAGATTTAAATAAGCTTTTGGCTAGAAAGCTCGATTTTCCGGTAGCCATAAAGGAAAAGCTATCGTATGCTTTCATCGGGATAAATGAAAATGAATTCTTAAGAACCGCCTATCTCATGCGCCCGGAGATAAAATTAAAATCTTTAGGTATAGATATCGACAGGTGGGCTATTCAAATGGCTAAATCAGGCTATCGGCCAACCGTTGATTTTCTCGGGAGTGTTTCTTACCGCTCGAATAATCCGGGAAATATGTTTGGCAGAAAACAGCGTAATTGGAATGCGGGCATTTCGGTTAATATCCCTATCTTTGAAGGTTTTTCTACCAAAGCTAAAGTTGAGGCTGCGCGTGCGCGTTATGCGCAGGCAAAAATCGATAAGGATAATTTAGTTGATGCTATTGCAGTAGAGGTGCGTAAAGCCTGCCTTAGCCTTAAAGAGGCCGCCTCAATTATACAATCGCAAAAAAGCAATGTCCAGGAGGCCAAGGAGGCTTTACGGATTGCCGAGGTGAGTTATCAAAACGGGGTAGCGATAAATTTAGATGTTTTAGACAGTCAAGTTTCATTGGCAGAGATACAAATGAATCTGGCTTCCGGGATTTATGACTATTTAATGGCTCGTGCTTATCTGGACCGTAGTATCGGAAAAACTGTATTGCCTGCCTCGTCGTTAGGCGGCCCAGGAAGCAATCAGGGGGAAAAAAATGGGAAAAAAGCTTAATCTGGTAGTTTTAGTTATCGCTGTTTTCATTGCTGGGGCAATTTTCGCAGTTTATTTTTTTCAGAAAGAAAATCATAATAAGGTAATAAAGGTCTCCGGCAATATCGAAGGTGATGATGTGCGTATTTCCTTCCGCGTGGACGGCCAGATTACCGAATTGCTTACCGACGAAGGCAAGGTAGTAAAAAAAGGGGAGATAGTTGCCCGTTTGAATACGGACGAATTGGTTAAAGAAAGGGATAATGCTGCAGCATTGCTTAAGGCCGCGCAATTTGATTATGAGCTGGCAAAAATAGATTATCAGAGATCTGATAACCTATTTAAGGAGGGGGCGGTATCAGCCCAAAAGAGGGATCAGGATAAAACAAAATATGATGCTAGCCTTGCAAAGGTCGAACAACTTAAGGCTTCCCTGGATTTGGCTCAAACCCGGCTTGACTTTACGGAGTTAGCTTCTCCTTTGGACGGCTATATCCTGATTAAAAGCAGCTTAGCTGGTGAAGTAATTAAGCCTGGAACCCCGGTTTTTACCGCGGTAGACTTGCATAATATCTGGGTTACTGCTTATATCAATGAAAAAGATTTAGGCAGAGTGAAGCTTGGGCAAAATGCAGATGTGGTGACTGATACTTATGCGGGTAAAAAATATAAGGGAACGGTTTCTTTTGTCTCCAGCCAAGCAGAGTTTACGCCTAAATTCATTCAGACTCAGGAAGAAAGAGTAAAGTTAGTCTATCGTATTAAAGTCCGTGTAGATAATTCCAGCCTTGAATTGAAGCCGGGAATGCCGGCCGACGCCTACATTATTGAGTAAATTAATGGTTACCATAAAAGCCGCAGGTTTAACTAAAAGGTTTGCTTCTCTTGTAGCCGTTGATAACTTGAATCTTGAAGTGGAAGAAGGAGAGATTTTTGGTTTGGTCGGGCCGGACGGCGCAGGTAAGACCACGACAATGCGGTTATTGACCAGTATACTTGACCCCAGCCAGGGAGAGGCTTGGGTATTTAATAAGCATACCGTAAAGGAAGCCGAAAGCCTGAAAGAAAGTATTGCTTATATGTCCCAGCGCTTTGGGCTTTATGAAGAATTAAGCGTGATAGAAAATATTAATTTCTACGCCGATGTTTATGGGGTTGCCAAGGATAAACGCAAGGATTCTATTGACCGGTTGCTTGGTTTCTCGGGCCTCATGCCTTTTAAGGAGCGCTTGGCAGGCAAGCTTTCCGGAGGAATGAAGCAAAAATTGGGGCTTGCCTGTTCTTTAATCCATACTCCTAAAGTTTTATTTTTGGATGAGCCTACTAATGGAGTTGATCCTGTTTCCCGTAGGGACTTTTGGTGCATCCTTTATGAACTGTTAAAAGAGAAGGTAACCATTTTCTGCTCTACCTGTTATCTTGATGAAGCAGAGCGTTGCCACAGGGTTGGCCTGATGCATAAAGGAAAACTACTGCGATGCGATACTCCCGATGTTATTAAAAATGAATGTAATGTTAAATCGCTGGAAGAAGCATTTATCTCCATAATTAAAGATTATGAATCAAAACAGCCGGAATAATGCCGCCGTTAGCGTAGAGAATCTGGAGAAGAGATTCGGTTCTTTTGTGGCGGTTAATAAAATTAATTTTGAAGTTAAACAGGGAGAGATTTTTGGTTTTTTGGGGCCCAACGGTGCCGGCAAATCCACAACTATCAGGATGCTCTGCGGGATTATCTCTCCGACCAGCGGAAGCGGGCAGGTAGGCGGTTATGATATCATAAGAGAGCAGATGAAGATTAAAGAGCATATAGGATATATGTCTCAGAAATTCTCTCTCTACAATGACTTGACTATAGAAGAGAATATTAGTTTTTATAGCGGTATATATAAGATACCTAAAGATGAGAAAAAGGCGCGATTTGATGAAGTTATTCAGGCCGCAGGCCTGGAAGGCATGGAGAGTAATCTTACCGCGACTCTTGCCGCGGGATGGAAGCAGCGTTTGGCATTGGGATGCGCGCTTTTACATAAACCAAAGATTTTATTCCTTGATGAGCCTACTTCAGGAGTCGATCCGATCACCCGCGCTAATTTCTGGGGGATTATTAAACAACTTGCCAGTCAGGGCGTAACCGTATTTGTCACTACTCATTATATGGACGAGGCGGAAAATTGTAACCGCATGGTTTTAATTTATCATGGAACGATTATTGCTATGGGTACGCCCGAAGAGATGAAAACCAATTGTATGAAAAATGAAGTTTTTGAAATTACCCTGCCTAACGCTCAGGAGTGGCTTGATAAAATAAGTAAATTGGACGGGGTCAAGGAGGCTGCACTTTTTGGCTCGAATGTACATATTGTTGTCTATGATGCCGCAAGGGCGGTACTGGCGATAAAAGAATTTCTGCAAAAAGAAAAAATATTAAAATCCAGCATTAACAAAATAATCCCCTCTTTAGAAGACGTATTTGTTTCTTCAATCGAAGAATATGACCGCACTGAACTTAAAAAGAATTAAGGCAGTAGCCTGGAAAGAATTTATCCAGGTTAAGCGCGATCCGCGTAGCCTGGGGTTAGCCATTGTTATTCCGATATTTATGCTTTTACTTTTCGGTTACGGGCTTTCCCTTGATATTGACCATGTGCGTACTCTTGTTTGGAACCAGGATGCCTCTTCCCGCCTGACTAATGATTTTTTGCTTAACTTTAAGAATTCCAAATATTTTAAAATTGTAGGCTATACCGATAATTACGCCGATATTACACGCAAGATTGATAAAGGCCAGATACTGATGGCTTTAATTATTCCCAAAGATTTCTCGCATTATATTGAATCGGATAAAACCGCTCCTTTACAGCTCATAGTTGATGGGAGCGATGCTAATACTGCACTGATTGCTTTGGGGTATGTGCGTTCGGTTGTTTCAAAATATAACGTTGACCTTTTAACCGAGGCATTTGCCAAACACGGTGAAAATCCCCCTAAAACTGTCAGTGCTCATCCGAGGATTTGGTTTAATATGGGCTTAGTCAGCACTTGGTTTATTATCCCCGGAGTTATTGCGATGATTATCATGATTATTTCCGCGTTGCTCATTTCCATTACTATTGCCCGCGAATGGGAGAGGGGGACGATGGAACAATTGATTTCAACCCCGGTAAAAGGCCCGGAGCTAATTATCGGTAAATTAATGCCCTATTTTATTATCGCATTCTTTGATCTTATGGTCGGAGTATTGATGGCCAGGTTTTTGTTCGGTGTCCCTTTTAGAGGAAATTATTTTCTGTTTATAGTTTTAAGTTCCTTATTTTTAATCGGTGCCTTATCGCAAGGCATATTAATCTCGGTTAACTCTAAAACCCAGCTTATGGCTACCCAGCTTGCCAGCCTTACCACGCTTATACCGACGTTATTATTGTCAGGTTTTATTTATCCGATCTTTAATATGCCGAAATTCATTCAGGCATTTACCTATTTTGTCCCGGCCCGTTATTATATTGTCGTATTAAGGGATTTATTCTTAAAGGGCAACGGCATTGCTACTCTTTGGGATGAGGCGCTCTTTCTTTTATTATTTGCTGTTGTTATGTTTAACCTGGCAATAATTAAATTTAAGAAGAAAGTGGCATAAGCTTTAATAATACAGGATCAATAAATGTTTGAACGCGCAAAAGCGATTCTTATAAAAGAATTCAAGCAGATATTCCGTGACGGAAGGATGAAAACAATAATTTTTATTTCGCCGCTTATCCAGATAATATTGTTTGGATACTCTGCGAATAAAGATATTACTTATGTTCCTACTGCGATATATGACCGGGATAATACTTCGGAAAGCAGGGAGCTTTTACGCAGGTTTACTTATTCAAAATACTTTGTCCCTGAGCGCTACATTTTAAATGACAAGCAGCAGGATTTTGTTTTGAATAAAGGCTTAGTCAATACGGTTATTCGTATAGACCGCGGGTTCGGCCGTAATCTTAGGGGGAATAAAGATGCTAATATCCAATTGGCTTTTGACGGCACGGATTCAAATACCGCTATGATTGTTATGGGCTATGCCAATACAATTATGAGCAGTTTTCAGGAGGAAACACTTGCCGATAAGGCTCAAGCAGCCGGATTTTTTAATACCGTACCAAAAGTAGAGCTAAGGGACCGTGCATGGTTTAACGGTAACCTTATCACAAGGAACTATTATCTCCCCGGGGTAATAGCGACTATCGTGACAATGATGTCGCTTATGTTAACCGCTATGGCTATCGTAAAAGAGAAAGAGATCGGCACTATGGAGCAGTTAACGGTTAGCCCTCTTAGGCCGCTTGAGCTTATTATCGGCAAGCTCATGCCCTTTGCGGTAATTTCCCTTATCCAAATCTTTCTCATTACTTTGTTGGGGGTTGTTTGGTTCCATATACCGTTAAGAGGCAACTTGTTTTTCCTGTTATTTTCCACCTGCATATATTTATTTACTACCCTGGGAATAGGTTTATTTATTTCAACCATATCTTCAACCCAGCAGGAGGCGAATATGGCGGTTTTTCTTTTTTACATGCCGACAGTTTTGCTCTCCGGGTTTGCCTATCCGATATCCAATATGCCTCAGGTTATCCAGTGGTTTACAATTTTTAATCCAATGCGTTATTTTATGGTAATCATCAGGAGTATTTTCTTAAAAGGGGTGGGAATAGAGGTGCTTTGGCCGCAGCTGGTGCCGCTTTTAATCATCGGAGTTGTAGTCATTACTTTAAGTTCCTTGCGTTTTCGTAAGGGGTTGAGTTAAAAATGGATAGTAAAAAGAAAACCGCATTGCAGCTCATTTTACTTTTTGGCTTAGTTAGCCTCTTCGGCGATATAGTTTATGAAGGGGCGCGTTCCGTTAACGGCCAGTATCTTAAAACTCTCGGAGCAAATGCCGCAATCGTAGGGTTAGTTGCCGGCCTTGCTGAATTTTTAGGTTATGCGATACGTTTAGCCTCGGGTTATTTTAGCGATAAAGCCAAGGCCTATTGGTTATTTACTTTTATAGGTTATGGCATGTTAATCAGTGTCCCCTTGCTTTCATTGACCGGGGTTTGGCAAGTTGCGGTTATTTTTATTATTGCAGAAAGGATTGGAAAGGCTATACGAAGCCCGGCAAGGGATACTATCCTTTCGCAAGCCACAAAACAGGTGGGCACAGGATTAGGTTTTGCCGTGGCTGAAGCTTTGGATCAAATCGGAGCAATAACCGGGCCGTTAATATTGGTAGTATTTTTCATGTTTCTCGGGAAAGGGGACAGATCTTTAATGGATTATCAGCTTGGTTATTCTCTTCTTTGGATACCCTTAATTCTGGTTTTAGTTTGCCTTATTCTGGCTTATCGCCGGGCTCCTAATCCTGAAGTTTTAGAAGCCCAGGTAACTAAAAAACATGAATCGGATAAGTTAAGCAGGATTTTTTGGGTTTATACGGTTTTTACTTTTATAACAACTTTAGGGTTTGCTAATTTTGCCTTAATTGGTTATCACTTTAAGGTTAAACATATTTTAACTGATGCGCAGATTCCTTTGTTTTATGCTTTAGCTATGGGGGTCGATGCGATAGCCGCTTTGGCTATCGGCAAGGTATATGATATCCTTAAAAACAGGCGCAAAAATGAAAATGCCGGCTTACTTACTTTAATTGCTATTCCTGTATTTTCATTGTTTATTCCTATGCTTGTATTTTCTACAAGTTTCTCTTTGGTCTTAATAGGGGCGATTATCTGGGGGATTGTCATGGGGTTTCATGAGACTGTGATGAGATCTGCTATCGCAGACATAACGAGTTTAAAAAAGAGGGGGACCGGTTACGGTATTTTTAATGCTGCTTATGGGCTTGCGGTATTCTTCGGCAGCGTGCTTATTGGATTACTTTATGAAAAATCAATAGGCGTAGTTATCATCGCCAGCGTAGTTGTTGAATTAGTTGCGATCGCCGCTTTCTTTGTCCTAAAAAAAGAAGCCTTGACAGTGCAAGCGTAACATGTTACTAACTATAAATTAGTAACATGTTATTTAAGGAGAAATATGCCTTTAATTCGTTTCGGAGTTTCAATAGATAAGATCCTTTTATCGAAATTTGACCGTTTTATCAAGGATAAAAAATATACTAATCGCTCTGAGGCATTTCGTGATTTAATCCGCCATGAGTTAATCCAGCAGCAATGGAAGGGATGCCAAGAGATTGCCGGGGCGATCACCTTGATTTATAACCACCATAAGAGAGAGTTGGTTAACAAGCTAATGGATATCCAGCATGATTTTGGTAGCAATATAATTTCTGCCCAGCACATCCATCTTGATCATGATAATTGCCTGGAGATAATTGCAGTCAAGGGCGATCCAAAACAAGCCCAGCTTCTGGCGGATAGCTTAAAATCGGTAAAAGGCGTGAAACATGGGACATTGAGTATGTCTACAACCGGCCGGGGTATAATATAGGTATTATTTTTTTTCTTAAGAGTAACACTAATTGCATAATCGTAGCAACATTAATTTAGCAATGCTGTAATTTACTATGCATGGATTAGGCGATATTGCAAAAGAATGGAGGGCATATGAGCACAAGGTTCTTTAAGAAACCGGTATTGTTTACAGTTATATTCTCGGTTTTTTTTGCCGGTTGGTCATTTGCTGATGAATTATCTATTTTTGATGAAATTAACTTACTTAAGAAGCGCATCTCTGCGTTAGAGGATAAAGCCGCCAGGCAAGAGAAATACATCGCTACGCAAAATGTAATAGCCGAGGAGCAGAAGCAAAAAATTACCGAATATGAATCAAAGTTTTCTCAATTTGAGGAAAAATTCCATCGGGTCCCGGTGGATACTATGCAGCTTATGGAAGGTTTGGAGCTTGGCGTGGGTGCGACCATGATTGTTCAGGGGGCGAATAATGTTAATTATGGCGGAGAGGGGCACACGCAAAAGAAAAGCCGCACCGATGGCTCATATTCAGCTGATCTGACTTTAGCGAAAGAGTTCAAGGAGGTTAGAGGTAGGGCATTCCTGCATTTAGAGGCCGGACAAGGTGCCGGTTTGGAGGATAATCTTACTTTATATAGTAATGTTAACCGCGATGCCGGTGACAGCGAGGCCAGGATTGAGGTGACCGAATTTTGGTATGAACAAAGCTTATTTAACAATAAAGCGGCCATTACTTTTGGTAAACTTGATCCCAGCGCCTATTTTGACCAGAATGAAGTTGCTAATGACGAAACCCTGCAATTTTTAGGCAGGATATTCCGTAATGCGCCTACAATTGAATTTCCGGATAACGGCGCCGGTATACGTTTTGCCTATCTTCCGGCTGAATGGATGGAATTAGGTTATGGTTTGTTTAATTCGAATAGCGGTTGGGAGAAGATAGGGGGCAATTTATTTAATATTGGCCAGGTTACCTTTAAGACTAATTTCTTAAATCTAGCCGGTAATTATCGCTTCTATGGTTGGGCTAATAATGCCAATCATACTAATTGGCTTGATATGGAAAAAACTAAAGAAACAGCTTATGGTTTTGGCTTAAGCTTTGACCAGAAAGCCAATGATATTGTTACTCTCTTTGCCCGTTACGGCTGGCAGAACCCGAAGGTTTACAATCCTGAAATAAAAACAACAACAGGGGATGGGCTTAATTATTCCCTTGAGCAATCCTGGAGCGCTGGTTTTCAAATTGAAGGCAGGCCCTGGGGAAGAGAAAAGGATATATTTGCTTTTGCGGTAGGCCAAGTAATGCCTTCGAATGATTACAAAAAGCAGGATGCCTCATTGTCAGCAAAAACTGAAGGACATTTGGAAACTTATTATAGAATATACATAAATGATCATCTATCTATTAGCCCTGACTTCCAGTATATCTGGAATCCTTATGGTAAAGATGTCGCAGGAGATACAAGTTCTATATTTGTTGGAGGCATGAGGGCACAGGTGGATTTCTAAAAGGAGGAGATTATGCATATACCAGACGGATACTTAGGGCCGGCAACCTGCGGTTTTTTTTATCTGATTATGCTGCCCATTTGGACAGCTGCTTCGCGTATAGTTAAAAGGAGATTAAGTACCAAGCAGGTCCCTTTGTTGGCAATAGGGGCGGCATTTAGTTTTGTGATTATGATGTTTAACGTTCCTATTCCGGGCGGCTCAACCGGGCACGCGGTGGGGGGAGTATTGGTGGCAATATTGCTTGGCCCATGGGCGGCGTGCATTGCTATTACGGTTGCGCTTGTTATTCAGGCGTTATTATTCGGAGATGGAGGGATTACTGCTATCGGCGCCAATTGTTTTAATATGGCGTTTGTGCTTCCTTTTGCCGGCTATTATATTTATAAAGCAGTAAGCTATAAGGCAGCTATAAATTCAAGAAGAAGGGTTATTGCCGCCGGGGTTGCCGGGTATTTGGCATTAAATATCGCAGCCGGTCTGACGGGTTTTATTTTTGGTATTCAGCCTTTACTGCATAAAACCGTAGATGGCCGGGCTCTCTATTGCCCGTATGGTTTAAATGTCGCACTGCCTGTTATGTTAGGAGAGCATTTGCTGGTTTTTGGATGGGTAGAGGCTATTGTAACTGCGCTAGTAATAAAATATTTACAAAAGTATGATCCTCAGCTTTTGGCGGAAGGGAGGAGTATATAATGAAAACTATTTCTAAGCTTTGGTTTTTTATCGGGATATTGATCGTTTTGTCTCCTTTGGGGCTGCTATTGCCTGAATACTTTAAAGCAGGTTCAGCCTGGGGAGAATGGGGAGTTGATGAAATTCTTCAGATGGTTGGTTATCTCCCCGAAGGTTTAGGCAAAATCTCAAGGATTTGGAACGCGCCGATTCCCGATTATACTTTTAAGGGGCAGGAAGAGGCAGGGCTACTGTCTTTAAGCTTAGGGTATATCGTTTCGGCATTAATTGGTATCCTTGCGGTTGTGGTCTTAGTATTTTTAATTACTAAATTCTTAAGTAAAAAGGATAATTTGTGATATAATTTATGCAATTAACTTATACTGAAAAAAAGAAAAATTCTTAAGTGTTAAAAACTCCGCTTTACGATATCCATCTAGCGCTTGGCGCAAAAATAGCTCCTTTTGGTGGCTGGTTCATGCCTATCCAGTATCAGGGTATTTTAGCCGAACATGCGCATACCCGCCGGGCAGTTTCGGTTTTTGATATCTGCCACATGGGTGAATTTCTGCTTGAGGCAGACCCTGTTTTAAGCGGCCTTGAGCGGGTTATTACTCAAAATATAACCTCTATGCTTTCTGGAAGCTGCCGTTACGGTTTTATGCTTAACGCGCAGGCGGGTATATTGGATGATTTGGTTGTATACCGCATTAATGAGAATAAGTGGATGTTGGTGGTCAATGCCGCTACTGCTTTAAATGACTATGAGCATTTAAAAATAAACCTTTCCGGGCAATACCTTCTTCAAAATGTTTCCGATAAGACAGGAAAACTTGATGTGCAGGGGCCGCAGTCGCTTGACGTGCTTAAGGATATTTTTGGTGTTCGCATAGAGGGCCTTGGTTATTACAGATTTTCCGATTTTGTTTTCGAAGGAGAACATTGTATAGTAAGCAGGACCGGTTATACCGGGGAACTTGGGTTTGAAATTTATATTTCAAGCGAACATGTGGCAAAGTTATGGGAAGTTTTACTGAAAGACGGTCGCGTCAGGCCTGCTGGTTTAGGCAGCCGGGATACTTTGCGCCTTGAAATGGGGTATCCTCTTTATGGTCAGGATCTGGATATAAACCATACTCCTCTATCCGCGGGTTTTGGCAGGTTTATTGATTTTTCTAAGGAATTTATCGGTAAAGATGTCTTGTTTAAGGAGCAAAAAAGCGGGCCAGAAGAACATTTGGTTTGTTTTAAGGCAGATTGCCGCCGCGCCCCACGCCACGGTTTTGCTATATTTGATAAAGACAGGCGGGTTGGAACTGTAACCAGTGGTTCTTTTTCTCCCAGCCTTTCGGTAGGTATAGGTATGGGGTATGTTGACTATAGTTATGATATCGGAGCTAATCTTGTTGTTAAAGACGGTTTAGCGGAAATTCCGGTAAAAATTGTAAAAAAACCGTTTTTAACCAAAACTTCATTATAATTAAAAGGAGAGCCTTGATGAGTATACCAAAAAATCTTTTATATACCAAAGACCATGAATGGGTGCGTATAGAAGGTAAAGTTGCCTATGTCGGCATTACTGATCATGCCCAGCATTTTTTGGGTGATATTACTTTTGTAGAGCTTCCCAAAATAGGCGAAGAAATTAAGCAGGCATCTTATTGCTCGACTGTAGAGTCGGTTAAGGCTGCCTCTGAAGTATTCGCGCCTTTATCGGGGAAAGTTTTATCAATTAATACGGAATTATCCGCGCATCCCGAATTGATCAATCAGTCACCCTATGAAAAGGGGTATTTCTTCACAATGGAATTTTCTAATGAAGCTGAAAAGGCAAATCTTATGGCCGCCGACGGATATGAAATTTACATAGAGGGGATTTCTAAATGAGTTTTGTTCCGCATACGCAGGAAGATATTAAACAGATGCTTGAGGCGATAGGGGTTAGCAGCATTGATGAACTTTTTAGAGACATCCCCTTGGGGCTTAGGGCCAAGTCGTTTAATATCCCCGCAGGCAGGCCGGAATTTGAAGTAACGCAGATTTTGCATAAACTCTCCCTAAAAAATGGCATAGGTTTGATTAATTTTGTAGGGGCCGGTTTCTATGATCATTTTATTCCTGCTGCAGTAGATGCAATTGCCGGCCGCTCAGAGTTTTATACTGCTTATACGCCATATCAGCCGGAATGTTCTCAAGGCTGGCTTCAGGCAATCTATGAATATCAAACAATCATCTGCCAGCTTACCGGTCTTGATGTTTCCAACGCTTCTTTATATGACGGCGGCACGGCTCTTTTTGAGGCGATGATGATGGCGATAAGAGAGACCGGACGCAATAAAATTATTCTTGATAGCGGGATAAATTTGATTTACCGCACTATGCTTTACACTTACACCTCAAATCTTTCTATTGAGTTTGTTGAGATCCCGGTTGTGCATGGCCAGTCAAGCCGTAAGGATTTATTTAAACATCTTGATAATAAAACTGCGGCGGTGATTTTCCAGAATCCCAATTTTTTCGGGGCTGTTGATGATTACAGCGATGCGGTCAATGAAGTGCATAAGTTTGGTGCTTTGGCGATTGCTTCGGTGTATCCTGTTTCATTGGGTTTATTAAAAACTCCCGGGGAGATGGGGTTTGATATCGCAACAGGAGAAGGCCAGAGCTTAGGGATACCTCTTTCTTTTGGTGGCCCCTATCTTGGATTTATGTCGGCAAAGAATGAATTGGTGCGCCAGATGCCCGGCAGGATTGTTGGTTTGACTGTTGATAGTCAAGGGAGCAGAGGTTTTGTCCTGACTCTTCAGACGCGCGAACAGCATATTCGCCGCCAAAGAGCTACTTCCAATATTTGTTCGAATGAAGCGCTTTGCGCTTTGCGCGCGGTGGTTTTTGTTTCGCTTTTAGGAAGAGACGGTTTGGTGGAGTTAGCAGAACATAATTATCAGAAAGCAGAGTTTGCCAAAGAGCAATTATTACGCCTTAAAAGTGTAGAGGTGAAACGGTCAAGTGCGACTTTTAATGAATTTACGGTGTTTTTACCCTGTAATGCCGATAAGGTGGTCGAGCGTATGATTGAAAAAGGTTTTGCCTGCGGTTTTCCTTTGGGAAGGTTCTATAAGGGGATGGATAATTATTTATTGGTAGCGGTTACAGAAAAAAGGACTAAGGAAGAGATTATTGCTTTTATTGATAATCTTAAGAAAGTGTTATGAAATTAATTTTTGAGAAACATAAAGATGGCCGCAGAGGTTTTTCCTATGGCTCAAACTGTGTTTTGGAAGCAAAACCCCTGCCAAGAAAATATTGCAGGGCCAAGGCGGCTATTTTGCCTTCCTTAAGCGAGCTTGATGTGGTGCGCCATTATACGAATCTTTCACGCCTTAATTTTTCCGTTGATACGAATTTTTATCCGTTAGGTTCATGCACGATGAAATACAATCCGAAGTTTACGGAGAAGGTGGCAAGCTTTGAAGGATTTTTACAGCTGCATCCTCTTTTACCGCAGTTATCAGGCGGAGGGAAGCTTGCGCAAGGTTCCCTGGAAGTTTTATATGAAACGGAAAAGTTGCTTTGTGAGATTACTGCGATGAGTGCTTTTACTATGCAGCCTTTAGCGGGGGCGCATGGGGAGTTAACTGGTGTTATGCTTATTGCCGCGTATCATAAGGATAAAGGATCGCGGCGTAAATATGTAATTGTTCCGGATTCATCTCATGGCACTAATCCGGCCAGTGCCGCTATTGCCGGATATCAGGTTAAGGTCATTCCGACAGGGCCTGATGGCTATATGGATTTGGCTGAATTTAAAAAAGAATTAAGTGATGAGGTGGCTGCGGTAATGCTGACTTGTCCGGATACCTTGGGTATTTTTAATCCGCGTATTAAAGAGATCACGGATCTTGCGCATAAGGCAGGGGCTTTAATGTATTATGACGGAGCCAATCTTAATGCCATGCTGGGAAAATGCCGGCCGGGAGATATAGGTTTTGATGTGGTGCATCTAAATTTACATAAAACTTTCGCTACTCCGCATGGCGGAGGAGGCCCAGGCGCAGGCCCGGTGGGGGTTAGTGAAAAATTAGCTGAGTTTTTACCGATCTCCCGGGTGGTTAAGCGTAGCGACGGTTCATATGCCCTCGATTATAATTATCACAAATCAATCGGCTATATTGCGCCTTTTTATGGAAATTTCGGCGTGATACTTAAGGCTTACGCATATATGCTGATTTTAGGGAAGGAAGGTTTGACTAAGGCAGCGGAAATTGCGGTATTAAATGCCAATTATTGCCAAGCTAAGCTGAAAGATTGGTACGACCTGCCTTTTAGCAAAAATTGTATGCATGAATGTGTTTTTTCCGCAGCACGTCAGGTAAAATACGGGGTGCATGCAATAGATATTGCTAAGTATTTAATCGACAAAGGTTTTCATCCTCCGACAATATATTTTCCTTTAATTGTAAGTGAGGCTTTGATGATTGAGCCCACTGAAACAGAGTCGAAAGAAACTATCGATGCTTTTATTGATACGATGATCGAGATCGCCCGCCTTGCAAAGGAGAATCCTTCTTTAATTAAACAGGCACCTCTGAATATGCCGGTAAAGCGCCTTGATGAGGTAAGGGCGGCGCGAGATCCGGACTTGAGCTGGAAACCTAAAATTTAGTTTTGTATGAAATTATTTAAGCTTCTCCGTTCGCCCGCATCTAGTGCCAGTTATAATATGGCGGTGGATGCGGAAATTTTCAGGCAATATCTAGAAGATGGCATCGGCTTACTTCGCCTCTACCGCTGGGAGAGGCCTTCTTTTACCTATGGTTTCTCCCAGAACCCCGAAGAAGAAATTGACTTCTCTAGGTGCTTATCTGAAGGGGTAGGGGTTGCAAAAAGAATAACCGGCGGCGGAATTTTATTCCACCATGATGAGATAACTTATAGTTTTGTTTGCAGTAAAACTGATGTAGGCGAGCCGCAGGGGGTTTTTGTTTCTTACCGGAATATTTGCGCATTTCTGATGCAATTCTATAAATCGCTCGGCTTAGACCCTATTTTTGCCCTTCAGGCGGGAAATTTTAAAGACCGGATGCGGGGGCATCAACTTTGTAGCGCATCAAATGAAAAGTATGATATTACTATTGGTGCAAAAAAAATCGGCGGGAACGCACAAAAAAGGAAAAGGCAGGCGATTTTTCAGCATGGCTCTATCCCCTGCAGTATTGATTGGAATTTTGTTCGCCGGTACATTAAGTCACTGCCTTCGGATATAGCCGAGCATGTTACGACTCTTGGCGAGGAATTAAAAGTTGTTCCCGAAAAAGATATTTTGGAAGAAAAATTAATCGAAGCTTTTGAGTCTACATTCGGCGTACATTTCTATGAAACCTGCGTGGCTTAATAAAAAAATTAGCCTTCAAAGTTGTGCTGCGGTAAAAAAAGAATTGAGGGGGTTGTGCCTGAATACGGTTTGCGAGCAGGCTATGTGCCCGAATATCGGCGAATGTTTTTCGCGCAATATTGCGACTTTTTTAATTCTCGGCCGCCATTGTACGCGCATGTGCAGTTTTTGCAATATAGAGAAGAAAAAACCGCAAGAGGTGGATTTAGAGGAGCCTTCCAGGGTAGCAATTGCGGTTGAGAAGTTTTGTTTAAAACATGTAGTAGTTACCAGTGTTACCCGGGATGATTTAGAAGACGGAGGAGCCGGGGTTTTTGCAAAAACTGTCTTAAGTATTAAAGATAAATCTCCGAGTGTAACTATCGAGGTGCTCATTCCCGATTTTAAGCTCTCTCAGGAGGCCCTAAGGGAAGTTGTAGAATCCGGTCCGCATATTATTGCGCATAATATCGAAACAGTGCCGTCACTTTATCCTTTTGTGCGCCGTGGCGCAGATTATGCGCGCAGCGTGAGCCTGCTACGCATGGTTAAGAAGATCTCTTCGGGATTAAAGACAAAATCCGGCTTGATGCTTGGATTAGGAGAAAAGGAAGAAGAGGTAATCTCGGTGATGGAGGATTTGCGTTTGGTTAATTGTGATTTTTTAAGCATCGGGCAGTATCTTGCGCCAAGCCAAAAGCACTATCCGGTTAAGGAATATGTTGCTCCGGAGAAATTCGATTATTATAAAGAAAAAGGCAGGCGTTTGGGGTTTTTACATATTGAAAGCAGTCCTTATGTGCGCAGTTCATATATGGCTTCTGATTACCTGCATTAGATTTAAGGAGGTTTGATATTATGGCTAAAGTTGAATTGAATGTTAAATTATTGGAAATGAGTAAAGATGCAATCTCGCTTATTTATGTTGCCTGCAGGCAATGCTATTCCGAGAAATTTGCCGGAGAAGTTTTCTCTGATACTTCTATACCGCAAGAAAAGCAGGCGGAGTTTGTTAAAAAAATTGTTTCTTCCGGGCATCTTAGCCCGCTTGAACATGTTAAATTTACATTTGCTATAGAAGGGGTTAGCCGCGCGCTTACCCATCAGTTGGTGCGCCACCGCCTTGCCTCATATTCCCAGCAAAGCCAGCGCTATGTCAAAGAGAGGGATTTTGATTATATTATACCTCCTTCGATTGAACAAAACTCCGAGGCCAAAAGAGAATTTATGGGGTTGATGCAGGCAATCCAGCAAAGCTATACTAAATTGATTTCGCTGATGAACAAGGATGATATTAACGGAGAGGCGGCAAATCAGGATGCGCGTTTTGTGCTTCCGCAGGCAGCGGAAACTAAAATTGTAGTTACGATGAATTGCCGTGAACTGCTGCATTTTTTCGAGCATCGTTGTTGTGCGCGTGCGCAATGGGAAATTCGTAAGTTAGCCAACATAATGTTGGGGATTTGCAAAGAAAAATTGCCGGTGGTTTTTTCGAGGGCCGGGGCCAAATGCGAAGCATTAGAATATTGCCCGGAAGGCGAGAAATTTAATTGCGGAAGGTATCCAGTAAAGACTGAAATGTAAATGAAAAATACTAATTTTATCCAGCGTTCTATAATCGGCGCATTGTCATTTTTAAGGGACTCGATTTTTTCGCAGGAGCAAGCCATGCGCCCGGGTTTTCTGCAGTCCTTAGATCCAAGGATAAAATTAATCACTTTTTTAGTATTTATCGTTCAGGTTTTGTTTGCTCGCAGCCTTTGGGAGTTATCTTTTTTCTACTCGTTGTGTTTGATGCTGGCGGTATTTTCAAAAATAAAATTGGGATTTTTCCTTCTTAGAACGTGGATCTTTATCCCGCTTTTCTCATTATTTATTGCCGTTCCTGCAATATTGAGTTTTTTCTCTCCGGGAGAAGTTTTATTTTCCCGCAATATCTTGGGGTTAGAGTTTATGGTTACGCGCCAGGGGGTTGATAGCGCATTGTTTTTTGTGTTACGCGTAGCCTCAAGCGTATCTTTTGCCGTCCTGTTAAGTATAACTACCAGGCATTTTGAGCTGCTTAGAGTGCTTAGGGTTTTTAAAATACCCCAGATTTTTGTAATGACTTTAGGAACTTCTTACCGCTATGTTTATCTGTTTGTGGAAATGACTCGGAATACTTATTTGGCAATTAAAAGCCGCGTCGGTATCTTGGCGCATTACAAAAGCGGCCAGAATATTGTAGCTTGGAATATTGCTTGTCTCTGGAGCCGTTCAGTGCACCTTAATGAAGAAGTATATAAAGCCATGCTTTCTCGCGGCTATCAGGGAGAGGCATTGGCCTGGGTTGATTTTAAAATCAGGACAAGGGATTTTTTCTGGCTTTTGGGAGTAGTTTTGTTAGGAATGGCTAATTTAGTTATTAGGTCGTAGGTTTTAGATTGCAGGAAGCCTGTTCAGAGACGAAGTTAGAAAAATTGCTAAGTTTTTGCCTTCATGCCTCCGTGTTTCGGCGATTTTATAGACTTTTGGCGTTAGGTTATGAAGCAGTTTTCTAAGATCTAAAACCGAAATCCACGATCGAAGAGTTAACATGTTAATTCATTGAGGTAATTGAGTATATGGATAATATGATTTTTGAATTAAAGAATGTTTATTTTTCTTATCTGGGGAAATTTCCCGCACTAAACGGTATTGATATTAAGATTCAAAAGGGCCAGAAAATAAGCATTGTCGGCGCAAATGGCAGCGGTAAATCTAGTTTTTTGCAGATACTCGACGGGCTAATCTTTGCGGATTCCGGTAGCGTAAATTTTTACGGCAGAGAGTTAAATGAAAAAAATTTTAATGATGATAAATTCTGCCGTTCTTTTAGGCAAAAAGTAGGATTTGTTTTTCAGAATCCCGATGTGCAGCTTTTCTGTCCGACGGTCCAAGAGGATATTGTCTTTGGCCCGCTTCATCTGGGTGTCGAAAAGAAATTAATCGAAAGGCGCCTGGAAAGATTAGTTTCTATTTTGGGCCTTCAGGGGTTACTTGACCGCATTCCGCATCAATTAAGTATCGGAGAAAAGCGCAAGGTAGCTATCGCATCTACCCTGATTATCGAACCGGAAATTCTTATTTTGGATGAACCGACAGCCGGACTTGATCCTTTAACTACAAGGCATATAATTGATCTGTTGATTGATACCGGCGCTAGCGGCAAGACAATTATAACTGCTACGCATGATTTGCATATCGTCGAAGAGATATCGGACATAGTATATGTCTTTGGCTGCGAAAAGAAAATAGCCAGCTTCGGCAAGGCTAGTTGTATTTTGAATGATATGGAGCTGCTTAAAGCAAATAACCTGCTGCATATTCATAGCCATAGGCATAAAGATACAGTACATGTCCATTCTCATCGGCCTTCTGGCCAGGGGGGAGCGTCTTCTATTGGTTTAGATACACATATAGACCATCATTAGAGGGGAAAGTTAATATGAAAAAAGTTTTTTGTATAAAGCTTCAAGGCAAACGGAAGTTTTTGCGCTTATTTGGCAGCTCGAGCAAAGAAAAAGGTTTAGTTTCAGGGTTTGTGGCTTTGAAGCCCGGTAAAGCAGTAGGGTTGCATAACACCAAGAATAAGGAGGAGGCCTTGATAATCCTGAAAGGTAGGGCCCAAGTCTGTTGCGGGAAGAATCCGAATGTCCGTAAAGTAAAGGCCATCTCTTTTGTTTATATACCTCCCAAAACAGATCATGATATTAAAAACATAGGTAAGGGTGTTTTAAGGTATGTTTACCTGACAGCCAGCGTATAGAATGGGGGGAGGTTCCCCTGTTTATGCCATTTTTGAGGTAAGGAAAATTCCCTATTTTTCTGCTTGACAAAATATTCATAACATGTTACATTTGATTGTGATACGTAAGGTGAGCTTTTGTTGAAAGCTTAGAAGTTAACCTCTTAAGGATTTAGTCTTAATATTGGATACAAGAATAAGAGTTATCTTTTAAGCCTTAAGCAAAAAGCCAATTTAACCTTAGGAAGGAGGTTATTTGTAATGAATAGAAAAGGCTTTACATTAGTCGAAATCATGATCGTAGTTGCAATTATTGCTTTATTAGCCGCTATTGCCGTACCTAACTTGCTTACTGCAAGAAGAACAGCTAATGAAGCAGCAGCTAAAGCAACTGTGCGCAGTTTATCTACCGCAGCTGAAACTTATTCAACCAGCCACAGCGGTGCATATCCTGCTGATGTAGCTGCTTTAACTGAATTTATTACTTCAGCTCCGAGTTATTGTGCTGCTGGAGGCGCCAACACCGCTGTTCAGGGTTATAACTATTCCTGCACATTAGCTGCAGGTGGTTATACCTTTGTAGCCGCCCCTGTTACTCCTGGGACAACCGGAACGATTACCTACACAGCTACAACAGGCGGAGTGCTTACACCATTATAAAAAGCTTAGTATTATAAAAAAAAGGGAGAGAAACAATGCTCTCCCTTTTTTTTATAAACTTATGATCTTATCTATACAAAAAATAAAGACTAATTTTCTAGTCCTATTTCTAATTACCGCAGTTTGTTTCCTGGCGTATTTTAACAGCCTGGGCAATCCTTTTATCTGGGATGACGATGCTTTGGTTGTTAAGAACACCCTGATCCGAAGCGTACAAAACATACCTTTAAGTTTTACCAATGACCTGTATTTTGGAGTAGCCATCGGGTCTAATTTTTGGCGCCCACTGCAGACGATATCTTACATATTTGATTATCATCTTTGGCAGCTTAATCCTTTTGGCTACCATTTAACCAACATCCTTTTACAGGTCGGGGTATCTTTTTTGGTTTTTTTGCTGTTAATCAGCCTCTCAATAAATTTCTCCATTTCTTTTGCTTGCGCGCTTCTGTTTGCTGCAAGCCCTATTCATACCGAAAGCGTAACTTATATCTCCGGAAGGGCAGAGATGCTTATGGGGATTTTTGTGATTGCTTCGCTTCTATGCTTTATAAGTAGCCAGAAGGAAGGGGCGAGGCGCCCGATTTTGTTTTATGTTTTTTCGTTATTCAGTTTTATATCGGCGTTGTTATCTAAAGAGGCAGCAGTAGTTTATCCGTTTATTATCTGCGGGTACATTTTTTATTTTTTACATGATCGGTTAAAAGAAAAATATTATTTTCTAAGAAACATTGCCCCTTTTGCCGCTATAGCCGTTATTTATCTGTTTTTAAGGGTATATTTATTTAATTTTGTTACCCTAAGGCCCCCTTCCTTAACTAGCGTCGTATGGTTTAAGAGGTTAATCGCTCTGCCGGAGATACTTTTCACTTATTTAAAATTGCTAATTTTACCAGTTGGCCTGCATATGTCCCGCCAATTGATTCGCCCGGAAAGTATTTTAACTATTTTTTCGGCAACATTAACTTTAGGTTTCGTTATTTTTATTTGTTTGCGCTATTTAAAGTATTCTTCTAATAATAAGGTTTTTTCCTTTATGTTATTTTGGTCGGTCGTTTTTTTTATTCCGCAATCGGGAATTTTTCCCATCAATGCATTTATTGCCGAACATTTTATTTATCTACCGTCAGTTAGTTTTTATTTGCTTATCGCTTATGTTTTATATAGGTTTTTAAGAAAAAAATTATTTATTTTTACGATCGGTTTATTCTGTGTGTTTTACATTCTGCTAACAGCCGGACGCAATTTCGAATGGAGAAACCCGGTTGTTTTTTACAAAAGTATCATGAAATATTCTCCTAATAGTTTTCAGGCCCATAGTAATTTGGGTGTTCAGTACGAATATCTCGGCCGGTTCAGCGAAGCTGAAGCCGAATATAGGCGGGCGCTTAAAATTAAACCGGATTTAATGGAGGCGCGGTTAAGTTTGGCCAATCTTTATTTTAAACAAAAACTTTACGCCCGTGCAAAACTTGAATATGAACTTTTAGAAAATACTCCGCTTGGGGTAAAAGCAGGGGAGGTTGAGAATAACCTTGGTAATATCTATGAGGCTATGGGGGACATGCAGGCAGCAGTTGCAAAGTACACTCAGGCATTGAGGCTGGATCCTAACCTTAAATTCACGCATTTTAATCTAGCGCGCATTTATTTTCCCAAAGGCGATATGGAGCTGGTTGTTTTTCATCTATTGAGATCTTTGGGCGAGTCCGGCGATGAAGCGGATCCGCTTAAGCGCAAGCTTGTGGCTGATTTTATTAAAAATACAAGTTTTGTTGATAATGCCGCAGAGTTTTATAATAATCTGGGGATTAATTTGGCAAAAAATAATTACTGGCAGTCAGCGATTAATTCATTTCATTGTGCCTCGGAGCTCTCTGCGGATTCTGCTGATTATCATTATAATTTAGCGCTTGCCTATTTAAATGTACAGGAAAGGGCAAAGTCTAAAGATGCTTTAAAACAGGCCTTAAGGATTAATCCTAATCATATCAGGGCCAAGAGCTTAATGGCTAAAATTAATATTAAAAACTAATTGCCAAATAACGCCATTATGTTATTATTAATATAATGTTTAAATTCAAACATGGCTTTACGCTTGTAGAGATAATGGTGGTTATGGCCATTGTTTCCTTGCTTGTTACAGTAGCTATTGTTGAAGGGGTGCAATTCAGGAAGCAGGCTAATGAATCTAATTGCGTGGCGAACCTTAAAGCCATTGCTTCAGGTTTTGAGGTTTACTCGGCACGCCATACCGGGCTTTATGCCCCGGGCAATGAAACAAATTTGCAGTTTCTTATTGACGATGGCTGTCTTTTTCAGGATTTAATTAGCATGAATAATATCGGGAATTTCCGTTATATCATTGTTTCAGCAAATGAAGCCGGTTATGATATAAGGGCGCTGGCGATTAACCCGGCATTAGCTGACCATAACTACCAGATTGTGACCGGAGGGATATTAAAACGCAGCGACACTTCAGTATCTAGTGATTTGGATTTTAAAAATTATTAATATGTTTGACAGAAAAGCCCGCAGTTTTGTTACTATTATGATTATCGTTGCTTTGTCTGCTTTATTGCTGCGCCTGGCGGTGCATAAGATAATTATATATAATATTGAGCAGAATCAGCTTTTGGCCCAGGTTAACCTGAAGCTTCTTTCTACCGCTTTGGAAAATTATGCTAAAGATAATAAGGGCGTATATCCAACAAATATAGACGTACTTACCAAGAATAACCCGCCGTATTTACAAAAGAACTATCTGTCAGCATCCAGCGTGCGCGGCTATGAATATGATTGTCAGCGGCTTGATTCACTGGGGTATAATTGTCTGGCGTCACCGTTAAATTGCAAGCTTACCGGCAAGATGGTTTATGCGGTGTCTACCGGAGGCATGATTATCACAGAGGCATGCGATAAAAAATAAGCTTATGAATATGAAGATTTTCTCAAAAATAAAATTACCCGGAGTTAAGGACAAGTTCAATATCGGTTTAGATATCGGCACTCAGTCGATTAAGTGCGTAAAGTTGAAAATAAGCGGCAGTGATACAGAATTAGTCGGTTTTGATTTGGAGGAGAGCCAGCTTGACCCTACGGAAATACTCAAGAAGATTAAGCATACCGAAGATGCCGATCTGGTTAATATTTCTTTTTGCGGTTCATCTACGGTTATCCGCTATGTAAATTTCATGAAAATGAATAAAAATGAACTTAAGCAGGCGCTTAAGTTCGAAGCCCAAAAGCATATCCCTTTTGCCTTAAGCGAGGTTAGCCTGGATGCCGAGATACTAAGAGACGATTTGCCCGAGAATAAGATGTTTGTATTAATTGCTGCAGTTAAAAAAGAGCTGATTCAACAGAGGCTAAAAATTCTGGAAAATTCCTCTTTAAGGGCGAATGTTATCGATATTGATTCCTTGGCCTTAATCAATGCTTTTAATTTCAATTATCCTAAGGCGGAAGTCCTTGAAGATAAGTCAATATGCCTTTTAAATATCGGTTCTACCATAAGCAATGTTAATATTATTAATAACGGAATTCCGGCTTTAAGCCGTGACATCCATTCAGGCGGGGCAAATTTCACCAAGAAGCTAATGGATATTTTTAACATTGATTTTAAAGAGGCCGAAAAATTAAAGATTACCCCCGATGCGGATAACGCCAATAAGGTTAAAGCAGCGGTCGAGAGCGTGCTTACAAATTTAGCCGCCGAGATCCGCACTTCTTTTGATTATTATGAAAGCCAGAATACTTCCAATGTGGTCAAGATATTTTTAAGCGGGGGGGCGGGAAAGATCCCTGGTTTAGGCGAAATGCTATCCGCCTGCTTGGGGATAGAGGTGGAATTTTGGGATCCTTTTAGGAAGATAAAAATTTCCGATAAATTAGATGCGGATAAATTAAAGCAATGCGCTGCGCAATTTAATGTTGCCATGGGCTTAGCTTTACGCTGAATATGATCGAAATAAATTTATTACCGGAAGAATTAAGGGTTAAGGTCAGGGCTAAAAACCCGGAACAGGTATCTGTTAAAAGCAGTCTGGGGTTTAATCAGGATCAGTTGTTTATTTATGCTATTCCGGTATTATTGGGAATATTCGTTCTGGCGCATCTTTATTTTGCCGCCGCGGTCATTTTTAAAAACGGTAAACTTGTTTCGTTGAACAGGAAGTGGCTAGCGATGGAGCCGCAGAAAAAAGCATTTGATGAGTTTAATAAAGAATTTTCTGCCGTTTATCAGGAGGCCGGTATTACACAGGTTTTAAATAATCAGAGAGTCCTTTGGGCGCAGAAATTAAACAAATTAAGCCTTAACCTGCCTGCCGGTGTTTGGTTTAATGATATAACGGTTAATAGCAAGAACATAACCATACAGGGTTCAGTTGTTTCCTTAGAAAGGGAAGAGGTTGGCTTGATCCATAAGCTGTTGGATAATCTGAAAGCGGATACCGCATTCTCAAAAGACTTTTCCGGGTTTGAACTAAGTAACGTGCAAAAAAGAAATATTGAGGGGTATGATGTCGCAGATTTTGTTTTTACCGGGGTTTTAAAAAATAAATGAGCCTAGCAAATATACAATTAGATAATCAAAAGAAAATATTAATTGTGATTTTTTGCGTCTTGATTGTTTATGTTGATTTAAGTTTTATTTTAAAGGCCCAAGTATCCGGGTTAAAAAGCTTAGACCCAAAGATCGCACGCATAGAAAAAGATATCGCAAATTTAAACCGTGATTTGGAGAGTATGCGTGTTTCCAAGGATAAGCAGAGTGTACGCCTGGAGAAGGCTCCGGCAAAGTCTTCTAAGATTCTTTCAGAAAACCAGATTTCGGGGCTTCTCAAGGATATTTCAAGGCAGGCAAATAAATTTGATATCATGATTTCTCAAATACGCCCCAGCTATGAGGTAAAGACTGCAAAAACATCCGGGGTGTCGGATAAATTTATTCCGTATCTGATTAATTTGGATCTTGTATGTGATTACCATAACCTGGGCAAGTTTATTAATGCCCTTGAGCATTCTCAGGTCTTTATGGGGGTCAGCGAATTAAAGATTTCGACGCAGCTGTCGGATTATATGAAGCAAAAGGTTAGCCTGGTAATAAAAACTTATGTTACTAAATAGGAAAATTTTAATTATTTTGTTTTTAGTATTAACCTTGTCTCCGGCATTTTGCCAGAATGATTTTGCCTATAACCCAAGGGGCAGGCGTAATCCGTTTATCCCGCTGGTTACTCCTGAAGGCAGGCTGCTTAAACTTGACAAACAAGAGGAAGCCGCATCCGGAGCAGGGCTATCGATAGAAGGAATTATTTATGATAAATACGGGCGCTGTTTTGCCATTGTCAACTCCATGGTAGTTGGAATCGGAGACCCCGTTGGAGATTACCGTGTTTTAAAGATCCTTGAGAATAAAGTGATTTTCATCAAAAATGGAGAGCTTTCGGAGGTAGAGTTAACTAAGAAGGGAGCAGAATGAAAAAAATATTCTTTATATTTGTTTTTACTTTTTATGCTTTGGCTTTTGCAGGCCAGGAAGTATTGAGTTCCCCTGGCCAGATTGCCGCATCCGGCCAGCTTGCAGTGGATCCGGCAGGTATTAATTCTAAACCCCAGGAACTTTCTTCTATGGGGGTAGTTTCCAGCCAGGAAAATGTAACCTTTGATTTTAAAGAGGCGGATATTAATAATGTGCTTAAAATTATATCTTATAAGTCCGGAGTAAATATCGTAACTACCCCTGATGTAATAGGGAATATATCTGTGCGCCTTTCAGATGTTCCTTGGGAGATAGCGCTGGATGTAATTTTAAAGACTTATGGTTTTGGTTATCAGAAGCAAGGCAATGTGATTTTAGTGACTAAGATGGAAAATGTGGCGAAAATTGCCGCTGAAGAGCCGCTGCAGACAGATATTATTACCTTAAAGTTTTTAGATGCGCAGGACGCGCAGAAAATAATCATACCTTTGCTTTCTCCCCGCGGCAGGATATCGGTTCTTTATATGCGCGGGCAAAAGGGCTGGCAATTCGGGACATTTCAGATCGGTAAAGATACCAAGGCTTCAAGCTCTGCGTTGATAAGGGAACAAGCTGATGCTGTCAAGGCTGAAACTGTTTCTTATGAGAAGAACGCCGCAGGCGAGACGGTAATGAAGAAAGCGGAATTTGACCCTTCCGTAAAATCAAAGATGCTGGTTGTTACCGATACCGCAAGTACCCTTGATAAGATCCGGAATGTTATTTTGCCAAAGATCGATATTAAGCCTAGGCAGGTGTTGGTTGAGACCAAGTTTATGGAGGTCAACAAAACTAAACTAAAAGATTTGGGTGTTGACTGGGGGTTAGGTTCTTCTACTAATGCCGAATCTGCAGCGATTACTACGCAAACAATAAGGCAGGGTAAGCAGGCTATCGGCGGCCATGCTTTAGGCACGGCTTCCGGTGCCCTGCTTACTGCTGCAAATCCATATACCGCAGGAGGCGAGTTTGTTTTTAGGAAATTAACCGGGACGCAGTTTGAAGCAATTGTGCACGCTTTGGAAAGCGATTCGAGCACTAATACCTTGTCCGCTCCCAGCATTCTTACTCTTGATAATCAGGAAGCATCGATGTTGGTCGGATACCATACGCCTATATTACAATCTACGGTTACGGCGGGTAATGATACCAGCGGCCCGACTGTTACCCAGACGCTGGATTATTATCAGGAGATTGGTATACGCCTGAATGTTGTCCCGCAAATCAGTGAAGAAGGGTATATCAATATGATTGTCCACCCGAGTATTACTTCTTCAGATGCTACTGTTACGGCTACTTCTACTGCCGGAGAGGAACAGACGACAACAGAATATCCTATTATCGATGTGCGGGAGGCCCAGACCCAGGTATTGCTTAACGACGGAGAAACTATTGTTATAGGCGGACTGCTTAAAGATGTTAAAACCAAAACAAGGGTGGGAATTCCTTTTCTGGTTGATTTGCCATGGGTAGGAAAGTTTTTTGACCGCGATGAAGATAGTGTTGAAAAAATAGACCTGCTCATATTTATTACCGCCCGGATTGTTAAGCCTAACGATTATTCTCCTGAGGAGTTGACTAAGCTTGAAGAAAGGTTGAATCAAAGACCTTCCGCGGAGCCAAATAAAGTACCCGCCGCCCGCAAGAAAAAGAGATAAGAAAGGTTTGTCGTGTATAAAGTTAATTTTATTTTTTCTAAGCAAGGCCTGATGCGTTTTATTTCGCATTTAGACCTTATGCGCCTATTTATGCGTGCTATGCGCCGGGCGGATTTGCCTTTAAAGATGTCGGAAGGCTTCAATCCCCATCCTAAATTAAGCTTAAAAAGAGCATTAAAATTAGGGGTTGAAAGCGATAGCGAAGAAGCTATAATCGTCTTAAAATTTCCGGTCGAACCGGATCATTTTAGAAATAGGCTGCAAAGACAATTACCAGAAGGGATCCGGATTAAAGATGTCCAAGGAAATTTTAATTAATTCTGAAGCGCAAGAAAAGCGCGTTGCTATAGTTAGCGACGGGCAGCTTTTGGAATTTCATATTGAGCGGCCGCAGGACCGTACTATCGTCGGTAATATTTATAAGGGAAGGATAGAGGCGGTCATGCCGTCTATTGGGGCAGCTTTTGTGGATATCGGCTTGCCTAAGAACGGTTTTCTGTATCTTTCGGAAATCGAGTCTGCTTATGAGTCAGTAGAGTCGCCGCAGCAAACCCCGATTAAAGAGGTAAAAAAGGGCCAAGAGGTTTTAGTCCAGGTGGTTAAAGAGTCTTTTGGTACTAAGGGCCCGCGGCTTTCTACGCAGATAGGACTCGCCGGAAGGTATTTAGTAATTATGCCCCTGGACAAACAGGGAGGAATATCGCGGCGTATTGAAGACGAAGGAGAAAGAAAGCGCCTGCGCGAAATTTTTAAAGGGCTTAAATTTCCTGATCAGGTAGGTTTTATTGTGCGCACTGCCGCTAGCGGCCGTTCCAGCCAGGAGCTAACCCGCGATGCACAGTTTCTTTATAAACTGTGGAAACGCCTGGAGAAAATTGCGCAGGATAAAAAAGCGCCGTCTTTGATTTATGAAGAGTATGACCTGCCTTTGCGCGCAATCCGGGATTCTTTCACCGAAGATATTACCAAGCTTATCGTTGATTCTAAGCCTGAATTTTACCGTATTCAGCATTTTATGCGCACATTCTTGAATTATCTGTGTAAAAAAGTAGAACTTTACAGAGGGGATGACCTTTTTGGCGCAAAAGACGTGGAAAAGCAGATTAATCACATCTTTGAAAGCCATGTCTATATGAAGTCCAAGGCTTATTTGATTATTGAGCCGACAGAGGGTTTAGTTGTAATCGACGTAAATAGCGGCGGTTTTAAGAAGAAGGTAAATCAAGAAGAAATGGCTTTTAAGGTTAATGCCGAAGCTGCCGTTGAGATTGCCCGCCAGCTGGTATTGCGTGATTTAGGAGGTATAATCGTAATTGATTTTATTGATATGGAGCGTGAAGGCCACCGCCGGGAGCTGCTTAATATTTTTAAAAAAGCTTTATCCGGAGACCGCGCTAAATATGATATTCTGGGAATATCTAAATTCGGAATACTGGAGATGACCCGGGAACGAATCCACAAAACCGTGCAGATGCTTTCCTTTCACCCCTGTCCGTATTGTAAGGGTAAAGGCAAGCTGCGTTCACCTCAAACTTTGGGAATTTTTGCCTTAAAAGAGCTTAAGCGCTATCTTAAGGGTAAATCCTTAAAACAGGCCTCACTTACTTTAGCTGCGCCTGTGATCGATGAAATCTTAAAAGATAAGGAGGCCCTGCGCGCAATTGAGCACAAATATAGGGTAAAGATTAACCTGATCTCAAACCCAACTGCGCATTTAGAAGACATCAAAATAGCTTGACCCTCAGTTTCATCAGGTATATAATATCAAATTCAAGTTTAACTAATTTTATTTAAGGGCCATATTGCTTTATTTTATCCGGTAGGCATGCGGCAAGGTTGAGGAGGCAGTCAAATGTATGCAATAATTGAGGTTGGATCAAAGCAGTATAATGTAAAAAAAGACGATGTCATTGAAGTAAACAAGCAGGTAGTTGCTAAAGGAGACAGTATTACCATAGATAAGGTTTTATTGGTTTCAAAGGATAAAAAAGTTGAGGTCGGAACTCCTTATGTTAAAGGCGCCAAAGTCCAGGCCGCAGTTTTAAAACAGTTTCTAGGCGAAAAGACCATTGCTTTTAAATACCGCCGCAGAAAGGCCATGCATTGGACAAAAGGCCATCGTGCTCAACTTACCGAATTGAAGATTAAATCTATTGAATTAGGCATATAATCTTAAGTGTTTATTGATAGCGCTAAAATTAATGTGCGGGCCGGAAGCGGCGGCAGAGGTTGTCAAAGTTTATACCGCGATAAGTATCAGCGCCAGGGTAAGCCTGACGGAGGAGATGGAGGAAAAGGGGCGGATATAGTTTTCCAGGTGGACCATAACCTGCTTACGCTTCTTGATTTCCAACATCACAGGCATTTTTTCGGTTCAAACGGCGGACACGGTCAAAGTAACCATAAAAAGGGGAGAGGCGCAGAAGACGTAATTGTCCGTGTTCCATTAGGTACAATTATTCAGGACGAGGCAACAGGCTCTATCCTGCGTGATTTGGATGAAGATGGTGTATCAGTAATTGTTGCTCGAGGCGGTAAGGGCGGCATAGGCAGTTGGCATCGTAAAGAAGCCACTCCGGGTGAACCGGGAGAAGAAAAAACACTTATTCTGAATTTAAAGCTCCTTGCCGATGTAGGGGTAGTTGGATTTCCGAACGCGGGTAAATCTACTTTAATTTCTGCGATTTCCAACGCGCATCCAAAAATCGCTTCGTATCCGTTTACGACCACTGCCCCTGTTTTAGGGGTGGTAAATGCGGAACATAGAAGATTTGTTATTGCTGATATTCCCGGCTTAATTTCGGGTGCTTCAGAAGGCCGCGGTTTGGGGGATAAATTCCTAAAACATGTTGAGCGGGTAAAAGTTTTAATCCACCTATTGGATATGGCTGGTTTTGAGGGCAGAGATCCGGTAGATGATTATAAGAAGATAAATTCAGAGTTAAAAAAATACAGTAAGGAAGTTTACAGGAAGCCACAGGTTGTCTGCGCCAATAAAATGGACATTAGCGGCGCTGAAGAGAATTTAAAACGGTTTAAGAAGTTAATTAAAAAGCCGGTTTATGCAATTTCGGCGCTGGAGAAAAATAATTTAGAGGAGTTAGTCAATGCGGTCGCAAAAAAAATATAAAAGGATTGTTGTCAAAATCGGCTCCAGCCTTTTTAGCCCTGTTAAAAATAAGCTGGATACGGCTTTAGTGCATGGTATCGCCCGTCAGGTATCCGGTTTGATTAATGAAGGTAAGGAGGTAGTGCTTGTTTCAAGCGGGGCAATCGCTTTAGGTATGTCAATCTTAAGGTTACGCAGCCGCCCTAAAGAGCTTGCGCGCCTGCAGGCTGCCGCTGCCATAGGCCAGCACGAGTTGATGCACGTTTATAAGCTCGCGTTAAATAAACACCGTTTAAATTGCGCTCAGCTTCTTTTAACCTGGGATGATTTTCTTGGCTTGCGCTACCATAATGCTAAAAACACATTAAATACTTTGTTAAAATTAAAATGTGTTCCGATTATAAATGAAAATGATACAGTCGCTACGGAAGAAATCAAGCTGGGGGATAATGACCGGCTTTCAGCCTTAGTTTCTATTCTTGTCGGTGCTGATTTATTGATTATTCTCTCTGATGTTGACGGTCTTATGGATAGGGATAGAAATATTATACGAAGGGTAAATAAAATTACCGGTGAAATTAAATCTCTTGCCTGTCCGACCAGTAAAAATACTTGTGTCGGGGGCATGGTGACAAAAATAGAGGCGGCGCGTATCGCTGTTGAGGAGGGCCTTCCTTGCGTGATTGCTAACGGAGCTGAGAAGGGTGTTATTGCCAGGTTAGCGGAAAATCCTTTTTCTGAGGGGACAATATTCTTGCCTAAATAAAATGCGGAAAGATCTAAGTAAAAATTTAGAAAATGTTGCTAAACTTGCTCAAATCTCATCGCGTAAGTTAGCCATACTTCCGGCAGAGGCAAAGAATGCGGTGTTAGAGGACATGGCCTCTGCGTTATTGGCCAATACCGAACGCATTTTAAGTGCCAACAAAAAAGATATTTCTGCCTGTAAGGGGAAGAATAAAGTTTTTATCGACCGCCTAACCCTGTCCGATTCAAGGATAAAGCAGATGGCCGATTCTTTGCTTGAAGTGGCAAGGCTTAAGGATCCTGCCGGAGAGATTATCCGTTCATGGGAAGTTTCTAGCGGGTTAAAGATTAATAAAGTGCGTACGCCTATCGGTGTAGTTGCTATAATTTATGAATCCCGGCCGAATGTTACCTCGGATTGTATCGGGTTGTGTTTTAAAGCCGCCAACAGCGTTATTTTGCGCGGTGGAAGCGAATCCCTGAATTCAAACCTGGCCATTTTTAATATTTTAAACAAGGTTGTGCTCGGAGCAGGCCTGCCAAAAGGGACAATTAATTTGATTGATACTGTTGAGCATGAGGCGGTAGATGTTTTGCTTAAGCTGAATAATTATATTGATTTGGTTATTCCCCGGGGAGGTGAGCAGTTGATTAATAGGGTGGTTAACTCTTCGCGCATACCGGTGATTAAACATTATAAGGGTATCTGTCATGTTTATGTGGATGAACAGGCAGATTTGAATATGGCCGAAAATATTTGTTTTAATGCTAAGGTACAAAGACCGGGAGTCTGTAATGCCATGGAAAGCATGCTTGTGCATCGGGATGTTGCCGCAAGGTTTCTACCCGGGATGCTTAAGATTTTCAAAGAGTCACAAGTTGAGATACGCGGGTGCGCCTTAACCAAAAGAATTGCCAAATGGACAAAATTAGCAAGTGAAAAGGATTACCGTAGTGAGTACCTGGATTTAATCCTTTCAGTTAAGGTGGTTGATAGTTTGGACAGTGCGATAGCGCACATAAATGAATATGGCTCGCATCATTCAGACAGCATTGTTACGGATAGCCATGAGAGTGCAGAAAAGTTTTTAAAAGAGGTGGATTCAGCCTGTGTTTATGTGAATGCCTCTACCCGTTTTACCGACGGTAATCAGTTCGGTATGGGGGCCGAGATCGGTATTTCAACCGATAAGCTGCATGCCCGGGGGCCCATGGCTTTAGAAGAACTGACCACTTATAAATATACGGTTTATGGCTCTGGCCAGGTTCGGCAATGAAAATCGGTATTCTCGGCGGGACCTTTAACCCGGTGCACATTGGCCATTTGATTTTAGCAGAAGAGGTAAGGGAAAAATTAAGGTTAGATAAGATCATCTTTATTCCTACAGCTCTTCCTCCGCATAAGGATAATATAAATATTGCTCCGGCCTATGACCGCTTAAAAATGCTTAAGCTGGCAATTAAGAGCAACAAATTCTTTGCGGTATCCGATATTGAGATTAAGCGCCAGGGCCGGTCTTATACAATTGATACTTTAAAGGAATTGAAATCGAAATTTCCCCGGGATGAGCTTTATTTCATTATCGGCTCTGACCTGCTTAAATATTTGAACGAATGGAAGGATTTAAGCCAAATAATCAAAATGGTAAATTTTGTGGTAGCCACAAGGCCCGGGTTCCCGCTTGAGAAAATACCTCATTATATCCAGACTTTAGCTATCCGGGCGGTGGATGTTTCGGGTTTTGAAGTGCGCGCTTGTATTCAGGAGAGTAAGTCGTTTGGTTATCTTGTCCCGGATAAAGTTTTTGATTACATAAAGAAAAGGAAGCTGTATAAATGAACATAAGGATTGCCCCGTCAATATTATCGGCAGATTTTAGCAAGCTCGGTTCTGAACTTAAGAAGGTTGAGAATGCGGGGGCAGATTTAATTCACGTTGATGTGATGGACGGGCATTTTGTCCCTAATATAACCATCGGGCCCGTAGTTGTAAAATATATGCGCAAGGCGACAAAATTAGACCTGGATGTGCATTTAATGATTGAAAATCCCGCTAAATACGTGGATGCTTTTGTTAAAGCCGGAAGCGATATGATTACGGTGCATATTGAAACCGTTACTTTTAAAGAATTGGTGGCTATCGCCAGAAAATTAAAAAGTAAAGGTATAAAATTGGGGATATCTTTAAATCCGGCAACCCCTTTGGTTAGTATCAAAAAAACCTTAGGAATAGTGGATTTTGTCCTGATTATGTCTGTCAATCCCGGTTTTGGCGGTCAAGCTTTTATGCCGCAAGCAATAGATAAGATAAGGCAGCTGCGTTTATTGTTTAATAAGGATATTTTTGTTGACGGCGGGATTAATGATATTACTGCGAAAATCGTAAAAGATGCCGGCGCCAATGTTTTAGTTGCCGGCTCGTATATATTTGGGGCAAAAAATACAAAAAGTGCAATCAACAACTTAAGAAGAGGAGAAACATAAAATGAGCAATACGGCTTCTCAGATTAAATTCGGAACTGACGGATGGCGTGCGATTATTGCAGATACCTATACTTTTGAAAACGTTAAGATTTTAAGCCAAGCGGTGGCTGATTATTTGGGCAGCGGGAAAAGAGTAGCAGTGGGTTATGATACGCGTTTTATGTCTGCTAACTTTGCGGAAGCTGCCTCTGTGGTTTTAAAGAGTAACGGCATAGAGGCGTATCTCTCGGACCGGCCTACGCCTACTCCTGCTTTAAGCTTTGCGGTGAAATTGCTTAAGCTTGATTTAGGGATTATGATTACTGCATCCCATAATCCGGCAGAATATAATGGTTTTAAAATCAAGAATTCAAGCGGCGGCGGGGCGAGCCAGGAGATAACCCGTGAAGTTGAAGGCCTTATCGGTAAGAGCCCCTTAAAAGATAACGCTAGCGCCGATTCAATTAAGAAGGTAGATATCATTAAGGATTATATAAAGTTTATCCGTAAATATATTGATTTAAAGAAAATTAAAAACAAAAAATTCAGGGTCCTTGTCGATTCGATGTATGGTTCGGGGGATAGTTTTATTGCAGAAGTGCTCAAAGGTACAAACATAAGATTAGAGTTTATGCGTAATACAATTAATCCTTCTTTCGCAGGGGGAAGGCCTGAGCCGGTTGAAGAGAACTTAAAGGAATTAAAGGAGCGTGTGAGGAAAGAAAAGTTTGATTTAGGTATTGCCCTTGATGGTGATGCCGATAGGATTGCCGCCGTTGCCTGCGGCGGAGTATTCATTCATCCTCAGAAGATTTTAGGTTTACTCGCGCTACATCTGAATCAGGATCGCCATTTTAGCGGCGGTTTGGTTAAAACAATTTGCGGCTCAACAATGATGGATAATATTGCTGAATTCTTGGGTATAAAACTTTATGAAACCCCCGTAGGTTTTAAGTATATTTCCAATCTTATGGAGACTGAAGATATCGTTGCCGGCGGGGAGGAAGCAGGCGGTATGGGGGTAAAAGGTTATATACCTGAACGCGATGGGACTATGGCCGGATTGCTTTTAATTGAAATGATGGTTTACCGTAATAAAAATATGCTTAAGATTTTAAATGAAACCGAAGCTAAATTTGGTAAATATTATTATGTGCGCCAGGATTTTCATTTGAAGAAGCGCGTTGAGCCAAAGAAAGAAAATCTTCCTAACCAATTATTAGGCAAACAGGTTGTAGATATTAAAGATTACGACGGAATAAAGCTTATTTGTGAAGATCAAAGCTGGCTGATGTTTCGTGGTTCAGGCACTGAGCCGATTATGCGCACTTATGCCGAAGCTAAAAGCCTCGCTCGGGCAAAGAAGCTGCTTGTTTTGGCAAAGGCAATAATTTTAAAGGATGGCGTATAGGTTTAGCAGGCTTATACTGTTGGCTTTTTTAAAAATCTTTTTCAGGCTTAAAGTAGAGGGTAGAGAATATTTACCGAGCCAGGGAGGCTTTATTCTTGCCTGTAATCATGTAAGTTATCTGGACCCCATTGTTTTGGGGTCAGGCTGCCTGCGTAGCGTGCATTTTATGGCCAGAGACACCTTATTTAATAACCGGTTTCTTGCATTTTGGATGAGTTCCGTGGGTGTGATACCGGTGAGAAGAAACACTGTGGATTTCTCCGCATTAAAGAATTCGCTGCGCATTGCCCGGAGCGGAGAGGGCCTGGCGATTTTTCCGGAGGGAACACGCCGCACAGTTGATAAAGCATTTATTAACCCTGAACCCGGAGTAGGATTCCTTGCGGATAAGGCGAATGTCCCGGTTATTCCGGCCTTTGTTTCAGGGACATATGAGGCTATGCCAAAGGGGACACGTAAAAAAATTAATTTTGGCAGAAAGATAGTTTTACGTTTTGGGAAAGAAATTCATATAGAAAGGGGGAAGCCTTATCAGGAAATTGCGAATATGATAATGGCTGAGATTAAACAATTATCGGGTAACTAATTATAATAAAATAATAATTTAAGAAAGGGAGTTATTAACAATGTCAGATACCAGAGCAGAATTGGAGCAATTGTATAATCAGAGTATTAAAGTTTTAAAAGAAGGCCAGGTTGTCAGCGGCAAGATTGTGGGAATAAAAAGTAAAGAAGTTTTAGTTGATGTTGGTTTTAAATCCGAAGGCATTGTTCCTATTGCCGAGTTTAGCCCAGGTGATCTTGTAATTGGACGGGAGATGGAATTTTTGCTGGAAACCATGGAAAATGACGCAGGGGTTATGACCTTATCGCGCGAAAAAGCAATGCGTATGCAGGGTTGGGATAAAATAGTCAAATTATCCAATGAGGGTACTTTAGTTGAAGGCAGGCCGGTCAAGAAAGTAAAAGGAGGGTTCCTTGTCGATATTATGGGAATCGAAGGTTTCTTGCCCAGTTCCCTCTCTTCTTTTCGCAATATCCCGGACAAGGATATTTTATACAAGGTATTTAAGTTTAAGATCGTCAAAGTAAACAATTTGCGCCGCAGTATTATTGTCAGCCGCCGTGAAGCAGTTCAGGCAGACAGGGATGTGGCTAAAAGTAAGATTTGGGGGGAGTTAAAAATCGGAAATATCTATCCGGGTTTAGTTAAAGCGATTACCGATTTTGGGGCTTTTATCGACTTAGGCGGGGTTGACGGGCTTTTGCATATTACCGATATGTCATGGTCAAAGATCAGCCATCCCTCGGAGATTGTCGCTATCGGAGACAAGATAGAAGTAATGGTTTTAAATCTCGATCAGGCTTCAGGTAAAGTTTCTTTAGGCCTAAAGCAGAGGCTCTCTGATCCATGGAAAGATATCGAAGGAAAATTCAGCGTAGGGGCAAAGGTGAAGGGCAAAGTTGTAAATATCCTTCCTTACGGAGTTTTTGTAGAATTGGAAAAAGGCATTGAAGGCCTGATTCATGTTTCTGAAATTTCCTGGACTAAGCGGGTTAATAATCCCGGCGAGATGTTTGCTGTCGGAGATATGGTGGAAACACAGATATTAAGCGTGGAAAAAGATTCGCGCAGAATATCTCTCAGCCTTAAACAGCTAGAGCAGAATCCGTGGCTGGAAGCAGAATCAAAGTACCCGGTTGGCTCAACCGTATCCGGCAAGGTCCGCGGATTTACTGAATACGGGGCGTTTGTGGAGCTGGATTCTAATCTTGAAGGGATGATCCATGTTTCTGATATTTCCTGGACTAAGAGAATCGGCCACCCGCAGGATGTTTTGAAAAAAGGGCAAAAAGTTGATGTTTCTGTACTTTCCGTTGATTCGGCTAACCGCAGGATTGCTTTAGGGTTAAAGCAGCTGCAGGCAAATCCATGGCCGGATATCGCAGAGAAATACCCTCTTGACACTCAGATAGAAGTCGAGGTCTCAAGCCTGACTGAATTCGGGGTATTTGCCAAAATTGAAGAGGAGCTTGAGGGTTTGATTTACTCCAGCGAAATTAACAAAGAAACAGTTGCTAATTTAAAGCCGGGAGATAAAATAAACGTGAAGATAATTAAGGTAGATGTTGAGCAGGCTAAGATAGGATTAACCGCCAGATTATAATGGAGTTAGACAAGCAATTAGCGATAATTAAAAGGGGCGCTATAGATTTAATCTCTGAGGAGGAGTTATCTAAAAAACTCCAGATGAGCATTAAATCCGGGCGCCCCTTAAAAATTAAAGCAGGTTTTGACCCAACGGCCCCTGACCTGCATTTAGGCCACACTGTTCTTTTGCGTAAACTGCGTCAATTTCAGGATTTAGGCCATGAAGTTTACTTTCTTATTGGAGATTTTACCGGCCAAATCGGGGATCCTAGCGGCCGCTCTGAAATTAGAAAGCAGCTTACTAAACAGGAAGTAGTAAAAAATGCCCAAACTTATAAATCCCAAGTGGCAAAAATTCTTGATATGCGCAAGCTAAAAATTGTTTTTAACAGTAAATGGTTTGAGAAGATGTCCGGTGTCCAGATACTTGAACTTACTACTCATGCTTCAGTTTCCCAGATGCTTACCCGGGATGATTTCAAAAAGCGTTATACCAGTGGCGCTAATATCTCTATCTTAGAGTTTGTTTATCCGCTTATGCAGGGATATGATTCGGTTATGCTCGAGGCTGATCTGGAGATCGGCGGTACCGACCAGATATTTAATTTGCTTGTAGGCCGGCAATTCCAAAAAGACTTTGGCCAGCCGCAGCAGGTTGTTTTAACTATGCCGTTACTGGAAGGCACCGACGGTGTTCTAAAGATGAGTAAAAGCTACGGCAACTATATCGGTATTAATGAGCCGGCCAAAGATATGTTTGGTAAGATTATGTCAATTTCCGATGAGCTGATGCTTAAATATTATGAATATTTAACTGATGAATGCCCGGGGCAGGTTAAATCAATGCACCCTAAAGAGGCTAAGGTCAATTTGGCAAAGATCGTTATTGCACAGTATCATTCTAAACAAGCCGCCGAATATGAAGCTAAGGAATTTAACCGCGTATTTTCTCAGAAAGAAATTCCATCCGGATTGCCGGTGGTTCAAACCAACGGAACATTAACGATAAAAACAATACTTATTGAAAATAAACTTGTTTCAAGCGGAAATGAAGTGCGCCGGCTGATTAGAGAAGGGGCTGTTAGTTTTGATAACAAGAAAATTGAAAATGAAACTTTTATGCCGAAATCCGAAGGTATTTTAAAGGTTGGTTCACGCCGTTTTCTTAGAATAAAATTTAAGCAATAAAAATAGAAGTATCATTAATTATGGTTTGGACATTTATCGGCGCAATAGCAGCAATACTTACCTCGCTTTCATTTATTCCTCAAATAGCCAGGGCCTTAAGAACTAAATCCGTAAAAGATGTGAGCCTTGTTACCGTTTATCAGCTTTCTTTAGGGGTAACTTTATGGATAATCTATGGTTTTTATCGCAGGGACCCTATAATTATCTGCGCAAATTCAATATCTTTAATTACCTTGATCATACTTATATATTTATATTTTAATTACAGCTTGCCGCAAAAGCAGGAAAAGGGGGCCAAGTGAAGGGGATTGTCCTTGCCGGAGGTAAAGCTACCCGTCTTTATCCAATAACTAAAGGTGTCTGTAAGCAGATGCTGCCTGTTTACGATAAGCCAATGATTTATTATCCATTGTCGGTTTTGATGCTCGCCGGAATTAAAGATATATTAGTGATTTCAACGCCGCAAGACACCCCGAGATTTAAGGATTTACTTGGTGATGGATGCAGCTTAGGAATTAAGCTTTCTTACGCAGTCCAGCCTGAACCAAAAGGGATAGCACAAAGTTTTATTATTGCCGAAGATTTTATCGCTAAAGACAGTGTAAGCCTTATCTTGGGGGATAATATCTTTTATGGCTATAATCTGGGGCATCTTCTTAAGGAGTCCGCTAAGCTAAAGAATGGGGCAATTATTTTCGGTTACTATATAAAAGACCCTGTCCGATATGGCGTGCTTGAATTTGATAAAAGATGTAAAGTTATTTCGATTACAGAGAAACCAAAAGAACCAAAATCTAATTGGGTAGTTTCAGGGCTGTATTTCTACGACAATAAGGTAGTTGAGATTGCAAAGAAAATTAAGCTTTCGAAAAGAGGAGAACTGGAGATTACCGCTGTTAATAATGAATATATAAAGAAGAAACAGCTTAAAATTCAGCTTCTTGGGCGAGGGCATGCCTGGCTTGATACCGGAACCTATGAGTCATTAATCGACGCCTCAATTTTTATTAAAACAATTGAGGACCGGCAAGGGTTAAAAATCGGCTGCGTTGAAGAGGTGGCTTATCGCATGGGCTATATTGATAAAATTCAATTGTTAAAGTTAGCCCGCGCCATACCTACGGGTTATGGCCAATACTTAAAAGATTTGCTGAAAAATGAATAAAAATATTCTGATTTTAGGGAAAGGTTTTATCGGCCGCAGGCTGCAAAAAGAGTTTAATTGCAATATTAGCGGCTCGATTATAAATCGTTTTAACGACGCTGATAGGCTTGTTAAAAGGTATAAGCCTAAAATAATTATTAATTGTATCGGTTCAATCGGCAGGCGTAATGTAGATGATTGTGAGTTTGACAAAGATAGTACGCTCTTAGCCAATAGTTTTATTCCGGTCATGCTGGCAGAAGCGGCCTTACGAAACAATATAAAACTGGTGCATATAAGCAGCGGATGTATTTTTAACTTTGATTATAAGAAAGATAGGCCGATAAATGAAGACAGCGAGGATTACTTCTTTAAATTATTTTATAGCCGAAGTAAAATTTATTCGGAGAGGGTTCTCCAGCCGCTGGCGAAGAAGTATAATATTCTCATCGTAAGGACCAGGATTCCCTTGCTTAATGCTAAGCACCCTAAAAACGTATTGGATAAGCTTATAAAATACAAAAAAATTATCGATATCCCCAATTCCGTGACCTATATCCCCGATTTTATTCAAGCAATTAAGCATTTGATAAAGATTGATGCCCGGGGGATTTATAATGTGGTAAATAAAGGAGGCCTGCGTTATCCGCTGCTTATGAAAATTTACCAGAAATATATTCCGGAATTTAAATATACTATTGTCGATTACCGCAATCTTGGATTGGTGCGGACCAATTTACTTCTTTCCGTGCGTAAGCTTGAAAGAAGCGGTTTTAAGGTCCGGAATATTAACTCGGTACTTGAAGAATGCGTAAAAGAATACCTAAAATCCTAGTTACCGGAGGAGCCGGATTTATCGGGAGCGCCTTTGTCCGGTTTTTAATTAAACAGGGGGTTTTACCCGTTATTTTGGATAAGCTCACCTATGCCGGAGACTTAAGGCGCCTGCATGAAGTAAAAGGCAGGTTTAAACTTTATAAAACAGATATCTGCAATAAGCGCGGGGTTGAAGATATTTTTGCAAAGGAAAAACCGGATATTATCGTGCATTTTGCCGCCGAAAGCCATGTTGACCGCAGTATTAATAATGCGACCCCGTTTATTGAAACTAACATTCAGGGCACGCAAATTCTTATGGATGCCGGGCGTAAACACAATATAAATAGATTTATTTTCATAAGCACCGATGAAGTTTATGGAGAGATTGCCCGAGGAAAATTTAACGAGAATTCTCCGGTTAAACCGAATAGCCCTTATGCTGCCTCTAAAGCAGCTGCAGATTTTTTAGTGCAGGTATATGTGAGGACATATAATTTTCCGGCTATTATTGTGCGGCCTTCCAATAACTATGGGCCTTGGCAGTACCCTGAAAAGTTAATTCCGTTGGCCATTCTTAGAGTGTTAGATGGCGCAAAGATTCCGGTTTATGGAAAGGGCCTAAACGTGCGTGAATGGCTTTATGTTGATGACTGCGTGGCGGGTATTTCGAAAATTATGAGCAAGGGAAAAATTGGAGAGGTTTATAATTTAGGAAGCGCTCAGGAGAGTAAAAATATAGATACAGTCAGGCTGCTATTAGAAGCTTTAGGAGCTAACGGAGATAGATTTGAATTTGTAAAAGACCGCCTTGGCCATGATATAAGGTACAGCCTTAATTCTAAGAAACTCTGCCATGAACTTGGCTGGAAACCTGGTGTTTTGCTCGCGCAAGGCCTTAAATTTACCGTCGAATGGTCTTTTAAACATCAACGATGGCTTAAGAGCAAGCTTAAAAATATCAATAAGTTTTATAATAAATAAGTGTCGCTGGCCCCCTAACCAAGAGGGAGGGATATGGCTGTTGTTATTGTCACCGGTTCTTCCGGGCTAATCGGTTCAGAAACTGTCAGTTTCTTTGCGCAAAAAGGGTTCGATGTTGTAGGAATTGACAACAATATGCGTAAAAGTTTCTTTGGAGCGGACGGCTCAACTGTCTGGAATAGGAACCGCCTTAGAAGGCTTCATAAAAACTTCCGTCATTATTCCGTCGATATCCGCAATCAGCGTAAAATAAATTTTATATTAGAAAGGTATAATAGTGGTATTGTTTTAATTGTACATACCGCTGCCCAGCCTTCTCATGAGTGGGCAGCTAAGGATCCTATTGTTGATTTTGGGGTGAATGCCGCAGGCACGCTGGTTTTGCTTGAGGGCTTGCGCCAGTTTTGCCCCCGGGCCGTGTTTGTCTTTACTTCGACCAATAAGGTTTACGGCGATACTCCAAATTGGCTTCCTTTGGTGGAAAAAGAAAAACGTTTTGAGATTGAAGAGGGCCACAAGTATTTTAAAGGCATCGATGAGTCCATGAGCATTGATAATTGCCTTCATTCTGTTTTTGGCGCCTCTAAGGTTGCCGCGGATATTATGGTGCAGGAGTATGGGAAGTATTTCCATCTGCGCACGGGTGTTTTCCGCTGCGGGTGTTTAACAGGCCCTGCGCATTCTGGTGCAGAGCTGCATGGTTTTTTGTCATATTTGGTTAAATGCGCAGTAACTAAGCGTAAATATAAGATTTACGGATATAAGGGCAAACAGGTCAGGGATAATATCCATTCTTTTGATATGGTTAATGCTTTTTATCAGTATTTCCAGAATCCTCGCTGCGGAGAAGTATATAATTTAGGCGGAGGCAGGTTCGCTAATGTTTCTGTGCTTGAGGCAATCCAGATGTGCGAAGAATTAGCCGGGGAAAAATTTAACTATGAATATATTGACCTTGCCCGTATCGGTGATCATATTTGGTGGGTAAGCGATGTTTCAAAATTCAAATCCCACTATCCCATGTGGGATTATAAATACGGCATAGAAGAAACGATCAAGCAAATTTATCATGTGCAAAAGGATTTAGTGCTTTAATTTTGCATACGTTCATATTTTATGTTAATATATATAAATAACCATAACCAAAGGAGGTGGGTATGTCTTTAATGTTTGTTTTAACCGCGATAATGTCTAGTTTTATGCTTTTCTTTGTCATTGATATTTCGTATAATTTACGCCGACTGAATAATACTATTAAAGAAGTTTTAGATAAACAAAAAAAGTAAATATATTACTTGACTAAAACAAGAAATATATTATAATAAATAAATACTTTTTAAAAGCATTTATCTAACGTTTGTCAGTTAATAACAAGTAAACAATTGATTAATCGCTAAAAGCGAAAGCGCGATTAACTTCAGAGCTGTAAGTGCTTGTACTGCAACGTTAATGATGCGTATTTAAATGTAAAGGCCTGAGAATCACTACTTGAAACCGTTTACTTTTTGGGCCAAATTTTGCTTGACAAGCGGGCTAAGCAGTGCTATCCTTATTACACAAACCTAAGGTAATATATTCGGGATCCTCTGCTGGAGGGCGGAGGAGCCACGTGATTTAACCGGATAGACGAAGATTTGATCTGTCCGGTTTTTTATTTTTTTATTGTTTATGAAGTTAAATAATGGTAAAATTATGAAAATGCAAAGGGTAGTTAAAGTAATATTCTTGGGTTTTTTCCTTATTGCTGGTTGGGTTTTTTTGTCTCCCGCATATTCTGCCTTTGATCTAAGTTATACCTTTGAACAGGGAGGAAGCCGGCTTGAATTTGACCGTTCGAATTTTTCCCGCGCCATAACTTTTACAACATTTAATGATATAGCGAATAATCGTTATGAAATCCGACAGCGCATCGAAAGCCCCTTAAGGAACAGGGATAATCCTTCTCTTACTATCGGAAACAATTTTGTGGTCAGGGGTTTTCGTGGTTCGAATAAGTACGGAGATTTGCGAATTCCTACCGGAGATATTGTTGTAAGGAATGATGAACTGATCTATGTTTCTAATCCGGCGGGTACCGCTGATTCATTTACCCTTGTTTATGCAGTTGCTAATACTCAAGAAATTACCCCCGGTTATTACACTGGGCGTATCAGTTTAGTTTTAAATCCCATCGGTTCGGCGCAGTCTCCGATAACCAAAGTTATTGAAGTCTATGTCAGCATTCCCGATGATGGAGGGTCATTGTCAGTTTCTGTTGCTCCGGCAGAAGGAATAAACGCGCTTATTATTAATCCTTTGGGTAGTAATGGCTTGCGTTCTATGGCTAATGCCGTAGTTACGATTAACGGTTCTTTTAACGGCCCGTTTCGTATAATGCAGATGCTTCCTCAACCTATTCAATCTCAAGATGGCAGGCTTATTGACAGCGGTAAGATTCTCCTTACTGTTCCCGATGCGCAGAAAGGTGTGGCAGTCAATCAACCTACGCCTTTGTCTAATAATATTCAAACAATCTATTCTTCTCGGCCTGACGGCAGTTCAGACAAGGCATTTACAATCATCTATTCTTTAGCCGACCCCTTGAAGCTTATAGCCGGTAATTATCGTTCACGCATTCAATATCTTTTGGATTCATCGGGCAAGCAGATTAATTTAGGGGCATTGGATTTAGAGATAAGGCAGGATCGTATATTTGAAATCAGTATCTCTCCTGGGGACCAGCGTTATAATATCGATTTTGCCGACCTTAAGCCTAGTGATGGTCCGCGTATCAATGAGGTATTAATTGAGGTAAAAACTAACATTGGCAGGGCTTATCAGATTACTCAGAACATCCTTTCTGAGTTGGTTTCAGGTGACGGAAATAAAATTCCCTCTAAATATTTCTCTATGCAGACACTGCCGGTAAATGATACTAAGGGGAGTTTAAAAATTTCAAATAAAATTCCGGTTGAAAAGGGCGACCTGTTGCTTTTTATTTCTGATGCCAGCGGCTCAAGCGATAGATTCAAAGTTATTTACGAATTAATTTGCCCCGCAGATTTAAGGGCAGGAAATTATTCATCGCGCATAACATATACATTAACCGAAATTTAACAAGGAGGAAAGGGAGAATGTTCCAAAATATTAATTCTAAACAGAAACAGTTAATAAAGGAGGAGGTAAAAATGAAAAACATACTTATTTGTATGATTTTCGTTGTGGTTGCGCTTTGCGCAACAAATGCTTCAGCGGCTACAAGCCAGACTGTCAATGTCAATGCTACTGTCCCGACAATGACTGGAGGTTTATCCGTTACTGTAAGCAGGGTTACGGGCGATGTTTGGACATCAGCAACAGCGATTAGTTTCGGTACATTGGTCTGGGATACAGTAAACAAGATTTTTCTGCCTTCCAGCTATTTTGCCGTTGATATCGGTGTGACTGATAACTCTGGAACCGCATGGACCGTGACACACACACGCACATCGCTTGCGCGCAGCGCAGGAGGAAATCTGGATAACAAGGTCAATGTTTCTTTTGTTAAACAGACCAGCTCTACCGCAAGTACGGATTTACAGAAGGTTAGCTTCGGCAACAGCCAGAGTATTGGTTATACTAAGGCGCAGTTAGCCGGCGGTTGGTTACGTATCTACTATGGTATCGGAACCGGTGATCCAACAAAGCCTGATGCTCCTGGCGTAACACCGATTGGTTTAGATACAGCAGCAGGTACATATAACGGTACAGTAACAATTACGCTTACACCGTAATCAATTAAGGAAAAGTTTATTGCAGTAATATAACGGAGGAGGGTATTTTGTCTGCTCGAATACGTTTAATAGGTATTTCACTCTGTCTTCTAAGCAGTATTTTTGTTTCTAGTGCGCAAGCAGAGTCAAATAAGCTACCTTTTATGAATCAGTCAAAAATCCGAGTTGTTGTTTCTCCGGGAGAACGTGTCTTTGGAGAGATTACACTTGATAATCCGACTGAAGAGAGCAAGGATATGCGCCTTTATCTTGAGGATTGGTATTATATCCCCGGAGGTTCCGGCGCTAAAGAATTCCTGCCGGCAAATACCACTCCTGCCTCTGCCTGTCCATGGATAACTTTTTCCCCGGCAGAGGTAACTATTCCTCCATTTGGGAAGCAAAAGATAAGCTATTCAATTACCGCTCCCAAGGATGCAACTGGCTCCCGCTTTGCAACACTCTTTTTTGAGACATTAATTGGTAGAGGGGCAGTGGAGGATTCAGGCCGTTCTGCAGCCCTCAATGTTAATGTCAGGGTCGCTACTCTTTTCTACGTAGAAGTAAAGGGAACAATAAAAAGAAGTGCAAAAATTAGTAATTTAAAAATAGAATCTTCTAAGGAAAACAAAGGAACTTTGGATATTGGTTTGGACTTTGAAAATACCGGCAATACCGATATTACTACCTCCGGAAGTTTTAGCTTAATGAATGATAAGGGGATAGTAAAGGCCCGTGGAGCATTTAATAGCGTATATACTTTTCCGGGCGGCACAGGTACTCTCTTAGGGGTATGGAAAGATAAGATTCCAGCCGGTGTCTATGACCTGGTCATAACTGTTGATCTTGGGAAAGCGCTCACAGATGCAGGTATAGGAAGAGGTCCGGTAATTACCAAAGAGGCCTCTGTTACAGTAGGAGAGAACAATCAAATTGTTCAGATCGGCCAGCTTCAGTAATATGTCTCTTTTTGCTGGGAGATCAGCTAAAAAATCCCGCCATATTTTATGGGTTACCGGGAAACCGGCTTTTTTCCCGCGTATCTTATTGCTTTTTTGTATTTTATTCCTTTCTCTTACTCTGACCCCAAATTCAGTTTTTGCCCGCAGCCAGATCGCCGAGTACCTCTGTGAATATGGTATAAGCTATTTCAAGAATGGCGATCTTGAGCAGGCAGAGCATGAATTCAAGAAGGCCCTTATTGCTGAACCGGGATATCCTGCCGCAATTTATTATCTACAGCTTATTAGAGAAATGTCCGGACGGCCTGCGCCTGATGATGAATTTATTGCTACAGATTATCCTCCCGCTGCTAGCCTTGGCCGGCAGGCAGTTATGGAGAATACCCTCAACCGGGTTAATATTAAGGAAACACTTGGTAAAACTGAAGGTTTAAGTGAGTCGCAGATTTTTATCCCCGAATTGGAGCGCGGAATACCGACGGGTGAGAGCGTAAAAAGAAGGCTGCCGAGTAAATATTTTATCGCAGACCCTAACTTTACCCTTCAGCAGCCCATAGAAATCGAGGAAGGAAAATATGTTGTTATTAGCGGTAATAATATCCAGCGTTTTTTGGTGGTTCAGCCGGAACTGCTTTATGTGGAAAGAGTGAATAATAATGAAATTTCAGTTATGGCTAAGGGCAGGGGATTTGCTTCTATCGTTGTTTGGGATGATTCCGGCCGTACCAGTATAGAGTGCACAGGGATCTTGCCTATTCCTGAGACTCCGACCTTGGAAGAAGTAGCGCGCAAAGAAGAAGAGAGTATGGGGAATTTTAAATTACGCTATAATTTAGACTGGTATTCTTATTATACCGGTAACCGGATTCAAACGATTCATCGCAGCGGAAATTACTCTTGGATCCATAATTTACGTATGAACGGCGCTACTCCTTATGGGTTATTGGATTCATCGGTAACCATGCGCGTTTTACCCGGTACCACAGATATGACTTATGTATCTGCAGGCCTGACTAACGGGAATATAGGTGATTTTAAGGGATTTAATATTCGAGCAGGAGATTACAACCCATATTTTAATAATTTAGCAATACCCGCTCCGGATTTAAGAGGCGTATATTTTTATTCGCCTGCTTTTGATAATAAGCTCGATTATTCTGTATTCTGGGGCAGGGAGAACGGAGGGCGTTACGGTACGTTAGCTTTAACCGATTATAAGGCGCTGCATTCATTTATGAGCGGTTTTAATTTAAATTATTCTCCTTCTTCATGGCAGAATTATAAATTTAGCGTAGCCCATGGGTGGGGGCGCAATCGGCAAGAAAATCTTAAAGATTATGCTTATGACCTTATGGGGAGCTGGAATTTTGGAAATTATGGTTATAATTATGAGATTGCCAGTGACACTAAAAACCTGGCTCAATTATTTACTACCAGTTATAAAGGCAAAGAGCTTGATGCTAGGTTGCAGTTTAGGGATATAGACAAAGAATTTGTCAGTATTACCGGACCCGGTTGGAGGCAGGGGGAATTCGGCGCACTTCTAAACTTAAGTTATCTTCCGACAGATAAACTGACTTTGACCCAGCGCGTTGATATTTACCGTGACCGGTTATATCCGGCGGAGGATAATCAAAATCGTTTTAATGAAGATCTCGATACTACGATTAATTATAAGGTAGATCCGCTTACAAATGTAGAGGCAACCTATACCCTTCAGAATGACCTTGGTAAAATATCGCAGACAAGATATCAATCCGGAGGTTTGGGGGCGTCAAGGCTGTTTTCTGTATTTGGCAAGGAGGTCTCTACTTATTTAAAATATTCTCACCAAGACAACAAGAGCTATACCTCTCCAACATTAGACTATGAAAATGAAAAAATCTTCGCAGGGCTGCGTTTTAGCGTTATTGGCGCCTTGTATTATTATTATAACCGCGAATTGAACTGGCTTACCGAAAAATCTACAAGTAACCACGTCAGGCCCAATGTTACTGAAACCGGGCTTGATTGGTATGATCGTATCGGTAAAACGCCATTTTGGGGTTCATTGCGTTTTACTTACCGCGATGAAGAGCGCGCAAATTCTCCATTATCTTTTCTTGCAGGTGAAGATTATATTGAAGGCTACAGCGAGCTTTCATACCGGCCTTCCAGCGGACAGGAAATTTATGCTTCTGCCCGGGTTAGAAATATATGGAAGGAGAATTCAGCTACGGCGATTAGCCGGGTTGAGGCAAGTTTTAATGTAGGGATGAAGCTGCTTTGGGATACTGGGATACGCTGGGATGCGGTTTCTTCCGTATCAGGGTATGTTTTTAAAGATTACAACTCCAACGGCCTGCTTGACCGTGATGAGCCTCCAGTTTTTGGCATTAAAGTCTGGTTAGGGAAAAATAAGTACCAGATTACCGACGAACTTGGGTATTTTAAATTTGTTAATGTCCGGGGGAAGGTTGCTTATGTGACTCTTGACACCGGAAGTTTGCCTGCCGGATATGTCCTTACTGTTCCCGTAACGCAAGGCGTGCCTATTGCCAACGCATCATCAAACAAGGTTTATTTTGGAATAACTTCGCGTTCGGAGATTCGCGGTGTTGTCTTTGAAGATACAAATGGGGATGGTGTGTATTCAGTCGGAGAAAAAGGTGTCGCCGGGGTAGCTATAACCATGGATGGAACTAAAACGGTTATTTCCGGAATTGATGGCAGGTATACATATCCCCAGGCGCAAGCCGGAGAGCACGAGCTGGTTGCTGACTTAAACTCAATACCTGTTTATTATTTACCTCTAGTTTCCCTTAAAAAGAAATTCCCCCTTCAAGAGGGGGAATCTTCAGTTTGGAACATTCCTCTACGCAGAATAGAGAAATAGGAGGAGGGGGTTGTTACCGTGTGTAAATTGTTTTTACTTCTCTGGTAATTTTTTCTCCTTGGGCAAGAAGGGTAACTTTACTCTCCTCCTTTTCTATAAATTCTTCTCCTACCGTGGCAGTGGAGTTAATCTTCGCAACATCATACCTTAATTGATTCCTGACTAAAGTTTCCGAAATATTAGGCGGTGCATTGACTCCCGGAATAGAGGGAATGGTGCAGGACATAGCGATAGTTACGCTATCTCCGGCCCAAACAGTTGAAACTATCAAAAGAACGAGAAAACCCGTTAAAATCCCCTTTTTCCCCATTTTACACCTCCTTGCCCATTAAAAAACCCCGGTTATTAATCGCGCCGGGGCCATAAAAAACCCTAAAAAGGATATTTTTAGGGTTTCATCCTTTTGGCAACGCAGCCCTCCGAAATCTCGGAGCTGTCATTTTGCGCCCCAGCATTACTGCTAGTTAGCCTTTTTCAAAAGCTGTTCCAGATTGTAATTAAATATAACATATTTTAAGCCAAATTTCAATAGTATGGAAAAATAATTATTTTGTCGTAATTGCTTAGAAATAAACAAGTTATGGCTATTAAAGTGATGTTTTGATTTTGCGATATAGCGCCTTAATTTATTTACAAGTTAGAATGTTTGTGGTAACATATTTCTAATAAATAATCCATTATGAAATTGTTCAAGCCAAAGAAAATCCTGCAGAAGCGTTTTATCGCCGCTGAATTTGACACTCTTGTTATTGAAACAATTCAAACTGTAGCGAAACAGGGACTTTCCCCGAAGGGGACTGTCCCTGTTTCGCATTTGCGCATCCTTAAGCTTAAAGGCACTTGGCGCGCTAACGAATATAATGAACTTGTTTTTGAGGTAACAGGCCGCAAAGGCCCGCCGCAAACTTATACTTTTAAGGGAGCCTGGAAACTTAATAAGAACCAGCAGATTGAATATCTCTCTGAAGATGGCAGCGATAGGCTGATTTTCAGGGGCTATTGGCAATTAGCTTCAAAGGATAAGCTAGTTTATGTTTTTGAAGGCAGCTCTGTTTCGCGTTTTGAGTTTAAGGCCCAGTTTGAATCGCCTGCACTTTACCCTAAGAAAGGTCAGATTCGCTTTCGTCTTGGCGCAGGTATCCGTCAGAACCGTTTGAATAAAGGCAGGCGGCTGATTATTTTATATGGAGAATGGAAATTCGGCCGTAATTTAGGGCTATCTTTTAATATGAATTACGGCCAAGGCAGAGTGAAATCTATTGACTTAGGCGCAGAGGTAACTTTTGACCGCAGTAAAGTTATGCTTGCGCTTAATAATGAGCTTGGTGAGCCCTTAGGAGTTACCATTACAATGACGCGTAAATTCCTAGAACATCTTGATGCAGAAGCGTTTGTAAGACTTAAAGCTCGCGGTAAAGAACAGGGGGTTGAAGCCGGATTTTCAATTCCTTTTTAAGATAAACCACTAAAAACTTGACTTTCTGATTTAACGCGTTAAAATATTTGTTCAATGCCTGAACGCCCCGAATCAAAGGAAGCGAACCTCATTATTATCAAAGAGATAGAGTCTCAACCGGCTGTTACTCAGCGCGAGCTTTCTAATAAGCTGGATATCTCTTTAGGTAAGATCAATTATCTCCTTAAAGAGCTCATAAAAAATGGTTTTGTTGAAGTTAAAAGCTTTTCCGATAATCCTTCTAAGCTTAATAAAATACATTATTTTATTACTAAAGAAGGTTTGGAGTACAAAGTCAGTATTACTCGGCAGTTTTTAAAAGAAAAAGAAGAAGAATATAATCAAATTAAACGCGATTGGGAGCAATTGGCACACAAAGATTACGGCTTTGTAAATCAAGGACAGAAGTAGGTAAAAATTCGAATATGCCAATTATGAATTCAATTTATCAATCTCTAGCTCAAAAAGACTGGATAAGCTTTAGTTTTCCGGACATTATAAAGAAAATAATTTGTTTCATTTTTATAGTGATCTGTATAGGCCTGCCAGTTAATAATATTTTTAACTTTTTGATTATTTTTATTGCTGGATTGGTGCTCGTAAGCTCAGAGGTTAAGTGTTCTTTTAAACAGCTAGCTATTATTTTGATCATTCCCGTATCTGTTTTCTTTCTTAAAGAAATTCTTCCCCGTGCTGCCTTACAAGAGGGGCATAATGTTTTCTTGGTAAATGATGAAGTCGGCGTCTTAGAAAAAGAGTTGAACCCCGAAGTTTTTAGTTTTATGAAGCAGCAGTTTTTAAGCCGTTATCCTCTGGAGACTATTGCTTCCAGAAAAGAAGCAAAAGAAAATGATTTTTGGTTATTTAAGCCTTTTAGTTATATAAAAAGATTGTTTATAAACGATAAAAAGTTGGATGAAAAAGTTACTTCCAAAGATAAAGAGATTCAGCTGCCTGGTTCGCTTTTTGCTTTCTCCGCGGATTCTCTGTACTCTAAGCCTAAATATTCAAGAATAGTCGACGAAATAGATTTTAATAACCTGACTGAATTCCGTGGCGCTTTTGTAAATAGTCTTGATTACAATTGGTATGGTTCAGCTAAAATAAAGCGCGAGAGTATGCCGTATTTTGTAATGTATGAGCTGACACCTGCATCGGTTGATAGTATCTTATGTTGGACTGGATATGTTTTATGGGAAAGCGGGCAGGGTGGTTTTAATACCATATACAATCAAAATAAAAACTGTAGGAAGATAACGGAAAAAGATATAGGCAAGAAAATATTCGGAATCGGAATATATAATAGTGATCAATTGGGGTTTTGGGGGAGGTTTAATCAGCTTAAATTGAAACTCAAAGATTATTTTTCTGCTAAAAAAAGCAATATCTCTTTAGCAGGCGATAAGCAGGCTCAATTATCAATGCATTTAGTCCTGTCTCCCGTGTTAAAACTTTCTTCAATCGTTAGAATTATTCTGGAACTTTTGTGCGTATTTTTTATCTTGAGATTAGCAGTCAAAATTAACCGGAAGCGTTTTATTTTGGCAGCTTCTATAATTGCTATTGCCGTATTAATTGCTTATTTCTATTGTCCTGAATTATTCGGCAAGTATTATATTTATGAAGGAGGAGAGGACGGGGTTACGCATGAAACTTTTGGCAGGAATATATTGAATTATGCTTTATCTGGAGATTGGAAATCAGTTTTCCGCGGTGAGGAAGATATTTTCTGGAATACCCCGGGTTTTCGGTATTTCCGTGCTTTTGAAAAATTGTTATTTGGTGATACTAATTTAGGGTATTTGGCGGTAGTTTTACTGCTGCCATATGTTTTATTCGGTTTTTTAACTAATTTTATATCCAAGCAATGGGCTTTTTGTTCAACCTTAGTTTTTTTGTTAGGTTTCCTGCCTTTTCATATTTTAGATAATCTTGGAGCTACTTATTATATCTATTTGACTGTGGTGCGCGGGGGATGGCCGGATGTTCTGGCATTTACCTCTTTCTTAGGGGGATTAGCTTTAGCCATTAGGTATGGAGATTTACGTAACGGCGGTAACCTTTGGTATGGATTTTTGGCCCATTTTTTGTTCTTTGTTACCGTATTTATGCGGCCGCAATTTTGTGTTGCCGTATTAATTGGGGTTTTGTATTTTGCCTTCCGGGCTTTTAAGAAGGGAATGATAAAAGAGGTTTTCTTTGCTTGGGTTGTTTTTTTGCCTGTTTTATTCCCTCTCGTACATAATTATTACTTCGGGGGAAAAATCTGCCTTTTTACGGGGGCTATTTATTTTGCTGTTGATACTCCGCCTCCGGTGTATTTTAATGCCGCTAAAGAGCTATTATTATTTAATTTCTCCGGGCAGAATCTTGAAAAAGTCATATTGCACTTAAAGGTAATGATTGGCCCGTTGTACCGGGCGGTATTTTTGGGAATTGTTTTTTATACGGCTTTTCTTAAACGTAAAATAACGCCTAACCTTAGATTGCTAGCTGTATTATGCCTAAGCCTTCATTTTACCAACTTGTTTATTTTTGCCACTTATTTCAGATATAGTTTATTGGCTTGGGCTTTAACCGTGATTGTTGCGGTTTCTTTGTTTTGGCAGACATTTATTGGTAAGAGAATTACGGATCAAGGATATTGTTAAGTTTATATTGACGGTTATTATTGTGATAGGGTAGTTATCTTATATAAAATAAAAGTTTAAAAGGAAAAAAGGGGGGGTGTATGAAGATTGAGAAAAGAAAATTGTCCGGTACTTTCGAAATCATATTAGAGCCTCATTTTGACAATAGGGGTTTTTTTATGCGTACCTATGAGCGGGATATAATGGTTAAATTCGGGATTGATCGGGTTTGGATTCATGAAAACCAATCGCGGACGATCTCAAAACACGTTATACGCGGCTTGCATTTACAGCTGCCCCCATATGCAGAAACGAAATTGATCCGTGTGGTGCATGGCGCCATTTGGGATGTTATCGTTGATTTACGCAAAGATTCCAAAACTTATGGTCAGTGGGATGCGATAGAGCTTACCGAAAATAATTTTAAATGCATTTATATACCTAAGGGGTTTGCTCATGGTTTCTGCACATTGACCGAAAACAGCGAGATTCTTTATAAAGTCGACAGCCCTTACCATTTACCTTCTGAAAGAGGTATATTGTGGAGCGATCCTGACCTGGTTATACCTTGGCCGACGAAATCCCCTACTGTTTCGGAAAAGGACAGCTCTAACGGATTATTAAAGGATTTTGTATCACCATTTAAGGGGGATTTGTGCGAATAATACTGACAGGCTCAACGGGTCTTATCGGTGGAGCAATTTGGGAACGACTTAGAGCTTCGCATCAGGTTGTGCGGTTTGGGCGCAGGCCTGTTTGTGAGCTATGCGCAGATTTTTCTTTTCCGGATTCTGTTAAAAAAGTTAGCTTATCAGGTTATGATGCGCTTATTCATTGTGCAGGAATTGTTGATACTGATTTCATAAAAAATCCGCAAAGCGCTTGGGCTCAGGCAGTAAGAGGTATAGATGCTTTGGCTGCACAAGCCATAGCCGGAGGTGTTAAGCGCTTAATATATTTTTCAACAACTCATGTTTATGGAGATTTTGATGGAGTATTAACCGAAGAATCCCAGCCGAATCCAATGACTCAATACGCGATTGCTCATTATGCTGGTGAACAAATACTTAAGAGTTATTCCCGTAAGGGGCTTGAGATATCCATATTAAGGCCTAATGCTGTTTACGGAATTCCCTCGGATTGGGATACTTTTAACCGTTGGTCTTTAGTTCCTTTTGATCTGCCCTTGCAGGCAGTATATCATGGTAAAATTGTGTTAAAATCCAGCGGTATTCAAAAGAGAAATTTTGTTAGCACTAAAGATTTAGCCTTTTATGTTGAAAAGCTCCTATTGTTGCCCAGAGGTAAAAGCCCTCTATTTTTAAATTCTATAGGAAAAGATACAATGAGTATTTACGATTTTGCAAAGTTGTGCGCGAAGATTTACTTTGATAAGAAGAAAACAATTTGCCTGATTAAACGCCCAGAACCGTCTTTGGCCGCGGGCGATTTTGAAATTTTAACCAATAGAAATGATTTTCAGCCTCAAGAAAACGTTTCGGATTTTTTGAATGAGTTTATTGATGAAGTTATTAAACGATTAACAAAAGGAAAAGTATATGGCCAAAATTAATTCTTGGAGTTGCAGATTTGATCCTGTTAAGGAATTTAAGAAGGAGCGTTGCCTGGCGATTAAGGAGATGGCAGGTGATCAAGAATTGAAGCGCAAGTCTCTTGATTGGATGTTACATGCCGATAGGTATAAATATAGCTATAATTTTACCTGGATGGGGCGGCCAATTATCAAACTGCCCCAGGACATTATGGCGATGCAGGAGCTTATTTGGAGCGAGAAGCCAGATTTGATTATTGAAACAGGGATTGCGCATGGTGGCTCGATTATTTTCTCTGCATCGATGCTGGAACTTATTGGAAAAGGACGGGTGATAGCGGTTGATATTGACATAAGGAAGCACAACCGTCTTTTAATAGAACAGCATCCTATGTTTAAAAGGATAACCATGATTGAGGGTAGTTCTGTTGATAAAGGTGTTTTTAATAAAATAGCCACTCAAGCCAAGAGGCGGAAAAAGGTTATGGTTATTCTTGATTCATTGCATACGCATGAACATGTTCTTCAGGAGTTACAGCTCTATTCTAAATTAGTTACTTTAGGGTGTCATCTTGTTTTGCCGGATACATTCATTGAATTCTTCCCGAAAGGTTATTATTCAAACCGCCCTTGGGACGTGGGTAATAATACTATGACGGCTCTTAAAGAGTTTTTACGCAATAATAGGAAATTTGTCGTTGACAAAACTATTAATGAGAAATTAGTAATTACCGAGGGGATTGACGGTTATCTTAAGCGGATTAAATAATGCCGTAAGTTTATTCTTCAATTAAGGATTAGCCTGGCAAAACAAGGGTTTACTTTAGGATGAATAGATGAATGCACGAGTTATGATTTTATTTCCAAATACTAGCAACGATGGGGTTATTCCTTTGGCTGTTGGTATCCTTTCTACCATAGCAAAGAATGCCGGTTGCCAGGTGCATTATTTTGAATCTACTTTTTATAACAAAAGAAACACCGCTACCGAAGACCATGAGATTGCCGGTGAGTTTCAATGTGTCAAGGATCGCAAGAAATCAGATTACCCACCAATGAAGCAATTTTATCTTGATTTTAGAAATGCTTTATTTTCGTTCCGTCCGCAAATATTGGCCGTACATGTTAATTCACTGGAATGGGAGCTCTTTAAGGAAATTATGGCCAATGTATCTTTCCCCGATCCTGCGCCATTTGTTATAGCCGGGGGTGTACATGCTTCTATTGATCCTGAATCAGTTATCTCTGAGCCATTTATAGATGCAGTCTGTGTTGGAGAGGGAGAGGATGTTTGGGCAGATTTTATTGCTGCTATAAATAGTAATGGTAGTATTGTTGATCTCCATGGTCTTTGGGTTCGTACTCCGGAAGGAATCCGTAAAAACCCCAAGCGTTCGCTTATTAAGGCAGTGCATCTTTGGGACATTCCTGTAGATTATTCTTTTTTTGACGATCGCCATCTACTGAAACCATATGATGGCCAAATGCGGCGCCGGGGTCTTATTGAATACTCGCGTGGGTGTCCGTTTAATTGCTATTATTGTGTCAATTCGGCTCTGAAAGAAAAATTCCGGGGGTTGGGAAAATTCTTTCGGGTGCGTCCATTTAAAAACTTCCAGCAGGGTGTATATAGATTAAAGAGTATGGGCGCGGAGATCTTGCAGCTTCAAGACGAATGTTTTCTTTTTAATAATATTGCCGATATCAAACGATTCTGCGATTGGTACGGTGAAGAAATCCGTCTACCGCTTCTTTTGCAAACGCGGCCAGAGTCAGTTACGGTTGAGAATATAAGTTTAATTGCCAAGATGCGAATTCCTGTGCAAATAACTTTAGGTGTAGAGTCGGGTAGTCCCCGCATCTTAGGTGATATTTGTAATCGGCATATGTCCATTGATATTATTAAGAACGCTTTTGAGGTTATCCATCATTATGGTTTACGTTCTAGCGCTTACTGTATGATTGGCTTTCCTACTGAAACACGCCAGGAAGTTTTTCAGACCATCCGTTTGATTCGCCATGTCCAGCCTACAATTGCAATCATGAGCGTATTCTATCCTTTTCCTGGTGTTCCATTGCGAAAGTTTTGCGTTGATCGCGGCTTCATAAAAGGCGATGAGCTTGCGCGAACTTTTACTGACGATACTATTCTGGTTAGACAACCCATGAGCCCAAGAGAAATTAAAAATATCCGGCGTTGTTTTAGGATTTATACTAAATTGCCTGTTAAGTATCTATCTCATGTGGAGCGTTGCGAGCGTGATTTTGAGAACAATCGTGAGTTATTTGCTAAGCTAGTAAAATTATCTTGGTCTAATGAAGCGCTTGATTATCAAAATAAGGAAAACATCTGTTTATCCATATAAGCTGTTAATAGGTAGCTCTATGAGTTTTATCGGTAAAAATATTTCGGCAAACATTTTTTCCAATGTTTGGTCGGCCGTATTAATGCTATTTTTAACTCCTTTGTATGTTAAGTTTCTGGGAGTTGAAAGTTATGGCTTGATCGGGTTTTACCTTTCCTGGCTTGCTATGATCGGTATTTTAGACACGGGGATTTCGGCAACGGCAACCCGGGAGATTGCTTGGTTCAGTGCCCGCCCGGGAGAAAGAGAAAAAATCCCCGTTTTCTTGCGAAGCATAGAGGTGGTTTACTGGAGTATTGTCTTATTTTTAGGTATGGGCATTCTTTTGGGGGCATGGTTATTTGGGGTGAATTGGTTTCAAACAAAATCTTTGCCGCCAGAATTAATCCGGAATACGCTTTCGTTAATGGCAATTTCACTTATTATTCATGTTCCCTCAGGGCTATACAATGCCGGATTAATGGGGTTACAGAAGCAGGTAGAATGTTCAGGGTTTCTTGCGTTGTTTGGAACTATACGCGGAATAGGAGCGGCTGTGGTGTTATGGAAGATTAATCCTGATATTAGGGTTTTCTTTTTATGGCAAATTTTTGCAAGTATTCTTCAGACCGGGGTAATGCGCTGGTTGCTTTGGAGAAAAGTCCGGATAGATAAGGCTCCCGCCAGATTTTCATTGGAGATACTTAAGTCAGTAAAAGGATTTGCCGGAGGGATGATTTTGATTACTGCTTTAAGTATTTTGATGACTCAAGCGGATAAGTTAATCTTAAGCCGGATGGTTTCATTAAAAATATTCGGTTTTTATATGCTAGCTTGGACAGTGTCTTCGGGATTATCGCGCGTGGCCATTCCGTTAATGCAGGCGTTTAGCCCGCGCTTTACAGAATTAGTTTCTAAGGGTAATGATAGGGAGCTGGCTAAGCAGGTTCATCTTGCATCACAATTAATGAGTGTGTTGATTATACCGCCTGCTGCCTTAATTATGGTTTTTTCCAAACAGATTCTTTATGCTTGGCTTGGCAATCCCGAAATTGCCGCAGGCGCTTGGCAGATTTTAGGGGTTATGGTGGCAGGAACAGTGCTTACTTCTTGTTCATATCCAGCTTTAAGTATTCTTTATAGTAGAAAGAAGCTTGGATCGGTTATAGTTATGAACCTGTTTTTCTTGACTGCCTTGTTTCCTCTGTTAATAGTAATGATTATACATTTTGGGGCTATAGGGGCGGCTTTTATCTGGGTACTCTATGGTTTAGTTCAATATGTCGTTTATCAGGTCTATGGGTTAGAAGGCATTACAAAGACAAGATTTTTTTCCTTTCTACTGCGGGATTTAATAGTTCCATGCGTAGTTTCATTCGCAGTTGCCGGTTTATCCGGATATTTGTTGAGTGGAGTTAAAGAAGGAATTGTATTCTTTATTTTACTGGGATTTGGGTTGTTCGTTGGTTGGTCAGTTTCTTTATTGTCATGCGGTGATTTGTTGAAAGTGATTACGGAGAAAATAAGCTTGAAAAAAAAGGCCGTTGTTACTTGTTAGTCCGGTATTTAATTATATAGAAGGAGTTTAATATATGAGCTGGTTAAAGAGATTAATCAAGGATTTGCTCGGAAAATTCGGTATATTTATTATGAAGTTTCCTTCTTCCGGGATTTATGCCGAAAGCGGCATGGCTACCATTCATAATGCTGATTGTTTAAAAAAACCAGAATTCAAAACAGCCTATGTGCGCGGTATAAAGGCTGCAGGGTTTGATTATGGAATTAAATGGAAGACCTATATTGCCTGTTGGGCAGCTTCACAGGCTGTTCGCGCAGGAAAAGGGGATTTTGTTGAGTGTGGCGTGAACAAGGGGTTTATTAGTTCGGTCATTATGTCTTATTTGGATTGGAATCAATTAGACCGTAAATTTTATCTTATTGATACTTTTAGCGGTATTTATGAAGAAATTCTCTCCGATGAAGAAAAAGCTGCCGGTTATATTGTAAAAAATCGTATGGCAATAGCCAAAGGGGATTATGTTAACAGCGCGGATGAAGCAAGAAAGAATTTTAAAGAATGGGCTCGGGTGCAGGTTATCGCAGGGTGTGTCCCCCAGGTTTTAAAAGAAATTCCTTTAGATCCGGTTGCATTCATTCATCTGGATATGAATAATATAACTCCGGAAAAGGCGGCTGCTGAATTCTTCTGGCCCCGCTTGATTAAAAATGGCCTGATACTGCTTGATGATTATGCATTTGTCGGTTATGGTCTGTCTAAGAAAGGTATGGATGATTTTGCCCGCAGTGTTGGAGTTGAGATTTTGTCCTTACCGACGGGGCAAGGTATTCTTATAAAAAATTGATTAAAATGCTTAACGAAAAACAACCATTAGTTAGTATAGGTGTACCTGTTTTTAACGGAGAAAAAAGGCTCGCTGTTGCTTTGGATTCTCTGCTTAATCAGGATTATCCGTTTTTTGAGATTATAATTTCAGATAACGGCTCGACCGATTCTACTCCTGATATTTGCCGTGATTATGTTAATAAAGATCCAAGAGTTAAATATTTCCGGTCTGAGAAAAATTGCGGTTTTACCTGGAATTTTAACCGGGTTTTTGAGCTTTCTTCCGGGGAGTATTTTATGTGGGCAGCCCATGATGATAATCGAGCGCCTACTTTTGTTAGTGAGTGTGTTAGGAGTATGGAGAAACGTCCGGATGCCGTACTTTGCCATGTTTATACCGTTACTTTTATTGAGGGGCAGAAGGATGCGCTTTACTACTCAAGTCTGGATACATTTGAGAAAGTGTCTGTTTTAATAGGAAGATACCGCGAAACATTGAAACATTTTCCGATGACGGCTATATATGGGCTTTATCGTTCATCATCTATGCGCAAGACGCATATGTTTGAGAAAAGTATGGCTACTGATTTGGCTTTTATCCAGGAGCTTTCCATCTATGGCAGTTTTATCCAGGTGCATAAAGAGCTTTTTACTTATTTAGGCCGGTATAAATGGAATACGGTTAACCAGGATTTTCAATTTTCTTTTGGAAAAGGATGTAAGCCCAGCTGGTGTTTTCCGTTTATTGCCTTATTTTTTAACCATTGGGGGCGGATATCAGCAGCACCGGTATCATTCTTTACTAAACTTTATCTGTGGGTTGTTTTGATTCAATATCAGGCAGCACAGGTAAGCATAAAGGTATTGATCAAGATAGCTGGATTATTTTGTCCCAAGAGGTGGAAAGTGAAGTTTGCAAGCGCTATTTATAGGCGATGGCTGCATAATCCTAATATTAAAGTTGTTTCCGAACAATTGTTTTTGGAAAGAATAATAAAGCCAAGAATTGGCTGGTGGAAGTAATATTTCTTGAGGAAGAAAACATGATTAGTCAAAAGGAACAGGATTTGATTTGGTACCATTATCAGAATAACGCTAAAGGTATATTTGATTTGAGCTATCCGCGCTTGCGGTTTCTGGCAAAGTTATGTCCTAAAAAAATGCGGGTTTTAAATATCGGGGTTGGATCCGGACACCTTGAGAAAATGCTCATCGAGCGGGGTGTTGATGTCTATTCGCTTGATCCCTGCCAAGAGAGTATTACAAAGCTTCAAACTGCACTAAAGATGGGTAATCAGGCTAAGCAGGGTTATAGTTATAGTGTCCCTTTTGGGGCCGGTATTTTTGATAAGGTGATTATGACTGAGGTGCTTGAGCATCTCCCGAATGATGCCCTTCATGCTACTCTGGATGAGGTGCGGCGTGTTTTAAAGCCGAAAGGAGAATTCACAGGGACAGTGCCTTATCGGGAAGTTTTAACCGATAGCGAAGTTCTTTGCCCGCATTGTAAGGCGCAGTTTCATCGATGGGGGCATCTGCAAAGTTTTGATCTATCTTCGTTGAAAAGTTTACTTAAAGAACATAATTTTTATGTTATATGCATATATCCCCGGTCTTTTCCTGATTTTAAAAGGAGAGGAATCAAGTATTTTATTAAGGCAGTTTTTAGATATATTCTGGGGCGCATGGGTGAGCCTCTAGTTGGGCCTAATTTGTATTTTATCGCCAGAGTAAATTACAGTAAGAAGCAGAAATAATTCTGGAATCATTTTTTGTCGCGCGGTTATTTCTATGAAAGCAATTCTAATTTTAGATATGTCTTATACCTTGAAGATGTTCAAGGACAGACAAATGGACCAGGCCCTTGAGAGTAGAAAACTCGGGGGTTATTTTAACAAGGTGATTTCAGTGCATCCCTTGGCGGGATTGTTTGAGGAAGGGGATCGAAGATTCGGCAGCCCCGAGATTAGTAAGTTGGATGATTCACACATCTTTATTGAAGGTAAGATTGGGATTAGCAGAAAATGGCGCTTTGTTCCTGCAATTAGCCTTATTCTTGCTCAAATCGGATTAATTAAATTGTTAATCCGGATGGCCAGGGAAACAAAAATAGATGTGGTGCGCATCGGTGATCCGTATTACTTGGGATTGATGGGGTTATTTTTGTCTAAATATATGAAAGTCCCTTTGGCTATTCGTATTTGTTTCCGGTATGACGAAATCTCCCGGATAACCGGCAAAGCCGTATTTGCGCGTTTATTCAGGTTCCGTTGGGTTGAAAAGATTATTGAAAGATTTGTATTGGCGCGTTGTGATTTGGTAGCGGGCGCCAATGAAGATAATATGCGCTATGCGTTGGAGAACGGGGCAAGGGCCGATGCGGCTACGGTTTTTAGGTATGGTAACTTAATACATAAAGATCACTGGCAGGAGCCGCATATGCGTGCCTGCGCAAATGAACATCTTGCAGAAATTGGGTTGACGGGCGAAAAATTTATTGCAACAGTAGCCCGGCTTGAGCCAATGAAGTGCGTTGAAGATTTTATCCGTGTTGTTGCCGAACTTAGCAGGCGCAAGCATTTCATTAAAGGGCTTATTGTTGGAGATGGGGCATCAAGGAAAGAGTTAGAGGCGCTGGCGGAATCTTTGAATATAGGAGATAGTCTGGTTTTTGTAGGTAACCGCAATCAAGAATGGATTGCCGGTGTCTTACCAAAAGCTACAGCCATTGCCTCTACGCATATGGGCAGGGCATTAACCGAAGCTGCACTCGCAGGAGTACCGATTGTTGCCTATGATTATGATTGGCAAAGAGAAGTTGTCGTTGATGGGCAAACCGGTTATCTTGTAGCGAATAAAGATTGGATGGCTTTATCGGATAAAATAGAATATATATTAGCCGATCCTTTAAGGGGCAAGCAGATGGGAGAGAATGCGCGCGTAAAAATGTTAAAGATGATGGACCGCAAAATACTGGAGCTTCATGAGCAAAACGAATATTCCAGAATGATAAACCGTTTTTCTTCTAGAAAAAAACCATGAATAGCACTTTCTTAAAGCGGCTTTATAAAAAGACAATTCCAATTATGCCGGGATATTATCATTTGTGCCTGATGTTGCGGAAATACAGGCTAAAGGGGTGGGAATGGGTAAATAGGGTCCCGGTTAAGCCGGGAATTTTTGTATTGGTTCATTCAAAGGCTGGTGATTTTTATATGAGCCATCCGGAGCGCTGCAGTATTGCAAAAAAGTTTTTTTGGACAGAAGGAGAAAGAGACCCTTTGGAAGATAAAGTAGCGCTGGATTTGTTTGCGGACTTATCCGCATGCTCGGATGTTGTTTTGGATATTGGGGCAAACTCTGGACTTTTTTCTCTAGTGGCAGCAAAATCCAACCCTCTTGCCAAAGTCGTTGCTCTTGATATTTTACCTGAGGCTTGCCGCATATTAGTGGACAATCTTATCTTAAATAACCTATTGGGAATAATTGAAGTCCAGCTTACCGCAGTTGGGCCAAAGGGAGGTATTTTTTATGCGCCATTCAATAATATCTCCAGTGAAATGCCTACTTCTCTGTCATTGGATTATAAAGAAGCGGGTGGTTTTCGAATACAGGTCCCGGTAAAAACACTTGATGAAATATGTGTTCCGAATTTTATCGCAAAGAAGTTAAGCATAAAGATTGATGTTGAAGGTACAGAAGTTGATATTTTTAAATACGGGAGAGATACTTTAAATTTAATTAAGCCGGATATTGTTTGTGAGGTTATCCCGCGCACGCGGGAGATCGACCTTTATGATAAAATTCTTGATGAGTACTCTTACCGTAAATATCTCATTACAAGCCGTGGGCTAAAAAAATTTGACAGGGTTAAACCTGATGCGCGGTATAAAGATTGGTTTTTTACTACTAAAGACAGTTTTGATTTTAAAACAGATGGTTTATCGGAATAAACAGCTATCATAAAAAGATTATGAAAAAGGTATTCCATTTTGTGCCCTCGCTCGACATTGGCGGCGTTGAGATTGCAATTAAGAAATCACTTCCTGATCTTAAGCAAAAACTAGATATAAGTATTTTTTATATAAAACGCAGGGGGAGTTTGGATGTCGGCCAGAAGCCTTGGTGGCTTGCTTTAAAGAGTATTGTTTTTCGCAGGCCGGATGTTGTTATTACTTCTTTATGGTGGAGTCATCCTATTGGTTTTTTATTCAAGATATCCGGTATCAGATGGGTTTGTTTTATCCATAATTCAAGATTCAAGCATTTTGTGGATCGTTTTATCTGCTCTTTGTCCATATGGTATTCAGATGAGGTCGCTGCAGATTCAAACCAAGCGGCGGTTTTTGTACGCTTGATCAGGAAGGATGCGTTTGTCCGCGTGATTCCCTACGTTTTTTTACTTACTCACAAAGAAATAGAAGTAAAGAGAGTCAAAAATACATTTATTTATGTTGGTCGTAATGCAAGCGAAAAGAGGATGGATCTTGTAGCCGGTTTCTTTGAGCATCTTATGACAAAATTCCCCGCTGTTAGATGCAGGTTCGAAATTGCTGGCGAGGTGCCGATAACTGTTTTAAATCTGAAAAATGCTTTCGGAGATCGCGTAAGTGTTAAATCCAACTCATCAAACACTGAAGTGTATGAGAAACTTAGTTCTTCAGAGTATTTTGTTGTGCTCTCGGATCTTGAGGGGTTTTGTATGTCTGCGTACGAAGCAGTCCAAGCCGGATGCTTTGTTATATACCGAGATGTCGGAGAAATTAAGAATTATGTCATTCCTGATCGGTCATTTAGGGTAATTGACCTCGAAAATTTGTATGACCAGTTTGATGAAGTGTTGGAAGCAAGAAATAAGGCTGGAGCTGTGAAAAGTTTCATTCCGCCTGCAGAGTCTTTAGGTAATAATATTGATACGTATAATTACAGATTTATTGATATGGTAGAAAGCCGGCAAACAAATTCAAAGGGTGATAGATGATAAAGGATGCAAATAAAACCAATTTGAGCGCAAATGTCGTAAAGGATTTCGGCTCCGAATGGAAAAGATTCAATCAGGGAAGCCTTTCGGTAACCGATCAATCAGAAATTTTTGAGAGTTATTTTAATATTTTCCCTTGGGGTAGGCTGCCATTAAGGGCTAGAGGAGCCGATATTGGTTGTGGTAGTGGGCGATGGGCCTCTTTGGTTGCGCCGCGCGTTGGGTATCTTCACTTGGTGGATCCTAGCGGTGATGCTTTGGCTGTCGCCCGAAAGAATTTGTCAAATGCTGAAAATGTTTCATTTCATCAGGTTTCGGTGGATGAACTGCCGTTTGAACATGGTAGTTTAGATTTTGCCTATTCCCTTGGCGTATTGCATCATATAATTAATACGCAGGATGCAATACGTTATATTTACAATATTCTCAAGCCTGATGCGCCATTTTTGATATATCTTTATTACGCATTTGACGGGCGCCCTTGGTGGTTCCGTGCTCTCTGGCGCATAAGCGATATGCTGCGCAGGGTTATTTCAATAATGCCTTCTTTTATTAAAAATTTAATTTGCGAAGCAATAGCGTTCTTAATTTATTTTCCATTATCCAGGTTTGCCCTATTGTTGGAGAAATTTTGCGTGCTTCCTAATTTCTGGCCTTTAGCTTATTATCGCAAGCGTAAATATTATGTTATGCGTACCGATGCGCTTGACCGTTTTGGCACCCGCCTGGAGAAGCGCTTTAGCCGTGAGGAAATTAATTGTATGCTACAATCGGCAGGTTTTACAGATATCCGTTTTTCAGAAAAACAGCCGTTTTGGTGTGCTGTAGGCATAAAGAAAGTATAGAAGGATATTAAATTATGTGTGGAATAGCTGGATTCTGGCAACCAAAAGGTTTTTCTAGCGATGCTTCGCGGACTGTTGCAGAAAAGATGTCTAGTCGTCTTCTCCACCGCGGTCCGGATCATTCAGGTGTATGGATAGATGGAACTAGTGGAATTGCGCTGGCACATCGCCGTTTATCTATTCTTGACCTTTCGCCGGCAGGAAATCAGCCTATGGTATCTTCATCGGGCCGGTATGTTATTGTGTTTAATGGTGAGATTTATAATTATTTAGATATAAAAATGGAGTTGAGCCAGAATTGGCGAGGACATTCAGATACTGAAGTATTGTTGGCTGGATTTGAGTCTTGGGGAGTAAGCAGCACACTTAAAAAAACTATCGGTATGTTTGCAATTGCACTTTGGGATTGCAAGGAAAAAACGCTTACGCTTGCGCGGGACCGTATCGGTGAAAAACCTCTTTATTATGGCTTTCAGAAGAACACATTTATTTTTGGTTCTGAGTTAAAGGCGTTTAGGCCACATCCGGATTTCATCGGAGAAATAGACCGGGATGTTATCTGCTTGTATCTTAGGTATTGCTATATCCCTGCGCCTTATTCAATTTATAAAGGTATATCTAAACTTCTTCCGGGCCACTACATACAGTTTCCGGTTTTGCGCGGGCTTGATGTTTTACGTTCGGTTAAACCGGTTGCTTATTGGAGTTTGGCGGAAACTGCGACCAAAGGGATTGCTCAACCGTTTGCCGGAAACGATACGGATGCAATTGATGCTCTTGATAAACAATTGAAGCGGGCAATTGGTTTGCAGATGATGGCGGATGTGCCTTTAGGTGCCTTTCTATCCGGCGGAGTAGATTCTTCTTCAATTGTTGCGCTTATGCAGGCACAGTCTACTAGTCCGATCAAGACGTTCTCTATAGGGTTTAATGAATCAAGTTATAACGAAGCGGTATATGCGAAAGCAGTTGCGCAACATCTGGGTACGGATCATACTGAACAGTATGTTTCTCCTGCGGAGGCCCGGCAGGTTATTCCTCTGTTGGGAAGCATGTTCGATGAACCATTTTCAGATTCTTCGCAGATACCTACTTTTTTGATCTCTCAGATTGCCCATAAGCACGTTACGGTCTCTTTATCCGGGGATGCCGGGGATGAGTTATTTTGTGGTTATAACCGTTATGCGCTGGTTGATATTTGGGGCATGATTTCCAGGGTGCCGTTTGGACTAAGAAGATTAGCCGGAGGCCTGATAAAAAAATTTTCTGTGTCAACATGGGATAACATCTTTCGATATGCGAATAAATTTTTAACGCTACCTCCAAATATGGGCGAGAAATTAGAGAAATTTTCTACCCGCCTGGAGAATGTCCGGGGTATTGAGGATCTTTATTATAGTTTAGTTTCTGGAATCAATAATCCGGAGGATATAGCTATCGGCGCTAAGGATCCAGGCTCATGGATTACTGAACAGGGAGGTAAGTTGCAATTTTTAAACCCGAAGCTTAAAATGATGTATCTGGATGGTATGACTTATTTGCCGGATGATATTTTGGTTAAGGTTGACCGTGCCGCAATGTTTAATAGTCTTGAGGCTCGGGTTCCTTTTCTTGATCACAGAGTTATTGATTTGGCATGGTCATTACCCATGTTTATGAAGGTGCGTAATGGACAAAGTAAATGGATATTGAGGCAGGTGTTATATAAATATGTACCCAAAAAACTTATTGAGCGGCCCAAAATGGGTTTTGGTGTTCCTATAGGCAGTTGGATACGTGGTCCGCTTATGGAGTGGGCGGAGGAGCTGTTGGGAGAATCCCGGCTGCAGCAGGAAGGGTTTTTTAATGCTAAGTTTATCCGCCTGCGTTGGCAGGAGCATATTACCGGTAACCATGACTGGCAGCATTTTCTTTGGTCCATACTTATGTTTCAGGAATGGCTGGAAGAACAAAAATGTATATAAGCCAGCGTAAAGTATGAGGCAATAGAGTTCAAAAGAGGAGATAAAAGTGAAATCTAAAACTAAATTTATGGGAGTTCTAGGCCTAGGGTCTTGGGGAAAGAACGTATTCCGTAATTTTTATGAGATGGGTTTGATTCATACAGCCTGCGATATTAGCCCTAAAGTGGTTTCTATATTTAAAAATGAATTCCCCGGCCCAGTATATACATCCAGCATTAAGGAGGTATTATTAAATCCGGATATAAAGTCAGTTTCAATAGCTACTCCGGCATCTACTCATTATGAGATCGCAAAAAACGCATTACTTTTGGGAAAAGATGTATTTGTTGAAAAACCTCTTGCGTTAAACAGTAAAGATGGGCAGAAGCTTATGGAATTTGCCAAGAAAAAACAGAGGATTTTAATGGTTGGGCATATTTTAAATTATCATCCCGCGGTTATAAAGCTTAAGAGTTTACTAGTTTCCGGAAAGCTTGGTAAAATTCAGTATATATATTCCAACAGGCTTAACATCGGTAAGCTCCGGACAGAGGAAAATATTCTGTGGAGTTTTGCCCCGCACGACATATCAATGATTATTATGTTATTGGAAGAGGAACCGATTAAGGTTTCGGCAAGCGGGCAGGATTCTTTTGGTAGAGGTGTTTATGATACTACGGTTACAAATTTAGATTTTGCCAGCGGTATAAAAGGCCATATATTCGTAAGCTGGCTGCATCCGTACAAGGATCAAAAACTGATTGTAGTCGGCTCTAAAGCTATGGCTGTTTTTGATGACATTAGCCAAGAAAAATTATTCTTTTACCCGCATAGAATAGAATGGAAGAATGGGGATATGCCTATTGCCCGTAAGGCTGATTATGAGGTTATTCCTACAGATAAAGGGGAACCCCTGCGCCTTGAACTTGAGCATTTCGTGGAATGTGTTAAATATAGGAGGAGACCGATGACTGATGCGCTTGAAGGAATAAAAGTATTAAAAATACTTGAATCAGCAGAGAGGTCGCTTGCCGATTCAGGCATAAACAATCAGAAAACGAATAAGCAAAAAGGCGTATATATTCATGAGAGTTCTTTTATTGATGATGGTGTTAAAATAGGGGAAGGCACAAAAATATGGCATTTTTCCCATCTATTAAAGAATTCAAGAGTCGGCGACAACTGTGTTATCGGGCAAAATACTTCTATTGGTCCTGATGTAGTTATCGGTAACCGGTGTAAGATACAAAATAATGTTTCGATATACAAGGGTGTTTTGCTTGAAGATGAAGTTTTTTGCGGCCCATCGTGTGTTTTTACTAATGTTTACAACCCGCGTGCTTCTATAGAGCGTAAGGATGAGTTTAAACCTACCATAGTAAAAAAAGGCGCTACTATAGGTGCAAATGCGACGATTGTCTGCGGGGTTACCATCGGGCCTTATGCGTTTGTCGGGGCAGGTGCTGTTGTTAAGAATGATGTTCCTGCGTATGCCGTTGTGGCAGGGGTTCCTGCAAAGCAAATAGGGTGGGTTTGTAAGTGCGGGGTTAGTCTAAAAAATATTAAAAAAAATAAATCTGTTTGCTCTTCATGCGGTAGTCAATATAAAACTATAAAAAAATCTCTTGAACCCATTAATGGTTAGAATATTAAAATGAGTATGGTCATGCAAGATTATCCGAAGAGAATTGTTATTGAGCTTACACCGGAGTGCAACCTAAGCTGCCGAGTATGTCCCCGTCAATATATAAAACAAAAACAGGGGTATATTTTAAAAAGTTTGTGGGTTAAGCTTATTGATGAGATAGCCGAACATTCACCGGATTCAATCGTAATCCCTTTTTGGAGGGGGGAGTCTTTTCTTCATCCTGATTTTTGTGATTTACTTGGTCTGGCTCTCAAAAGATCGTTACGTATTCATATATCAACCAATGGAGTGTTGATTGATGATGAAAAATTCCGTTTACTTGCTAAATGCGAATTTGTTACCTTTAGTATACATACAATATCAGGTTATAATAATGCAAAGAAGTTTCAAAATTTCAGAAACAGTAAGCATCCTATTATTCAGGTCTCATTTGTTGAAGGCGAAAGATCTATGAAAAATATTTATTCAGCAATAATCGGTTCGCCTGACCTGAAGGGTTTTGATAGCGTAAGAGTCTATGCGCGTCATAGCAAAGACGGTATTTTTGGCAGCCTGGATAAGAATACTCGGACAAAAAGATCTTTTTGCCCGAAACTAGAGGACACTTTAGTAATCGCATATGATGGAACAATTTCCAGATGTAATCATATTTGGGAAACAGAAAAAAGGGTAAATGTCAGGGAGATGAGCATCCGTAGGGCTTGGTGCTCAAATTATCTTAAACAAATACGGCAAGATTATCCTGATTCAAAATGCAAGCCTTGTGGACAATGGACCGGGCATACCTTTGGCCACTCATGGCAGAATGAATCCGGGAATATAAAACATAAATATTACGATTGGGAGAATTAAAAGTATGAATAAGAGGCGAAAGATTTCTATCGCAGTTCCTTATATAGGAAAAAAAGAAATAGAGGCTGTAAAAAAGCCTTTATTAAGCGGTTGGTTAACGCAAGGAGCTTGTGTTGCAGATTTTGAAAAAGAATTTGCAAAGATACACGGTATTGGCTATGCGGTTGCTACCACTAGCTGCACTACCGCGTTACATTTAGCACTGGTTGCTTTGGGGGTCGGCGCGCAAGATGAGGTTATTGTTCCGTCTTTTACTTGGATTGCTACAGCCAACGCAGTGGAATACACGGGCGCCCGGCCCGTTTTTTGCGATATAGATCCGGATACATACAATATATCCGTTAAAGACATGGAAACCTTGATAACTTCTCGGACAAAAGCGGTTATACCGGTTCATCTTTTTGGGCTTTGCGCGGATATGCATAAAATAATAGCCATATGTAAACAGCATAAGCTGTATATCGTTGAAGATGCTGCGTGTGCAATCGGTGCCTCTATTTGCGGTAAAAAAGCGGGTTCTTTCGGTGATATCGGTTGTTTTTCATTTCATCCGCGTAAAATAGTTACTACTGGGGAAGGCGGTATGTGTACAACCTCAAGCAGAGAACTTATGGAGCGGTTAGTTTCATTGCGTAACCATGGTGCTTCAATTTCAGAGGAGAAGCGTTGCCTGGGTGATAAGCCTTATATAATGCCTGATTTTAAAATATTAGGATATAACTATAGGATGACAGACTTGCAGGGGGCTATTGGTTTAGCTCAGCTTTCACGCCTTGAGAGCTTTATCCGCCAGCGTCAGAAGTGGGCTGTATGGTATAAAAAGGCATTGAAAGATATAAAATGGCTTATAATGCCGCATTTGCCCAAGGGATTCCAACATAGCTATCAGTCATTTGTTTGCTATGTTGATGAGTCTAAGTCGCCGATGCCGCGCGATGAAATTATGGAAAGATTATTTTTAAAAGGCTTAAATACTCGTGCCGGGACTATGGCAATCCATATGCAGGATTATTATGCTAAAAAATACAATATCGGTCCGGATGTGTTCTCTATTTCGAGAGATTGTTACCTGCATTCGCTAGCGATTCCTCTTCACAACAGGATGACAGCCGGAGATTATAAATATGTCGTTAGTGCTTTAAAAGGAATTTAATATATGTGCGGAATAGCTGGAATATTTAATCTTAATCGCGGGCCTGCTTCATCGGTGTTATTGAAGAAGATGACGGATGCGCTAGCGCATCGCGGTCCAGACGGAGAGGGTTTTTATGTTGACCGTTTTATAGGACTGGGGCATCGGCGTTTAGCAATTATAGATCTTTCTTCTGCAGGCAAGCAGCCGATGATTACAGAGGATAAGCAATATGCGATTACCTATAACGGCGAGGTATATAATTTCCGGGGATTAAGAGCGGAATTAGAAAAGTCAGGGCATAAGTTTAAGTCCAGGACTGATTCCGAGGTAGTCCTTCATGCTTATCTTCAGTGGGGCGTCAAATGTTTGGATCGTTTTAATGGCATGTTTGCTTTTGCTGTTTGGGACCGTAAAAAAGAAGAGCTTTTTCTGGCGCGGGACCGGTACGGGATCAAACCTTTTTATTATACCTTTAGTGATAATTCTTTTCTGTTTGCCTCGGAAAAAAAATCATTGCTAGCATTGCCTGATTTCCGTCCGGAGCTAGACCCGGAAAGTCTATTGGAGTACTTCACCTTTCAGAATATTTTTACCGATCGGACATTACTTAAAGGAATAAACATCTTTCCTGCCGGCTGCTGGGCGAAGATTTCTTTAAATAATGGTGTTGTTAATTCGCTTGTACCAGTGCAGTATTGGGATTTTGATTTTAGGGAGCCTGAAAATGTTGTTAGTGAAAATGAATACATTGAGGAGCTTGATCGTCTTTTTTGCCAGGCAGTGAATCGTCAATTAGTCAGCGATGTTGATTTGGGTTGTTATTTAAGTGGTGGAATGGATTCAGGTTCTATTACGGCGATTGCTGCGGGACAAATTTCTTATATAAAGACATTTACCTGCGGTTTTGATTTAAGCTCGGTTTCAGGGCTAGAAATGGGATTCGACGAGAGAGAGAAAGCTGAGTATATGTCAAATATCTTTAAGACAGAGCATTATGAAATGGTCCTTAAGGCTGGCGACATGGAAAGAATTCTTCCTAAGCTTGCCTGGCATTTAGAGGAGCCGAGAGTCGGCCAAAGTTATCCCAATTTCTATATTGCTCAACTAGCCTCAAAATTTGTTAAGGTGGTATTGTCTGGAGCCGGAGGTGATGAACTGTTTGGGGGATATCCCTGGAGGTATTATCGCGCAACCGTAAATAATGATTTCGAAGATTATATCGACAAATATTACCGATTCTGGCAGAGGCTTTTACCGAATAGCCTCTTAAGGGAAGTTTTCCAGCCTATCTGGGGTAAAGTAGAAAATGTTTGGACGGAAGACATTTTTAAGAATGTTTTTAAGAATAAGAATATAACGTTAAATCGCCCGGAAGATTACATAAATTATTCTTTATATTTCGAAGCAAAAACATTTCTTCATGGTCTTTTAGTAGTTGAAGATAAATTAAGTATGGCAAATAGTCTTGAAGTGAGGGTCCCTTTCCTGGATAATGATCTTGTTGATTTTGCGATGAAAGTGCCTGTCAGAATGAAGCTGGGTAACCTTACCGAAATAATAAAAATGAATGAAAATGAGGCTGGGCCCAAAAAAGAAAAATATTATCAGAAAACAAATGACGGCAAACTAATTCTTCGTAAGGCAATGAAAAAATATATACCCTTGGAAATCACAAACGCTATTAAGCAGGGTTTTTCTGCTCCTGATGCCTCATGGTTTAGAGGGGAAAGCATGGAATATGTTAAAAAAGTTATTTTTAATGATCAGGCAAGAATTTACGATTTTTTTGACCGCAAGGTTGTCGAGCGTCTGGTCCATGAGCATCTAACCGGTAAACAGAACAGAAGGCTGTTTATATGGTCTTTGTTGAATTTTGAACATATGTGTGAACAATATTTATGAAAGAAAAAGCATTTTGGGCCGAAAAGCTAGGGATCTTGGGATTGAAAGAAGGCGCTCGTATTAAAATCCGCTCCCGCGAGTATGTCTATAAAAATAAAATACTCAGAGAAAAAACTCTTTATTCCAGGAGTCAGTCTCAAACCAAAGATACCTTTGCTTTTAAATGGGGGAAAATAGACACATATGATTCAGATGGATACAGGAAATTTATGAAAAAGTGGTTAACGGATAAATACCTGGGGGGAAACTTTAAGTTATTAGATAAATGGTTGCCTGCCGGCTCAAGAATGCTCGATGCAGGCTGCGGTTCTTGTTTTTCTTCATTATTGTTATTTGGAGATAAATTGAACGAGGTTAATTATCTGGGGGTGGATATCTCGGAATCATTAGAGATTGCCAGGTCTAGATTTAAAGCCAGAAAGATAAAGGGCGAATTTTTACAGGCGGATCTTACGCACTTGCCTTTTTCGGGGCCGACCTTTGATTTTATCTTTTCGGAAGGAGTTTTGCACCATACAGATCGTCCTGAGAAAGTGTTTAACTACCTGGCCGGTTTACTTAATCCAGGCGGAGTATTTCTATTTTACCTCTATCGTAGTAAAGGGCCGATCAGGGAATTTAGCGATAATTATATTAGGAATTACCTGAAAGATTTAAATAATAGCGAAGCCTGGAAACAATTAATGCCTCTTACCAAACTAGGTAAGGCTCTGGGAGATTTGAAAATTACGATTGATGTGCCTGAAAATATTCCTTTCCTGGGGATACCCAAAGGTAGAATCGAATTACAGAGGCTAGTTTACTGGCATATCTTTAAAGCATTTTACCGCGACGATTTTAGCGTTCAGGAAATGAACCATATAAATTTTGACTGGTATAGGCCGTTGAATTGTCATCGTTTTAGTGCGGAGCAAATAAAGGGATGGTGTCGAAGCAACAGATTGGATGTACGAAGATTGCATATCGAAGAAGCGGGTATTAGCGGAGTAGTCGTAAAAAATGGCCGATATTAAATATAATAGAGAGCGTTGTAGAAAACTTATTGAAAAGTCAATAGAGACCTTTTCGCTTAATCTAAAAGATTATACCATTCTTACAGAGGCGGCAACGGGTTATTATGCATTTACACCGATGATTGCTGCGATAGCAGCAGCTAAAAGGGTTTATTTAATAGCAGGCGATTCGCGTTTCGGTAAGGCTAAGCAGGTATCTAGAGGGGTGTTGAGGCTGGCTGCTGATTGGGGGCTGAAAGACCGTATTGCTGTATTATCATCCCGCAGGGATATGCGGATTAAAGAAGCTGATATCGTGACAAATCTCGGATTTGTCCGGCCGCTAAACAAGGAATTACTTTCCCTGCTTAAACCGGGTGTGGTAATTCCTTTGATGTGGGAGACTTGGGAATATCGTCCGGAAGACATGGATATCCTTGAATGCCGTAGGCTTAATATACCTGTTTTGGGAACTAATGAGCAGCATCGTCGCTTGCGGACATTTGAATATTTAGGATATATGGCGGCCAAGATTTTATTTGAATCGGGGCTGGAGCTTTTTTCTTCGCGGGTTGCAGTTTTAGGAGACAGGCGGTTTGGTTATAAAATAGCGCATAAGCTGAATTCTATGGGCGCACGCGTGGCTTATTTATCTTCCCATCAGGGCAGTATTTCTATTAAAAACAGAATCGTTTTAAAAGAAGCAGATGCGTTAATAATAGCTGATTTTTGCGGCGCAAAAAAACTTATTGGGAATGGGGGAATTATCGGGGCCAAAGAATTATTCTCTATTAATCCAGGCCTGTTAGTTGCTCATATCTGTGGTGCTATTGATGGTGATGCAATAAGATCATCGGGACTACGCTTATTCCCGGAAAAAATAGCCGAAATGCGGCACATGAGCCTAACGCTGGATTTTGTTGGACCAAGGCCTTTGATAGATTTACATACCGCTGGTTTAAAGGTGGCCGAAGAGATGGTTAAAGCACAGTTAAATTTGGCAGATGCCTTTAGAACCGAATTAGCGGTTCTTAAAAAAACAAAGCTGGCTCAGGGTTTTGCAGGGTATCATTTTAACAAAAAAAGGGGGCATAGGTGAAGATAGCTGTTTTTGGAAGAACCGATTGGCTTTATGAAAGTGCCAAGGCAGCCTTGGCAAAAGGGCATAGAATTGTACTGATAGGGACATCTCCCGCGGTTAGGGAATATTCGAAAAAAGAAAAAGATTTTGCTCTATTAGCAAAAAAAATTAAATGCGCTTATTTCTGCGATTCTGCCATAAATAAATCCAAATATATAGATATGGCTAGAAAATCATGCGCCGAGATTGCAATCAGCGTTAATTGGGTTACCCGGATAAGCGAAGAGATGATAAAACAATTCCCTTTGGGGATAGTAAACGCTCACGGAGGCGATTTGCCGCGTTTCAGAGGAAGCGCCTGCGCTAATTGGGCCTTGATCGCGGGAGAAAACAAGGTTGTTCTTACCTTGCACAGAATGAATGCGGAGCTGGATGTAGGGGATATTTTATTGCAGCGCAGGCTTAATCTGACTCCGCGGACCTACATAAAGGATATCTACGATTTTTATTCGAAAAATATCCCTGAGATGTTCATAAAAGTATTGGACTGCTTTGCCAGTGGTAAGATAAAACCAAAAAAACAGCCTTCGGATTTATCTCTTTCTTTAAGGTGTTTTCCCCGGTTGCCCAGGGATAATAAAATAGATTGGAATAAGGATGCCGAATTTTTAGCCAGAGTTGTCAGGGCCGGCGCCGAACCATTTTCAGGAGCTTATTCATTTATAGGCCCAGATAAATTTTTAATCTGGCGTGCACACGCCGAAAAATTGCCATACGCGCACTTGGGTATTCCGGGGCAGGTGGTAGAGATACGAAAAGCCAGCGGAGAAGTTACTGTTTTGACAGGGAAAGATTTGTTGGTGATCGAAGAGGCGGAATTTTTAAAAAAACGCGACCGGGCATCTAAGATTATTCATTCTGTCCGGCTGCGTTTGGGCATGGATATAGAAGATGAACTGATCAGATTAAGCAGGGAAATTTCTGAACTACGCTTGCTTATCACAAAATACCAACAAAGTTTTTATTTTAAAAAGAATAGAAAATAACTTCAGGCAACATGAGGAGTGTTAATAAGTGGAAAAAATAAACATGATTCCGCATTCGAGGCCGTTAATTGTTCCTGAAGACTTCGGTTATATGAGAAGCGTCATGCAAAGCGGGATGTTGATGGATGGCCGTTGCGTTGATAAGTTCGAAAACGAGTTAAAAAACTATTTAAATACGGAAACGTGTTTTACGCTATCCAGCGGAACCGCGGCGTTATTTTTAGCTATACGGGCCTTAAGTATAGAAAAAGGGGACGAGGTGGTGCTTCCGACTTACGTCTGCAGCAATGTTCTGTTGGCGGTGTTATCTTCTGGAGCTACGCCGGTATTTTGCGATATCGGAAAAAATTGGAATATGACCCCTGAAACGGTAGCTCCGCATATTTCCAAAAGAACGAAAGCGATTATACTTGTGCATATTTTCGGGATCATCGAAAAAGTTGATCCTTTTCTGCAATTTAAGATTCCTATTATAGAAGACAGATGTCAGGCTTTTATCGGCAAAAAGGATAAGATGCCAGGGAAATCCAGAATAATCAGTTTATTTTCGTTTCATGCTACAAAATGTTTAACAACCGGCTCCGGAGGGGCGATAGCAACCGATAATCCCGATATTGGCGCATCTTTGGAAAAAAATCGCGACTTCTATAGAAAAATTTATCCGATAACTGATATTCAGGCCGCACTAGGTCTGAGCCAACTGAAGCGGTATAAAAGTTTTCTTGCAAGACGATTAAGGATCGCAAATTATTATTTAAAACACCTTCCCGTATCGCTCACGAAAAATTTATCTGATTGCAGGGAAAAAACGATTTTTTTCAGGTTCCCGGTTATTAACGAAAAGAGTGATTTTGAAGCCAAGTCTGTGGCGTTCGAAAGAAGCGGTATTTTTGTCAGGCGGGGAGTAGATGCTCTTCTACACAGGAAATTTTCTTTAGCGGATAAGTATTACAAAAATGCTGTGCATTGTTTTAATCACACCGTATCCCTGCCTATATACCCGGCGTTATCAGATAAAGATATGGAAAAGATTACCGAGAAAACTAAAGACATCTTATAGGAAAATATAAATATGAATATAGTTTATTTCGCAGGCGGCAGGAGAGAGCGGGTTTTATTGAGAATTATCAAAGATCGCAGGTTTAAGGTTGTTTGCATTGTTATTGCCAGGAGCGAGCGCTATAAAGATATATATTCGGCTGTCGCCGGAAGATATAAAATTAGGCTTAAAAAGGTTACCAAGAAAGAAATAATTAAATCCCTGCATAATCTTAAGGTGGATATATTCTTATCGGTAGGTTTTAGGTATATATTACCGAAAAAGGCGTTACGGATAGCGGCATATAATATAAATGTCCATCCCGCTCTGTTGCCGAAATATAAGGGTGCTTACAGCGGTAATCATATATTGATAAACAACGAAAAAAAGACAGGAATTACGGTGCATCATATGGAGGAAAAAGTCGATGAGGGAGATATCATTTTAAAGAAAACTTTTCCGCTTTCTATCTTTGATACGGCTAAAAGCCTGGCGAGAAAAACATATGCGTACGAGCCTTCGGTAGTGATTCAGGCGTTGATGCAGTTAAAAAACAGAAAGTCAAAAAGAATCAAACAAAAGAAATGTAAGTATTTTTTTAAGGACAGGACACCGGAAGATTCCAGGTTAAACCCTAAAAAGCCGCTAATAAGTCTTTTTAATCTGATTCGGGCTTCAGATCCGGATAAATACCCCGCTTTTTTTTATTTAAAAGGAAAGAAAATCATTGTCAAGCTGGAACGTTTGAATAGACCAAGAGATGAGCAGGATATGATATAGGTTTTAGAAGTCGTATCTATATGGACATAATTTTATTAAATAAAGATTTAGAAGAAAAATATACTGAATTTGTCGCCTCTGAAAACAGATCTCTTTTTTATCACTCTTTGAAGTACAGGGATTTTTTGACGGGGATGCTGGGTTGCCTAAGCGAATATTACCTTTCGATGCATGATGATCAGGTCACCGGCATATTGCCGGTTATGAAGAAAGACGGTAAATTCGGGATTGTGTGTAATTCTCTTCCGTTTTATGGCAGTAACGGAGGAATCCTTGCAAGTGATCAGAACTCTTTCGGATTGCTGCTCGCTAAGTATAATGAAATAGTTTCCGCCGATAATGTCGCGGCCAGCAGTTTGATAACGAATCCGCTGGCAGAGAATGATTATTCCGGGTTAAAGCACGATTTAACTGATGAGAGAAGGTCGCAATTTTCAAATATAAATTTCAAAAAGGATATCAGCGGCTCACTAATGAGGTCTTTTCATAGTAAAACAAGAAATATGATCAGAAAGGCGGTTAAATCGGAAATATCGGTAGAAATAGATAATACCCAGCTGGAGCCTTTAAAATATCTGCATAGGAAAAATATGTCTGCTATTGGTGGGCGGCCTAAAGGCGACGATTTTTTTAGACTTCTAAACGAGTATTTTGCGGCCGGAGACGATTATAATATTTATGTGGCAAAAATGCGTAATGAAATTATAGCGGTTTTATTATTGTTTTATCACAACAATACAGCTGAATATTATATGCCGGTCATATCGGAAACATACAAAGAACTTCAACCACTATCTTTGATAATTTACCAGGCGATGATCGACTGCGCAAAAGAAGGGTATAATCTCTGGGACTGGGGAGGTACATGGTTTTCTCAAGAAGGAGTCTATAGGTTTAAAAAACGCTGGGGCTCGATAGACAGGAATTACAGGTATTATATTAAGATTAATAATAAGCAATTATATAATTCATCTACGGGCGAGTTGTTCGAAGAGTATGGTAATTTCTATGTTATTCCTTATGCGGCGCTTAAAAAAATACCAGTGAGTCCAAACCAATGAAAGAACTTATTTTATTTACGGTAACCGATATTAGAAATATGTTGAAAAAAGGGAATGTCTGGTATTTGAGGCATTATGAGAGGTATTTTGATAAGGTATATGTTGTTTATATCTTAGGAAACGGGCAGAAACCGATAACTAACGGCAATACTACGCTTGTAACGCTTGGAACAGGTAATAGGATAAAGAATTTATTTTTAGCGCCATACAGGCTTTATCGATTTGCTCGCAAGATTAAACAGGCAAGCTACTTAACTGCTGATCCGTTGTTTCTCTGGTGGACATCATTTTTTCTTAAACGATTGTTTGGTGCAAAAATATTTTTTATGCCTGTTTCTATGCCGGAAGAGATATATAAATTCTCAAAGAAATCATTTTCAGGGGTACCTCTATGGCTGGAAAGGGTATTTTTACGGTTAAGTATTATGGCAGCCGATAACATTATCGTGACAAGAAATGATAATGCGTTTATTGAGTATTTTAGCTCAATAAAATACGCAAGGAATAAAGTGCGGGTTGTCGATATGATCGTTGAAGAGATGCCAACTGAAGAATTTTACCAATCTCTAGACCAAGAAACTATCCGTCCACCTATTAATGAGCGCATCCTTTTATATGTAGGCAGGCTTCATCGCGAAAAAATGGTTGATGATATTATTAAGGCGTTCGCTTGTGTTCAGAAGCGTGTTTTAAACGCTAAGCTTCGAATAATAGGTGACGGCGTAGAAAGAAAGAATCTCGAGGATATGGCGATAAAATTAGGAATAAAAGATAAGGTAGATTTTTTAGGGCCAAAGCCAAACAGTGAATTGGTTAGATATTACAAAAGTGCAGATGTCTTTGTTTCTCCTCTTACTGGATCATCGCTGCGTGAGTCGGCCCTGTGCAAGCTGCCGGTGGTAGCGTATAAACTAGCCTGGGTTGCAGGTTTCTTGGTTCATGAAAAAAATTCTCTATTAGTGGCTAGTGGCGATATTGAAGGCTTGGCTGAGCAGATAATCAGGGTTCTGGAAGATAAGGAACTGGCGAAGAATTTATCGGAGACTTTATATCAATATGCGCTTGAAAGATGGCATGTATCTAAAATAGAAGCAGGTTTAGAACAAACATTCGCTGCCAGTTAATATAAGGGGAAGTATGAAGGAAGTAGAAGATTTCTGGAACGATTATTTGACGGTGATAATAGGCAGTGTAGGTATGGCTATATTTAATATAATTACTTTTACTATAATCATACGGATGTTTTCACCTGGACAATTTGGTTCATATAATTTATTTATGTCAATAGCGCAGGTGGGTCTTTTTCTTGGGGCTAACTGGACTGTAAGTGCAATGATTAGATTCGGCAAAGAAGAGGCTATCACCCAGGGTACTATAAGAAAAGCGTTTTGGTCAAGAACGCTTATGTTCGGAATTACTTTACCGATATTTTTAATATTCTTTTATATATTTAGATACAGAATCTCGACTTATATCGGTTTTTCTTTATCTGAATCGATATCTCTTCCATTTTATTTTATTGTGTTATCGGTATCAAGCCTATTGTTATATCCTTATCAGGCGATGGGAAAGATGAAGACCTTTTCGTTTATGCCCGTTGTAGAAAAGATGCTATTCTGTGCGTTATTGTTATTGGCAACAAAAATCGTTTCAAGAAACATAAGCAGTTTAATATGGGCCCTGGTGTTATCAGGTGCTCTTTCAAATCTATTTTTGTTTTTGCTTTTGAAGAAAGAATGGGTTCTTCCCGTTGGAACATCCAAAGAAATGATTAAAAAAGTCTTTAATTTTTCTTGGCCAGCGCTGCCCGGAGGAATGGCAGGATACATTGTAAATTGGGTAGATGTAATTGTTATTAAAATATACCTGGATATAACTCTAGTTGGATTATACTCGGTTTCTTATAGTATTTATAACTATTTGATGGCGCTGCCGCTTATGGGGATTAACCTGATATCTTTGATGTTGACCGCTTTTTTGGTAAGAAAAAGAGAAGATCTTGTATTGCTTTATGTAAAACGTTTTATTCCGCAAGCGGTATTTCTCTGGTCTTTTTTTGTTTCATTTATAATGATTATGAGCGGTTTTTTGCTTGAGCTCTGGGCAGGTCAGCAATATAGGGCGGCAGTTCCATCTTTTATTCTGTTAGCAATAGGGTTGGTTTTTAGGGGAATTACCTGCGCATATACACCTATCTATACTGCCTATATTATGCCGAAACGCTACCACATGGTAAACATTTTTATCGCATTCTTCAATCTGGCAGGAGATTTCATTTTTATACCTCGTTATGGCATAATAGGGGCTGCTATATCCACCACTTTGGCTTTTTTCATAAGTTCCATATTCCTTTTAGTTATGGCAAACCGTAGGCTAAAAATTACGCTTATTAGCCCTTTATTGTATACGATTCCCGCTGTAATATGCGGATTAATCTCTCTTTCGATAAATAATTTTTCGATTAAGTTATTGTTCTTTATTTTAACTTTTTCTATAACTATTTTAATCGCCAGAAAGAATAAGTTGTTCAAAAAAGAAGATACTATGATGCTGGAACCGGTAAAGATGCCAGCAGGATTTAAAAAAATCATTACAAGAATTATTTATGGCCTTACATTTTAAGGATATGGGTTTCGGGGCAACATTAAAGTAGTTACGATAAAATGCATAATACAACTTTCATGGTTATAGCAGAAGTCTTGGTTATACTCCTTACATGGGTATTCCTGCGGTTACTTCCTCACTATTTTGCATCTGGAGACGTAGGCGTTGATCATTGGTTTTGGAAGGCTTATATTGAGGCATACCGTAAAGACGGTAAATTTCCTCCTGATTTGTCCCAGTTCCTGCTTGAAGATAAGCAATGGTATCCTCCGTTGTTCCCTCTGTTCTTAGCCCGATTACCGAAAGTAGTCTTTGAACGTTATAGTTATATGATCGCAAACGGTATTGACATGTTGCGTATGATATTTGTTATGGCAGCAGTTTTTTTTATTACCGGCCGCTCTACCCCTACGCTGGCCGCGGGTGTTGTTTATACATTGACACCGATCTTGATAAGTTATAACGTTCAGTTGAATCCGAGGGGGGTAGGGGCTTTATTCTTAGATATAGTTATTGTTTTGCTTATTTTGTTGATTTGGCATGCTGCTCCATGGTGGCTCTGGATCCTGGTGGCTCTATTTTCTGGTTTGATTCTTTTGACCCATAAGATGACCACGCAGCTTTTTTGGTTCCTTTGTCTTGTCGTAGGAGTATTTTCTGGCGATTGGTATCTTTTATTGTTGATACCGGTATCCATTCTTGTGGCGCTTATACTAAGTAAAGGGTTTTACATTAATGTATTACGCGCCCATTGGGATATTGTCACGTTTTGGAACCGGAATTGGAAATGGCTTTCAGCGCATCCGGTTTTGGAATCACCTATTTATGGTTCTTTGGGTTATGAAACGCCGACTAAATATTTTCGTTCCGGATTTAAGGGGATATGGCGTAGGATACAGTATCTGATAGGATTTAATCCTTGGGCATGGTCTCTTCTTGTAGCAGTTTGGTATATGTATGGTGCAAGTAGCCATCTAACGGCCGAAGACCTTTGGATAATCCAGTGGCTGGCAGCTACTTTATTATTCGTTATCCTTACTACTTTTATTCCAGTGATGCGTTATTTAGGGAACGGTTATCTTTACCTGTATAACAGCAGTTTTCCTGCGGCCTTGGTCGCAGGCATGATCTGGGGTGGGCTTAAACACGATTCGGTGGTCAATGTTATATTAGGGATTACATTAGTACTGTGCATTATTGGTATTGTAATTTATCTGTGGGTGTTAAAAAAAAGTAAAACTTTAAAGATAGATGCTTCTATGAATGAAGCGCTTGAGAGGCTGCGTCTTCTTCCTAGTGGAGTGGTTATGTGTTTTCCTCAACATTGGCATGATGTTGTTTCGTATAAATCAAACAAGGCCGTTTTATTCGGGGGGCATGGGTATGGGTTCAGGCGCCTGGAGTTTATTTTCCCTCGCCTTACTAAACCAATATTTGACATTATTGATAAGTATAATGTTAAGTATCTGCTTACATATGAGGGATACCTTCCGGATAATTTTCTAAAAGATCTTCCTGCTTCGGAGATTGAGAAATTTGGCCACTATCGCCTGTATAGGTTTTAAGAATGCGTATAAAAATAGAGAAATTAAATAGTTTTAGGTTATGGTTGATTTTTTTCTTCTATACATTTTTTATATCGGCTCTTGTGCAGATTATATTGTTACCATATGTTTTTCCCTCCCTGCACGCAGGTAAAGGGTTAATGGTCTCTTCTTTAGATAGTATTGGTTTTCATCAGTTAGCTGTTGACTTAGCTGATAAAATTCGTATCCAAGGCTGGTCAGCTTGGCAATTAAGGCCGCAAGGACAGGCGCCAGCTGGCATAGCGTCGATATTTTACGTTTTCATCACGCCTGACCCCAGGATTTTTATTCTTATAAGTGCCGCTTTGCATGCTACTGCTTCCTTAGTCTTAGTTAATCTAATAAATTCATTTGTTAAAAATAAATTCCGGTCCATACTTTGCGTAATTCCTTTTTTAGTTTTTCCATCAAGCCTGCAGTGGACTGCACAGTGGCATAGAGATGGTTTTAGTATATTGGGATTTATTTTAATTTTACGGGCTATTGTTTCATTGTTTGAGCTGGTGAACTATAAAACTGATAACTGGGTTATTATTAATATTGGTTCGATTATTGTTTTCCTAAGCGGTTTTTGCCTGATTGGGCTTGTCCGCCCGTATATTTTAATGATTATCGGTCCGTTTGCAGTTCTGCTTTTTTCTTTATTATTCTTTATTATTTTGTATAGGCTATTAAAAAAAGAAATGATATGGAGAAAATTTGTATTAATTCTTGGATCAATCCTATTTATTTTATTTATGGTTATGCAGACAAAAACATATTTAGACTCTGCTAGTTTTAGGGGTAACGGGCGTATTTTAATTAATCAGACTATTGATCTGGTAACAAATCCTGTTATTTCCAAGTATGCGTCAACCGGAGCTGAAAAGCACTGGAAGAATTCTTTCTGGCTTCCGTTTTTTTTGGATAACAAGGCTTATTCTTTAGCTCATATGAGAAACGGGTTTCGTTTTACTGCGGGCAAAAGCAATATAGATAATAATGTTGGTTTTGGGAGTGCTTTAGATATGTTGGTTTATCTTCCTCGGGCAGCCCAGATAGTCTTTTTGGCTCCTTTTCCCAATCAATGGCTGGGGGAGGGTAGCAATTCAGGGAATACCTTAATGCGCCGTATAGCCGCTTATGAAATGATAGTGGTATATTTGGCCTTTTTATTTTTCCTGTATGCGCTTTGGCATTGGCGTAAACGTATTGAAATCTGGATAATTTTCTTATTTTGTACTTATATAATGCTTATGCATGGGTTGGTAGTTTGTAATGTCGGATCATTATATAGGATGAGGTATCCCTACATAATGACTTTAGTTTCTTTGGGAATAGCAGGCTTTATAGTTTTTCTGGATGATATAAGATCAAAGAAAATAAGCAAAGCTTAATAATGAAAACAATGGTCGTTTCAAATACAACTTTAACCGTACGCAATTTCAGGGCTGGGTTAATGCAGTTTTTGCAAAACAAAGGTTATGATGTGGTTTTTTCTGCGCAGGATAATGGTTATGCCCAAGAGATTAGCAAAAAAGGTTTTCAGTATTTCCCCTTTGACCTGGACCGCAAAGGTACAAATTTTATAACAGATTTAAAGTTAATATATAGTTTATATAAACTATATATTAATGAAAAACCGGATATTATACTGCATTACACAATTAAGCCTAATGTTTACGGCTCTATCGCTGCCAAGCTCTCCGGGATACCTTGCATTAATACGATTACCGGTTTAGGGTATGTTTTTAGCAAAAAAAACCCGGTTTATTATTTAGTGAAATTACTTTATAAAATAAGCGGCATCCTTGCCAGCCAGACTTTTTTTCAGAACAAAGACGATATGAATTTATTTCTCAAACTTGGATTAATAGCCAAAAATAAGGCAATTTTGGTAAACGGTTCCGGTGTTAACACCGATTTTTTTAATCCTGATTTTTGCCGGAGGATGAGTAAAAAAGAGGGGGAATTTATTTTTCTTTTTACAGGCAGGATATTATGGGACAAGGGAATAGGAGAGTTAATTGAGGCTGCTAAATTAACAAAACAAAAGTACCAGTCGGCGCAATTCTGGTTGGTTGGGATAATAGATTCAGGTAATCCTTCCGGAATTGGAGAGGACCGGATAAGGGATTGGGAAAAAGAAGGGCTAATTATTTATAAGGGAGAGGTTAAAGATATTAGGCCGTTTATTTGCCAGTCTGATTGCCTGGTCCTGCCTTCCTATAGAGAGGGGATACCGAGGTCTCTTTTGGAGGCTTTGGCGATGGAAAAACCGATAATTACGACTAATGCAGTGGGTTGTCGTGAAGTTGTCGAGGATGGAGTAAATGGTTTTTCGGTGCCGGTTAAAGATTCGCATGCTTTATTTAATGCGTTTTCTAAAATGGTTGAACTACCCATGGAAGCACGCTTAAAAATGGGGAAAGCGGGATGCGAGAAAATAAGGAAAGAGTTTGATGAGCATATTATTAATACGGTATACCTCAGGCAGATACAACAAGTTATAGGATAAGCCTCTATGAATAAAGTTTTTGTAACAGGCGCTAACGGCTTTATCGGTTCTGCATTGTGCGTAAAAATGCTGGAGAATGGCTACAGGCTCAAGGCTGCCTTCCGGGGCAAAGTTAATCCCTTTGGTTTATTGGCGGGCATAGAGGCTGTATGCATGGAATCTATTGAAACCTGTGATAAATATTATCAGGATTTGGAAGGAGTTGATACGGTTATTCATCTTGCCGCTTGCGCCCATATGGATAAGGGGATATCGGGTACTTCGCTGGAAGATTTCCGGAAAGTCAATGTTTTAGGCACCGAGCGGCTGGCGCGTATGGCTATAAAGGCGAAAGTTAAAAGATTTATTTTTATTAGCTCGGTTAAGGTGCATGGAGAAGGAGGGTTGCGTTCTTATACGGAAAAAGATGCGCTTATGCCCGAGGATGCTTATGGTATCAGCAAGATGGAGGCAGAAGCCGTATTGGTATCTCTGGCTTCCGGTACCGGGCTTCAAACCGTAATTTTACGCCCCCCTTTAGTTTATGGCCCGGGGGTGAAGGCTAATTTCAAGAGTTTGATTAAAATTGCCTCCTCCGGGATGCCTTTACCGTTTAAAGGGATTAATAACCGGCGCAGTTTTATCTATTTAGATAATCTAGTCGATGCCATTATTACTTGCGTTGAGCATCCTTTGGCAGCCGGCGAAGTTTTTATGGTAAGTGATGGGGAGGATATCTCTACTCCGTTTTTAATGGAAATGATTGCAACTGCGATGAATAAGAAGCGGGTTTTATTTTCCTTGCATCCGGTACTCCTAAGGGTATTATGCAATATTGCAGGTAAAGGCCGGGATATGGGGAAATTAGCGGGATCCTTAGTTGTGGATAGCAGTAAAATCAGAAATCGGTTAGGCTGGAAACCTCCTTTTACCGTTAAAGAAGGCATAAAAGAGACCGTTAAATACTATAAGCCATGATCAAGCGTATCCTTGATATAACTATTGCGGTTTTACTGTTAGTTTCTTTAAGCTTAGGATTGATTTTGCTTGCTATAATTATTAAATTGACCTCTCCCGGGCCGGTGTTATACTGGTCCGATCGCGTAGGAAAGGATAATAAGATATTTAAGATGTGTAAGTTTCGTACCATGCGTATAGACGCACCGGCAGTTGCAACGCATCTTCTTAGGGACGCGGATAGATACCTTACGCCAATCGGTTCTTTCTTGCGTAAGTTCAGTTTGGATGAATTGCCCCAGTTGTTTAACATATTATCCGGCGATATGACTTTTGTCGGCCCCAGGCCTGCGTTGTTTAATCAGGATGATTTAATAGGGTTACGCACGGAAAAACGGGTGCATACGCTTACTCCGGGAGTTACCGGTTGGGCGCAGGTTAACGGAAGAGATGAACTCCCGATTCCGGTAAAAGTAGAATTTGATGAATATTATTTAAATAACAATAGCTTGTTTTTGGATGCCAAGATTATATTGATTACGGTATTTAAAGTTTTAATCAGAGAAGGGGTAACGCACTAGGCCTATGAAAGAAGCTTATAAAGCATTTATATTGAAATACCGGCGCCTGCTTATAATATTTGCTAATTTATTTTTAGTGGTTTTATCCTATTACCTTTCATTCATTCTGCGTTTTGATTTTAATCTGCCCGTAGATTATTTCAGGGTTTTTATTAATACATTGCCGTTTCTTATTATCATTAAGCTTTCGGTTTTTTATTATTTTGGTTTATTCCGCGGCCTTTGGAGGTATGTAAGTATTTATGACCTTAAGCAAATAATAAAAGCCAACGTATTCGCTACAATAATTTTTATTCTCGGCGCTATTTTTATATATGGAACAAATATTATTCCCAGGTTCATATTTGTAAACGATTTTATACTTTGTGTCGCCTTTATCGGAGGCATACGTTTTTTAACCCGCATTATCAGGGAAAGATACCACGGCCAGCTTTTTGAAAACGAACGGGTCAATGTACTTATAGTGGGGGCAGGAGAAGCGGGAATATTACTTTTAAAAGAATACAGGCATAATCCTGCGCTTGGTGAAGTTGTTGGTTTTATCGATGATGACAAGGCGAAACAAAATGAGGCTATCCAGGGAGTCAGGATCCTGGGAGGCAGGTCCGCTATCTCTAAGGCTGCTAAAGATAATAATGTAGGAGAGGTAGTTTTGGCTATTCCTTCGGCAAAAGGTGAGGTGATCAGGGAGTTAATTGCCTGTTGTAAGGTGCCCAATGTCAAGTTAAAGATTGTCCCGGGTATGGCTAAAATTATAAGCGGGGAGTTTAAGATAAGCTTAAGAGAGGTAAGGCCCGAGGACCTCCTTGGCAGGGAAACCGTGACCATCGATGAGTGCGAAATAGAAAAATATTTAAAAAATAAAACAGTTTTAATTACCGGCGCCGCAGGTTCTATCGGTTCAGAGATATGCCGGCAGGCGGCTTTACATTTTTATCCGGCGAAACTTATTTTAATAGACCACAATGAAAATAACCTTTATTTTTTGCTTCTTGAGCTTAGGTCTAAGTTTAAAAACCTGAATATAATGCCGGTTATCGGAGATATTAACGATATCGGGCTTTTAAAGAAGGTCTTTTCTGAATTCAGGCCCCAGGTAGTCTTTCATGCCGCGGCTTATAAGCATGTGCCGCTTATGGAGGATAACCAGATTGCGGCGGTTAAAAACAATTCATTAGGCTCAAGAAATATGATTTACGCAGCGCACCACTATAAAGTAGACAGGTTTGTTCTGATTTCAACCGATAAAGCCGTGAATCCGGTAAATACTATGGGGCTAAGTAAACGGCTGGCCGAAATATTCTTGCAGGCTAAAGCCAGGCGCAGCAAGACAAAATTTATGGCGGTGCGTTTTGGCAATGTTTTGGGTTCAGACGGAAGCGTCGTGCCTTTGTTTAAGAAACAAATCGCATCCGGCGGCCCGATAACGATTACCCATCCGGATACAACCCGTTATTTCATGAGCATAAAAGAAGCCGTACTTTTGGTGCTACAGGCAGGGGCTATCGGCGTAGGCGGTGAGATATTTATCTTGGATATGGGCGAGCAGATAAAGATACTTGATTTAGCGCGTGATTTAGTCTCTTTATCCGGACTGGAGTTAGGCAAGGATATCGGTTTAGAGTATATAGGATTGCGCCCGGGTGAAAAAATCAGGGAGGAGCTCCTTTTGGATAAGGAAAAGGACAGGGTTACAAAGCATGATAAGATTTACATAAGTCAGGCTGGCGAGCTTGATGTTGTTGCTTTAAGAAAACAGATGAAGGAGCTGGAGGGTTATGTTAATGCAACGGATGAAGAAAAAACAGTCAGGAAGATGAAGGAAATTGTTAAAAAAAGCCATGTTGAATAAGAGCAAAATTTTTCTGTATTGTGACCGGGCGATAATCGTATTATTATCTCTTTTAATTTTCTGCCTGCCTTTTTCAAAAGCTGGAATTGAAAGTTTTCTCTGGCCGGCGTTTTTCCTTTTTATTTTAAAAAGGGCATTGGGGTATAGGGCCGATTCCTTATGGGGCATGCTGCCTAAAACCGGATTAAATAAGGCCTTAGGGGTATTTATCCTGATTAATGCAGTATCGGTAATTTTTAGTTCTCATTTTGGTTTGTCCATGCGTGGATTCTTCGGTAAAGAATTAAAATTCATTGCAGTATATTTTATGCTGGTAGAAACAATCAATAGCAGGGTGCGGTTAAAATATATTTTAATTGCTATTATCTCTTCTGTTGTATTGATAATATTTGACGCAGGAGTCCAGTTGTATAGAGGAGTAGATTTCTTAAGAGGGTATACGCTGGATACTTTTAGTGCCTCTTTTTCTAACTCCGCCGGTTTTGCCGCATGGCTAATTGTGATTATTCCGCTATTTATAGGTTTGATAGCTTCGGATATAATTCCGAATAAGAAATTAAAAATTTTATTGTCGGTTTCGGTTGTTATCCAAATTTTTTATTTATCGAGGACTTATTCGCGGGGCGCATGGCTGGGTTTTATTATCGCAGCGATGATAATGCTTTATTGTTTCTTTAGAAATTCCACTTTGAAAGGTAAATTTTTGTTCCTGTTGATATTTCTAAGTTTACTGTCAGGCTATTTGTTTATACCGCCCAGTTTAGTGGTCAATACTAAAGAAGCCATCAAGAAAAAACTTATGTTTGATCAGACAATCAGCGAGCGCATAAAATTGGCGCTTAACACAAAAGAGGGATCAGTTTCAATTAGGTTTGGCCTTTGGAGGGAAGCCTTAATGATATCCAGGGATTACCCTTTGACGGGCTGTGGGTTAAATACTTATTCGGTCACTGCCCGCCAATATAAAAGTTTTGATGACGGGGGCACATATCCGCACAATTCGTACCTTCAGATGGCCGCCGAGACAGGATTTTTCGGGGTTTTTGCTTTTATCTGGATTTTGTTCGGTTTCTTTAAAACACTTTTACGGTATTTTAACCGCATGAGAGACTATCTGGCTCTTGGGTTATTATCCGGAATTCTCGCTTTTCTGATACATGCTTTTTTTGATGTCCATCTTTACTCTCTGCAGCTTGCGGTTTTATTTTGGTATATGCTTGGCTTAGCGATTGCGGTGGTTAACCTGAATAATAAGGAGCGTTATATTTATGAGAAATAAAATTCTAAAAACTTTTATAAAAACTACCATAGTGGTAGCTGTAATTCTGGCCTCTTTCTATTTCTTTTGGCTTTCTCCGAGATACACCGTCCCTATCCTTACTTATCATGGTTTTGGCTATGAGAACGACCTTTTGTCAGTAAGCCCGGAGAACTTTGAAAAACAGATGCGTTATCTTAGTGATAAAAGATATAATATCATCTCTTTGGATAAATTGGTTGAAGGAATAATAAGCAAGAGAAAATTTCCCCGCAATACGGTTGTTCTAACCATAGATGACGGCCTTAAAGACAACTTTACTTATGCTTATCCTGTTTTAAAGAAATACGGTTTTAACGCAACGATATTCTTAGTGTCTGGTTTTATAGGCACTAATAAGCGTTACTTGAATTGGGAAGAGGTGGTGGAGATGTCTAAAAACAATATTTCATTCGGTGCCCATACAAAAAGCCACGTTTATCTTCCTTCCATAACCGACAAAGATGTTTTATGGGAAGAGATATCTGGTAGTAAGAAAACCATCGAAACCCATATTGTTTCGCCATCAATTTATTTTTGCTATCCTACCGGGGGATTTACCGAAGAGGTGCTAATGCTTGTTAAAAAAGCAGGGTATAAAGGAGCCTGTTCAACTAACCGGGGCAGTGATTTATTGAATAAATCCAATGTTTATGAGTTAAAAAGAATCTCAATCAGGAACATTGATCCAGATTACTCTTTTTCTAACATTTCTGATCCAGTCAGCTTTCGGGCCAAACTGACAGGTTATTATAATATTTTCAAAAAAGCCAAAAAGGGGCATTAAGAGGCCGATTCTCCTTAAGGTAAAATTTCAAATTTATCCGGAAATCATTGAATTACACCGGGTTGGCGTTATCTATAGCTGCGATTTCTCCTGCCGATAGTACTTTAGAAAATAGTTTAATCTGTGAAATAATCAATTGAAGTTACCTATAATAAGAAGTATAATATTATTTTATATCGCCTTGTCGATTAAGCTGGGGCTTATCTCTGGAGTAGTTGGATTTTAATATGATGAAGGAACGAAAAGAGAAATTTCCAAGTTATACGCCCCTATATTACAGGATATTTTGCGCATTCCGTAAGATTAAACGGCAAACCTTTGTTCGTATTGATGAATTTAAAGCCAAAAAAAACGGGCCAAAAGATATTGTTGAAGACGGGGATTTTGAGCCGTTTTCTCGTTTTAAAGAAACCGGCTGCAGAGAAGTCATTAATAAGAGCGCAGTTTCTCTAAAAGAGGATCTTTCTGTTTGCAGAATAAAAAATACCGCAGACAGGATTGAGGCGATTAAAGAAACGCTGCGCGTAAAGAGGTTACGTTATACCTCTTCTGCCGGCACGTTTTTAGAGAGGACCTATACGCCGGAATCGGAAATGCGCAAGTTATGGGAGAACTCCTGGGTTGGGGTTCATTCCGGAGTCGGGCCCAATGATAAGGTATTGGATATCGGAGGCGCTTCCACCGCTTTTGTATTTTATTTGGCTAGCCTTGGATGCTCGGTAAAAGTTATAGATAATGATTGGAGCTGCTGCGGAATTATATATAATACAAGATATGTAGCCAGAAAAATGCATTGGGATATTGAAGTATTCGATAGGGATATTTCTAAGCCACTCCCTTTTGACGATAACAGCTTTGACCGTATTTTTTCAATATGCACGGTAGAGCATTTAAGTTCAAGCGTGCGCCGGAAAATGATGCGGGAAACATCACGTGTCTTAAAGCCCGGCGGCATCGTGGGCATGACCATTGATTACGGCCCCCAAAGGAAGGCGCTTATCGTTGATAGGGGGCTAAGATTTGGTTACAGGCAAAAGCTTTTTAACGAGATAATTAACCCCTCCGGGCTTTCTTTGTATGGTAACGGTGATTTTGTGGATACCTCTACCCGGACGGAAGGGTTTCTTGGGGCGTTGTTTCTTACAAAGTACCATGAAGACAGCAAAATTTTGCGATGAAAAATAAACTTTCTTGTGTTTTACTTATAGGTGATGATGAAAAGCTGAATAATTCAGCCATTTGTTACGCGCGTAAATACTTTCTTGTGAAGAAAGTTGTCAACTTCCACAAACAGAATATTACTGAAGCGCAAATCGCTGCTCTAAAACCAGGGTATGTATTTAATTTTTTAAGTGATAAAATTCTTAAAGGACCGCTGCTTAAGCTGAAGAATATAAATTTTCATCCTGCTCCTCCGGAGTGGCCGGGAAGAGGAAGCGCGAGCCTGGCATTATTTGCCGGAGATAAGCATTATGGCGCTACCGCTCATATTATGAGCTCTTCTGTCGATTCAGGGAAGATCTTATTGGTGAAAAGATTTCCAATTTCTCCGCTTGATTCATGCGAATATGTTTTTAGGAGAGGCCAGCAGGCGTCCCTATCCTTATTTAAGAAAGCGGTAAATTATATCTCTAAGCACGGCCGTTTGCCTCCTCCCTGCGGCCTGGCTTGGAAACGCAAGCCTTCTACTAAGAAAGAATTTCAAAAGTGGCTAATTTTGGACCCCAAAAATAAAAAAGAGTTCATTAAAAAAATAAAAGCTTCCGTGCATTCTAAATTTGACGGTCCGTATGTAGTGATCCATGGCTATAAATTTGCTTTAGTTACTCGGAAGAACAGGGAGAGTGTATGTCAAAATTAAAGAACGGATTTGTCTATGATATTGTTATCGTCGGAGGCTTAGGCCATGTTGGCTTGCCTTTGGGGATAATGTTTGCTTCCCAGGGGTTGAAAGTTGTTCTTTATGATGTTAATCAGAAATATGCGAGGATAGTGCAAAGCGGTAAAATGCCGTTTATCGAATATGATGCAGAACCTTTGTTAAAAAAAGCTTTGGCTTGCGGCAATCTATCTATTCAAACTAGTCCTGAAGTTGTGGCACAGGCAAGAATTGTAATTGTTGCGGTAGGTACTCCTGTTGATGAGTATCTTAACCCGAAGGTCAAGCAATTCCTGAATATCTTTAATGAATTTAAAAGATTCCTGGTTAGAAAACAGTTGATAGTAATTAGAAGTACGGTTTATCCGCATACCTGCGAACAGCTAAGCCGGGTGCTTGGAGGCAGAGGCTGGAAGATAGCTTATTGCCCGGAAAGGATCATCCAGGGGTATGCCATACGGGAATTACGAGAGTTACCTCAGATAGTTTCGGGTATGAATAAAGAAGCGGAAAATCAAGCAGCCCTGCTTTTTGGCAAGATTGCTTCTAAAATAATCAGGGTCTCGATAAGAAAAGCCGAGTTGACAAAGCTATTTTCAAACGCCTGGAGGTATATCCAATTTGCGGTAACTAACCAGTTTTATATGATCTCTAACAGCCTGAATGTTGATTATCAAAAGGTGCGTAAGGCGATGATGGATGGTTATGGAAGGGCGGCAACTTTACCCTCTGCCGGTTTTGCCGCCGGACCATGCCTATTAAAAGACACAATGCAGCTGGCGGCATTTAGCAATAATAATTTCCTCCTTGGGCACTCTGCGATGATGATTAACGAAGGCCTGCCTAATTTTCTGGTGAACAAATTGCGGGAAAAATATGATTTAAGCAAAATAAAAGTCGGTATTCTCGGGATGGCTTTTAAGGCCGATATAGATGATACCCGGGATTCCTTGTCGTATAAGCTTGGTAAGATTTTAAGGTTTCACGGCGCTAAAGTCCATTATTCCGATGAATATGCCCAAGATCACACTTTTGTTACAAAAGAAAAATTGCTCCGTTTAAGCGATGTTGTAGTAATCGGAGTCCCGCATTCGGCGTACAGAAACCTGAAAATTCCCCGCAAGAAAGAAATAATTGATCTGTGGGGGGTAATTAAAAGATAGGACATGAAAAATAAACCGATTCCTTGGTATTTTCCTAAAACCGGCGCTTACGAAAAAGAATTAATCAATAAAGTGATTGAGAGCAACTATCTTAATGACGGTGATTATACCCGGCTCTTTGAGAAGAAGGTCGCTCAATTCCTTGGTGTAAGGCATTGTGTCGGGGTGACCAGCGGCACAGCAGCTATTACTTTGTCTCTGATGGGAATGGGAATTGGCAGAGATGATGAAGTTATTGTTCCTGATTTGACTTTTATTGCTACGGCTAATGCCGTACGCCTGGCAGGAGCAAGGGTAAAACTTCTGGATATAGAGCCTGATAGATTTGCAATTGATGTTGAGCTTATTAGGAAGAGTATTGGGCCCAGGACCAAAGCAATTGTGTCGGTTGACGTAAACGGCAGGGCCGCTTGTTACGAGCTATTGGAGCCGCTGGCTAAAAAAAATGGTCTTGTTTTGATTTGCGATGCTACCGAGGGGCTGGGTTCAAGGTATAACGGACGCTGTTTAGGCACTTTCGGTGATGCGGGTTGTTTTTCTTTTTCCGCAAACAAAACAGTGACCACTGGCCAAGGCGGCATGATTGCAACGAATAATACTAAGCTTTATTATCGGATCCTTGAGTTAAAAGACCAGGGCCGTCGATTTCAGGGCACAGGGGGCAATGATTTGCATCCGGTAATAGGTTATAATTTTAAATTAACCAACCTTCAGTCTGCTGTTGGTATTGCTCAATTAAAAAGGCTTCCGGCACGGCTTACTCAAGCCAAAAACAGAGATAAATGGTATCAAGAGGCATTCTCTGGCTGTCCGGGGATAGTTTTACCTTCTTTGAAAAACGAGGCAGGTGAAGTGGCGCAATGGGCAGATATTTTAGTTGATGATAGAGAGAAAATTCAATCAACGCTGTCTAAACTTAACATCGGGTCACGCCCGTTCTGGTATCCGTTGCATACCCAAAAACCTTATTTTAAAAAGGAAAGAGGTTTTTCTAATGCATCGGCTGTATCCAGGCGCGGACTCTGGCTGCCGTCTTATTTTGATTTAACTAAAAAACAAGTTGAGAGGATTTCGCATTTAATCAGAAGAGTTTTAGAAAAAAAATCTTAAAATGAAAATATCGATCCTTATCCCTGTGCGTAATGAAGGTATGCATATTAAAATCATGCTCAAGATTTTAAATTCCGCTCTTGACGGCCAACATGAGATTTTAGTTATTCATGATTTGCCGGATGATGAGACGATAGGTGCGGTAAAAAGTATGGGTGGAATTTATCCTAATGTAAGGCTTATCCATAATAATTTTGGTAAAGGAGTGGTTAATGCGGTTAAGGCAGGGGTAGAGGCTTCAGAGGGTGAATATATTTTAATTTTTGCTGCTGATGAAATCGGCCCTGTTTTAGCCATTGAAGATATGGTTTATCTTTTAGATAATGGGTGTGATTTAGTAAGCTGCACAAGATACGCATATGGGGGAAGGCGGCTGGGGGGATCTTTAATTGGAGGTTTTCTTTCCCGGTTTGCCAATAAGTTATTATGCGTATTATCCGGGTCCGTGCTTACCGATGCGACCACAGGGATTAAGATGTTTAAGAGGTCGGTATTTAAGGAGATCCCGTTAGAATCCAGGCCTATAGGCTGGGCTTTTATTTTTGAATTTGCGGTTAAGGCGCAGTATAAAGGTTTAAGGCTTGGGGAAGTGCCAATTATATCTATTGACCGGCTCTACGGCGGCAAATCAACTTTTTTGTTGTGGCCTTGGGTTAAGGAGTACCTTAGGTGGTTTGTCTGGGGAATTAAGCACTTGCCTGCGTCAAAAAGAGGAAACAAGCCGCAGGTTAAAATTCCGCATTCAACAATTAACTAATGAGGGGTGAGTATTGAAAAAGTATTTAGTAACCGGAGGAACGGGTTTTATTGGCAGTGCTCTTGTGCGCCGGCTCGTTGAAGAAGGCAATCAGGTAAGAGTATTGGATAATGGCTTACGGGGTGATCTTGGCCGCCTCAAAGACCTTGCTTCGCGTTTAGAGATAATTGAAGGCGATATTAGGCAACTCGGGGTTGTACGTCAGGCAGTTCAAGGGGTGGATTCGGTGTGCCATCTTGCTTTTCTAAACGGTACGGAATTTTTTTATAGTAAACCAGAGTTAGTGCTTGAAATTGGAGTAAAAGGGATGGCAAATGTTATTGACTCCTGCATTGAAGGCAGGGTGCCTGAGTTAATAGTTGCCTCTAGTTCCGAAGTTTATCAGACTCCGCCTACGGTTCCTACGGATGAAACAGTCCCTTTAAGTATTCCCGACCCGCTTAATCCGCGTTATTCTTACGCCGGCGGAAAGATCATTAGTGAGCTTATGGCTATAAATTACGGGCGCAAACATTTTAAAAGGGTTCTTATATTCCGGCCGCATAATGTTTATGGCCCTGACATGGGATGGGAGCATGTAATCCCCCAGTTTTGCTTACGGATGAAAGAACTTTGCAGTAAAGAAAAGAATAAAGTCGTTTGTTTTCCTATCCAAGGCAGCGGGCAAGAAACGCGGGCCTTTGTTTTTATTGAAGATTTTACCTCCGGGCTTATGACGGTAATAGGCAAGGGAGAGCATTTGGGAATATACAACATTGGAACGACCGAAGAAATATCCATAGCGCAGGTGGCTAGAGAAGTAGCTGCTTATTACGGAAGAGAGGTAGAACTTTCCCCGGGGAAACTGGCAGAAGGTGGTACGCTGCATCGTTGTCCGGATATTTCGAAATTAAAAAAGCTCGGCTATTTGCCGAAAATTTCATTTAAATCAGGGTTAAGGTCGACGGCTGCATGGTATGATAAATTCGCCGAGAAAAAACCAAAAAAAGGAGAATTGAATTGAGCAGCCCTACTCAGTTATCTTTTAAGACAGGAAGCAGTGTAGTTGTTGAACGCTGCCAGATATGTGACAATCCTCGATTAGAATCGATTTTATTTTTAGGTTACTTGCCCCCGGTGAATAAAATGCATAATATTGGAGAAAAGCCGAATGAAGAAAGTAGTTATCCTGCGCAATTATTATATTGTCCCAGATGCCATTTAGTCCAGTTAGGGCTTATTGTTGATCCTAGTATTTTATTCCCGCCGGAATATCCTTATACAAGTAGTACCACTAAAATATTAAGAGAAAATTTTGCCGAGCTTTATAAGGAGTGCCTCGGTTTAATCAGCTTAAAAGCAGACGATTTAGTCGTGGATATCGGTTCAAATGACGGGAATCTCTTAAGTAATTTTAAGGATAATCATAAAGTCCAAGGTGTAACACCCGAAGAAATCGGTAAAATTGCCATTGAGCGGGGGATTCCTACGATTATCGATTATTTCAGTAATAATGTTGTTGAAAAGATCCTTAAAGAGAAAGGACAGGCTAAGGTAATCACCGCAACCAATGTTTTTGCCCATATTGAGGACATAAATGAAATTGTTGAATGCATCAAGCGCCTTTTAGCCGAAGATGGCGTTTTTATCTCTGAATCCCACTATCTCCTGCCTTTAATCGAAACATTGCAATATGATACGATATATCATGAACACCTGCGTTATTATTCCTTGCATAGCATTCAATACCTATTGAATGCGCATGGTTTTGAGGTATTTGCCGCTAAGCGTATTCCTACTCATGGCGGCTCAATCAGGGTTTACGCTGCCAAAAGAGGCAAATACCCTCTAAAAGATACTGTTGCTAAGATCTTAGAGTTGGAGAAGCCGGTTGTTTTAAGCAAAGAGAGTTTATTAAAATTTAAAGATAAGGTCATTTTATCTAAATTAGAATTAATTTCTATGCTCAAGAGGATTAAAAAAGATGGCGCCAGGGTTTATGGCGTAAGCGCGCCTTCTCGTGCAAGCACTTTGATAAACTATACGGGAATTGATGATGGGATCCTTGATTGCGTCGTGGAGATTAAAGGTTCTCATAAGATAGGCAAATACATGCCCGGGACGCTTATCCCCGTGGTGGAAGAGTCAGCGCTTTTTTCGGACCAGCCGGAATATGCTTTATTGCTCTCCTGGCATATTGCCGATGAATTAATGCCTAAATTAAAACAAAAAGGTTTTAAAGGAAAATATATTATTCCGCTTCCTTCGCCAAAAATAGTTTAAATGGAAATTCTTTGATGTTATCCCTGATACTTCAAATTTTAATCGTAACCGCCGGCACTTGGCTGCTTACAAAGAAATATTTTAGAATAAGATTATTCAGCGATTCTGTCTTAGTTTGTTTTATTTTGTCTTTTGCCCAGATTATACTGGTTGGGATTTTTTTAGGCATTAGCGGAAGGCTTTATCAAGCGGATGTTTTTATCACACACTTTTTAATCCTGGCCTTGATTTTATTAATTTTCTTGCGGATAAAAACCCCTGTTTTTATAAAACCCGATATTAAATTTATTTTGGATAGCCATTTATTGATTTTGGCCGTTTCAGTTTTCTTTTCATTTTTTGCAGTAAAAGCATTTCTTAATCTTATCAACCCTCCTATGGATGCGGATAGCTTGTTGTATCATTTGGCTTTTCCTGCAGCCTGGATAAAAAGTGCCTGTCTAAATACGCCGTTTTTTATATTCGGATCTATGCCGGTTGAAATTCCGGGTTCATTGGCGCTTGCTTCACCTTCTTATTTTCCGATTAATGCGGAGTTGTTTTTTACCTGGCTTATGCTGCCTTTAAAGAATGCGTTTTTGGCGGATTTAGGGCAGGCCCCGTTTTATTTTATCGGCATAACCGCGGTTTATTCTATATTAAGGAAATATAACCTGAGCCAGAAAATTTCCCTGTTAAGCGGTTTTCTTTTAGTGCTTATCCCGAATATCTTTAAGCAGCTTAGGGCCGCAGCGCAAACTGATCTTATTAGTGCAGTTCTTTTCCTTTTGATAATCTTTACGCTTTTATTGTTTAAATTTGATTTTACGCTTAAAAATTCTCTCTTGATAGGGATTACCTCGGGGCTTTTTATAGGAACTAAGTTTAATAACCTTATTTGGTTGGCGGCTATTTTCCCTTTAGCTGGTTACATATTTTTCAAGTCCATAAAAAAACAAAGGCCTAAAGCGGGCAAGGTATTTCTTTGTCTGGGAGCTATTGTTTTAACCACCTTAGTATTCGGTTCCTATATGTATATAAAAAATTATATTTTTACGGGCAATCCTATTTTTCCCGTTGAGTTGAAGATATCCGGAAAGGTGATTTTTAAAGGCCTAGTTGACAGCAGCACGTATAAAATGCAATTGTTTACAAAGGACGTAGGGGATCTATTCAGGCTTTTTAGGGAGGGGTTAGGGGTTCAGTTCTTTGCATTGATCCTTCCCTGTACTTTTCTGCCGGTATTTTTCTATAGGCATTTAAAGAAGAAGCTTTCCCCATTTACCGAATATTTCTTATTGTTTCTCACGCCCCTATTCGCTCTTATTCTATTTAAATTTTTTATTAATGTTTATATTGCGCGGTATTTCTTTCCATACCTGGCCTTGGGTTTAATAACCGCCGTTATTTTCTTAAACACTCTGCGGCATACAAATAAATATTTTATGGCTGTTGTATTTGTATCAATTATTGCAGCTTCCTTTGAATTAGCCCACAGATATGAGTTAGTCGTATCAATTTTACTTTCTTTGTTATTATTTATTACTTTGGAGGTTTATAAAAAACAATTACTCGCATTTTATAGCAGCAAGTCTTTCAGGAAGGCTGCCTTGATTGGGGCAATTATTGGTTTATTGTTTTTTATTTATTTCAATTATCGATACGATAAAGAAGAATTTAACCGTTACCTTTTGCGTTTTAGTAAAAAAGAAGTTTGGCAGGCAGATATGGGTAAGGGCTGGAAGGCGCTTAATGATTTGACCGGCCAGGGGGCTAATGTTGCTTATACCGGCCGTCAGGACGCTTATCCTTTATATGGGGCAAACCTAAAGAATGACGTGCAGTATATTTCTGTTAATAATAAAGAGATCGCTCCATATAATAACCCTGATGGGTTATACCGCAGGGTTCAGGATTACGCTGCCTGGAAAGAAAATCTGAGAAAACACAAGATCGATTACTTATTTATAGCTAAACCGGTATTTAACAACAGGGAATCAGCTGATCCTGATAAGTTTCCTATTGAGGATGAGTGGGCAGCCGCGCATCCCGATAATTTTGAGCTCGTATTTAATAATTCATTAACGCGGATATATAAACTTCTAATTAAATAAAATGATCGAGATTGATAACACCGGAGAAAGGATACTTTTAGAAAAGGAAACCCCCTTGATGATTGCCCGTCATTTCTGTGCCTATAAATTTGCCAAAGAATTTGTCCAGGGTAAAAGTGTTTTAGATATCGGCTGCGGGGAGGGGTACGGTTCTGATTTTCTTGCCGGCTTTGCTAAGGAAGTTACCGGGATTGATTATGATCCGGCGGTTATTAATTATGCCAGAGATAAATATAGTAAGCCGGGTCTTAAATTTAGTATTTTAGATATTGCAAACTTAAGCAGCCTAAACAGGAAATTTGATGTTATTTGTTCCTTTCAGAATATCGAACATATTAGCGATACAGAAAAGCTCCTTGAGGATATTTCAAGCTTATTAAAGGATGAGGGTATTTTTATATGCTCTACCTGTAACATCAAAGATGCTTCTCCTGGCAGTAAGGTGCCATATAATAAATTCCATGTTAAAGAGTATCTGATTGATGAATTTAAGGAAATGCTTGAGAAGTATTTTAAACGGGTTGAGATCTTCGGTTTAAAAAGAGGGGTTGCTTTAAAGATTAACCGCCGGCTTAAGAAAATAGGTTTATTTAATTTACTGCCGGCTAGGCTGGATCCGGTAAAAAGATTTTTTGCTCAGGCAAACTGCAGTTATTTTCTTTGGTCAGAGAAGAATTTGGATAATTGCCTGGATTTTATTGCCGTTTGCCGCAGATAAGAAAGGATGCTGGTTTAATTGAAAGTAGCATTGGTTTATCCTCCATCGCAGGAATTAAATCTTAAAGGTTACCCCTTGGGTTTAGGTTATATTTCCGCTTCTTTAAAAAGGAGCCATAGGGTAGATATCTATGATTATAACGGCTGCCAGTTTAACCGCAGCCTTAGAGATTTTTTTAGCTCTATCAAGCAAACTAGGCCCGATTTAATAGGCGTATCATTTAATTCATTTAACCGTTGGGGCGCTTATAAAATTATTAAAGGCATAAAAAAGATCAGCAAGGACACCGTGGTTGTTTTGGGAGGGGTGCATCCGTCAACCTTGTTCAGTCAGGTTTTTGAATATTTCTATGATTATATCGATTTTATTATTCAGTCGGAGGGAGAAGCTTCGCTTTATAAATTGTGCGCTGCAATAGGGTCCGGGCAGGATTATAAGAATATCAGCGGGCTGGTTTATAAAGATGGCAAAACAGGAATTAAATCCAACCCTGTTATGGAGAAAATATCTAATCTCGACGATTTACCGATACCGGATTATTCTTATGCCTCCGAAAAGATAAAGAGCAGCGAGTTTGCCTATCTTATTACCTCAAGGGGGTGCCCGGTTAATTGTTCTTTTTGTTCAACTTCTTCGTTCTGGGGCCAGAATGTCAGGATGAATTCCCCGGAAAGAGTGGGGGAGGAGGTGGATTATATAAAAAGCATGGGTGCAAAAAGGATATTTTTCTATGATGACACCTTTAATTTAGGCATAGACAGGACTATTAAGCTGGCTGAGATCCTTAAAAGAAAAAACATAGAGTATGCGATTTCATGCCGGGTTAGGCCGGTTAACGAAGAGATGGTCGCCAGGTTAGTTGAGTCAGGCTGCAAGCATATAACATGGGGAGTAGAAAGCCTTTCGGATAAAATGCTTAAAGTCATTGAAAAGAAAATCACAAAAGAAGAGGTAAAGAATGCCTTTGATATCTGTGCTAAATACGCGGATAGAATGTCAACGGGGGCATTTTTCTGTGTTGGTGCTCCGGGAGAGTCTGAAGATACAATAAAGGAATCGGTAAATTATTTAAATGAAAATATAAAATCAACCCATGGCCCGGGTGCTTCGATGCTGTATATCTTACCGGGAACAAAGATCTACCGCGACATGATTAAGGCTAGGGAGTATAATGAAAAGATTTGGGTAAGGACAGATTCCGTATACTATTACACTAAAGAGCACAACACGGCGACTTTGAACAGATGGCGAAAAGCAATTAATAATAGCGGCATAAGGCTGCCGTTTAATTATAAATATTTCTGGGATTATGCGTTGCCTGATAACAGGGATAACAGGCCGAAGTTTGTTAATGGTTTCCATAAAAATATTAGGAAAATAATAAGATTCATAAATATGCTGCGCAATAGGTATTAAAATTTCTCCTAAGACGAAAGGCTGGTTAATGAAACAGGAAATTTTAAGTATTCTGCTCTGCCCTAATTGCAGGGCCAATTCATTATCGGTAAAAGAAGGCATCTCTGACCAGATTGAGGTAAGAACGGGGAAAATAGCCTGCGGCAGCTGCCGGTCAGAATATAAGATCGAAGGCGGCATAATTGATTTCCTGCGGAATCCGAATGAAGGTGTCCTGCGCGAAAGAAGGGCGATGGATGAGGATGATTATATTACTGATGAAACCGGTAATAAATACAGGATAACAAACCAGACAATAGAGAAGTTTAAAGATAAGTTCCTTGTTTTTCCCGAGGGTGACGGGTCGTATTTTTTTAAGCCCGGAGGCAGCTTTCAGAGTACAGCCGAGGCTTCAGGAAGATTTTATTCGGCTATGGACGGCCTGAATTTGCGCAAGGGTGAGAGGGTATTGGAGATAGGTGCCTGTTTTTCCTATGCTTCTTTTAAATTTGCGCAAAAAGGGTGCAGCGTAGCAGCTTTGGATATAAGTAATTATTTAAAGGTGTCCGATCTTTATGTAAAGCAGGCATATTTTGAAAGATTATTCTCCGATATGCACCGCATGCCTTTTATGGACAACTCTTTTGACGTAGTATTCGGTTCAGCAGTACTTCATCATAGTAAAAACTTAAAGGATGTGTTTGCCGAGATCAGGCGGGTTTTAAGGCCGGAAGGCCGGTTGGTTTTGATCAACGAAGCCGCTAAAGGTGTTTTAGAAAAGGTGCATCCAGTTTATAAGAAAATGGAGGAGAAGGGTTTTGGAGATACTGCTTATAACATATTGGAGTGGATTAGGGGCGCTCGCCTCGGAGGTTTCAGGAGGGTTAAAGCCGTATTCACATCTTTAGCGGATGATTATATAATGAAGTATAAAAATAGGGGAGCAAAGTTTACTTTTAAAGTAAGGCTTGCCTATTTTTTTATGAAACATAGAAGAATAGAGAATTTTATAATGTTTTTTTTGATTTTACCGAGATTGTTATTCCGGCCAAAGAGCTGGAAGCTTTTAGCTATAAAATAGAAAATGGGAATAATTAAAACGGTAATATTGTGCGGAGGCAAAGGAACCCGGATGGGCAATGACGACCTTCCCAAGGGGCTGTTTCCGATAGGGGGGAGGCCTATTCTTTGGCATATAATGAGTATTTATTCTCATTATGGATTTAATGATTTTATCCTTTGTTTAGGGTATAAGGGCAAGAATATCAGGGAGTATTTTGAAAAAGTAAAACAATGGAAGATTACGTTCGTTGAGACCGGAGAGAATACCAACACCGGCGGCAGGTTAAAGAAAATCGAAGAGCATATAAACGAGGATCATTTCCTTGCTACTTACGGAGACGGCTTGGCCGATATTAATTTATCAAAGCTTGTCAATTTCCACAGGAAGCATAAAAAGAGCGCGACTATTACGGTGGTTAAGCCTTTTTCCCAGTTTGGTATAGTGGGAGTAGATCCACATACACAGTCTATTACGCATTTTGAGGAAAAGCCTATTTTAGACCATTGGATAAACGGCGGCTTTTTTGTCTTTAATAGGAATATTTTTGGTTATCTTAAAGGAAATGATATACTGGAAAAAGATAGTTTTAAACGGTTGTTAATAGATAAAAAACTCAATGCTTTTAAGCATTTAGGTTTTTGGAGATGCATGGATACTTATAAGGACAACCTTGAATTAAATGAGCTTTGGAAAGAGCGAAAGGCTGCCTGGAAAATCTGGGAGGAATAATGAGTATTTGGAAAAATAAAGTGATTTTTATTACGGGGGCAAACGGATTTTTAGGTTCCCATGTCGTAAAAAGATCTCTCTCTTATAAAGCTAAGGTGATTGTTTTACTCAAAGAAGATATACAACGTTCCTTGTTTGAGATCGATGGGCTAAGCCGAAGATGTAAGATTTACAGGGGCGATTTATCAGATAGCAGGCTTATCAGTTCCATATTTAGAAATAACAAGATTGATGTTTGTTTTCATATCGCAGCCCAAGCTATTGTAGGCATAGCAAATGATTCTCCTATTGGCACGTTTAAAACCAATATAGAAGGCACATGGAATATATTAGATGCGGCCAGGGTCTATGGGATTAAAGCCATGGTTGTAGCTTCAAGCGATAAAGCATATGGAGAGCATAAGAGGCTTCCTTATAAGGAAAGAGCTCCTTTGATCGCTTTGCATCCTTATGATGCTTCCAAGTCTTGCGCTGATATTCTTAGCAGGACATATGCCCATACATACAAGCTGCCGATTGCGGTTACAAGGTGCGCTAATATTTACGGACCGGCTGATCTTAATTTCTCAAGAATTATACCCGATACTTTCCGTTCGGCTATTAGAGGCAAAGACCCGATTGTAAGAAGTAATGGCGCGCCTTTAAGGGATTATACCTTTGTCGGGGATATTGTAGATGCGTATTTTGTTTTGGCCGAAAGTTTATTGAAGAAGAAAATTGAGTTTGGTGAGGCTTTTAACTTCGGGACAGGTAAGCCCATAAGTGTAATTAAGCTTGTAGGATTGATCCTTAAGATTGCGGGAAAAACAGGATTGAACCCCCGGATACTGAGTAAAGGAAAAATAAAAGGGGAGATTGATAGGCAATACCTTTCCAGTGCCAAGGCTGATAGGATTTTAGGGTGGAGGCCTAAGTATTCGCTTGAAAAAGGCCTGGAAGCAACCTATAAATGGTATAAAGATTACTTTTAATTTATTTTTAGAAAGGTAAATAATAGCTCATGCCTCTTATATCAGTAATTGTGCCGGTTTATAACGAAGAGAAAACTATAAAACAGATAATTGATAAGATACAAGCAGTAAACATCGATAAAGAGATAATTATCGTTGATAATAGCTCAACGGACGGCACGCATCAAATATTAAGCCAGATGCATTATCCCAACTTAAAAATCATTTACCACAGCACTAACCGCGGTAAAGGAGCCTCATTTTTAACGGGATTAAGTAATGCCTCGGGGGAGTATATTATAGCGCAGGATGCTGACCTGGAATATGACCCCAATGATTACTTATTGTTACTTGAGGCAATAAAAAACACTAAAGCTGATTTGGTTTTGGGCGCGCGTTTTTTTAAAGGGTATCACGGCCTATTAGCGCACAGAATGGGCAACAGATTTCTTACCTCTACCCTGAATTTTCTTTTCGGCGCGAAATTAAATGATTACGCTACTTGTTATAAGCTTGCCCGCAGAGCAATATTTAATTCTCTGGGGCTTGCTGCATGCGGTTTTGATATTGATGTAGAGATTATCTGCAAGGCTTTAAGAAGGGGCTTAAGAATTTCAGAAGTCCACGCCTCTTATCATCCGCGTTCTTACCAAGAAGGAAAGAAAATCAGGGTAGATGATGCTTTTGCGGCAGTTTTTGCCATGTTAAAATACAGATTTAGGGGGTAGCCATGAAAATCTTATCAATTTTGGATGCTGTTATTTATTGGTCAATTGTAATAATGCCTTTTTCTGTAGCTATCGCACCGGGATTAGCCAACACATTTATCGGTATTTTTGGCGCTTTTTTTGTAATCAAGAAATTAATCACCAGACAGCCTTTTTCTATAGACCGCCTGACTTTAGTATTTTTTTCTTTATTCTTTCTGTTTTCGCTGGCCTCGGTTGCCAATTCCGTCAGCTTTAATTCAAGCTTTGGCGGGGTATCAAAATTATTGAAAGCATTTTTAATCCTGCTTGTATGCAGCCAGGAAATTAAAGATAAGAGGCACGTTCAAAGAATAATTATTTCTATTTGTGCCGGCGTAACTTTAATGTCTGTCGATGCGCTCTGGCAGGTTATTTTTGGCTATGATTTTGTGCGCCATAATGTCTTGCAATCGGCTATCGGAATGATCAGGCCTACGGCTTCATTTCCTAATCCGAATGTTTTTGGGGTTTATATGTCGGCTTTGACCCCGGTTATCTTCGGGCTTACTTTCTTTTATTTCTCCGGAAGAAAAAAAATTTTAATGTTTTTCTTAAGCGTTCTGGCATTTATTGGGATATATTTAACTCTATCAAGGGGTTCCGGCTTAGGGGTTTATCTGGCCGTGCTTTTTTTAAGTATCGCCAAAAGAAGAAAGATTTTAACCACGGCGCTTATCGCTGTTCTTATAATTTTTCCTTTTGTAATGCCTAAAAATATAAAAGAATGGGCTAAACAGGTGAATTATAATCCGCTGGTATTTATGTGCAACCAGGACAGGATAAGTATCTATAACAATACTATAAACATGATCAGGCATCACCCTTTTATTGGAGTAGGTTTAAACACTTTCTCTAAAAATTACGGGAAATATAAGCTGCAAAGCGCCGAGGAATACGCGCATACGCCCGATACGATTTACGCTCACAATATATATCTGCATATGGCAGGTGAGACCGGGTTATTAGGATTATTTGCTTTTCTCGGATTTTTATTTGTTGTCTTTAAGCAGGCAGCAAGAGCATTAGGCAAGCTGAATGATGATTATTTAAAAACGGTGGCTATGTGTTTAATCGCCTGCCTTATTGCTTTTTTAATCAATGGGCTTACCGAGACCAGCCTTTATTACTCCCGGGTGAGCATGATATTCTGGTATCTGATCGGTTTTTCGCTTGCCCTTAATAAATTTACTAATGAAGCAAAAAGCGCAAATTAAGAATATATTAGTTATCCGTTCCGACCGTTTCGGAGAGTTTCTGCTTAATCTTCCTGCTTTGCGGGCGTTGAAAGAGGCGTATCCGAAAGCACGCCTTGTTCTGGCGGTCAGCCCTGTAGTTTATGACTTGGCTGTTATGCTTGAGTATGTTGATGAAGCAGTGATTTGGGATGAAGTTAAAAAGAATTTAAGAAAATATAACTTTGATCTATGCGTTGTTTTAAACCCGAGCAAGGAAGCCCATTTAAAATGTTTTCTCGCCGCAATTTCCGTGCGTGTGGGGTACGATAGAAAATGGGGATTCTTATTGACCAAAAAAATAAAGGACACAAAATATTTGGGAAATAGGCACGAGGTAGAATGTAATTTAGAGTTGGTTGGTTTGGCCGATGCGCATACGCAGGATAAATCAATTTCGCTTAGAGTGAGTGAAAGCTTTTTTCCGGAGTTTATTGGCAAGAAAATAATAGCAATTCATCCGTTTACAAGCGATCCGGTTAAGCAGTGGCCGCTTGATAAGTTTCAGGAGCTGGCAGGGCGCATTAAGGATGAACTTAAAGCAGATGTTGTCCTGGTCGGATTATCGCTTAATACTTTAAATATGGGCGGAAATGTTATAGATATGACCAATAAAACAAATTTACCGGAATTAGCCGCGTTATTAAAACGCTGCTCTTTGCTTGTCTCATCTGACAGCGGTCCGGTGCATTTGGCTGCGGCTGTGGGGACGCCAGTCATAGCGCTATTTAGGAATGATTTACCGGGTAAGACCGCGCGGCGTTGGGGCCCTTGGGGTAAAGGCCATATCGTAATTGAAAAATCAAATTTAAATAATATAGGCGTGAATGAAGTTTTCAATAAAGTTAAGGAGGTAATTTCCTAAATGAATTATGCCGTAATTTTAGCAGGTGGCGTAGGTAGCAGGTTCTGGCCGTTTTCAAGGGAGCTTGAGCCGAAGCAGTTTATGAAGATAATCGGGGAGACCAGCCTGCTTGAGGCAACTATCCAGCGCTTAAAAGGGGTGGTGGATAAAGAACGGGTATACATTGTTACGAATAATATTTATTTTTACGAGGTTAAGGCGCAGGTGGCGAAATTCGGAATACCTGATGAGAATATAATCCTTGAGCCCAAAGGTAAAAATACCGCGCCAGCGATTGGACTTTGCGCGAAGTTGATTGGCCGTGTTGATAAAAATGCCGTGCTTTTAGTATTGCCTTCGGATCATTATATTAAAAATGTGCGAAATTTTAAAAAGACGTTAAAAAAGGCGGTATCTTACGCTAAAGATAATTTTCTGGTTACGATAGGGATTAAACCGCTTGGGGCCTCTACGGGGTATGGGTATATAAAGGCAGGAAAGAAGAAAAAAGGATGCATGCTGGTTGATAAATTCTTGGAGAAGCCGGATTTAGAAACGGCAAAGAAATATTTTAGGGATAAAAAGTTTTTCTGGAACAGCGGGATGTTTATCTGGAAGGCCTCGGTTTTTTTAGAGGAGGTTAAGAAATATCTGCCTAAATTATATCTTAACTTATGCCTGATTAATTCGGCGGATGACATTCCTAGGGCGTGGCCGAAGATCGAGGCGATTTCCGTCGATTACGGGATTATGGAGCATTCTAAGCGGATTGCGCTTATCCCATCTGACTTTTACTGGACGGATCTTGGTAGCTGGGATGCGCTTAGCGAAATCTTCCCTAAGGATAAATCGGGAAATACTACTAATAGTGATACCTTGAATTTGGATAGCCGGGGAGTATGCGTATTTGCCAGGGGCAACAGGCTGGTTTCGACCATCGGCGTTGATAATATGGTCATTGCGGATACCCCGGATGCCTTGCTGGTTTGTCACAGGGATAGGACGCAAGACGTAAAGAGGCTGGTCGTTAAATTAAAGAATCTCAAGCGTAAAGAACATCAGGTACATCTGACTGAACGCAGGCCCTGGGGTTCATTTACTGTTTTAGAAGAAGGATTTGGGTTTAAAATTAAGCTTATTGAAATCTCTCCAAATAAGCGGTTGAGTTTACAGAGGCATAAAGCCAGGGCCGAGCATTGGGTGGTAGTTTCAGGGACGGCTAAGGTTACTAGCGGGAATAAAATATCTTTGGTGCACAGCAATCAAAGCATCTATATTCCAAAAGGCAAGAAACATCGTTTAGAGAATGTAACCCTCCAGCCGTTAAGGATAGTTGAGGTGCAAACCGGAAGCTACGTCGGCGAAGATGATATAGAAAGATTTGAGGATGATTTTAAAAAAGAATGCCGGTATAGTGCGTAAGAGCCCGAAGTTTTTAATTATCAATCCCTTTGGTATTGGGGATGTTTTATTTACTACGCCAGTAGTAAAAGCGCTTAAAACTCATTATCCTGAAAGTTTTATCGGTTACTGGTCTAATATAAGGGTTAAGCCCGTTTTAAAAGATAATCCGGATATAAATACGGTCTTTACAGGCAACCGGGGAGACTTAAAAAAAATCTACCGGCAATCTTTTTTGAAAGGTTTAAGGTATAACGCTAGGTTGCTCTGGAATATTAAAAAAGAACATTTTGACATTTGCCTTGATTTCTCGCTTGATCACCGCTATAGTTTTCTTGCAAAATTGATCGGTATTAAAAAGCGCATCGGGTTTAATTATAAAGAAAGAGGAAGGTTCCTTACTGACAGGATTGATCTAGCGTCTTACGAAGAGAAGCACGTAATTGAGTATTATCTGGGCCTATTAAAATTCCTGGATATTTCCGCAGAAGATAAAAGCATGGTTTTGGCTGTATCCGCCGCCAGCCAAGCTAAGGCTAAAAGCATGCTTGCTGCTTACGGAATCAAGAATAGCGATTTAGTTGTCGGTATTGCCCCGGGCGCAGGAGGCAGCTGGGGAAAAGACGCCTCATATAAACATTGGCCGGTATTAAACTTTGTTAAGTTTGCGGATATGTTAATTAATCAGCTTAAGGCTAAAGTAATAATTCTGGGAGATGAGTCAGAGCGGGCGATTTCCGATACGATTACGGCCAATATGATTAATAAGCCGATAGACTTAGTAGGCAGGACAGATTTAGAAATATTGCCGGCGATAATAAAGAGTTGCAGCCTTTTAGTCACTAATGATGGCGGGCCAATGCACATGGCTGTTGCATTAGGGATAAAGTCGGTTTCCGTGTTCGGCCCGGTGAGCGAAAATGTCTATGGGCCGTTTCCCTCTGAAAATAAACACGCGGTTTTAAAGCGGGATATTGCCTGTCGGCCTTGTTATAAAAATTTCCGTTTGCCTGCCTGCGATAAAGATAGGGAGTGTTTAAAATCTGTGAGCGTAGATGAAGTTTTCCAAGCAAGCTGCATACTTTTAAGGTAGAGGGTAAATATATGAATATATCAGCGTTAGATTTGAAAAGACAAATTGAACCTATCCGGAATGAACTGGACTTGGCGATAAAAAATGTAATCGATAATACTAGTTTTATTCTCGGAGATAGCGTAAGAAGATTCGAAGAAAATGCGGCAAGGTATTGTTGCGCGAAATATGCAGTTGGGGTCTCTAACGGTACTGATGCCATCGCATTGTCTTTGCTTGCGCTCGGTATTGCCCCCGGCGACCGGGTAATTTGCCCGGCTTTTACATATTACGCTACGGCAGGTGCAGTAGCTAGCATAGGTGCGCAGCCGGTTTTTGCTGATATAGACCGGGATACCTATAATATTTCTTTAAAGAGCGTTGAAAAAATATTAGCCAGCAAGAAACTGAAAGTAAAGGCAATTATCCCGGTTCATCTTTACGGCCAGTGCGCGGATATGGGCGGGTTATTAGAGTTTGCGCGTAAATATAAATTAAAAGTGATTGAAGATGCGGCGCAAGCGTTTGGTGCCCAATATCGGAGGAAGAAAGCAGGTACGCTTGGAGATTGCGGTGCGGTCAGTTTTTATCCCGGGAAAAACCTGGGGGCTTTTGGGGATGCCGGATTAATTTTGACAGATAACAAGGCTTTAGCGGAGAAGCTAAAGATTTTGCGTAACCAAGGAAATAAAAATAAATATTATCACATGGTTTTGGGGCGCAATAACCGCATGGATACAATACAGGCGGCTGTCCTTGACGTAAAATTAAAATATTTAGATCAGTGGAACAATAAGCGCAGGCTGGTTGCGCAGTATTATAATAATCAATTAGCCGGGCTTAATATTAAACTGCCGTTTGTGCCCGAATTTACCACGCATATCTATCATCAGTATACCTTGAGGGCGCCTAAGTCCAACAAGGTGATTATTGATTATTTGCATGCAAAAGGCATTGATTCGCGGGTATTTTACCCGGTGCCCCTGCATTTGCAGAAATGTTTTAAATATTTAGGTTATAAGAGAGGTGATTTTCCCGAAGCGGAAAAAGCGGCTAAACAGGTGTTTACGTTACCGATCTCACCGGAGCTTTCAGAAGAAGAAAAGGAATATATCGTCGTAACTGTTAAGGAGATTATACATGGTTAATAAGTTATCAGTTGTGGTTTTGACAAAAAACGAGGAAGCCTGTATCGCGGAGTGTTTAGAGTCGGTTAAATGGGCGGATGAGATCATTGTCGTCGATGATGAGAGCACGGATAAGACCGTAGAGATTGTTAAAAAATATAACTGCAAAGTTTTGAGCAGAAAAATGGATATCGAAGGCAGGCACAGGAATTGGGCTTATGCCCTGGCGAAGAATCAATGGGTCTTAAGCCTTGACGCGGATGAAACAGTCACTCCAGAGTTAAAAATTGGGATTGAAGCTGCGATTCAATCTATGGATTTTGTGGCGTATGACATTCCCTTGCGTAATTTCATCAGCAATTACTGGGTGAAATACGGAGGGTGGTATCCTGCAGCTAAGGTGAGGCTTTTTAAGAAGGATAAGTTCAGGTACGAAGAAGCAGAGGTTCATCCTAGGGCTTTTATTGACGGAGCCTGCGGGCACTTAAAAGGGGATATTATTCACAAGGGTTATCCGGATTTGGAGCATTTTTTAAATAGCGTTAACCGTCAGTCAACTCTTGAAGCAGTAAAATGGATCAATACCGGCCGTAAGATGACCTTATTATGGGCCAGCTGGAGGGCCGTCGACCGTTTTTTCAGAAGGTATCTGCGCAAAAAGTCTTATAAAGACGGTATGTATGGTTTTATTATCGCTTTTTTTGACACGCTTTATCAGATCTTAAGTTACGCAAAGTTTCGCGAGATGCAAAATAAGAATAGGTAGCGACCAATAAAAAAAGGGGATCTTTCCCCTTTTTAACACCTATAGTATGAAGGGGGAATGTCCCCTTTTAAATATTATGAGAATTGTATTCCTTGATAGAGACGGAGTAATTAACCGCTACCCCGGCGATAGGTTGTATGTAACTTCTTTAGGAAAATTCAGGTTTTTGCCGCGGGTAAAAAGAGCTATTACCTTGATGAGTAAAAATGGGTATAAAATATTTATAGCCTCCAATCAGGCCGGAGTAGGCAAGGGTACTTACGCGCAAAAGACATTAGATGCAATAACTGCGCGAATGCTTAATGATATTAGGATAGCAGGCGGCAGGATTGATAAAGTTTATTATTGCACGCACCGCAAAGAGGCCAATTGCCTCTGCCGTAAGCCAAAACCGGGCTTGCTTAAGAAGGCAGCCCGTGAATTTAAATTTAACTTAAAAAGCGCATATTTCATAGGTGATACTATCCGTGATGTGCTTACTGCCCGGGCAGCAGGATGCAAGTCCATTCTTGTATTGACCGGTAAAGAAAAACTGGCGAATCAAAGTAACTGGGGAGCTAAGCCCGATTTTGTATTTAAGGACCTCCTTGCGGCAGCTAAATTCTTAAATTCGATAAAATCATGAAAGTATTAATTACTTATGCTTCAGCCGGTGCCGGCCATCGCAGGGCGGCCGAAGCCGTATATGATTATCTAAAAAACAACCGCGAGGATCTAGAGCTTGAGTTAGCCGATGTGCTTACTTATGCTGATCCATTCCTTCGTTTTTGCTATAACCGCGGGTACCCTTTTTTAGTCCATTATACTGCCTGGCTCTGGGGTTTTTTCTTTTGGATGACTGAATTTTACCTGACTCGCTGGATTAGCCGAAAATTGGCAAACTGGACAAATTGCCTCGGTTGCCATAAATTCAGGGGCCTGTTACTTAAGGGCAATTTTGATTTTATTATTTCTACGCATTTTCTTAATTCAGAGCTGGCCGCAGATTTAAAATTAAAAAATAAGATTAAATCAAAACTAATTACGATAATTACGGATTTCGGAGTGCATCCTTTTTGGGTGTCTGGCGGCACAGACCTATATATCGCTGCTTCCGGCTTGACCAAGGCCAGGTTAATCAAAGCCGGGGTAAGTGAGCAAAAAATTAGAGTTTTTGGCATTCCTGTTAATTCCGGTTTTATCAAAAGCTATGATAGGGCAAAGTTAGCGGCTAAATTCGGAATAGAGGCGGATAAATTCACGGTTTTGATTATGACGGGATCATTTGGCTCCGGGCCGCTTGACCGTATAGCTGAAAGCATCTTGGGTGATTTGCAGGTATTGGTAGTCTGCGCAAAGAATCAAAAACTTTTTACGCGTTTGAATTATAAAAACTTAAAGAATGTAAAAGTTTTCGGGTTTGTGGACAACGCAGAAGAACTTATGGCGGTTTCCGATATCATGATTACTAAACCCGGAGGTTCAAGTATTGCCGAGCTGCTTAATATGGGTTTATTGCCAATTTTTATATCGGCGATCCCAGGACAGGAGCATGAAAATATTAAGGTTTTGGCTGCTTATGGCTTGGGTTTTGCACCTGTAAATATAAGCCAGATTAAGAGGTTGGTTTTAGACTTAAAGAGCGATGCGTCAAAACTAGAGAATTTAAAAAGAAACATTGCTCTTGTTGCCAAGCCTCATGCCTCTCAGGAGATTTCTCGTGTTATATGCTAAAGTTGTATTAGGGCTGCCTGTTGACGGGTCTTTTGATTATCAAGTTGCGCAGGAATTGGAAAATAAGGTTTCTGTTGGGGCTAGGGTCTGGGTCAATTTCCGCAATAAAAAAGAGGTCGCTTATGTAGTCGGATTGGGGAATAAAACTTCGATTAAGAAAATAAAAAATATACTTGCACTAATTGATGAAGTGCCTGTATTGAGCGAACAGATGCTTTTGTTGACCAAGCGGTTAGCAGAATATTATTGTTGTTCCTGGGGGGAGGCAATTGAAACTGCGCTTCCTGAAGAATTAAGAAAAGGAAAAAAATGGGGTCAGATTTATTTTTCTGGGCCTAAAGCTGGAAAAATAAATCTGACCCCATTTTTTGTTCAAGGGCAGGAGCGTTTTGGGGTTTATTTAAGAGAAATTAAAGAGGCGCTTAGTTTTAAGCGTTCGGCGGTTCTTTTATTCAGCGATATACCGGAGGCAACAAGAGCAAAAGAGCTGATTGAGGACAATTTAGGCATTCAAGTTTTTATTGCGTTTCGTAAACAGCAAAAAGAGCAGGCAGTTTGGGAAGAAATTAGGCAGAAGCAATTTTGTTTAGTAGTAGGGACACGTTCAAATATTTTTTCTCCGGTCAATAATTTAGGCTTGATTATCATAGACCAGGAGAATGACCAGGTTTATAAGCAGGAACAGGTGCCCCATTATCACGCAAGGCAAGTTGCCCTGATGCGCGCAGAAATTGAAGGGGCAAAATTAATTTTCGCAGGCAGCAGCCTATCATTAGAGTGTTTTTATCTCGCTCAAAAGAATAAAGTTGAATATGAATTCATACCGCCTAAGCTGGCATATCCTGAGGTGAAAGTTATCGATTTGCGCCGCCTTGCTTACGCTGACAGGAAAAGTAAATCGATTTTTTCAAAATTTCTGGCTGATGCAATCTATACGGCTTTGAATGAAAAAGGCAAGGTGCTTTTGTTTATTAACCGTAAAGGTTTTGCAACCAGCGCCTCTTGCCATAATTGCGGTTTGGCTCTTAAATGCCCGCGCTGCAATATAAATTTGGTTTTTCATTTTGATGAAAACAAGCTAAAGTGCCACCATTGTAATTTTAAGATGGAGATGCCCGGAATTTGTCCCAGCTGTAAGGCAGGATATATAAAATATTCCGGCTTAGGCACGGAAAAAGTAGAAAGCGAGTTGGCAAGGATTTTTCCGCAGGCGCGCATTCAAATCATAGATGATATTAAGTGCGGTTTAAGTAATGCAGATATTTTTGTGTCCACTAGCGCAGTTATGAAACATCAAAATTTGAACTTTGATTTGATCGGTGTGCTGGCAATAGATAATTCGCTTAATCGCCTAGATTTCAGGTCTTCAGAAAAAACATTTGCCTTGCTTATGAACCTGACAAATTTTACTTCCAAGAAAATAATCATCCAGAGCGCAAATTCTAACCACTACTGTTTTCGCGCGCTGATTAAAAATGAGCCCAAGCTTTTTTTCAGAGAAGAACTAGCCGAACGTAAGCAGCTTAATTTTCCTCCCTTCAAGCATTTGATACTGCTTAAAATCCGGGGGCCGAGCTTGGATAAAGTTAAAAAGTCTTCGCAGGATTTATTTGAAAGGTTAAGTAAGATTAAAACCTCAAGTATTAAGCTGCTTTCGTTAAATTGCGGACAACCGGCCAAGTTACGCGGGAATTTTTATTACCAGATATTAATGCGCTCCTCCAGCCCCGAAAAGGCGAGCAGTTTCTTGAAATTACACTTAAAAGAATACCATTTTTCAGGTATAATAACGACAGTAGATGTAGATCCGGTTTAAATAGTCGATAGTCAATGGATTATGGTCGATAAAAAATACGGATTAGCCTTTTAGTTCTTAGGTCTTGGGTCGTAGGTCGTAGAGAAGCGTATATTGATAGCAATCGGGTTTTCCAAGACCTAAGAGCCAAGAGCTACGAGCCAAGAGCCAAAACCAAGGTTTTATTAACTATAGACAATCGTCCATCGACTAATAAGGAAAACATGAGAATAATATTCTTCGGAAGCTCGCATTTTGCCGTTCCCTGCCTGGAGGCTTTAATTAAGGCCAAGCATAAGGTAGTATGTGTTGTTACCCAGCCAGATAAGAAGAAGGGCAGGCATTTGCATATTGCTTCAACCGATGTCAAGAGTACGGCGCAGGCGGCACAACTAAAAATATTTCAACCTGAAAATATTAAATCCAAAGAAAGCATAAAATTCCTGAAGTGCCTGGATGCGGATATCTTTGTGATTGTTGCCTACGGGCAAATATTGTCTCAGGAGGTCTTGGATATCCCAAAGATCATGCCAATTAATGTGCATGCCTCGCTTCTGCCGCGCTACAGGGGAGCAGCTCCGATTAATTGGGCTTTAATTAACGGAGATAAGAAAAGCGGGATAACGATCATCTATGTTACCCTTAAGACGGATGCCGGCCCGGTTTTTCTGCAGAAAGAAATCGAAATCGCCGATAACGACACTTCTGTAAGCTTAGAAAATAAATTGCGTTTACTCGGGGCTCAACTTTTAATACAGTCGCTTGTCAGTATTAATAACAGGGATTATCGTTTAGTCGACCAAGATGAAGAAAAAGTTGTGCTTGCCCCAAAACTAAAGAAAGAAGTTGGGTTAATTGATTGGAATGCTTCTGCCGTTGATATCTATAATCAGATAAGAGGGGTACTTCCCTGGCCCGGGGCATTTACCACTTATAACAAAAAACTCTTAAAGGTGTTTCAGGCGGAGGTCGTAAAGATTTTTCCGAATCACAAGCCAGAGGCAGGTGAAGTGGTTAGGGCCGATAAGGGCGGTATTATTGTTTCTTGCGGCCGTGGATTCTTAAAAATTAATGAATTGCAGCTGGAGGCCGGAAAACGTATGCCTTCTAAAGATTTCGTTATCGGCCATAAACTTTGTTTGGGCCAGATTTTAGGAAAAAATAGTTGCACGATTTAGCCCTTCTGTTATAATAATTTTCTATGCCAGAATTAAGGAAAGATCCAGTTATAGGTAGGTGGGTAATTATAGCCACCGAACGCGCCCGCCGGCCTGATCAGTTTGTCGGAAAACTTAAAGATCAGGAAGATGCGGTAGCTTGCCCATTTTGCGAAGGAAGGGAAGCAGACACGCCTCCTGAAATTTATGCGATACGGCCGAATAATTCTCTGCCGAATGGCCCGGGTTGGGATTTACGTGTTGTTCCCAGCATTTCGCCTTTTTTAAGGGTGGAAGGGGATCTTGACCGCCGCGGAAACGGTATTTATGATGTAATGAGCGGTTTGGGCGCTCACGAGGTAATAGTCGAGACCAGCCAGCATATCGCCAATATGGCGGATTTAAGCGAAGAACAAATTACCAAAGTCCTTAATTGTTATTCCGATAGAATAGTTGATTTGGAAAGAGATACGCGGCTTAAATATGTTTTGGTATTTAAAAATTACGGCCAGGGTTCAGGTAGTACAGGTATTAAACACGCACGTTCGCAATTAATTGCTACCCCGGTTAACCCTAAGCGCGTAAAAGAAGAATTAGCCGGGGCCCGGCTTTATTATGAATATCATGAGCGCTGCGTGTTCTGTGATTTGATTCAGCAGGAATTGGCGCAAAAAGAGCGGGTAATTCTGGATTTTGATGGTTTTGTTGCGGTTAGCCCTTTTGCCGCGCGTTTTCCTTTTGAGACCTGGATTCTGCCGAAACAACATTGCTGCGATTATACCTGCATGGATGCGGAATCCAGAAGAAATCTTGCCCGCGTACTTAAAGCAGTGCTTTTAAAATTAAAAATAGGGTTAAATGATCCGGATTACAACTATGTGATTCATACAGCTCCTTTTCGCAGGCAAAAAGTAGGCTATTGGAAAACTATTGACCATGATTATCATTGGCATATTGAGATTATGCCGCGTTTGACTAAAGTGGCGGGATTTGAATGGGGGACCGGGTTTTATATCTGCCCGCTTCCTCCGGAGGATACTGCCAAGTTCCTAAGAGAGGTTAAAATTTAAATGGGTGAATTGCGAAGGGATCCGGTTGTCGGCCGGTGGGTAATTGTTGATACTGAACACCCCAGGAAACCGGCAGATTTTGAATATGAACAGTATATCCCGCAGGGAGGGTTATGCCCGTTTTGTTATGGCAATGAGTTTATGACTCCTCCTGAGATCAGTTGTTTTCGCGACCCCGGTACCGGTAAAAATACTCCGGGATGGCAGGTACGCGTGGTTGCCAACAAATTTCCCGCTTTGCAGATTGAGGGGGATCTTGACCGGCGCGGAAACGGTATTTATGATATGTCTAATGGCGTAGGGGCGCATGAGGTTTTAATTGAAAGCCCGTATCATAATAAGGATATTCCCGAGCTCTTACCGCAGGAAATCGAAGGGTATATAAAGATGTGTTGCCTGCGCTCCGGGGATTTAAAAAGAGACGACCGTTTTAAATATATAATGATATTTCGTAATTATGGCTCGGCTGCCGGTGCTTCTTTGGAGCATCCTCATACTCAGCTGGTTGCTTTGCCAATGGTCCCGAAGAACGCTTTAGAGCAGATTCATGGGGCGCGAGATTATTACAATTATCGCGAGCGCTGTATATTTTGCGATATGATCCGCCAGGAGATACAGGATAAAGAAAGGATAATCTTAGAGAATACATATTTTCTTTCCTTTTGCCCTTTTGTTTCGCGGTTTCCTTTTGAGATCAGGATTATGCCTAAGCAGCATAGCGGATATTTTTGCCACATGTCAGAAGCGGAAATTCAGGCGCTTGCGCAAATTCTAAAAGATACGCTGACAAAATTAAAAAAAGTATTTGATAATTTATCATATAATTATATAATTCATTCTGCACCCGTTAACGGGGAGGCGGATATCGAGTATTATCATTGGCATATTGAGATTATGCCGAAGCTGACACAAGTTGCAGGTTTTGAGTGGGGGACCGGTTTTTACCTTGATCCAACCTCTCCTGAATTAGCCGCGCAATATCTAAAATCCGTATAAAGAGCAATAAACCTATTAACCTAAGGAGGAATCAAATGGCAGTTAAAGTCGGAATTAATGGTTTTGGAAGGATCGGCCGTTTAGTGGCGAGGGCAATTTTAGAAAAAAATAGCAAAAATATAGAGCTGGTGGCAATCAATGATTTAACCGATGCCAAAAGCAATGCCTATCTTTTTAAATATGATTCTGTACACGGAAGGTTTAATGGAGAAGTGAAAGCTGCCGCCGATGATGTCATCTCGGTCAATGGGAAACCAATTCAAGTTTTAAGCAAAAGAGACCCGGCTGAGCTTCCCTGGAAAGATTTAGGCGTTGAAATTGTCGTAGAATCCACAGGCCTATTTACGATTAAGAAAGACGGAGTAAATAAAAAAGGCAAAGAGGTAAAAGGCGCCGAAAACCATATAACTCGCGGCGGGGCAAAGAAAGTTATAATATCGGCTCCTGCCGAAGGAGAAGATATCACAATCGTTATGGGGGTCAATGAATCAAAGTATGACCCTAAGAGCCACCATGTGATCTCTAACGCCTCCTGTACTACTAATTGTTTAGCTCCCGTTGCAAAAATAATGAATGATAATTGGGGCATCGTTAAAGGTTTAATGACGACGATACATTCTTATACTAATGATCAAAAAGTGCAGGATATGGCGCATTCTGATTTACGCAGGGCGCGTGCTGCCGCAGTTTCTATGATCCCGACCTCTACCGGCGCAGCTAAAGCCATATCATTGGTTATCCCGGAGTTAAAAGGTAAATTAGACGGTTTTGCGATCCGCGTGCCTACGCCGAATGTTTCAGTTGTGGACTTAACCGCGACGCTAGCCAAGAAGGCTACGGTTGAGGAATTAAATGCCGCATTTAAGGCAGCAGCGGAAGGCCCAATGAAAGGGATACTCGGCTATACCGAAGATCCTGTAGTTTCAATCGATTTTAATCATTGTGTCTTAAGCTCGATAGTTGATGCTAAAATTACCAAGGTTATCCAGGATGATTTTGTGAAAGTTCTCTCTTGGTATGACAATGAATGGGGTTATTCTAACCGCGTGGTAGATCTTTGCGAGTATATTGTCAAGAAGGGATTATAAGCTAAGAAAAAAGGGGCTTCCCCTTTTAGGAGAAGAAATGGCGAAATTAACTTTAAAAGATCTTGATTTAAAAAATAAGACTGTGTTGGTGCGTGCGGATTTTAATGTTCCGCTTGATGCCAATCTTAATATTACCGATGATACGCGTATTAGGGCGACTTTGCCGACACTAAAATATATTTTGGATAATGGCGCAAAGAAAATTGTAATTATGAGCCATTTGGGACGTCCGGACGGTTTGCCGGTTGCAAAATACAGCCTGAATCCGGTGTCTCTGCGCCTGAAAGAACTCTTGGGCCAGAATGTGTTATTCCTTAGTGATTGCGCAGGCGTTAATATTAAACAGGATATTGATAAATCAACAGAGAAGGTGGTTTTGTTAGAAAACCTGCGTTACCATGCAGAGGAGGAGGCAAATGACGCAAACTTTGCCAAGCAGCTCGCTTCTTTGGGGGATATATTTGTTAATGATGCCTTTGGTACGGCGCATCGGGCTCATGCGTCAACTGAAGGGGTAACGCATTTTTTGAAATCTGCCGCGGGATTCCTTCTTGAAAAAGAAATCAAATATTTAGGCGATGCGGTAAAAAATCCCCAAAAGCCGTTTATGGTTATTTTAGGAGGAGCGAAAGTATCGGACAAGATCGGGGTAATCCAAAACCTTCTGCCTAAATGCGATGCGATCATTGTCGGCGGCGGCATGGCTTATACTTTTCTAAAGGCGCAAGGCAAACAGATCGGCAATTCAAAACTGGAGAAAGATAAATTAGATCTGGCTAAGGAGATCCTGAAGCAGGCTAAAGGATTAAATAAGGAGATCATTCTTCCCGTAGATAACGTGGTTGTGGATAACATTGCTCCTAATGCAAAAACCGAAATTGTCGGTGACAATATACCCGATGGAATGATTGCTGTTGATGTCGGCCCGAAGACGGTTGAACTGTTTAAAGATAAGTTAAAAAACGCCAAAACTATAGTATGGAATGGCCCATTAGGAATATTTGAAATGGATGCTTTTAGCAGGGGCACAGAAGAATTGGCCCAATTTATCTCTACTCTAAGGACCACTTCTATAATTGGCGGAGGGGATACGGCAGCAGCTATTGCCAAATTTAAATTAGAAGATAAGATGTCGCATATTTCAACCGGAGGAGGGGCAAGCTTGGAATTCCTGGAAGGGAAAATTTTACCTGGTATTGCCGCTCTTACAGAAAAATGAGAAAACCCATTATTGCCGGAAACTGGAAAATGTACAAGACCCTTAAAGACGGCCAGGAGTTAGCGGTTGCCTTAAGAAGAGAACTTTACAAAATCGAGAATGTGGATATTGTGGTTTGTCCTCCGTATACTTTACTGGTAACTTTGGCTGATGCTTTAGAGGCCAGTAATATTGCCGTAGGCGGACAGGACCTTTATTGGCAGGATGAAGGTGCTTTTACCGGGGAGGTTTCCCCGCTTATGCTTAAAGATGCCGGATGCCGGTACGTTATTATCGGGCATTCGGAGCGCAGGCAGTTTTTTGGCGAGACAAATGAAACTGTAAATAATAAAATTAAAGCTAGCCTGAAACACGGCTTAACTCCCATTATTTGTGTCGGCGAAAACAGGCAAGAGAGGGAGTCCAGCAATACCTTTAAAGTAATAGAGAGCCATATTAAAGGCGGTTTGGCTGATATTAGCGCAGAGGATATACTTAAAACAGTAATTGCTTATGAGCCGGTTTGGGCAATCGGCACGGGTCTAACTGCTACTCCCGAGCAGGCGCAGGAAGTTCATAAATTTACACGCGATTTATTAAAGAAAATGTATCAGGAAGAAATATCCAGCCAGATAAGAATACAGTATGGCGGGAGTGTTAAGCCGGAGAATATTACTGAATTAATGAGTAAGCCTGATGTAGATGGAGCTCTAGTTGGCGGAGCAAGCTTAAAGGCTGATACATTTACGCAAATAGTAGTTAAAGCAAGCGAGGTTATAAAATGATGACATTGTTAATTGTAGTCCATGTAATTGCCTGTGTAATTTTGATCATTTTAGTCCTAATCCAGCGCGGAAGAGGCGCGGGTCTTGTTGAAAGTTTTGCCGGAGTTGAGTCGATGTTTGGTACTAAAACCAGTGCTTTTTTAACACGCACAACTACAATCATGTCCGTCGTTTTCTTTATAACTTGCTTAGGCCTTGCGGTCATGTCAGTTAAACAGAGCAAATCTCTAATGCGCGACAGCCGCCTTAGTACGAAAAAGGCAGCCGCGGCTGCCAGCCAGCCAGAGCCCGCTCAAGCGATAAATCCGGAAACAGTAAAGGCCAATGTCCAAGAAGCGCCAGCAGCAGTTAATCCGCCAGCCGAAACAGTAAAGCCGGATGCAGCAAAAACCAAGTAAGAAATTATTTTGGATATTTGCCTTAAGCAGCGCGGTTTATTTTACGCAAGGCATAGAGAGCCTGCCCAGCCAAGGGTTATTCTATTATCTTAAAGAAACCCTCCATTTTTCTCCCGAAAAAATAATGATTATTGCCAGCCTTACCACTTTCTCGTGGCTGGTGAAGCCGTTGATCGGTTATGTTATAGATAGCCTGCTTACTAAGCGCTTATGGGTATTTATTTCTTTAGCGCTTGATATAGCCTTTGTTTTATTTCTCGGCTTCATGCAGATGCCGCTTATTATTCTGGTGGTTTTACTTATCTTAAACTCCAATAATTCGGCTTTTCGTGATGTGGCAGTTGACGGGATAATGTGCGTTGAAGGAAAAAAATATCAAATTACCGGTAAGATCCAGAGCATCCAATGGGCCTCTATTTTAATTGCAGGATTGTTTACCGGGCTCGGAGGGGCTTTTATCGCCGAGAAGTGGGATTACAAAGTAGCTTTTTTATCCCTTATTCCGGTTTATCTCCTTGTGGCACTGCCCGCATATTTCTATAAGGAGGAGAAAGAGGCTGCTTTGCCGTCCTCAACTTTATTAAAAGATTTAAAGCGTATTTTTAGCGATAAGAAAATATTAATAATAGGTTTATTTATATTCCTTTATAAATATTCCCCCTCTTTTGGCACGCCTTTATTTTTTATCCAACGCGACAGTTTTGGATGGAGTAAAATGTGGATCGGTACGCTCGGAACGGTTAGCACGGTTTTCGGGATAGCCGGATCGTTGCTTTATTATAAATTTAGCGAGAAAATCAATATAAAAAAATGGCTGTATGCCTCGGTGTTTATCGGAGCGATTACTACTTTAAGCTATCTGTATTATACCCCTTTTACGGCTATTGCTTATGATGTGGTATACAGCCTGTTAGGTATGTTTATATTCATAATGGTTATGGATTTTATGGCCCGCCATTCGATTAAAGGCCTAGAGGCAACCTCATTTGCGCTTTTATGCAGCGTAAATAATTTAGCCGGGCTGACAAGCAATTTGTCAGGGGCGTTCTTGCTTCCGCGAGTCGGCCTGCAGTGGTTGATAATCATCTCCGCATTAACTAGTTTTCTCTGTTTGTTTCTAATTAATAAGATTGAATAATTGGTTTAGCTTTTAGCTCACTGCTCTTGGCTCGTAGCTAGTAGGTATATTGCGATGGTTTCCTAAGAGCTAAGAGCTTTAAACAAATATTCAAAAATCTATTGCCATTTGGCGGACAATTTTATATAATATAATAACGATGGAAATGCTTAAACCTTATATACTTAGCTTTATTCCTCTTTTTGTCGCTGTTGATGCAGTCGGCAATATCCCTATATTTTTGTCTCTGGTTGAGCATTTGTCTAAAACTCAAAGGAATAAAATAGTTTTTGATGCTGTTGTCACTGCAACCGCGGTAGCCGTGGTTTTTATGTTTATGGGTACTTGGATTTTTTCCCTGCTCGGCATAACTATCCCTGATTTTCAGATAGCCGGAGGCGCGCTTTTATTCATTATTGCAGCGCGGCTTTTATTGCCGGGTGCGCAAAAAAGCGCTTTGACTAATTCTTATGATAAGGGTATGGGGGTGTTTCCTTTGGGCACGCCTTTAATTACCGGCCCGGCGGTTTTGGCCACTACGCTTATGATGATGAATAGTTTCGGGGCCCTAGCTACATTAATTGCGTTAATATTAAATATGTTTTTTGTCTGGTTTACTTTGGTTAGGGCAGATATTATTATTAAAGTGATCGGCCCAAGCGGTGTTCGGGCTTTTTCTAAGATAATGTATATCTTGCTGGCAGCAATTGCGGTAATGATGATCAGGCATGGTGTAACCGGGGCATTCTTACGATGATGCGTAAAGTTTTAACATTTATTATGGCAGGGGGAAAAGGCGAGCGTCTTTTTCCGTTAACCAAGGACCGCGCAAAACCTGCGGTTCCTTTTGGTGGAATTTACCGGATCGTCGATTTTACTTTAAGTAACTGTATTAATTCAGGCATGCGCAAGATTTACATCCTGACCCAGTATAAATCTGCTTCACTCCAGAGGCATATTCGCCTTGGTTGGAATTTTCTCCCTTCTGAATTAGGGCAATTTATCGAGCTGCTTCCGGCACAGCAGCGTATTGGCAATTCGTGGTATTTGGGAACCGCCGATGCAATTTATCAAAATTTATACACTTTAGAGATGGATAGGCCCGATGAGGTTTTGATTTTAGCCGGTGACCATATTTATAAAATGAATTATTACTCCATGATTGATGTCCATCGTGAGCAAAACGCAGATTTAACCGTCGGGTTGGTTGAGGTTGATAGATCTAAATCCAGGCACCTGGGGGTAGTGGAGGCGGATGCGGACGGCAGGGTAACACGTTTCTATGAGAAGCCGGCAAATCCTAAATCAATTCCCGGAAAACAGGATAAAGTTTACGGATCTATGGGGATTTATGTTTTTAATCAATCCGTGCTGATGCAGGAATTACTTGAGGATGCTAGAAATATTACCTCTTCCCATGATTTTGGCAAGGATATTATCCCGCAGATGATCAAAAAAGGGATGAAGATTGTGGCTTATAATTTTCGCAATAAAGATAAGGAAGATGAGTATTGGCGGGATATCGGAACCATTGACGCATATTATGAAGCGAATATGGAATTAATCCAGGTAAACCCTACATTCAATCTCTATGACCAGGAATGGCCGCTTAGGACTTTTCAGGAGCAATATCCTCCGGTAAAAACCGTCCACTCAGGAGATAAAGAAGAGGGAAGGGTAGGTTTAGTGCTTGATTCTATAGTTTCAGAAGGGTGTGTAGTTTCCGGTGGCCGCGTACAGCGTTCAATACTTTCGCCTAATGTCAGGATAAATAGTTTTTCCGAAGTGTATGATTCGATTTTAATGGAGAGTGTTAATGTCGGCAGGTACGCTAAGATTAAGCGGGCGATAATCGATAAAGACGTGAATATTCCGCAGGGAATAGTTATCGGTTTTAATCTGGAGGAAGACAAGAAGAGGTTTTTTGTTAGTGAGTCCGGTATTGTCGTAGTTGCCAAAGGTACAGAGATTAAATAGCTCGTAGCTCGTAGCTCGTAGCTAGTAGCTCGTAGCTAGTAGTTTGTAGAAAACCTTTGAATATAGAAACTCGGGGTTAATAGCCGATAAAGATTTTAATAATTAATGGTTTTATCGGCAATCGTCTATTGACTCCCGGCCGGGATGTTTTTAACCGAATAACAATGATTAGAAAAGCAAAAATTAAAGATATAAAACAGATTCAGGAGTTGATTGCTGTTTTTGCAAAACAGGATACTATGCTGCCGCGTTCATTAAATGAGCTTTATGAGAATATACGCGACTTCTGGGTATACGAAAATAAAGGTAAGCTGGAGGGTTGCGCTGCTTTACATATTTCATGGGATGATTTAGCCGAGGTTAAATCTTTGGCGGTTGCCAAGAATAAACAAGGTAAAGGAATCGGCCGCGATTTAGTTCTAGCCTGCCTTGCAGAGGCAGAGGTAATGGGCTCAAAAAAAATATTTGTACTTACCTACAAACCGGGATTCTTTAAGAAATTAGGATTTAAAAGAATTAAGCATGAAGCCCTTCCTCATAAAATCTGGGCGGAATGTATCAACTGCTGCAAATTCCCCAACTGCCGGGAGATTGCCCTACTGAAAGTATTGTAAAATAATCTTTTTATGCTATAATTCTTGAATTAATTAACGCCCGTTGTGGTTAGGCAGGGCTGCTAAAAGAAAGTTAGGGAGGATATTATGGATTATCTGTTGACCGAAGAACAAAAAATGATTAAAGATTTGGCCCATAAGATTGCCGAGGAAAAAATCCGTCCGGCTGCGGCTAAATATGATATTAGCGAGGAATATCCTTGGGATGTCTTAAAGGTCATGGCTGAGAGTGATATGTTCGGCCTGTTTATTCCCGAGGAATACGGCGGTTTCGCAAACAGCGTGATGAACCTATGTTTGGCAACCGAAGAGTTTTCCCGCGCCTGCGGAGGTATCGCGGTTTGCTACGCGGCCAGCGCTTTAGGGACATTCCCGATAGTTTTATTCGGTACCGATGAGCAAAAGAAAAAATATCTGCCTGCATTAGCTAGCGGCAAAAAAGTTGCGGCATTTGCCATTACTGAGCCTGAAGCCGGAAGCGATGCCTCCGGGATTAAGACCGTGGCGAAAAAAGCAGGGGATCATTATATTTTAAACGGCCTAAAACATTTTATTACAAACGGCGGGGATGCCGAAACTTATGTTGTAATTGCTATGACCGATAAAACAAAAGGTGCCCGCGGAGCAACTGCTTTTATCGTAGAAAAAGGAACCCCCGGTTTTACCTTTGGTAAAAAAGAGGATAAATTCGGGATTCGTGCTTCAAGCACGCGTGAATTAATTTTTACGGATTGTAAAATTCCTGCCGAGAATTTACTTGCTAAAGAAGGTATGGGGTTTATTGTAACCATGAGGACATTTGATATGTCGCGTCCGGGAGTTGCCGCCCAGGCGTTAGGGATTGCACAAGGGGCCCTGGAGCTTGCGGTAAAATATGTCCGCCAAAGGGTGCAGTTTGGTAAACCGATTTCCAGCTTTCAGGGCATTCAATGGATGCTGGCGGATATGGCAACTGAAATTGAAGCTGCGCGCGGTTTAGTTTATTCAACCGCCAGAATGGTAGATGCCGGAGTTAAAGATGTATCTAAGGAATCGGCAATGGCTAAGATGTATGCTTCGGATGTTGCAATGAAGGTTACTGTAGATGCATTGCAGCTATTCGGAGGATACGGGTATATGAAAGATTATCCGATTGAAAAATATGTGCGTGACGCCAAGATCACCCAGATCTATGAAGGCACAAATCAGGTGCAGCGTGGGATTATTGCTTTAAAATTAATTAAGGAAATGGCAAAATAGACTATAAAATGGTCGATGGACTATGGACGATGGACGATAAGAAATTCAAAGGAGATTTTTATCGATGTTGAATCAATTAACCCACGGTTTTCTAAGACCTAAGACCCAAGAGCTAAGACCTAAAACGCTGGTTTGGATTTTTTATCGGCTATAGTCTATCGTCCATCGACTAATCTATTAAAGCTAATATTATGAATATAATTGTCTGCATAAAACAGGTCCCTGAAACTACTGAAGTAAGGATTAATCCGGAAACTAACACCCTTATACGCGAAGGGGTTAAATCAATCATTAACCCCTTTGATATGTATGCTATTGAAGAAGCGGTCCGTTTAAAAGAAAGATTTGGCGGAAAAGTCAGCGTAGTTACCATGGGGCCTCCTCAGGCAGACGGCGCTTTACGTGAGGCAATTTCAATGGGGGCTGATGAAGGGTACCTGGTTTGCGACCGCGCTTTTGCCGGGAGCGATACCTGGGCAACCAGCTATACTTTAGCCGGGGCAATTAAAAAAATCGGTGCGTTTGACCTGGTTATCTGCGGTAAACAGGCTTCAGACGGGGATACTGCTCAAGTCGGCCCGGGAATTTCAACGCATTTAGATATCCCCCAGGTAACTTATGTAAAAAAAGTAGAAGAGGCCACCGATAAATATATGCGCGTAGAAAGAATGCTCGAGGAGGGTTATGAAATTATCGAAACGCCGCTTCCTACGCTTCTTACCGTAGTTAAGGAAATTAATGAGCCGAGGATTCCTTCTCTGAAAGGATTGATGCGCGCAAAATCAGCCAAGATCACAACATTTACCCAAAAAGAACTGAATTTAGACCCGCAGCAAATTGGTTTGTGCGGTTCACCTACCCAGGTGGTAAAAATATTTACTCCTGCCCCGAGATGCGGCGGACAGATGCTCACAGGAGAGATTCCTGATATTGCCAAGAAGTTGGCCGATTTAATTAAAGACGAGGTTGTGTAACTTATGCCCATTTCAATTATAATAGAAAAATGTACCGGTTGCACCCTTTGCGTAAAGGCCTGTCCGTTTGACGCCATACGTATTATGGACAAAAAGGCTTTGATTGATTTAAATAAATGTACTCTTTGCGGCGCATGCAAGGATGTATGTAAATTTAAGGCGGTTTTACTGGAGAATGCTCCTCTTAAATGCGACCTGCCAGATATTAAAGATTATAAGGGGATATGGGTTTTTATCGAACAGAAGAATGGCCGAGTGCAGTCGGTTTCATATGAATTATTAGGCAAAGCGCAAGAACTTGCCAAGAAATTAAATTGCCAGGTAAGCGGTATTTTAATCGGGAATAAATTAGAAGATCAGCTGGATGAACTGGTTTTTTGTGGTGCGGATAATATTTATTTGGTTGAGGCTCCTCCTCTAGCGAATTTTCAAGACGAGCCGTATACTAACGTTTTAGTTGAGCTTGTTAAGAAATATAAACCGGAGATTCTTCTCTGTGGAGCTACAAATATAGGCAGAAGCCTGATTTCGCGTGTTGCGATAAATATCAAAGCAGGCCTGACCGCAGATTGCACGGGGTTGGATATAGATTGCGATAAAAAGATTTTATTGCAGACTCGCCCTGCTTTCGGCGGCAATATTATGGCTACAATTATCTCTCCGAATTACCGGCCGCAAATGGCAACCGTAAGGCATAAAGTTTTTGCCCCCATGGCTCCTGATAAAAAACGCAAAGGAAAAATTATTAAAGAAAGTTTTGATCCTTCACTTTATACCTCACGCACAAAATTGCTCGATATTATTGAAGAGATTGAGTCGACGGTAAACTTATCCGAAGCGGATATTATAGTCAGCGGCGGACGCGGGATGGGAGGGCCGGAGAATTTTAAGATATTAGAAGAGCTTGCCTGCGTTTTGGCTGCAGCGGTTGGTTCGTCGCGCGCGGCAGTGGATGCTGGTTGGATGCCTTATTCGCATCAGGTCGGGCAAACTGGGCGCACTGTGGCTCCTAAAATTTATTTTGCCTGCGGAATAAGCGGCCAGATTCAGCATCTTGTCGGGATGCAGTCTTCAAAGATTATCGTTGCCATAAACAAGGATCCTGAGGCTCCGATCTTTAAAGTGGCAACTTACGGAATTGTAGGAGATCTTTTTCAGATAGTCCCGGAGTTGACCAAAACTTTTAAAGAAGTCTTACGCAGATAAAAGGCTATGCTTAAAGTCAGGGAAAACCAGGCCTTCACTTTGGTTGAAGTTATGATAGTAGTAGGGGTCATAGCTTTGCTTGCCGCAGTTGCCATACCTAATTTAATTTCTATGAAAAGAACAGCTAATGAAGCTGCTGCTAAAGCCAACATACGCAGCATTGCTTCAGCGGCTGAAACTGCTTCGGTTTCTTTGGGGCATTATCCGACTACGGTAGCAGAGCTCCAAGGTTTTATAAGCTCTGCTACTGATTATTGTGCTGACCTTTCCGGGGGGCAATCCGCAATTCAGGGATATAATTATAGTTGTGTTATGGATATAACCGGCTATACTCTGGCTGCCTCTCCGGTAACTCCCGGAACAACCGGCAACATTACGTATACTGCTACTACTGGCGGGATTTTGACTCCATTATAAAATAGTCGATGGATCATAGTAGATAGTCGATAAAAATTTCTATAACTGGCTGGGGCGCCTCTAATTAAAAGTGGCGTCCTTTTTTTGCATCTATTTGCATCTATTTACACCAAATTTATCCTAATTTCATACATATGTTAAAGAATGTAAATATTTTCCTTGACAAAAACTTGCCTTTTACTTATAATGCCAATCATGATTAATAGTAATTTGATGACCATTGAAGATCTGGCAGATTATTTGAAAGTTACTCGCCGGACTATTTACGATTGGTTAAAACATAATAAGATTCCTGCGCTAAAGCTTGTCGGGCAGTGGCGCTTTAAGAAAGAGAAAATTGACGATTGGCTTGAAGGCCAATCACAACAACATTAGAGCCTGTTAATTTACAGGCTACAGAGACAGGAGAGATTATGTATTTTAAAAGATTAGAGCTGGTCGGTTTTAAGTCGTTCTGCGATAAAACAATACTTAATTTCGAACCGGGCGTTACAGCTGTAGTCGGCCCAAATGGCTGCGGAAAATCCAATATATTTGATTCTATCCGCTGGGTGCTTGGAGAGCAGTCCGCGAAATCCCTGCGTGGCTCTGAAATGCTTGATGTTATTTTTAATGGCACGGATAACAAGGAGCCATTAAGCATGGCAGAGGTAAGCCTTACCTTTGACAATACCAGCCGTTTCTTTAATGTGGATACGCCGGAAGTTTTAATTACCCGCAGGCTCTTTAGGAGCGGTGAAAGCGAGTACATGCTTAATAAAGCCGTAGTCCGGCTTAAGGATATTTTGGACCTATTGTTAGGTACGGGAATAGGAGCTGAAAGCTATTCTATTATTGCACAGGGTAAAATCGATTTAGTATTAAGCAGCCGGCCTGAAGACCGCAGGGTTGTTTTTGATGAGGCAAGCGGGATAAGTAAATATAAGGCCCAGAAGAGAGAAACCTCAAGAAGGCTTGAGGAAACAGAGCAGAACCTCCTGCGCGTTAATGATATTGTTACCGAGGTAAAACGCCAGATCGGTTCGCTTGAGCGTCAAGCGCAACGCGCCCGGCGCTATAAAGAAATCTTTGAAGAATTGAAACTGAAAGAAACAGATTTGGCCGCTATTGATAAAAAGAACCTGCTTGAAGAAAAAAGCGAAGTAAAGCGGCAGCTGGAGGGTTTAGGAAAAGACGAAACGGCTTTAGTTGAGCTTATCAGGCAGCAGGAAGAAAAAATTGCCAATCGCCAGACGGAATTAAAAGCCCTGGAAGAGTCCATGATGGCAGAGCGCAGCCAGATACTTGAATTAGAAAATAGCCTTATACGCAACAACGAACACATTGATTTTAACCAGAAGCGTATCGCCGAATTAATCCAGAATAATCAAGTTTTAGAGGGCCAGATTGGCCAGGTAAGGGTTAAGCTTGCGCAACAGGAAGATAAATTAAAGCAGGTACGCGATGAATATGCAAACTTAAAGCAAAATATTGACAGTAAACAGGTTGTCCTGGCGCAAAAAGAAGGCGAGATCAATAAGCTCGGCATTTGTATAAAGAATTCTCTTGAGGTTATTGCAGAAAGCAAAAGGATGATTTTAGATTTAGAAACACAGGTATCTAAAACTAATAATGAAATCGGAGAATATAATTCAAGGCTTCAGGTTTTTCTTGCGCGCAAGAAAAGGCTCGAGATAGAAAAGGCAAAGGTTTATGAGGAGAAAGCAATTACGGAAGACGCTTTAGGGAAAATTACGCAGGAGTTGGAAGGGGTCCGGGAACTGGTTAATGAATTCAGGCAGAAAATCGCGAATGTAAAGTTAAGCCTTGAAAAGGAAGGCCTGAATTTAGATACGATTAATAAAGAGATTGTTGATCTCGGTAATGAGAAGCTAACTTTAGTCTCGCATAAGGAATTTCTTGAAACATTAAAGAACAAATATGACGATATCGGCGAGTCGCTGGATGCGGTGATTTATCTGGATAAAACGCCAAAGGATAGTTTAACGGGGTTGGTAGTAAAAATCCAGAATCAAGAGCCATCAGGCGAAGGAGCCTTGAAGATAACTGGTGAGGCTAAACCCATTGAATTAAATACCCAAAAGATTGATGAGAAGATTCTAAAGCTGGAAGAAAACCTCGGTGAATTGAGAAATAAACTGGTATTGCGCCAGGTGGCAATTGCGGAATTAAATAAAATGTCCGTTGAATTAGGCGGCCAGCTTCGCAGCCATGAGATTACTTTAGCGAACAAAGAATCAAGCTATTCCTCGATAAGTGAGCAGTTTAATAAAATTAAAGAGGAAGAGGATGTTATTGTAATGGAGCTTTCCGATGTGGAGCGTGAGATTGCTACGATTGGCCAAAATTTATCCACTGCCCAGATGCAGCTTTCCAGCCTTAAGAGCCAAGAGAGGCAAAGGCAGGATTTAATTGGCCAAGAAGAGGACGCTATTTCAAAAAACAGCAAGGCCCGCGAAGAGGTCTTAGTTTTAATTACCCAGACTAAAACCGAGATTGAAGCTTTACACAGGCGTTTTAGTTCAGACGAGCAAACCCTTAAGATCTTAGAGCAAAGTTACGCGCATGATAAGGATGGTTTAGAAAACATTATTAGGCAAATCAATGAGTCGGAAGTGCGCAGGGACAAGCTGGGAGCTGAAATTGTCGAGGCGGAAAAGACAATAAAGGGGGCAGAGTCTCAGATTACCTTAAAGAAAGGAATTCTTGCCCAGGTCCAGCTTAAATATGACGAAGTTTCAGGCGGCACAATCGGGGTAGTTAAGAATATTGAAGCTGACCGCAAAAAGCTGGATGCGGTGAAGAAACGGCTTTATGATCTGGCCATGCTCGATAAGGACTTGGATTATCGTTATACGGCAATCAGAGAAAGAATCTCTTCTGCCTATAAAATTGATTTAGATCTTCTGCATGATCCTGATAAAGAGATAGACTATCAGGCAGCCTCCGGTGAAGTAGCCGAGTATAAGAGAAAGCTGGATTCTTACGGAACGGTTAATTTAGTCGCTATTGAGGAGTATGATGAATTAAAGAAACGCTATGATTTCCTCTTGCAGCAGCAAAATGACCTTTTGAGCGCCAAAGATTCATTGCATCAGGCAATTTTAAAAATTAACCGTACGACAAAGCAGATGTTTATGGAAACATTCGAAAAAGTAAAAGTAGAGTTTAAGAATTATTTCCGGCTGCTTTTTAATGGGGGTGATGCCCAGCTTTTCTTGCTTGATGAAAATGACCCGCTGGAGTCGGGTATTGAGATTATCTGCCGGCCTCCGGGGAAGAAGCTGCAGAATGTGCTCTTATTGAGCGGAGGCGAGAAAACCATGTCGGCAATCGCGTTGATTTTTGCTATTTTTAAAGTTAAACCTTCGCCGTTTTGCATCCTGGATGAGATTGATGCTGCTCTTGATGAGGCTAATGTAGACAGGTTCGCAAGGGTGCTGCAGGAATTTGCCAAAAATTCACAGTTTATCGTTATTACCCATAATAAAAAGACCATTGTTAATGCGAATATCATGTACGGCATTACCATGGAGCAGTCAGGGGTTTCTAAGATTGTTTCGGTAAAATTATCGCAAGATAAGGAAACGCAAAAACAGGAAATTCCGGTTGCAGCTTAAGTCAGCAGCAGGTATTATTCTTTCCTTTATTTTTGGCTTGATAAAGAGATTTGTCCGAAGAGGTAACCAGGTCCGCGGCAAGTTGTCCATCCTCAGGGAAAGTAGCCATCCCCAAGCTTACCGTCAGTGTTTTATTCGGGAAAATATTTTCATTCAAGAAAGGGTATTTTTGAATATCTATTCTTATGCGCTCAGCGATTAAGAATGCTTCTTTTTTATCGGTATTAGGCAGGATGACCGTAAATTCTTCTCCGCCATAACGGCAGACAAAATCCATCTTGCGCGATTGGTTGCGTAAGAGCGTAGCCAAATCTTTCAGTATTTTGTCCCCGGCTTGATGCCCGAGAGTATCATTATAAATTTTAAAATCATCGATATCTAACATTATTAAAGTAAGCGGTTTTTTGCCGGCTTTAGCTTTTTCTAATTCTGCCTGCAGGAGTGATTGAAAATATCCGTGGTTCCACAGGCAGGTCAGGTAGTCCGAATGTGTGCGCTCCTCAGTTAATTCAAAAAGACGGGAATTTTCAATTGCAAGGCCTGCCTGGTTAGCAAGCATAGTGAGCATGCGGATGCTGTCTTTAGTGATCGGGTCATTGGTAATGAAGTTATCGGCTACTACAATTCCGTTTACCTTGTCCTTTGCCTTTAGCGGTATAAGAACGATTTCGTTGCTTTTTAACATTTGTATTACCGGAGAATGACGGTATTTTTGGATAGCCGGCACAGTCAAATGCAGAGGCATGCCTTCTAATACTGCTAAAGAAAGCGGATTTTCTTCTTTGTCAAGCATGGGAACCTTTAAATTCCTGACCTGGCGGTTAAAGCCGGATTCTAATATAAAATCGGAGTTTTTGAAAACATTAATCAGGTCTTCAAGTCCCATTTTTTCTTCTTCAATCTTAGTCCAGGCCACGTTAGCTTCTTCGCCATTTTCAGGGCCTATGCCCATTTTGCCTTCGATTATTTTTTCCTTGTCGTTTACCAGAAAAAGCATGGCACGGTTAAACCCCAGCCCTGTATGCGCAGTTACGCCGGTGAGGATGATATAAAGTATTTCATCCAGTTTTAAAGTTGTGCGCATGGCGTTAGAGATCTCAAGGAGTATTCTTAATTCTATTTTTGCGCGTTCAAGCTCGGTTTTTAGCTTATTTAATTCTTCCATAATGGTTAAATCTATCACATTTTACCGATAATGTCAAGAAAGGGCAGAGTTTAAAATTTCTTGACTAATAAGTGGTTTAAGCTATTATGGGATAAACAATCATAAATAATACTATTTTTATGGAGGCAATTATGAATAAATTGCTAAGAAGTTTGGGATTGATTAGTTTTTTTCTCTTTTTTTCTTTGGTTCTTGCTTTTGCCGAAGAGATAACCATTACTACTTACTATCCTTCGCCATACGGCAGCTACCGGGAATTAAGGTCAACCAGAGTCGCTATCGGGGATAACTATATTGACGGTGCTGCCTATACCTGGGAGGCAACAAACGGTGACGGAGGAGAGGTTGATTATCTGGCGGATCTTGTGGTTGAAGGCAACGTGGGTATTGGTACGGCTAACCCTGTGGCAAAACTCGATATCTTTGATAATAGCGCTACTGGTTTTGGGGAAAAACTGGCGCTGCGCAGATCCGGGGCCGGCCAGGTGGGTTTGAGTTTCCAGCAAAACGGAGTCACAGCTTTTGGTATTGTTGCTAGATCCGGCGCAGGCAGCGGCTTAGCCTTTGTCGATAACTTCTATGAAGCCAGTGCCGGAAATGAGCGCATGAGGATTCTTAGCAATGGTAATGTCGGTATCGGGACTTCTACTCCGACGGTGCCATTAGAAATTAATACTACCGGAGACGCTATTAAAACACATGGGAATATAAGGCTGGGTGAATATGGCGATAATATTGGAGGAACTATTTATTTTGATAGTTATCCGGCATCGCGGATTACTTCCTCCGACACTTCCCACGTCAATGCTTTGTTAATAGACAGCGGTTTCCACATGTCATTACGTACTCATAATTTGGGTTCGAATATCGGCAGTATATGTTTTTATCCTGGAGCCGGGAATTCTTTGGTATCCCAGATGACAGATACTAGTTTTTATTACATGGGCAACTTTGGGCTCGGCAAGAATAATCCCGGGTTTAGACTGGATGTGAACGGGACCGGCATGATTACTGAGAATTTTATGGTTAACGGTATTGCAACAATAGGCCAGCCTGTGGGGGACCCCATACTTCCGCGTTACGGAAAATTATTGGTTTATGGAGGCCTTGAGGTAGGCGCAGGGAGAATCGGAGAGGGGCCTTTTCCTCCAAATCCATCTTATTATGCCAATGATAATTTTATTCTTTTTCGGCATCGCGGCATTTCCGAAGATTTTATCGGGTATAGAAACAATGCCTTCTATTTTGCTGATGCTATTGGAGGTTCAGATAGCAGCCAGCCAGATGTGTATGCCGGAAATTTTATACCCTATAGCAGTAAGGTTTTTAAAGAGAATATTTCAGCTCTTACCTTTAAGGATTATCGAAACATTTTAGAACAAATAAAGCATATGGATTTAGTGTATTTTAACTATAAAGGATCTAAGGATAATTTGATTAAGTTAGGAGTGATCGCCGAAGAAGCCCCTGCGCAAATTGTTGATGGTCAAAGAAAGGGGGTTTCTTTAACGGATTATGTTAGTTTTATTGCCGCCGGGTTAAAAGCAGCAATAAGCGAGAATGAAGCTTTAAAGAAACGCGTGGAGGAGCTGGAAGCTTTAGTTAAAAAATAAACTAAAAGGAGGCCCCTAGTGTATAAGAGTAATTTTTTGTTTATCTTGCTGATCCTTATTTTAGTCATTCCTTTTCTTGCTTTTGCCGAAGAGATAACCATTACTACTTACTATCCTTCGCCATAC
>Ga0265297_10000364_pt1 | contig 143090 bp, 275 predicted proteins | sample Munlanlwell13791_FD_192502 | JGI IMG/M metagenome (GOLD analysis project Ga0265297, IMG submission 192502) | Leachate microbial communities from a municipal landfill in Southern Ontario, Canada - Leachate well 137-91 | ecosystem: Engineered > Solid waste > Landfill > Unclassified | place... | reverse complement strand
ATTCCCATGAAATACTAATTTCATGTAAATTGTTCTGCCAATTCACATCCTTCGATATGACAAAAATCATCAATTCTGCAATCAAAACAACAAGTTAAATTAGGACATAAATATTGAACAATATGACAAACATCATCTCCAAATTTATTCTGCAATTCATTTAAAATTTTTGTTACCATTCTAGAATTTGGATGTCCAATAATAGGACATTCATTACAATTTTCATCACACAATTTCATCTTATCCCCCAACCACATACTTACTAACGTACTCGGCATAACTAATACCTTGCGCCTTCGCACGAACGTGACGGATATGATCTTTGCGAGACATAGTAATTGGTTTTTTGGTTGCTGTTACATCTTCAGGCGCTTTATAATTCTTCATAGCATCCAACGCCAAAGATTTGTTAGTGAAGTGACCGGTGACGACTTGATTTGTGATTGTGTTAACAACATTCCATTTACGTTGTGAATCCTGTGTGAGTTTTAAGTTAGTGTTATTCATTTTTTATATTCTCCTTTTAATTTAATAGATTAAAGTAAACCATCCAACCATTTATTTACATTTTCTAATTTCCAATTTTTTACATCTTTCTCTGTAACTTTCAGGATATTATCAAACATAAATAAATCTTCTTGCGTGTCATCATCTTTAAAGTGTACAGAAAAATCTGCAAATAATTCTAATACGGGGTCATCTTCTGGAAATTTTTCTCGAATCCATTTAAAAATATTTTTTAAATGTTCATCCATGTTATTACTCCATCTTATAAAGTTCTGTCATAAATTTAAGATTTTCGTTGGATTCATAAGTTTCTCTGAATCTTTTTAATTCTTCTGTTAAGGCTAACATACAGTCAGAATTATGAAGTTGAACTCGCTCTGCCCAACTCATATCAATACGATCTTGATTTAGCCAATATTCATCTTTAGCTCTTTCTGTTGGTGAACTATACATGTCTGCCATTATACTACCTCCAATTTTTTAGATTTACGTACCTTTTCATCACACCTATCATCGAACCACCACTTTAACTTATAGTGTTCTAATAATACTTTATACCCTGCTACCATATCCATGTAATCACTCCAAGTCATTTTATAGAGATGTGTTAATTTGTTTTCTTTGGCATAAGCTCGCATTGCATTGTAATCATAAAAATTTACTTTCTTTGATTTCTTTGCTTGCTCGTACTCAAAAAAACATTTTTTTGGAGTTTGTTTGATTACTTGCTCATCTGTTAAGGTCATTCTGTTAAGCTCCTTTCAATAATTTTACCTAGCGCCCCTGACAGAATTTGAATCTGTACCATCGGATTAGAAGTCCGGCACTCTGTCCAATTGAGTTACAGGGGCAAAAATTCTAATGCCCAGTATAACATTCCCTTGCCAACTTCACGCCTTCAATTTTGCCACGCAATCTGATAACATCATCGTGAAGCGATTTATAATATTCAGGATTCTTTTCCTGAACACCTGCTTGAGACATTGATTCCAATCTTTCTGTTAGAATGTTTTGCAGTCCATCAATTGCACCTTGAAGCCTTGAAATATAATCTTGATCCATTTTATTTATCCTCTGTTCTAGGTTTTAATTCAAATATCTTTTCACATGAAATATCTTGAGAAAATACATTAAATGCTCTAATAATTATATATTGAACATCAAACGACATCAACAACCTTTCAAATAATTTGAATTTTTTCTTAATATCAACGCTAGTTCCATCTTTAAAAACTACAAATATATTAATTATGTCGCCCGTTTCCATTTGTTATCATCCTTTCTTCCCATAAAATGCGATTTCATGGTGTTAGCCTTTTTGGTTAGATAAATTTGTGAGCATGAAAATCTGAATGTCTTTTGAAACTTTCTCTGAGACAAGAGCTTTTGCCATTTTGGTTAATTTTGCATATGTGGTTACATTGTTACTATTTTCTCTTAATAAAATGGCAAAAATCTCTGTGAATCCTAAAGATTTCAAAATGGAAACAAATTTATTTTTTGCAAAATCAGCATACTCTTTAATTTTATTATATTCTTCAGCGGTTTCTACCAATGGATATTTTTCAGAAACAAAGGATTTTAAATCTTCAAAAGAACATTCTTGTACAAGTCGAATTTCTTTGGCTGTAACTTTTGAGTCTTCACCTACCCATCCCCTATATGAAGACATATATAACCCTTTTGATCCTTCGGCTTTTTCATATGATATTTTTTCGACTAGTGCTTCCGCAACAAAGAACCTATTGATTCCATTTAATTCATAATAATTAAAAACATCTTTTAATTTTGTGCAAATATGAAAACCTGATTTGCACAATACAACATCATCTTTGTCATGTACGAATATTTTGCCAACTTCATACTGAAATTCTCTGCATTGAAGATTTTCTTCTGTTCCCTTATATCCCTTTACCCAAATCCATTCTTTTTGTGGTTCTTCTTTTTTTATCTCTAATGGAGCTGATTCGTGCTGAGTAGTAGGAATCCAAGCATCTGTATTTTCTTTCTTTTTAAATATATTCATTTTATTCTCCTTTTTTTAATTTTTATATTATTTAATTTAATGAAATAGTGATTTCATAGACACTAATACTAAAAATCACAGTCTGACAAATAAAAGCTATAAACCCATTCGTTATTTTCTAAATACAGCTTAAATCTATCATGAATTCCCACAAATAACTTGGATAGTCCCTTTAAATTAGGACAATTATATGCAAACAAAGGGTAGCTTTTTCCTGTGATTGAATCAAATTTATCGGACGTTATTTGTTTAGATAGCATTTTCGTACCACATTTTTTGCAATATTTAATTGGAGGAATAATTTCATTATTTGAATGTGTAGAATTTTCCATCTTATATCTCCTTTTTTTATCTAATTATTACCTAGTGAAATATGAGGCTACTACAATTCTGACTCTTTACAACCATCAAATGCTAACAACTCTTCAATTTCAACAACTTTGACCCATTTGACATCATGCCCAGAGTTTTTTAGTCCATAGTAATAATCTAATGATTTTTCATTTTCTGTAAAGTCCATTCCAGCATCCCATGGATCAGATATATTTTTTCTACTATAAACTCTTTGAAATTCTCTATTGATTTTCATTTTATCCTACCTTTCTGTTACATGAAATGATTGTTTTATGTTACTCAATCCAAAACTCACCTAACGTATCTTTTTCAAGACTTGCTTCTTCAATTTTTTCAACAGTTAAAGTATCGAAATTAGAAAAACAAATCAATGCCTTATCATGATCACCATCCTCATTGGCAAAATGCCCTGAATGGTCATAATACAAAAGTACAACAACTTCTCTTACATTAAATTTCTTTTGAACCGCATCAAATAGTTCATCATATTCGCTCATTTATTTTATCCTTTCTATTATAAACTACCCAATAAAAGAAGTGTTTCACGCGCCAAATTCTGAAGACATGACAGTTACTTCACTAAACTGTTTTTCCCAAATAACGGCTTTTGTTTTTTCATTGACTTCGCCAACAACAATTGTTTCTACATGCCTCAATGCAACCTCTAGGAACAAAACATTGAGCCATTCATCATGTCTAAATACCTTTCTATTACCGTCATCATATATAACGCCTATAATTTTCATTTATCATCTCCTTTCAATCCATTACCATGAAATAATCTTTTCATGGGATTACTTTTCAGTAACATACAAAATTCCGATGGTTGATAAAACACCTAAAATGAAGTGTACAGCATAACCCCAATCACCATATACTGTATATAATGCTGTACCAACCAAATGCCCTAAAACAAAAAGTACAGCAAACAATAAAATTCTCCAAAATGTTCTCATTTTTCATTCCCTTTTTTATATATGATATTATCTAATGAAACAGTCCTTTTATGCTGTTACCGCTTTTGAATAATAAGGAACGTCATCAAATTCTTTTGGGTATTTGCCATAATAAGCCACGATCTCATCGCCGGTAAAATTGCCATAGCCGGATTCTTCTTGACCATCTTCGTTTGTAAACGTAGTGCCAAAATAATCTCCTGCCCACCTAGTCAACTTTGAGCGCATAATCCATTCAATTTGCTTTTCTGTAAATCCTAAGAATGCCAAGTTTTCAATTGACTTGCGCCATCCTTCAGCACCGTAGCGGCCAAAAGAATATGCGTCTTTCGTAGTATCAAATAGTTTATCAACATTTACTTTTTTCATTTTAATCTCCTTTCAAAAATTATTAATCCAACATAGAGCTTTTCCACCAATGATATCGTTATCTAGTTTAATATCTCCCCAATCATAGAGATTCCCAAGGCGATAATCAAACTCTTCCACTTCATCGTTCATTGAATCATCTTCTGCGAACATTTCGAAATCATCAATAACCTCCTCAAATTCAGTTAAATAATCTGCAAATTTTGATTCCATTACTAGACGCAATTTTTCCAATCTGTTAACAATTTCTTTTGCACCTTCTTGTAATGTAAATTCATCATATCTAAGTTTCTCCATAATGTCTTTTATTTCTAATTTTAACTGCCATTGTGACATAATAATCTCCTTTTTGTCTAATTTACACCATGAAATGAACGTTTCATTAGAAACTAATCTTCTGGCTCAAATTTTGTTAAAACAATCTTTCCTTCACTAAAAATTTCTTCCACAGGATCATAAACCTGATACATTTCATATTTGTAAATTACACCAACTTTTATTACATTGCCTTGGTCGTCAATTTCAATATCGTTGGTCAATAAAGGCGCTTCTGTTAACGCTCCGATATCTTCAGCATTTACCCAATCCCATCCGTTACATAAAAAGTCTTCAATGAGTTCCATAAATCTTTGGTCACTATGATAGTCCTTTGTATCATTCAAAAATTCTTTTCTTAATTTTTTTGTAATGTTTTTATTCAAAGAAATAACCAAATCACCATCATTATCAAAACTAAAAGTTACATATTCACCGGTTTCTTTCATAGATTATCTCCTTTTTTTGTGTGCTTTTTTAATTTCTTACATATAGTATGGCACGAAATTTTATCAAAGTCAAGTGTTTTGAGAAATTTTAAGGTTGAAGTTTTCTTTTTTAAGAATACCATTTATTCAATTTTTTAAAAATTTCAACAACTTGATTACATCCTAAATCAACCAACAATTCACACAATAAATCATCGGCTTCAGCATGGGCTTGTTCTCCACCACCATGATTCCTATCATAAATTTCTTGCATCAATGTGCTATAAAGTGCTAAATCTTCATCTGAAATATACATTATTTTCTCCTTTTATAAATTACTCATGAAATTCTTCTTTCATGTAAATTAATAACCTGCTAATTTAAACATCCTGTTCATAACAACCTTATCACCACCATCATACTCACATTGACAATTATTACATAATCGAACCTTACCATAACCATAATAATCTCTTATAGAAGAGCAATTAGAGCATATAGGAAGCCCACAGGCGAAGCATTTACCCCTTGCGTGTCTTAATGGATATAAATTGGCTGGAGCAAGGCAGAACTGATCTACAATACAGCAAGCAGTCATAATAATTACTCCAATTCCTCATATTCTTGAATATCTGGAAAATATTCCCAAGTGGCGTAATCAATTCTAACATTTTTTCCCTTTACTTCCATAACTGTGCCATACTGAGGAAAAAAATAACCTCTTCCAGATTTATCTATATCGCAATTTCTTAAGTATTTAATTTTCTTTCCAATCAGCTTTTTAACTTCATTGGTATATGTTGGGAAACTTTTGCCATTTTCTAAAATCATTTTAATTCCTTTCTACATGAAAGCATTGTTTCATTCGGCTTCTTGTTTGACTTTTCTAACATATATCGCACCTTCATCCGAAGCAACTTTCTTTTCGAGTTTACACCCTTGATTCCTCATATGTTCTGCCATTTTCCCATGATAAAGTGCTGATCCAAAAGATTTGAGAAACGCATCAGATTCAAAGCCTGTAATTTTAGTAGTTGATCCAATTTTCATATTTATGATATGGTCATATAATTCCGTATATTTGTTCTTTCTATCAAAAAAGAATTCAGGAACATCTTCAATTTCTTCAAATTTATACATCTCATATCTCCTTTTTTTATTTTCAAAATATAAATAGTCGGGGTCATTTGGGTCAAACTCTCCCACATATTCTTCCCTGCCATATAGAGCGTGTTGTATTATCTCTTCTGCAAGTTTCATCATTCTTCTTTCTTACTACATAAAAGTCTCATTTCGTGTGGTGATTTACTTGTTGTTTATTTTGTTAGATAACTTATCCCAAAATTCATCATTTTTTTTGAAAAAATTATTCCAGAAATTTGTCCTAACAGATATAAAAGTAAGTCCAATAATAATTAATGATCCAAGCAAAAACATTCCAAGTGCCATTATTGTATTTAACATTTTATTCAAATCCTTTCTTTATTCCTGCAAAAATTGTATTTAATGCCAATATAAAGAATCCTGAAAACATAATTATAACAATAGTTTCTGCATACCGAACAAGACAAAAGTTAAATATTAAATTTATTGCAATATAAAGCATTTCAATAACACCAAACAATATCACATAGGAAACTAATAATATATTTTCTCTACTGTTTTTCATTTTATATCCTCTCTAAACTTTACCCAATAAAAACCTTATTTCATGGGGATTACTTTGCGAAACTGGCAATTACAACCATCGCAATGACAAGAACAATATAAAAAAGAACCATGCCGTCAATTTCAAATTTCCCAATTTTCATTTTGATCTCCTTTTTCTTATGTTTGATTTATAGTAATATTATAGCACGACATTTTTGTGATTACAATAGTTTTTAGAAATTTTAAGAATTCTAATCTATTTCAGTGAATTCGTCTGTAAAATCTTCGCTAGTATGAATTTTACCAGCAAAGGTGATCCTTCCACCAAAAGCCCTAACATCATCAATTTGTTCTCTCATTTCTTTTTCGGTCTCTAACCACCAATAATCAAAAATACCTTCCATTTCCGCTAAGACCAAATAATCCCTATCGCCAACCATGTTATCCTTCCTTTCTTATATTTGAATTAACCACATGAAAGAGCATTTCATGGGGCAACCATTGATTTTATATATTTTTCTTCGTATCGTCTAATTAATTTTAAATTTTTTCTTTTTTGTTTATCTGATATACAATAAGGTTCTCCAGACAAGATATTCATAATTTCTTTTTTATTTTCTGTAATTAATTTAACTGAAAGATTGTCTGCTAATTTTTCATAAGGGAAAAGCCGATGCAACAATTGTGGGTCAATAGATTCTTGATACTCTGTGCGCCATTTATTATAAATAATAGCGTATTGATCTATTTTCATATTTACCGTGAGCATGTGTGATAATTCATGAAAAAAGATAAATAAAAATTTTGGGCAATTATCATAATTTTCAATAGCAACTTTTGTATCCATATTTTTACGAAAAGATTCGCTATAAAATTCTTTGTATTCTTCAGAATCCTTTCCAAACATTATGCGAATTTCTTTTTCATCAATTCTTGCCATTGAACAATAATATTCAAAACCACATTCAAAAACGGGAATATCTTTATCAAAAAGTTCTTTTATAAGAATAGAGAGTCGCTTCAAAATAGTTTTACTGTCTTCACCATAGGCACATTCAATATGATTTAAGTCCATTTTTATTTATCCTTTCCTACCACATGAAACGGTAATTTCATTGACTAATCAATTAACTTTTCTAAAACTTTTTTCTCTAAATTAGGAAATAATTTCTGTAATCCGGCAATAGTTGTCCTGCAAATAAAATATAATTCTTCAGGAGTTGTTTCATGACATTGCCATCCAGACCAAAAAATTTCTCCATTATTTTCTGAATGAAATACAGTCTTGCCATTTAAATGTTTACCTACATGAATTTGATCCATTATTTAATCTCCTCTTCCTCAATCATTTTTCTAACCTTATCCAATTCTGCTTCTGTATGTACTGTGCCACCAGAGTTGAATTCGAGATACCATTTTAATACTTCTTTACGGGTTTTTAGATCATTGATATGAAATTTTAAAGTTACAGTCATAAAAGGAATTTTGTCAATATCTTTTAAGTAATGACCGTCAAAGACAGGTAATTCATTATTCATAAATTCTAATACCGATGTTAACCGTTGTAAGCCATCCACACAAACAAATTCGCCTTTGAAACTACGCATCCAACCAGGATGATTAAAATAAATATCACGAGATGTCATTCCACCACGAATCAAAAACTCAATATAAGCAATTTTTTGTTTTTGAGTCCAGACATTACCACGTTGAAAATCTGGATTTAATTGTAATCCATGATCTTTTACATGTTCATCAATCCATTTTTTAGCATATTCTAAATCTACATCAAAATGATAATTGCCGTCCCCTGTAAATTTTGGAATATCTTTGTATATTAGTTTGTCCATTATTAATCCTTTCTTATAACACCATGAAATAGAACTTTCATGTTCTACTTTTTACCGAACTCTTTTTCTATCTTTTCTTGCTGTTCAATCATTTTCTTTTCTAGCGCAAAATACATAGCATTAGCGAGAATTGCAGGCAATCCTTCTAGGTTCTCGTCTGCCCACGCCTCAACAGCATCAGACAATTTGTTCCTAACATTTTCAGATAATTCCATTTTTTATCTCCTTTATCTTTTGATAATATCATTATACATATCAAAAATTTAAATTACAATAGAACATTACCTTAAATTAATATCAAATGAAATAACAGTTTCATAGTACTTTCCATTTTGCTTGTGGCAAATGCCCTTTTCTTTTATATTTTTTGCCAATTGGTATAAACATAGATTTGACTTCGTGTTTTTCTTTACTTTGAAAATGTCCTAATTTCAGGCAAGACAAACATAGGTGTTCTTTCTTTTTTAATAATATATTGTATCTTTGCCTTTGTATTATTTTTTCTCTGCCACATTTGTCGCAAATTCTTAATGCGTCATATTTATTTAATAATTTCAGCATATTTCCCTCATAACACCAACATTTCATTTGGTAGGTTGAGCATCCATTTCTTTTTTCTTTGCTTTTGATAGTTGACTCGGAAGCCAATCAGTAGTTGATAAAAAATCTTCAGCTATTGATCTGTATCTGTTAGTTAACGGAATGTCTTTATTAAGTCTAACATAATAGCAAAGAGTCTCCATTACTAAATTTAAATCTTCTTCAAATCCTTCTTTTTCAACTTCAATCCATGTCATTGTATTATCCTTTCTAACCACATGAATACATCATTTCATGATGTTAGTCTAAATTCCTCTAAAATTTGTTCTTTTTCTTCCATTAATTTATTATAATCAATTTTAAAATATTCGGCAAGAATTAAATTTATATCTGTATGTTCTGGAAGATATGATTCAATTTCCTCCCAGTATTTACATAAAGTATATTTGTTTTTTAACCACTCCAAGAAATAACCATATTCTTGAGTGTCAATCCCTCGTGTTTTTAGTGCCTCCATCTTGTCGTGCTCTGGATATTTCATTTTATATCCTTTCTACTAATTCTAATGAAACGAAGATTTCATGGGATTATATTTAATCATTCAGATAAATATGATAAAATATAAGCAATTGCATCAACCGTCCATCCATCTCCAAGCATATTATATCTACTAGTCATAGAAACTCCTTCGGTATAATTTTCGGGTACAGTTTGAAGTCTCTCATATTCAATTGGAGTTAATTTTCTACATTTCCCATCCTGAAATACTTTTTTCTGTAAATTGCCACCTCGACATGATGTCAACGTTGGAGAAGTAAAATCTGGATTATTTACTCGTTTTAATATATCATGTCCATTCAAATTTAAAGTAGCACATACTTTTTTGTCGAATCCATGAAAATCAAATGATTGTTTATACCAGTATTTTTCTTCTATTTCTGAAGAATTTTGCATTATATCTTGTAATATTAATCCTTTATTATTTGGTAATTCTTTCATAGGAATATTAGTCCAATATAATCTTTTTCTATCTTGCGCAGAAAAAATATTACTATTAATTAAAATTGGTTCAACATTTAAACTGTTGTTTATTGTCTCTTGATCTTGTTTGGACATGCCATCAACATTTTCGCAAAGAAAATATACATCTGTATTATTATTCTTTTGTATCCAATGTAGAATATCTGCACAAGGGAAAAACAGCCATGTACTTTTACCTTGTAGTCCATTGTCATATCCGTCTCTTCCTTTTACAGCCTTAGATGCGTTTCGGCAAGGGAATCCAAAAATAACTAAATCAATTTTGGGTAAAGTTTTTAAATAATCAAAATCAATATTTAATAAATCTCCAACTTGAATGGTGTTAGGAAAATTTTTCTGTGTTATTTTTATAGATTCAGAATCTATTTCTGACGCAAAATATTTATTATATTTTATATTCGCTTTATTTAGCGCAATTTGTCCACAAGACATTCCGTCACACAACGATAATATATTAATTTCCAACTTATGCTCCTTTTTATTTTTATTAAATTCCAATGAAAGATATATTTCATGGTGTTAAATAAACCTTTTAATAAGCCTATAAACACCATAAACAACGAGGTTAAAAACCAATGTGAATCCGAATCGAAATGCCACCATTTCCCAACTTTTGTCAAATAATGCAAAAATAGGCGTGATAATCAGCCAACTACCAAACAGCCCGATTGCAAAAGAATCAATTTGTTTATTGTTTTTCATATTTTTCTCCTTTTATACCACATGAAATATAAATTTTATTGAGTATTATAAGGTTAATAAATAAATTGATAATCCTACACACGCAATACTTCCGTATAATGCGCTTCGCCTAGCTTTTGCAACTTTTTTATCTTTTTCAAGAACTAAGAGTATAAAATTGGAAAAAGTTGCGATTGACCAAACTACTAGAATAAAAATATAAATAAACTTTACATTCATTTTAATCTCCTTTTCTTCACATGAAATCTGAATTTTATTGGTCTAATTCTTCAACTAACCACTCAACGGCATCATCAATTGTGCTAAAAAATTTTTTATTCTCATATGCATCATCAGAAATAGATTGCATGTTATATGAACCCTTGTAAACCACAATTTGATCGCTGTTACGATGTTGTGCTACATAATAGGCTAAAGAAGGTTCCCAAATAATAATCCCTTGTTCTCTACCGTTTTGATAGGCTTCAATCCACCATCGTTTTTCATTGTTGGCGATTCTGTCATTTGCTTCAAGAACTTGTAGAACTGCCAAAGAACGAGCAAAGCTAGTAATTTTACGAATCATTTTAATCTCCTTTTTTGTTAACCACATGAAAGTGGTATTTCATGGATTTAATTATTCTTTTTATATTCAATACAATCAAATGCTTTATCAAGTCCGGCTTGCAATCCAGCCACATATCCTTGAAAATAATTATTCTGTTTATGATTCAATGCAAGTTTTAAAATTTCATCTTTGACGGTAGAAATGATCATAAGAGAATCGTTATAGGCAATTTTCTTTGTTGTTGCCATTAATTCATTTACTAACGCTTGTTCAGTAGGCATCTCAATATCCTTTCCTCTTACCAATCAATCGGCTTTTCATCATAAAATTCCCAGCCATAAGTCTTTTTACAATCATCATTGCTAACCATACCACCTTTGAAGAAAAATTCTAACTCACCATCACCATCCCAAAAATATTTCATAATAATTTCTTGACCATTTACCATTTTCTTGAATACATGATATGAACCATCTTCAGGATATCCTTCGTCTAGCAACTCGTCAGGCAGTGGTGTTACATCGTCTTTAAGTTCAAATGTATCATAACATCCTAATTGACGATAATCACCATGTCTGGTATGTTTGACTTCTTGTTTAAAGAATTCGTCACGTAGATTTTCGCCTAATAGATTAGGGTTAGTTTTAGGGTTAATGTTGAGTTTCATAGTTATAGTCCTTTCTGTTAAGCGATTAATTCTAATTCAAAATCAGGTAATTCCCATTCGCCAGATTGTTCATCATCACCCTCTACTATGACGTAATACGTGATCAATCCATCTAATTTATTATTCTCGCCAAATCTGTCTATAATTGCCATTCTTCCAGCAATACCGGCTTCCTCGTTGCTATTAGTAGGTACTATTCTTACTTTATCATTTTCTTTAAAATCGGTCATTTTATGTCTCCTTGTTTGTTATTCCTAATGAAAGTAGAATTTCATGGGACTATTCTTTAATTTCGTTACCGCTTTCATCCAACTTTGTGCAATTGGAATCGCAAGTTTCATTGAATGCAAATTGAAAAACTTCTCTCCATTCAAAACCACAATCGCAAGTGCATTCTCGCTAAACAAAATCATCATCTGCTTCCCATTCACCGACAATAATTTTATCGCCAAATTCTTCTTCTCCACATTTCGGGCATTTCATATATTGATATTGGTTAGACCCTTTTTATCTCCTTTTATATGATGTTGTACCATGAATATTGTTTTCATGGGTTGTTAATTATTTTCTTTATTCCAATCAATATTCTCTTGAATTACCTTATTTGCTTCAGCCATTTTTTCTTCCAACTGTTCATCTGTTACCAACATTGCACCATAATTATCAGACGTAACAAATTCTGTGTCTCCACCTTCTTTAATGTTGTCCCAATCAATTAGAGAAATTTCAACATCTGGATTGTTAGAAAATACTTCTTGAACCAGTCCACCCTGAACGTCAATAAGAATTTTAATTGGAGTTCGATTGATCAGAATACCGGCTTGATTATTAATCTCGTCTAAAAGACTTGCCAGCAAATCAGGATGCTCAATATAGTATTTTGCAATTGCTTCATTATTTTCATTCATAATATTATCTCCTTTTCATTTCGATTGATAGTAATATTATACAGTCCGTTTTTATAGAAGTCAAGTGTTTTGAGTTAATTTAAGAATTCTAATGTTCAATTTTTCCGGTAGGATACCACAAAACTACACACCAATCTTTATTTGTAATATCGTATTCTCTTCTTAAGACTGTATAAGTTTTTTCTTCAAAAATAATAATGTCATCTTTTGCAGGAACATTATTCAAAAACAAAAAACCAATCTTATCAAAAGAAAGTCCAGTATGAACATCTTTAAACCAAATTCTAGTCTTTTCCATTTTCATAGTCCTTTCTATATACATGAAATCCTGATTTCATTAGGTTATTAAAAATTCTTTTTGCAAAATTATGTATATCTAATTCTGAAGGAAGCCCACCAGTTAGATCAATAAATTCAGAAATAGATTTTCCAATTAATGAAAAATAATCTGTATAAGGAATATTTTTCATTAATAATTTTGCCAATATATCACTTGCTTCCGAACTTTCAAAATAGTAATCTAATCCAAACATATTATATATCTCCTTATATTGAGTTTCTTTAATGAAATTATGATTTTATTGTAATTTTTAGATTATATTCAGCGCAATGTCTAGCATCATCCGCAAACCATTCGGCAACATTGTCATTAATATCTTGCTTGCTGTTAATAACCCCATCTTCAATCATTTCATTTATGGTTTCGGTATAATCAAAATCAATGACTCGTTTTGCAATAACTGATTTTACTTTTTCCACTTTCTAGTCCTTTCTCTAATCTAATTTGAGGCGCATGAAATCGCGGTTTCACGGGAACTATTCTTCAAGTTCACAACCTTATTTTTCTTTACATCCCTTGCAAATTCCCCAAGGCCAAAATTCGGGGAAAATTTCGTTTGCCATCCAACTGCCACACAGTCCACAATGTCCACCCACAACAAGTTCTTCAATACGGTAATAACCGTGATCAAATCGCCAATTGAAAATTTTGTTTTTAATCCAGTCAAACATATTTAGTCCTTTCTTTTTTAATGAAATCATTGTTTCGTGGGGTAAACCCTGCTTGCCGGAACTTCAAAGTTTCCAATATAAGAAACCCCGTTTACTTCATTTCCTACAAGCACAAGAATTCCATCATCAAAATAGTTAATCCAATTAACTTGCCCGTGTAGTGTAATTCCCTTGTCATACCTGAAAGAAACATTATCACCGATCTGCAAATTTTCTTTTTTCATTTTTATTATCCTTTCTGTTATATATTATTGCACGACAATTATAAAAAGTCAATAGTCAATTTTTTGTTATAATTTCATATCCTAATTCTTTTAATTTTGATTCAACAAATTTAAACATTTTCACAGCATTCTTCCTATTAGAAAAATATGATTCACCATTTTCGTAAATTATTGCACCAAAATTTAGTTCAACGGATGGATCAATACCAAATTTTGAATTTGCCTCTTTGCCACTAGAAAAGAAGGCATCATCAGGAGATTCTTCTTTCAAAAACTCTTCTTCTGTATTATATCCAGCTACGCACACCCAATACGCATAGCGATTAGAAGGGGCGTATTTTTCTAAGTCGCAATCTCTAGATGTTTCATAATCCAATATTAGTCTAAGTTTGTTAATCATTTTATCCTTTCAAAAAAGCCGATGAAATTGCTGTTTCATGGGGTATGACTATCCTAAATGATAGCGTTCAGCAATATCCATTAATTTCTCTTGCAAATCCCAATCTGGATTTTCATCAAAAGAGAACAAAAACCACATATCCTTTTTGGGATTAAGTTTTTCAATCATGGCATTTTTGTTTGTTTCAGTCACAAAATTACCCCATTTACTATCATCCTCATTGTTTTTGAGTTTATAGTCTACACTACCATCCCAATTTTTACCACGGTCAGTGTCCTTTTCATAAAGTTCGTCAAAAGTAAATCCGTTCAAAACAGGATACATTGATTTTTTTGCAGGCCTCATGTGAGGTGAGCAAGCGTAACTAAAATATGTGTCAAGTTCATTTGCATCTAATTCTACAATATTTTTTGGTTCTGCATATTCTTTGCGCCATGCAGGATCAATAGTATCGAGCATTTGTGTGATTGCTTCTTTTGTACCACCTTTTAGCACAAAAAGTTCCGATGATGAGTTAGTAATCAAATCAATTGTGTTTTCAATATTCATTACAAAAATTGTTTTCATTTTTTCTCCTTATTTGAAAGTTAGATTATACGAACTGTGACGAAGATTCATAAAAGAATCATCAAAAATTCTATATCCAGAATACATCTCTGGTTCGTAAATGTCAATAGGTAATTTTAGTTGGTTTTCTTTTAGATAGTCATAAAAATTAGCTCCGTATGCGAATTTTTCATATTCAGATTTATTTAAGGTTGATATCCACTTAAACAAATTATTCCATGTGTTTCTAGTTTCAATATTTGTAGCCCTTCCAACTGCTTTATATGGCAACAAAACAAAATATTTCACTTTTTCTTTATATGTTTCAAAAAGAATTTTTAAATCAGTTAAAGATTTTTCGTCACCAATAATAATGTGAACATTCAATACTGTTTTTATTTCAGATAAAGTGTTAATTGATTGATGAAAAACTTTTTCAATATGGGGATGATAACTAACTGCAACGCCACCGCAATATTGTTCAGTAGCCATTAAAATATTTTCTGTTAAGTGCATTCCGTTGGTTGTATAGTTTGGTACAATTCCTAACTCATAAACACTTTTAACAAAATTAATCCAATCTGGATGTAATGTAGATTCACCAGCACCACCAATAGCAATTTGGAAAGGACGGTTGTTTAATATTCTTGATCCCCATATCAGTCGTGCCTTTTCAACAATGTTTTCAAAATTAGTGCCAGTATGAAGTGCAGACGTATAACAGTAAGGGCAATTACCAAAACACTTACTATTGATAGCAACATCTTCTATTTCGGCATATTCAGGGGCGGATACCGGCATAGAATTAGTAATTCTTTGTCTGATGGTTTTGCCTTCAAAGAATATTGCTTTGTAGTTTGCATCAACATCCGTTCTAATTCTCATTCAAATTGTCCTTTCTGTTATATATGTCCATGAAATCTTAGTTTTCATGCGGTCAATTCCCACGATTCGGCTGTTACAGGATTGCCTTTTTCGTCAGTAATTTCTTCCCAAATTACACGTTCTTGGAGTTGTTCCTTTGTCGCACTCATAATGAATTCTAATTGATCGAACCATTCACTATAATCAAAGTCGAATAAAACCCATTTTTCAAATTCTGTTAAACCTAAATCACAACACTTTTGGAAAGCAAGTTTTGTTATGGTTGGATGGTTCAACGTTTTATAATCTGGTTCGTAAGTTTTCATTTATATCTCCTATTCTGTTAAGTAACCGAATAAAATTCTTGTTTCATGGTGTTATTTGTATAGCGCATTGAAAAATGGCTCCATTGATTGTGATACAATATCGCGTATTGCTTGTAAATATATTTTGTCTTCCTGCGTGAATTTATTATTAGCCGATTCCGCATAGAGAACCATTTTATCATTCTCTGGATGTTTTGAGGTATATCTGTGCAGTTCTTCGCTCCAATAAACACCCTCGGTTGCAGAAATTACAGTAAACCGTTCATGCAAAACGTTAGAGATCAATCCATTTAGACGATGCCATTTGTCACAATCTTTTCTTTTATAACTTATTAGTTTAACTTTTTGGCAAGGTCTTTTCTCAAATTGATCATCATAATGGTTATCTGAGTTTTGAATTTTTATTTTTGGGAAGTCGCTCATCTGTTATATCCTTTCTGTTAAGTCTAATGAAATGGAAATTTCATGGGGTAGTTATAACCCTACAATTTCTTGTAATTTTTTTGGGCATTTCAATATCTTTTCACGAGTAAGTTTTTTATAATCATAACCTTCAACTTTATTTTCAACGTAATCAACAAAATACAAGAATCGGTCTTTGTTTAACCATTGAGATAAAAATTTACCGGACGTTTCTAATTTAGATAATTTAAAGAATAAGCCTTCTCTTACATCATGGCTAGTTTCAAAAACCATATTATCATAATGACTCATGCCACCACTAGACAAGTTCAGCCAGATATCTTGTTTGTCTTGTTCACTATTCGCACGAATTTCACCGTATAATTCACCACCATTTACGTCTTTTTTGTTAAAATAACTATCAGCGAAAATTACCAATCCTTTTTCTTTATGGTAATAAATGACGACTTCATCTATTTGATCGTCATGTTTAATATCATATTGCAAACCAAGAACAAAACCATAGTCTTCTAATTTTTTCTTGAATTCACTCCAAGGCATATTAAACCATGTATCACCAATTGATTTAAGATGATTTTCTTTTACTTGATTGTCTACCATAAAACTAAGCATCATCAAGGCATTTTCAGAGCCATTGAAATCATGGTAATCTTTGCCTAATAAGTTTTCAGTTTCCTGAATAGAATCTCTTTTTAAAATTTCTTCTGTTTTATTCATTATATTATCCTTTCGTGTCCAAATATGATTATCTGTTAAGCACCATGAAATAGATGTTTTATTGTGGTACTACCAGTGATAATCAACTGTTACCAAAAAGCCGGTAGTAATGCCGTTTTTAGTCAAAAATTCTTTCACGTTTCCGTTAAAATCTTTGTTTGGTTTGAATTCTTTATTGTCAGAATCCCATTCTTCATTTTCCCAATAATCACCATTGAAAAAGATAGTGCCACAATCTAATTTTTCGTCAATTTCTTCAACCGGAATAATGTTACTTTCATGATTGAACCAGTCCGTAGGCCATTTCAAAGCCATTCCGGCACCAAAGAATCCTGGTTCATCCACTCCGGTATCTCTGTTATAGTGATAGCATTCGTTACATTTGTAATCAGGATTTTCTTGTCTGTGTTTTAACCCAATTTCATCATTGCGTAATCCTGTGCCACCACATAGTCTACACTTCTCATAATTTCTAATATCTTCTTCTGGATTATAATTACCGTGTGATCCAGTCCATCTACCACCAATTTCATACCAATCAAAAATTCCGTTAGGATTACACCAATAAAGATTACCGTCATCATCTTTTTCTTCTTGAACTTCTAGGTTTTCATCGTAAGGTTGTAAAATTTCTTCAACCTGTTCTTGCCAATTTTCTTTGCTTTCTAAGTAAATTTCTGCGTGTGTGTGCATTATTTTCTCCTTTTATCTGTATATAATTGTCTGTTAAGTACCATGAAATCGTTCTTTTATTGGCTGTTATAGGTTATTGACCAACATCCAATTTTTATAATCTTTTCGGCGTTTTGTTGCCTTGTCGCAAAGACTAGCAGAGTCAGTAAACTTTTCAGCCAACAACCACCGGAGTTCAATACCATCCCAATTTTCGGGAATATCACCATCTGATAAGTGACCAAGAATATCGTCCAAAATGTTTTGGGTTAAATCTTTGAGAAATTGTTCTTGTTCGGTTTTGTTATTCATAAGTTTTGTCTCCTCTCGGTATTCATAGTAGCACTTCTGTTAAGCAATGTCAAGCACCAATTTTACATGAAAGAAAAGTTTCATGGAGATTAAAATCTATACCATTCTGGATGTTCTTTACTTGATCCTCTGTCATCCAGCCATTCCCAATCGTGTACTGATTCAGGGTCTCTACCCATATTGTTCATTGTAATTGTTTCCTCAATTCCGTTTTCCATATCAACGGTTAGAATACGGCGATAGGCATTCCAATCCTTTACTACCACGCCTTCTACACCGTTCTTACGAACCTTAATTCCATTCCAACTATTTGATCCGTGTTCAAACATTATATTCTCCTTTCTATTTTTATTTAATGAACTCCATCATAAATAATTCGAGATTTTCGTATAGTGCTTGTTTTTGGTAGGGTGTTAATTCTGATTCTTTTAGTCCCAAATCATCAAGGACTTTTTGATAATACCATCGAATATATTCTTGTTTTTTTTCTTCAGACATCGGTTTATCCTTCCTGTTATTTGATTACTGGCAAAATTATGAAAGTCGCTTTTGGGTAATTCACGAACCCAGCGTCAACCCATGCGTGAAAACATTCCGACGCTTCTTCTGGTGATTTAAATTCAATGCCAAATTTTTCAGGTTCTAGCTCTGACAAAGGGCAAGTACGGCCAAAACTGATATAAAAAATTTGATAGGTCATTCAATCCTCCATTCCTGTTATTAAGCTCCAGCCCATTCAATAGGCATGAAAGTACAAACATTGTGTCTCTTTTTGTCATAAATAACTTTCAGTTCTTGCTCTTTGTACTGTATAACGTGTAAGGTTCTAGCGTTGGTTAATTTCTTTGTCTCAACGGCTCCACGGTTCTGAATAAGATTTATGATTTTATCTATGTCAGACTTATCTAGTTCTAGCCCGTAACGTTGTTTAGCCCTTCGTGTTGCATGTATACGCTGTTTTTGAACCCTAGTCATGTAAGCCTCCGGTTCTGTTATAGCATCTTTTTAATTTCAGTGCGTAGTCGTTCAACTTCTGAAGCCCAATAAGTAAGTCCGTGAAAATCAACGGAACAATCAGCATTCCCAAGTGTAGATAATACTGCTTTTTTAGCATATTCAAGTTTTTTAATTAGTTCTTCCATTTATATATCCTCGTTTGTTATTTCAACCCATGCTTCAGGATAAAAGTAGTTATCAGTAATTTCAGAATCGTTTACCATTTCTGGATCGTAAAAATATGGCATAGAAAAATCAGGTTCATACATACCAATCCAATAATGATAATCGCCACTATCCATTTTTTCACGGAGAAGATAAATTGCTTTATCGTTAGTGGGAAGTCCACTACTTAGGAATAATGCGGGAACGATTTTACCCCAATCAATATCCTCATTTTCATCATGTTCATCGTTAAAATTGCTTATAGCGTCCCAATCAATTTTATTCCATCTCATGATCTAATTCTCCTTTTCTGTTAAGGCTAATGAAATTGACATTTCATGGGAATTTATACGTCTGTCAATTCTTCGCCATTCAGCCATGAGTTTAAAGCGTCACGAAGTTCTGTTGCTTGATCTTTAGTAAATTGGGCATAGCCAATACTATCATGCAACGTTACTTGCAAGCACCGGCCTCTTTCCTTGCCACCAGCAAAAGAAGTCAAAGATAATTCGTTATCTTTATATTCTGGTGTTGGAAATTTTCCACTTTCAAAATTGGTAGGGCGGTTACTGTAATCTTCAAATTTTCCAGTTATTCTTTTAAAGGTTGTACTCATTTTTATTTTCCTTTCGTAAACTATTTTTTGTTTTGTGTTACACCGTTTGATCTAAATAATAATTCCAATGTCCGTTATCTTTTTTCCAGCACCTGCCAACGATTTTCCCATTTTGCTTGACAATTGCCTCATGCTTTAAAGAAGACAGTTTTTTGATTACGTTATCAGTACCACTAACTGTTGATCCTTTACAAGCGCCAGACTTTAGTTTTTCGATTATCTCAAACATTATAAAAACCTTTCACAAATTATTTTTAATTTGAAATTTCGGCGCTTCGGTGTAGGTCACGCTCCTACTAAAAATCTCGATTTATATTTATTGGGCGTTTTTATTTTAGTGATTCTTTATATCCGATATTTTATTCGAGCGCCTTATTTCATTTCATAATAATATTATATAGTCGGTTTTCGCAAAAGTCAAGTACTTTTCAATTAATTTAAGTTTTCTAATGTTCAACCTTATATCACCACAAATTTTATCCCACAGGAAGCCCTACAAACGATTTAAATGGTTATAGTGTATATTTGTCCAATTTGTTGTATAAATCGTTCCTAGAGGTTCCTGATAGGGTTAAATGGGGTATGTGGTGAGGTGTTTGGTTATCTCGGTAAATTTTCAAGATTTCTAGTACTAAATTCAATATACCAAAAAGCAAAAGATAAACGAAAAGAAGTTTTATAACTGGAATATTTTTTATGTTTATAGATTTTTATTCCAATAGCGAATTGATTCCAGTCAGTCACAAAGGCTAAAAATCCAATTGTTTTATCACTAAATAAATTCTTACTAGTATATCTCTCATAATTATCATACATAATTTTAATCCTTTCAAATTAGATAGTTTTTGTCATACACCATGAAACCACTCTTTCATGGAACAGATGTTCTATTATGCTAGTTCGGATTCAATTTCAGCCAACAGAAAATTAAAGTACCAGACATCCGTTAAAGCCGGTTCAAAGCCCTGCCATTCAATTACATTATGCCAAGGGGTAATAATACCGCCCACAAGGTCATGCACTAGCCAGTAATCGGTATCTGCATGGAATATCCCTACATGGGTCATACCATTTTGATCTTTGTATTTTATTTTTTGACCGAGTTCAGGTATGCTGTTATTAGTATGCCACATGATTATACCTCCTAGTAAATAGTTGTATCAAAATTTTCATCAATAAGATAATAATCAACTTGATCAGAAAAATATAGATTATTACCTTGTAATACAACTTGACAATTTCCAGGCAAGATTTTGTTGAAAGTATCAATTATGTTATTTATTTCTGTTAACGTTCTATCTGATACATTAGAACTAATCTTGACTGTTATAATGCCATCTTTGAAAGTAAAATATTCAGTATCCATTTTTATCCTCCTGTTATTAAATCCGATTGAAAATTACCCCATAAAAGGATTATTTCATGGAACAATTGTTCTATTCCCAATCCCAATCAATATTTTTTAATTCATCAGATGTTAATTGATGATAATTATCTGAAGAATTATAAACATGGTAGTATTTATTCCATTCGAATCGCTCCAGTGTTCCGTCTTCTTTGGAAATAAACACATTATTTGCTAGCTTATTTGTATTACTACTTCTTAACTTTCTGGCTATAATTTTATTCATTTTATCAATCTCCTCTTATTATCCTAATACTTCAATTTTCCACGAGTTGGCGGTGTAATCAGTTCCTATTTGTTCACCGGCATACCACGATCCACCATTTTCAAAAGTGATTTTCCATTTATCAATAGCTTTGACTTTACCCATATTTTCATAGTTATAACCGGTTTGTTGAGGACGTTTTGAACCTTCGATATATTTTAATAGGTTAATCTTTTTGCCGGTCAGTGATTGAGGTTTTATGTTTTGGCTTTGTAGCCATTGATATAATGTCATCTGTTATCCTTTCGTAATCTAATTATAGCCTACTGTTAAGAGTATTGTCAAGGGTTATTGAGGTTTATAGCCTATCATTGACAGCCAGATTAATTCTGATTCAAAAATCCTGCCACGTTCAATGATTTTCAAGGCGCGTTCAGCTTTTTGTATTTCTTTTATATTGCCAGATGGTTTGATTAGTTGTAGTAAAAAGCCACGGATACGGCTGTTAAGTCTCATAGTTACACCTTTGCATATTGTAACAGTTTCAACTGATTTCTGGCTTCTGTTATGGCATTTTCTGTCAGTTCATCAATAACTTGTTGGCTTTCTTCTTCGGTCATCATGGAGTTTAGCCCCAATATAGAGTCTGATCCTAGTTCAACGCCATTTAATGACGCTGTTACAATACATCCGCGCATATACCAGCTATCACCACAAGATTCTAATAACCGTGTATCTTGTATGATGTACTCCAGTTCTTCATCAGTAGGTTTCGGATAGTTCCAAGATTCGATATATTGGTAATCGTTACGTCCAAACCGGCATGAGAAAGGTAATTCTTTATAGAATACATATTTTACATCAAATTTCCCGTTCTCGTTTTCTTCCTGCCAGAAATCAGTACGAATATTTAAGTCTTCCAGTTCTTGATTAAAATTATCGGCTTGTTCATACGTACCAAAAGTTTTCATTAATCTGCGGTCGGGCACTACCAATAAATTATTTTTTCGATCAACGTATGCGGTTTTGGGCTTATCCCCCTTGTAAGTTCCCAACCATGATAAATCAGGGTTATCGTCATCTTCCCATTTTATTTTAATGTCAAATTTCTGTTTTGCTGTCATGTTATTTTATCCTTTCGGTATCTGAATTGGTTATGCTGTTAAGACTCTGAATATAATGGATGGTCTGTTATAGACCAGAGATAAACATAATTTTGTAATACTAGTTTTTGACAATCTTCAGGTAGTTGATCGAAACTTATTTTCTTGCCAAGATGCCCGTATGTAGGTCGGTCAATTGGCATGTTACTATCGCAATGCATACCGATACCTTGCGGATGAAACGGACTAGCGTTCATGGCTAGATTCCAATGCATACCGGCTGTATTTTGGGTATAATGACCGGTAAAACATACAGTATAGCGGTCTGCGGTTTCCCCGCCGTTATCATAGCATCGGATGTAACGGGGTTTGCCGTTTGGGAATAATCGAGCTTTGCGTTCGGTATATTTTTTATTCATGGTATTTATTCTCCTATTCCTGTTAGGATTGAATTTCTGCATTATGCCATCCATTATGACCACCTTCGCAACCTTCAAAATAGCCAGCGGATTTTTCAGTTTTTTGATTGATGAAAATTAGTTCCATCTGGTATTTATGATAATTTTTTGTTATCCAACTTTGTGCCTGTTCGTATGTTTTGAAGTATTTTGTCTGCCACATAATTTGGTCTCCTTTGTTGGTTAATTTCTTAATTCAATTATAACCGATAATTTCAAAAATACAATAGAACAAAATAGAACAAAACCTTAAAAGATTTGAGTCTTTTAAGGTTTTAATAATTGATTGAAAAATCATAGTCCCTTTGAAAATCATCAGTATCAGAATATAATAAAAATTTTAGTCGTAATTCTGTTAGCGTCCCTTCGTAGAGTCTACCCATCCAGTAGTTAATAAGACAATTAGGAAGTTTTAGGTCTGCCATGTGATCCTGAAAACGGATTATTAATAATTCGTCCATTAGATTGATCCTATTAAGTTTTTATTCTTTAATAATAATTCGCATTTTTTACAATGTTTACGATTTGTTGAGTGTTGAGAAAGAACATCTAGACTGACAAATATTGTTTTGCCACAAATTGTATAGCTTTCTACAATTCCTAAAAAATCGTTTCGTTTTTCAGAAATAATATAATGGTCGGTTTTTGCTTTTTCAAAATTACAGCTCCAATAATTTGTCATCTGTTTAATCCTTTCTGTTAAGTAAACTTGCCACAATGAAAAGGTTATTTCATGGGAAGGATGTTCTATCTTTTAAATTGATCTGCTTTCACAAAATTTATGCTAAAATGAAAAGACCTATAACCATATCTTAAAGCATAGAAAAGAAAAGATAAGAGGTTATAATTTTGTTGAGACACGAACCGTCCACCATTTTTATGATTGTATGCTGTTATCCACATTTTAGTTTATCCTTTCATTGTCTGATTGATATTTGACCGGCTGTTAAGCGGTTTATTCCTGTTCTTGTTCCTGTTCTTCAGCCAGGATATTTTCAAATTCTTTTTGTGTTGATTCGATCCATCCGGTACTCTCAGCAATGGTTTTAAAATCTGCCTTGCGTTGCATAATTGCAAAACCCTGTACACTCATCCACGACATAGTTAAATGATACCTACCATCATCTAATTTGTCAATGTGTATTAAAGTTTCAATAGTGTTTTTCATTATTTCAAATCCTTTCCTGTTATGAGTTTATACAATCCGCAAAACGCCAACAATATAATAAAGAGAGCGAACCCGAAGATTATAACCGGCATGTTAAGTCACCTGTAAGATTCTAACACGGCGGACAATCATTCTATGAGGGTACATTGGTTCATTCTCGCGGTATTCTTTTAACCGTTCTTTGCATTCTTTGCGTGTCGGTTCGGCTGTTACGTCTTCCCAGCCTTGACCATAATTGCCCTGAACCGTGTACTCATCTTGTGTTAATCGTTTGTATGCCATTGTTAAGCCTCCATTGTTTAATTTTACACTCATTTTATAACCGGATTATGTTAAGTGTTATGTAATCCGGTTATATGGTCAGGATAAAATTAATCTTCCATAGCCTTGTTAAATTCGGCTTCAGTGCTTCCAATTTCATCAAAGAAGTTATAAATCTCTTCCATGAGTTCATAATTTGAGCCGGTCAATTTTTTGCATGAACCGTCATACCAGTCTAAAAACCAGTATTCGATTTTATAGAGTTTTCCGGCATTGTCAACAAAGAACCGGAATTCATCGGACGGCCCACCATAGGATAATTGATACCTGAAATATCCATTGCGTTGATTATTGAACGTGCCAGGGGCGATATAATCAAAACATAGGCCATATTCGTTGAATTGACCGAGTTCAGGATCGCCGTTTTCGTCACCGATTTGATATAATGACCAAAGTTTTTTGAGATCTGAAATTCGGTCTTTTAGTTCTTGATTGATTCTATCTTTGCATGTTGGGTCAGTCATTTTATTTTCTCCTGTTTGAATGTTTGCTTGATTTCTTGATTAAGTTAAGTATACCACGATATGATTATTAATGATAGAACATAAGTTAAGAGTTTATAGAACATAACCTTAAATTAATCATTTTTCATAAAGTAATTTTTCTATGTTATGAGATAAAATAAAAAGGAATCCGTCAAGTTTATTAATATGATTATGATGAAATTTTTTATTTTTTTTCATTCTGCGCAATACTTGATTATGATTAGAGATAATTATTTTTGCATGATTGGTTGATTTGTATTCGAGCATTTTAGCACTCCTGTTTTAGAATTTTTGTTCTATTCACCATGAAAGATAGATTTCATTGGAAATATGTTCTATCTCTTCCAGATATTCCCGATATTATAGGCACAATCTCTGCCAAAGGGGAATAAACCTTGAGATTCATTTTCGGGAATATGATTATCTTTCAAGTGATAATAATACTGTCCGTTTTCGTTGTTCAATTCTAGCCAGACAATTTTTTTACTGTCCAGTTTTCTTTCGCATTTAGTACAATAATAAACGGTATCATCCATTTTGTTGATCCTCAATACGATATTTTAAAACTAATTCAGCGATTTGATGCTCGGATTTTTTAAATAAATCGGCAACCATAGCGACTGTTATATTGTTTTCGATTGATTCAACGTTTAAATCGCTGTTGTTGTCATTGTAAGCTATCCATTTTACAGCTTCGATTAATTTTTTGTTCATTTTTATCTCCATTTGTTAATCTATAATAATTATACTACTTTATAGCATAATTACAATAGAACAAACATAGAACAAAACCTTAAATTAAGTTTAAATGAAATGAGTATTTTATTGGGATATATGTTCTATAATTCTTCTTCGGTAGTTTTGTTAAATACTCTTACAATTCCGGTATCAAAAAAATAAACATAATATAAAATATTGTTGGGATTTATTGTGACAATAACATTATCATAATTATTAGTTAATGTGTATTTGATTTTGGATGATTTTAAATTACATAAATATTGTAAAGCACAATGAATTAATTCTCTTTTATCCATTTTGTAGCCTCCAGTTATCTATATTGTGTTATCTGTTAAGCATTGTAACCGTTTTGTTAAGACTTGTCAAGTACTAATTTTCTGTTATATTAATCTTTTGAATGTTTCGCATGTTTTAGAAATAACAAAGGCCGGAAAGTCCATCCCAGCGCCGTTAATTGGTTGTGTTGATAGTGCATCCATAAAAACACGATTGTTAAATCCAAGAGGAATACCACCAACATAAACGGCGTGCAATCCATCAGATAAATAATGTCCACTTGTTTGACCACAAGAACATTTTTTGTCTTTAAAATTAAGATTGAAAACATCGGCACAATTCGGGCAGTATAATAATTTCATTTTTTAACCTCATTCTTTTTGTCGTTGTTGTTATGATATATCTCACGTTCAACGGTTTGATTAACTAATTCTATTGTACAATCTAACAGTTCAGCGATCCGGTCAATTTTGCAACCGTTAAGCCACAACTGAATTATTTTGTCTGTTATAGGTTTGTTATTCATGATATTATCCATTATAGATATAATTTGACCTTGGGAGTGTTTTTACTACGTTCTTTTTGTTCTGCAATAAGTCTTTTTTGTTCTGATAACGGCCATAAATGACGTTCTGCCAGTGGGAACGCGCCAAACTTGACAAACATATAATAGAATGTTCCGCCAGGGTTCGGGTCGGTTCTAACTTCTTTAATGGTGTAACTTTTGCCGGTTATGTCACAAACTTTTTGACCTTGGTTAAATTTTGCGTTCATGTTTTGACCTCTTTTTTATTGTTAAATAATTATATCATTTTTAAAGTTGAGAGTCAAGCGTTAATGTAATAAGTTTTTAAGTCAAATGTCATAGGTATTTTGTTCTAATTCCCATGAAATAAGAGTTTTATTAGAATGCGTGTTCTATTTTTGTTAATTGCACTTGTGGCCGTGTTATATGTCAAGTATAGCACGGTTTGAGCTGGAATTAACAAATAATTGATTGTAATTCAATTTTAAACCAATGATATAGGGTTACATTCATGCTTGTATCATCGTAAAAAAATCGGAATGTTTTTTCTGCGTTTTTTCTGAATAAAAAAAATTTTTTGTATTTAATGTTCTTTTTTTCTGCAATTACTGTATACATTTTTTTACTCCATTCTTTTTGAATATAGTTTTTTAATTTTACTTCCGCGCTTGTAATCTTATTGTACCATCTGTTAACAAGATTACAAGAGGCAAAATAAAATTAGTTTAGTTCAATTTTAGTCAAAAATTCGATCCTTTTTTCTTTATTTTTTCGTGCTACTTTTAAATTGAATTTTTTAACTTGTCTGGTCTCCATCATCCATTTTTTGTTAATGATTTTACGCATTTTGTTTTATCCTTTTTTATAGAGTTTCGATTAATGCATCCAACATAGCGTTAACTTGTTTTCTTGTTATGTCAATCCATTTTGTTTCGCCAGTTTCGGAGATTAATTTCATTTTAATGTTTTCTGGTCGATCCACCATTACATTATTGCACTGTTGTTCTAAATACTCTTGATCTGTCATTTTTAACCTCACTGTTATACCGGTTACAGGATTATAACCTTATGTGGCTAGACAATTCTGTTAAAATTGTCTAGCGTGATAAAATTACAATCTGTTAAGCATGATAAAATGATGTAAATACTCCTGCCAGTTGTTGAATGTTTAATCGAAGTTTACCGGCATGATTTTGCAACCATACCCGCGATCCGTCCGGTTCTACTTTGACAAGCCGTTCATGACCAGGAGTCGGATATTTTGTTCTGTTACCAAAACTTTTTGACAATTCTTTAGCTTGTTTAAGTGTACACATTTTAACCTCACTGTTCTAACAGATTACCGAATTGTAATCTTATTTGATTATGCTATACTGTTATTAAAATATAACATAATCTGATAATTCTACAATCTTTTAGTAAAGTTCCGAATTGATTACCTCTGACTGTATAGCGATGGATTCCTGATTAAAAACTGTTTTCAGCATATCGCATATTTTTTTAACGGTTTGATCATCAATGAATAGTAATTCAATTCTCAAGGTTTTTTCTAGTGTTATAGTTCCGTTCTGGTGTTTATAAAAACCTTGTGCTTCAAATATTGTACCACCATCACAAAATTCTGTTAAAATATTCTGAGTAATTTTGTAACTTTCAATAGTTCCGATTTTTTGAGTTCCTGTATCCTTATCATTCAAACCAAGGTACAATGTATGTTTTTTTATTTGGTCGGTCATCCTCTTTATCCTTTTTTAAATAGAATTTAACTTATAAATCATTATATCACAAAATTATAGAACATAGTAGAATTTTACCTTAAAAAATGTTATAGAACAACCTTAAAATTTTACTAAAAATTCAATCTTATTAATACCAAAATTATATTTAACTTTTATTAAGATTATTTTCTAAAATAACCATTTTTATATTCAAAAAATAGAACATTACCTTAACGAAAATTAGAACAATCTTAAATCGGTTCGTGGGAATCGCTGTAATCGTTTTGTACAATGATTATGATACTTTATATCTATAATGCTTAAAATTGCTAAAAATGGCATATTTTAGGTTAAAAAGATTATTTTTATAGTGAGAATTTTGCATATAATGTAGAAGCGATAAAAACAGGGTAAAATGAGTATAAATACCAATTTAAAGCGAATATTTAAAAACCCTTGACAATTTAAATATAATGGTTATAATGAGATTATCTGATTAACTAATTTTTGGAGGATAAAAAAATGGGACATAACATTGAGATTACATACCAGAAAGTTAACGGGAGATCAATTTGGGGATTCAAAATATTTGGTAAACTTTCCACTGGTGAAACTGTTTTAACTCATGTAACTGATGGCTTGCCATCCTATACAATAGCGGAAAGTTTAGCTAAAAGTTATATTGAAAATTTAAGAGGATAAAAAAATCATGGTTACTATGACCAAAGAACAAGCTACACAATTTAACCGCTTCTCCATCACGAACGCCTTAACAGTGGCTAATGCTTTACCGTGCGGTTGTATCCCATACCAAGATGTTTTTACATATAAAAGATGGCTTGTTCAAGGTTATTGTGTTAAAAAAGGCCAACATGGTATAAAGATTCCTGTAATCGGATCGACTCAAAAAGAAAACGAAAACGGCGAAGTGATCATCAGAAAATATACAACCACTAGTGCAGTATTTTGCCGTCATCAGGTGGTAAAATTGGAACCCAAAAAGTAATATTTCAAGATTATAAAAATCATCCTATTCTTAAAATTTCTATTTTCTTAAGAATAGGATTTTTTATATTCAATTTTGAGAATTTTATACAAAATTTTGCATTACTTTATACTCTTTAATTTGACTTTTTATTGTTTAATTATTATAATAAAAGAAAAAACAAAGGACGGATAATATGACAAAAAATGAATATGCAAAGGAATTAAACGCATGTGAGATTTTATCAATAGAATTTTCGGGATGTGTCGGAATCGTAAACGGTGAAGTAATTCAAAACGGCAAAGTAATTGCAAGTAATTTAACACTTGCACAATGGCAACAATTGTTTTCTGAATATTATGAACAAAATATCTAGTTAATTTAATCTAATAAATGGGAGCAAATAAAATGAATAAAATGACGGAATACATGGATAAGATCGAAAAACAACTAGAGCAAGAAAAACAAAATAGAGAACGTCGAATTAACAATTTTAATAATTATCAATTATGCGCACTTAATCGTGAGTCTCGAATATCTCAATTCATTATTAACTTTCCTGTTGATTATTACGAGAGATTGATTAATCAAGAAGCCGGATAAAGGAATTAAAAAAATGAATAAACCCACGGTTGGCCAAATAGTATTAAGAGTAATAATTATTATACTTGTGGCATTATTTTATACAGGTATTATAATCTGGCTTTGAATCAGGTAATCAATTTTTATAATATTCTATCTATTGAATAGATAAGTGTAATTGGTGAAATAAAAAGAGTAGGTTGGTTCCTACTCTTTTTTGTTTTAAGTTTACTTACTTGCTTATTAAACGATTGATTATTTATGATAGAATTTCAATTTGTATTGATAATATGATACTTTATATATAATAGTATATGAGAGTGATTAAAATGGCTATGAAGTAGTATAAATAGGGTATGTAGTAGGATGGATGGATTAAGGTTATAGGGTTAAGGTTATTGTATCATTGTATGATAATATGATAGGGTTAGTCTTATTATGTAAAGTTTATTATACATTAAGTAAAGTATATTATACTATATGTATATAGGGTTAGTCATAGTGTAAGGTATATAATACTTCTCTCGTAAATTGCATGTTACCCGAAAGTTATTAAAACACTCATTATAGAACAAATATCCTAATAAAATCTTCATTTCATGCACTATCAGCATCATTACCAGGCATTCAATAGTGATTATAAATAATAATCAATATCAATTATAATAATAAGTACCCCCTATTTTACAAATTCAGCATCATAAATACTATCAAAAGTCGGTGTAGCACATCTATTCACACACTTTAAAAAAATAAATAAAAATAATAATAAAATATACTAAAATAATATCGAAATCATAATCGAATATATATATCACACATAATAATAACTAATATTGTAAATATGAATAATCAAAAAAATATAATCACATATTCCTACATTTATATATCACACATAATAACAACACGATAACTGCTATTATCGAATCACTTATTCCTATTTCTCGACAAAAATAATAAAAATTAAATAAAAATAGGTTACTGCAATTATACAATAACCTATTTTATACATCAGACATATTTAATTTTTTTTATTAATATATTACTAGAGTTAAAATAAAAATAATCAATGAAAAATTATGCCCCGTCAAGTGGCACATAACATATTAATGATTAATGCCACTCCACAGGGCACTTTTTTATTCATTTTATTTTATTTAAATCTACCAATTCCCAATAAGTTTCATATTTCCTTTCTGCATCACCGTTTTCTTTTTTTACTCTAAAATAAAATGGTAAATTATCTTCTTCTAACACAGCGTTTATAAACAAGGTACTTCTCAGAGAATAATCAACATACCCTTGAGGATCAAATAATTCCCTAAAGAATTCTTCTTTAAATTCTTCTTGATGCTCAATATACATTTTTATTCCCAAATATTTTTGCAATATTTTAGTTAATGCTATTATATTATCCATTTATTTTTCCTCAACAATCCAATAATATTTTTTTCTATTAGCCCCTTTATCTTCTCTCCTAGAAAATATAGTATAAGGCAACCCATCCTCTGCTATAATACGATTCATAGCAATCAATCCTCTAGCAGAATAGTCAGTCTTTTTAGTTGAGAATATCATATTGAAAAACATATGCTTAAATATTTCTTGATTGTCCTTAAACATCTTAATAGACAAATACTGTTTTAATAATTCTTCCATTGAAATTTTCTCAAATTCTAAAAATGCGTCTTTTGTGTCTTCAATATTTTTTCCTAAAATTTTACATATATATTCTGCATAAGCACTTTCTGAAATACTGCTTTTTATTTCTTGTATCAATCTCTTCTGGGTTAGCAAATGTTGATATTTAGCAACCTTAATTCTCTTTTCTTGTGTTTTGTTAAAATTATATTCTGGAAATTTTTGTTGAAGAATCTTTGTTTCTATTTCATTTTCTTTTTCTATATCATGCAATTGCTTATCAATTCCTTCTAATACATAATGCATCAGCCCTTTATGATAATTTCTCACGTATAGGCAAATTGTATCGTCTGGAGATATTGATCTTTTTCTTCCAAGCGTTTGTAAAAATGATATGGGATCTAGCACATCAATAATAATGTGTTTTAAAGTTTTATCTTTTAGGTTTACTCCGTTATCTAATACCTTAGTGGCAAATAATATTCTTTTATTAAATTTTTCTAGTTCTTCTATTTCTAAGAATGTTGATATATCAGATTTATTTTTTAGTTTATTGCTAGGGGAACAAATAAAAGACGAATCCTTAAATTTCAAAGATAATTTATAAATGTCTTCTACACGTGATCCGAAGTACAATATTTTTTCATCTTTCGGAATATTATTAATAATACTTTCAATAGAATTGTTTGCTATTTTAGCATTACGATCATAAAAATACACAGTTTTAATGTAAGAATAATCTCTGGGCAAATCATAGATGTAATCAAAATCAGGCTGATAATCTGTTAATGCTTCAGGAGTTGCAGTAAGGAATAAAAATATTTTATTTTTTGGTGTATTTTTTATAGGGTCTATAAGTAAATCTGTGTTTGTGTTGAAGGCCGAGTCAGCAAAGGCATAATGTCCCTCATCATAAACGATATAATCATATGGTTCAAACAGTGAATAAATATCTTCAATACCTGATAATATACGAGATTCAAATTCCTGATAGTTATGTAAATCAATAACATCTCTTTTATTTTGAATTTCGTATTCATTTTGTTTTTTTAGCAAAATGCGATTTGACATTAATAGAATTTTTTTGTTATTTTGTTTTGCATAGATATATAAATTATCCTTGATCATCTGGCTCTTTCCTCGCCCTGTTTGCGCACAGATAAGAATTCGCTGCCCTGGTTGCCATTTCTTTATTTCTTTTATAGTTACTATTTCCGATATATATTTTTGCATTCTTCCCACATGTTACCCTTTCTTAATTTACATCCCATACTTGAAATTTAGGGCAAAGCGAGGGAAGTTGCGCTTTTCGTCGGTAGACTGTACGGGTGTACCCTAGCCCTTCCTTTACTATAACACACTTTTCTATATTTGTCAACCCCTACAGACCTTACAATTTTCAGATTTTAGAAAATTGGTTCTATTTAACCCTTGACAAAATAGAGATTATGTGGTAGACTATAGGTATATTCTAGTAATATTATAGACATAAGAAGAATAATGTGTAAATACTAATAATGATATATAATATATTTTTCTTATGTGCCCTATTTTATAATAAGAAAGGATCGCATGGATAACATAGATTATATATCAAAAATATTAGAGGAAGGAGGACAAATTTCTTGGAGATGCAAATATTTTCTAATGTTCGAAGAAAACTGGAATAGCAATCCTGATAAGGAATGGTCTGGGTATGTTATTAGCCAATTAAATTATTGCCAATATTTATGTAGTTTTTATAAAAATATGAATTTAACAGAAACATTAGAAGAATTTTATAATCTTATTGATGAAGAGACAAGAAAAGAATTGAATGGATAATGATAACAATAACAATATCATAAAAGTGAATAAATGTCAAGAGTGTGAATGTTATGAGTTATGTGATTTCGATATTGATAATTGCATAATGAAAGAAACATATTGGGTGGAAATGTCATACTATCGTTATATTGAAGATACTCTAAGTTTCAAGCATTCGGAATTATAAAAAAAATAAATCAACCGCATAGAGGTGAATTATTAAAAAAATCCAGAGTTTTTTTGTTTTTAAATTTAATTCAAGTAGATTACGTGATACAAATTACAAAATAGAAAAATTAACTTTAGATCAAGCAAGACAAAATGGGGAAGTAGTTAGGTTGAGTTCAAGCGAGTTGATACGCGCAATTCAAAGAATCAGGGGAATAGCCTATAATCAATCAGAAGTAGACGACCTGATTCGTAAAAAGAAAAAAAGAAAATCTAATTCCTTTATAAATGAAAAATTAGATAAACTTTTATATATAAATGATATTATTTCTATTGAATTTGACGATAGCAGGCATTACAAAACCATTATAAATAAGGGCGGAATTTGGATTAATGGTAAGAAGTATATAAGATTACTTTGCGGAGCGGGTATGGCGCGAAGGAGTACTGTAATTTTTGCGAATGAAGAAATAATTGAAGACTTAAAGTGGTTTTTAAATTGTGGTAGAAATATTTCTTATGAAATATCCCCTAGTAAATTTAATGCTTATTATTCCTTAGCGTCTACAGCAACATGGCAAGTCTCAACTCCAAATTTTTGTTTAATTCCAGATTATGAAGTTGAAAGATTAGTAAAAGTTGATTTTTTACATGAATCAGATGATAAAAATAAAGATCCAGTAGTTTATCCTGAAGAAAAATCAATAACCTTTAATTTGTTTGATGGTCAAGGATTGATAAGCCCAAGACAATCTCGTATTTGGATGAATGAATTAAATGTTAATTATACTCCTGCTGAATTTATTTTTCGTTCTGCCTATTCTAAAGGGCTTTTAGCAACTTTTGATTTCCATGAATTGGCAAAGCAAAGAGGTATTACTCAAATAAAAGATGTATATGGAAAAGAACACTGGATAGAAGATGTTGATGTTCTTGTATCTGCTTCACAATTTAAATTATGGCAAGCATATGAAAGTGCAGAAGATTATAACGCAAAATGTAAAGAAAGAAATTATTCATGGGGAATATCTAGAATTTCTCCTCAGCAAGATAAAAACCATTGTTTCTCAACATATCAATATATCGAAAATTTAAATATAACTTCAGAAAAACAAATAGAAAACTTATGCCAAAAAACTTTGGATTGGTTTAAAAATGTCACAGGAGAAAACTGGCTTTATACTATCCTCTTTCTTATGGGCGATATTGATAAGAGCAGAATGAATGATTTATGGTTCGAGCATCTTGATAATCCTCTACTTCAAGTCTTATTATTAGACCCGAATCTAATTAATGATAAGCAAATACAGGCAAAAATTCAAAGATTAATAAATAAAAAAATAAGAGAAAGTTATTTAGGTATTCTATTATTAAATGGCAATTACCAATTTATGTTGTCAGATCCATTTATGCAAGCAGAATGGGGGCTAGGTTTACAACCTGTTGGATTACTTAAAGACGGACAACATTATTCTGCTTATTGGAAAGAAAAAGGAAAATCTCTTGTATCTGCCATTCGCTCCCCAATGACTTATTTTTCAGAAAATAATATTTTGCATTTGCAAAACAACGATGAATTGTCTTATTGGTATAAATATCTAAATACTGGAATTATTTTTAATGCATATGGAACTGATCTAATGCGCATGTCAGGCGCAGATCTCGACGGCGACGCTTGCATGACTACAGACCAAGATGAATTTGTAAAATGCTCTTATGGCAATGTTATTCCTCCTTCTTACGACAGAAAGAGCGCAGAAAAAAAACGAGTAGAGGAAGATGAATTATGGTCTTATGATATCAAAACATTTAATTCTAGAATAGGATTGTATACTAATTTTGGTACAGAAGATTTTGCATTATTAGAATTATTCAAAAAAAATTCTGAAGAATATAATGAAGTTCTCAATCGTCTTAAAATATGTAATTGCCTTCAATCCATGGAAATAGATCGTGCTAAAGGAATACAGACTATGGATGTTCCTAGATATTGGACTAAGTGGGAGAAAATAACGGGGAATGAAACACAAGAAGAATTACGCTTGAAAGAATTGCACCACAAAACAATATGCGACAAGAGACCATATTTCTTTAGATATTTATATCCTGAATATGAAAATAGATACCAAAAAAGAATGGAATTATATAATAGATACTGTAAACTATGGTTTGATAAAACTTTCAATGAAATATTTTTAAAAGAAGATAGGAGTGAAAAAGAAGATAAAATAATTAGAAAATTTATGAGATTCACAGAATTATTAGACTCTGATTGTGTGATGAATAAAATTTGTCATTATATGGAAAACAATATCAAAGAACTTAAAATAAGCAATAAAGCTAAAACATATGATTTTAAAAAAATAGTAGATAAAAATATTTCTTTTAAAGCAAAAAATAAGAGAGTTATCGATAATCTTTATTTAAAATATAGACAATATAAAAAAGATATAAATTATCATAATTCAAGTTCTGGATTTAAAGATATGATGGCATGGCTTAGAAATCAAGCAGATGGTATTATAGACACAAGCGATGAGATTGTTTATTGGGGTAGCGAATATGGATCTTCTTTTCTTCTTGATGTTTTTCCATTAGATTTGATAAATGTATTAAAAGAATATTTTGGCTATAAAATATTCGTTCCTGCTGTTTCTGATAATAATTATGTAGAATATATGAATTCTAAATATTCAATTGAAAAAATAGACCTATGACATATATAAAAGATATTAATTTCGATGAACTTAAAAGTGCAGAAAGAATATTAGAAAATGGTTTTGATACAGGAAAAATAAATAAAAAGGGCGTATCTCTTTTGTCTAAATTATTTTTTTCGAAAGGAATGAAAACTCAAGAAGCAAAAAAAAGGCTTGTTGAATTTTGCTATAAAAACAGTTCTGGATTTAATGATATTATGTATCGTGGTTTAATAGAAGATGCGATTAAAACAGGAAAAAAATATTATCTGAAACAATCAGATACAGTCTGCATTACAAAAAATGAACTAGATATTATTAGGTCATTACCTGTAAAATATGCAAAAGTATTATTTGTTTTATTGGTATTATCAAAATATAATCATGATCATAATGTAAAAATAGGGAGCAAAGAAGAAGATGCTACAACTAGAGGATATTGTTGCTATGACAATACTAGAAAAATTTTAAGTATTGCAAAAATAACCATGTCTAACGATGATATTGATAAAATGGGTCAGTTTTTCATAAAACATCAATATTTATATTATGATATATCAGAGAAAAAAGGGAGAATGCCTTTTGAAATATGGAAAATATTATTTGCAGAGGATATAGGTGAAATAGAAATAGAAGTTACTGATATGGATAATATTATTAGTTTTCTTCCTGCTTTTTGTGAAAGATGCGGAAAAACAATCGAAAGAGTTGGAAGACAAAAGTATTGCGAAGAATGTACTATTAAAATAAATAGAGAAAATACCAATAAAAGGAAATTGAAGTATTCTCACGGAAACTGCGTATAGTCGGTAACGCTTTGCGTTCCCCTACACTATTATGAGATAGGTTATCAAAAAGGTAAAAAGGATAAAAAATATGCAAAAAGATGAATTTATAAAAGCATTATCAGTAAAATCAGGTTATGTCAAACAAGGTTGTGAAGACATTCTCAATTCTATGATAGGTCTTTTTGAAGATATTATCAAAGAAAGAGTAGAGTTATCTATAAGAGGATTTGGACAAATTCAATATAAAGTTACTGCTGAACATGAAGGTAATAAACCCACTAAGGGTGTAAAAGGTGCAACAGAAAGAATAACTATTCCAGAAACAGAAAGTGTTAGTTTTAAACTAGCATCAAATTTGAAGAACATTGTAAAGAAAAATTATATTTCGGAGGAAGAAGAATCCTCCAATTAAAAAAGGAGGATGCATTATATGGGATATATTAATACTCATACGTTTTTAACATCTGCCAGTTTTGTAACTACTGGCTCACCAATGTCTGTACCTGGTGTTTGCAATCCATTATCAAAAGTAGTTATTTCTATCAGTGGAAGTCCTGCATCAAATACCATTAATTTTAAAGGCAAGGGAGATGTTGGAGATTATTCTGCTATAACTGCTACTAATTTAGCCACGAATACAGGCGCGTCGCAGACAACTAACAATTTAGATCAGATATGGTCAGTGCCTATTGCGGGATTAAGATATGTGATTTGTGATTTGGAAGCAATTAGTGGAAGTATAACAGCACAAGGAATAATAGTTATTTAGAAAATTAGTGCTATTTTAACCTTGACAAAAATGAAAAAGTGTGATAAACTATTGGTATAACTTGGTTGTATATTCAGAATTGTCCCCATTTATCTCAATTTTATTGATTTTTATTAAGGGAGCAAGTAGAATTCTTGCCAGTCAAGTTATAATATGAAAGATATAAAATCTTAACAAGGAGCTTATATTGGGCTTAAAGAATTTAGATGACAGAGTTTTTAATGAATGTTTGGAAGCAAAAATAAAATCTCAAGGTAAGATTCCCTTTTGGGAACAAAAGTTTAAGAAGTTTGTTGATGAAGGATATAATGTAAAAGATAAAGAAAATTTGCGGGATAAGTTTCGCAAGTGGTGCAAGAAGCGAGGAATTACTGTTAATTTTGAAAATGAAAATACTAATACAAATGTCGAGGTAAAACAATCTCCTAGAGTTGCAGTTTGTGACATTGAGACATTGCCTATCATTATGATGGGGTGGTCGCTTTGGGATCAAAACATTAGTCTTGATCAGATTGTTGCGGATGGATGTATGCTGAGTTGGGCTGGAAAAATGTTGAATGAGTCTGAAATGTATTCAGATATTTTAACTCCAAAAGAAGCGAAGGCTCGTGATACATCTAGAATTACAAAGTCCATTTGGGATTTTCTCTCTAAAGTTCAAGTAATTATCGGGCATAATTTCTCGCAATTTGACGTAAAATATATTAACACTGAATTTTTGAAGCATGGTTTGCCCCCATTAAAATTTAATATCGTAGATACTCTTATGGTAGCAAAACAGAATTTCCGCTTCTCTAGTAATAAAATGAAATTCATAAATGATCAACTCAACATTAGGAATAAAGAAGAAAACAGCGGATTTCCGCTTTGGCGAGGTTGTAGCGACGGAGATGAAGAATCTTTGAAAACTATGATCCACTACAACATTCAGGATATTGGTGCGACTGAAGAGTTATTCTACAAGGTTCGCCCTTATGTTAGGAACTTTAATGTTGCTCTTTATAATGAATTAGATGTGGAACAGTGTCCAGTTTGTGGGTCAACAAATTTGAAGGGCGAAGGTGAATACTTTACAAGTGCTGGAAAATGGCAGAGTGTTCGTTGCCAAGACTGTAAATGTATTTCGCGCAGAAAGAGCAACTTGCTTTCTAAAGAAAAGAAAAAATTATTGTTGGTAAATTCATAAAAAAGGACAAAATATTTTGAAAATTTTCGAAGTAGAATTTATGATTCCTGAGAAAAGGGAACTGCCCGAAGGAATGGAAGTGCCTGAAGGTCTTGATGTAGAAAATTTGCATGAACATGTTTTCCGAACGTTACATTTTGGAGGAGAAGACTTTTTTGATGTTCAAGAAGAAGCTGTTTCTTTAATTGAGGATATTTTCTTTGAAGATTATGATGAAGAAAATGATTATTATGAGATTGTTGGTATTCGTCAACTTCCAAATATAGAGATCGTCAATTGGCCGGAGAACATCTCGCCTTTAATCAAAGCAGAACATATGGCTGATGAAGATGTAATGCTTATTCAATGTCCTAATTGTGATAATGTAATTAGAATTACAGAAGAAGGTTGGGATTGGGTAAGATGTAAAGAATGCGATACTAATATTTTGAGAGAACAATTAATAAAATTGGGTAAATATCATAAGGTAGTCAAAATAGGTGAAGATAAATCTACCAAATGAAACGGATATTTCATGTGACAAAATAAGATAATCCATATTATCATAATTATAAATATTATATTTATATGTTGCAGAAAATCACTATTTTTTATAATAGTGATTTTTCATAATATGTAAACTCATCATTATAACCTTCTTTACAGAAACCGCAATAAAGGAGGACATATGCCGATTCATCAAATAACAGATCGTGAAGAATTTAATCTTAATCGGTCTATGCGCTCTAACCAAGATATTCAAATCGGGACATACTTAAAAGACCTAACCAATTACACAGAACAAGTTTCTGCCGGTGTGTTTACAAAGCCTACAATGACAGATAATTTAGATGGTACTGTAACAATAGGCGATGGTGAATATTTATTATATTCTGGTAGTGGTTTTGTATTTCCTTTGGATAAATATAATCTTAGTGGAAGTACTGTAACGCTAACAGATAATTCAACTAATTATGTTACGGTTCAATACAATTCCGCATCTCCAATTATCGTATCTTCGACAAATAGAGATAATATTACTCAGTCTGACGTTATTCCTATTGTTACAATATACAGATCTGGCAGTTCTTTACACATACTCGATTGGGATGAGTTGGGTCGAGGCTTAGCAAACAAAGTCAGCGATCGTCTTGTTAGAACAGAACGTTTTGCACCAGAAACAGGTGCTCTTATTATTGGAGAAAAATCTACAAGATATATAACTGCTACGGGTGGGCATGTATGGTATGGTGCGTCTAGGCAGGTTATAGATTCTTATGACTCTTCTGTAGATGATCTTCAATTTTATTATCATAGTAGTGGAAGTTGGGTTTCTAGTTTTACTCCCCAATTTAACAATTTACAATATGATGATGGTTTAAATTTACAATCATTATTGCCTAGTAGATATGCTGTAATTTGGGTTTTTAGAGCGATATGTAATGAGAAACATGCATATTATGTGTTGGGAAATGGGAATTATAAATTAATAGAAGCTCAATCTAGTGGCGTTCCTGCTTTACCGAATGAAATATCTTCTCAAGGTTTGTTGATTGGGAGAATTATAATTGAACAAGGCGCATCTGCTGCAACAGAAGTTTCTTCTGCTTTTGCTACACAATTTACAAAAGGATCTGTTTTACATAATGATTTGAGTGGGATTCAGGGTGGGACTACAGATCAATACTATCATCTTACATCTTTAGAACATGGTAGTGCCTCAACTCTTGCGTCTGGTAGTGTTGTGAATTGTCATGTATCGGGTAGTTTTATTGGAACAGCAATATCTGCTTCTGCTAAATTCGGCACAGGGGATAATTATACTTATTTTGAAGAAGACGGAACAATGGGGATGAGTGGTAGTGCAACAACATGGGAAGACTTGCGTTTTCCAGCTACTGCAATTAATCCAGTTGGCGCTCCCTCTCCAATGGGATTTGATACTACTTATATTGGATTTACAGCAGCGGCAGGACAAACCCAAACAATAGCTGTTATTGCTCAAATGCCCCATAGTTGGAAATTGGGTTCGACAATTTATCCTCATGTACATTGGATGCCAACATCTACTAATAGTGGTAGTGTGTTGTGGAATATTCAATATAAATGGACGGACTTAAATCAAGTAGAAAGTGCTAGTTTTATATCATTGAATGTGTCTCAAAATGCTTCTGGTTCGGCATATACGCATCAATTAGTGGGATGGGCGGTTTCTGGATCATCTATTTATGGGTTAAGTTCTTTATTGACTATTTTGGTATCGAGAATAGGTGGATCTGATTCTTATACAGGTGATGCTTTATTGAAAGAATTTGATATACATTATCAAATAGATAGTGTGGGTAGTAGAGAACCCATGAGCAAGTAGGTTTTAATTTTTTTGATATAGTAGCTAGAACTACGCATTCTAGCTACTATATTGTAATATTTATACCATGAAATCGCAATTTTATGGGGTGAAAATAAGATAATAATAGAAATATTGCCGGTGTCGCATAGTGGTCGATTGCGCCTGTTTTGTAAACAGGAATAAAAACATCGGAGGTTCGAATCCTCCCATTGGCTCTGGTAGTACAATAATAAACAATTAGGTTGGGCGAGTTGCCCATACAATTATATCTTTAAGGAGAATAATAAATAAAATGGCAACAGCTAGTAATGTGATTAAGAAAAAGGTTTTGGTTAAGAAGAGCAAGAACGATGGAACTGGAATTACTGAGAATTATTGTAGGGTTTGTATGAAAATGAAACCCATAAAAGAATTCTACCAAGCCGTAGACGCAGTACTCGACAAAAATAATTTTATGTCAATCTGCCGTGAACACTGTAACGAAATTTATAGCAATTCTTTAAATATAGAAAGAAACTTTGAAAAAGCATTATTTCGCACTTGTAGAATTTTAAATATAAAATGGGCACCAAATGCAGTAGAAGCTACAAAAACGCAAATAACAAAAATGCAGAATGATGGAAAACAAGATATACAAACTTTTGGTATTTATAAAAGCAAATTATCTACTCTTTCTAATCTTTCTGATGATACCGATTTGACGTTTAATAGCAGGGGAGATGAAAATACACAAGTACAATATTCTTCCAATGAAGAAATTTCTGATGATGTTGATTTTAATAAATACTTAAAGGATTTCTGGGGGCCAGATTTAATTTTTGAAGACTACGAATTTCTAGAATCAGAATTGGCAAGATATAAGAAGACACATAAATGTGACACGGCTACAGAAGAATCTTTGCTTAGGCAGATATGTTTTGCAGAATTAGATATTAGAAAAAGTAGAATGGGTAAAGGTGGTGGTGATGCTTCGGCAGTAAAACGTTTACAAGAACTTATGAGAACTGCTAGTGTTGATCCTGCTAAGGCTGCCACTGCAAATTCAGGACAGGCGAAAGATACTTTTTCCTCTTTTATAAAAATAATTGAGGAAAATGAACCCGCTGAATATTATTCTGGAAAAGACAAAGATTTGTTTAAAGATTTTGACAATATTGATTTTTATTTTAAAAAATATGTTACTCGTCCTCTTAAAAATTTTATTACGCAAAGTAGAGATTTTAATGTTGACACTGAGGACGATGTTGATGAAATTGTAGAAAGCGAATCTAATGAATAATAAGATTATAGACATAAAGGGGCAAATATTCAATGAATGGGTCGTATTAGAATATGGTGGAAAAAATAACAATAGACATCAGTGGCTTTGCAAATGTTCTTGTGGCAAAGAAAAACTTGTTGATGGCGCTGAATTAAAAAGAGGAAAATCAAAAAGTTGTGGACATGATAAAAAAATAGATTTAACTGGTAAGATTTTTGGTGAATGGACTGTTTTAAAATCATCAAGAATCGTTACAGAAGAAAACTTCAAACATTATTGGTTATGCCAATGTTCTTGTGGTGAAATAAAAGAAGTTGCGCATGGAAATTTAGCAAATGGAAATTCTACTAATTGCGGGCATTTGAATAAAGTCTATGAAGAAATAAAAATTGGAGACGTATTTAATGAATGGACTGTTATTGGCGATTATATAAGAAAAAATCATTCTAAATATTATTTATGCAGATGTAGTTGTGGTAAAGAAAAAAGAATTGAATATAAAACTCTTTATAATGGGACTTCTAGTAATTGTGGACATATTAATAGCGACGGAATAATCGCAGGTATGATATTTGGAAGGCTTACGGTTATTGAATTTTCTCATAAAAATTATAGAGGAATGAGTTATTATTCTTGCCAATGTGCTTGTGGTAATATTAAAGCAGTACAAGGTACGGCTTTAAAAAATGGAAACAGTTCTTCTTGTGGATGCTATAGAAAAGAAACTTCTAGTATAAGAGCAATAGAAAATCAAAAGAAAATGAAAAAAAGAAATCATTCTTGGTATTTTTATGATAAAAATAAAAATAAAATTGACTGTAGATCTTCTTTTGAGGTTTTATATTGGAATTATCATTATTTTATTCTTGACGAAAATATTCAATATGAACCAAGAGTTTTTATATTGGACGACGACAAAAGATATATGCCTGATTTTTATTTTCCAGATTATGATAAATGGATAGAAACAAAAGGTAGTTTTTTTATGAGCGAATATGGTATTCGCCAAAAAGAGAAAATAAATATTTTGAAGAAGGATATTGATATATTTGTTTTGTTTTGGAAAGATATAGCAGAGGAATGTCAATTGAAGTATAAATCCGTATCTTCTTATTTTTACAATGCCAATAAAAATAATATAAAGATTGAAGACTATTTGGCAGAAATGCTATATTTATAGGAGGCGTCATATATGTCAACATCGCCTCGTCCGTATAAAAATAAAGAACTTAAGAATTTATCTTCGCAAAATGAATTTTTACGTCCAAAATCTATGATCAGAAGTTCCACATTAGAGGGGGAAAGAAAAGATAGATTAAAACGATGGATAACTATGTTCCGGCGAAACCCAGTAAGACTGATCCAAGATTACTTCGGTATTCATTTGCACCCTTATCAAATATTAATGATATGGCTATTGCAAAGAAGTAATTTGGCTTATATAGTTGCCAGTCGTGCAGCGGCAAAAACATGGATTATTGCTGTGTGGACACTTACTTTGTGTGTTTTATATCCTGGGATTAAAATTATTGTGTGTTCAAAAACACTTGCGCAAGGAGGCATTCTTCTTTCTGAAAAAATGAAAGAATTGCAAAGCAGATATCCTAATGTTGCCAGAGAAATTGATCATATAACAACAAACTCGAATACATACGAATGTATTTTCCATTGCGGTAGTACTATTAAAGTTGTTCCTAGTTCCGATTCGGCAAGAGGGAATAGATGTCACTATATCGTCATAGAAGAGGCGAGGTTAGTTCCAAGAGAGATACTTGAAAAAGTAATAAAACCTTTTCTTGAAGTTAGAACCCCGCCTTATAGGTTGAAGCCGGAATACGGTTCAGATAAAGATTTGATAGAAGATGGTAGAATATCTTATATTACTTCTGCTTGGTATACCGCTGAATATTGGTACACATATGTAAAATCATGCATAAGAAGAATGGTTAATGGGGATGAAACAGCTAATTTCCTAGCTTTAGATTATTTTATCACATTATTCCATGGAATAAAAACAGAAGATATGATAAAAAATGAAACAGGTGATATGGATGATATCGGATTTCAACTTGAATATCTCAATATTCCTTCTGGTAGTAGTGGAAAAAGTTTTTTTGCATCATCATTATTTAAAAGAAATCTCAAACAAGCTTTTTATCCTCAAAGGGATGATAATTTTAATGCTAAAAAGAATCCTTATGCCATTGAAAAAGTGGAAGGTGAAATTAGATTCATTACTTGTGATGTTGCTATGCGAGCAAATAAGAAAAATGATAATTCTATTATGGCATGTATAAGGCTTATCCCCATAAAGGGAGAAGGCTATGAAAGGCATTGTTCATATATGGAAAGTCATAAAGGCGAACACACTGGGGTTCAAGCTAAAAGAATAAAAGAACTTTATCACGATTTTGAAGCAGATTATGTTTGCTTGGATCTTCAGAATGCAGGTATCAGTATTTTTGACTCTTTAAGTGAAAACACAATGGATGAAGAAAGAGGGGAAACATATCCTCCATTTACAATCGTTGATGAAAATTTTGCTTCGGTAAAAGAAGACGTTAGAGATGAATTGAGAAGAAGGACTAGGGGTATTAATGCTTTACCGGTTGTGTTTCCAATGTCGGCTAGTCAAGACTTAAATAGTCAAATTGCGAATTCATTTAGATCTTCTTTACAGAAAAAATTATGGAAATTCTTAATTTTAGATGGAGACGCAGAAGAATTTTTAATAAAGTCGAAAAATAAAGAGTTTTTAAGTAATCCTGGAGATTCTTCAATTTATGCCTTCTATTTAAATCCTTATGTTCAAACTGGGCTTCTAATAAGCGAATGTATAAATCTTGATTTGGCTTTGGTAAGTGGGAAAGTTAAATTGGTTGAAAAATCGGGATGTAATAAAGATCGTTATTCAGCGATTAGTTATGTAAATTATTTTGTGTCGCAAGAATTTGATATCAATTTACTTAAAGAAGAGGACACAAGTGACGATTGGGAAACATTATCTGGATTGTTTCAGATGTATTAGTATTTTATTTCAAAGAGAAAGATGCAAATAAAAATGATAAATAAAAACTTTTATATACTCCTAAAGAAAGGAGGTAAAAATAATTGCCTAAAACAAAAAAAATGACTACTCCAACTGATCCAGATTTAATTTCTCAAGATCAAGTTTGGACTGCGTTAGAATTTGCACAATCTTTGGGCGGACTCTATCCTGGGGTTTATAATCCCATGCTTATCAACCAGAGACTCCGAGATATGTCCCTCCTTTCTACGTCAGATATAACTCAAGAAAAAGCAGAAAAAGCTCTTGCAAATCCAAAAGATAATGAACGCGAATTGTTAGCCATTTCTGAGAATCTTGAAGTCACGTCTACAACGTATCGAAGAATTATAGATTATATATCCAATCTTCCTTCTTGGGATTGGACTTATGCTGTTATGAATCTCGATGATATCAATGAATTTAAAAGCCCAGCATATAAAAAAGACTTAAAAGTTGTTAAAGATTTCTTTTACAAATTTGATCACAAGAAAGAGTTTTCTACTGCATTGAAACAGATGCTCCGTGAAGAAGTTTTCTTCTGCTCATTCAGAAACGAGGGGGATCGCTGGCTTCTCCAACAACTCCCTTCGGATAGGTGTATGATTACTGGGAAATGGGATTATGGAACACTTTTTAGTTTTGATTATACTTTCTTTCTTCAAGGTGGTGTTCCAATAGATGGCTTTGCGCCATCATTTAAAACGGGATTTCAAAATTTATTTGGAGAAGGTAGTAAAATTATAGATTATATCCCAATGCGAAGTGTAGATACAAGAGATCAAAACGTTTATGCTTATTGGGGAGATATAAGCCCAGAGGACGGTGGGTGGGCATTCAAAATGCAGCCCGAAAAAAATTTTAGAACACAATATTTTAGTGGTATGTTCCCTGATTTGGCATTACAACCAACTATTAGAAATTTGCAAAAGAATAATTATTTGGCTGAAGCAGTTAAACTTATCATGGGAGAAGTAGGAACACTTAACAAAGATTCAAAAAGTGCCGTTCTTAGAGATCAATTTAATTTATCTCCAGAAATGGCTGCAAAGTTTATGCAACTTGTAAAGTCTGCTATCAATAATAGTGCTGTTAGCGTTGCTAGTGCGCCTTTGGGTAATATGAAAGCATTTCAATTTGAGGGCAACAATGAGTTATATGAGAGTTATATGACGAATTTACTCGGATTATCTGGGGTAAATAGCAATATTCTTTTTAGCTCTTCACAGAAACAAAATGTTACAGAAACTTTGCTTGGTGTTGATGTTGATCAACATATTGTAGAAAATCTTTATCCTGTATTTGAGAACTTCTTAGAGTATCAAATTAATAAACTTACAAAAAAATATAAATTTAAGATTACTTTAGAAGGAACAAGATTTTATGTTGATAGAGAAAGGAGATTGGATCGTCAAACTGCATTGATGGATAAAGGAATTATTAATTTTCCAAAAATATGTTCTGCGCTCGGAGTTAATCCGTTTGAGTTTCAAACACAGTTAGACGAAACAAGAATGTCTGGTTGGGTCGATAACCTAACTCCTATCATATCTAGTTTTCAACAGAGTGGAGCGAACTCATCTGGGGCAGGACGTCCCACAAAGTCAGATTCAAATATTGGAGAGGCGGGAGAAGAAACTCGCAGCGCAGGTTCGAACATCTCAAAAGGTGGAAAAAATTAATGTAAAAATAAAAAAATATCATATCGTATTAACTTGTCATAACAAGGGTAAAACCTCGGCTCCGTGACAAGAATTATATCAAAAAGAATGAAATGGAGGAATAATGACTTTTTCAGCTTCTAATGCTTCAAATGTTAACAAAATGAATACTTATGCACAGAGAACTGGTCTTGGTACTGAGGTTCGCAGATTGGGCACTTTGACAGATACGTTCTTTTCTGCATCGTCCCTAAATATCGACACTGCTCCTACGGGACTAAACCTCCCTGCCTTGAGCGTGGGTGTTTATAGCACTCCTGTGACCGATACAAGTTTGTTGGACAATATCGCTTTTACATCCAATATGGCAACCGCTACTAATAAAACAGATGAAGGAAGTTCTTGTTTGTCTGCTTTTGTTGGTGTGAGAAATACTGCTGCGACGGCGAATACTCGTTTACAAGGTGTTTTATCTAGCGCTTCCGTAGCTGCAAACTGTTTTGATGCCTATGCGGTGCAAGGGCACACAAATATTGGCGCTGGTGGTGTTTCTACCAAAAATGCTAATGCTCACTTAGCCGGTGTTTCTGGTAAAGTTGTTTTGAATGGTGCTATTGGACAAGGTTGGGCGACTGGTTTGCTTGGCATCATTGATGGTACTGGCGCAGTGACAGGCTTATGCCATGCTATTGCTGGTCAAGTTGAAGCAACCACTACAGCTTGCGCATGCGATGCCGTACTTTATTTGGGCGCAGATCAAACAGTTGGTGCAGGTATCGAATTCGCTGGTACTGCAAAAATGCCTACAATTATGAAATTCAACGCTGTTGCTGGTGGTGTTGTTGCTAATGCTTTGGTTCCTTCAGCTTCTCCTACTAGTGAAACTGTTGGCGCAGATGTTGCTTTGGTGTGTGACGTTGGTGGTACTCCTTACTTTATCCCAATGTACAATACCCTTCACGCATAATAATTAAATAGTCAATAATCATAATGGGGATATATTAATTTATATCCCCAAACATAAACTTAGGAGATATTTGTAATGCTATTAACAGTATCAGAAAGACTTGTCTTAATTTCTATTTTGCCAAAAGAAAATAATTATACTACTTTAAAGATTGTTAGGGATTTGGTGAATGATTTATCTTTTACAGAAGAAGAACATGCGAATCTGAATTTTTATAATGCAGAAGATGGGATGCTTCACTGGACTCCAGAATACGATATTCCTAAAGATATTACTATTGGAGAAAAAGCATCTGATATTATTGCTGAATGCTTGAGAAATCTGAATAATGCAAAAAAATTAAGAGAAGATCATATTTCTTTATATGAAAAGTTTTATGATGTTATAAATGCTATCCGATAGAAAGGAGGCACAGTAAGTGAAATTATCTGAGAATTTAAATGATGCTTTAAATGAGCAGGTTATGATTGAGTTATTAAATCAGAATAAATATATGCAAATCCAATCATTGTTTGAAGATATGCAGTTGAAAAATCTTGCCAAATTCTTCAAAGAACAGTCTGCGGGTGAAAACGGTCATGCTAATTTATTTATGGATTATATCAATGACAGAACTGGCGGAAAAGTAAAAATAGAAGAAGTTAGTGCCCCCATAATTGATTTCACAGACATTAATAGTATCGCTGATTTTTATGTATTGACAGAACAACAAACAACTGAAAGTATCGAGTCTTTATATAATCTTGCATTAGAAGAAAAGTCTTATATTGACTTAGGATTTTTAACTAAAATGTTGGACGAGCAATGTGAGGAAGAAGATACTAGTGTTGCTTTTGCCACAAAGATTAAAGCGGTCAAGGATGTTGTATTGTTCGATGCAACTTGGGAGTAAAATGTTTATAGTTAATTCAAAATCTATTAAAAATAAAATTGGTTTCAAAGAGAAAATATCAAACTATTTAGAGAACCATGGAGTTCCCCTTTTAACAATAGAGGGGGATATTTATTATTTTTCACAAACTAAAATTTTGGAAGATGCATTAAAAACCTCTCCTTTATGGGTTAAATGGGCGAAACAATATTAGTCCATGAAACGTGTTTTTATTGAGCAATAATTTGATAGAATTTTTAAAGACGGAATTATTTTCCCTCTTGAGAAAGGAGGAATAATTGAGTGAAGAAAGAACAGAAGAAAGAAAGCCGTTAGTTTTTAGTGTTGACTCAGCAGAAATAATCGAAGATAATCCTGATTCTAGATTTATAACTTGTAGAATTCATGCATTTTCATCGGGTAAGAATTATCATGATCTTTTTTGCAGCGAAGAAACCCTTAAAAAAACAGCATCTACTATCTACAATATGCCTATTGTATATAATTTAATTAATAGCGGTAGGGACTTCGGTTCACACGTAGAAGTAGATAAGAGTTTAATATGCGGGTTCGCTATTCCAGATACTGGATCTTTTGAAAAAGTAATAAATGAGAACGGCGAAGAAGTTTTGGGATTTTACGTAGATGCCAAAATTTGGAAAATTTATGTTCCCGCCGTATCTGAAATTCTTGAAAAAAGAGATGGCAAAGTTGGAATCAGTGTTGAAATGTGGCTTTATGAATCTCATATACGAGAAGATAATGGCATAGAAGAAATGGATGATTTTTGCTATTTTGGGATATGCTTATTAGGAGCATCTGTAAAAAGTGCAATCGAAAATGCAGAACTTCAAGTATTATCGTTTTCTCAGCTTAATGAAAAATATCAGCAAGATTATGCGAAAGAATTTTCTAAATATTCTTCAATTGATTTTTCTATTTCTCAAGAGATTAAAAATAATTCTAGTAAAGGATTGGAATTATATAAGCAATATGGAATAGGTGGAAATTCTGTTGCATTAACTATTGCTAGACATTTTTCTAAAAATGAAAAGGCGCATCCTGAAAAAATTAAATCGGCGCATAAATATTTGTCATATCATCAAAACGATTCTAGAAAGAAGTCTCCTCCAACAACATCTCATATAAATTGGATGTTATATGGGGGAAATGAAGCGCTAGAATGGTCTAAAGATATGGTTAACAGAATGAAAGAAATCGAAGATAAGCCTATGTCTTATTTTGATGATGGTGAAGTTTTGACATTTCCATATGAAAAAATATCTGACATAAACCCTGCTCTCAAAGGTATTAAACCTCCTATTTCGTTGAGCCAAGCAAATGCAATAGCTGCTCAAGCCGATGCGATAGGTGGAGAATATGCATGGCCCACGGCCATAAATAGTTTTAAAAAAAGATATCACGTTGAAGGGGGAATTTGGGTGAAGAATAAATCTGTAAAAAAGGAGGAACTTAGTGTGAAAGATGAAAATGATAAAGAATTAGAACCTAAAGAAGAAACTATGGCAGAAGAAAAACTTCCAGAATCTGAAACTCAGCCAGAAAAAGAAAAAATGGCGGTAGAAACAGAAGAAATGGCAGTAGAAGAAAAAACTGAAACTTCTGAAGAAGAAAAAAAAGAAGATGAGGAAAAAGAAACTCCTGCTGAAGAAGCCAAAGAGAAAGAAGAACCTAAAGAAGAAAAAATGTCTTTAGACGCAAATCTTGATATGGCTGCACTTATGCAAATGCTTGTAGACGAAACTGAAGACAATAAAGAACTTGCTGACAAATATACTGCTGGCGAGGAAATGAATTATGCTTTGCTTTGTTCTGCTATGTATAAAAAAATGTGTAAAATGGCAGAAGAATCTGTTGCCGCCAAAGAAGACAAAGATGTTTATATGGCTGAAAATGCTAAACTTAAAGAATATAAAGATAAAATTGAAAAGCAACAGTTCGATTATGCTGTTGAAAAAACTTTACAAGAAGTGTCTGATGTATTCTCAAAAGAAGAACTTGACAATGCTAGAGAAGAAGTAAAAGAATTTACTTTGGATACTCTTCCTGCTTGGCAAAGTAGCAAAAAAAGTTTAGCTTATGAACGTATTAAAGATGGCCCCAAGAAAAAAGAGACATTCACCCGTATGGTTACTGTCAATTCTTGGTTACATAGAGATAACGAATCTTCAGAGGATGTATCTAAAAAATACGCCAAAGAAGGTTGGTTGCCAAAAAATTAATTCAATAAAAATGGAGGATAAATAAAAATATGACTTATCATACTGTTACAAACTTAGATAGTATCGCTGCACAGGATGTAAATGCTTATAGCTCAAACTTTATAAGCGCATCCAATCTTGATAACGGCAATCTTGTCGTGTTGTTAACCGTTTCTGCGAGCGAATGTTTTGCTGCTACCGCTCCTAACTCGGCTTCTATGACCGGCATTCACATGGTTGATACCCCAGTGTTGCCTTTCTTACTTAATGGCGCTGGTGAAAAAGTTAATGGGCTAGGAAATGCTCGTGATTTTTATACAATTGCCGGAGAAGTCGGTGTTGCGAGGCGTTTACAGTTAGGAGATATTGTGACTGTTAGCGCTGAAACTCTCGATAGTTCCACTGTTGCTGCTTACGCTATTCCTGATGATGGCGGTAACTATAAACTCAAGTGGTCTGCTGTAACTGTTAATGGTTTTTATCTTCAATATTTGAAGACCGCTTACATATCTCTCCCTGATGGAAGCATTGGATCAGGAAGAGTGGCGGCTTTCCAATTTAGAGTTGCTCACATCTAATCTAGTCATGTTCTTACCTGACTTTACACAAAAAATAAAAAAAATGGAGGATAAATAAAAATATGACTAAATTACCTGCAAACGTTTTACATTTTGCTGCCGATGTAGACATGAAAACTATTCTTGAAAGTTCTATTGATTTTTGGAATCATTACCAATCCGAAAATTCTAGAAATACATCAACCAAGTTTTCTTATGCATCAAAAGATCGTGAAGGCAAAGAAGTTACCTTAACCCAAAAATCAGAAGCTTTAAGTGAAATGATTTTGAATTATGCCGCAAAGAAAGTCGGTATTACCGATCTTTCTCCTGCTACTGCTAATGAATATCATAATCACCCTACTCTTCGCTGGGCTATCGGAAATATTGGTACTCAAATTATTGACAGTATTCTGCCCGATACGGTTTTGAAGGGAAACAGCGCTTTCGCGTCGATACAAACCGTTGGTTGGGGCGAAACAGCCATCTTCGATATTCGCTCTCGTGATATTTTTGCTGTTACTAAAGCTTCAAATCTCGGAAAGAAACAGGCTAATCGCCAGACTCAATTCCTTGGCCAGAAGTTCTTGACTCCTGAAATGAGACAAGTTACGGTTAGTCTTAATTTGTGGAGAGTTCTTACCGGCAAGGAGAGCCTCGGAAACTTTATCGCCAAGGCGTTGCTGGCACTTGAGACAGAGATGAGTCGGGATATTTATACATCTATGGCTACTGCTATGGCCGCACTCTCAACTACCGCATCCACCGGATTGCGCGTAGTCGGATATTCCCAAGACGATTTGATTACTTTATCAGATAAAGTTTCATCGTGGTCAGGTGGGGCTGCTACTATTGCTGTTGGCACCAAGATTGCCTTAAATAAAATCTTTCCAAATGATGCTAATTATAGATACGAGATCGAAAGCGATTATGTGAAACTTGGTTATATGCGCAACATTTCTGGTATTAATACCTATGAACTACCGCAGGTTGCCGACTTTTCTACCGGCCCATTTGCTACTTTCTTGAATAATGATCGTGTTTGGATTGTTGCTCCTGGAACCGATAAGCTTATCAAATGTGTTATTGGTGGAACAGCTATGAGTAATGTCGATGAACCATATGCTAATCCAGACATGTCTCAACAGGCTACTATGTGGAAATCTTGGACTGTTGGCGTAGTTACTTCGAGCGTCGCAGCCGAGATTACAGTTTCATAACGTTCAGTATGTTAAATATGGAGGGTGTAAAAGCCCTCCATATTATCAAAATAAAAATTTTATAAAAAAGAAAAGGAAAATAAAAAAATGGCTCCCGCTAAATCTTTAGATAAAGTAATAAATTCTTCTCAGAACGGAGAAGGGGCAAAAAAAGTTTTAAAAAAAGTTTCAACCGTAAGGCATGATGATCCCAATATATCTGAACTAGAATATTGGAAAAATAAAGCTTTAGAATTAGAAAGTAAACAGAATCAGCAACAATATGTGAACATATCTCCAAATGACATGATTGAAGTTGTCAGCCTTTGTAATGATAAGCTTAATTTAAATACAAAAGATCACGGACAAGGAAACAGATATAGTTTTGATTATTTTGGTGAAACAAAAAATATCATGTTTTCAGAAATTGCGCAAATTAAAGAGAATCAAAGAAATTTTGCAAGAAAAGGATATTTTTTTGTAAATAATACCTCTGCTGTTAGACTATTAGGCATGGAAGAAGATTATAAGAAAATTTTAAGCGCCGATAAAATAAAAGAAATATTAGCAAATTCCCCAAATTCTGATAAATTACTTAAATCTGCAAATGTTGGCCAACAAGGGATTATTGCAAATATGTTAATAGAAATGCTTGTTGAAGGTCAAGATATTGATATGAATTTAATTCGTAAAGTTTCTGAAATTTCAGGCATTGATATTAATCAGAGGGTGATGGCTCAAAAAGAAAGCATTGAAAGGAACAAATTAGAAGATTAGAAAATAACGTGGTTTTTACTATATAGCAATAAGAGGGAAGGAATATTTATTTAACCCTTGACAAAATTGTAAAAGTGTGGTAATATAAATGTAAATGAGCGGATAGACAAACCTCATGAATTTGTTGACAAGAATACGACCCTTAAGTATTCTTTCGCTCATTTTTATAATTAAGGGTATTTATTGAAATTGGGAGATAAAATTGAGAAAAAAAGATTTGAAAGAAATAGAATATTTGGTGTTTGAAAAATTTGGAAATAATATTACGGTGTTAGAATATACAAAAATGAGTGCAAAAGGAAAATTTAGATGTAATCTCCACGGTGTTGATTTCTATACTATGCCGCGAGATATAATTGGAAGAGGAACCGGATGTCCCCAGTGCGCGAATGAAGGTAGACGAAAAAAGCATTCGTTTTCTTTTGATTATGTTAAAAACTATATAAATTCGACAGATTGTGAATTGATTTCTGAAAATTATTATGGTGTAGATGAGAAACTTTTAATAAGCTTTCCTTGTGGACATACGAAAGAATTATCTTTTTATAATTTTAAAAAAGGGTCGCGTTGTCCTGAATGTGGTAGAAAACTAGGTGGAAAATCAAGGCGATTAGGTGAGAAAGAAATTGAAAATCGTTTAAAAACAAAAGGACTTGAAATAGTAGAATTTGTAGATGGTTATTTAAATAATCATTCTGTAGTAAAAACGAAATGCCCAAAAGGACATATTGAAACTCATGATATTTCAAGTTTATTATATTCTTGTAGATGCAATCAATGTACAACAGAAAGAGTTTCGTTAGAAAAAAGAGGCGAGGGAGGAAACAATTGGCAAGGTGGTAAAACATTAATTTTTAGTTATTTGCAAAAGAAAATGAAAAAATGGAGGGATGAATCTTTAGAAATATCTAATCATAAATGTTTAATTTGCGGTGAAACAAAACATCTTCATATACACCATCTTTATAATTTTTATAATATAGTTCATGATGCTTTTAGAGAATTGGGTATAAAAAGAAGATTAAGAATTTCAGAGTATGACACTAAAGAAATAGATATTATAGTTGATAAAGTTTTAGAAATACATTACAGGCATTTATTGGGTGTAGCAATTTGTAAGAAACACCACGACGAATTTCATAGCTGGTATGGGCAATATAACAATTCACTTAATCAATTTGAAGATTTTATGCAATACAAAGAACAACAAAAAATAGCATCTGGTGAACTAATAATCCCCTGATAAAAATAAAAAATTATAATATATATTAACAAATCTATCTTTTTAATCGAAGGTAGATTTTTTAATATTAACTATATTGATAAAAATTAAACAATAAGAAAGGAGGGCTATGGGAACAAGTGCAAGTAGTGTTGTAGACAGATTTATGCTACAAATAAAAAATGATGATACTTTGAACACGCTTTATACTACTAGCGGATCTGCTGCGATGGTCAATTATACTGAATACTGGCTTCTCGCCGCAATTGATGATTTTTCAAGAGTAACAACGGCAGATATGAGTTATACCGAAGGGTCTGGATCGTCTGTTGTCGGATATTTTACAAGAGATTTGGCAAGTAGAGAGATCAATATTTTGTCTCGCGCAATGGTTAAACAATGGTTGCAACAACAAGTATCAGACAAAAATGCCCTTGGAAGATATTTTGTTGATAGGGAATTTAAGATGTCTGCTCCCATGCTTCCATCAATGAAAGCATACTTGATTGAAGTTATTGAAGGCGTTGATAAGTTATTGGGTGATTATGATTGGGATAATAATGTGTCTTGGGACAATTGGTTTAATCAGACTTTTTATACTACATAAAGGAGGGGTAATATGATGAGATTTGCGCTCGGACAAACCCCTTCCGCTAGTCAAATAAAAGTAAATGAGTATAAATACGCAGGACATACACTATTTAAAAATAGTACAGATATTTTTACTATACAACGAGAAATATCTTTTGGAAGTCAAATATATCAAGACATAGATGTTCGTATTACTGCTGTTGTGGATAGTAAAACAGGTCAAAAACGTGGAGACGATTGGAAACAAATAATCTTGGATACTTATGAAACTTTTATTCCTACAATTGGCACACTTTTCTACTTTGATGATAATTTTTGGCTCTGCGTATTTACAGATAATATAAAGTCAGTACTTTTGAATTGTGTTGTTCGAAGATGTAATGAGCAATTGCGTTGGATTGGTGACAACGGTGTTATTTATCAAGAGCCACTTGTCGTGGATTATGATATCACCGGAACCCGTGATTTGCTCAGGCAGGATGATCTTGCACTTCCGCAAGGATATTGCGACTGTTTCCTACAGCTAAATACTCGTACAGAATTGGTTCAGCCAAATCAAAGATTCTTATTTGGACGTCCAAATCAAAGAGTGTGTTGGAAATTGTTTGGTAACGGGATCATGAATTCCCAAAATCAGCAAACGTTGACAGATACAACAGCGAGAATGATGACCTTGACTATGGGCGGATATCAATATAATACACAAACCGATAACTTAACTTTGGGTATCGCAGATTACTACAAGTTGGTGTACTCTATTTCCCTCTCAGCCTCTCAAATATCAGGTAACGTATCAGAATCATATCCTATCAATGCTACTCTACTCTGTAACAACCTACCTACAACTGGTTCTCTTACCTATGCGACTAGTTCATCAACCATAGCTACTGTCAACACATCTGGATCGATTACTCTAAATGCATCTGGAAGTACAACAATAACATCGTATATGGGAGGTAATCCTTCCGTATCGGCATCTGCATTAATATCTGTGACCGCATCTGGAACGACTACAACCGAGATACGAGTATTACCATCAGATAACACAGAAATATTAGAAGGAGATACAACAATATTTACAACATATCTCTATACTAATGGCGTAGCACAAGCAAATACCTTTACATTTGCGGCTGCTAATACAAATGTTCCTACTGATCATTACATTATGATTACAAATAATAATGGATTCTCATTAGAAAACGTAGAACGATACCTTGACCTACCCCTACTCATAACCGCAACATCTGGTTCATACACAAAACAAATTTCAATAACGCTTAACGGCGCATTCTAAAAGAAGGAGATATGCAAAATGACAGCAACCCAAATTTTAGATGGTATTCAAGATGCTTATAACAAATATACAAAATTAGAGGAAGTCCCTTATAATATTACAACCTATCTTATGAATAATGATGATTTTATTTGGAGATTACTAAAATATCCTGTTAATACTGCATGGAATGTAAATGTAAATGCTAATCTTACTAGTGCTCAAAAAGGTGCCTTAATATATCAAGGCAATGGGATGATGACTGATTATCGAGTTTTCTTTGATGCGGGCATGAGCGCTGCATGGACAGAAGTTGCTACTGTTTTAAGAATAAGTCCTGTAACTGTTGTTCCTAAAAATTATGTAACAGGAACTCAATCAATTCGCTTCGAAGTATACAGTCATGAAACCATCAATATGATGAGTAATAAAAATCCTCGTTCATTATCTATAATACAGCGGTTGATAGAAGTATTAAACGGAGCAGATATAGAAAACTTGGGCAGATTATTCTTTGATTATAAAGCATCTCAATATTGTCGTATGACAGGTATAAATGTTGGTAATAGTGTATATAAAGGTTTCGAATTAATTATGTGTAATCAGAATTTCTAGGGAGGTATCCATGTGAACACAGAAGCGATACAAAATTATGATGAAATTAATGATGCTTTTGGATATCCTCAAAAATATAAAGAAATAGAATTTCACCCCTTACTTGTAAAAGATTTAGAATATATTAAATTATTTAACGGTATTTTTACTTATCCTAAATTGGCTGCGTCTTCTACAAAAAGATTATATAAAATGAGTTATTTGAAATTTGTGTTAATAGAACTTCAAATCCCTCAACATATGATTGAAGATTTTTTTAAATATATTACAAAAAATGAAGATGTTGAAATAATAGCTTTAAATGCTAAGGGGAAAGTAGAAACTTTAGAAGATTTAGATAACAGTATTTTTCAATTACAAATTGGGAAAACAATATTTTCAGAAGAGGAGTTTGAAAATCTTAGAGAAATAATTCTTGAACAAAATGGCAGTGATATTGATTATATTAATCAATACAATCCAGATCTAGAAGAAAATCTGAAATGGGTTCAAAGGGAATACCCTCTTACTTTTAATGATCAGATATTTACATTATCTGTTTTATTTAAATATATTCCTAAAGAAATAGGGGAATGGACTCTTTATCAACTATCAGAATTATTTGATAGAATTATTGTTTTAAAGCAATATGAACTTTATGAGCCTTTGATAGCATCAGGGCAAGTAAAAATGAAAAGTGGAAAATTACAGTCATATCTTTATCATAGAAAGAAAAAAGATAGATATGATAGTATATTGATGAGTCAGGAAGAATTCGGAAAACTGGAAGCTGAACTGACCGGAAATACCATTTTAAAATAAAAAAGGAGAAAATAAAATATGACTCGTGTGCTTGTTAGTGTTGGTGATGCAATTATCAGAGATTCTACGACTGGTGTTGCTTTAATGTATGGTAAGGCAAATATTGATAGTGCTTTTACCATGTCTGCTCAATCCACTGAAGTTCGTGGTGGTATTAATAACCAGTTACTCTTTACCTATATTCATGATAAAAAAGTTGATGTCAAAATTACTGACGCTTCTTTCAATATGGATATCTTGTCTTTGAACGCTGGTACGACTGTATTGAATAGTTCTGTGACTGCTCTAAAAACCGAATGTGTGACCTTCTCTGCTAGTGGTAGTGCTACTTTGGCAAATACTCCTACTGGAACAAAGGGTGTTAATGTATTCCTTGGAGATCCTGCCACTATTCAAAACGTGACTCCTGTTGGTAGTGTAATCACTGTTTCTGGTGGAAATAGTTTATCTGGTACGGCTGTTTATGAATATGCGGTAACTGCCGATCAACTTACAGTAGAAGCAGTTGCTCCTCCTACTATTGTAGACCTTACCTTGACTACTCAGGAAAGAGATTCTACTACTAAAGGTATTGTCAATCTTGTTCAAATTCATATTCCGAATTTCCAAGTTCTGGGTAACTATACTTTAGCAATGACAGCAAATGGTGTTTCAAGCCAACCTCTTGAGGGGACTGCTTTAGTAACTAAAACGACTAATTGTACTGTCAATGATTATTATGCTACTATTACTCGTATCCCTTATACTGGTGCTAATCCTAGTGTGAATAATCTATTTTTGAGCAAAGATACTTCATTCTCTGTTGCTGCTGGACTTCCTAAGACCATCCAACTTCAGGCTCTTGGCTTGCGTGGTGGACTGAATGGAAATGTTGATGTGACCACTTCTGCGTCGTATCACGTGACTTCAGGCTCAGTAACTCCTCCTGCTGCATTCTATAGTGTTGGCGCAAATACTGGTCTTGTGACTGCTGGTTCATCAATTGCTGCCGGATATATTGCTATAATTAGTGCTTGCTATACCGATAGTGTCTCTGGCACTTTGACAGATACTGCTACTATTACTGCTACTGCTTAATTCTAAGCATTGCTATTAGGGGGGCGACTAATCCTCGCCCCTTTTTTAAAAGGAGGCAATGCGATGGATATTATTGCAAACATTTATTTATATGCAATGATTTTTGGAAGCTTTATTGTTGGATTAGCAAATTTAATAGATGTATTAAAAAATTCGAAGAAAAAAAGAAGGTTCTCTGATGTTGGATGGGCTAAATGGACATATATAGTATTAGGTTTTTATTGGAGTGTTGTTTATACTATATTAGTATTTATTCCAAAAGGTAGCGAATACAATTTTGCATCTACATTTATACGACCATCTATGGTGATTTTAGTTTTTCTGTTATTGCTTGCTAATCAAAAACCTGTTTATTTACCTGATCTAATTCGTGACAGCATTAAAAAATTTAGAACAAGAGGAGAGAAAAGGAATGGAGAATCTTAGCGTTACAGACATTATCGCTATCGTTGGCGTTCTAGTAATGCTATGGAAGACCTTTCTTTCTAAAAGCGATAAGCAAAAATTAAAAGTAGAGACCGAAAAAACGATTCTTGAGGGTGGCCAATTAGCGTTGGACAATACCGCAGATGCTTTGTCTATTTCTAAAGAAGCCGCTGCTCAAGTAGCTGAGATGCGTAAAGAACTTACCGCAAATTGCAGAAAATATGAAAGAGAAATAGAGGGGCTTAGACTGGACGTAGAGGAACTTCAGTTTGAATTAGATGAAGCAAAAGCAGAGAATGAATCTTTGAGAGATTGGGCAGATAGACTTGTTAGCCAAGTTAAGACATATGCCCCTGCTAATGTAGAACCTGTCAAAATGAAAATTCCTCGCAAAGTTGTAAGAAAATCTGACAAAGAAGAATTTTAAAATTTTATATTTTTAGGATAAAGGAAAAATGGAAGAAAAAAAGATTGATTTAAAATTTCCAGAAAAAGTAAAAACAGAGATTGAGGTTGGCAATCAGAAAATATGGGTAAATTCTTATCTTGATATTACAGGAAAGCATGCTATATTGGATGCTTATTTTGCAGAGAGAGAATTGTCCCCCGTAGAATCTCACTTAGAGGCAGAACTTAATTTGGTTTTAAATGTCATTAATATTATGACTGATATTAATATTGAGGATGAAAAAAATGATAATGAAAAAGCCACTAAATTTGTAGACAATCTTTTGAATACAGGTGCTTGGTATAAAATTAAAAGTGCTATTATTAATTTTGCAGAATTGTCAAGAGACATCGAAAGAATCTCCCAACAAAAAAATCTGGAAGGAAAGTTAAATAAACTTATTGACAAAGTAGGATTGTTTATTGATAATATTTCACAGATGGATTGGTCTCCTGAAGGAGTTCAAAATCTCGCAAAAGATATCGCACCCCAATTACAGCAACTCGCAGAAGTATTCCCTAAAATTGAGGGCACCTCTTCCGTTTCGGAAAAGAAATCTAAAAAGCCTTCCGAAACAACACAAAAGATCCCCATGAAATCGTGATTTCATTGAAAAGATAAATATGACTGTGAAAGAGAAATTTAGAAAAAAGATAAAACATCCGTGTCCTGACTGTGAAAATGACAGGATGAGCATTGTTGATATTATTGATGACGAAACAGGGGCAAGTTATGTTGAAACATTTCGTATTTGTGACGAATGTGGGTGCAGGGAAAATATAACAGATAAGCGCAACAATAATAAAGTCGAGGTTGTTGAGGCAGTTGTTCTTGAGAAATCATGGAAAGATAAAGATAAATTTAATAATTCTAAGTATAATAGGAGGTAAATTCTTATGAACAGTACTCCTATAACAAATGATGCTATGCTGATGCAAATTATCGGAAATGATCTGAGAAAGATCATGGATGATGTAACTCAAGTAATTTTGGAAAATATAAAAGAGGTTGTTTTCTTAAATGTTTATGAAGACTATCCTTATAGCGGAGATTATGTTAGACTTATGGATAGTGGGGGTTTTCTAGATGCATGGTCGAAGGATACTGCAAAGTTTATCGGGAACGAAATTAGTGCCAGAGTGGGGTATGATTGGGCACGAATGGAATATAATCCTGATGAACATCAACATGGTAACAGTGTTTTAGATAGACGTAAAAATCTTGCTGAATACATAGAATCTGGGAATAATTATGATTTTGGTGGATATGCTGGTGAAGCAAGACCTTTCTGGAATGTTGTGGAACGAATGCTAGAAGATGGAAGTTTTGATGCAATATTGGAAGGGGCGTTTGTCGCGCATGATATCTCGTTTATACGAGGTTAATAATATTTACAAAAGGAGAATAATATATGGAAGTTTTTACACAATTCTTTTGGACATTTTTACAAAAGGTGTTGGAACTATCTTTACCGATTTTGGCAGTTGCTTTCGCTACGCTTATTAGCGCATGGATTAAGGAAGTTATTGTAAAAATTCAAGGACAACTTAGCGATAAGAATAGGGCTATTTTGCAAGAGGCAGTAGACTTAGCAGTTCAATGTGCCGAGCAACTTGATCTTGACGGTGTTATTGTTAGCAAAAAAGATGAAGCTATTAAGATTGCACAAACTTATCTAGATTCTCACAAGGTTAAAATTGATTTGGCTGTATTAGATGCCGCGATTGAAGCTGCTGTCTATAATAATTTTAATGTAGGAAAAGAGAAATCACCAGAAGCTATAGCAAAAACTGAAGCGCTTATTGCGAAGGAAAATCCTGTTGTTCCTGTAAATGAACCATTGGTTCCGCAGGTAAAAATACCGGATCGTATTATATAATATTTATATTGTTTTTTAGGAATGAGGCAGAATATGTTAATTCATATTCTGCCATTATTTTTAAGATGGATTGGAGGTATGTAAATGCAAGAAATAAAAATTATAATAGATTATGATGTTTTGAATAAATATTATGATGAATACTTTAATAAGTATCCTAAGAGAAAAAAGAAACCAATTGACAAACCTTTTCCGCCGTCACTAAATCGCTTTACAGCAATAAAGAGAATGCAACAAAATGATATGAAACAAAAGTATAAAGAATTCTCGATATGGCTCGCAAGTTATTATAAAATTGCAAATCTAAACATAGATAAAGCGAAAATGACTTATACATTTTATTTTGCGGATCATCGAAGAAGAGATATGGACAATTTAATGTTAAGTCCTAAATTTTTTCAAGATGGTTTTGTAGAGGCAAATGTCTTGGTGGATGATAGTGGAGATATGTTAGAAATTGCTTTTGAAAGTTTTAAGTATGATAAAGTGAATCCGAGAGTTGAAATAGTTTTAAGGTATGATTATGAGATCTAAAATATTATGTGGAATATATTGTATTGAAAATATTATTAATAATAAAAAATATATAGGATGTGCCGTTAATATTAATGATAGATGGATAAATCATAGATGTGCTTTAAGAAATGATAGGCATGGGAATCATCATTTGCAATCAGCATGGAATAAATACGGAGAAGAAAATTTTAAATTTTATATTCTAGAAGAATGTGAAATGGATGTTCTTCATGATCGTGAAAAATATTATATTTCTTTATATCAATCAAAAAATAATAAACTTGGATATAATAAAACAGATGGTGGTTTAGGAGTATTGGGAATAGAATTTGATATCAAAGAACTTGAAAGACGATCTATTGAAAAAAAGAATAGAATAGTATCAGATATTACTAAAAAACGAATGAGCGATGCCAATAAAAGAAAAAGAATAAAAATAGATGAAAAAGAGAAGCAGAGATTATCTTTATTAAGGAAAGGGCTTCCTCCTGTAAATAAGGGGGTTCCAATGACAGAAGAACACCATGCTAAAATGATGGAGGGGATAAAAAACAGAAGTCAAGAAACTCGTGAAAAAATTAAAATGGCATTATTAATTGCCAATCTTGGTAGAAAAGCATCGCCCGAAACAAAACTAAAAATGTCAGAATCGCAAAAGCGAAGTAGGGCTGAAGGAAAAAGAAAGTCTTCAAGTGAAAAAATGGCAGGGATAAAGAGATTGAAAAACACAAGTAGTATATATGTAGGGGTTTCTTTTGACAAAATAAATAATAATTGGAGATCAAAAATAGGGATTGGTGGGAAAAGTGTTCATTTAGGAAGTTTTAAATTGGAGCTAGAGGCAGCAAAAGCATATGATGAAAAGTCTTGGGAACTTTATCACAATTTATTAAAACTAAATTTTCCCGTAGATTATTTAGACATGACATAATGGAGGAAATTAAAAATAATGGCACGTAAAACTTACAAAAACAAGTTCGTTACAGAAGAATTAATAGAACAAATAAATCCTATCAATAAAAAACTTGTAGAAAAATTTCTTAGAGAAAAATCAACAAGGTGTAGTGGCAAGACAATTTTGGCATATCAGAGTGACAGCAACATCTTCATGGTGTGGAATTTGCTTCATAATGATAATAAATTATTCACAGATATTAGAAAATTAGAGCTAGCAGAATTTTTTTCCTTCGTGGCAGACGAGATGCGCGTTGGTTCTTCGAGAGCCAATAGGCTTCGGTCGTTCTTATCATCTTTATCTATATTTATAGAAAAATTTTATGATACAGAATATCCTAATTTTCATTCGATAATTTTAAAAACAATAGAAAGCGCCCCTAAAGAATTGAGAAGAGAAAAAACAATTTTATCAAACGAACAAGTGAATGACTTATTAGAATATTTTTCTAAAGAAAATAAAGTCATTGCTTGTTGGTTAGCGCTTGCTGTATTTTCTGGATCTAGATTCTCAGAATTATTGCGGTTTACTGTTGATCTCATTGATGAGAGCAATACAGCTTTCGAAGACTTATTTCTTGAGACCACTCATCCCGTCCAAACAAAAGGAAGGGGACGTTCAGGAAAAATGTTATATAAATATATTCTCAAAGATAAGTTTATGCCTTTTTATAAAGAATGGTTAGTAGAAAGAGAAGGAATTATGAAAAAAAATAATCAAGAGCATAATTCTATTTTTATAAAAACAGATGGAACTCCTGCAACGGATGTAACGGCCAGATATTGGGTTTCTTTAATTGAGAAAAGACTAGGCATGTCGTTTTATCCACACGCGTGTCGCCACTTTGTAGTGACTGAATTTGCTAGAAAAAAGATACCTTCTCAATTAATACAGTCCCTAATTGGGTGGTCAAGCGAGAGCATGGTGAGCCTTTACACAGATCTGACAACGAAGGACACTCAATGGCCTGAGCTTAAAGCCCTTAAATAATGGGTAAAAACAAATAAACAGATAATATGCGCTTCTTGCGCAGAAAGGAGTGCATATAAAATATGAGTGAATATAGTATTCTTGCAAAGTTACAATTAGATACCAGTGGCGTAGAAGCGAAGTTAAAAAGTTATAATCCTGCAATTAATGTTAAAGCAAAAATAACAGGAATGTCAGATTCTGAATTGGCTAAATTAAATACTACAGTTGGTACTCTTCAGAATAAGTTAGAAAAATTGAAAGTATCGAATGTTGACGCATTTAAAACATCTGGAATTTCTAGTCAGTATGCTCATATGCAAGATCTTATCGGGGCATATTCCCGTGGTGAAACATCTCTCGATAATGTCAATGTGGAAATGGGGAAATTTCAAAATAATATAACACGGACTAATCAAGGTATTAGAACAACTACTAATAGTACAGATAATTTTACTACAGCAATAGGTAAGGCAGTTACTAAAATTGCTCTTTGGGGTGTCGCAACCGGCTTGTTGTACGGATCTTTGAAAAAAATTCAAGAGGGCGTTCAGTATATCAAAGATTTAAATAAAGAAATGACTGATACCCAAATTGTTACAGGGTATACTGAAAAACAAATATCTAATTTAGCTTCTCAATATAATGGTTTGGCTATAGAACTTGGCGCTACAACTCTTGAAGTTGCTAAAGGTGCTTTGGAATGGCAGAGACAAGGCAAGACAATTTCCGAAACCCAGCAGCTTCTAAGAGCAAGTGTTATGATGGCTAAATTGGCAAATATGGATCAAGCGGATTCTACCGAATCTCTTACTTCTATTATGAATGGCTTTAAATTAACTATAGACGAAGTTATTCCTACAATTGATAAGCTAGTTTCTCTTGATAATAATTTTGCAACCAGTACACAAGAAATTAGTGATGCACTCACAAAGGTCTCAGCAGTATCTAAGCAGTCGAATATTTCCTTAGAAGAAATGGCTGCTATGATTACAGTTGTATCGAGTGATACTAGAATCGCAGCGGAAAGTATTGGACAATCTTTTAAAACAATTTTGATGCGTATGCAAAACGTGAAAATCGGCAAATATCTAAGTGACGAAGGTGAAGATATATCAGATGTAGAAAAAGTATTGTCTAGTCTTGATATTAAACTTCGTGATGACAAAAATACTTGGCGTGATTTTAGCGATGTTCTAGTCGATGTCAGAGAAAAATGGGATGAACTAGGAAAATCTGGAGATACGGTAACGCAATCTATGCTGGTGAATGCTTTTGCTGGTCAAAGGCAAGCGAATATTTTAACCGCCTTGCTTAATGATCAAGAAAAATATAATCAAGCATTAGTTATTGAAGCAGAGGCTTTAGGAACAACGGAATCTCGCTATAAAATATTCAATGACAGTATTGAAGCTAATTCTAATAAACTTAAAGCTTCGATAGAAGCAATGTGGTCTAAAACTGTTTCAGAAGATTTGATAAAGGACATTTTAAAACTTGGAACAGGGGTTGTAAATTTAATTAGTAATTTAGGAGGATTGGTTCCTGTTTTACTAGCAATTAGTGCATCATTATTGGTTATAAAAGCTCAATCCATAGGCACTTCAATAATACAAATAATAACTTATATTCCGAGGCTAATAACCATGCTTGTTCTTTGGAAACAAGGAATGCTTGGGGTTGCTGGAGCAACTATGGCAGCAGCTTCGGCTCAGGCATTGCTAACAGGTGGAATAAGTATTTTAGTTGCGGGAGTTGTTTTATTAATTGCCAATGCTGATAAATTTGGCAATTCAATGACTAATTTAAATGATAAGCTTCAAAAAAATTATGAAGAAGTAACAAAGAATGTAGATGACTTGAAATCTTTAGCTTCTGAGTATGAAAATCTCGCCAATAAAGCAGACAAATCTGCCGATGATTTAGTTAGATTGATGGATATTCAAACCATTTTGAATACAAAATATGGATACGCCACAGATGGCGTTAATGCTTATACTGCTGCCGTAGATAGTAATAGTCAGGCAATTAAAGAAAATATTGAATGGATTCAGAAAAAAGCAGATTTAGAAGCAAAAGAGTTTATTCAAGAAAATAAAGAATCTTATGGAGCGGCGCTTGGATACTTAAGTACATCAACAACGCGGAGCGTAGGCACGGGAGTAACTGGTCTCGGTAAAGCAAAGCGATTTGAAGGAACCCCAGAAGAAATTCTTTCTGAACTCGGTAAGGAAAAAAGCAATCCTTGGATTAAAGAAATGATTGATACTTACCAAGAAGAAATATCAAGTGCACAAGAACTTATTATCAATTATGAGCATTATTTAAATGTGTTAAATGCTACAAACAATAACGCGGCTGTTTCAGCAAATAGTGTTACTGAGCACTTGAGAGAGATGCGCGAGGGCATTGCTGACACAGTTTCATCTATCGAAGAATTGCCTCCTGCTGTTGAAGATCTCGTTGCTTCTTCCGAATCTCTTTCTTCTGCTATGGATGCTGTTGCAAAAGCAGCGTCAGAGCAATCTAACGAAGGTAAAATTTCTTATGAAACTGCTTTAGACCTTATTACTGCTAATGCTAATCTTGCTCAATATCTTACTGCAACAGCGGATGGTTATATTTTTGATGCAGAGGCTGCCCGTGCTGCAACACAGCAAGAATTAATAAATGAATTCGCAAAATATGGTTTACAAAAAGCTGCGATAGCTGCTGCAAATGGCAATTATATTTTAGCTAATTCGATGATAGTAACAGCTAAATTGGCTGCTGAAGAAACAGCAAGATTGCAAGGATTGTTAAAAACTTTTGCTGCGATGAGTATAAAAATATCTATACCTTCTGTTTCTTCTTCTGGTGGTAGTTCTGTTATATCCGAGCAAGAAGAACTAAATAAACTTAAAAAGCAAGGATATGAAGATGAAATAAAATCTATAAATGCTCAGAAAAAAGCAGTTCAAGATCAGAAAAAAGCATTAGAAGCTCAAAGAGATGCTTATCATGATATTATTGATGCAAAAAAAGAATCATTACGTCTGGATAAAGAACAAAAAGATTATCAAGATGAACTGGGCGAAAAAAATAAAGAATTGGCAGACATTGATGATCAGTTATTTGCTATTCAGTTTGATAATAGTCAAGAAGCTAAAGCAAAACGTCTTAAGCTCGAAGAAGAAAAAGCTGAAAAAATAGAAGAAATTGCTAAAATGCAAGCCGATAGAACCTATGATATTCAAATTGAAGCCTTGGACGCTGAAGCAGATGCATATGATAAATGGATAGACATGCAATTAGCAGGCATAGATCTTGTCATTGATCGTTTTGATATTATGATTGAGAAAATCAATGAAATGATTGATGCTTTGTCTAGAATAGCAGAATCTACTTCTGCTGGCGGTAGTAATGTTGTTTCTAAACCTGCTACAAAAAAAATAGTTTCTCCGATTACAAAGCCCTCTGAAGCAAAAAAAAGGGGCACTGCTTTTGCAGACGGTGGTTCTTTTGAAACAAACAATGAAGGATTGATAAAGGTGCACCCCGAAGAAGTTGGCGCAGTATTAAACCGTTCTCAAATACAAGCTGCGTCTCCGTTGGCTTCTTTATTCTACAACATTATGAAAAAAACGGGTGTGGCATCACCACAATTTGTTTCTAATCTTTCCAATGACGGCAATAATGAAATTAATGTTACTATGCCGATCACAGTGCAAGGGAATCTTGACAAAGTAAAATTACAAGAAGTTAAACAAATGGTATTTACGGTTATGAACGATGTTGTAAATCATCGCGGGAAAAAAGCTAATGTATTTAACCAAAGCATTTAAGTTTATCTAGTCCTTAAAAATATTTTTAAGGACTAGATTTTATATACAAAAAAAGGAAAAATAAATGATAGTTATCAATCAGTTTTCAAATGAAAGCCCTGTTGCTGATATAAGTTTTCCTATAGGAGCTATTACTATGTGGTATGGATTAATTTCGGAAATTCCTTCTGGATATATAGTATGTAATGGGCTTAATGGAACACCGAATATAAAAGATAGATTTGTAAAAGGGGCATCTAATTCTACAGAACTTTTAACAACTGAAGGCGCTTCTACCCATTTGCACACAGGGGGAGGTGTAAGTAATTTTGCTCACGACCATTCCATATCTAGTTTTAATACATCTGGAGAGGCGACTTATCATACGGCACAAAGTGGAACAGGTGCTACAGCAGCGGCTTTTAATCACTATCACACTGTCGGTGGAGCTAATACCAGTATGAATAATCATACTCATGCGCAAACCGGTGTTTCTAGTACGGCTTCTTCTATGCCCCCGTACAAATCTTTGCATTGGATAAAAAGGATATCATAATGGCAGATATATTGTTTAATCAAATTATGGCATGGGGAGACGTTTCAGTGCCTGAAAATTGGCAAGTGTGTGACGGGACAAACGGCACTCCTGATTTAAGGGGAATGTTTATATATGGTGCATCTACTAATGACCAATTAAATACGAGCGGAGGAGCTTCAACGCATGGACATACATGCCCCGATTCTTCTGTGGGCGGAACAGCCCATTCCCATTCTTTTAGTATAAGCACAAGCTCGGCAGGAGGAAATAGCAGGGCATCAGCATCAGAAAAATTTGCGTATGGGGGTCACTCTCATAGTTATAGTGGCGAGACAAATCTTGCATATGAATATGCCCATGTACACACTTCTACTTTGGCTACTGCCACGGCTCTTCCACCTTGTATCTTATTATATTATATTATGAGGATGGTGTAAAATGGCAGTGCCTAAAGGAATTATTACGGGCTGGAATGATATTATTGAAAATATTCCATCAGGATGGGGGTTGTGTAATGGCACAAATGACACGCCTGATCTTCGAGAATTTTTTGTTTTTGGTGCATTAGATGACGCCGCTGTTGAAACAACGGGTGGCGCATTGACTCATACTCATACTTCAATTAATTTAGATTCATCGGGTGAACATACGCACACAGTTAGTGGCACAACTAATGCTTCTTCTGGAACAAGCGCATTGGCTTCAACATCGGGAGCATCAAGTGTGAGTCCAGATCACTCCCATAGTTTTAGTGGAACTACAGATAGTCAAGGAACACATAGTCATACGGTTGGAACATCAAATAGTTCAAGCGGACTTCCTCCTTATGAAATGTTATTTTTTATTATGAAATTATAAATCTGAAAGGAGGCATTATGGGGTTTTATGGTAATAGCTTTATATTTGATGGCATTTCTAGCGAAATTTATGATTTAAGGATATTTGATTTTAATAAGTCAAATCCTGAAAATAGTCCCGCTGGGGGAAATGTTAATATTCAAGAAGAATGGATATATCGCAGAGAAGTTCCTTATTTTTATGGAAGATATTATTCGAATTCTTTGGAGTTTGATTTTGTTGTTGGAAGTTTCTCATATATAGACGGAATTACAAGAAACGCCATTGAAAGATGGTTACTAGGTAGAAGTACATATTTGCCCTTAAGGATTGTTCAAAACGATATTTCTGATATTGTTTATAATGTTATTATAACAGCATCGTCTCATCAGTACATTGGTAATTTAAATTATGCTCTATCTTTACATGCCAAATGTGATAGACCGTGGGGAATTTCCTATCCACCACTTTTAACAAAGAGTTATACTAGCGGATCGGCAAATGAAACTTTTGACTATATTAATTATAGCGCATATGATGGTTATAATAGGCCGGTAATTACATTTACTACGGGTTCTTTAGGTGGCAATTTTTCGATTACTAACAACAGCGATATTAGCGGAAGTGTGGTTGGAAGAACTTGTAGTTTTTCGGATATTGCCCCTAATGAAACTGTGACTGTAGATAACGATAAAGGGATAATTAGTTGTACTTCTGGATCTTTGCTTATGAATAGATTTAATAAAAACTTTTTCCAAACAGTTAAGGGAGTAAATAATGTTACTGTTTCTGGAAGTATTACTAATTTTACTCTAAGCGCTATTTTCCCTAAAGGAGTTGGTGCGTAATGAATATTGTTTTTGACTATTTTAATCAGATAAGTATTCCTAACTTTTACTTATCAAATCCTGATGGAACAGCTCTATATAACCTAGGGACTATAAAAGATAGGAAATTTGAACTTCGTTTCAACAGTTTGTCTACTTTTAGTTTCACTGCTCCTGCGCAAATCAATGGGGTAGATATAGATTATTATAATTTTTTAGAATATAGAAGACTTGTAAATGTTGAAAATATTGGTGTTTTTATGATTACTGATATTTCTACTGAAGGAGAGGGGATAAAAGAAACAAAATCTATTGTTTGCAAGTCGCTTGAAGTTATATTTAATTATAAAAAACTTAGTCTTTTTCAAGGAACTTATAACTTTTATGATATTTATAATCCGCAGGGAACTTTGTTGCACGAGCTTTTATCATATGTCCCAGGATGGGGACTGGGGACTATTGACCCTGCTTTATTGGGAGTGTATAGAAGTTTTGATGTAACAGATAAAACGCTTTATGATTTTATGGTAAATGAAGTTAGTCAGACATTTCAATGCGTATTTGTTTTCGATAGCATCAATAAAACTGTTTCTGCTTATTCGCTTCCTAATGCCACTACTACAAGTGATATTTTTATTTCTTTTGACAATCTAATGAAAAGCTTTACAATAACAGAATCAACAAATGAACTTGTTACTGCTATGAATGTCATTGGAGGAGAAGGACTAGAGATCAATCTTGTTAATCCGATTGGGACAAATACTATTTATAATTTTGACTATTATAAAACCACTAGATGGATGGCTCAAGATTTAATTGATGCTTTAGATTTGTGGGAAGGGAAAATAACAACATGGCAACCTATTTATGCGAACCTCCTGACAAGTTTAAGAGTTGAAAATACCGCTCTAATAGGACTGGAATCTGATTTGGTAACTCTGCAAGGAGAGTTGGCATCATTACAATCATTAAAAGATGTGATGACACAACAAGGGCTACCGACTACAGAAGTAAGTGCGAGTATGGTGGTTGTTAATCAAAGTATTACAGATACAAGTGCAAGCATTGTTGTGGAGGAAGGTATAATAACAGGAATTCAATCTCAATTAACTTATATTAATTCTGACTTGTCGTTTACAAATCCTGTTAATTTTACAAGTACTCAACTGTCTAATTTAAATAACTTTATTATAGGGAATACCTATACTAATGTAAACTTTATAAGCACTACAACAATGACCGAGGTACAAGTTCAAGATGCTGCTCAAGACTTATACGATGAGGGGGTGAATATCTTAGAAAAAGTATCACAGCCAAGATACACTTTTGATATAAACTCTGCTAATTTTTTATTTATAAAAGAATATCAACCGTTTATTGATCAGTTAGAAATGGGCTGTGTTATGACGATAGAACTAAAATCGGGAACTTATGTTTATCCTGCTTTACTTGGAATTGATTTTAGTTATGACGACCCATTAGATTTTAAAATGGTTTTAAGCAATCGATTAAGATTAGATGACCCAAGTTATATGTTTTTAGATATTTATGGATCAGCCATTGACTCTGGAGTTACAACGAATTTTAATTCTCAGAAATGGAATAGTGTTAGTGACTCATATAATTCTTCTCTTTCTTCTGGATTATCTTATGTTTCTTCTGCGACAACTTCCAGTGCAAGCAATATATGCCTTTTTAATGGGATAACAGGAACAACTATCAAAGATGGTGGGGCAATGTATGTTGCTCCTTCTGCTTTTGCCTCGGCATTAAATTGTTCGGGAGCAACATTTGGGTATTCTTATAATGTTGGAAACTACAATATTATTGGGAGAAATGTGTTTTTTGAGGAAAGTTTGTCTTTAAATAGTTTATCTGGGTCAAGCACTAACCAATTATATCTATCTATCCCCTCCGCTATACATAGAACTAGTGCAAGCGTTACTGCATCTTTTTATCCTTGTTATGAGGGTATTACATTGAGTGCGGGGTATACAGATGTGGTTGGTTTATTGCCAAGTGGCGCTAGTCAAATTATGTTGCAACAACAAGGATCGGGGAAAATATTGTTACCAATAACATCCTCGATGCTGAGTGCAAGTGCTACAAAGATTTATTTATCAGGACAATATTTTATTGATTAAAGGAGGCGATAGTAATGGCAATAAAGACTTTCCAAAATATTACTGTTAATTCTTTGTCGTCTCTTACAATTATAGCAGGCACATATAGAGAATTAAATTTTTATATATATGATGAGAATGATGATATTTTGATCCCTTCGACAGGAGCAACGCTCTCTTGGTCATTAGCGCCTTATGAACAATCTGATTATATTTTGTTTACAAAGCAAGGGGTTTTTGTAGATGATCGTTTTGTCATATATTTGTTGAGCACAGATACGGAAAATTTATCTGGAAAATTTATTCAAAGTCCTTTGTTAGATAGCGGATTAGGGATGTATGTTTATCCTTTGGGGAGGGGTCTTATAGACATTATCCCAAGAATAGGAATGAGTTATTATGGCTGATTGTGTGTCTTTTAATTTATATTTTCCAAAAATGGAATATATAAGCAACGACGTTAATCCAATTAATCTAACAATAAATGCGTATCAAACAGGAAATTATCTGTCTCTTTTTTCTGGGTCTCTCATTGCTGATACATCTGGTTCTTATTTGAATGATGTTGGAATAAAAGATTATTATAGTAGCGGATCTCCTATTTATAATTTATATATGCCAGACAATGACTACTTGGGTACAGGACGTGATTTGAGTTATAGTATTGTAGTTTATGATTATCGTAGTGGCACAATTATATCCGATTATTCAGCGTCTACAATTTCTAATATATCTATTTTAACAATTACAGATTTTATAGAAAGACCAGTTTAGAGGAGTTAATATATGACTAGTACTTTTTCTAGTATTTCAACAATTTCTTTAGTAGAAACTACTTTTATTGCTGGAACATATTGGGAATTAACGTTTGATGTTTTTGATAGTTCTTCTCAACCTGTAGATATAAGTAGTTTTTCTCTTAGTTGGGTTTTGTCTCCTTTTGGGCAGCCCGATGTTACTTCAATTACAAAGGCAGGCATATTTCGTACGGATTATGCTCTTAATAATAGGTTTACCGTATATTTATATAGTACAGATACTTTATCTTTATCGGGGAAATATGTACAACAACCTATTATATCAGGAAATACAGGATATGATTTTCGTTTAGGGCAAGGATATATAAATATTCTTCCTGCTAATGGACAATAATATTATTTTAAAGTTTTTATAAAGGAGCTATAATGTGACAGGAACAACCGAATTTTTAGGTTTGACAACTTATAGTACGTTGACAGACGCATCTTCTGTTTTGATATATTCTTTTGTGGATGTTACAACAGGATGTTCAACAACTTCAAATGCGGGTATTATAGATAATTATGCTATACAAACTAGTGCCTCTATAACCGATATTAGTGCGTCTCTTGCTGCTGTTGAAACAAAGGTTTATGTTAATAAATCGGCGGTTATTCAAATAATCTCGCAAGATACTGTTGTGGATTCAAATAGTATATTTTATTTATATGCTCCGTCTGAAATAGACAGCATGAATCTTGTGAGGGCTCAAGGGTTTGTAAACACGGCTTCAGCGAGTGGTACCAGTGCATCAATGACAGTGCAAGTTAGAAATATGACAAAATATTCAAGTAATGATGCGTTATCCACTCCAATTATAATTGCTTCTGGGTGCACAGTTGGGACTCCTGGGGTTATCAATACTTTGTATGATGATATTTCGACAGATGATAAGATAAAAATATATGCTAGTGATATTTCTTCAGGGTCGCCAAAAGGATTGCAAGCTGTTTTAGAGTTTGCTTAATCGGAATAGGATAATAATAAAAAATGACAACCTCAACAACAAATTTAAGTTTAATAACTTATGACACAATAACAGATGGATCGTCTCTTGTTAATAGTTATTTAACTGATATGTCTTCTTCGGCAATATCTAATATGACAAAGATAGATGCTTTTGCCGGGAATACTAGTTCTTCTTTAACAGATATCAGCGGATCTTTAACTAATATATCTAGTGCTTGTCAAGTTCTTTTAGATTCATCTTCTTTTGTCCCTAACGGTAGAATATTAACGGCTGGAGAAGGAATATCAATTACTAATTCTTCAGCATCTATTGTAACAATTGGTGCTATTTCTGCTTCTGGCGCGCCAATAAGTGCTTGCTATGTTGTCCTTGAATTAAATTCTGGATTATCTGATGAAAAAGTTTTATTGTCGGGCAATGGCACAAATATTACTATTGATACGGGGGCTTCTTCTATTTCAATAGATTTGGCATATGCAGACGCGAATCAAGCTTCTTCTGGTTCTTCTGCTACTGCTGTTATTTCCGCAAGTGCGCTGTCTCAGTCAAATTATGGGGTTAAAACTGCTTTGATCCCTTTGAATGAAGGTACTGCTCTTGCAGGGGGTGAAACACGGTGTATTCGTATACCTCAGTACATGAACGGGTGGAAGCTTATAGACGCTACTGCTTCTTGCGGTGCTCCTAACGGAAGTGGAAGTTCAACTTCTGGATCACCTAGTTTTAACATACTGAGAAGTAGTGCCTCGTCAATGAGTCAAGTTGGTATGCTCACCAATCTAATAACAATTGATGAATCAGAATTTGATTCTTCGACTTCTGCTTCCCCTGTAGTTATTAGCGCCGCTAATACTGTATATACTGGCGATAAAGTGTGGGCAATTACTAGTGCAAGTGGTACTGGCGTAAAATATGCTCAGGTCTCTCCTACTTTTAGGAATATGCCATGATAAAACAATATAACTTTATACAGGACAGGGTTTTTATAATATTTTCAGGCAAGGTGATCTTATGAGTGTATCTTTGGTAGCTTCTAATCATGTAAAGGGGCAACCGCCAATCTCTTGCAATATAACTATTTCTGGAGAAAATAAGCTATCTCTTATGGCGGGACTTGTAACTGGAAATACTGGAGATCCTGGTAGTTTAACGGCGACACTTGGGGGAAATGCACCAACAGGAATAATTTTCAATACTTCGACAAATACGTATTATCGGTCTTTTATGTTTTATTGGATAAATCCTTCAGATGGAGAGGCAACTGCTCAAATAATTTCTGCAAATACGGCAAGAGCTTGGTTTATGATTGGATGCTTTAATGGCGTTAATCAAAGCGTTCCGTTTGGCACATTAAAAACAGGAAATGCGCTTGCGTTAACAGGAATAGCTTGTAATATAGGCGACTTGATTGTTGATTTATTAACAGGCAATCAGGACTTGGTAACTGGCACAAAAGATGCTACGTGGACTGATATTAGAAAAGATTATTTATATACTTCTGCAAATTATGGTAATGGAAATACAAGTTACAAAGTTGCTATATCGACTTCAGAAAGTTCAACCTGGACAGGACTAACTAATGTGCAATTACATAATGCCATACCAATTATTGAAGCTAGTGGTGATGTCGGTGAAATTTTAATTCCAACATGGATTTTTTAATACTACATGAAATCAACATTTCGTGGTGTGGTTTATAGTCTAAAAGGGCTATAATTTAAAATTATAGCCCTCTTAATTATAACTAATGAATATAATTTGTTTTGGTTATTATTAGATTGTTAACTTTCTAATAGTAAACCTTATTTTACTATTGTTTTTAAGGAGGTGTATAGAAATGATATTATGCTTAGACGGTCATCTTAGATATCAAGCAAAAATAGATTGGTCATTAATATCTAGTCATGTCCGCGTTGTTAATTTAAAAGGTTCTGAGGGAACATTTGATACACTTCAATATGATATTGTAAATCAAATTAAAATAGCAAATAATAATGGCATAAAGATAGGATTATATCATTGGTATTCGCCATCTGTTTCTATACAAGATCAAGTATCAACTATTATTAAAATGTTAGATACTTGTAAATATATAGAAATAATATGGATAGATATAGAGCAATATGGATGTAATTATAAAAATGAAGAACCTCATTATTCTCCTTCAGAAATATCTTCTGGAGTTAGACTATTGATTGATTCATTATTTTTAAAAACAAGTATTCCTATTGGACTTTATTGGAATCCGTATTTTATATGGGATAGAGCAAAACCAATGTTGGATTGGATATTTGAATATCCTTCTTGGATCGCTAGTTATATTTCCGTTGGCAAAAAAGATTATACGTGGGAAACATTGCCTATACCAAAAACTGTGCAAATTGCGTGGCCTTCAAGTTGGCCTGAAGATAAAAAAATAATACCCGATATTTGGCAATGGATAGGAGACAAATATACGCTTCCTGGTATTTGTAACAGTAATGGTGAAAAAACTGTCGTTGATCTTAATTTAATAATTTCCGATAGAATAAAGCAAATTTATAAAATAGAAGGAGATGGCATGAAATTATTTTATCCCGTGGATGAAGCAAAATTTGTGATTTCACAAAAATTTGGGTTAAATCCCCAATGGTATCCTACTAGTAAAGGACATAATGGCATAGATTGGGCAACTCCAGTAGGATCTAATGTTTATGCAATGCAAGATGGCGTTGTTGAAATTTCTGAAGATCGGAAAGAAAAATCGGGATACGGGCGGCAAATAAGAATACGCCACCTTGAAGGACTATCTATTTATGGGCATTTGAGTAAAAGATTGGTTCAAGTTGGTGAAACGGTTAAGGGCGGTGAACTGATAGGGTTAACGGGTGGAGCAACAGACGATCCGTATTCTGGATATTCTACAGGTGCTCATCTTCATGCCGAGTATCGTCTCAACTCTGGTGCACCTCAAGTTCCTGGTGGATATGTCTATAATGCCATAGATATTCTTCCCTTATTAGTTAGTAAAAAAACAGAGGAAAAAATGTTATATAAATTAAGTGTTCTTATTCCTAATTTGACGGTGCGCAGAGGCCCTGCTAAATCTTTCCAAGCAATTAGAAATTCTGGAATAGATATTTTTCCTGTTTATGAAGAAAAACTTACAACAGGAGAACCTTATCCTTTTGCTAGAATTAGTCAAACAGAAAGTGAGTGGGTTAGTTTAAATCCTCAATATTCTAAAAAAGTTGAAATTGTTGAAATTCCTGATGCCACGGTAAATTTTTCTGATGCTGAAAAACTACAAAAATTATGGGATGCACATCCTGAATTGCATTAATATATTGATAAAGGTGGCTATTTAAGCCACCTTTATTTTTTATTGTTTTAGGATTCTAAGATTGTGCGTTCTTTTTCTAAGTTTCTGTTTTTCGCATGATATGTTGTAAATTTATTAGGATAGCGTGATTGAAGTTTGGCGATATTAATATCTAAAATCTCTTCTGGATTTAAACCATTAGTATAGCATAAATTGCCCCAATACCACATAATGTCACCAAGTTCTTCTTTTATATTTACCCAATCTAAATTCTTATTATATGCTAATTCTTTTTTGAATGTGTCTGCCAACTCTCCAATTTCTGTCATCATGCCTAAAATCATATGTAAATCATTTAGCTGCCATGTTTCAAGATTAGCATTTGTTCTGTTCGCTTTTTCGCAATATTCTTTTAATTGCATATTTTCTCCTTTTATAAATCATAAGATGGTGATGTAGTTTGTTCGATTTCAGATTTACACCCAAGGCATTTCTTTTTCCCATTTATTTCTACGAGTTCATTATTGCAAACAGGGCATCTGTCTTTTTTCAATGCCTTGGGTGTAAGTACCTGTACTTTTCTAGATTCATTTCGATATTCTGCTACTCCTTTACAACCTAACTCCCAGGCTAACATCCCTGCTTTTGCCATAGTATCTCTATGAGTCATTTTAGGGAAATTCACAGTTTTGCTAACTCCAGAATCAACATGTCTTTGAGCTGCTGCTAAAGTTTGAATATGTTCTTCCCAAGTTACTTCCGTTCCTCCGTTTGAAGAAACTGCACATCGAAAATATTCTTTACCTGCCAAATCGTTTTCAAATGTGTAACTTCCAGTTTTGTCGTTTCTAATTGTGATTTCGGAAAATATCGGCTCTATTCCACTTGAGCATCCTGCTATTAAACTTATTGTTCCTGTCGGAGCTATTGTTAAAATAGTGATATTCCTGCGAGGAGAAGACAACTTAGAGCATTCAAAGGGAATACCAAATTCTTTCCCTCTTTTTTCAGATTCATCTAAGGCTATATTATAAATAAATTCTAGAATTTTTTCCAATTCTTCAATGGCTTTTTCTGATCCGTATGCTGTTTGTGTCATCAAAAGATAATCGGCATATCCCATTATCCCCAAACCAATTGGTCTATTTGCAAAACTCCAATCTCCGATTTCTTTTGTTGGGTATGTTGTTTTATCAATAACGCTATCTAAAAATTCAACAGCCAATCGTGTTGAGAATTCCAATTTGTCCCAATCGATTTGTTTATTTTTAGTTAAGAATTTTCCAATATCCAAAGAACCTAAATTACATACTCCATTAGGTGGAAGTGGTTGCTCACTGCCGTAAGCTCTACAATTTCATTTTGTTATATTTGTAGTTTGGACTATGCCACCATCTTTTACAAGATGCTCCTTGGTAGTCTCTACGGGCTTATCTTTCAATCTATCCCTCGGCGTTGTCTACTTCTAGAGTTTCGCCGATATTCAGAGTTTTCATAAATTATCACTAATATATGCCGCACAGTAAGTTTACGGATTTGTTCCAAATATTTCTTGTCCTACTTCTTTATATGGAGATTTATCTATTGCATCCTGAAAGAGGAGGCCAGGTTCACCATTTCTCCATGCACCATCAATAATCAAGTCATATACAGTTTTTGCGTCATATTCTTGATATTTTTTCCCATCAAACTCAGTCCAGTATTTATCTCCATTTTTTACCGCATTCATAAATTTATCATCGACTACTACTGACATGTTCGCATTAGAAATGCGTTTTTCTTCTGCGTCTTCGGTATCTCCATGCTTTGCATTAATAAATTTAATAATATCTGGGTGATAGACAGACATGGTGAACATAATTGCCATACTTCTAAAACCTGCTTGAGTCATAGCTTCTGCATCATGAGAAATAGTATCAGCAAATCTAATTGGGCCACCTGCATACCCGTGAGTACTTCCAGCTACAGAATTTCCTTCTGGCCTGATCTTGGTTAAACTAGTTCCACAACCACCACCTTTCCTAGCTACAAGTGCGAAATCAAGCTTTGTTTTGAAAATTCCTTCAATAGTGTCTGGAAAATCTACAACATAACAAGCTGATAGTCCAGCATTCTTTTTGCCTGCATTGACTAAACAAGGTGAATTTGGAACAAAATAAGTATTCAAAATCATTTCTCTTGACAATTCTTTATTTTTACTATCGGGAATTACATTATTAATTACCCTGTCTACTAACTCTTCCCATGAACTTTCACCTACATCTTTATTATAGTATCTTTGTTTTAAAATATTTTCTGCTGTTTTTGATAATTTTCTTACATTTGGAAATGTTTCTGTCAACGTCTATCTCCTTTATAAAATTTATTTTTCTAAAAATGGTACAATTCTATTAACTTCTATTTCTAAATTATCCAAACCACTTTCTGATTTAATTTTGTAATCAAATTTAAAATGGTCTAGCCCTGTTTCTGAAGAATGTTTTTTCTGCTCTGGTGTAAGACCATTATCAAAATTTAATCGTTCTACCCTAATAGATATAACCTTTTCTGGGAATCTAGCTTGTGGGTAATAGATTTCGTTGAAAAATCGCGTATCCGGTATGATAAAATAATCAAATTCTTGTGATAATATATCAATAACATCACAACTTTTTTCTACCCAAAACAGAGGGCGTTTTAAACCCTCTCTTACTTGTTCTGTCCCAAGTTGCTGAAGAAGGTGCCTTCCAGACTCTGATTTTTTACCGTCCCAACCCATGTATTCTTTTGCAATATATTTTAAATAATCCGCATTATGCAAAATTAAAGTTTTACCATTCAATTTTTGTTTTAAAAGTTCAGCAACGGAATCTTTGCCATGTTGTGCCTTTCCAGAAATAACAATTACCTTATTCATTTATGGGATATCCTTCTATAATTTTAATTACTTCAGTCCAATTATTTGCTCGTGGATACCAATCGTTATTCTTATTATGTGGTTGAGTAAACAATACGCCAATTCCAGAACAAGATTCTACATTTTCAAATTTATCGTCAATCATAAAATCACATCCTATAATGCTTTTGTCTAATGTTTCAACATATTCTGATTTTTCTTTTAGGAATCCCCATTTGTTCAGCCAATTAAATTTTACATAAGAAAATTTGGGTTCAAATGCTGTAACAAAAATAATTTTATATTCATTTTCTCTAAGAAAATTTATTCCATTAATAGATCCATCAATAGGTTCGACATAATTATAAATTTTTTCATTAGGATATTTTATATAATTATAAATATTTTTACCACATTCTGTTTTTACATACAAGTCTGTATCCCAACTTTTTATGTCTTCGGATTTAAGGTTATCAGAATAACTTTCGTTATATTCAAATAACCATCTTTTCATTAAATCAGCGCATACACCATCTACGTCACAACATATTGTTTTATTTTTCATAATTGATCTATCACATATTGCTCGAACAAATGTTTTTGAGGGGCGTATTCTCCAAAATATTCTTTCTCTGCTTTTAATCTTTCGACCAATGCTTCTTCTTTTGTTTTAAATCCTCCAAGACGTATTCTTTTTTTGTATGCCTGTATCACTGACATCCATAAACCTTTAGTTTTATCATAATTAACTCCCAAATATCCAGACGAGCTATTTATTTGTAATTCACTATTTTGAGAGTTTTCAAGTCTCGTACAAATTCTTAAATTGCTTTTTCTATTGTCTAGCCTATTTCTATTAATATGGTCTATTTGCACATTTTTATTTTCCAATACACCTAACAAAAACCTATGTATTTTTATCAATTTCCCATTGTATTTCCCTCTACAATATTGAGTGTTTTTGCTAGTTTCTAATCCCCATTTTATATCTTTTATTTTTTCAATATCATCTATATCTATTAAAGATCTACCTATTTCATTATATTTTTTATTCCTCAAAATTATTTCTGCGTATTCTTCTTTTATTATAATTTCATTTTTATCTTTTGTGCTCATTTGAGAGTTGTCTAGAAATTTTCCAAAATTATTATATTGGAATTTATGTTTTTTACATAAAAAATTATTATATTTTTTAGAAAACTTAACTGAGTCTCTTAATCCTTCTCTATTACAAATTGCGCAAACATGTATGTTTTTATCTTTTACAGATACCATTACACCACACCCCTAACCCCATCAAATACTAACACTTTTTTCCATCTCAAACTTAGCCCTAAATCCCTAAACTTATACTCTAACCTTAATCTCAATATCCATCTCTTAATAAAAAACATGTCACTAAAATCCATTGCCTTAACCCAACCCTCACACCATGAAATGTCACTTTCATTGGATAGTGATTCAATGTATTCTTTGGTTTTAGGATTATACAGCAATATCAATATTTTTGTCTTCATTTTTATGAGATTCCTTTTCAAAATTATCTACTTTGTCGATAAGCCATTTTATAAAAATTTGACTAACAATATCTTCTCTCTTGATGTTCAATTCGTTTGCACATTTGTATGACAATCTAATTACTTTCTCTGTGAAATCTTTTTCCTCTTTTGATGTCATTTTACCTCCTTATACCGCTATATCAAATTTTATTGCAGGATGTGATTTATAATTTTCTAAAGAAAAGTCTTTGTATGTCCAATCAAAAATATTTGTAAAATTAGTTATTTCTATAGATGGCAATTCCATTGGTTCACGCCATAATTGAATTTTTGTATTTTCAATATGATTTTCATAAATATGCACATCACCTAGCATTCCACATAATTTAGCAGGAATTAGATTGGATTCTTTTGCCAAAAGTTCTAGCAACAATCCGTAAGATGCGATATTATAGGGCAATCCCAACATTGTGTCTACACTGCGCTGATACCAGTTTAGATTAATTGTATTATTAATTACAATTACTTGAAACATTAAGTGACAAGGAGGAAGTGCCATTTGGTTTAGCTCTGGTGGATTCCAAGCACTTACGATCATCCTGCGATCATTTGGATTTGCCTTCAAGGTATTTACAACATTTTTTAGCTGGTCGACTCCGCCGAAATTACGCCATTGCTTTCCATAAATTGCTCCCAAATCATCTTCTTCCCGCATTCTTCGCTTGGTTTCTTCGTCTGTACCATATGGAACTTTTTGTGGATTACACCAGCTATTCCATATAAAATTCCATCTATCTTGTAGCCATTTTTTACTGCTCAAGCCTTTGATAAAAAATTCTAATTCTACTGCAATGTTTTTTAAAGACATTTTCTTTGTGGTAAGCAATGGAAAGCCTTCTCGCATATCATGTGAAAACATAGCTCCACTAATAGCAAGAGCGTTTACACCTGTACGATTTTCTTTTAATACGCCATTATCTAAAATATCTTTTACAATGTTTAAATATGCTTGCACAATTAAATTTTCTCCATATATTCATTAATTAATTCTTGTAAAATTTTAAAAGTGATTCTAGAATGTTCTTTTTCAGATAATAAAAAGTATTTTCTTTCCGCTAGAAAATCAATAAAATCTTTTAATTGTTGCTCTATTAACATTCTAATATCGTTCATGTTTTTCCTCTCTTATAAAATCTACATTCTTGACAATCTAGTTCAGATTTAATTGCATGTATCATCAAATTGTCACATCCCATCAATCCCTGAACTGCGTTTTCATTGGAGCACCAGGGAGGCTCGGGATATTTTTTTCTTATTCTGTTCCATGATAATGCCCTATTATAAATATCAAAATGTTCAGCAAATGTTAATTCGTGAAAATATTTAATCATTTTATTTTCCATTCTAATCTAAATAATATTTTACAAAACAGCGATCAATAATCTGAAATGCTAATTTTAATTCATCTTCTGTAAGTGGAAATTTATTGATAGTTTTTGATAGAAAAGTATTGACGGTATCTTCAATGCTATACATATCTATTAATTTATTTATTTTATCTTTACTTAAAATTTCCATTGTATTCTCCTTTCTTTTATTTTTAGAATATGAATAAGGATGCCCTATAGGTATCTTTATAATGCCTATATTTTTAGGAAAACCCTTTGGCATATCATTAAACATATTTTTGTCCTTTTTCAATGAAAGTGATATTTCGTGGGGTAAGTTTTTCCAATCTTTGTTTTGCTAGTCCAAAAATCTTTTTATCTAATTCAATTCCGACATAATTCCTATTATTTTTTATACACCATTCTCCAAGACTTCCACTGCCCATAAAAGGATCTAATATTACATCTCCTTCGTCAGTAAATGGGGCAATAATTCTGTCAAATAATTTTAAGGGTTTTTGCCATCGAATCAAATGCCCATCTTCTTTCTTGACTCGTTCTTTTGAAGTTGTAGTTAAACAAACATCGTCTATCCATGCTGTTGCTTGTTTTGTTTGCCTACCTGAAGGATTCAGTCCTTTGTTTTTTGTAACTTTATCTACTTGAATTCTTTCTGGATAAAATTTCCAATTTTTGCCATTACAGAAAATTATAATGTCATCATAGCATTGATGAAATCTATTCTTAGGATGGTTGCCCCATTCGTTTTTTTGAACCAAATGATTTACAAATGTTGCTTGACGGATATTCTCAAGAACATCTCTCACTAAATAATTTGTATGAAAATCCGTTTGGACGATAAAAATTCCATTGGGTTTAAGTAAATCGAAAAAATCATAAATCCATGAAAGGTTTTCATTCTCGTAGATCATGTCCGCATATATTAAATCTACTTTTGGTAGACTACAAACTTTTGTATTGTTTTGATTATATATTTGATAAGTCATAAATCAAATCCTGCAAAATCTCCATAATGTAATTGCCTCATCTCTTCTGCGTATGCACTAGCCTCATCTAATTTATCCAATGGAAAAGATTTTAATCTTGTATTTTTGCCGTTGACTTGTAATTGTACGACCCATTTGTTGTTTATTTTGCATACATTTCTATGCCCAGAAGTATTGTTACAATTTCTTGATTTTCTATTTGTCAAATTGTTTTTTGCTTTAATAATTCTTAAATTTTCTTTTCTGTTGTCTAGCGCATTATGGTTTATATGATCTACGTGGCAATTATCGTTCCCTTGTAAGTCTAAAACAAAACACTGCAACCCTATTGTTCGATTAATTGGAACGCCATGATTTGATGATAAATATTCTGTACAATGAGCGTAGTATGCCTTTGGGCTTTGCAAATATGCCGGAAACCAACTATATTTAAAATTTATTAATTTATGTAAATCTTCAGTATCAATCAATGTTTCCATATATTCGGTGTCTGTTTCTCTTAAGACGATATGTGTAATATCACTATCAATAATATATTTATTTATCATTTACTATATTTTTCTCCTAACTCAATATTCATTTCGTGTGATTCTTTTTACTCAAATATATAACAGCAATAATAGGCCAGAATAAATTTACCAATAATCTCAACCACCAAACAGCATGCAATTTCCAATTGGTAATTTCTAGATTTTTGTCAATACCACCCAAAACAATTGATCCAAACATTATCCATCCGACTATTCCTAAAATTACATAAGATGCAACTGTCATATTATTCTCCATGAAATTATTGTTTTATTGTAATTATTCAACTTTAATTAAAAAATCGCTATATAAAGACCACCTCGCATCTTCTTCTATTCCCCACATAATCCCATATTTATTACGAGCGAAAATTGTAAAAACAGTGTCTTTATTGTCTTCTAAAAATTTCCAGAAAGTATCAGTAATTGATCCAGAATCCTTTTGTGGACGATATTTTTCAATATCAATTTTTACTTTATTTCCCTCTTGCAATTTATTTTTAATTTCTACGCTATATTTTCCAACATTAATTTTCTTTGGCGGAAAATGAATAGCATCTAAAATTTCATTTTCAGAATTTGAAATCATGTTTCCTACCTCTTTCTTTTAGAATAATGCTTGCTTTTTGTTTTTTCTGTTTTAATTTTCTCATTTTTCTTTACTTCTTTTTTGTTTATAGGTATTTTTGAATCTAGTCTTTTTGGTATTTGAGGATTGCTATTTGTAAGTGTTTCTAATATCTTTTCAGTATTGTCCTTTATATACCGATGTATATTGTTTATTTTTCTGTAACATTTTTCTTTATGAAAAAATAAGTTACCATATCTTGAGGGATAAGCACCTTCTATTGGTTCTGACCAATACAAATCTTTTTCATTAATTTCTTCTCCACAATAAAAGCATATTTTTTTCAATAATTATTGCTCCCATTCATCGAATCTTTTTTCATCCAACCTATGAATTAACTCTATTACAGTAAGTCCAGATGTAGGCATATTGAAAGTATTTGGGTATAATCTTCGATAAGAATTGTATATACCCAATGCTCTAATTACACAAAACCAGACCAATCTCCAAGGTAATTTCTTTGATAGCCATTGATATAGTCTATCACGAAAGCTCATTCTTGTCAAGGTATTTGGGTCATATATTTGAGATTTACTCATATTATTCTGAACATTCTTTCCCAAGCAAGGCATAGGCGGCGAGTTCATCAATTACTGCTCGTAAACCTCCGATATCTTCTGCTCCATCGTAGTCTTGGGCGATTTCATATATCCATTTAAATGCTGTATCTTTGCTTGTAACTACTCGTTCTTCTTTTAAAAAATTATAACTCTTTTGAATTTGAATTTGCTGCAATTTTTTGCCTTCGTCTGTCATTTTAATTTTTCTCCTTTGGTGTTTTTATAGCTGTGTTTATTAACAATTGATTTTCTAAAAGTGATGCTGCGACAATATCTTCGATAATATTTCTTGCTGATTGCACATTTACATATTGTTGCCCTTGAGATGCCTGATAGATGAGCTGGATAAGCGATTTTGAAGCTCGATTTTTTAATGATTCTGATGCTGTTTCGGCGTTTTCTTTTGTAGTGGTCATTATTCATTCTCCTTTTAATAAAATTTGCATTTCATGGGGTTATTGTCCAATTCTTAATTCTGTCTATAGAAACATCACAATACTTTTGATCTTTCTCAATACAAATCCATTTACGATTAATGTTTTTAGAGGCAATTGCCACACCACACGATCCTGCCGTATTATCTAAGACAATTTCATTTTCATTAGTATAAGTTTTGATTAAATACTCAAGTAATAATACTGGTTTTTGCGTTGGATGTAATCTGTTCTTCAGTTCTCGATTAAACTTTAAAATATTTGTTGGATATCTAAAACCATCATTCTTAGTAATATATCCATCTCTTGTTCCTGTTTTCCCAAATATTTCGTTATCATTATATTCTCTTTCAATTTCATATGGTCTTCCAATGGTTTTTTGAGGATTATATAAAGGTAACTTTTTATAGAAAACAAGAATATTTTCAGTCTTTTTTAAAGGCATTTTATTGGCATTCAAATTCCCTGTTCCTTGTTCCTTTTCCCATACCCATTCATATCGTAACATTTCCAAATTGCTACATCCAAGAACTTTATCGAAAGGAAGTTGAGCAAACAAACATATAGATCCATTATCTTTTATAATTCTATTATATTGCAACCATAATTTATCTAGTGGGATAATTGTATCCCAACGACATTTTGTTGTACCGTAAGGTAAATCACATAATATCATGTCAATAGACTTGTCTGGTAATTTCGGCATCCAATCTAAACAATCACCTTTTAAAAGCATTCCACCTTTTTCATGATAATACGATTCTTTTGCTATATCTTTAAGTTTCAATTATTTCTCCTTCCAGACCAATAAAATCCTTATTTCATGGTATTATGATTGTAAAATTCTTAATGCCTTTTCATATCTAGGAATTAATTTTTCATATCCCAAATAACAAAATTTAGCACTATGAATATTCTCTTGTAAATCTGCAATTTTTACTTGTTTGGCTAATGCGTTTTTGGCTACTCTTGGGATGTAGTCTTCTAAATATTTTTCATCATCTCTTCGTGAAATAGCATCGACTGCAATAGCAATTTCTTCGCCAAATAAATTTCGAATATCTTCAAAAGAATATGGAGTGTCTTCAATCACATCATGTAATAATGCTACAGTTTTTAAAGTATTATCTTCAAAATGTCTTGAAACCAACAGGGGATGAACACAAAATGGCAAATTGCCATATTTTTGATCTCCGTGTGCATCTATCATAAATTTAATTATATTTTCAATTTTTTTCATATTTATCCTTATTTTATATCATGAAATACTTGTTCTATGGGCGTGGATCTTCCCAACCATTAACATAAATTTTATTTAATTCCCATAAATATTCATTATCCCAGTGTAACGCATAATTGGGATTATTTTCTAGAAAATTCAGCAGTTCTTTTTCTGAAGGAAATGATAATGTTGTAAATTCATCTATTCCCATTTTATCAAATTTTTTTACATACATATTTTTCTCCTATTCTGGTTCTGATTCAAAAGTACTTGAATCAAAAATCATTCCATCAGGGACATATTCTTTGTTTTTGAGAATATGTTGATAAACATATGTTATATTTCCTTCAGTTTTAGAAATATGTTTTGCGTGTTGTATTGCTGAAAACAGATCAATAAATATTCCTGAGCAAAATTCTCCAACGCTAGTATTCTTATCAACGCTATAAATCTTATTCATATCGTCTCCTTAAAATATATTTATCATTTCCAAAATAATAATTACGATTAGAATAATAAACAACCATTTTAAAACCCTGTGAATCCTATATAACCACATTATGATGCTGACCATCTTTTTGCTGTTGCATAGTTTCTTTTGGAGCAACATACATTTGGTCAACATGAAAATGCCCACATTCTTCACAAAATCCTTTATCGTATTTAGACCCACATCCACAAAAAATAGTCTTAGGGTAGTCGTCATATTCAAATTGATCAAAATTTAATTCTTTTCCACAATCACAAAAATATTTTATTATCATAATTTGTTCCCTTATATGCTATTATTTATTTCTGATAACAATTCAACATATTTTTTTAATGTTGTATTTCCCGGAACATTTAATTTTGAGTAAATTTTTGATAATTTTGAATTAATATTTCCAACAGTATCTTTATTTTCTATAGGAATATTATTAAAAATGCAAATTCTTTTCACCAATCTTAAATATTTTCTTTTTAGTTCAATTAGTTTATATTCTGGCGAATTTTCATAATCTAACAATATTTTTATATTGTCGAATCTAAATTCTGGATTTTCTAATAAAGATAATTCTGACATTAGTTGATTGTGAGCAGCAACTCTTTCTTTTTCATCATATTCTCTTATTGCTCTATATTCTTCTCTTTTTAATATTTTTTGTAAAAAATTCATATTATCCTTTCATTGCCTTCATATCTTCTACCATATCTGTCATACTACCACTATATACAGTGGTCATTGTCCCATGAAATGACTCTTTCATGGAGACTATCCAGTATTCACACGAACAGGTAGTGCTTCTAAATCATTAGTCCAAAATCCTTGCTTTTTCATCATATCTTCAACTGGGTGTTGCGGTCTCATTTTTCTATGCAAACAAGACCAAATAATTGATCCCCATGGTTTTTCATTTCCCTCTTTATCAAAAGATGATTCATACAAAGATTGAATTTCAGAATAATTAAAAAGCTCCAAATCTGCACAACCCCACCAAAATATATCATTGCAATTTACGCCCAATGCTATAACAGATTCATCTTCTTTTGACTTATTTGGTTGCGGATAGCAAAATGCTATTTCTGATTGCAATAACGCAGCTAATGCCGTTTCTTCTATAATTTCTTGTCCGTCATCATAATCAAAATACATATTATTAATTAAGTCTTGTGATAATTTTTTAAGTCCCATGAAATATTCCTTTCATTGTGTATTTATGCCAAATGTTTATCTTTTAATAATTCGCGCAAAAATACGTTTTTTTCACCGCCAATAAAATTTTTCCAATCATCGTATGTTTGTCGAGTATCAAAATGTTTATCATTGTCATGATTAAATCCTACATATTCTTGCCAATCAGGATATAATTCTTTGTCCCAAACTCTCTCGTCAACAAGAAAACAAATGGCAGAGAGAGCATAATTCAAATCTGGTTCGCAGAAATAAGAATGATTGATTCCGTTTGCTTCTAGATCGTCCATAATTTGGTTTAATGTTCCTTGCCCCTCAGTATCTTGTTTTGGAAATCTAGTCGTTCCTCCATTCAAAATTATCCAAGTTTTATCATTTATGAAGAAATCACGGAAATCTTGATTTTGTGCATATTGAATTGCATATTGAATGGCAGCATGTCCTGCTTGAATACCTTTTTGGATATCTGAAATATTGTATGGCACGAAAAAATAAAGTCTATATTCCATTTTAAAAAATCTCCTTATGTTTAAAGTTTACCACAGTTTGTTGAATCTGTCAAGAGTTTTGAAGCAATTTCTTGTAATTGATTTTTTGTGTTTAAGGTTGAATCATCAATAACCAATTCCAAAATTGTTGATAAAGCATTGCCTAATTCTTTGTTGGGTTTGTAGCCTAGTGCCATCATGTCGTTTCCATTAATTGCAAGATCCTTTATGCCAAACGGTTCTTTTTCTGTCAAAATTTCTTGTGCCATTTTTCTGATTTTTGGCAATAAATTTATTTTTTCTATTGACAATTCTAGATTTTGAGCACTACAATCTGCGTATTGCAAATCAAGCAATTTGAAAAACAATTCTTCGCCAATTTTATTTAACATTCTTTTGATAGAACGTTTATTTGTATCTATCGTTGCATCGTGATAAGAAACTAAAGTTACGACATCCTCAATAGTTTTATTATCGAAATGTAACCTTGTCATTGTCTCTTTTGCTATTTCTGCTGATTTTATTGGATGATGATAAAAATGATCTATCCCTTCGGGTGTTGTGGTTTTGGAGGAAGGCTTACCTATGTCGTGGAATAATATTGCTAATCTCAGTACTAAATCATTTTTACTGTTTTTTAGTGCTTCAAGAGTATGAATTCCTACATTATAGATGTGCCAAGGCGTATTTTGTTCACAAGAAAACAACGCATCAAGTTCTGGAAGAAAATGTTTTGATAAATTATTAAGATATATTGATGCTATTTTTTCAGGGTGATTTGATATTAGTATTTTACAAATTTCAGCATTAATTCTTTCTGATGATACATTTGCAATTAAATTACAGTTATTTATGATGTATGATTCTGTTTCTTCTTCTATAGAAAACCCCAATTGCGCGGAAAATCTTATCGCACGAAGCATTCTTAATGCATCTTCTCGAAATCTATCGTTCGCTTTTCCTACGCATTTAATAAGATGATTTTCTATATCTTGTAGCCCATCAAACGGATCAATCAAACCTTCGTCTTCATTATATGCCATTGCATTAATAGTAAAATCTCTACGGCAAAGATTCTGTAAATAAATCAAATCTAATATTAGATGCCGCCTGTAAGCCTTCTCCCGAAATAATTGGAGAATCTGTTAATCCAAACATTTTTCTTGTTGGTTTTTCTTTTGGTGGATCTAAAAACCATTTGCGGTGAACTTTAGCTTTTTGAATTTGTGCCCAGGAGTACCCAAGGAAAGTATGCTTCGCTTTCTTGCTTAAAAACAAGTGTCTATTTTCTAAAATCAAATCCCATTGTTTAGTTTTAAATAAAGTTTTTGATTCTGGAACAAACAAGAGTTCTTGAATGTTCGGATTTGAATCTGCACACAATTTAATAAACTTATCTAATGAATAAATTACACGGTCATCTTCGTTAAAGCCTGAGTCTTTTTGCTCGAAACGATTGAATGGATCAAGCAAGACTTTTAATGTCGGAAGACAAATTCCACGAAAATCAGTATCTGAAGTTTCGCTATTTGTTCCATATAATCTACTTCCAATAATGCCATTAAAAATCATATGTTCTTCTGGATTGAATGCTTTCATAATGCTCCTTTTATATTTATATTATACCCCATAAACCCTCATTTCATGGTAAGTTTATTCAATATCTCGGCCACTAAACACAATAAAACTATCGTTATTAAGACAACAACGAAACAAAATAAAATTATTTCTATATTTGCCATATTATTCCTTTGGCGGGACGTAGAGGACTTGAACCCCTAACCATTCGCTTTGGAGGCGAGTGCTCTACCAATTGCGCTAACGTCCCATACCTATAATATTATCATAGATGTGTTTATTTATCAAGTGTCTAATAATTCTAACTTATTTCTTTTTTCCATGTAATACCATGGAGTTGCGTTTTCATAGCCAACACTTCCGCCATGGAAATTAGCAAAAATTCCACCTTCTAATTCTATTTCATAATGGCTACCATATTCACTAGTGACATATCTCATTGTAATAATTTTTAGGTTATCTAATTCGTGAATTTCTTCAATTTCTTTCATTCTTCTCCTTTTAGGCCCATGAAACTATTCTTTCATGGTGTCATTTAGTTTTTTCCAATGCACATAATCTAATTCTGGTTTATCCCAACCCTCCCAGATTCCGCTTTCACTATTATGCCCACCGTTCCAAACAACCGTTCCCGTAAAATAAACATGATATCTGCCGTCTTCAAATGAAGAGGATTGTGTGGTCTTTTTTATCATGGGCAAAAAATGTTCTTGAAAAGAGAAAACATTTGATGTTTCGGCTTGTTCGCAAACTAAATAATCATCTGCATACTTTCTATCATAAAATATTTTTCCATCACGTAAAACCACGTTGGCTGAACTTCCTGCTAATTTAAATTTAGTTTTCACATTATACCCTTTTCCAATACTTCATTGTAGCAAAATCAATATTGTTTAATCCAATATCTTCAAACTCACTTATAACTTCTTTATCAATAACAACTTCCTCACCATTCTCAAACCAATGAATTTCTTCTAGTGGTGTACTATTTATGCATCGTCTAAAAGCTTCATAAATCTTAACATTCTCTAAATCTATATTCATATATTCTCCTTATTAATTGCTTCATCAAACCATCTAAAATATTTTTCTCTAAGTGCGGATTCTCGTTTATAAAAATTGTCAATTTTCTTTTGAACAGCGGATCCACCCTCATGAGGTTTATAAGAAAGTTTTACTGGTGGCGTACAGAAATGATCAAAATTACCAAAATCTGCACTTTCAACGACCCAATAAGTATTTAGAAGAATTAAATATTCATCCATACTTTCTATAATCCTAGGGTTAGAAATTTGTTTAACTTTCTTTATGAACTCTTCTTTTTTCATATTTTTACCTCATGAAATGCGTGTTTCATCTGGTAGCTTATAAATAACAACATTGTCATAATCTTCAAAAACGGTTTCTATTATTTTATACACAATATTCCAATCTCCACCTCCAAAACCACGCCCTATACCGAACGGTATAGCGACAAGGAGGTGATGATCTTTTGCAAATTTCTTTACATCTCCGAGAGCAGATTGTAAAGCAAAATAATCTGTTTGCAACCCTTTCCCATAACCATCTTGCCCAAATAAATTTCCAATAACTCTATTGGTGCGATTGTCTATGGACAAATGTCCCATTCCTAAAAGGTACTTTCTATCTAAACTGCCACAAAAAGATTTATATTGTTCATATACGGACGGATAACGAGATTTAATTTCCTTAGCAATACCGCTTCCCATGACACCTTGGCAATTTACTTGATGGCAAATAATGGTGTTTATGGGTGAATTGAAAATATCATCTTCGATTATTCTTATCATATGTTATTATCCTTCATAATTTCAATTAACACGTCACCATGACAAGCCAATGGCTTACACCAACATCCTAAAACTTTGTCTTTTAATTCTGGTAATCTTCGCATAATTTCAGTATTGTTTAATGCGTATTCTCTATATAATCGCAAAGAATCTTCCCTGTCTTTGCATTGATATTTTGCTAAAGTTCTTTCTTTCCAACTAAAAGGATTGCCCCAAATAGAAGGTCTGCCAATATAAATATCATATTTTTCTTTTTTACAATGAACTACTTTTGTTGTCATATTGCCCTTTAATGAAACGGATCATAATTTTCTACTTTTGGTTGAATTTTAAAAGTGGATACAATTTCTTCAATGCACTTTTCGCATAAATCAAATTCCCAGTTTTCTAAATCATGTTTTGTTGAATATCCGAAATGGATTTTGAATGGGAACATTGTTTCCCATTGCCATTCTTCATAATCATGTTCTGATTTTTCATCATCATAAGTCAAACCACATTTATTGCAGACAAGTTTTGATTCTACTAATTTTTTAGTATTAATTTCTTTATATTCTCTCACTTTTTATCCTCGGCAACAAAAATATTTTTAATTCTTTTTTTACTTCCTCGATGCTATTATAAGCTCCTGCATCAAATATTGGCACGTTATAATATTTTGCAATTCTTATTGCTTGTCCTGTTCCCCCAGAACCTTTTCCTTTTTTAGTCCAGCAAATTACAAAATCAGGCAACTCGCATAATTCTTCACCTAGTATTTGGTGACTATTTCTTGCCTGTAATTTTCTAGCACCATCTGACAGATTGCCCCATGCGGGATGAAATTTCTCTCCTATTTCAAAGGCTTTAGGCTTTGATACTATTAAGCTAGAATCGGAGTTTTCAAAATTTTTCCAAGGAATGTATATTTCTTTTTTACCTTTTACTTTATCACATCCTATTTCGAATGCCTGATCTGCACCTTTTGCATGACCTGATCGTAATGTAAAATTCTTTTGTGCTAAGAATCTTCCTACAATAATAAATAAGTCTAAAATCTCTTGCGGTGTTTCTCTAGATCCAATGCCTGTATAATATGCCAAATTATCCTCATGAAATGGTCGTTTTATGTGCTTTTATTTCTTATTGCCTTCATCATTGCGTCTTCCATAACAGTAGGCAATTCATCTCTATCTTCTTCTTTAATCAAACTCAATCCAGATTCATCAATTTCCTTTTCCGTCATATCACCAACCCATTCTAGGCGATAAGGAACCCCATACATATTACCAATTTCTAAATGTTCGTCTGAATGACCTTCATCTAACTGACAATGAAATGTGCAATGATTATCGCCATAATCATCACCAAACTGAATAATTGCAGAACATTTTGTCATATTTTACCTCATGAAATAATAGTTTTATTGTTGAAAGTTATCATTTATTTCGTCTTGAACTTTTTCTAATATGTTATATAAATTGCGATATTTTTCTTCAAATTCTCTTCGATTATCATACATGACACTAGTTTCTTTTGCTAGTGACAATAATTCATCTAATGCGTTACAGTATAAAGAGTAGAGAATATATCCATCAAGATTTTTTGCTTTCGTTTTTAATTCTTGGATATGTTCGTCTGTCCATTTGTAATAATTGTTTACCATAATTTACTCCATAGAATCTAATTTAATCAATTCATTTTGTGATGGACAATAAAAATAAAATTTCTTATTATGCCTGAATCTCCAACCATTTAATATTTCTTCTTTTTCTCTATAAACTGGCCCACTACAAGCAATAACATTTGCCTTATTACTACAATTTAGTATACAATTTGTGCAATATTTTTTATCCATTATCCTCCAATGAAATTGCGCTTTCATTGGGTAATTTAGAAACAATCTCAGCCCATTTTTCTGTAAAGCGATATGCTAAATCGTCAAAAATTATTTCATTTATGTCGGTTTCACAATTGTCTCTAAACAAAGAAACAGCACGGAGATATCTTTTAGCTGCATCTATGGGGTCGGTAATCTTATTTATTTCTTCAAATTGACTAGTATTTATCATTATGAAATCTCCATTTCATGTTAGTTTTCTTTCGATATTTATATTATCGTGTCCAGGAAAATAAATATTATTCCTATCAAAAGGGACATCTTTTTTATCTTGAAAATAAATAGAAAATAATTCATTTCCTAAATTTTTTATATTAAGGTAAAATGTTTCTTGGAATCCGTTGTCTGATAATATTGTATTCAGAGTTTCTTTATCTACAACAAATCTTCTATTTTTCATTGGTATCCCAATAAAAACATTATCTTTTTTAATTTGTACATCCATTTTTATCCTATCTTGTAATATTTATATCATATTTTCTTTATCTTGTCAATACCCAATTACCATGAAACTTCAATTTCATGGAGTGGGATGAGTGCTTTCTTGATAATTCTCAAGAAGTTCCATGCCTTTTGGATTGATTCGCCAACCATCTTCTCCAGTTTTTGGATCAGCAACATATTCTGCAAAACCTAAACTAACAAGATAATTCATATCTTCAAATAGATGCTTCATCGCCTTATATTTCAAACTAATCTTCTTGTTCCTCATCCGTCGAAGCCTCCTCTGATTTAGATTCTTGCTTATCTTTTGCATCTTGTTTTGCTTGCAAATCCGCTTCCATTTTCCCACTAACGTAATCTGATGATAGATGCTCCATAAACCTGATAATTGCTCTTTTACATTCAGCACTTAATTCTAATAGTTTTTCTCTATCAACTTCTAAGGATGCTCCATTAGGAAAAATGATCAATCCCTTGTCTTTTTTCTCTCTATTTTTTATTTTATTATTTTCTTCAAAAAATTCTATTACTTTATCAGATAAGGAAAAATTTAGATTTGTAAGAGGATCAAACATCCTTCGATATTTGTATCTATCTGGTGGAAAAAAATTCCACGCATCATCAATTTTACCATGCCTAGTACTTTCTAATAGCTTATCTATAAATTTCATTATGCCACTCCTCCTTACTTTTTCCAGTTAATCTTTTTATTTTATCCCAATCTGGAAAATGCAATAATCCTATTGAAAATGTATCCTCTTCTTGCTTATTATCGTTGATTACTTCTTGAAATTCATCTTGCGTCATTCGCTAATTCCTCCTGAATTTTCTTGTCGAGTTGCCGTAAAATATCTGTAGCTTTTGTTTTTATTTGCTGATGCGCGATTGATAGTTCCGAATGCTCTGCGTATAAGGGGCATTCGCTATACCAAAAATCTGCATCTTCTAGTGAATCTTCTAGAAGATCTGCGAGTTGACAAACATAAGTCTTATATTCTTCTTTTTCCATATCGTCTCCTTATGTATTCTCTATCATATCTATAATTTGGTCTCTTGGTGGATATTTTCTTTTATCAAAATCAAAGAATACTTCTTCAAAATCATATTTATGAACTATCTTACCTGCAATATATTGATCTATATCTTTTCTGTAATGAGTATATGCAGATTCAAAATCATCAAAATCTTTTATTTCTGCAAAATCTTCTTTTGTTTTACAAACTCTATATATTTCGTTGGTTATCATATATTGTCCTTTATATTATTGTGAAACTTCTATATTTATAATTGCTCCGTCATCTCCCACTAGTCCAAAAATACCTTCTTGTAAAATTAGGTATCGAACCATTTCCTCAAAAGTCATTCCCGTATTTTTTAAATCTTCAGGGTCGCAAACACCTGATAATTTAAATTTTACTGTAATTATTGCGTTCATTTTTATCCTTTGTATATAGAAAAATTATTACGTCATACCAATTGATATTTTAATTCCATCTTTTTTAGGCGGAGGAGGAGCACACTTTTGGCATAAGTTTCTTACCGAAAACCACCATGCTTTCATTGCCTTTTCTGCTTTTATTATTTCTTTTTCTTCGTTTGTTAATAATTCTCCAAACATAATTTTTAAATCTAATTCCCAGTTCCCAAAAAACCAACTAGGATTACCGATGCTCCAAAAAAAATCTTTTCCACATTTTTCGCATTTTCCAGAATTTGTTAAGCTCATAAATTTTCCTTTTTTATATTTAATTCAATAAAACATTTATTTCATAGGGTTAATTATCTTCTCGCATATTTTTAATCATTTGTATTACCATACGCGCCCATCCATAACTACCTCTGTCACGCATTTCATCTTGTGCTCTTTCCCATTCTTCTCCACCTTCTTTGTCAAGAAATTCGCTTATTTGATCTGCTGAATTATAAGAAGATACTAATTTCCCAACAACATCATCATAAATTTTCTTTTTTCTTTCTTGAGGCGTTTTTGTATAGTCCATACATATATCAAAGATTGAATCTAAAATATCATCTGTTTCTGCTCCACAAGATATTGATGCCATTATTATTCCTTTCTATATCCAATGAAAGTTTGATTTCATGGGGTTATATTTAATGCATTGAAAAACTAGGGTTGTCATCTTCGCTTTCTAAACAATAATCATTTATCCCTGTGCATCTTTCACAATTACATACCGGATGTAATTCTTTATTTAGTCTATCAATTTCATTTAATAGATCAGTAATAATATTTTCTTTCCCTTGATTGTCTCTACGCAATGCTTTATACATTTTTTGTGTAAACATAATTATCCTTTTTCTCTATCCCATGAAAACTTCATTTTATGGTGATCATATAGAATTTACAAATTCTTTAAATTTTGTTAAATCTTTTTCTTCTACGCAGACGTTCCACACAAATGAATCGTCGCCAATTAGTAGTTTCCACGCTTGTTTGATTCTTCGTCTAAAAGAAGTAAACCATGAAGCGTCAAAGGATCTAACATAATAAGTAAATGATAGGGAATTATCTTCGTTGCCTTCTTCCCAATACCATCTCTCAAATTCTAAAATTCCACATCCGCAGTCACATTCCAAATAAAATCTTTTATTCTGATCTCGTATTCCCATTTTTTTCCTTTTTATTTTTAGTACCACATGAAAATACCATTTCATGGGGTTAAAACTTAAATAATTTTAAATATTCAAGTGCTTCATTATAATTGTTAAAAACAATGTCTGCGCAATCTAATACAAATGCATGATTATGCAATTCATCAATTACAACAATTGTATGTTTTCCTAAAAGGTCTGCCCAAGCAAGTTCCATACAACAACCGATAGAAATTCTTTCTGCTCCAGTAAAATCTAAAAATACTACATCAGATTGAGTGACCATCCATTTATCACGTTCTTTAATGGCATGATTTGTTGCAACAGGATTGAGTGAATTTTGTCCTGCTGGTTTTGCTCTTTCTTTAGGATCATTTCTTAAATAATCTTTGCCCAACATTGGGTGAAAAACTTTAAAATTATCTTTTAAGTCCAAGATTGCTTGGTCATAATATTTAAATATTTCTTCCCTTGTCTGCCCACTAATTGGATGTGCTAAATATATATTCATAATTCTCCTTGTTCGTTTAATTTATACAATAAGTTTACCACACTATTCTTCTGGTGTCAAGGGTGCTCGTGAATCTGTATTATAAAATCCTTTCCCATTAAATACGACAGGAGTAGGGAAGAAGATTCTTTCTAGGTGTTCACTTCTGCATTTTGGACAATATACTTCCCATGATTCTTTCATTGATCTAAAGATAGAAAATTTTGTATTGCATAATGTACATTTAAAGTTGTATTCAGGCATTTGTTTTTTCCTCTAATATTTTGTCTAATTCTTCTGGTGTAACTAACTCAAACTTGCTTATAATATAATGTGTTCCAGTTCCATCTGGAACAAAAACATTGTTAATGTTTGGTTTTGTGTTTGGTTTTTCTTCATACCATCCTTGTTTTAATTTTATGATTGCGCCCACAGAAAAAGGCTTGTTGTTGTACGTTGCTTTATACATTTTAATTGAGCCTTGTGTTCCTTTAGCCAAATTATAACATTCTAGCCGTGGAGCGTAAGTAAGATTTAAGTCTTTAATATAATAATATTTAGTTGGGAATTTTTCTTCTTTATATTTTTTATTTAATTCAGGATAAATAGATTGAATGGTTCCCAATATTTCAAATTCATTTTTCAACTGTTGATTAAACGGAATTTTTTTATTGGGTAAATTATTCCATATTTCTTTTAGTGTTTCTAATCTTTTTATTTTTGTTTTTTCAACATAAGTTTTTTGATATTTATTTTCACCATCTGTGAATTCTTTATAAATCTCATATAATTTTCCATTGCTCCCAAATTTATCAAAATAATTAATTTTAATGAGCTTGTCCCATTTGGCAGACATGTATCCACTTTCTTCCGCATAGACTAGCAACTCAAGAAAATCATTGCCGAGAAAATCAAGAGATAGGTTATAAAATTTTTCTCCAACCGTATTTCCAAAACCTTTTAAAATTTGCATAGATTGATTAATTTCTTTTGTAGCAGCATTGGCTACAATTTTACGATTATCTTGACCAAATTTTAGTGAAGGAAATTTTATCCCATATGCTTCTTGTGCTTCTATTTTTACTTCTGATAGCCTGTTTTTATCTCCATCTTCTTCAAGAATGTTTAAAAATACTTCATAAAATTCCAGGGGATAATGCGACTTCAAATATGCGCCATATAATGAGTCTCCCGCTACACTATATGCATGCGCACTGTTGAAGGAATATCTGCTAGAATCATCAATAATTTGCCATGTCATTAAAGCAACTTTTTTTGCTTCTTCGGCGTTGAGATTTTCATCATCAACTAATTTTTTTTTCATTCCAGTAATAAATTGATCTTTATATTTTTTTACTTTTTCGACACGTTTTTTAGCGATATTTTTAATAATTTCATAAGTTTTGGCGATAGGAATTCCAGCATATGCCATTACCTGCATAGCGTTTTCTTGATAAATCATAAAACTATATGGGAATTCTTTTGTTTGAATCAACTCATCAAGAGATTTTACGCCATACTCAAATGCTTGCCTGCTTTCAAAAGCATCATAATTTGATTTGAAACCAGGTCTTACGGCAGCGACAAAAGCCGAAAGTTCTGAAATATTGTGAGGCTTATATTTAGTGGCTCTACCTCTTGTGCCTGTTTGCTCAAATTGATTGATTCCTTTTGTCCAACCATTGGCGTAAACATCCCATACTGATTTATCATTTTCGCATACTTTCAATAATTCGGGGATAGTATGTGGGCATAAATTAATTCTCTCGTATACGCCATAAATTAATTTTACAACATTAACTTTAAGTAAATCATTTTTTAGCAACTTATAGTTTTCTGCAAATAAACCATCACAACACGCACAAATATGCTCTACGTTGCCTGTCTTGATTTTTATTAAACCAAATTCCTCACGAATATCTCCATTATTGAAGAGAAGTGTTGCACAAGGATGGGGAGTTAATGAATTCACTAATCCTAAATATTTTTTGCTTTCATTGAAAATATTATGGTATTTAGGTTCAATATAATCTAAAACATCAAGAGATTCTTTTTCTTCTTCGCTTTCGGCATGTTTCAAATCCATGTCATATTTTTGTAGTTGCATTGAAACATCGTTTGCAGTATCAAAATCTATGTTAGAAATTCTTGAAAATAACTTCCATGCTCCAGATGCTTTCACGGTTCCAAAAGCAATCATTGGATAGCTATGTCCTTCGCCAATAATAATTTCTTGTGCTTTTACAAAAACTTCTGGATTACCTAAATTAAAGTCTATGTCGGGTAGGCTTTTAGTTTCTAACAATCGCTCTGCGGAAATAAATCTTTCTGGAAACAATTTGACACTCGCCGCAATTCTGTCTACTGTGGTAAAATCTAAAAGTTTAGAAATATAGAAGCTGACAGCAGATCCGCGCCCCGTTAGTGTGATTTGTCCGCCCATTTCTTTGCCTTTTTTAATAACTTCGTAATCAAGCAAAAAATAATCAGCCATATTAGTTTCGAAAATAGTGTCTAATTCTTTCCTAATTTCGCCCTCATAATAAGCATGCTGACTTGAAAAAATGTTGTTTTTTTCTTGTTCCCATTTAGACCAAACTAATGTTTCAAGAATTTTATTTTTATCTTCTTGCTTATGATTAGGATATAAAGTAGGCAGTTTAATAATATCGGGATTAAAAACAATAGAATTATATTCTTTAACATCATTGAATATATTGGTATTATCTAATGCTTCTTCAATTTTTACATCATTCAAAACACCTTGGTCTTTGAATCTTTGTAGTGCTTCTTCATAAGAAGGAAAATCTAAAAACCAGTTTTGTTCATCTGGATATTCAATACCGCGAGACAATAAATAGTCATCTCGTTCTTGTGCTTGGTTAGGATATATCATATGACTATCCATCCCTGCAATAAGTGGAATATGATAACGATTGGATAATTCAACGATTCTTTTATTTAATATTTTTTGTGAATCTGTATGATGATTTTGTACTTCTAAAAATAAATTATTTTCAAAGTGGTCTAATAGTTGTTCAATTATATTTTCTGAATCTTCGTATTTCCATGGGAACCCAGCAATACAAGCCGTAGTAACCCAAACATCATTTTTAGGCAGATTGAACAATAATTCAAAATCACATCTTGCCTTATAATAAAAGCCCGATACATTTGATTCGCTCAAAAGTCTATTGATTGACTTTCTTCCATTTTCATTTTTCGCTAATAAAATAAGATGTGCATTTGTTTTATCTTTTTCAAATCTATTTTTAACGGCATAAACTTCAGAACCCAATAAAGGTTTGATATTAAATTCCTTTGATAATTCTATTGTTTCAATTACTTTGCCCATCCACCCATGTTCCACGCCGCTCAAAACTGTTTGTTTTAATTCAGAAGCACGTATAGCGCGATCTCGATTAGAAATCACGCTATCTGGAGTGCTAATGTTCGACATAGATGTATGCGAATGATAATTGATATAATTATTCATTTTAATCCTTCATAAAATCTGGTGAAGCAAATCTTGGATCTTCACTTTCTAATGTTGGAATAGGACGATTCCTATTTTTATCCCATCCATATCTTTTAAATAATTCTCTTGCGTTAGAAAAAAATCTGTAAGATTTGTAATTGAAAAACAATTTATGTGCTTCTATTTTTCCCGTATAACGATTTTTTAAAATATTTACTTCAACGTCTTCTGAAATAGGCTCTTTCCCCTTTTTCCAATTCCCTTTTCCATCCCTTTCTCCGGCTTTATCTTTTTGGGAAAATCTTTTTACGGAAATAACATATTGCGCTAAATTAGTAAGTGCGCCATTTCCACCAACATCATCTGAAACAATGTCTACGGTTCCTGCTTGTAATTTGCGTGGATGAATAACAAGAATGATTAAGACATTGTAGGTTTTTGCATGTTTAATTAATTCCACAATAACATTTTTTTGTTTCTCTAAAAGGTTATTATCATTGGCACCAATATCAATAGTTGATAAATTATCTAAAAGCCAAATTTTAACACCATATTTTCTAGTAACGCTAACTGCTTTGTCTAGAATTGATTCTAATTTGTTGTCGGTCTGGTTATATGTCCATGTTCTTCCATGATACCACTCTTTCATTTGTTTCATTGCATCTGCATTGATAACATGAATGTGTTCTGTTTTCATCTTAACTTGTTCGGGGCCAGCCATAGATAATTCTACCCAACTTTGCAATACTGGGGAACTTAATTCGCCACTAAAAATAAAAGTATCATATCCTTGCTCTAATGGTTCACACACAAAACATTGGTTAAGCAATGTGGACTTGCCTGCCCCCCTGAGACCTGTCACAACAATGACACTACCAAATAAAAATTTATAAATAGTTTTATCTATTGGCTCTAATCCAGAATATAATCCTGGCGCTAATTCTATATCAAAAGGTTCAACTGATGATAAGTCCTCAATACCTTCAATGGGCAATTCTTTTGCTTCGGTAATTAAATCTAGAACCTTTTGTTTTCCACAATAATAAAGAACTTCATTAATATCTTTTACGCCTCTCTTTTTTCCATCTGCATCATTAATTTTTATTTCACTTCCATCTTTGTCCAAGAGGATTGGCATATCTACATACAAAGTACGCCATACGCCCAAACGAGAACATACTTCTTTTCTCATTTTTAATCCGGCTTCGTCATTATCTGACCATATAATAATTCTATCGAATAGTTCTAGCCAATCCCACGAAGCTTCTATCCACCCATAATTATTGGCCCCTAAAGGAACACTAACTGCATTCTTATATCCGGCTTCAATGGCGGAAAGACAGTCTATTTCTCCTTCGCATATCAATAGTGGCCCATTAGTAAAATCAATGCGATTCATATTAAATAACAATGGCATAGAATCTGCATCTTGTTGACACCATGTTTTAGTATCGCCTTTTTTGACTTGTTTTGCAGGACGATATTTCACTAATGTCAATACATCATTGGTATCATAATAATTAAATACGATATTGCCATCATTGCTTTGTTGAACATCTGTCAAATCTAGCGTTGTATTAGAAATATGTCTTAATTTTAAATAATCCTCTACTTTCGATCTATCTTCTGAATGATCATAAAAAGGATATTTATAATATTTTTCAGTTTTTACACCTTGCTCGCCAAAAGAATACTTTGTTTCAGTTTGTTCAAATAATTTTTGAATTGCACCAATAAAAGTTAGACGATTAAATTGCATGTAATGATCTACAATATTATAATGGACGCCACATCCAAAACATTTGAAGGCATTATCTTTGTGATTCCAAATAAAACTTCCCGTGTCCTCCTCGTGGAACGGGCAGAGAGATTTCAAATTTTTATCATCCCAATTTTGTAAATCGAGATCATTTTTTATAATATTTGCTGCTTCTTCACCCAATGTTTTTTTTGCTTCAACGATTAAATCTTTATCAATCAGCATTTATAAATTATTCCATTCTATAAAGGCGGAGAAAATAAACTCCGCCTTTATAACTTGTTGTAATGAAATTAACTAGAAGGGCAAATCGCTAGAAGATGCTTCAACAGATTCTTGAGAATTATCATCGGTTGATTTCTCTCCAGCAAACTCCCAATCCCAAACAGTAAATTGTTTTGGATAAACTTTTGTGCCATCTTCTTTTTCATAGACTTCATTTGTGAGACTGCAACTCCCTGGTTGAATGTAAACTCCCTTGGAATTGCCATCTGCAAACTTATCAGCAGAATTAATGGCATTAATCAATTCATCGATTTTGGCATGCGCTCCAGCAACGAAGTGGACATTGGTATAAGGACTAGGAATCCACTTATCTGCTTTTTTGTCGTGGCGAGAATCTCGGAGAAAGACCAAAGAAAAACTACCTTTCTTTTCAACTTTTGTTGCCAATACTTTAGATTTGCAATCGAAATTCATTTTACTTTTTCTCCTTTTTCAAGTTCTCAACTTCAGCCAATAGTTCAACCAATTTGGATTCATCATCAATATGCTCTGGATTCTTATCTGGAGTATATTTTTCCAAAGTTTCCATCAACTTTGTATTTGTTTTTCCACCAAGTTCTTTACAAACACCAATAATTTGTTTTTGCAATTCACCGATTCGCACCGGAGAAATTGAATTTTCAGTGGCGTTATCATTAATGGACTTCAGAATATTTTCAATGGTCTTGTAATCAGGTTTTTTGATATACATTCCGAGAGTTACAAGCCCCATACCTTTAGCAACAACAGCATTGTTATCCATATCCATCATCAACGAGAAATCGAAGTCATACTCAAAGCCATCCCTCTGTTGAAGTTCCATACCGGTTTTTTCATATGTTTTCTTGCCATTCTTTTCAGTTTCCTCGTAGGCTTGTTTTGCCCTCGTGCAGAAAATGATATGCAATGGTGATCGAATAATGGTATCTACCAAGTCATTTTGTACGGGTGTACCAACTGCCCATCCAGCATACTGATTTCCACCATAGCGCGTCTTTGCTGCGTCTGAAACAATTTCGAGCAATCCACCTTGCCCAGAATAGAAATGGGTGCTACTATCAACAATAAGTTGACCAAATCCCGCTTGTTCTACTTCGTGAATAGCCTTGATAAGCTCACGAGGATCAAATGGGGGTTCCCAATTGTTTACCTCAAAACCAAACTTATCCGCATAAAGGCTGGCACGATAATGCTCAGTGTCAATAACGGCGGTTGGTTTCTTTGTGATATTTTCAAGATATTGTGCGAAAGTCAGGGATGTGTACGTCTTGCCGGAGCCACTTGGCCCACCAATAACAATTCTAACAGGCTTTTTGCCTTTTGTTGCCTTAGTAAAACTAAAACTCATTTAATCTCCTTTATCTATAAACTTACTAAAATTTTGTGTTGCAAAAAATATGGTGCATAAAATAATGCTTTCATGGGGTAGCGTGGATTTTTCACCTCCTGTTGTTATTATATTTGATAGACTATTTTTTAGGGCAATGGGGATAAATCAACTATTTAACGGAAATTTCAACGCTAGGCTTAACAGGCTCGTTGAATTCGAGCGTTAATGTTAAGACGCCGTTTTCTACGACTCCATCTAGCTTTTTGATTGAATTCTTTACCCTCTTTTGCCAAAATACAGAAAACTCCCTATTTACGGCTTCGTTGTTGGTTTTACCTTTTACGGTAATAATTTGCCAACCTTGATGATCTCTGTCATTATCTACTTTTACATCTAAATCCTCTTTCCTTACTCCAAGAACATTTACCATTAAAATGATTTTTCCATCTTTTTCGACAGAGTATTGTCCGTCCTGTTCTTGGAAAAGATGTTGGAAACAATAGTGTAAATCATCAAAAGTGGAATAAAAATCATACGGTGTTGCAAGAGTGTAATTCATATATAAACCTCCTAAAAAAATAAAATAAAGTAAAAATGTTCCCCCATTGCCCTAGTGTACCCTACAGGACTTGAACCTGTGACCCAGCGGTTATGAGCCGCTTGCTCTAGACCAACTGAGCTAAGGGTACAAATTTTTCCTCTTATTCTCTTACCCTTTTATATCGAGGAATCCTGCTGATCTTTAATCCGAGTTTTATGATTAGATAAGGACTTGCCCCGTCGCCTCATTCAAGGGTACAGGATTAGTTATGCACTAGATATCTAGTGCAAATAGCGGGCACATGATTCTAACATGTGTGCGAAGCTTATGAGGCTCCTGAGTGAACCACTACTCTAACCCGTTATAAAAATATCTTGGTAGGAATTTACATCCATTGTCCGCCGTGTCAGCCGACTTTACCAGTAACGATTTCCACGTCTAGGCGTACGCCTTTTACGCTCAAGATATTTTGTTTTTTGGCTATCAGGTCGCTCTTTATTGTGCGTCTCGACTCGAACGATCATCCAGGAACTTCCCACAATAAAGCCCTCATTGCGCCATAAAAGGCAGTCCTTTTCAGGTAAAGCCTCCGTATTATTTATACCACACAATCCCGATTTTGTCAAGGGTTTTGGTGGTATCAATTTTATTAATATTATTAATGTCGCTTACGTTCCTTCTGTCTTTCTCGATGTGTTTTAGGTGCATTTGCTTTTTCTGCATTGAATTTTGCAAGTTCTTCATTGTGTTTATTCATTTGTTTGATTTGTTTGTCATTCATAGGATTCTCCTTTGCGTATATTTTATTAAGTGGCACATATTCGGACATTTATTTTGTGCCGATCTTGTCAGCAAATTTCCCTTACAACTTGTCGTCCTGCATTCCCTATGGCGACCCCATCTCCTTCATCAATACGGCTACCCTTGTGCTAAGGCATAGAAATATTTATTGAATTAATTTAATCAGTTCATCTTTTGTAAGTTGTTCCATTTTAAAGTTATAAAATGTTTGACCGTCCTCAGAAATTGTTGGATCAAATGGCGACATAATTACAATCCAATCATCTCCAAGTTTTTCTTTTACTAAAGAAACAAACTTTCCTGCTGTTTCTGGACTAACTCTAAAAGCGTCTCTAATTGGAGCTTTTGTGTCCATCATCGGAATTTGTAAATGCAAAATTCGTTTTGTCATATTATAATCCTTTCTGATCTCAGATATAAATATAGGCGCTGTCACGTCAATAAAACTCTTGTTTCATGGGGTATTTACTCTTCCTCAATATCCCATTCAGAAGCATTATCCAATGGATTAAATTCACTATAATTTAATGATCCTTCTATAGTTTCTCCATCACCTTGATATACAGCTTCTAATGCGTCTTCCTCGTTTTCTGCTTCAATTCTTACTCGTTCAGTATACAAATGTTCCGTAGTTACGATATATGTAGGCATAAAATCCTCCTTTCTTTATTAATTATTTCCCATGAAATTTTCGTTTTATGGGGAAGTTATTATCTAGTAACGCCTTGGGTTCTGAGAGTTTTAACAATAGCATCAGCAACATCTTTTGCAGAAGGAACAGAATAACCATTGATTGTTACATTAATATTACCATTATAGGCAGGTAGTTCTACAAATCTTCCAAGCATTGGCCTATCAGATTTAGCATCAACTTCTTCTTTGTTATATACGGTTGCACATGTCAAATTTACCCAACCATGTTCATTCTTACTCCAAAAGGCAACTCCGTCTTTTACTAACATAATTACATATTTACTATCTTGCATTTTATTCTCCTTTTTATATTTGATTATTTGTACCAAGCGATTGCAATGTGACCAAACCCAATTTCCCATTGATACCCTTGGAATTGATGATAATACTTATTCCAATTCTTATAAATAAAAATTCTTAATCCTTTGAAAAATATGAATTGTTTTAACATAGGATTATAAATCCAATTCTCCTCCATTATTTTCTCCTTCTTAACATGCAATATCTTGCATAATAAACCCTATTTTATACCCGAACATGCAATTAATTTCATATTAAAGTGCATGAAATATCTGTTTCATGGGGTATTTTTTGTATTTAAAGCTTTTAAAAGTCTATTTTTACCAATTTCAAAGTATTTTTCATCTAACTCATACCCAATATATTTTCTATTTAAATTTATACAGGCAACTCCACTTGTGAAACTTCCTGCGCAATTATCCAAAACAACTTCATTCTCATTCGTGTAAGTCTTAATTAAATATTCAAATAATGCAACGGGTTTTTGTGTTGGGTGCAAACCCACTTCAGTATTAAACTTTTGCCAACTAGAAGGAACACGTAATTCTCCACCACCAGACGGTGGTCTTTCAAACTCCCTATAATTTTCTGATTTTGTAACTGTGTTGAAATCATATTTCATTCTACTAAGACCAGATCCAGTTCTTTCTTGCATCTGTTTATTATAAGTCCACTTTCCTTTACTGAAAATTAAAACAGATTCATGTTCCTTCATTGGTTCTCTTACTGTATTTGCGAAATTACTTCCTCTATTTTTAATCCAAATCCATTCATGTTTGTACATTTCTAAGTTGCTCATTACCAACATTGACGTAAACGGTTGAGATGCAGTAAGAGCTATAATCGCATTATCTTTACAAATCCGTTTATATTGTGTCCACAAATCATTTATGGGCAAAATTGAATCCCATTTGTTTGAAGTTGTTCCATACGGCAAATCACATAATACCATATCAACATAATTGTCAGGAATTAATTTCATTGTTTCCATACAATCGCATTGTTTTATAACTATATTGTCGTTTAATCTCAATAATTCCTCCTTTCAATGAAATGGCAGTTTCATGTAGTAATAATTACTGATGTAATCATATGATCTTTACAATACTCTAAGAAATCTCCGGCAGATAAATTGGAAGATAACCCAGAAAAACTATATAATTCATCAGCAATTTTATATCTAACTTCTACTTCGGTAATTGTATAGTCTAAATACCAATCATCTCCGTTTTGATGTTTATCGCCTACATCTTTTAATTGATTTCTAAAGAAGTCCGATACAATCAATTCATCCACATATGCCGGTTTAATATATCCCCAATAACTGTCTTTCCTTGTGCCAAACAATTTCTTTCTTGCCAATTGATACGTATATGTACAATCATAAATATGTTTCATTATTTATCCTTTTATATAATTTTACCTAATGAAATGACGCTTTTATGGGGTTATTTTACTAACCAAAACTCAACATGCTCAACACTCACATATTCATCTGGTTTTGTTCCTGGCTTCATTCTCAACTCTTTTTTATCGCTCGAAAAATCAAAGATATTTCCTCCGCCACTTAAAGCTTCTTGTGGATTAACAATTCCGTCTTCCCCTTGAAAACAAATCTTATTGTCATTGCAAAACAACACTTGATATTTTTTCATTTTTCTCCTATGTTTTCTATATTTACATCTAAACTATATTCTGAATATATGCGATTATTTGATAATTTTGAATTTCCATTATATTTCCAACTATCTATTACTAAATACGAATATGGATTATACTGTTCAGTTTTGTCAAAATGATTTTTAATAGTTCTCCAAGTTTTTAGCAATGAGGTTAATGCCAAATCGTAATCATTCAAAAATACTCCAGCGTCTTTGAATGGATAATCATCAGGATCAGATGATTCTATATAAGCATGATATATTTCAAAATTTTCCATTTTATCTCTTTATAGCCCCATGAAAAAGGCCAATTTCATTGGGTTAAACATCTTCCGTGAACATGCCTTCTTTTGACATCCAATCTTGAGCATCATCAAGAGATAGCAATATTAGTAAAACCGATTCTGCCATATTATCAATAGTATTGTCCCCAAGCCATGGAATATCTCCAAGCATATTTCCACTTTCTGTTTCCCACCAATCTTCAAGGTTTTCTGTCAAAGAAACTTTCAACTTATTCTTGACTGTATTTGAAATCATATTATCTCCTTATTTATCTAATTTTATTTTAGTCCATGAAATGCCGATTTCATGGGGTATTTCTGATTATTAACTATTATCAAATATAATAGTTTCTCCATTCGTATAGTTAATAATTATTGTTTAATATCATTAATTCGATAAAATTCAGCTTCTTCATTGTTTTCAAACACAAAATCATCAATTTCTTCATGAGCGTAATTTAAAAGATCAATTAATCCCACTCTGAAAAGAAATCCATCTTCATTCCCTGCCGGTTCATTTTCAAAAATGAATTTCTCTAATGGGTTTGCGTTGTTTAAATCGACGGCTTTACTTGCCTCTGTAAAAGTTGGAAGTTCAATTTTAAAATCCTTCATCAATTCTAGTATCATAATATTGTTTTGCCAAAAATAATCCTTGATTAATTCCTTCAGCCCATGCCTTTTTAATTTCTGAAGTTGTATCCCAAGCGTCTGACCGATCAACTTCGCGTTTTACCAAATACTCCAGTTGTGCCAAATCAGATTTTAGAAATTCTTGGACTTCATCTTCTGTCAATAAAGTAACACCATATTCGTCTTCTAGCTCTATCATTTTTGCAATTAAATTTTCATCTGTTGCCATTGTTATTCTCCTTTTTATATTTAATCTAATAAAACACTAATTTTATAGTGTTAAGTTCTTAAATTCAATAGCTGCTTCTACACCTTCATCAAACTCACTCATTCCTCTGGCATTATCCCATTCGTAAAAACTTCCATCGTTTTTCTTTACTTCTTTGATTAATTTATCAATAGCATAATAGTGCCTCAAAATAGTGCTTAAAGATTCACCGTTTACAATTACATTTTTTGTATTCATATATCTCCTTATATTATACTAATTTTATCTTATTTGTCATACCAAATGAAACTTGCGTTTCATGGTGTTAATTTTTTCCAAACCCATCCTAATAACAACTTATACCAAAACCGAATCCATAAATTAGGAAATGGATGGGTAGATTTTGCTATAATAATACCATTTCCAATATTAAGTTCTGATTTATAATCTGTACCTAGGGATAATGGCTCTCCAATATCTATTGATTGTGATTCTGTATTTGTCATTTCATATCTCCTTTTTCTTTTAATACTATCACATATTTATATTCTTGTCAAGGTTAAATGCGCATGAAACGGGCATTTCATGGATTCAATCCATATAAAATATAATTATTTTTATCAAGAATCTGAATCGCCTCATCGTATGTCACAACTTTCATTGTATTATCGTTCAATTCTTTCAATTTACCTTCGGCATATATTTTGGCAGGATATGCTTTATTTGGAAAAGTTATATCATATTCTCCAATAATATAAAACATGTTGTCTAAATTATATTCCAACATATCGCCAACTTGGTAATAGTTATTTCCAAATCTATTATAAACAGAATGAGTACAATTATGACCATTTACAATATAATATGTAACGTTACAATATGGACATGTATTTGTTGGATCGCCAGTAGTCATTTTTATTTCTCCTTTTTATTAAACTGATTTTAGGTGGCAACCCGAATCAATTAAACGCTTTTAGTTATAATTTCGACAGGAAAACATTTTTTCCCAGTCCAAATAACGATGTATTCTGTCCACCCGGTTGTATCAAATTCACTTCCGTAATATCTTTGGGGAAGAATTAGAAATCTGTCCACTTCATTTAAAGATTCCACAATTTTCAAAAACGGGTTTAATGCTTGCGGGCATAATAAAAATCCTTCTATTCTCACGTCATCGGAATTTGAATCATCGCCACTAATATTATCTTTGTTATTTAGATAGAATTTCAATGCCTCTTGCACATTGCTTTGAAAGTTGTTTTCTTCAATCTTTTCATAATCTATTAGATACCTTACTTTCTTGCTAATCTCTTCACCATTCAAAATACCCATTACCTTCACCTTATCCTTTTCTGTTGCCACCTAAAAACAATCTAATAAAACCCAATGAAACCACTATTTCATTAACTATCTCCTAAAGTTAAAGGAATATCGCCATCAAATTCTTCGTCTAAACCATCGTTTTCTTCATCTAACGATTTAATGAAATCATCAATATTATCAAATCCATCCCCATCTTCTTCATTATCTCCATTATCATTAAACATAACCTCCCCATCTATTAAAACAGGTTGATCTAAGGCTTTTAAACACCATTCCAAATATTTACGTAAAGATTCAATGGACTCTCCATGAAGTCGCATCGGATTTTCTGTATAAGCATAAATAGTATTATCGTCATTGTAAAACACTTCTCGAATAGAATATTCTGTATAGTTTTCTTCTGGATAATTTTTTTGTATAACTCTATGATTCCAATATGACATTTTAATCTCCCCACCAACCATATTTTTCACGTAATGTGTCAAATAGTTGGTGCTTATATTTTTCTTGATATTCATCAATTAATTTGGTCATTTCGTCAAATTCTATTTTTTCTTGTTCCCCCATTGATTGCATCGTGGTGTATTCATGCCCGTTTTCATCGGCTTTGTGTAACCATACAACAGGGTATTTATCAAAATGCTTCACCGCTAAATCAGTTTCATAATCATTTGATATTAAATTTTTACAAGCCTCCAAGCAAGAATTTATCTGGTCAATATCTTCTTGTGCTGATTCTTCGCAAACAAAAGTATCAACTTCCATATATCGCTTCATTCTTTGCAATTTATATTCTATAATTTCTAATAAAAAATCACCGCTCCAATCGAAATTATTCCAAAGCACCTTTAACCACCCTAAAATATTTTTGATATTAAAGGGTAGATTTTTTATTTCTTGAACGAAATCGTATCGCTGTGACATATTTTTCCTTCTTAATCTAATGAAATCTCTATTTTATTGAAGACTTGTCTTTTAATACTTTTAAAATAGCTTCTTTAACTGGTTCTTTTATGGCATCGTTATCTTGATTTATAAAAGATTCAAGAATGTCACGAATAGATAATTTGTCCAATTGTTCTTTTTGTATTTTATTTAAAATAATTATGCTTTCTGCGCTTTCCATTTTCAGTCCTCCTCTTTATTGCAATGAAACCTTTATTTCATTAGGCAAATTTATAATCATCGGCGAATTTAATCAGTGTATTGCAAACCGCTTGACCAAAATTTAATCCATCACCTTCATATCTTAATTTTTCATGATCGTTACACTCTGGACATTCCAAATAGAATGTATAAAAAACTGTGTCATAATCATATCCTGTGTATCCAAAGTTTTCAAGTAATTTTACAACTTGCCAAGTATGACTAATATTTGTAACAGGATTCCATAAACCAAAATCAGTCACATAATCATCTTCATGTTTTCCGCAATGACAGGCATGAGGTACAATTTTTTTATATGCCGACATAGTATCAGCATTAAGAACTGATAAATTATCCATTTGTGTGCCGTAATATTCAATCATGCCCATAAAGCACCTCTTCCTTATTTGCCGTTTGTTGGGATCATACTTGACAAAAATTCCATCAAATCAATATCGTTTATCATTTTACCTTCTGGTGTTGACCAAATTCTTATTTCGAATTCTGGGTTTATTGTGCCCCTAATGGCAAGAGTTCTACCATATTTATCGCTCTCATATACTGTTGCGATAACACTGTCATTATTTACGAGATGATACGTTGGTTTATTCATAATTTCCTCCATGAAATTTCCCTTTTATTGGGATCTTAAAATAAAATCAATATATGCCTGCGCTTTTTCAAGAGCACTAGTTGTTCCGATGTTTTGTGCAGTTCCTTGAGAGAATCCTGCCATGTAAGCATTTTGCAAAAGTTCTTCCAAATTATCTGTTTCTGTAAAGCCAATAGAGGGATCTCCCCATTCTGATTTCCAACGCACAACATGAACTCCTACATATTGGACTGGATTTCCATCAACAAGTTCTACTTCTTTATATAACATATTATCTCCCATTCTTGTTTATTCCCCATGAAATTGAACTTTCACGGTGTAATTATTTATTTTTCTTATATTTCTTTTTATATGCCTTTTTTTCAACCGCTATTTTTTCTGTTTGCTCTTCAACAATCTTTTCTAACGGAACCGCAACCGTGGTTACTACTTCCTGTTTTACAGATTTAACAGTATCTTTAACAGGCTCATCTGCTTTTAATTCCGATTTCAATATATCCATTTCAAACCCGTTTTTTCCACGCAGTCTTGCCGTTAGAGGACTAGAGCCAGTCCCTTTGTGAAAATATAAGATTTGATATTCGTTTCCTTTAATACTAATAGAATCCCCGGCATTATATTCAGTCATAATTTATTATTCTCCTTTTTTAATCTCTGTTGTGTAACCCAAATTTTTATGAGATTTCTTCATCCCATTAGATTAATATATTTATAAACATATCCGCCATATGCATGTTTTCTCACATAATCTTCGGCTACGATAAAAGAATTAAAATACAAAACTTCTTCATCAAAATACTTTCCATCACGCATAATCTCAGCAGTGTAATTTTCTAAACAAATTTCTAGTACAATCCATTTTTCCATTTTATATCTCCTTTTATTGAATACATTTTTTCCATGGCGAATTAACAATATTTTCGCTTATCACAAAATATCTTTCTGGTATGTTGGTTTTATATGCTATCAATTTTCTGGTTTTATTACTCATAACATTTGTACCAGACATCATTGGCATCCAGTCACATCCTTGGAAACTTTCATCATACCATTGTACGAAACTCAGCCATAATCTTTTATCTAATTCAACATATTCTTCTGTATTCATTGCAACGCCTCCATTTCATTAGATTGAAATATTTTTATGCCGTTAGGACAGACATATCGGGCATCGGCTGTGAATCAAATGCTGCATCAACAGCTTCTGAGTCTTTCAATGCTTCCAAATAAATTGTCGTGGTCTCAAGTTTTTCATGACGAGCCATAAGTTGAATAACAGGAGTTGGCACACCTCTAAGTGACGCATTACAACACATGCTTCTCCTCATAGTATGGGGGGTAACTAATTTCATTTTTTCAGAATCAATTCCTGCTTTTCTTCCAGCAGACTTAATGCGTTCATAAACAGAATGAGTATTTTTTACTTGATGTTCTCCAACCTTAGAGACAATAAGATATTCACAATCATTTTTTCTATTTTTGAGATATTCATCTAATAGAAATTTAACCACAGGAGGCATCTTTCTTTCTTTATAAGAACCACCCTTACCAGACACTCCAAGTTTATCTCCATGGATATCAGAAATAGTTAAATTAATAAGTTCTTCTCGACGCAACCCCATATATCCCATTAAAGCAATTGCAAGTTTTGAATTTATACTTTTTGAAACAGAAATCATTTTTTGTATTTCATCATCTGCAAGGTATAATTTTTCTTTTGCCCTTCTTTTTTGATCGTAATCTTTATTACCACTTACTTTTTTTACGCTAGTTAGCTTGATTGGCTTTAAAATATCTTGTGCGATTTTATTATGATTTTTCAACCACGCAGAAAATGCTTTTAAAGAGCGGAGGTGCTGGTTATAGGATGAATCTTTGATAGGTAAAGAGTTAAGATGATTTTCGAAATCAGACAATTCTAATTTTTTGTAATCTTCTAGGGTTTCAATATTATAATGAGCCAAAAGTTGCCCAACACAATTTTGATATGATTTCCTAGTGTGATCAGATTTAATATCTTTTCTATATAAAAATTCTTGAAGTTCTTTCATAATGCCTCATTTTCTATAAAGATAATATTATCATACTATTCTGAATCTGTCAAGTCTTTTTGAGTATCTAAATAAAATTGTTCCTCCGTTTGGATAGTGGAAACTGTTTCTTCTGTGAAACTGCAAGCTATTAGAAATGCTTTAAATGCTTGTAAGTAATCTTCAATTTGTTCACCATTCAAAGATATTTCGGCAATAAAATGTTGAGGATCACAGAAAGACAACGGCTCTTCGGTTAATTCAAATTTAATTTTTTTCATTTTTCTTTTCTACCTCGATATCCATATTTTTGAGAAAGTCATTCACATGAACAACATCATTAAAATAATCAGTTAGCCAACCATCTTCTTCTGTCTTAACAACTTTTTTAGCGTAATAATAAAATCTATCAGCCAATTGTTGAAATTGGCGATATGTTGATTTTAAAAATGTAAGCAGATCATATTCGTCTTGTGAAATTTTAGTTTTCATATTAATCCTGATTCTTCTGCACACCATTTATGATAAGGTGCATCATCTATAAAAACTGCTTTTGTTAATTTTACATCTTTTAAACACGCTGGGCAAATTACAGAGTCCCAATCCTCTAAAATCTTATCCTTAAATTCTGCCTCGCTCTTTACATGTTCATCTCGCAACATTTTTTTTAATTCTGCATCTGTTGGCTCTGCGTCTTCAAAATCATCCATGCTATCAACATCTAAATCCTTCATTTTACCCATAATCTTTTCTCCTTAATGTAGGTTCAATTTTGTAAAGTTTACACTATTTTTGTTATTTTGTCAAGAGGCACTTTCTCCATATGGAGAAAGTGGTTAGACCTACCAAATAGGTCACATGATTGTATTTTGATGTCAATCTCCGCAATACATTTTTACAATCCTAATAACTTTTCAACTTTTTCTAATGCCAGTGCCAATTCTTCTCTATTTTTGCATGGCTGACATATCTCATCTCCTCCCATACAAATAATTTGGCTGACCGCAATTTTTGCGGGCTCATATAAGTCTATTAATGCTTCAGTCAATATTGCTATATATGCATCTTTATTCATAATTTATCCTTTCAAATGCATGAAATGGTTCTTTTATGGGGTTACTTAATATTGGTGGTTTTTATACAAAAATCTGCCAATGCACAAAAAACATTTCTAATTATTTCTCTGCTCGTTTCTTTTTCTGAATAGACGGTAATTCTCCCATCATAAGTTGCTTGTTCATTATCTATTCTATAAACTTCAAGACTGTTTTTACCAAATTCTGGGTCATCCCAATCTACATAGAGTCCATTATCCACTATGTCCACATTTAAAATTTCCATTTTTATCCTTTCTTACCACATAAAATACCGGTTTCGTGGGGTATTATTTATTTAATTTTTCCCAATCAACAGGAGCACCGTTTTCATCACTACCACATTCTGGACATTTTATTACTTTTCTAATAGTTAATCCCGCATCCATAGCATAAACACAATCTCCATGTTTTAAAGAGTAAACTCCAAATCCAAAGCAATTTTCACAATTTTCAATGTGGTGCGGAGTACATTGGGTACATAACCTATATATTTTTTTCATATTTTTCCTCATCTAGTTTTTTAATTAAACTTTATATTTATGCACTATTTTTTGGAGCTTTTGTACTCCATTTATATAACAAACAAGCTATTACAATTATTCCATGACCTATTTCAATGCTTATGAAAACTGGAATGCCTAAAATTAAAAGTAAAGAATATAAAATATACCCAAGCCAATTACATTTTTTATATCCATCTTTAATTTTTCCATATATATATTCTCTATCAAAACTATCTAAGATTGTTAGAAAAAACCCAGAGAGAAATCCCACAATTCCCTCAGCGACTAAAACTAAAATAACTATAGCCATTCATACCTCTTTTTGTTTTTATCCGATAAAATATCAGTTTCATTAAACTTCAGACCATCCAATAATTTTACCATCACTAAGTCCTGCATCAGTTGTTGAATTTGGACATTGTTTCTTTACTTCGTCAAAAAATAAATGATGTAATTCCATGGGCCTTGCACCTAAATGATATTTAATTCCATTTTCACCAATTTCTTGCGGGAAATCCTGTCCTAAAAGTTTTTCATTTTCGTCATATGTACAATAAACTCCTACATATTTATAAAATAAATCATGCCAATATTGTGCTTTTTTATGTTGATCTTCGGATAATTCTATTATAGCATATCGCCTCCACCATCCGATGTCTTCATATCCAGTTTCTTCGTCGTATTTAGCATAATCTATTGCCTCATCAAAAAGAGAAAACCAATATCTTTGATTATTATAAGAAAGCATTCCGCTTCTAACACCATCCCAATAACCAGAATACCAAAGATATTTTAAATCTTTTCTTAAAATTTTTGGCAATTTTATAATTTCGTCTAATTTTAACTGCATGAAATCCTCATTTTATTAAGTTGGATATAAAAAACCGCTAGAATCTTTCCGATATGTTTTCCCATTGGCTTCAAGTTTCGGCTCCTCTTCTTTCGGTCTCTCTAATCCATCCCAACACTTCCTACAAATTTCTACATCTTTTTCAAACTTAACTGTTTCCCCATAAATTTTAATAGCTTCTCGCATCAAGACTTCTGGATTCCATTTTTTAGTATATTTAAATGGAAGTTGGCAACAGGTACAAATTTTTTGATTTTTTTTAAGATAAGGTGTTGCGGGTTGATCAGTCATAAGTTATTCTCCTAACATTCCGTATTTTTTTATACATTTTTGTTCGTCTTCAATTAATAACTGTTTTACTTTTTCCCCACCTAAAATTCCTACTATTGACCATAATGCAGGAAGATAATCAGACCTGTCATTGAGATAGATTACCATTATTGCTTCAGCCAAAGCTAATTTTTCTTTTTTAGTCATTTATGTTCCTTTCAATGAAATATGCATTTTATGGGGTTAATGGAGGTAATGTTGTCATTGAATATACTAAATATCCAGCAAATACAAATAGCCCCATAAGGTATAATGAGCAACATATCGTCCAAAAAACAGGATGAGATTTCCACCATTTTAATAATTTATCTTCTTTTTCGTCGTCCATATCATCTCCTTTTTCTAATAAAATAAGTCATTCATTGGGAAAAAACTTGTTTATAAAACAACTCAGACTTATAACCACAATTAGAGCACGTTGCCCTGACTACAATTTCGCCTTTACGCTTTAGGGCATTATCTATGTCTTTTTGATTGTAGTTGTCAATTTGTTCGCATTTAGGGCATTTATGTTTGTAAATTTTCATTCTATTCTCCTTTTTTATTTATCACATGAAACAAGCGTTTTATCGGGTTGATGATGTAAAACTTCCGCTACATTTACTATAATCAACATTTAAAAGACCTTGTTTTTCTCTTTGTGCCAGTTCCTTATCACTATAAGGAATAGCTATAATACCAGTTGTTTCAAAGAGGCTAACATGTCCAAATATAACCCTATTCCCCTTTTTGTCTACAACTTTCCCCGTATATGTCTCTGGAATTTGCCCTTCTCCGTGATATCTGTCACAAAGAGCATAAATATCATCCACATGTAAAAATTCTGATTCATTATAATATTTCGACATATCTCTCCTTTTTCATTTAACCCAATGAAAGTAAAATTTCATGATATTAATATTTACACTTACCTTTTTCTTTAATGATTTTTTCACATTGCTTTTTAATTGCATCTCTTACCCAATCGGGACAACTATATTCTGTTATTATTTCCTCAATATCTAATGGAAAAAATAATCCTCGCCACACTCCGTCTGCCCATAGTTTTATATTAAAATTTATCGATCCTTTACATAAAAGCAATTGATTTAATAATTCTGGTTCAAAGCATGGAATATTCTTTCCTCGACTATCAATGTTATAAAAAACTTCTTTTGCAGATTTCCCATTTTTGTCTGATATTGCTTGGTATTTAGAAGGAATCCCACAAAAATTAAATATATCCTTATTCAACAAATAGAAATTGTAATCTCTTTCAAAAATCTCTGAATATTTAATAGGTTACTCCTATTCTCCGGCGCATGAAACAGTCGTTTCATGGGGAGGCAAACAAGATTGCAAATCACTCATTAGTTTTTCCCACGCTTCCCAAAATTCTTCTTTAGTTATTTCAATCCATCCATCATATAGAGAAGCGTATTCTCTAGTGTCAATATTTATTTTGTTTTCACTAGTTTTTTCGAAATTAAAAGATAACAACTCATCATTTTCTCCCATACAATAAATATTCATATAAAACCACCAATAATCTTTTTCTTCTTTCGGACAAGAAAAATTGTTTCTGATTTTATAGTATTTTCCGACATATTGAATGTCTCGATCATATCTTTCTTGATCTTCAATTTTGCCCAATTCTTGACGTGCTTGGGAAATAATGTTTTGCAATTCTTGTTTTCTGTTCATTTTATATCTCCTTTTTATTTTCTAATGAAAGAACACTTTCATGGTGTAGCTAAACTATCAATATAATCAACAAAAATTTTTGCTTTTTCTATAATACTTATTTTCTTATTTAAAACATCCCATTCGTTTTGATTATCCATTAATTTATTACAATTCTCTTCAATTATATTTTTTGGTGCTTTTGATATGAATTCACTAGATAGCAAATTGCATAATCTACTTATATTTTTATCAACTTCTTCAAGCCTCAATTTATCCCCTTTCAAATCTTTTTCTATTGACCAGTTTTCAGGGATAGATTTTACCATTAGCATAAGACCAGAATTTTTACTTACTATAACAGGATAAGTTAAAAAATCTTTATAAAAGGTATAGATATCTTTTTCTGGCGGATGCCAATCTATTTCACTATTGGTAAGATATTCGATTGACTTGCATTGTTCCATGAATTCAATTTCTTCTTTTGCATTCATAATAATTCTTTCATAAATGTATCGTAATTCATTGTATTAAATTTAGAAAATAATTCTCTCGCATCTTCTAAATAATCTTTTTTCCATTCTTGTACTAACGTTCGACAATTATAACAATCGTATTGTTTTCCAGAATCAAAATGCCTCCATGCTTTATACTTCCAAATAATAGATGCTATAAACAAGATATTGTCATCAACTGTTCCAAAGTCATATATGCTTCCCTGTCCACATGCATCATATATTTTTCCCCAAGGGTCATAATGTATCTGAAATCCGCAAGGATAACTTCGCAGGCACATATTATCACTTATTTTTAAATTATTTAATTTTTTGAATTCTAAATAATTATCACAAGATTTTCCTCTTCCGTTCGGATAAACTACATAAGGATATCCTGGAAAATGATTTTTGTTATATACAGATTGATCATAAATCCAATCATGCTCTGACGATGGATAATTTAAATTATATTTGTCTAATATTCCAGCAGAAAATATTTCTTGTAGTTTGTCGTCTAGGTATTTTATTTTTCTTTCTTGGATATGATAATCATCATCCGACAGTCTTATAATAATTCTTTTTTCTTGAACTCTCTTTGATATCAATTTAAAAAATCTATCTACTAAGACTGGCTTATCTAACCACCAAGCGTTTGTTCCAATTGTGATAAAAGTATTCCATGTTTCGACTTCTCTAAAAATATGTTCAAATTTAGAAAAATTTATTGTTGGTTCACCGCCTATCAAATTTATACAAGTAGGCAGACCCATTTTATTTAAAAAATCTATTTGCTTCTTTATTTTGCCTAGTGTTTCATCTGACATATATTCCGATGAATCATCTGGACTACAATCATACATACAATGTTTACAACGATAATTACATTTTCTTGTAATAAGAAGTTCTATCAAGATCGTCGTATTACGTTTTTTACAATCTGCTACAATTCCATTGATATAATCTGATATCATATATTGGTTTCTCCTTGTTTTTTTATATTTATACAAGAAGTTTATCATTAAATGTAAATCTTGTCAAGGGTTAATTACCACCAAATTATAATTTCATAGTCTCTTTCTAATACACAATATTTCATTGCGCAAGATATTCCTTGTGAATTATAATAATTAGTAATATAGTCGATGACATTATTACTATCATCGACTATATTTAGTTTCAATCCAAACTTGCTTTCATTGACTTCTTTTCTCTGCGATATGATTAGATTGAGATAATCTATTGCTGATTGAATATTATATTCTACCATTTTATTGATATTGTGACCTTACAATTTCTTCAAATATCGTTAGTAATTTATCAATATTAGCATCCCAAGATTGAGTAAGGGCAAATTCATATGCTTTACCATTGGCTAGTTCGCGTTTTTCTTCAATATTTTCGATAGCATAAGACATTGCCTGTTTCCAGTTATCTAAACCATTTTTAACAAGAGTCCCATATTCACCAAGCTCTTCATATGTTTCCATATTGGTTCCAAGCCAAGGAACTTTCATAACCATATACTCCAATGCTTTAATCCAAGAACGACGACGATCAAATTCTGTTGCAAGAGGGCAAAGTCCAATATCATACGACGCTACAAGTCTAGACCAATCTTCTTCAGGAACATAATCTGCAAATTTTTTTCTGTCGTTAGAGATATTTATTCGGTTATATACTTTTCTATCTCCAGTCAATAATAGTTTTACTTGTGGGTATGTTTTAAGGATATAGGTTAAAGCTGGAGCAATACCGCTATTCGTGAAACTTTCAAAATGTGACATACTTCCCGACCATCCAATAAATATCTCATCTTTACTATGAGGGAATAAAGGTTCTTTGTTTTCGTATCTATCTAATTTTAAATAATTTTTTGTAACATAAGTTGGGCCATATTCATCCCAATCTGAAGATAATATTCTGCTAGGGGTAATAATACCCTTTGCAATCTTTAAACCCCATTTAAACTGTTTCATAGCAGGAGGTTCTTTTGGGCCTAGCATAATTCTGCCATCTGGGGTTGTTCCTTTTTGTTCTAATCCCTTTGCCCAGAAATAATGTGAGGCATTCTCAGGTTCTATGAGGTGGTAAGCGTCATCAAAAATTATTGCTAAATTTTTATTCCTAACTTTCCAAAACTGCATATATGATAATGTGTCATCAAAAAGATTCCTCTCTATAATAATAATATCCGCATTCATACATAATTCTTGAGATATTGGTGAATTTGTAATAAATTCATTAATATGAATACAATCGGCAGTATGCTTTCCGGTCTTATTAATTGCTTCGGCAGGGAAGATTGCATTATGCAATGAACAATTGGCTCCCTGAGCTGGATCGGCATATATATAAAGTATTTTCAAAATTTATTCTCCTATAATCCGTAATCTTCTGGGTTGATATTTACATGACGTAAAATATTATTCTGTGCTTCTGTGACGTATTTTAAATCTCGTGCAGTTGAACGCCAACGCTTAAATATTTTAATCCAATTGGGAACAAAGTTTAATGTCCCTGTCATATTTGTTTTATCTTGGCGTAGAGAACATTCAGTATCCAGATATTCTAATTCTTCGAAATCGTTGGTTCTACTTAGCGAGACCCAGAAATCGTGATCTTCACTTGTGGTCATATCAGTATTAAACCAATAATTATTAGAATTGTCCCACGCTTTTCTTGTAAAGAAAACGTTTGCGCAAGGTGCTATGTTCTGGATCAAGATCAAATCTTTATCGAAAGGTGACGACCAATAAAGCTGTTTATGTATACTGCGATATCCCGAATCTGTCTTTTCCCAAATATCTTGTAAAGAACGAGTATAAACAACTTCAGTAGATAATTTTTTCATCATATGAACACGCATCTCAATAGCGTATTTCATATAAATATCATCGTCATCGCAGAGACATATTCTATCTCCTGTACAATTTTTTAGTCCTGTATTCCTTGTTCCAGCCAAGCCAAGATTGCGGGAATTTTGTAGGTATTTGATACGAGAATCATTGAATTTATTTACAATGTCTTGAACATCTTCTCCAAAATCATTTACCAACATTATTTCTACGTTTCGGTAGGATTGATTTAGTAATGATTGTAACGTTCTGGGTAATAGCCATTTTCTGTTGTAGGTTGGGACTAACACGGACACGAGAGGATCAGCCAAGTTTACAAATTTTGTAGGATTGCGTTTGCTCATAAAGATATATCCTTCCATGTTTTACCTTGCGCAATTTGATTAATACAAGCAACAGAAACGTTATAATCTTTTGCTATATCTTTTCTGTTTTTTATTTTTTCCACTAATAATTTTTTTATTTCTTTTACCTGATATGAATTTAATTTTTTAGCTCTTGGAGATTTTGTAATTCTCCCGCCCATACCTTTCCAATGTGTTCCTCTTATTATAGATTTTATCATACTTAAACTTATATTAAACATTTCAGATAATTCTTTACGATTTTTTAATCCATCAGCAAAACTTTCTCGAATGTAAAAAACATCCTCATTTTTCAATTTAGATCTTCCGTGATTTTCACATTTTGCAGATCCATCTCTGCCTTTATTATGTCTGTCTTGCACATTATCGTAATTCGTCCCAATGAATAAATGAGAAGGATTAACACACTTTCTGTTATCGCAAGAATGGCAAACTGACATCCCTTTTGGTATACTGTTTTTACCGTGTTCAATCATGTAAGCAACTCTAGACGCTCTAATAGATTTATAGTTTATGCCAAACATCCCATATCCTTTAGTGCCTATTCCGGCTTGCCATTCCCAACAATCATTTTCACCTAATATTTTTACTTTCTTCCAAAAGCGTTTAATTAAACGATTATCGATAATCCAATCTTTTTCTAAATCCTTTTCTTTTAAATATAAGTGTTTTGGGTTACAACAAATATCGTTTTCACAAATTCTTCCTATGGGCATTTCTTTTGCCGTATTCCCATAATATATATAATAAATAATATGACGAACATTTAAAACAGAATAATCAATAGAACAATAAAAGCCGGTATTTTTTCTATTAACGTATCCTAACCAATTCCAACACTCATCTTCTCCCTTTTTATCAACCTTGCTCCAAAATCTTTCTAAATCTTTTTCAGTTAAATCCTCAATTTGCATATGTGTCCACCAAATTTATACTTTCTGGAATCTCATGCGCTCCACTACTCACATAACCATCAAATTGTTTACTTTCAAACCTCCCACCTTTTTCATAAATCAATCGAAGAGTATCGGGATTGAAATCTGCACTTCTATTAGGATGCGTTGTTTGGACTTTATTCATCGGATAACTAAAAGCTACTGATTTTTCAAACATTAATAAATTAGGCCTATCTTCTAAACAACACGAACTCATAATTGACTCCAACGAATTCGGTGAGTTATACTCGCAATCCCTTAAAATATCAATTACATTTTCAACGGGGTAACAAGAAGAAGACAACTCTAAACAATAGTTGAAATCATATTCTGCTGTTTGCCAATCATATTTCAAAATATTTTTTGAAACTTTTTCAGTCTTTGGAATGGCTTGTTCACAATTATATGGAAAACAATAATTAGTATTTAAACCCAAACGTAAACTAAAACCAATACAGTCTTTATTTTCAACAAGTGTTGAAATAACCTGTTCCACTGAAAAGTTGTTAGTACATATGGTGTCGTCAGTTAAGAACACGGCATATGCGGGGGTTGATTTCTCATTTTTACCCCATAAAATGTTGCTTTCATGGAGTAGCAAAGAAAGCAGGTCTTTTTTGAAGTTTTCCTCCTTTTTGAAGCTAATTTGGGGAAATTCCGACATTAAATTGTCAAAAGACTTCCGATATTCTTCATCATTTCGATATAAAACAGTAACATCGGAAATTTCAAGAATATCTTTGCAATGATTCAGTAAGGTTTGAAGGCACAACGTTAATTGTAAAGGACGGTTGCGAGAAAAAATAATCGTTCTACATTTTTTCATTTCTCACCAAATCGTCTATCATTCTTTTTAAAGCTTCTTTCTTGTCTTTCATATAGTCGTTATTGCCATCACCATATAAATCTTTTGACCAGTTGGAGCTTCTAAAATGGAACATAAAAAAGTTTTCACTATTATATACTCTGAATAAATCAAAGCAATAAGGTTGAGGAAATCTATATTTATCAGCGATTTCTCTGTGCTTATTATATCTAATAAACATATTTTTAAAATAATTAGAATCATTTTTTTCGTAAGGAAAAATTTTATTTATTCCCATAATTTGTCTAAATGTAACTTTCCCATTTGTAAATTCAATCTTGGAACGCCCATCTAAATTAACCTCTAACACATTTTCTTTTATGGAATTTAATTGATCCCATGTAAGATATCCTTTTTTATAATTTTTGTCTTTTAGAAAATAATGAGTATATCCTCCGGTGTCAGTCTGAGCATCTTCAACCATTCCTAATGAAAAATCAAGATTTTTATGAACTTTGTCTAAATTTAAGCAGTATAACCCTGCCCACATATATTCTGTATCTAAATTCTTTCCAACATATTGCGGAGAATATAGAACATCAATATTATTCATCTCTTTTTGGATATCGAAATAATCAACAAAAAACATATCACTATCCATCCAAAACAAATTTCCATCAAGAAATTTTAAATAATTATTCCAAATATAATTTAAGCTATCAGAAACAATTTCACTTGGATCAGAATATAAATCTCTAAGAATAAATGGATTCTTATGCTTTTTTATTTTTCTAATCATTAATTTCAGACTAAGTTTTTCTTTTTGTGGTGAATAAAATTCTTGTGATGGAACGTCTACACACCTAATTCCAAGCCTAAAACAAATTTTATTTATATTATTTTTTCTTTTCTTATCTCCTGCATTATTAAAAACAATGTACTCAAAAGGAATTTTGCTGATAAAAAATTTTTTAATTGTTTTGTACTGCAACTCAATAAAGTCTTCATTTCTGTCCACTAGTGTTACTATATAATTCATATTTATCCTCTATATCGAGATGCAAGAAATTTTTGATTTTTTTCATATTCTCTTTCCTGTGCAATATTACATGATTTACAAAGCCCGTCTAGAGGAATACAATCTCCTGGACATTTTATAACTGTTCCACATTTAGAACATTCATAATACCGAGGATGATCTTCGTAATAACTAACCCAATCTACTTGCCCAGGATATTTAGTGTTATAATATTTTGAAACATCGGAACTCATTAGTTATCTCCTTTTTTTATTTGAAAGATTCATTTTTCACCAAATAATGCCAATATCGTTGAACTGGTAAATCATAGGTCATAACTTGATTTTCAATGGTAGAAAAATCAGAACGTTGTCTAGCAATCATCGGCACGACAATATAGGCTCGACAATTTGGAACAAGCCAATCTCCATATAATTGATCAATGGCAAACCCTGATTTTTGTGTAGAATTATTTTCAAGAAAATTAATGGCAGTTGACAAAAATTTCTTATTAAAAAAGTAAGCATGCGTGCTCTGACAATGACTCAGTCTTGCCCAATGTTTTGTGACCTGATAAAACGGACGAAGAATATTCCCTCCAAAATAAGCCATATCCCAATTCATATCACAGAGTTCATCTAATGATGCTTCTAAAACTTGCCTACAATCTTCATCAAATTGCACATCATCTTCCATAATTAAAACATTCTTATTTTCCTTTTGTGCTTGTTTTAATATTTCTAAATGACTAAGAAAACATCCAACTCTACCTATTTCATTTTTAATTGCCTCAAATCGCTGTGGATAATAATTAATTTTATAAAATTCGTGATCGCATAATTCCCACCGATCAGTTCTTTCTTTCAAATTGATTAAATATCCTAATTCAAAAATTTGATCTAACTTCATTTTATCTCCTTATCATAACAATATTAAATCCATAGGCATTCATCATATGCGTGGTCATTTCTTTTGATATCTCATCGTTTATTTTAGTAAGAAAATCTTTATATTTTGCTGAAAGAGGATGATTCTCATCATATAGAAAATAAAAATCAAAATATTCTTGAAATTCTTTAATAATATCATTCAAACAAATACCATCACCTCTATCAACCCACGTTGATGCCCATTCAAATTGAACATATTTGACAGACGTTTTTATAAAATTAGTATCGTCTAACAGTATATCAGGTTCTCCTCCTTCAACATCCATTTTTAAAAAGTCAATATAACCTATTTTATTTTGTTTAATATAATCGGTGAACCTTACAATGGACAAAGTAATTGGATCAGATGTTGAAACATAAATATATTTTCTTCTAAAAAACGATTGACCATCGGGATAATAATCTATTTCTTTAGTTTTATTTCCTACCCCAAAATTATTCAAATATACTGTATTGTCATGAATATCTTTTAATTTTTCTTTACATTTTTCATATGGTTCTGGATTAGGTTCAAAATAATGAAGTATTTTATTTTTGCTCATCAATACATAATCTATATCTTCCCTACATCCTATATCAAAAATAACATTACAATCATTTTTTATTTTTTCGTAAAACAGTATTTCTTCTCTTTGTATCGACATATATTCTCCCATAATTTAATTTTATAATCTATTCACTATAACACATATTTCAATATTTGTCAAGGGGCAATTTCTTTTAATTTGAAAAAATAATCATTATGAGACCCATCATATCCAAGATCATCAATAGGATTAAAATTAGAAATACATCCTAAATTTTCATATCCCTTGCTTTCCATAAATGGAAACAATTCATCTTCTCCAACATTCCATTCTATCAATGCAAATTTAGGCGCATATTTTTCAAATGTTAATCCCCGTAATATTTCTAGCTCATAGCCCTCGGCATCTAGTGAAAGAAAATCAATTCTATCAACACGGCATTCTTGTAAAATAAAGTCAAGAGTATACGCGGGAGCTTCTACGACAGAATTCTTTTCATTGTGCAACCTTCTTCCACCAACACTTCCCATCGGATGTCCATTGAAATCTCCCTTGATAGTGGATTCTTTATAATCGTGTGAAACCAATGCCGCATTTATAACAATATTATTTGGTCTATTTTGAGCGCATTGTTGTGCAGCCAATGGTGACGGCTCGATCAAAATTCCTCTCCAGTGTCTAGCCATTTCTAATGTGTACGTATTCGATTGGAACAATCCGTTATTCGCGCCTGCGCAAACATATATCCCATTATCAAAATTCAAATAGTGTAAAATTTCAATACTGCTATCACGACTCATTCTAATTCCTTCCTTAGAATATCTTCCCACGATACGAATGGTGACATCTCTTTGCCTATATGTGCGCACCTACCTGGAATACTAGCCAACATCCTTCTACCCTTAACCTTAGTTAAATCAATAAACATAAGAAAATCCATGGGATGCGTATCTGTATCTTTATTATATGCTAAAATTAATTCATAATCTTTTTTCAACTGCTTTACTGTCGTTGCAAAAGTCATCGTAGTACTAATCATTTCTTTCCAATGAGTTGACTTTGTGATTACAACTTTAGTATCTTCTCCGCCACCATGAGAATATGGATTATATCCACCATCTTCAACCCCTTTATATTTGCTCTGACAATCATTCAAAGTAACATAGTCTGCAATCTCTAATCCTTCTCGAATTAGTTTTTCACTCTCTGGCAAAAAGGCATAATCGTCTTCTACGAACAGAATAATATCATCATCTTCACATTCGTTTATTGCCCTATCTAAAATATGTCTAAAAGACTTCACATTTCCTAATTGTGTAACTTCAATGCTTTTAGGATTATAACTGCGAATAAAATCAATTGTGTTTTCTATACAATTGTCACACGTAACATTTAAATTTTCAACCCCAAAAGTTCTAACTAAATTCTTGAAACATAGTTTTCTAGTTACAAAATTCAAAGATGTATTTGCCAGATTGGTTCGTCCGAGAGGATTCCCGTTATCCGAGATGCGCAAAAAGATATTAAAACTCATGTATAAACTCCTTAAACTTTTCTTGATTATTATAAAGATATGGTGGAAAGCTTTCATCAATTGGAACAATAGTAAATTCAGCAGGACGATAGAAAAAATCATGTTGATTTGTAATACAATCATCTATAAACTCTTTTATATTATCAACAACATCTGGGCGATTTATACTTTTTTCACCATATGATTGTATTTTTTGTTTTATTGCATTGGTATTTCCTTGAAATGAAAAATGCCAACCTGCGTTTTTAACAATAACTCCTGATAATCTTTTCATGTCTCTAAGTTCATTCATAGATTTAGATTTGAAATTAGCGAATGTTAATAATCTATTTCCAATCCATTCATCCGTTTTTAAACAATTGAAATAAAACCAATAATGGTTGAGATTAAAATTATAAACTAAATTTGGATCAAAATTATCAAGAACGTGTTTTACAGCAAGAATACTTGGAATTTCGTCGGCATCGGAAACAATAACGATATCGTCATCTTGACATGTTCCCATTGCTCTCAATAAGCATTCTTTCTCATATCCATCTCGACAATAATTTTTTTGTGTCTCAATTCCTCGAATGTTGATTTTAGTTTTATCTAAGACAATTCTGTGTGTTTCATCTTTTGCTTGGGTTAGAGATAGATCAGAAAAATCATCGGGGGTATCATCTATAACCTGATGAATTATTTTTGGTAAGAATTTTGCAAATCTTTGTTTATTTTCTTCAAAATATAACAATTTGGGCAAACCCTCTTGATGCGACTTTGTGCTTTCTGAAACAATAAAATAATCTACAACATCGTTTAAAGTCTCTAATGCAATTTCGAGTGTATCCAACTCATTAAAAAATTCCACTGCATAGAAAACTTTTCTTTTCATCCTATATTTCCTTCCCTATCAATATAATCCCATTCTTTTACTCGCATATCCGGTAAAGACCAGAAGTTGGCAGGATGATTGTGCGTGAACCAAAATTTGGGACAAATAATGTTTTCGAGATTTTTATTAGTCCATGCTGCCCACCAAGCAAAAGTAGAATTGGAAAGAATAATATTTTGAGCACTATTCAAAATAGCATAATCAACAGATATATCTCCGCCTTTATGATGAGGGGCAATATATTTATCTGTACTGCCATTAGCGGTGCTGCCCACAAATTCAATATTCAATTCCCTAGCATATTGATTGCCTAAATTATAATCATCTGATAATAATACAAATTGCATATCGTTGTTTCGAAGTAATATTTGGTGCATTGCGTTTTTATAATATGAAACTGGAAGTAATGAGCCTGCCGGAGATCCCACATAGTCGCCCCCACGAAGATGCATGACACAAATGCTAATATCAGAATATTGTGTATTAATTTTTTCTTCTTTTATTTTCATCCATTCACAAATAACATCTTTATATCTTTCAATATAAGACATTGCTTGCATATTACCTTCTATTTTTGTTCCATCTTGTACGCTCATTAGTCCTAAATCGGCAGGAGAAACATCAATACGATATTCATTCGTAACAAAATTTTCTTTATAATGATATTTTATATCTTCAGGGGTGACTTCTTTGCCAAAATCTAAATCAATAATATCTTTGCCTTTGTAAACATCTTTGCCTTGAATTCCAAAATCGTAGCCATTACGTAAGGCAATTACGCGAGTAACTGCATAGCAAAATAACTGGTTCCCAAAACCGCTCCCTTGATATAGTTCATTTATAATCATACAGCATTCCTCAACATATAATCTCTGGCCCGAAGAGGACTATCATTATCTCTTTTGAATTTATTAATCGTTTCAACATCAAAATATTGGCTATCTAAATACCAATCTTCATAAGGATCGTTGCCCATGTTTTCCGCATTACCATTAACTAAAACATATCCCAATGATTGCAATACGTTTCTTGATTCTGCTCTAACCTCTTCATTATATTCAACTGGTGTTTCCTTTGAATAAAAATCATGTTCATAGGTTATACAGGAGAATCTATATTCATCTAAAGGCAATAATTTTAAACATGCTAAAGTATTCCCCATGGGTTCAATGTCTAAAGATAAATAGTCATACCTTTTATTATTCCCTAGAATGTTTCTATAGTTCAGAGTCAATGCATCTGATCCAAAAAAATGACAGGTTCTTTGTGCGTCGTATAATGATCTCATACTAGCATCAATTTCAACGCATATTCCAGTCCATTTAAAGAATTTTTCTAGAAGATATGTATTCGAAATAAATATTGGCGAGGACGCACCTATATCTAAAAATAGCCCATTCTTTTTCCCATTCAGCGCAGAAAGTACGAATAAGTCCTGAAGCGCTTGACTGTAATTTTGTTCAATATTCTCCAATCCATCGAATGGAAACTTAAAATCATTATACATTTCTTTTTTATATAAATACATAATTATTCCACCTTCATGTTTCTTAACAAGACATCGCCGTCTAGTCCATTACTTTTGGGCGCAGGATAAGTTTCTATAATTTTATAGTTTGGAAGCATACTCATAATATTGTTCAATGTTGGTTCATCCTTATATATTTTTCTGTCAGAATATTCTGTATATAAATATTTTACTTTATTGTCAAACGTATTTCTACCACCATAAATAACCATATCTTCGCATCCTTGGCAGTCTAGCCAAACGAAGTCCGCTCGCTCAATTCCCATAGATTCTACAAAATCATCTAACTTGGTTGACTTAACAGTTGTCTTTGCAAATCCTCCAACAAATTGAGGCCATGTACGATAAAGGACTTCCGTTGGCTCTCTCATGGAGCTAGAAAATATTAATTCTTCTCCTGTTGATGGGCTTTTGGTTGATTGATAAAAATCGACTATCCCAGTTCTATCTCCGACAATTCCTTCATATAATACAACTCTGCCGTCATGTATAGTATTTATAATTGTGGATATATTTCTTTGATCTGGCTCAAACAAAAAATATTCAAAATTTGTTTCATTAAATAGTTTGATAAATTCTCTGCTATCGGTTCCGTCTCCAGCCCCTATCTCTAGGAATACAGGATCGTTTCTTTTTATCAGTTCTTTAATTAGATTTTTGTTCATTAGTTTCTTTCTTATTCATATTCGCTATTTTCTCATTGATATATGCGACTTCCGCATTAATTATTTCTTGAGTAATTCCGCTAGTGGCTTGACCTTCCCATAAATATTGAACTATCACTAAATCTTTCAAGACTTTTGGCAATCCCCATTTTTTATACATGCGATAATATTGTTCACAATCAACAAAACATTTTAGGTTTTCATCAACCAAGACAGGATTATCATCGTTTAAAAAAGATAAGCAAGATGGTGTACCGATAGTATTCTGAAAATAAATTTGGTCATTCCATGTGGGAATTTGCTGTTTGAACAATCCCAGCCTGTCTTTGGTATGCATATACATAGACGCCATCCAACCAATATTTTTATCAAACGCATCTACAATTTTTTGCAAAGAATATTTATTATAGAAATAGTCATCTTGGCACATGATTTGGATAATTTCACCAGATGCATTTTTAATAGCGTTATTGGTATTCCCAGCAATGCCTTTTTTACCTTCATTTTTTATATATTTAATATTTAAATCTTTGATGCCTTCTATATAGTTTTTGATTACTTCATCTGCCGAATCATCTGAGATTACGATTTCGAAGTCTTTAAAAAGCTGGAGTTTCATCTGCTTAAAGTTGTAATTTAAAAAGTCAACCCCTCTTCCATCAGCTTCATATGTGGGGATACAAACTGATAATAATGTCATTTAATTTTTATCCTTTTCTTTATGTTAATTTTTTTACTAAATTTAATGCGGATGCGATTACCATATCCATATTCCAATAGCGGTAGGTGCCGAGTCTGCCACTGAAAAAGACATTTTCTGTATTTAGAGATTTATATTTTTCATATAACTTAGTATTCTTTTCATCATTGATAGGATACGCTAAAATATCTCCGCCATTTCCGGTAGTATACTCAATAGCAGTAACAACATTTTTATGAGAAACATACGGATTGGAATAATTATAACAGAATTTTCTGGCATAAGGCACATCCATTCCTGGGTATGCCATCATTGGAGTACCGATATCTTCAGTGGTATAAATATAATTTACGCATCTATAATCTAATTCCCCAAAACAATACCCATAAAATCTGTCAATAGATCCAGTATAAATTAATTTATCATAGATATTTGAAGGCTGAAATTCTTCGTTTAATTTCACTTCAATACCATCTAGCATAGCATCAAACAGAGAATTCCATCCATTAGCAGGAACACCTTGATATCTACTTGTAGAATAAACATCCTCATAGTATGTTCTTACTGGAATTCTACCCCATAAGCTCAATGGAAGATTTTTTGGCTCCGTGCCCCAATGCTTTTTGAGATATCCGTACATAAATGTTTCATATAATTCTTGCCCAATAACACTTAATGCTTTTTCTTCAAAATTTGCAGGATTATCTATTTTTAATCTGACTTCTTCTATTTTTTCTTCTGCTTCTTTAGGAGTAGTAATACCCCATAATTGATGTAGGGTTGATAAATTAATAGGATAAGAATAAATTTTACCTTTGACATTTGATTTTGCTGTTAGTCTATACTCGATAAGTGGTGTGAATTTATTAACATAATCCCATAAAAATTTGTCATTAGTAGTATAATAGTGACCACCAAAACAAGAAGAATATACATCTCCAATTAATTCATCGTGACAATTTCCACCAATAAAAGCCCGTTGTTCAACAACAAGACATTTATAGCCTTTGTCTGTAAGTTCTCTGGCACAAGTTGCTCCTGCAAGACCTGCGCCGGCGATAACGTAATCATATTTTGCCATTAATTATATGCCCCAGCGTAACGATGGAAGCCAAATGTTTGTAATCCTACATTTTCGGGAACTAAATTCTCATAGGAAAACTTAGCAACAGCTTCAGGGAGAGGATAATTTATCCCGTTTTCAATTAGAGTTTTTCTATAGTAAGAATTCAAAAGTCCATCATCATTGCTGTAGCCTCTATCATAAACGCATTTTAATCCTAGTTTTTCTACTGTGTCATACAATTTTTTGCTACGAAGTGAGAATCCGCCATTTCCGACACGCACCATTGTATTTGTGCTCACCGAAATGAATTCTGGTCTCTCCGGCCATAAAGCTCCAATGAAGTCGTATTTCAACCAATCGTCATCCCATAGTTCGGGATGAATGACATATCCGTGATACTGAACCATCAAAACATGTGAGGTATCAAAATATTCACCCAAATGTTCTACAGCAAATACATCAAATTCATGCGTATTTGTGATTTTAGGATAGTATTTATATTCAATATTGTCGGGTAAATCATCGGGTTTAACATCTGATACCAATACAATTTTAGCAAAATTTATTTTTTCCGCAGAAATTTGTAAGGCTTTAATAGTAGCAGGAATTTCTATAGAGCTAATAGCTAATAATGTAACGTCTGGTAAATTGATTTTCATATCTGATCCTTTTTGATCGTGCAATAAATATTTGTTGTCCATAATAACATCTAATGCTTTATAAACATCGGTTTTTGGTTTAAATCCTAAAGATTTTATTTTGCTAACATCTAGATACATATCTTTTGTTTGAACAATATCGTGGAATTTAGATGGGCCAATTCTATTCACTTTGCTAGTTGAATTTAAATGTTTTTTACAATAATTAATCAAATCTCCAAATACAGTTTTCTTTCCATTCCCAATATTATAAATTTCATTAGTATTTCCTTTATTTATACACAAATGCATAGCAGAACAAATGTCGTCTACATACATATATTCTCTAAGAAAATCACCATTATGATAGAGATTTACTTCTCGATTTTCTTTTAGTTCATTAATAAGATATTGAAGTGCATTCTTTTTCTTAGGTACGATTTTATCTGATTCGCCAATAACATTACAAAGACGAAATATACGATATTTAATATCAAAAATTTTACAATAAGCGATAAGCATTTGTTCTGCCGTTCGTTTCGTAATAGAGTAAAAGCCAGTAGGATTACAAAAACATTCTTCTTTCGCTGGTAGTTCTACATTTCCGTAAACAGACCATGTTGAGACTTGATTAAAAACAAAATCATTACCAAATTTCTTTTTAGCACTGTCTAGTATTTGCAACATAGTAACCACGTTTGTATCGAGATCTTTTAGAACATCATCGTAAATATTATAATTATGTGTAGTACTGATAAAATTTAAAATTTCGTTGGTTTCCGACTCTCTTTGCCCCCTTGGGATTTTTACTATTTCTTCTGGAAACATACTACAAAATCTGCTACCAATAAATCCACTATTACCAAATACTGAAATTTTATTCAAATTAATTCTCCAATGTTTTAGTCTAATCTTCCACCACAAGTTCCACAACGAGGCGGATAATTCCATTTTTTAAATTTTTCAAATTGCGATAATAATTCTCTTTTATCACTAACTCCAGTTTGTAATTCTGTAATACATAATTTAATTCCATATTCATATGCCTCTTGCTCTGGAGTTTTCTCAGGTTTAGACTTCTTTTTAAGCCACATCTTCAGTCCTTTTGCCTAATGACGGATCAATAACACATCTAACAAACCAATGATTCTTATTTCCACAAGGGCAGAGAACGTCTTTAAAGTGAAGATTATTTAATTCTTCTACCGAAGACATTGAAAAAACATTGCCACAAGGGAGTTTATAAGAAAATGGCAAATATTTTATACATCCCTCTTTTGCTTGGTTTAAGAGTTCTAAAGTGGGAGCAGAAATATAGAGCGCAGTAACACTATAATTTTTATCATTCATATTTAGTTTTATTGTTTTTGGTGTTGAAATATCAGTAATTATCATGTTTTTTCTATTTTAACCATATGAAATGTTCGTTTTATGGTGGGTTAAAAAACTTTTGACGCAAGCTCTGCGACATCATTGTTCAAAGCGTTAAATCTATCATTAATATCGGCAGCAAACATTTGTAGACAATCTAGAACTGTCCTTGATAACCCTGTTTTTTCAGAAATAATATTAAACATTTCGGCGCTTCCATCCAGGGGGATAAATTCTTCGGCTTCTTCGTCCCAAAATCCAAATTGTAATTCTGAAAAATCACTATCATATTTTGTTTCGATCAAATCTGTCGCTTTTGGTGTTAGTTTTCTCATTTTATTTTTCTCCTATACAATCCAACTTCCAATATTTTCTTTTTGCATTTTCTTAGCATCTTGCCAAGACAAGTCTTTCCCCACTTCAACCAACTTGCGAGTAGGATAATCTTGATCTTTGTGTTTTTCCATTACCCACTGAAATGCTTTTACTGCAAATTTCTTTTCAACTTTGTTTTGCAACTTTATACCTCCTTTATAATTTTAGATTTACTTAATACTATCACACAATTCAATTTTTGTCAAGGGTAAAATAGGACTAATTTTCTATTAATTTTGTCGCGATAGCATTTCGCAATAAAAAATAATGATTTATCGCGTCATTTTGTCGCGATTATTGACGCGATAACCGCATGAAAGTCATATTTCATGGGGTAATTTATATATTTCTTAATATATTTACATACTGAATGTCTTCAAAACCGTCAATTTCATAATCATGAAAATATATTAATTTATTGTTTTGAATCTTTTTTATAATATCAATCAACGAATCTTGGCTACTTATTTTATCTAATACATTTATAGTATTTTTTATTTTATTGTTTTTTCTTATCCTTTCATATGTCTCATCGTCTTCGTTTTTTATGATCAGCAAATCATTATACCGAATATCAAAATTGAAAAATTTTGACAACGATAAATATTCTGTTTCTGTCATTAGAGTAAATTGATTATAATTATAATTCAATCTCTGTTGTGATCTTTGTCTGGCATTTATTGGATTTGTAATATTATTAATTTTAGAAAAAATGTCAATAATATTTTGAGAGCTATACTTATATTCCGATAGCAAAACTTTCCTTTTTATGTAATCTCTAATTCTAGAATAATGATCCAAATATTTTTCTGTATCATAATTATCGCTAAACCCTATTATAAGATAATTTTCTGTAGATTTCTTTACTGAAAATATTCTGTTATCAAAATTATTAAATTTTGATTTTTCTAATATTGCGAATCCTTTATTTTTTAATATTTTTTCGAAAAGAATATTATCAAAATTTCTAGATACTATAATGTCTATGCTTTTACTTTTTATATCTTCTCGATTGATATCATGAATATTTTTGTTAGAATTAGCAATCTTCCACTTTGACAAATCTTCTGTATCAGAATAAGGAAAATTATTTATATCTTCATAATTCATATCCCAATAATGTTTTGGTATATTTAAATTAAATTCCTTATATTTTTTATAAAATGCAGAAAAAGGCTTCATCATAAATTCACGGGGATTATTACACCACCCTGCAATAGCAGTGTATAGTTTCTCATAAGGGCTTCCTAAATATTTGTTGTATCTCATAATATAAGGAATGCATCCATATTGCATCAATACAAAAATTCTTTCAAATGTATTTTTTATATCATTAATCCAAAAAGATTCATCATACTTATCATACTCATCATATGCGCAAAGAACATACATTTTAGTTGTTTTATTGTAGTATTTTCTCCATATTTTTAACTTCTCGATTATCATTTCTTTATCTTTGATACTGTCAAAAGCAAACATAAAACCATTGTTGCACTTATAGTTTGCTGTAGATAAAACTTTTGCTTTTTCGTCGTTGAGAATTCGAATATCCATACCTTGTTTATATTCAAAATACTTTTTAGAATTTTTTAAATTATCAAAAACAGTTTTCCAATTTGAATAACCTAAAATATTATCATCTAAAAGGCAAATATATTTTCTATCTTCATCAACAAATTCAGATAGGTCGCTGTGCTTTGTGACTTTTGAGAATCTTTGATTAACACAAAAACTACAATGCCTAAAACATCCTCTCGTCGTAAACCCAATCGAATAATCAGTATAATATTTAAAATCTATTTTGTTTTTTCCATCAGATATTTGCTGATCTACCCAATTTTTATATAAATCATAATCTGGCATATGATGTTCAATATTGTCAGGTAATGATTCTGCTTTATCATAAAAGAAACCCGTTCCGCCATATTTAACATTTTTATATTCGAGAATTTCTATATCAATAGGAGTATCAGTAAAAACTTTGGAGACATATACGGTATCGTATTGTGATAGTTCGTTATAATTTGTTTTAAATACTACATTGTCACCGATAGATTTATGGTAGCCTGAAATTTTCATTAAGGCTAAATTAGGAAATCTATGTTTGTTTTTACCTATAATTTCAGCATCAATAACTGCAATATTCACATTTTAATCCTTTTTTAATCTTTACAATGAAATAGTCATTTTATTATCTTACATTTGCTGCTAGCTGAAACATTTTATGATTTTCATAAAAATTTATATCACTAGCAATTGCATTTTCCCAAGGTTGAGCATATGCCAAAGTAATCCAATATTGTCCTTTTGACTTTAGTTTAAATTGTATAACATCTAAGCCATTTATACAAGTGTCAGATTGTGATGTTCCAAACGAAACATCCTTTTTGCTCATTGTTTCCATATAGCTATTGATATAGGTAAACTCAACAATTACCCAAGTCAAAGTTTCAGAACAATCATTTGGCAAACTTATTTTAAGGGTATTGTCTTCATTAATGTTTAACATGGCTCCATTATTATCCTCATATATATTTATTATTTTAGAGCTGTTACAACTAGTTAGACAGAATCCTAGCAACAAAACTAACATCAACAACACAAATTTTATTTTATTCATTTTAGCACTTTGATCATTTTTAATATAATCTTATTATTCAATTCCTGGAAATATTACCCAATAATCACCAATTTTCCAAATAGGTAGCGAAAACCCTGTCAATTTTGGAGGTCTATAAACTGGCGGTGATTCATAATGTGTGGTATATTTAACATTTTCTAAAAAGAAATCTGATAACTGAATTGCTGGATATGAGTCTGCCAATTCTGGATTCACTTTTGAAACCAGTATGCCGTCCAATCTTCCATCAATTAAAATATCTTCTCCGCGAACAGTTTTCCACATACCCCATCGCTTACCTGTTTCAAAATCAAGTTCGACCACCTGATTTTGATAGACAATTTGCCGATATACATCAATTTGTCTAGAAATATCTACGATTAGAAAAGGGCCATCCCAGCCAAATTCTGGATTATATATCCATACCTCGTGTCCTACTTCAGACCAAAAAGGAACAGCAACCGATCCAACATACTTGCTTATATCGTATCCGCCTTGTCTTGCCGTTGCTTCCATTAAGCCTCGATCATAGACTACAGCAGAGCCTCCGGCAACTATAGGCATTCGCAACATTAGCGTTTCGTAAGATGGCACTCCTGCTATCCAATAATTTCCTTCCCAATATCCATTATAAATATTTTTATCATTATTGGTCGTCCCATACTCATAAATCATTTGTGTTTTGTGTGGAGTTGGATATGATGTGGGAATTATATCTAATCCAGATGCGGAAGCCATATTCATGCCACTAAAAGCAATTAAAAACACTAATATCAACAACAAAAATCCAATAATTAATTTAATTTTTTTACTAACATTCATATCAATGATCCTCCTTGTTTTTATGAAAAACTATTTTACTTCTACGGATATTCTAAAACTACTAAGTCCATTCTCTGTAGAAAATGTAGATAGTTCTCCGTTTTCCCATTCCCAAGGATGGACATAAATAAGACTAATTCCAGTATCTCCAATAGATATTGCTTTAAAAGTAATTGTTGAAATGCCATCTGCCCCTACGACATTATTTCCAGCATTGGATGTAAACTTATAATCTTCTATTTGTTTTAATATACTGCTATTATTATCACTCTCCTCACCAAAATCCATTATTACCCACATATATCCGGTCGAAGGGTTGCTGGGCAAATTTATTTTTATGATATCATTTACAGAAACTACAAATGTTTTTCCCCCATCTTCCATATCCACACTAATTGTTTTTCCACGATCACAGCTAACGAGAAACATTGTTATTGCCAATACAAATGCACAAACTGTCAATCTTATCTTATTCATATTTTCTCCTTACTTTGCAAATAGATTATTAAAATTGAACAAATCTTGCCAAAAACACCAAAACTTCACAGAAAACCACATATCTACCCACCATTGTGGAATTTTATTCACAATTTCGTTTATTTTTATTCCATCAATTCTCCATTCTTCTATATATTTCGGATCTACTATTATTTCAAAAGACCATTCTTTTTCTCTTCCCCGAATATCTAACGAATATAATTTTTTCACCACCATAAACCATGCATAAAAACAAACAATAAAATAGAAAGTATAAAACTTGATAACAATAAAATTATAAAAATAACTTTATTCGAACAACCCCAATCAAATATTAAACTCATAAGTGATATAATTATATAAGAAAATGCAATAATTATACAGTAAATGCTAAAGTAAACAACATTTGATGCGTTTTCGGGAGTTCCAAATCTTGTTGCAAAATTATTCATTAATGTTAAAGTTGTAGAACTACTAAAAAAAATAAAAAATGCACTAATAAATAATATTCCAGAAAAACGCATCAAAATTGATTTATTTTTACTATAAATTAAAAGAAAAACTAATCCGAAAATAAAAGCTAATAAAGCAGACACAGAAGCGATGTGCACTAAAATATTTAAAATGCCTGTATCCAAAACAAACATAATATTTTACCTTTCTAATGAAAGAGTCCTTTCATTGTAACATCAAATATCCGCACTTCATCTGATATTTAGTAAGTTTTGGCAAGTAAGTCATTTGATATAATTCTGCTGCCAAATCATTTAAAAATCCAATTTGTGCTTGTCTTCTAGCATCATCAATATCTGTTGCTAGAATCCATCCCTTGATTTCTTTCGTAAATTGATCAATATTTAAAATAGTGACCATGCGTTATCCCTTCTCACAAAAAGTCTTTTCATGGTATATTTGCATTAATAACAAAATGATGCAAAATACCATCTTTCGGCAAAACTTTTTCGCCATCAATAAAAATTTCAAAGTTACTTGCCCATCCAGCAATGCCAAGTTCTTTCTTTTGATCAAGTTGTAATTGTCTTACAAAATTAATCATTTTGTCATAATCTTTTAAATCTCTAACCATTTTTTATTCCATTCTCCATGAAATAGTTCTTTTATTGGGCATCTTTAATAATAATATGATATGTATTTATTGGAATTGCCGTCATGAGCAATCCATCAAAAGAAACTTCTTCAAAACCTCTTTCAAATTTTATTTCGGCATTATTATATTGATTATTCATTACAACCCATTCTTCACCATCGTCTGTTTCAGCTATAAGTTTTATTTTTTTAATTTTTTTCATATTTCTCCTAATAAAATATTGATTTCATGGGTAACAATCCCTATATAGTGGCATATCGCCTAACGATACAGTACATATGGTGGTTAATTTTATTATTCTTTTTCTTCTTTAAAATATTCACGAATTTCTTCTAATTTATCTTCTGACGACAAAGATTCTTCGTCTAAAATAGATAAAACATCGTCTCTAAATAAATTGTAATAAAACTTATCATTTTCGTCATTAGCGACAGCAATAACGTCTTCGGCAGAAGTATTTGGCTTACTAATATTACCATGGGTCACATTATCATAAACCTTAGAAACTTCTCCGACGAATGTTGAATAGTCTGTGAGTTCTCTTTTAAGATGATCTAAATTAACTGACCCATCTTCATTAATGATCAGAGGCTTCCAAAATGTATCAAATTCTTCTTCAATATCTTGTAATTCGCTTTTCGTTAATTCACTATATTCTTCCATTTTTATTCTCCTTTTATCTAATTCTCGCCCATGAAACAAATCTTTCATGGGG